>PDYJ01000005.1_pt1 | contig 540544 bp, 491 predicted proteins | sample 1430841 | NCBI WGS metagenome assembly PDYJ01 (sample SAMN07237672, study PRJNA390542) | Gut metagenome, whole genome shotgun sequencing project. | isolation source: fecal pellets | host: Mus musculus | place: USA: New York, NY | collected 2016-10 | reverse complement strand
CTATTGTTGTTAATCTTGCATTTCCTGTATTACCAGCTATTACTAGTTCATCACTGCTAATTTTTTTCAATAATTATTATATATAAAACTACTATCCCATTTAAATTATAATCTATAATTATAAGAGTCAATATAAGAAGTGATACAGCTAAAATATATTTCTTAATACTCGAATCTCTATTTTTTTATTTCTTGCCTAGATATTACATAGCACAAAAGAATAATGCAAAGTGTTATTATTCCAGCGGTCGACATTGTCGTAATTATCGCAGAAGTAATAATAATAAATGAAAGCAAAATCTGATTCTTAGAAAAGCATAAAAAACTGTTTTGAAACAGCAGAAGATATATTGCAGTCAATAATACCACACAATATAATCCCGTTCAGTGAACATACCACTATTTCGAAAATCATAATACCAAATATGTCGAACTGAGTAAAATAGTCCTCCGTAGAAGACTCTCCCTTAATCCCAACTGACCTTTTTAAAATAGATAATAGTATCTCTGGATGAAACTGTGCGAGTAAAAAAAACAATAAACTTATCCCTGCAAATATATATACTATTTTAACATACGCGCTAAATATTTTTTGCCTGTATACTACTAACAAAGTATAGGCAAGAAAAATTGGGATAATTACTTCTGCTATTGTGCTCATCCCTGTTTCACCAGAATTGAAATATGATATTAAAAAAATATAAATTGCATCAAATAAACTAAATAGAAATAAATTTACATCTTTAAACTTTTTATAATTGTTTAACGCAAGCAAAAAGAATAGCCTAAATACTATTGGTTTAAAAAAATTATTATAATTTGAAAAGAGGTCCCTCCATGATATTGCAAAAACAAATATAGCATTACATACATCACGAGATTTCTAATTTGAATTGTAATTTTCCCTCTTTCTTTTTTTTATTGTATCTATGTTCATTTAAAACCCTCTCTATTCATCATTATATTTCTTGTATTCTTATTATATACTTACTTCGAATTGATCTAATTCTATGAAGAATTTTAGCTGTTTTAGATTTCGATAATATTCTCATAAATATATTCAATTTACCAACTTCTTTATAATATTTTTCACGTTGCACACTAGATTTTTGCCCTTCATGAACGCGAAATCCAGCTACAGGAGAGTTTTACACTATACAACGGTGTATAAAAAGAAAATAATCTCCATAAATAATAATCTCCCGCACAGTCATATTTTATAATAATCTCATTTGCTTTAGATTCGTTCCATAACTCTTTTGTCCAAAATGTAGATTCTTGCTGAATATTATATGATATCCTTCCATCATAATATCCTCTTTTTATGCTGTTTTTAAAATAAACCGGCAGAAACTCAAGTAATCTATAATTCCCATTCTCATCCCAAAAGCCAGGATGCCCAATACACCACCTTACATCCTTCTCCAAAAATACCTTAGCCATAACATTTAGTGCCCATGGGAGATACATATCGTCTGCATTCAACCATGAAATGACATTTCCTGAGCTGAGATCAAATCCTTTTGCTATAGCATCATACATTCCATTATCTGTCTGTGATATTACTTTTAAATTGTATGTTCCAATATACTTTTTAGCGATTTTAACTGTATTATCAGTTGATCCGCCATCCATAATAATATGCTCATAATTTTTATACGTTTGGTTTTTCACTGATAAAATGCATTGTTCTATATACTCTTCTCCATTATAAACTGGAGTTATAATTGAAAAATAAATTTTTTTAACCATATTGTAAACTCACTTCTTTACTAATTTATGAAAAAATCTTTCCAATCCAATCCGCTGCAACATTTTCCAGCAATTATCATGTAAACAAAAATATAGCTTCTTAAATTGAGCTATCAGTGGATTCATTCCATACTTAATTGATATATTCATGTTCTCTTCTGCTGTATACTTATAATTAATCTGGTTCACTCCACCTTCTCTATATATCGCTAACGGCGATTCAATATATAAAAAAGATCCCTTTCCCTGATATATACGCAACAAAAATTCTCGGTCCATACAATATTTTAAATCCGTATCAAAATATCCAAACTTTTCATATGCGTGTTTTGATACGAAACAAGCTGGATGAAAAAGAGCCATTCCTACTTCTAATAATTTTTCTTTATATCTAAAATTTGGCTTAGCTATATACCTTTTATCATTTTCCGCCGGCAATATAATACAATCACCATAATATACATCCACATATCCATTATAACAATCAGAAATTCTCTGAAGTGATTTATTAGCTAGCATATCATCAGAATTTATAATTCCTACCACATCTCCAGTAGTAAGCTTGACTCCCTTATTGAAAGCATCACTAATTCCTCTATCGTTTTCTGATATCCAGGAAAACTCTATGCCATTATCTTTAAAGATTTTTTCATACTTCATTATAATTTTCAATGTTGAATCCGTTGATTTCCCATCTATCACAATATATTCTAGTGGTCTATAATCTTGCAATAGTACAGATTCGAATGTATCTATAAGTGTTTTTTCTGAGTTAAATGTAATAGTTACTATCGATATTTTCACTTTATTCTCCATTTATTTATTTTATCAGCTTAGCAGGAGCGCCGGCGTAAGTACCAGATATAGTTAGATTTCCAATCACAACCGAATTTGCAGCAACCACTATACGATCTCCTATTCTACTTCCAGGAGTTATAACTACATTAGCACAAATCCAGCAATCTGATCCTATTTCTACTTTTTTATGCTCATAACCTTGATTACAAATCAATTTTTTTAAATCATCATGTTTATGGTTATGATCCACAATCACAACATTAGGTCCAAACAAACAATTATTGCCAATTTCTATCTGATCCATTGAAATTATCCTTACATTTGAATTAAAGTAACAATTATCACCTATGTTCAAACCTCGTCCTGTGGAGACAAGAGCACAATAATCAGATATCCATATTTTATCACCTAGATATATTTTTGATTTGTTTTTCACAATCATTTTACTTCCTGTCCCTAAGTATCCCTTTAATCCTTTGGTATATATTTTTCTAAAATTCAAAATTCTAAGAAAATTATATTTAAAAAAACCAAAAATTTTTTCTATCATTATTTACACCTTGCATTTAATCCATCGCCTTAAATATTTCAATCTTTGCATTAATGATTTTTTGTTAAGTATCCCATTGGAATATTTAATATTTATATCTTCTTTATATGTTTTCCATTCATTTTCATTGCTTATCCCTCCTTCATAAAACCTTGAAAAGTAATAGTTTACTTTTTTAAAAGTTTTATTTGAAAGATACATCCTTAGAAAACTATCATAATCTGCAGCTATTTGATATTGAAGATTAAATGAGAATTCTTTTTGGACATCCTTTTTAATAAATGCAGATTGAGGAATAAAAGGAAGATGTCTATATATTGTATCTATAGATAATGCTTTTCTTTTATTTTCAATCCCATTTTTATCAACAAATATTGAGTCTCCATAAAGTATATCGATATCAGAACCTAAATTGTTTTTTGCAACTATAACTGCATCCTCAGAAATAAATTCATCATCCGCATTTAAATAAACCAACCATTCTCCTTGTGCGATTTGCGCCGCTTTATTCATCGCATCATATAATCCTTTATCCCCCTCACTTATCCAATTAAATCTTATTCCAGAATCTATAAAATTTCTTTCCCATTTTTTTATAATCTCAATTGTAGAATCTTGAGAGTCACCATCTATTACTAGATATTCAAAATCTTTATCATTTTGTAAAATAACTGACTTAAATGTTCTTTCAATGGTTTCTCTGCATTAAAGCACACCGTTATAACTGTTAATTGCATAGATTTCTCCTTACTCAAACCAACTAATCCATTTTCCAATCTGACAATAGTCTTTCTTTTCTAATTCTGCAGAGTACTTCTCCCTTATCATAGGATTTTCAATCAACTTTTTTATCCTAGAATAAATATCATTTACATTAACATTTGAGATTTCTCCATTAAAGCCGTCTATAATTTGTTCTCTAGCGCCAGAAACATCCGTAGTAATAATCGGTTTGTCAAAAAGTTTAGCTTCTGTTACAGTTGTCACATACCCTTCGTGTCGAGAACATTGGACATAAATATCACAGTATTTAAAATATGGGTAAGGGTTCATCCTATTCCCTAGTAAAAAAAAGCAATCCGTTAATCCATATTTCTTTATATCCTTGCTGATACGTTTTTTTTAATGTCCCCTCTCCTAATATATACCACTTAAATTTAAATCCATCATCTTTAAGCTTTTTGCATACTTGGATTGCAAGATCATATCCTTTTTGTTCTTCCAAACGTCCAACAGTTAAAATTTTAATATAGTCAATATTTTTATATTCGTCAGGGTAAGCTTCATTTCCTTTTTTGATAATTTGGTCAGTTGGTACAATGTTCAACGCTACTTGGGTTTTTGTTGCATACTCTGGAATAGCTTCTATAAATTCCCTTTTTAATTGTTGTGATACCGCAAAAAACTGGTCTACACATTTTAAATATTCCTTTAGGGCACCAATTTCATATTTAGTCGTTCGAAAATCATTATGTATCCAAGTATATTTTTTTCTGGCTTCTACTCTTTGTGATAAATACCAAACCAAAAAGGGGGAATGCATATGAAAGTTAACGGCAATATCATATTCCCTATTTAATTGAGGGATTTCTTCTAAATTTACATTTAACTCAGCAAATGGAGTTTTATTAAGCTTATGTTTAATAGAAAACTCTAATGCTTTTAAATATTCTCTTTCTTTTATGCAGTCCCGGACTGTTATTTTAGTCCCTCCAACTGGAATCGAATTTCTCAAATCTTCTTTCATTGGAATCTCAAAAAAATTAATTTCACTAGGTATTCTATCAATAAATCCTCCCTTTTTTACTATTACATATATTGTCACTTCGCAGCCCATATTTATTAACTTATTCCCTAAAGATATTAAAGCATTTTCCACTCCACCACACAGCATGCATTGTGCAAAAAAAGCTATTTTTTTCATTTAATTTACCTCGCATAACTATTCTAAAAAGACTAATGATTGCTTTATTTTAGTCAAAACATCTATGTTCATACAGAATCATATATTTGCTTAAGTATTATATAATTTTTTTCTCCGCTATATTTTTCCATGAACTGCTCATAAATTTTTTCAAAATCAAGAGGTTTGTGTATGGCTTTTTTTACCCCAGCTACTATTCCTTCTACAGAATCAAACTGAAATTTATATCCCGTTACTCCATCCTCCACTAAGTTGTTTACATTTCCAAGATTAGAGCATAAAACAGGTGTCCCTACCGAAAAAGCTTCAATAATGGTCATAGGAAATCCCTCGTAACATTGTGTTGGAAGAATCAAACCTTTAACATTAGCTATCATCTTTTTAACCACATCATTTGAAATATGGCCTTTTAGGATTACATTTTTAATTTTATATTTCTCTATAAAATCTTTACACCATTTTTCTTCGGGCCCAGTTCCACAAACTATAAGTTTAGGGGGCCTTTTTTCTTCCCTTTCCAAATCTCTCCATGCATTAAATAAAAGCTTAATCCCTTTTAATTCATCAAGCCGGCCCACAAAAACAAATTCGTCACTCCGGTTGATATTTATTTTTTCATTTAGTTTATCACTAACAAAATTAGGTTTTACAAAAACATTCTGTGATTTTATTTGATTCAACTTAAGTAATTTTTCCTTATTAAAGTCTGTCAAACAAATATAATTGATTTTTCCATAGATTCCTGTCATCCTATGAAAAATTGTACTAACCACACATGCTAACGTCTGAATCCTACTTCCTCGATAACAACGGTGCTTTACTGCGCATTTTAAACCGTGTTCTACGCAATCTTCACAAATATGGCTGTCCCTATAAAAAGTTGCTCCAGGACAAAGTAACCGAAAGTTGTGAATAGTCTGGATTACTGGCACTTTCATGCTTTTTGCAGCATAATAAACTGCTGGACTTACTAGATTAAGTGTATTATGAACATGAACAATCTCTATATTTTCTTCTCTTATCAATTTCCTTATATCTCTATATGTCTGTGGATTAAATACCGTTGTGATCGGAAGAAAAATTTTCTGAATTATTTTCATTTGCTTTAGTTCCATATTGTCGCGACTATATAAACACACTTTATGTCCATGCTTCTCCAACATTTTCATTTCATTCGCTACAACTGTATCTTCACCGCCAGGAATTTGATAATAATTATGTACAATTAAAATATTCTGCTTTTTTTTATTGTCCACAATCATTACCTCACTTTCCTTTTATCATTGCATTCCATATAAACTTTGTGTTAGTGGTCAAGTACCTTTTAAACAATCTTTTAGGATCCTGTACTAAACGATACACCCATTCCAGATTATGTTTCTGCATCCATATAGGTGCACGTTTAATCTTTTCTGCGTAATAATCAAAACCTGCTCCTACCCCAAGCATCAGTCCGTCAATTCTTCCTTGGTGCGCCGCCATCCACATTTCCTGTTTTGGAGCGCCAAGGCCCACCCAGACAAAATCCGGCTTAGCATCATTAATACTTATTGTGATTGCTTTATCTTCCTCTTTTGTCATTGGTCTAAAGGGGGGGCTATACATTCCAACTATTTGAATTCCCGGATAATTACTCATAAGATTTTGATTTAGCAATCTCAAAGTTTCTTCTGTACTGCCATAAAAATAATGGCGATATCCGTTCTTCACAGATATTTTGAATATCTCTCCCATTAAGCTTGGACCTGTTGTGCGCTCCATATTCTTATAACCACGTTTCTGACCAACAGTAGAAAGAGGTCCACCATCTGGAATTGCCATTAACCCGCCATTTTGAATCGCACAATAAGTCGCATCTTCATGACTTGTTACGGTTGTATGGACATTCGAGACACATATATAGTCTCCTTTTATTTCTGAAATATTTTTCTCGAGATAGCTCACCAACCATTCCATATTAATTGCTGCAATATTAACCCCCATGATATTACAAGTTGGAATGAGTATTTTATTAACCTTTCTCTTATATTCCATTGCGCACACCTTTTCCTTTTTCCCCTTATATGGTAGAGCTCATATCGAGCTGATCAAATTATATAAACCAATATTTTCAACATTCATGATATGGGTTTCTCTCAAATATTTGCTTATGACCTCTATTTTGTAAGCACTATGGCATATTTTTAATATATCGTTCTAAATCATACTCGTTTTGATTTAGCAATCCCTTTTGACCTAATTAATTATGATATAATATATTTGAAAAAACACTTTATCACTCGTCAATAATAGCATACCTTACAAAAACCTCAACATAAAATTGCAAGATTATGGGAGAAACGTGATTTTTTTAGGCAAATCATTTCAAAAAGTTATGTGATACTGATATAGTATTTGGCTTTTATTTTTTATCTAGGCTTTTACACAAAAAAATTAATTTATGTGTTGATTATTTTTATTTTTTTGTTCAATAGTGATAAGTATAATGGTAACGCAAATTCTTAATGAATCCATTTGTAAAAAACGTACCAGCTGATTGATTTAGATGGCACATTTTTTGATTATAAATTAATTTTTTTATTCCTTTTAGCTTCCCATATTATCAAAAACTCTCCTTAAGTAATAAGATTTCAATTGATTTTCTCTATTCTGCCACAAAAGAAAAAGAAGCTTCTGCTAGATTTTCTGTGTCTACAACCTGTGCTTGTTCGAATTTATCTAAATTTAGAAAATGATCTTCCGGCATTTGATCAAAATACAGAATCCTATATTCGTGTTGATACTTTAAATCCGGATTCTTAAATAAAAATCTTCTTACATCTCCTTTATTAAAATTTTCTATTTCTTCAGCATTCGGTTCGCGGTAGATGCAAGGAGCCAAATAATAATTATCTTCAGGACATTTATTTTTGATTTTTTCAGCTAATTCATTTTCCCACATAACTACACAATAATCGCCAAAATTTTCTACTATTTCTTTCCATTCATCTGAGAATAGAGGCAACTTATAATCTATTCTCCATTTACCTCCACCTATATCTTCTATACCTGTTCTCTCTAGTTCATCTTCAAAAATGCCAAAAAAGCAACATAGAGAAACTTTTTCATCATTATCCATTTTCGCCCATATCGCTTCCTGGGCATCTCCTTGTCCTTTTTTTCCTTTCTCTTTTTCTAATTTTCTAAAATGTTTGATGTCGTTTAAGTAGAATTTTCCGTTCATGATATCATCGGCATACTGTTTTTTCTCGCAAAATTTATATATAATTATTGGTTTTCTCTTGGTGGCATCTTTTGAATTATCATCAATTCTTTGTTTTTCTTCTTTAACCATTTCTAATCCTCCTCGACCCTTTTTGTATCGCTAAAATCATATTCACTTAGCAACACCGGATTGAATAGTTGATTAATTGAACTTATAATTTGTTCATCTGAGAATCCAAAACTACGAAGTTGCATGCAATACACCATATATTCTAAAATTATAACTGCTGGTAAAGCTTCTTCTTTAAATTCTTTGTCAATATTTCCGTGTGCAAAATTATTCCGTTGATGAGCAATTTCTTCTCCAATTTCGACAAAATCAAAGTTATTTGTTTTTAATCGCAAAGCCATCCCCTCACAATATCTTCCAAGAACATTTTCATAATCCTTTCCAACACGTTCTATTTTACTCTGCAAACTTTCTTGATGATCACTCTTTATTTCGTTTATGAACTTTTTATACCACTTCTTTTCTCTTCCCATGGAATTCTTCTTTAATTTTTCCAATTCGTTTATAGCTGCTTCATTCGCCTGTTTTCTCTCTTCACTTTGCATATTCTGATTTGAATAGATTCTCTTATAAGTCCATTCAAACGCTGAGGTAATTAATACAAATTTCCCTTCTGTAATCAAATGGCTATCTTGATACGACTCCGAAATATGGATATTGTATAAGTTTCCATCTGCAATTTCCTGTAAAATTTCCCCTTCATGTCCTTCAAACTCTTTAATTGAAATACAACGATTTTTTTCCAAAGGAAAAGTCTCAATTGGATAGTTGCTTTTTTCAAATCTAAATTCTCCAATTTTGCCACTTTTTTTCTTATATATGATTCCCTTCATTTCAATTTTATTAAAATGAATATTGCGTCGATACCATAAAAATTGAAGAAATTCTTTTCCAAATCGACATAATTTCTGAATCATCCTGTAATCATTCGTTTCTTCAAACTTAAAACGAAGGAATGAATTTATCATAATTGGTTGCTTTGTAGGATTATAAGCTTTTGTAATTTCCATTCCAAAGAATACCTCTACTGTTTGATTGTCCACTTTAAAAGTGGTTTTTTTTGTATTTAATTCAGAAAATTTTTTTAATGTGAACTCCCATTGATTATCATCACTTCTCATTGATTTTTCGATTGTATTGTATGGGGGATACATACAATTTATTTCTGGTCCATAGAATGAAATCCCACATATGCTTGACTGACGATTATTTAATATTATATATTCAGTGACACTAAAATGATATTCATCTTGTTTAAAATCCTCTTCGTTTTCCGGAAAATCTTCTACATAAAATACAATAGTTTTTCCGGACCGATCATATCCCACAATAACTTTTGAATGAATTTTTTCTAAAATATTTCCAACTATTTTTATAGGAAAGTATTTATTCTTTGCTTCTAAACGATAAAGACTAAGATCGCCATCTTCTTTGATAAATAAATACTCTACCTCCCATAATTTCATATTTCCAATAAACGCCATATTTCAAATCCCTTCTTTCATTAGTATTCTTATTCTACCACATAAAATAGTCTTTTTTTCTATCCTACCGAATAAGAAATTTAGCTAATCATTTTTGCATACCATAATGAAACCATAAAATGAATGAGTAATTATTAAACAAATCATAGATGATTATCTGTTAGCCCAAGTCTCTTTTATACAACTAATCCTTTCTCTCTCATCTCATAAAGTGCAAATGATCCGATAAAAAACAATATATATCTTTTGATAAAATACCCTAGATTTTTTCACTTCAATTCTAAGATAATCAAAGAAAATGAACTAACGTACTCTATGAATTTATTCTTCTCTCTTTTTACTTTTTTAAGGTAAAATGAAGTTAATAAGCGAGGGATATGAAATGAAGAAAAATGAAATTAGAAATGATTTAAAAACAGCTGCAGGTATATGCAATGCCAACCAAGAAAAGATAGAAAAAGACATTCCCCATAGTCGTCACAATGACAAAGGAGAGCTAATTTCAGGCGAGAAACAATTATCAGATTTGAAATACTCAAAAAACTATTTCACTGGAAAAAGAAAAAATAATGATCCAAGTTACTCATGGCTTCCGCCGTGTTCAGATGGAGACGGCTTTTTTATAAAATGTAAAAAAGAAAAAATCGATTATGGGCGCTGTTTTCGTCGCTTACCTTGCAAAGAAACAGAAAGTGAGCTTATTTCACGTCAAGCGTGTAAATTAGAAATAGGAGCCCTTATCGCTCGTTATGGACATCCTTCTGGACAATATGCTTCTCCATATGGTACACCTTACGAGCAACTTTCTCTTCCTTATCTTCAAGAGACGATGGAATATCATGTTTATAAAGTAATCAAGCCTATTACTGTGGAATGTGAAATCGGTACTAGTGCACCAGCTTTTGGACAACCAGGCTTTGGAATTCAATTTTATTTTTCAAATGAAAATGGGTTAAGGCAGTATCTTGGTCTTTACGGAAAAGAAAAATATTTGGAGGAAATCAACTATGAACTATTGCGAATTACCCATTGAATTAATAGAAGGGTTACCAGAGGCAGAATCTGGAATTTTAGAAATTTTTCAAGAACTTACTGCTCAATATGGATTTCAACAAGATGAAATTTCCTACCAAAATCCTCGAGAAGATTCTTTTTGTCTAAAAAAAGATAGCAATGAAAAGTGGGTGCTCTTTTATTATGAAAGAGGACAGAGGCATAATCAGATAATACTTTCTTCAGCACTTGAAGGATGTTTTGAAATTCTTGATCGTACTATTATTAACCAAAATGCTTTAGAAACGATTAAAAGTGTTTTTACGACCGTTATTTTACTCGAAAAAAAAGAATTAGGTATTCGTCTTCCGAATTATATTACAAAATATTTAATAAAACACGGCAGAGAAGGATATAGATACATAAAAATTAAATATAAAAGTTTAGCCCCTTATCCTCTTCTGGGACAACTAAAAAATCAAATCTGCAGTTCAAAAGCGCGATTAGCAAAAGAAAATCCACCTTCTTCCCAGGTTCATCCCCCTTATGGAGGTCATATTAACCGCTTAAATCGGGGTGGTACTACTTGTATTAGAGGCTATAGTAATTTTTCCTATCGAATAAAGAAAAAAAAGAAAAAATTGCAAAAAAAAGCAAAAGCCAAGTAATAGTTTTCATCATGAGACTTAATTAAGTACCTATAGTCATTCTGGAAATTTATACATTTATAGTTTTTCCTTCTGCCATAATCCCAGAATGTGATTCGAAAATAGAATCACGTTTAGAAAAGGGCGTTCACGCGTGAGAATCTCTTCCCACCGATGAACGCCTTGTTTTATTGGTTTCATCCATATCCTTTAATTTTGGATTTTACCAGAAACCAATGTTTGCGAATGATTTTTATTTAAGTTTGTGATCCAATTATATTCGTCTTCTCCATAACAAATGAAGAAAATTATACCTGCAATAACAAGTCCAATGAGCGCCTTCCTTAAACTTTTTGGCATTCCATCTTGAGACCTTATGATATCTTTACCGACGAGCCGGGCAATCAGCACAACGAAACAATATAAGGCGCATAGAATCACTATCCCGATTAAACACGCGCTACATAGCATCGCGAATAACGGTACTTCCTTTAATTTTGAATAGTCAAATAGCCCATTCATCAAAGACATTCCGCCAAACATGACAAAGGCGATGGCGACAAATATACTTACAATACTGATGAGTTGGGTATAAATTTCTTTTTGCGCCTTATCTAAATCTTTTTTTGCTTCTTTAAGTTCTGTTTTAATATTCTCCACTTCTTTTTTCGAGTTTTCTAGATCCTCTTCCGCTTTATTGAGTTCCTCTCTAAAAGCGTTCAAATCATCCATTATTTTGTTTACTTCCTTGGTCACGGCTGAATTTATTTCGGATTCTACCATTTCTGTTATTTTTTCATTCGAAGTATAAAAAAACTCATATTGGTCCTGAACCAGATTGATGTGGTCCCAAACTTTAAGAATGACTTTTTGTGTTTCAGTTTTCACGCCATTGGATGAATTTTTTGAAAACTCTAGCAGATGATCTATATTTTCTGTAATGTGTTCGAAAGTTGCAAAAAAGCCATCCAATTTCAATTCATTACAACATTTATTAGATAAAAAAGAAGTGATTTCCGAATACAGCAACCGGCCATATAATCCAAGATATCCTTCCAGTTTACCAATCCACACTATCTCGAAACCTTCTGGTGTTGGATTTTGATCCAGGTTTTCCAACAATTCACGCATCGCGTTTTTCGCGTTTTGTGTTTTCCATGCACTGGGATTCTTCTTTTCTTCTTTTTGAACCAAATTCCGAAAACCTTCGATCACATTCTGCCTATTCTTGTTTTCCATACGTCTCATTAAAATAAGAATCGATGCTTTCAAATGAAATCAAATTGTCGGTTTTTTTTGGATCGTACGCGTTTTGCCAAGGCGATTGCTCATGGGTCATGTTTACTAGATCGGATGCCGAGCAGTCTTTTAAAATCAACGCGATATCATGGATAAAGCCCTTGTCTTCTTCTTCCAAACTTCGGATTTCCTTTCGTTCTAAATAGGCTTGTGAAAACGCTGGAATACTATTCGCCCCAAACATTCGAAATTCTCTGTACACGGCGCGCACGACCGGTCCATATTGCCACGCTTCAAATTCATCCTTAAACAGCGCTTCATGATCGGGCACACTATACAATCCTTGAAAAAAATACAAAAGTTTTTGCAGTTTCAAATTGGAAACTACGCTTTTTTCCTTGTTCAAAAAATTGATGGCTTCATAAGCCACATCTAACGCCGAATACTTCCCTTCTTTCATTCTATCTACCTCCTTCTATTTCCTTTTCAATTCCATTATCGCACATTTCATCTCCTCCGTTTTCCTGATAACTTTCATTGAATCCTAATTTATAGAAAGTAATTGTATATTAGGTATTTTCTTGCTCTTCGTCAATACAATTTTCCTTTTTCGCCTTTATTTTGGCATGGATTGTGTTATTTTGGACCTTATAACCTAATGCTAGTAAAGAAAAATTTTCGGAAAATCCAATTATTTCATAATTTCTTTTCTTATTTCTCTCCCACAACCCAAGTCATATATCAAAGCAGGAAGCCAGGTTGTGTGCTTTTTCTTATTTGCTATCATCTGAGCCAATGGGATACCGGCTTGCTCCGGGAAAACTTCGTATATGAAAAATTCCACTAAACAACGTGGATTGGAAAATCAAGCCATTTTTTTATTCAAAATTTCAAATACCACTCATTTTTTATAAATAATAGCAAAAAAATGAAAAAAAGATGTTTTTTATTCTTTCCAATGATTTCAATTACAAGACAATTATAACGAGCTGAATGTGAAGGAATATACCAACTCGATGTACATAGGGATAAAAATTCCCTTTCTTTTTTTACCTTTCTAAAGTATACTAAAAGCACGATTGAGGTGTATGTTTTCGGACTGCACTGGGGGAGGCACTCTGTGGCTCTCTTTTTTTTATTCACATTTTTTATAGAGAAATCTGATTAGCCTTAAAGAAATCCTTCCTGACAAAAAGAGAAAAAAATCAATCAAATCCCTTTTTCACTTTTATTCTGTGTTTTTTCTTCCAACCCCTGTTTTCTCAATCTGTTTTATCAAATAATTCTGTATTTTTGGTTGTGATGTTCCATTTTCTATGGTATAATTCATTCACACGAAGAAAGGAGAACATCATGTCAAACAACTACGAACTACAGGTTTGCGAGGACTCGTACTCGGTCATTGTCGACGAAGTGCAATACTTCCTGTCGCAGGAAAACGGAAACGAGCTTCCTTTGATTCAAAACCAAAAACAATCTCTTTTGATGAAAATCAATTTGGAGGAGATGCTGAAAAACCTTCTCAACTGCACCAAGCTGCTGGACGTCGTGTATTGTTCGGTAGCCGGGATCGGCACACTGCCCGGACGGGTCAGCCAGCTCCAAACTTCCCTGCTCCAGACGGTCAGCGACAGCGAGTTGACAATGAACTCGTTTGTCCGCTCGACATCGAAAGTCCTGTCCGATTTAAGCGAGGTGTATCCATGTCTGGGCGATGGCGACTATCAAAGCGCGGTGTCGATTCTTCAGTCCGTCAAAAACGTCGCGAAAGCGATGGAAAACGCGGCCATTGAAATTCGGGACGCCTTCCAGGCGCGCTGCGACGAGACGGCTTCCATTTTGCAAGACGCCTTCCACAGCAATCAGGAATTTCTCGACCACCGCGACCAAACGACCGAGGAACTCGCGGAAATGAACGCGGAACTCGAAGCGCTCGAAGTGTTAAAAACGATTTTGGAAACCCAAGTCGAAACGATGAACGAGGAATACAAGGCGCTTGAAAAGAAAGAGGAACAAGCGGCGGACCGGGCGTTTGGACTGGAACTGACCGGCGCGATTTTGGGTGGCATCGGCGAACTCGTCACCACGGTGCTCCCAATCAAAGATCTTGTGGGTGGCATCACCCCGGAGCCGAGCCCCGAAGCGACATCCACGCCGGATCCGGTCGATGATTCCCAAATCGCCCAAAACGAGGAAGTGCGAAAATCAAAGCAGAAAAAAGACAATTTAGAAACACGGAAAAAACAACTCGATCAGGACATCGAAGCGCTCAAAAAAGAGCTAAGCGATCCAGCCATCGCCGATTTGGAAAAAAAGCGCCAGACGCTCAAAGAAAAGGAAGCGGAGCGTGAACAGCTCGAGCAGGACATTAAAACGCAGGAAAAGACGATTGAAAAAGTGTCGGGCGCCCTCAAAGCGGCCGGAAGCAGTTTCACCACCGCCGCCTCCCACGAGCAAACCTCGGTCGAAGCGTACAACAAACGACTGGAGGAACTCGCCCGCCTGCGTCACGAAATGGCACAGCAGGACGCGGAAAACAAGGCGAAGATCGCCAAATACAAAGCGAAAATCGCGTCGTCCATCGACCACAAAAAAGATTTGGACTTGACGATCCAGTCGCTGACGATGGCCATTGGCAGCATGCGCCGCATCGTCACGATCCTGAACGAAACGATCTTGTTTTGGAAAGGCGTCGTGGTATGCTGCGAGACGTTGGCCGACTCCGAGCTGGTCGCCAAAATCGAGGAAGCTGAACAAACCGAATCGAAAACGGAAAACCGGTTTTACGAAAAACGATTGTTTATTAAGCCGTTCCTGCTGTATTTCATTCAATGGCAGGCGCTGCGCCTCATTTCCAACGAATATGTCGACAGCATGGACACGGTACGAAAAAGCCTGGCCGAAGCCATGGCGGAAAAAGAAGGGACGCGTGAGGAACAATGGAACAAAGCCGCGGCGAAAGCGCAAACTTTGGACGTCTGATCGAACAGCGTCTTGCCGAGCTCAACCTCTACTTGCAAGACGCCCGCAACGACGCCGGCGCGTTTGAAATCGACATCGCGAAAATCAAGCTGGATATTTGGATGAAAGAAGCCAAAACGAAAAAAGAGCTCGCGGAACACGAAGTCGCGGCGTATGGCGCGCTCAAAAGCGATTTGCTCGATTTGGAAAGCCAGCTGTACGACAAAATGGAAACGGGCGAAAAAGCAAGCGACGAGCTGTCCGCCCGGCTCGCGCAGCTCTCAAGCCGCCTTGATTCGTTTGAAAAAGAGACGAACGATTTGAACACGGAAATCCAATCGCTGCAAGACCAATACAACGAAGCGCGGAAAAAACGCGAAAAAGCAAGTACGTGGTACTATATGATCATTCCCGGCTACAACTTGTATTTGGCGCTGGACGCGGAAATCAACGCGAGCGACGAACGCCTGCAAGCGCTCAAACACCGGTTGGAAAACCGGGAACACGCGCGACAGGCGCTGCTGGACGAGGTGCGGCAAACGCGGCAGGCGTTTTTAAACAGCCAGGACGAGTCGTCCAAATACGCCAGCGCCATCGCGGAATTGAAAAAGACGCTACTCGAGATAACGGATAAAATTTCGGAAAGCAAAAAATCGCTCGTCGCGTGGAACGAGCTGTACATCCAATATGGAACGATGAAGCAGGAGCTAGAAATCAACGGAACGCTTCCACCTTGTTTTCTAAAACAAATCACCATTTAAAAAGGAGGGAAAATCATGGGAATTCAAAGTAAAAACGGGCATTTTATCTTAACTGGCGACAACACGCTGATGCTTGGAAACTCAAAAGTTCGAATTTTCAAGCCGGCGATCCTTGCCATGTTTCCGTGCGAAAACGACGAGGATCTCTGCCATCGGATTTCGTTTCAAACGATGAAGGAAGTCATCGGCTTCGCGTTTGATCCATCCATCGAAAATCCATTCACTGTGCTTAAAAACCTGCGTGATCTAGTCATGATCCATAAAGTATGGAACGAAGTCACCCGGCAAATCGAGTATTGGAATTCCGACCTGGGAGATACTGAAGCGATCGTGGAAGAGCTTTGCCAGCTGTGGCCGCCAAGGACCCCGGAGCTTTCGCAAAATTTCGTGGATTTGCTCGACGATTTTCTAATGGAGTTAAACAACGCGCCCGCCAATTTACGACGGGGCAGCGCCAACTGGAACCATTCGATTGGCAACGCGTTTGATCCGGCTGAAGCGTATGGGGTCGATGAGGAGAACATGCGCTTTCAGCTAGGCTATGTGGATGGATTTATCTTGCAAATCATAGAGAACGGCTTCATTCCTACCGGATCTGGAAAAGAAATGTGCATCTATACGGGGTTTCATAGCGACGGTTCTCCATTTGTCTACTCTTCGCAAAATCCGGAAAATGAATTTGAAACGGTGGACAATGTTGGTCCTTGCGATTTTCAAATCGTATATCCAGTTTTTGACTTGGACACTTGGAAATCCATCGGAGAACGGACTTTTTCCGGAACGATTGCCTTGCCGCCCGATCCGGAGGAGCAGTAAAAAAAGCAATACAATGTGGACAATGAAAATTGTCCTTTTTGCCGTTCATCTACAAAAAAGCCAGACTTTAACGAAAAAGTCTGACAAAATTTCTTAATAACACTTTTTGCAAGGCTCAAAGCCCCACGCAATCGCCTGTTCTTTGGAAACTTGCGATGGATTTTTCATATTCGAGCACGAGGCGTGCGTGTGGTATTTGCTTCCGGTTCGAGGAATCCATACGAGCGTGCTTTGATTGTCCACGGCTTGCGTCTGGGATTGGAGCTGCTGCTCAGCGAGCGCTTGCTGGCGTTTCGCCTCTTCTTCCGCCCGCTTTTGTTCCTCTTCGGCTTTTTTACGCGCCTCTTCCTCTTGCCGCTTTTTTTCTTCCGCTTCTTTTTTCAAATCGCGAATATCGCTTGTTTTGCGATCAATCACAAATTCGGGCTGCTCGTTGTAAACAAACACGTCAAAAGACAGCATATCGTCTTCCATAGACCGCGCCTTAAGGAAAACGCCGTTACATAGCTTCGCTTCCGGTTCGTACAATGGATCGACGCGGTATGTCACGTGGTTTCCGGTTTCGGCGATGTAGTCTTCAATTTTTGAAAAATAATTTTCCAATTCACTGGCAAACGCCGGCGTTCCCGCGACGATCAAGCCGTCCTGCGCCTGATCCATCAACTCGACCGGCACCAGACGAGTCTTTTGATAAAACTGATCGGATTCAATAAAATCGGACGTGACTGATTTCCATCCCAATGGCTCGAAATCCTCTTCTACCTGCCAATCCTGCCGCACATTGTCGGCACCAAGAACAACAGCCGTCGTTTCCACTTTTCCTTCTTTGGCTTTCACATACAATTCATCAAACAGCGATTCTGCATTCAACGTCGGTTTTTCCTCGCTCACAACAAAGGAGGCGGAACCTGAAAAAGCCGGAACGTCTTGTTTGGAGGCTTTCGCCATCGCATTGACTGCCAGTTCCTGCGCCGTCGACCGCGTCTGTTCCAATTCCGAAATCAAGGCGTCCTTCTCGTTTTCCAGTGTTTGATTCGAGTCCGTCAGATGAACCACTTCTTGATTTGCTTGCGCCAACTCGCTTTCCAATCGGGAAACTTCCCCGTTTTTTGTCAGGCCAAAGCCCAGCCCGCCCATTCCAAGCAAAGCCGCCAGACCAAAACATAAAAGATTGTTTTTTCCTTCTTTAAACCCTTTCATTTCAATTTCTCCTTCTTCTTTTATCTCATTATATACTGACTCGACGAAGAAATAAAACAAAAATCTTATTTCTATAAAAAAAGAGAGAAAATCAAAGGATTCCCTCCATTTTCTCTCAATCCTTGTTCTACCATCCACGACGGCAATGTCCACCGCCCTGGCCATGATGCCCGCCACCGTAGCCTTTCGGTTGTTGTGGCATACAGTTTGGCGCTTGCGCGCAATTTTGTCCCTGTCCGCCATTGCCCGTTGGAACATCTTGCGTCGTGGTGTTTTGCGTGACAGCCTGGACTTGCGCCTGTTGTTGTCGCTGCCAGGCGCGTTCCCGTTTTTGGACGCACGCTTCCTGCACCTGTCCATCAATGACGCATTGCGCCCGCTGATAGCAGTCCCGCATCGGATTGACGCAAAACGCAAAATCCGTCATACAAAACGGCTCACCGTTTTGAACCTCGCTCTCATTGGCCAGCGCGGAAACGCCGCCCAATCCAAGCACACACGACAACCCGATCCCGAATAAAATCGCTTTTCCTTTTTTTACCTTCCTCATCTTTCCTGCTCCTTGTTAAGTCCATTCTGGCATCCTCGATTTTAAAAGGCAAGGACAAGTAAAAGAAAAAATCCGAAACGAAGAGACAAAATAAAAATAGCCCCTCAAATAGTTTGGAAGACTAGAGGCTATTTTTATCTCTATAAAAATCCGAACCATCATTGAACATAATGGGTTCCTTTTTCGATTTCATTATAAGTCCCGCTCTTTTTTTTATGTAACTTATTCTTTAATTTTTGTAAAAAAAAGCGCATAAAAACCCTATTTTGAAAAACAGTGTTAATTTGTATCTCTTCCATCAAGACATTTGAAGTGCCTGATTCCTATACTCCTCTGGAATCTCTATGCCCAGGTTTTCTAGTTTTGTCAAATAACTTTTGATCTTACTTTCCTTTGTCTTTGTTTGATAATAATTGCTTCCCAATTCCTTGTATGATTCTCCGTTTTTCAGCATATGATATGCAATCTTCAAAATTGAATGTCCCACTGCCACGATCGCTCTCTTTTTTCCGCGATGTGCCGCGATCCGGTTGTATAGAGAGGAAAAATAGCTTTCTTTTTTCATTACGGCAGAATGCGCGCAAACCACCAGAGTACTCCTTAGCAGTTTGTTTCCTTTTGTCGTTCGAGCGCTCAGTTTTTTCTTTGCCGATTCTTTGTTTCCCGGGCTGATTCCCGCCCATGAACAAATGTGGCGATCCGTGGAAACCGACTCATATCGACACCAATCACAGATATGATGATTTTCGCGCTGTCTTCTCCGATTCCCGGAATCTGCGTTAATCGTTTGGCCGCTTCTTTCTCCGGATCGCTCATGGCGTCGTTGATATCCTGATCCAGTTCTCGAATATGCTTTTCCAATTCATCAATATGCTTGCGCAGTTCCGGATCATTTTGATTTGAACCGGACTCAGCACGCCATTCATATCCTCGATCAACTTTGTTTTGCTCGCTTTTAATCTTCTTGAAATCTTTCTGTCTTTGATCATCTGGTCATAAATCAGCAATTCATCAAATTTTTTCTTCTTTTTCTTTCAAAATGAGATCCAAAAGATTTCTCGCGCTTTTTCCATTGATATTGGATACAGTGCCGGACAACTTGATATTTCCACCTTCCAGCATTTTTTGGAGCCGGTTCAATTCGGCGGATTGGGTTTTTACCAGACTTTTCCTGTAGCTGACAAGCTCGCGAAGTTCGCGTTGGGAGCGATTGGGAATAAAGCTGGGAATCAATAAGCCATGACAAAGAAGATCGGAAATCCATTCCGCGTCTTTGATATCCGTCTTTCGACCGGGAACATTGCGCATATGCTGAGCATTGACAACAATCGGGTTCAAGTCGAAAGATTCAAGGACATTGTATAAAGGTTTCCAGTAAGAACCGGTGCTTTCCATAGCGACGGCTTGACAATGATTTTCCAAGAGCCAATCCGCCAAAGAGAGAAGTTCACGAGTGGAAGCACCGAATTCCTTGATCTGGGTGTTCTGCTCCTGACGAAGACAGGCGACGATCAATTTCTTGTGAACATCAATACCACAACAAACCGCATAAAGATTTTCCATAAACAAAACTCCTTTTCAAATAAAGCGGTCGGAACGGCTGCGTAGATCATTTTTTTATACGTTTTTTCGACGAAGCGATCAACAGATGGTGGTGCGTTCAACCGTCCCTCAATCAATTTTTTTTACGAGTTCGGAGCTCAAAAAAGAGACGACCTCTTCCGCTAATTCCAGTATAAAGAAAAAAGGAATGAAACAATAGATTTTTGTCTAAAGTTACATTCCGTGTGGTACACCCCGGAGTATGGAGATTTTTTTTGCAAGGAAAAGAAAAAAGTCCCGAAAGACTTTTCATCAATGATTCACATACGGCGGCGTCTCGCCATGGAAAATCGAGTCGATATCCGCTTTCGCGTTGGAAATCGTCATTTCGTTTGGATACATGACGTACGCGTTGTTTTGCAGTTCGTATGCGAAGTCCGTTCCCCCCGTTCCATTGACGGAATAATTGTAAATCGTCCACGGCGCGTCGCTGGACAGCTGCGCGTTGACAAGCGCGGCGATTTCCTTCGTCGACATATTCGTCTGGAACGATTTGGAAATCGACTTCATGATGCCCGCGTAGTTGGATAAAATCGCCGGCGACGTGATCTTGTCGATAATCGCGGTCAGCACCCGCATTTGGTTGCGTCCCCGCTCGCGATCCCCTTCCGTGAAGGAATAACGTTCCCGCACGAAGCCAAGCGCCATATCGCCATCCAGATGCACCTTGCCAGGCGCGAAATGATAGTTTCCATGCAAAGAAGTAAATTCGTCGACATTGTCCACATCCACGCCGCCCAGCTCGTCAATGATCGTCACAAGGCTGGAAAAGTTGACCCGGACATTGTAGTTGATCTCGATCCCGAACAGCTTCTCCAGCGTCCGTTCCGTCGTTTCAATGCCATGCAGCCCCGTATGCGTTAGCTTGTCCATTTTCCCCTGGGCGCATCCCGCCGAAGCGTCGCACGCCGTCTCCACGTAAAAGTCACGCGGAATGGAAATCACAAGAATCTGGTGCGTCTGCGGATTGACCGAAGCGATCAAGTTCACATCGCTGCGCGAAACGTCCTCGATCGAGCCATACGTGTCGATGCCGCTAATTAAAACGTTGAACGGCTCGCTCGCCGTGTTGACGCCGCTGGACGAATCCGTCTTTTGAATCGCGTACTCCACATCGAAAACCGGCACGATTTCCTCGCGAATCCGGTTTTGCCCCTCCATCTCTTCGATGGTGCCAAGGTACGACTGATCGAGCACGATGCCGTCGATCGCCTGCCCCTTCAAGTCGTTCACCATTTGAATCGACGACTCGTATTGTTTCCCCACAACCTCGATTCCTTTCGCCTTCAAGCCATCAAGCACCCGTTTCGTTCCCTCCGCATCCGGGTTCACATAGCCAATCGTGCGCCCGTCCAGCTGCTCCGGCTTCTCAATGACATGGTTGTTCAACACGTACACACTCGAAATTTTCCGGATTTGATCACCATACGTCAAAGAGCGCAGCGCGCCGTTGGTCACCTGCAAGTAATACGTGCCAAAACCCGTCGCGAGCGCCAAAGCCAAAGCCAGCACCACGCCCAGCACGCGGGAAAGCACGCTCTGGACCCGAAGCATGAGCACAAGCGCGATGAGCCACAACAGCACGACAATCACGACGATCATCGCCAAAATCTTATTCGGAACCATGCCCAGCGTAATCAACTGATAAGAAAACCAAGCCGCCAGAACGCCGACTCCGACGCCTAGCACCCCTGTAATCCACTTCCAAACATCTTTCATTGAAACCCTCCGTTTTTATTGAAAACCGCAGTCCTATGATACTCGACTTGATTCGCTTTGACAACCGGATTCGCGCAATCCGGCTGTATCAGTATAAATAGCGCAATTTTCGCAATGGAATATTTAGACAAACCGCTTTAAAATAAGACTATTCATAATCGAATCCCTTCGAATCATGATGTACTGTGTGTGGCGTTTCCGATGGAGACGTCTTTTTTTTATTCAAGCGAAAAAAAACCGGATCTCTCCGGTTTAGCGAAAATAAGGATTCCAGCGCAGCTCCTGACCAATCGTTGTCGCCGGACCGTGGCCCGGATACACGACCAAGTCTTGCGGCAGCGTCTTCAAATACTGAATCGACGCCATCATATCCCGCTCGCTTCCTGTCGGCAAGTCGACCCGGCCAACCGACCCCTGGAAAAGAACGTCGCCAGTAAACAAGGCGTCCTCGATCCGGTAAATCGTCGAGCCAACCGAGTGGCCCGGCAGCGTCTTGGCCTCCACCTCGAACGCCCCGATTTTCTGCATCCCGTCATGGACGGCTTTGGGCACCGCGTGCGATTTCACCTTGGCGTAAAAATACGCCGAGCCGTTCAGCCGCATGTCGTCCAAAAAATCAAACTCTTTTGGATTCATATACACATCCACACCATATTCCTCAATCAAACCATCCAGTCCGCCAATGTGGTCGAAGTGGGCATGCGTCAAAAGAATCGCGTCCAGCGTCGCCTCCTCTTCTGTCAGCAGCCGCTTCAAAGCGGAAAAATCGTCGCCCGGGTCGATTACCAGCGCGTGATGGTCTTTCACGACCACATAGCAGTTGGCCTCCACCGGCCCCAAAGGCTGGGTAAACACTTTTATCATTTCTATTTCCTCGTTTCCTTCGAGCAACTTGGAATCCGAATAAAAAAGACCGTTTTCCGGCCTTTTTTATCGTTTCTCCTTGTGCTCAGTTTTTTGATTGCATTTCGGGCAATACTTATTGACTGTCATACGTTCAGGATGTTTTTTCTTGTTACGTGTACCAATGTAGTTTTCTTCACCACAAACAGAACATTTAAACGTTATACGATCTCTCATGGTCGGTCCTCCTCACATTACTTCAAAATGATACCACAGTCCCGGTTTCCTTGGCAAGGAGAACGTCAAAGAACGCGACAAATCAAGACGCAAACTTTACTGCGGATACAATTCGAAATATTTGTCCAGCACCGGTCCGACAACCGAAGAGCCGCAAATGTTGTCCGCGACGCTCTCGTTGTTGACCGACGACGTCGGCGACACGCACGCGAACGCCACTTTCGGATCGTCGTACGGGCCAAACCCAAGCAGGTTCGCCGTCGTCCACACGCTCTCCACTTCCGCCGTGCCGGTTTTGGCCGCCATCGGCTGCTCCATGTCCTTGAGCGCGTTGCCGCAGTTGCCCGACGTCACACAAGCCCGGAACCCTTCTTTGACCCGATCCAAATACGCGTCGTTTTGTTCCGGAAGCACCGCTTCCAGACGCTTTCCGTACACGTCGAAAATTTGCGAGCCGCCCACTTCCTTGGCATACTCCAAAAAGTGCGGCCCGTACATATCGCCGCCAGTCGCGATGACCGACACGTATTGTAGCAGCTGCATCGGTGTATACATATCGAGCTGGCCAATCGAGTAGTTGAGCAGCTGGCCCGGATTCATGATCGCGCCCATGTAGCCCTGCACCTCGCCCGGAATGTCGAGGCCGGTTTTGTTGCCAAGGCCAAACATCGAGTAATAGCGCCGCATCTTGTTGAACGTGCCTTGCACATCGCCAATCGCCAGCGGCTTTCCTTCCCGGTACGTGTCCCCGCCAAGCCGGATCGCGACATGGAACATGTACACGTTACTCGACACTTCCAAAGCGGACACGTCGTTGACCGGCCCGTGGTTTTCAAACGAGCCGAATTCCTCGCCGTTGATATTCATGACCTCGTCCATGATCGTCTCGCCCGGCTTCACGACGCCTTCGCTCAAGCCCATGTACACCGTCGCGCCCTTGATGCACGATCCCGGGTTGGCCAGCGACACATAGTTGCCCGACGCGAAATACGTCATCTTTCTCGTTTCCAGGTCGATTTGATACCCCGAAAGCGCCAGCACCGAGCCATCGTTTGGATTCATCGTGCACATAAACAGCGACGTGAAGTTTTCCCGGTTCCGCGTGCCGGCGTTAGCCTGCAATACGTTTTTTACCGTGTCGTCCATCGTCAGCTGCAAGTCGATATCGACCGAAATCACGATGTCGTTGCCTTTTCGCGCGCTCTGCACGGTTTCCTTAAGCGCCAGGCCGTTCGAATCGTACGTGATCTTCGAAATTTCCTCGGTGCCCGCCAAAATATCGTTGTACTGGTATTCCAGTCCCGACACCCCGACCGGCGCGTTGAGCTGGTAGCCCTTCGACAAGTAGTATTCCTTCGACTCGGCCGGCAAGCCTTCCGTGCTCGTGGACACGCGCCCGAGAACGTCCGAAAGCGTTTCCCCATACGGGTATTCCCGCTTCCAGCCGCCAAAATCCACATCGAACCCCGGAAACTCGGTTTTATGCTCGACAAGATACGCCACATCCTCGTCCGGCACGTCTTCCAAAATGACGCTTTCCTGCCCGGTCGAAAGATTCGAAACCATCCGCGAATAAATGACATACGTTTTCAACTCGTCGTCACCCATTTCCTTCAGGTCCTCCTCGCTGATCCGCGACATCAAAATCGAGTACTTCCGCGATTCCGCGTCCGATCCCCACATGCCGCTGGTGTACGCCACCCGCTCCTTTTCCGTCAGGAAGTTGTTTCCCGCGTACCCGGGATCGTCGGCGTCCAGCATGTTTTTCCAGGCGATATACGCCTCTTTTTTCGCCTGCAGCGAAAAGTCGTCCAGCTTGACGTCAAACACCGTAGCCAGCCGGTTGGCGTAAATCAAATAATCCTCCGTCGTCATGTTGTTGGGCGACGTAAAGACGATGTTGTGCGAGACAACGGTTTTCGCCAGCACCCGGCCTTTGCAGTCGTAAATCTGTCCCCGCGGCGCGCTCGTATATTGAAGGATCGACGTGTAGTCGTCCTTTTTCACCACATAGTCGTGATAGGAAAACACTTGAAGATACACAAGTCTGCATAGTAAAACAAGAAACACGCCGCCAATCACGCTGGCGAACACGATGATCCGCTTCGACACCGAACGATCGACATCCGGCGCCGCGCCGGAAAACCGAAACGTGTGCTTCTTTACTTTTTTCATTTGTTTCTTGGGCAATCGTATCCCTCCTCTCGTATTCGTCCTATCCATTATACGTGCTGACCCGCCAAATTCCAAGCCGGCAGCGAACGGTTTGAAACCACAAAAAAATCCCGGGATGTGTTTCCCGGAATTCTTTATCCGCCGACTCTTTTCGAAAAAGCCGACCGGATGACGTTCCAGCCGCAAAACAAACCTGTAAAAATCAGGAAGATTTCCAGCCGGCCAAACACCATGCCAAACATTTCCACCAGCAAAACCGGTGCCGCGGTCGCCGGATTCGTCAAGCCAATCGACAAGCCAACCGTTCCAAGCGAGGAGGCGAACTCGAACATCCCCTCCGTCAAGCCGCAGCCCGCCGTTAGCGTAATCAGCAGCGAGCCGACCAGAAACAGGCAAAAGTACACGGTCACAAACGTCGTCGTGCCATCCTTGAGCGATTCGTCGATCGCCGTTTTTCCTTGCGCCGTTTCATAGTACGACACATGCACCTGGCGCTTGTTCGACACCATCGCCCGCATATGGTCTTTGGCAAAGCGTAGCATCAAATACACCCGGTTCAGCTTGATGCCGCCCGCCGTCGATCCGGCCCCGCCGCCAAACAGCATCAGCACGATCATCAAGCCAATCGCGAATGGCGGCCACGCGTCGTAAGCCATCGACGAGAACCCGCTTGTCGAAAGCGCCGACACGGAGTCGAACGCCGCGTGCTTGAAGCCGTCCCAAAGCGAAAGCTGGAACGCGTTCGAAAGCGAAACCGTCATCATCGGAATGACCACGAGCAAAACCACCGCCATGAACCGCACCTCGCTGATTTTCGAGAACTTTTTCCATTTCCCTTTGACCAGCAGCATCAGCGCCGCGAAATTCGTCGTTCCAATGAGCATCAAAACGATGGTCACGATGTCGATCGCTACCGACTCGTACTCGCCAATGCTGTTGAGACGCGTCGAAAAGCCACCCGTCGACAGCGCGCACATCGCGTGGTTGACGCCATCGAACCACGACATCCCCACCAGGCGGTACGCGATCGTTCCCGCCAGCAAAAAGCCGCAGTACATCAATCCGATCGCCTGCGCGCTCTTTTTCAAGTTCGGCTTGATTTGATCGGAATGGCCTTCCGCGTTGTACAAGCTCATCGACTGCTTCTCCACCACGATGACCATCATCACCGCCACGAAGCCCAAGCCGCCACAAAACTGGATGAAGCTGCGATAAAACAAAAATAAATCGGAACACTTCGTCACGTCGATGACCGAAAGTCCCGTCGTCGTCCAGCCGCTCACCGATTCAAAAAGCGCCTGCACCGGCGTCAGGCCCATACCAAACAAAAACGGAAGCGAGCCTACGAGGATTCCCCAAACCCAGGCGAAGAGCACCGTCAAACTCGTCCGCTGCAACGTCGGCCGCCACGCCGTATCCATCGTCCCGTCTTGGCGCCAGAAGGCGCATACGAGCATACCCAAAGCGACCGATCCCGCGCCAGGCACGAGAAACCAAACCGCCTCGCGCAAGCCGTTTTCCAAAAACGGAGCAAGCACGATTGGAAAGGAAACGAGAAGCCCTACGAGCATCATGATCCGTCCGGGCAGCGAATACTTTGTCAGTCTACTCGCCATATCCGTTTTTCTCCGTCAAGATCCGGATCGCGCTTTTCTCGTTTTCCGTCGTCAGCACGACGAGCCGGTCTTTCGCCTTCAGCTGCGTGCTGCCGTTAGGAATGATCGTGTCGTGACGCCGGTTGATGCACGCAACGATGACGTCGTCTGGCAAACCGAGCGCGCAAATCGGCTTGTCGATACACCACGCGTTTTTCGGAATCGTCACTTCCTCGATGTGCAACGCGTCGGTTTTCGGCGCGCTGACGCGCTTGATCTCTTCAACCGACGCCTGCTGCCGTATGAGCTCTGCCAGCTCTTCCAGCGCGCAAATCACGTGATCGACGCCGCGCTTCAAAAAGAAATCCTGCTTTTTCGGATCGTTCACGAGCGAAACGGTTTTTTTCACCCGGAACAGCGTTTTGCACAATTCGCAAATGACCAGATTGTCCTCGTCTTTCGTGTTGAGCGCGATCGCCACGTCAAAGCCTTCGATGCCCGCGTCTTCGAGCACGTATGGCTTCGTGGCGTCCCCTTCGATTACCGTCAAAGACTCGATCATCGCCAGTTCCATGCAGTCCTGGTGGGACAAGTTGATCAAAGTGACTTCATATCCTTGTTTTAACATCGACAGCGCCAGCGAACGCGCCTTGCTGCGGCCGCCGGCAATCACTACTTTACGCCGCATGACTCGTCTCCTTTCCAGGCTCGATGAAAGCCTGCATCGCCGCGAAAGAAAGCTCGCATGGACAAACCACGTCCATGCCGGCGTTTTGCATGATGACTTTCTTATCCGGATCATACAACCGCGCCACCACGTGGTCGACATGGTAAATCGTTTGCGCCATTTGCGCGATCATCACATTCACATTGTCGTTGTCCGTCACGACTAGCACCTCGTCGGCGTGCGCCATCTCGATTTCGGACAGCGTGTCCAAATTCAATCCATTACCAAGCTTTGTCATTCCGGCAAAACCGCAAGACAGCTTGCGGAAGGCGCTTTGCGACTTGTCGACGATTGTCACGTCTTTGCCTTGCGCCGACAAAACGTCGGCAAGCGTGGCTCCCAGGCGTCCGCAGCCAATAATAATAGTGTAAAATGATTGCTTTTGATTTCGCATTGTAATCTCCTTTCTACGAAAAACAATCCATCACGCGATTCATGCCCGCCAAATCCACGCCAAGCAATGACCGCTCTTTTGTTTTCCGTTGATTGTCGCAATAAATGTATCGGTTCCGCTTTCTGTCGTACACGGCGCTGCACCGATGCAGGTTTTCCTGCGCCGGCGCGTAGTCAGGCTCCAAAGCCAAAGCCGCTGTAAAATGACGAAGGGCCCGCTGGTGGGCTCCGCGGTATTCTTGTTCGATTCCCATCAAGTTGTGCGGAATGGCCGAATGCGGATACCAAAGCATGGCTTCCGTGATCTTTCCTTCCGCCTCGTCAAGGCGGCCCTGCTCGATGAACGATTGAACCGTTTGACACAATTCTTCCAATGCGTTTTGTTCTTTTGTTTTCAATTTTCTCGTTTTCATGATTTGTTCCTCCTTGTTTGTACCTTTGTTATACGCCAAAACGTATAAGGAGGGTGTGAGGAATCCAATCCGCGTGTGAGAATCGTGTGAGGAAATCCGGCTTTTCTACTCGCCGCGCAAGCGATAGCCGATGCCGATTTCCGTAAAAATGTATTCCGGCTTCGCGGGGTTTTTCTCAATTTTCCGCCGCAGCGAAGCCATCAACGTCCGCAGCGCCCGCGTGTCCGTCCCGTAATACGGACCATACACCGCTTTGATAATGGATTGCGTCGTCATCAGGCTGCCCTGGTTCTCAAACAAAACGAGCAGCAGCTTGTATTCCAGCGGCGTCAAATGAATCGGCCGTCCCTCCAGCTCGATGTCGTGACGCGAGGGATCCACTCGCAAATCGCCGGCCCGATATATTTTTCGTCCATCGGGCTGGGCGTGCCGCAGCGCCACCCGCAGGCGGGCCAAAAGCTCCGACACCGAAAACGGCTTCGTCAAGTAGTCGTCCGCCCCCGCGTCCAGCGCCTTGACTTTTTCCTGCTCCTGGTCGCGTGCCGATAAAATGAGCACCGGAACCGAAGAGGCGGCGCGCACGCCTTCCAGCACTTGCAGGCCATCCATGTCCGGCAAGCCTAAATCCAGCAAAATCAAATCCGGCCGCTGTGAAAAAAACAGCGCCAGTCCCTGTTCGCCATCGCTGGCGCAAAGCACCCGGTAGCCGTTTTGCTCGCAGGCGTATTGCACGAAACCGGCGATTTGGGCGTCATCCTCGACAATGAGCACCGTCTTGGGATTGTTCGTTTCCATGGTCGTTTTCTCCTTTCTTTTTGAGCGCGAATGTCAGCATGGCGCCCTGGCCCGACGCGCGGTTTTCCGCCTTGATCCAACCGCCATGGGCCTTGACGATGCTTTCGCAAATCGTCAGTCCAAGCCCCACGCCGCGGTGGGCGTCAACCGCCTGCCCCGCTTGCGTGTAAAACATTTCAAACACGTGCTCCATGTCCTGCGCGCGAATTCCCGCACCATGGTCCGCGACGCAAAAGCGCACCTCCCGGTCGGTTTCCTTTACTGTCAGCTCGATGGGCTGGCCTGGCGGCGTGTGCTTGCGCGCGTTTTCCAGCAAATTCAAAAGCACCTGCGTTATGAGCTTGGCGTCCATGTCCACCATCACGAAGTCTTTTGGCAGACGCACGTCGACGCGCTGGTTTGGATTGTTTTTTTCGAAAAGGCCCACCGCGTAGCCGACGACTTCCTCCACCGCTTCCGGTTGTTTATGGATTTGCATCCGTCCGTCGTTGATCCGCGTCAAAATCAAGATGTTTTCCACGAGGTCGTACAGCCAGCGCGCGTTTTGATAAATCCCGTCCGCCAGCTTGCGTACTTGTCCGCTTTGCTCGTGTTGGAGCATCTCGCTGCTGCCCATGATCGCGGAAAGGGGCGTGCGCAAATCATGCGAAATCGAACGAAGCAAGTTGGCCCGGTCGTGCTCCTGGATCCGCTCTTCCTGCGAACGGATCTTTTCTTGCACATTGTATTCCCGATCGAGCGCGATGGCCATGCACTCGCATATCGAGCGCACGAATTCCTCCTGGTCGGGCTGCACGGCCGGCGTCTTTTCATCGAACAAAAACATGCCAAATTCTTTTTGCGGTCCCTGGACGCACCAGCCCCGGCTCGAGCAGGCGCCATAAACGAACCGCGCCGGCTGGTGAAACGTCTGCTCAATCATCCGCGTGCCGATTTCCAAGATCTGCGCCTCGTCGCGCGCCTGGTTCAACTCGTTTGTCAGCAAATACAGTGCCCGCACTTGCGCCTCCTTGCGCTTGGTTTGCGCCAGATGCTCCTGGTCGCTGCTGACAAGCGCGCTGGTGAGCAGCGAGGTGATCGTCATCGTCATAAACGTGATCAGACACGTGGAATCGTACACGTTCAGCGTAAAATACGGCTCGGTGAAAAAGTAGTTGTAGATGAGCGTGCCGGCGATGGCGGCTAGCACGCCATAGATCGGATGGGCGCAAAAGCGGGCGATCAAAAAGATCGCGAAAGAATACAGCAAGACGATATTCGTTTCCGGAAAATCGAGCTTCCAAAACAGCGAGCCCAGCAGCGTGGCGCCAGCCAGATTGACGAAGACGATGAGCAGCTCCCTGCCCGAACCGTAAAGAACCGTCCGGCGCTTTTTTCCCTTTTCAAACTTCAATTTGGTTCCTCCTTTCTGCTCTTTCAAAGGAAAAGCCTGACTCCATCTCCATTTTTAAAACTTTCGATGAGATCAGGCTTAAGCTTATCCATTTTCTTTTTTTCCCATTCGGTACCAGCAAACGAGAACGAGGATCAGCAGCGCGCTTCCACACGCCAAATACCCCCACATCTCCCGCTGCGTATGCGCCGAGGTGTTCGGGCGGTTTGGCGCCGCTTCGGGCAAAGCGACGGAATCGAGCACGACATGAATCGTTTCTTTGGCCTGCTGTCCGGCCGGCGCGTTCCAATCCGAGGCGACCACGACCGCCCGCAAGGCGTTTTCGCCATTGGTCACGAGGATCTCGACACGAAAATCGCTGACGCCCTCGATTGACGCCTTGGACGGATCCTCGCTTGCCGCGCGCAAGCGATACACGTACGTGCCGGGCTGGTCGAACCCGATCACGGGCATGACCGAACGCGTTCCGGCAAGCACGACACATTCGCTGCCTGCCGGAGGAGGGGACCCATCCACCGCTTCCAGCGTGAATTTTACCCCCGTCTTCGGTTTGGGCGCGCGGGTGGACACCACTTCCACGGGAATGTTGACCGTGACTTTGTTCGTAAACGAATAAGCCGGCACACTTCCCCAAAGCATCATCACGCAAGCCGCGCCTATGCCGATCCATGATATGAGTTTATTTTTCATGTTCCACCACCTTTACCACTTGCGCGAACACGATCGTCCGCCCTTCCGTTTCCGCGCTGTTGCATGTGCTGAGCGCGAAGATCATCGGCGAAGCGTCGACTGGATCCCGAAAGTATTTCGAATGCTTTTTCAAATACCGGACTAGAGAAGACGTGTCCCGCTCGTGAATTTCGCGCATGGAATACACCGCGCTGTTGGCCGCGTCGGTTTCCAGCACCGCGAAGATCTTCAGCCGGTATTCCCTGCCGTCTTTCGTGAGCACGGTTCCATCCACATGCCCGTCAAAATATTTTTTCTGCGTAAACTTCATCACATCGCCAAACATGCCGCCGTTTTTCATATGGTGTCCATATAAAATATTGTACGGATCGTCCAGATCGGGATTGTTTAAATGGGAGAGAAAGATCGCTCCCGCCAGCGAAAACGATCCATCCGCCGCTTTGTTGATGTACTCCAAATCGTCTTTTCCCTGCACGATCGGCTGGTCGATATGCGTTTTGTCAATCGTGATCCAGCCAATCACATCCGGATTGAGCTTCAACAGCTCTTCAAACGAGAGCGGATCGTCGGCGTCCGGCTTGAACTTCGCCATCTGCGAAGGCAGTCCGGCTTGCGATTGTCTCCAATCGTCGAAAAGACAGTAAAAGCAGTACACGCTTCCAATCAGTAGCACGAGAATCGTCAAGACCGACAAGATCTTGTTTCCGATTCGTGCCAGGCATGCCGCTTGATGCAGACGAGAAGAGGGCTTATTCGTTGTCCTTCTTCTTTCTGAACATCGCATAGCCAAGTCCGCCCAATACGGCAACGCCGGCTACGTAAGGACCGTATGTTGTGAAGAACGCCGTCGGAACAGTTCCCTGACGATAGTTCACAAAGTTCCATGTATCATCGCTTGTTCCAACCTTACCGGTCAATGTTTCTGTCATCGCATCCACCGTATCGTCGGATTTATCACCACTTGCCAAATTGATGCTGACATTGTAATCAGGCTGCGGATTGGTTTCCGTCACCGTGAACGTGTCATTGGCGCTCAATCCATAAACAGTAAACGTCTGGTTTTGTCCCAGTTTAATATTTGGCAGCGTCGCCACACCATTCGTGGCCTGTAAGGTTTGATACGAACCATCCGGCATTTGAACGTACAACGTTTGATTTGGTTCTGTCGTGTTGACTTTCAAAGTATAGTCAAATACTAAACTTGTATCCGCAGCATTACCTGTGATGTAATTTTGAATCGTCAAATCGTGTGTCGTATACGTGTTGCTGAAGTCGAATTGATCGACTTTGAACGTGGAAGGATTGGCTGTGCTCGCGCCCGCCTGACCTGCGTTCCATGCGATAATATCCGTTACTTCCTTCGCGTTTGTTGTCACGTTGTTTGTGACATACACATCTAAATAATAGGAGGCCGTGGAGTTCGGCGTTAGCGCCAAGCCATCATATGTTGGCGTCTGCTCGGTTACCACATATCGGTAGATTCCCGCGCGAGGGAAAGTAGCCGTCGAACTCGGTGTCAATGTAGCATGGTTAGAATAACCAACTGGATTTCCCGATTGGATGATGGTCGTCGTATTCGCAACCGGAGCGATGCTTACCGTGGAAGGAAAGACATTCGCGATTCCCGGATAGATCGGGTTTCCATTGTAGCTGCTCACATTGATATCCGCCTGCGTGCCTGGTTGAATATTGAATACAACCGGATCTTGCGGAACTGGCACATTTGGATCTTTATGCAATGTTTTTACAATATCAATGGATATGCCGGGCGTATTCGTGTTTCCGTTTTTTGCGAAAGCCGGTGTCAACATCGCCCCACCCATCACTGCCGCCAATGACAAAGCGGCGATAGACATTAAACCTTTTTTTAATGTATTCATTTTCATCTCCTAAGATTCATTTCTTTCTTTTCACGCTAGATTTGCGAGCGTCTGATAATCGTGATGACAGTCCCGATGATCTGGCTTTTATTTACCGGACCAAAACTTCGACTGTCAACTGCCCCTTCCCTAAAATCGCTCAAAACGAAATATTCGTCCTCTTTCAAGGTGAGCGGATATTTCACATCGCCTTCATACGCAGGCGTTTCATAGTAAATGGATGGATTGGATGTCGGGTTGCCGTTGATATACAACGTTTCGTCCTGAATCGAAACCGTGTCTTTCGGCCCCGCGACGATCCGCCCCGTGTATTTTTTTCCATCCTCTTTGTAATAGACGACCTGTCCGACCCGTTTGGTCGAAGGCAGGCAATACACCAGCTCGATATCGCCGATCCGGATGGCCGGCTTCATATCGTCGCTTGGCATGACGACGATTCGAAAAACGAAACCAAACAGGATGACCATCGCCACCACGAAGATGGCGAGCCGCTTCAAAAACAATTTGATTTCGGCTTTGTCCTTTTTTCGTTGCTGATCATCGCTCATCCTTTTCTCCTTCGCAGCAGAAATCCGGCCATCGCGATCAAGGCGCCCGCCATCAAAAGATAAGGCGTCCAGTCATTCGAGTCGTAGGCGGTTGGCGGCGGACTGGTGCGCCGGTTCGTGAACGTGCACGTCGAATCGCCAACGACTTGCTGCGCGGCCGACCTGTTCGTTCCCGATACGGATCCATTGCCGTTGGCAGCCTGCCACGAGGTTTCATACAAGGAACTCGGATTGGTTTGAACGATCGAATACGTTGTTCCATCCGGAACATTCAGCGTCGCCTCCTGCCCGCTTTCCAATGTGACCTCGTAGGTGTTGTTTCCTACCAGCTTTACATTGCTGGATGCCGTGACCGACATTTGACTGGATGGACTCAGCGTGATCCGGTATGTGAATGCCTGATGGGCGTCGGCGTCCAAATTGCCATTCACATTGTCGCTACGCAACGTAAGAGTCTTCATCGCCGGCGTGTACTCGCCATACAAGGTCGTATCCTGCGCCATCGTGCCATTCAAGTTGGCTGCGTTCGTCAGCGCCTCGTTCGTGTACCATCCCTTCAACGTATAGGTGATTCCGTTGACCGTCTTGTCCGGCATCGCCGGCGCGACACTCGACAACGGATCGTTCGTGTCCAGTTTGACTGGCGCGTAGTTTTGCACATCCGTAAACTGTTGCGAGCCTACGTCCTTTACCTTAAACGTCATCTCGTTGTACGTGTTCAAATGGATCGTGCCGTTCAAACGATAGTTGGCGGTTTGCGAAGCGGGATAGAAGTTGTTCGCTCCAGGCTCCACCGCCTGCACCGCTTTCAATGTATCCCATGAGGAAATCGTGTAGTAGCCCGGCTGTCGGGCTTGCGCGCTGTTTGCGTCTGCGTACACGTATTGTTTTCCCTGATACGTGATATTCGGATAGATGGCCGGTCCGGTAATGTCCGGATTGAAATCCATATAGTTTGTTTGGACCGCCGCTTTATCCACACTCAACAATGGTCCGGCGCTCGCCTGCCCTTGACCGAGTCCGACATACGTTCCATCCGGAAGTTTGCCATAGGAATAAATATTTTGTTTTATGTATGGCCCTTTGGCGTAAATGATGCCCAGCGTGCTCTGCCCGGCCGGAATCACAATATCGCCGGTGGAAAGCGTTTCACGCACTTGCCCGTCCCATTGATAGTAGGTTTTGTAGCCTTGCTGGGCAAGGCTGTTCTGGGAAATGTCGAACGTGGTTTGATCCGGTAAATAAAACCGGAAAACCTGTGATTGAATCGGCATGTTCCACGTATAGTCTCCTGGCCCGGTCTCGGTCATCTGCGTGTTTTGAAAAGCCGGAATCGCGTGGATCGGATAGCCGGCAGCCGGAATCGTGAAGTTTGGCCCCGGGTTCGAGCTTGTGATCGCGAACGAGGCTTTTTGCTGCGCATCCGACGGTCCGTTGATTTGGGTCTTGATCATCAGCTCGTTCATAGGCTCGTATTTTTTATACAGCGTCACATTGCTTTCGACCAGGTTTTTCGTTTTGTATGTTCTTGACGTCTGGCTTTCCTGCACCAAATCCGCTTTGATCGTACATTCCGGATTGGTATAGAACTGCGTCGCATAATATTCTTTTCCATTCCATGATTTAATATAATTCAAGGCGATATTGGTAACCTCGCCACCTTCGTCAACATAGCCATACCGCTCCCGCGTGTACGTCGTGCTGCCCGGATTCATCGAATAAATCGCGAACGTGTAGCGCATCGGATTTAATGTGATCGTCCCGTTGAGCCAGTAAACCGACCCGGCTTGCGGCGTGTAGGCGCTGTTGTCGCCGGCAATCACCATGTTTTTCGCTTCCAGAGAATCCCATTGAATCGTGTACTCGTTGGTTCCCGGCGTCGCGTCTGCCGTATAGGCGTACGTGATTCCGTTATAGGTAATGTTCGGATAGCGCGCGGGATAGTCGATCGTCGTGGAGTTGTCCATCAAATTCACGCCCGTTTGCGCCTGGCCGGGAAGCGGCAAATTGACGCCGGTCGCGCTTGCCGTGCCAAGACCCATCGTCGCCAGCACCTGACCGCTGCCATCTTTGATGTTTCCATACGTGTACACCGCATTGACCGGCATGTACGTGGCGTAAAGGGTCGTGTTGGCGTTTACCGTTCCGTCCATATCCGCCTTGGTCGTTAAATTCTCGTTTGTGTACCACGAGGATAGCTTGTAGGTGACACCGTTTTGTGTCATATCGGAATCGGGCGGATTCAACGAAGACAAAGGATCCCCCTGAATGAGAGGTCCGGGGTTAAAGTTGCGCATCGTTTCAAAATTCGTGCTGCCCGGATAGCGAACCTTAAACGTCACATCGTGCGGGATGATTCGATTCAAAATGACATCGCCTGTCATCAAGTACGAAATAGGATTATCACTCGTTGTATACATATCGTTGCTGCCGGGCCTCCGGTTGTAGGCGCTTTGAATTTTTGTCCAGTTCACCGTGAAATAGCCCGGCTTTGTCTGCTGCTCCGGCGTCGCGGCGTATTGATACGTGTAGCCGCCGACCGTGATCGTGGCGTATCCGTTGATTTGCGTTCCCGTAAAGCTAGGCGAAATATTTTGATTCGGATTGTCGTTTGGATAAAGGATATCCGGATGCATCGTAAACAAGTTCAACCCTAGAGGCCAGTACCCTGGTCTTGTTACAGTTGGTCCCCAGACTTTTCCGGTTCCCATTCCGTAATCCGACAGCAGTGTCGTATTTTTATCATCGGAATACACCACGTTCGCGTACGTATACACATCGTATCGAATATATGGCTGCTTGCAGTTGATGAAATAAAACGATTCGTTGGAGCTGAGCGTGATCGGATCGCTCGTGTTTCCACGGACAATTTGGTGCTTCCATTGCCAGTACGTGTCGTACCCCTGGGAGGAGTAATCGTCCTCCACGATTTGGAACGTCGTGCCGACCGGCATGTAAAAGCGAATATCGCTGTCGTCCGGCAAATTCAACGTATAGTCGTTTGTACCGTTTTTCGTGATGTCGCTGGATATCGCCGGCGTATAAATATCGGCCGGCGAATTCGTCGTCGCCGTCAAATGCCACGTGAATGTTTGGGAAGGCGGATTTTCCGTGTTGATGAGCTCTCGCATCCGCACATAACGCGATTCCACGTATTTGGCGTACAAGGTCATCGACGCGTTGACTGGCGCGTTCATATCCGCTTTTTGGGTGCACGCTTCATCGGTGTACCAGTTCGTTAACAAGTTGTCGCCTTTTACCTTTTCAAGTTGCGCGTTGGTCGGAAACGTCACCGCTTGCAACGTGTCGCCCGCGTTGATTTCCTGGGTCGTATCGCTCCAGTTGGTCACACTTTCATACGACGTGCTGCCCGGATACTGGACCTTGAAGTCGATGGTCACCTTTTGGGCGGCCCGCTCGATGGCGCGCGCCTTTTTCGGCTTTTCCTTTGGCGCCATTTGCGCGAGAACGATTTTTTCAATTTGCTCTCCGTCAAAGGAAACCGTGTTTCCATTAAAGTCGTTGGAAGAGGCAAGCGGATGGAGATTGCCATCGACTACCTCGTATAAAACGCAAGGCAGCGTGGAATCGTCCAGTTCAAAACGCGCTTTGAAAGAGCCCGCGATTGCCGGACTCAATGACCATTCTTTGATAGATTCCACCGATTCATCGTCCGTTTCCAGGGTGTCGCGCCACGCTTTTGCCGCCGTCGTTTCCTCTTTGATTTTGACAGCAGCCAGATCAAGGCCGGTGAGCTCGATGCCGTTGGCGCGAATCGTCGTTTCCACGTCATCCTTCTCTTCGTCCTCTTCCTTCGCTTCCTCTTTTGGCTGCTCGGGTTCGGCCGGTTGCGGCGTGTCCTCCACCGGTTCTTCTACGTCATTTGGTGTGGATGAGTCGGGAGGCGGATTTGTGGATTCGACCGGAATTTCTTGTTGGGGTGCGGGAACTTCACATTCTTCCGCTACCTGGCCGGTTTCTTCTGTCGTTTCCGCCACGGATGGATCCTCGGCTGGCGCTTCAGAACCGGCTTCTTCGGCTTGAACAGGAAGAACATAACTAACCGACAAAGTGCCGGTTAATGCGAGACAAAACAATCCTCGCAATCCTGTTTTCATGGAATTCCCCCTTTCTAAAAGTGGTTTGCACATGGAACAGGTGCTCTCCAGCAATTTCAGTTTAGCATTTTTCATTGTTCACACAGATTGTAACGCTCAAAACATCCCATATTTTGTGAGTCAATCCCAATAAACGGCTCCATTTCCAGCAAAAAAGGATGCCGAAGCATCCTGATTTTCTAGGCAACCGGGGCCATGAGCACTTTGCCTGTTCCCCGAAACACGTTGACCAGACCTTCGCCGCTCGCAGCGGAACCGACAAGCGTTTTTCCCGCCCGCTCAACGGTAAATTGAAGGTCGGCACTCCATGCCACCGCCATGGAGCCGTCGATTTTCAGCTCGTCGTTTTCCAGTGTGATTTCGATGAGCTCTTCTTTCGGATAGCGGCTTTCCAAAATCGCCACGCCCGATCCGCGCAGGCACAAGTTAAACAGACCTTCGTTTCCCGCCACCGCGCTGGATAGCGACTTGCGGGAAACGACTTTGCGCTCCAGCCGCTCGGAGCACGCCAAAAACATGCCGTCTTCCAGCACGATACCGCTGCCCCATTCCGACACGTCGACCGGCAGCAAATATTTGTAGGTCGGCTCGGTCATGACGACGCCTTCACCTTGGTATTCCGGCTTGATCCCGGCCTCGCCGGTCACGCTGCCGCCAATCATCTTCCCGAAAAAGTCGCCGACGCCTTTGACGCCCGTCGTCGCGTTGACGTTGCCGGCTGTCCACTGCATCGCGCCGGCTTGCAGCACGATGCCTTCGCCGCGGCTTACCTGGCATAAAACCTGCCGCTTGCGGATGTTCATTTTCGAAGCGTAATATTCCATGGAGGCGTCGGCGATGTTAGTCGAGCGCTCCTGCTTGTACTCCCAAATCGTGAACGGCCCGGCCTGGGCCGTCATTTCAATATTGGGATTGTTTTTGAGATTTTTAATCGTATACATAAAAACTTCCTTTCCGTGCTTTTGAAACACTTTCACTTTTCCATCATAGCGTATTTTCCGGAAATCGGCACACGTTCTCCAAATCTTTCCGCTTTTTTGCCGGCACCGATATACAAATTTCCATCTTTTCGCTACAATAGTCGAATGAAACGTTTTTGGATTCTTTTGTATGGCTGGCTGCTCAATCCGGCGCTGAACGCGCTCGTCTTTTTTATGATCGACCCGTCGTATGACAATTTAAGCTATATCGGCAACACCCTCCACCATCCGCTCTTTTTGTGGATTTGGGCCGTGTCGAGTGTGATTGGTATGTACTGGTTTTCCAAGTCGATTTGGAACAGGTACCATATTTCGTACCAAAAATTCCTCCACCTTTTCATTTGCGCCGGCATGCCGCTTTCGTGCGTCGTGCCTTACGATCCCGGGCTGCCCGGCTGGGTCAACGACATCCACGTGTGGCTGGCGATCGTGTGCGTTTGCGCCTTCATGCTTGAATGGATCGTCACGTTTTTCCAGCCTGTCTTCACCCTTTCCAAAGCGTACCGCCAACTGGGCTTTTCCTTGATGACCGTGTTCGCTCTCAGCTTCTTATGTCTGACAAGCGCAGGCCACGTCAACGCTTTGTGCGAGATGGCGTTTAGCGTCGGCGTCAATGTGGTGCTGGCGTGGAGTTTGGTTCGCGAACCATGAAACGTCATTGGGAAGGGAAAACGCTTCGTCCCATCGGCAACGTTAAACGACGCATTTTTCACGCTGTCAAATTCGTCTACCGGTTTTTGAGCCTTTACAGCCCGTATAAAATGAAAGTTTCGTATTGAAAGCAAAAAGAAGATATCCGCAATGAAAAGGATGATTTCTTGTATTTCGTTTAGACGATAGATGGAAGAATCAAAAAGAGGAATTGACTACAAATTTTGTTTCTCGATTGCGTTCTCCATGTCAACGCAAAATTTAGGACGGATTCCTTTTTCGTAATTTACAATATAAGATCTAAAATCTCGAATGATTTGTTTGATGTTTTTTTTCAATCAAAGCAAGAACAAGTTCTCCATACATGTCGTCATTCATTTGGTAAGGGAGTAAATATTTTGGGTCAACTGGAAAAGCTTTTGAATAATGGATTCCATGATGGTTTCTATCACGGGTAGTGGAACGCGTAGGCAATGCGAAATAAGTGTTTTTAGGACAAAAACCGGATATATTTGAGCGGAGTGGCAAAGCAAAGGTATAATCTTTCTTTTTGTATTTTATCTTGATCAAGATGAGACAGGGCCTTCTATGCATCTCTCTCTTTTACCCGTTAACAATTCTGGATCTGAATCTTTAAGGTCTTTAAAAAAGTTATGATGAACCATACCAACTTTGATTTTTCGTTTATTTTGACTTCCCATAGTCTTCCTTTCTATAAAAAAAGGCAATATTCTTCGCTTTCGCATCCCGTCATCCTCGGGCTTCAAAGGAAATTTCAACTTTCCAAATTAATTATATTGGTGCAGTTAAAACTGTCAATGAACCGGAAAGCGAACTTTTTCTATGCATCGCAATCCAAAACGCGGCTTTTGTTGTTTCGTTCGGCATGTTATAAAGCTTTTTTTGTCAACACAACGCAATCATAAACGCCGATGCTTCCATCCGTTATTCCTATTTCAACGAATATACCCTTTTTGCTTTCGCAAGGAAAGGTGTAAAAAAAACGGAAAGGCCAAAATCTTTCCGTTTCAATCGTCTTACATTTCCTCGTCCGACAAATCCATGTTGTCGATCTTGTCGAGGTACGCTTTCGCGTTTTTGACAAAATACAATTTGTTTCCGATTTGCACGACTTTCTCAAAATACATTTTCGCGACTTTGTATTCTTCCTGCACGAAGCTAATGAGCGCAATATAGTAGCTGGCGTCCGCTTGCTGAAATGGAAACGGAGAGCGCTTGAGCGCGTTCAAGTAAAACTTCTTGCATTCGTTGAAATCGCCGTTCATGAGATTCACTTTGTTTTTGATGGAAGCGAGCTCCTCCGAACGAATCATGACGCCGGTCGGACCAAAATTCAAACGAACCCGCGACGCCTCCTCCTCGGCTCTTTCAAGCGCTTCCTCGTCTTTGAGCAAATAGTCGATATACGCCATCAAGCTCCAGTACGTCAGCGAGCTGGCCGGATCTTTACGCGGATACGTAATCAGCACATCCTGGGCAAGTTCCGGGTCGTTCATATAAATGAGGCATTGCGCGAAGAGCGCCTTTTGCGTCAGACGGATCTTTTTCCCTTTCGTCGAATAATAAATGATGGCCGACGCGCACGCTTCCGGATCGCATTTTTCATAAAGCAGCTTCGTGATCGGAATGAAGCACGACGTCCGGTACCGAAGCAGGGCGTTGAACGCCATCATGTAAAAAAACAAAGCAATAATCAGGATCCACAAGTTGTTGACGAACAACATGATGCAGAAGATCGCCACGATGCCCAGCGCGTAAATCGCGGAAACCCGCTCCACGTTTTTCCGGCACGCGATCGCCATTTCCTTGTACTCGGGCAGCAGCGCGTGGTGGATTTGATAAATCCGCACGATTTCCTGTTCGTCGCTGATTTTGCGGGACCGCATTTCACGCGTCATGTTCGAGCGCAGCGAAAGCCATCCGTACAACGACAAGATCATCATCGGGATGACAAGCACGATGCTGGCGATAAACACGTAATCGGGCGCGATAAACAACATCGCGAAAATCATGAACGGCGCCCACTGGCTCAGCGGCATGAGCATTTGCGTAATCAGGATCACGTTGACGATGCCGGCCACGGTCATGCCACCGGCCACATAAGTCAAAACGATGTTCGACTTCATGAACGAAATGACTTCCGCCGGCAAAATGTCGGCGTTCATGATCGCGGAATTTGAAAAGGTGAACGCCATGAGCAAGACACCGGCAAAAAATGAAATGAGTAAAACAAAAAACTGCGACTTACATTTATATTTCCACATAATTTTCCTTTTTCTCTTCTAGTTTTTCCTCTTTTAAAATATTGCGCGCCGGCAATCCAACGGCCGTGGCGTAAGGCGGCACATCCTCGAGGACGACCGCGTTGGCTCCCACTTTGCTGCCTTTTCCCAGCGTGATGTTGCCAAGCACCTTCGCGCCCGACCCCACGTAGGCGCCATCTTCCAGCGTCGGATGCCGCTTGCAGTCGGTCGAACCCCGCCCGCCCAGCGTCACCCCGTGATACAGCTGGCAATCGTCGCCAATGATCGTCGTCTCGCCAATGACGACGCCCATTCCATGGTCGATGACTAGCCCTTTGCCGATTTGAGCGCCCGGATGGATCTCGATCCCCGTCTTGTGGCGGGCCCGGTTCGAAATCCAGCGCGCCAGCAAATGGTGTCCGCGCACCCAAAAGTGGTGGGCGATGCGATAATGGTACAACGCCTTGATGTGCGGATAAATAAACAGCACTTCGAATTTCGATTTGGCGGCTGGATCCAGCGCCATCGTTCGTTTGATATTATACGACGCGAGTCGTAAAATTGAATTCTTAGACATGGGTTAATTTTATTAATTTTTCATTCAAATTGCAAGGTGTCTTGCTTTCAAACACATACAATCACACAATGGAACGCGGCCGGCCGGATCCGTTTTTTCGCGTTCGCGCGCTTCCAATAAAAAAAGGAGCGATTCACTCCGAATCGGAGGAGGAATCGTCCGCTTTAGGCTGTGGCTGAAACTGTTTCAAATTCGATACGATCTTGTAGTTGAAATCTTCCTTGCAGCGCTCGTAGTCTTCCCAGTCGACGTACGCGATCAGCAAAATATTGGCGTAGCCTTCCACGACTTTGTCCACCGTCACGCGCAGCGGCGGATCTTTCAAAATGCGCGGATCCCCTTCGACAATCGCCTGGATGCGCGCGCACACTTTGGGAATGTCGTCCGGCAGCTTGACCGGAATCACGAGCCGCAAACGGCGGGTTGGCGTTTGAGAATAGTTCGTGACCAAATTGGTCACGATTTCATCGTTGGGCACGACAACCAGCTTGTTGTTGTCGGTCACCAGCGTCGTGAACATCAGCTCAATCGACTTGACGACCCCTTTGTGCTCGTCAATGCGAATATAGTCGCCCACGACAAACGGCTTTGTCAAAAGGATTTGAATGCCGCCCGCGACGTTGGCCATGTTGTTTTTCACAGCCAGCGACACGCCCAGTCCCAAAGCCGACACGAGCGCGACGATGCTTGTCATATTGATGCCAAGCTGCTCGATGGCAAGAATAATTGAAAAGACGATAATCGTGATATTTGAAAACGAAGCGAGAAACGTCAGCGCGCCCTGATCGGGGGCGTTGCGGGCCGCGCGCATCAAAATCCGCTTCACGAACGGTCCGAGCACGACTCCGCAAACGACTTCCAGAAGCGGGATCCATGCCTTTTCCAAAAAAGGTCCGAGATGCGTGAAAAACGCTTCAAAATTCAAATCCGAAATATGAAATTGATACAATCCATCCATGTTCCATCTTCCCCCTTATTTTCATTCCTCTTTATTGTACCGTTTTCGCACCCGCAATGTTAACTTCCTGCCTTCTTTCCGTATAATAGAAACAAAGAAAGAAGGGATGCAAATGAAATGGGGCATCATTGGCGCCGGGAACATTGCCCACCGGTTCGCCCAATCCATCGCGCGCATGGAAAACACCTCGATTGCCATGGTATGCGGACGCGACGAGGAAAAACTCAAACGATTTTGCCAGCGATTCGAAATCGGGCGGTATACGTTGGATCCAGAAACGCTGCTCAACGATTCGGCCATCGAAGCCGTCTATATCGCCTTGCCGCACCGACTGCACGCCACCACCGTTCTTGCCGCGCTGGCGTGCAAAAAGCCCGTGCTGTGCGAAAAACCGCTCGCAATCGACAGCGAGGAAGTGAAAACGATCATCGAGGCGGCCAAAAAAAACGACACCTTGTGCATGGAGGCGATGAAAGAGCGCTTCACGCCCGCGTACAACGCCTTGAAGCAGGCTTTGCGCGCCAGAACACCCGCCTATCTGGATGTGACAATGGATCGGCTGTTTGCCTACGACCCCGACTCCTACGTGTATCAAACACCGGGTGGCGGTATTTTGCTGGACTGCGGCGTGTATGGAATCGCGCTGATGCAGGACTTGATGAAAGACCGGAAACTGCTTAACGTGGCGTGCGAATCGCGCGTGGCGCATGGAGTCGACGTGTTCGATCGCGCGATTTTCACGTACGAAGGCGCGACGTGTGCCATGGAATGCGCCTGCGACCGGACAAAAGACGTCCAAGCCGTCATTGGTGCGAAAACCTGGTCGATCACGATCCCAAACTTCCATCGGGCAGAAAGCTGGACGCTGGAGGAAAACGGAATGACGAACCCATTCGTCTATCCTTACGAACAAGATGATTTTTATGGCGAAATCGCCCACTTCGAACAGCTTGTACGCGATGGAAAAAAAGAAAGCGACATCATGCCGCTTCAGGACTCGCTGGCTTGCGCGCAAATAATGGATCGAATCGCGCGTGAATCCAGATAAAAGAAAAAAGCGCCGGGCGAAAATCGTTCGGCGCTTTTGTTGCAAAAAAAAATGGCGGAGAGTAAGAGATTCGAACTCTTGGTAGCTTTCACTACACAGCCTTTCCAAGACTGCACCTTAAGCCGCTCGGACAACTCTCCGTTACCCGTTTATAATAATAGATGCTGTCCTTTTTGTCAAACACGATTTTGAATTTCCTTCTTTTGCGCAAAAAAACGCCGGGCGTCCCGACGTTCTTTTTGCTTATTGTTAATCCAGGTCTTCCCCGTTGGACTCGTACACCTTTTTCATATAAAAGAACGAGTCTTTCTTGCTCCGGGACAAATCCCCGTTGCCGTCGTCATCCATGTTGACATACACGAAGCCGTAGCGCTTGCGCATTTCGCCCGTTCCCGCCGACACGAGGTCGATCGAGCCCCAAGGCGTGTAGCCCATCAAGTCGACGCCGTCGATTTCCACCGCGTCCTTCATCATCTGGATGTGGTCGCGCATGTAGTTGATACGATACGGGTCGTGCACGCTGCCATCTTCCTCGACTTTGTCGAGCGCGCCCAACCCGTTCTCGACGATCATCAACGGAATCTGGTAGCGGTCGTAAATCTCGTTAAGCGTGATCCGCAAGCCGAGCGGGTCGATCGTCCAGCCCCATTCCGACGCCTGCAAGTGCGGATTTTTCACACCTTGCGACTGGTTGCCCGCACTTGACTCCTTGTCGTCGGTTTTCGCCGCGATCGCTTGCGAGCTGTAATACGAGAACGAGTAGAAATCCACGACGCCTTCTTTCAACAGCTCGTCGTCACCAGGATCCTTGTCGAGGACAATGCCTTCGCGTTCCAGCTCGTTGAGCTTCCATTGCGGATATTTGCCACGTACCTGCACATCGCCATACAGCCACTTGCCATGGCGGCTGTCGTCGAGTTCGGCAAACACGTCCTTTGGATCGCACGAGTACGGATACGACACGCCATGGGCGATCATCAAACCGATCTTGTTTTCCGGGTCGATTTCATGTCCAACCTTCACCGCGTATGCGCTGCCCACAAACAAATTATACCGGGCCTGCTCCGCGTTTTGCCGGTTCGAAATGTGATCGTGCACGCCATTCATCATAAAGTTGGTGTTGATGTTGATCTCGTTGATCGTCAGCCAGTAGTGCACGAGACCTTTGTAGCGTTCGAACAATAGCTTCGCGTACCGTTTGAACGCCTCCAGCGTATGCTTCGACACCCAGCCGTCGTAGGCGTTGGCCAAATGGAGTGGACAGTCGAAATGGTAAATCGTTACAAGCGGCTCCATGCCCAGACGCTTGCACTCCTTGAACACGCCCTCGTAAAACTGCAAGCCTTCCTCGTTTGGCGTCTCGTCGTCCCCGTTCGGGAAAATGCGCGTCCAGTTGATCGACATCCGGAAGCATTTGAATCCCATCTCGGCGCTCAGCGCCAAATCTTCCTTCCAGTGATGGTAGAAGTCCGTCGCCACGTGGCTTGGATAGTACGTGTTCTCGTCGACGATGACTTCCGCGCCGAAAGGCACTTCCTCCATGTTGCCGAATTTTTTCATCGTGCCATCCGGCATCTTCGCGATAAACGTGCGCGGAACGCCATGGATGCCATCGCCACCTGTCAGCGCGTCCGCGACGGCCAGGCCTTTGCCGCCCGACAAATAGCCTCCTTCATACTGGTTGGCCGCGCTCGCGCCGCCCCACAAAAAATCTTCTCGAAAACTCATTTTCAATTCCGCCTTTCTCTTTGTCTTTATTATCAATCCAATTTTGTTTGGACGCAACCGCTTTCATTTTTTTTGGAACAACGTTTCGCAAAAAGCCCCCTTCCCGTCAAAACACTTCGACACGCCACAGACGACGAGGAAACCATTGATTATTTTTCCTCCATCTTGTACCATGGAAACGATTTACGAGAAATAGAAACGAGGTGTCTTATGGCATTTTTACCGACAACGGCCGCTGAAATGAAAGAAGCCGGACTCGACCAGGTCGATTTCGTCTATGTGAGCGGCGACGCGTACGTCGACCACCCGTCGTTCGGGTGCGCGATCATTACCCGGACGCTTGAAACGTTTGGCTACACGTGCGCGATTCTCTCCCAGCCCGACTGGAACAACGACGAGGAGTTTCTCCAGTTCGGCACGCCGCGGCTTGGCTTTTTGGTGAGCGCGGGCAACATCGACTCGATGGTCAACCACTATTCCGTCAACAAGCGCCGGCGCGACAAAGACAACTACACCGACGAAGGCGTGATGGGAAAACGGCCGGACCGGGCCACGATCGTGTATTCGCAAGTGCTCAAACGCTTGTTCCCGGACGTGCCGGTCTTAATTGGCGGCATCGAGGCGAGCTTGCGCCGTCTGGCCCACTACGACTACTGGGACGACAAGGTGCGCCGCTCCATCCTTATGGACAGCCAGGCCGACCTGCTCATGTTTGGCATGGGCGAAAACACGATCATCGAAGTCGCCGACGCCCTGGCCAGCGGCATGGACGTCAAAGATATTTGCTATATAAGAGGGACGGCGTGGAAAACGAAATCGCTCGAAACCATTTTTGACGACTACATCGTGCTGCCTTCGTACAACGAGGTGAAAACGAATAAAAAATCGTACGCGAAAAGCTTCATGACCCAGTACGAAAACCAGGACGCGATCAACGCGCGCATGCTTGTCGAGCCGTACGATGGCTGGTACGTTGTCGTCAACCAGCCGCCGCTGCCGCTCACCCAGGAACAAATGGATTTCACGTACGCTTTGCCGTACGAGCGCACGTTCCATCCCAAATACAAATACGTGCCCGCCATCGAGGAAGTGCAGTTTTCCATCACAAGCAACCGCGGCTGCTTTGGCAACTGCACGTTTTGCGCCATCACGAGCCACCAGGGCCGCGTCATTTCCACCCGCAGCACCGAAAGCGTCGTGGAGGAGGCGAAGCAAATCACCCGGATGAAAAACTTCAAAGGGTACATCCACGACGTGGGCGGTCCAAGCGCCAACTTCTCCCGCCCGGCATGCGACAAGCAAGTCGAGCACGGCGCGTGTCCGAAAAAGCAGTGCTTGTGGCCCAAACCATGCAAAAACATGAAAGTCGACCATTCCCACTACGTTGAAATGCTGGACGCGGTTCGAGCCTTGCCGAACGTCAAAAAGGTGTTTATCCGCTCGGGCATCCGCTACGACTATTTGATGTACGACAAAAACGACGACTTTTTTGACCGGCTGGTCCAGTACCACATTAGCGGCCAGCTCAAAGTCGCGCCCGAGCACGTGAGCGCCGAAGTGCTCGACAAGATGGGCAAGCCGCGCAAAGAGCTGTATTTTCAGTTTGTCGACAAATTTAACGCCAAAAACAAGGAGTTTGGCATGAACCAGTATTTGGTGCCGTATTTGATGAGCTCCCATCCGGGCAGCACGCTCAAGGACGCCATCGAGCTGGCGTGCTACTTGAAAAAGATCCACCACACGCCAAAGCAGGTGCAGGACTTTTATCCGACGCCGGGCACGCTGGCGACGTGCATGTACTACACGGGTCTGGATCCGCGCAATATGAAGCCGGTGTACGTGGCCAAGACGTTCGAGGAAAAGCTCGAGCAGCGGGCGCTCATGCAGTACTCGTATCCGAAAAACTACGACATCGTCAAAAAGGCACTCATCAAGGCGGGTCGCGAGGATTTGATCGGGACCGGACCAAAGTGTTTGATCAAGCCGTATCCGCCAAAGGGCGACTATAAAAAACCGTATGGCAACCAAAAACGGCGCCCTCACCGCTAAGGAGCTGACGCGCTGCGCCATGCTGGGCGCGCTGTTTTATATCGTGTTCCACATGTTCGCCAATATTTTATATGTGGAGGCGATCACCTTTTCCATTTTCGTGTGCGCCCAGGTGTTTTCGAGAAAGGAAGTCGTGATGGCGTGCGCCTTGACCGGCCTTTTGCAGCTGCTTTTTCATGGCTTCATGCCGTGGAACGTGGCGTACGCGCTCATTTTCCCCGGCTACGCCCTTTGGTTTGCCACTTTGAAAAAGGCGGTAAAAAAAGCACGAGTGGATCGCGTGGATCAACGGCGCCATCGCCGCCCTGTTTCTTGGGCAGCTCGTTGATTTGCCGTTTATCCTGTTTGACAAAAAGCTTACGATTCTCTACATCCTCATGGGTTTGAAAACGTCGATCATTCAAGCGGGCATCGTGTTTTTGGAGTTTGTGTTCCTGTACGACCCGTTCGTTCGCGCGTTAAAAAAGATCGTACGATCTGGAAATCGTTAATGGAGGAGAAAGGAAGCTGGGCCCGGATGTACCAGCATCAATTTGAAGGAGAGATTGAATGAATAAAAAATGGATCGCCGCGCTGATCGCGGTCGTTGTCGTGGGCGGGCTCGCGTGGCTGCTTAGCCAAACGACAAAAAAAGAGCCGGTTGACGGCTACAAGGAAGTGCACGTCACGATCGTGGACCAAGATGGAAAAACCGTGCTGGACGAAAACTTTGAAACCGACGCGCCGACGCTGACGAAGTTTCTGGAAAGCACGCCGAAACTGAAAGCCACAATGGAGCAAGGCGAGTATGGTTCGTTGCTGACGGAAATTTACGGTTTGAAACAAGACATGGACAAGGGCCCATGGCTTGTATACGAGTCGGAAACGAACACGTCGTGCAAGGAGGCGGGCGGCTACTGCCCGGCGATGGACGATGTGACGCTGGACGCCAGCGACGCGTTCACGTTCAAGCAAATCACGAGTTTTGAATAAATGGAAGGAAACACTCCTTCCTTTTTTTGATACCAAAAAGAAAAAGAAGATACTTTGTTTTCTCAACAAGTTTTTCACACCGAAGAACAACAGGATTAGAGGATGTTAAAATTTGGCGGATCCCCGCTTCTTTTTCAATAAAACCGGTCAGTCGCTTCGGATCGTTTCCTGTCAGAATCTCATGAAAGCAAAGAGAATGCGCAAAAAAAACAGAAGGATTATAAATTTTCCTTCCGTTTCGCAACAGACGTCATGTCAAATCCAGATTGCGTTTTTAATGAGAATAATTTAAATTTTTCTTTTCTATCTCCTTAATATTGGTTAAGGCTTGAATATCCTCTAAGTGCCAGTCTTCACAAGAATCGAAGAAAAAAATTGTTTTCCGCTTTTTGAATATTCGGAAAGGAGCATCACCTGAATTATCATAAATATGGCAAATATCACAAACAGGAATCAAATCTTTCAGTAACTTTAAAGCTCGATCATATCGAGAGATGATTTTTTCTTCTGGAACATCATGTCCTCCCGATTCCACTCGGGATTTTATACGCCACACATTGATTCCGGGATCAGCTGTCAATACATAGTAACAGCGAATGAAATACCCTTTCTTTTTCGCATCTTTCAAAAGATTTAAATTTCTTGGAGTAGATAGAACTGTTTCAAAGGCAAACTCAGACATAGATTGAACATGTTGTTGTCTTTGCTTTTCTGCTAATTGGGCAGCTTCCAAATCAGAACACTTTAAATTTTTCTTGATTTCATCCGCATTGATATAGTCGATTGGAGGTTTTAGCAATTCGGTAATCGTGCTTTTTCCAGAGCCATTAGGCCCTGCGAATACGACAATTTCAGGCTTCTTTTTTGAGTTGTTCACTATAACGTCCTTTTCTAAGACGAGTCCCTACTTTTTCCATTGTTCCATCGCTATTTTCTTTGTAAATCGAATTGGAACCCGATCATACCGAATAATGGAAACATCCATCGCCTTTCTTTTGGCTAATTCAAGTTCAACCGCCGCTTGCACGCGTTTTACAACCGTTTCATCGGAAATAGAATAGTTACGATTCATAAGAAACCTCCTTTTTTTAAATATATCATAAACAAGAATGAAAACCTACAAATAGGGCAGATAAGAGATGAATAAAAAAAGTCAAAGAATATCACGCTGGCGTACAAGACTTGTGCACGCGAGAAATGTTGGATTCGTACTTCCATTTCTTTTTCAATAAAACCGGTCAGCCGCTTCGGATCGTTTCCTGTCAAAATCTCATGAAAGCAAAGAAAATGTGCAAAAACGGAAGGATTATGAATTTTCCTTCCGTTTCGCAACAGACGCCTTGCAAGCCTCTTCGTTTTCCATCTCCTTTAAAAATTGTTCCGAATACACCGTGCCATCGAGGCAATGCGCAAACAGCCAGTCTTTCAAGGTGTTTTCCTCGCCATCAAGAAGCGTTCGAAACGTCGTGTCCAGTTCCACCGGAATTTGAAGTACGCCTCTTCCGTTTTCAATCAGGATCTTGTTGGCCGCCAGCAGGGCGACGCTTTCGCTGTCATATTGAAACCATGGCAAGCGCGTCATCCCAATCAAAACCGAGATCGCCCGCTCCGTCTCGTTTTCGATTCGCATCCACCCATCCCAATCCGCCTTCGCCTGTTCCGGTCGTTTCAACCATCCCTCGTGCCCGAAAGGAGCAACAATGCGATGAAGTATCTCGACCGTTCGCCAGTCTAATGGCGTGTCGATCGTGTCCAGCATCCATTCCCACGCGGCGCGAAGCGCGAGGATCCGGTTCGATTCGGAAGGCTTTATTTCCGGAACGGGTACATCGTTCAACAAATCGTTCGTTCGGGCGTATGAAATCGGGATACCCGCTAAATTCGCGCTCTTCCATATCGAATCGGGCAAAACGCGTCTTGTGGCCAGCACGTTGTCCGTTTTCGTCATGTTGAATTTGTCGATCATAGGCCTTCATTGTATCCCATCAAGCCGGATGACGCGGTCGCACGCTTTGGCCACATAGTCGTCGTGCGTGACGATCACGATCGTCTTTCCTGCATCGCGCATTCCTTGCAGCAATCGCAAAACGAGCGTCCGGTTTTCCGGGTCCAGGGCGCCGGTCGGCTCGTCGGCGGCGTAGAATGATCAAAACCACAAAGGAACGCTCACGCTTTTTGGATAGCCCCGTATCCTTTACATTTTTTCATCTTTTTTGTCACCTTTTCATCGTTTGCGTCGTAGTATGGGTGAAAGATCTTTCCAAGAAAGTGAGGAGCTTATGCGCATACCTGTTGAAATATTGATTCCGCGTTACAAAGACCATCTTTTTGGCGCCGCGTTTTCTGTCACCCAAAACCAGGCAGACGCGCAGGACGCGGTCCAAAACACGTTCATCCGCTATCACCAGTCCAGTCAGGCGTTCGATGGCGAGGAACACATTCGCCTCTGGCTGTTTCGCACCGTGTACAACCAGGCCAAAGACATTCGCAAGTCGTTTTGGAAGCGGAACAAAGTCAGTTTGGACGAAGTCGTCGACGCCTACTATCCGGCCCCTTCCAGCCACCGCGACTTGTTTGAAGCCGTGCTGCGGCTGCCGGAAAAACAACGAAGCGCGATGCAGCTGTACTACTATGAAGACTACTCCATCAAGGAAATCGCGGCGATTTTGGGATGCAAGGAGGCGGCCGTCAAAAAACGGCTGTCCCGGGCCCGCGCCACGCTCAAACAAAAGCTTCAGGAGGAATGGGATGAAAACGAATAAACAAAAATACAAGGACACGTTCGCCTCACTGACGTGTATCGAACCAATCAAAGTGGAGGAAAAAACGATGAAAAAACAACATAAAATTTCTTTGGCGTTCGCGATGAGCGCGCTCGTGCTCGTTTTGAGTGGTGGAACGATTTGCTACGCGAACGACGTCGGCGGCATCCGCACGATCGTCACCAGCTGGTTTGAAGGCAAACAAACCCAAATCGAGGCGGTCGACGACGGCGATCTTGGCTACAACTTTTATAAAGAAAACGAAGACGAGCCGTTCATGGGCGGAGGCGGCGTCGCCTTTGAAAACGGCAAGGAAGTAAAGCTGTCCGCCGAGGACGTTCTGGAAGCCAACGCCCGCTACGTCGACAAAAAAGAAGATGGCACGATCATGGTGTATGACCACGATCTCGCGCTCGACATCACCGACTATATCAAGGACGGCCAGGCGAAACTGATCGTCAGCCGCGAAGGCGAGGACATATACTGGAACATCGAGGTCGACGACAATTCCGTTTCCGTGGAAACAAATCCAAACAAACCGCTCGACGCCGACCAGTATGTGCGCGTACAGTAAAAAAGACGAGGGATTTCTATTCGATGAAATCGCCTCGCTTTTTTTTCGAACGCTTCTTGAACTTCTCACACGATACCGCAAGTATATCTGATAAAAACCTATTTTTTCCATTTCTATTCGATCCATCGAAAAAAGCAGTCCGTTTTCTTTGGACTGCTCTTTGATTCTTTCTCTTTCTTATCCGCGCATCGACTCTTTGATCGACAACGCCAAACCATCCAGCTCCTCTTCCTGCCCGTCTTTGAGGCGGGAAGCGATCGTCAGCCGGTCGTTGAGCACGGTCATCGTCTTCATTTGCTCGTCGAGGAACTCGGAAATCAAGTCGCCCGAACGAATCGCCCACGAACCGTTTTCAATGACCGCCACCGTGCGGTTTTGCACGTTGAGCGCCTTCATGTCTTCCAAAAAGCTCAACATCACCGGGAAGATGCCCAGGTTGTACGTGCACGAGGCGAGCACAAGATGGCTCTTCTTAAACACTTCGGCAATCAAATACGACACGTGGGTGTTCGACACGTCGAACACGTCGACATTTTCGACGCCCAGCTCGCAAAGCTTTGCTGCCAGCGCCTGCGCCGCCTGCTCCGTGTTGCCGTACATCGACGCGTACACGATCGTCACGCCCTTTTCTTCCGGCTCGTAGCTGGCCCAGTGGTTGTATTTGTCCAGCAAATACCCAAAATCGTTGCGCCATACCAAACCGTGCAGCGGACAGATAAACTTGATTTGATCAAGCACCGGCTCCGCCTTTTTCAAAATTTTGCGAATGTGCGGTCCGTACTTGCCTACGATATTCGTCAAATAGCGGCGGTTCTCGTCCAGCCAGTCGCGGTCGTAGTTCACCTCGTCGTTGAACAGCTTGCCGTCCAGCGCCTTGAACGAGCCAAACGCGTCCGCGCTAAACAGCGCCCCGTTCGTCAAATCGAGCGTCACCATCGCTTCAGGCCAGTGCACCATCGGCATGAACAAAAACGTCAGCTTGTGGTCGCCCACGTCGATCACGTCGCCCTCGTTGACGACGATTTTCTTGTCCTCGTCGATTTGGAAACCAAACTGCTCCGCCAGCTGGAATCCTTTCGTATTGCCAATGATTTGCGCGTTCGGGTACTTCGTGATCACTTCCTGCAAGCTCGCCGCGTGGTCGGGCTCCCAGTGGTTGACCACGATATAGTCGAGGTCGCGCCCATCGAGCACATATTCAAGATTTTCCAGCATCTGCCGGCACGCGTCCCAGTCCACCGTATCGAACAACACCGTTTTCTCGCCCGTCAGTACATAGGAATTGTAGCTCACCCCTTCCGGGATCGGGTGGATATTTTCAAACAACGTCAACCGGTGGTCGTTGGCCCCGATCCACGTTAACTGATCCGTTACTTCTCTTACGACATGCATCGTTATTCCCTCCTTACGCCTTTTCAAAATTGGATTTTGGTTCCGAGCATTCCGGGCACACCCAGTCTTCCGGCAGCTGTTCAAACAATGTGCCCGGTGCGATGCCGTTGGCCGGATCGCCCTTCATCGGATCGTATTCATAGCCGCAGCCGTCGCAAACCATGACCGCGTAGTCCGGTTTTTCCTTCTTCACCGTCGCACGACGCACTTTTTTCATCGGACCCGCCGGCTTTTTCTCGCCCGTGTCCAGCGCCTCGGCCAGCAGCGGCAAAACCTCGTTGACATCGCCCACGATGCCATAGTCGCAGTTTTTGAAAATCGGCGCGTTCGGATTCGTGTTGATCGCCACGATCGTTCCCGCGTTCACGATGCCCTTCAAATGCTGCACAGCCCCCGAGATACCGCACGCGATGTACAAGTTGCCGTTGAATTTTTGCCCCGACATACCGACATACCGGTCGATTGGCACGTATTGCAGCGTTTCCGCCACCGGTCTGGACGAGCCGATCGCCGCGCCAGCCGCCTTCGCGACGTCTTCAATCAGCTTCATATTTTCTTTCGGTCCAATGCCCTTGCCGGCCGAAACGACGCGGTCCGCCTTCGTGATTGGCGTGTCGATCGGAATGCCAACCGTGAAATCGTAGCCATCCGCTTTCAGGTTCTCAACGAGCGCGTCAACCTTCTCCTGCGCGCTGCCCTTTTTATACACGATTTTCTTACGCGGTCCGGTGATGTTTTTCGCCGCTTTGACCGGCATCGCCGCGCCCTTTTCCTTTTTCGGCGGCTTGCCTAGCAAGTGCGATGAAATCACGACCCGCATGATCTCGTTCGTTCCCTCGTAGATTTGCGTGATCTTGGCGTCGCGGTACATTCGCTCGACATCCATGCCTTTCAAATAGCCGTTGCCGCCAAAGCACTGAATGGCTTCCTCGGTCACCTTGACCGCCGTGTCCGAAGCGTACTGTTTCGCCATCGCCGCTTCCATACCGTAGCTTTCGTGGTTTTCCTTCAATTCGGCCGCGCTGTACACAAGCATTCTCGCGGCCCGTATTTGTGTCGCCATGTCCGCCAGCTTGAACGACATGCCTTGCTGGAACGCGACCGGCTTGCCAAACTGCACCCGGTCCAGCGTGTAGTTTTTCGCGCTCTCGAACGCGCCTTGGGCGATGCCGAGCGCCTGCGAAGCGATGCCGATGCGGCCGCCGTCGAGTGTCGCCATCGCGATCTTGAAGCCTTCGCCCTCCTTGCCAAGCAGGTTTTCCTTTGGCACCTTCACATCGTCGAACAGCAGCTGCGCCGTCGCCGACGAGCGAATGCCCAGCTTGTCGTAGTGGTCGCCAATCGTGAAGCCTTCCCAGCCTTTTTCCACGATAAACGCGCTAATGCCGCGCGTGCCAATGTTCGGCGTCGTGACTGCGAACACGACATACGTGTCGGCCTCGCCGCCGTTGGTAATAAAGATCTTTTCGCCATTGAGCACGTAGTGGTCGCCCTCCAAAACGGCCGTCGTCTCCGTGCCACCCGCGTCCGAACCGGCGTTCGGTTCCGTCAATCCAAACGCGCCGATTTTTTCGCCTTTCGCCAGCGGAACGAGATACTTTTGTTTTTGTTCTTCCGTTCCAAACGCGAAGATCGGCCAGCTGCCCAGCGAGACGTGCGCCGATAAAATGACGCCCGTTCCGCCATCGACGCGCGACAATTCCTCGACCGCGATCGAATAACTCAAAATATCCTTTCCCATGCCGCCGTATTCTTTCGGATACGGAATGCCTAGCCAGCCTTTTTGGCCCATTTTCTCTACGACATCGCGCGGGAAATGGCTTTCCCGATCCCACTGGAACGCGTACGGCTTGATTTCGCTTTCCGCGAATTCACGGATTTGGGCACGAAGCTGTTCGTGCTCGTCGGTACATCGAAACATGTTAACCTCCCTTTTTTCCGGCTTTTCCGGTTTTCTCATTTATTTTGTCTTTCCCAGAATCAAGTCATGCAACGTATACGATGCGTACACCGCGTTGATTTTTCGCTGGACGTCTTCCAGCGCGCCATGAATGCGGCACGGCTCGTTTTGCGCCTGCGTCCATTCGCAACAATGACCCTCGCGCAAGCAAAGATTGATCGCTTCGTCCTCTTCAATGAGCCGAATCAAATCGAGCAGCGTGAAATCGCGCAAATCCCCCGCCAGCCGGCATCCGCCTTTGGAGCCCGGCAGGCTTTGCACGAGTCCCGCGTTGCGCAACAAGGCGACGATCTTATACGCGAAAGGCTGCGGAATGCATTCGCTGGCGCACAAAGCTTTCATCGAGTACAATCCGCCATCCGAAAGCGTCCGTAAAATACGCAATGCGTAATCTGTTTTCCTGATCATGATTCCACCTTCCTTTATGTCCAGTTTACAAACGTAGACCATCAAAGTCAATTATAATGAAAAGCGCTTTCATACTTGGCTGTTTTTGTGGCATGATCGACAAAAAAAGCCGCGGAAACTCCGCGGTGATCCGTTTCTTTTTCTTGCCGGATTTGACGATAAAGCGCCTTTGTCTTGCTTGGACTCGCCTCGTTGAACACAATCGTTCCCTCTTTCGTTTGGATCACGATCACGTCCCCGTTTCCTTTTGTGTAGCGCGTGTAGCGGCCAAACGCGTCGTTTTCAAACCGTCCCATCAAAATCGAGCGCGCGTCGTAGCCATTCACCCGCGTTCCCGGCGCGCTGTCCGGCTCCATTGTGATGGATTCGATCTCGTCAAACGGTACGACCGTGTCGGATACGAAATTGGCGTCCAGCGTGATTTGTCCGCGGTCGACTCGCACGGTATAGTCCCCGGCAAAAACGATCACCAGGGCGAAAATCAAAGGCGGAACGCCAAGGATTAGCCAGAGCAGATTTTTCTTGTCGAACGGCTTCGGTTTGGAAAACACCACACCTTGCGCCTTTTGAACCCTGGCGTACTTCCACGACACGAACACGGAAAGCCCCGAAGCGATCAAGGCGAGAACGACGATGACGCCTGTCCCGTTTGGAAAAAAACACGCGCCCAGCATGATCAGACCGCAAACGACCCAAATGCGGCCGCCAACGCGCTGCGTGTAGTTCCAGTTGTCCGCGTTTTCCAGCGCCCAGCGCGTCCGGATCCCGATCATTTCATTTTGCGAGATCTTCGGCAGCAAATTGCCGCAGACCAAAAAGATCAGGGCGAGCATGCCGTTGACAAAAACGAGTCCGTTCCAGTTTGGAAAATATTCGAGCCCGACAAACATCGCGCACACCGCCAAACTGATCATTGGCTGCAAAAACAGCGTCCAGCGCACGACGTCCGGCTTCATCGTTTCAAACCGCCCTTTCCAAATGCCCAAATACGCGATAAGCCAAAACATGCCTAGCGTCGTGAGCGGAAAGACAAACTGCCACGTGATTCGCAGCACGCTTTCCGAACTGACCGGCAGAAAAAAGCCAAGGAAAAGCGGAAGGACGATGAGCAGCGAGTCAGCGAGAAGTTCTTTTCGATACGACTTGGCGTTCATAGCGTTCTCCTTTCAAATCCTGCATCCATAAAATAACTTCCTCAAGCACCGACGTGTTCAGCGTGTACACGATGTATTTCCCGTGCCGCTCGTCACGGATGAGATCCGCCTTTTTCAGTACGGACAAATGCCGGGAAATCGCGGGTTGCGAGATGGAAAAATGCTCGACGATTTCCTGTACCGTCATCGAACGCTGCTTGAGCAAGTTGAGAATCGAGCGCCGAATCGGGTCGTCCAGCGCCTTGAGTGTTTGATCCAAAGCCATGTTTTCCTCCTATAACATATAACTTATTTGTTATTGATATTATAAAGAGAAAAGAGGACGCTGTCAATCGGTTTCCTCTAAAGAAAGAAGCGTTTCGCCCCAGGCGCAAAACGCCTGGACGATTGGCAAAAGCGCGCCGGACACCTCGGTGAGCGAATACTCGACCCGGGGCGGAATCTCGTTGTACTGGACACGCGCCACAAGCCCTTCCTGTTCCATTTCCTTCAAGGTGTTCGACAGCATGACGTTCGTAATGCCGAGCGCCTTTTTCAGTTCGTTGTAGCGCAGCGTCCCGTTTTCGCACAACACATACAAGATTGGCAGCTTCCATTTTCCCTCGATCGCCCGACACGCCACGCGCATCGGGCACGTTTCATCCGTAAATACAATCATCTCTTAACTCTTCTTTCCTTTTTATTCACTATACCATACTTCATTACAAAAATAAACAAGGTAAGTTTTCTATGTGTATTTACATTTTTCTTATCATGAGTTATAATACACTTACTTTAAGCACTCCATCGTTTAAAGTGCCAAAAAAAGGCAAAATGGAAAGAGAGGAAATTTTCTATGAATACAAACAACGAAACGGCTGCCGCTGTGATCGTGCCCGTCTTCGGCACTCTCCTATTGCCGAACACGACGATTCAGCTTCGAAACTTGAGTCAAGACGACGTGGACCGCATTCGCGACGAATCGTTCATCGCCGGACTCGTTCAAGCCGAGCACACAAAAGACCACTGGAGCGCCGCGGATTTTCACCCTTATGGCATCCGCTGCGAAATCACCTCCATCGAATACACGAAAAAAGGAACAAGCGTCTGGGCGAAGGCTCTCGAACGCGTCAAAATCGAGCACGTTGTCGAAGGACGCTTTCCCGCTTGCGCCTACACGATACAGCCGGAAAGCGACGATTTGCCGGCGCGCTCCACGCAAGACATGCTGGAATACATGCGCTCCATCGTCCGCGACATGGCCCAGGCGTTTCGCGGCGGCGAGGCGATCGTTGCGCGAGCCGAGGAAATCGCCTCGATCAACGAGTTGATCGTCTATGTCGCCCAATACATGCCGCTAACCCAAAGCGAGCGCTACGACTTGCTGCGGACCGACTCCTTGAAAGAGCGCGCCCTGTCGTTTATCGACTTGCTGCTGCGCCAAAAGGAAGTTGTCGCCATCAATTTGGAAATGAACGAGAAATTCACCGAGCAAGCCAATAAGACGTATCGGGAACAGGCGCTGCGCCGGCACATTGAGGCGCTGCAAAAAGAGCTCGCCGAAACGACTGGCGAATCCGAAGACGATCCAAACGACTGGCGTTCCCGCGTTTTGAGCGCCCGCCTTCCTCACGATATCGAGCAGGCGCTGCTGGACGATGTGGCGAAGCTGGAATCAGCCTTCGCGCCCAACAGCAGCGAGCAGGACGTCTTGCGGACGTATCTGGAGTTCGCCCTCGCCCTGCCTTGGGAAAAACAGCCTTTGTCCTTTGCCGATCTGGCCCAGGCCCGGCAAATCCTGGACAGCCGGCATTACGGCATGGATAAAGTAAAAGAGCGAATCATTCAGCATTTGGCGATCATGCGGCTGAAAAACTCCAACAAAGGGAGCGCGATTTTGCTTGTCGGCCCGCCCGGCACGGGAAAAACATCGCTGGGCAAGTCGATTGCCGAAGCGCTGGACCGGCCGTATGTGCGAATGAGTCTGGGTGGCGTCAAAGACGAGTCCGAGATTCGCGGTCACCGGCGCACGTATGTGGGCGCCATGGCCGGCCGCGTCCTCCAGTCGATGAAACGCGCGGGCGCGACCAATCCCGTCATGATTCTCGACGAGATCGACAAGCTGATGCAAGGCGGCTTTAGCGGCGATCCGGCCGCGGCCATGCTCGAAGTGCTCGATCCGGAACAAAACAACACGTTCACCGATCACTATTTGGATTTGCCGTACGACTTGTCAGACGTGCTGTTTATCGCGACCGCCAACAGCGTGGATTCCATTCCGGCCCCGCTGCTCGACCGCATGGAAGTCATTTCGATTTCCAGCTATACGGCCGAGGAGAAATTCCACATCGCCAAAGACCATCTCGTTCCGGCCGTTTTAAGCGAGTCGGGCGTTTCGCCGGAACAGTTCGCGATCACGGACGAGGCGATTCGCTCTCTCATTGGCGGCTACACGATGGAAGCGGGCTGCCGCGGATTGAAAAAGCAGATCGCGGCGCTTGTCCGCTCCCAATCCGAACGCATTTTGGAAGGCGGCGACTCGATTGTCGTTTCCGAAAACGACCTCGAGCCATTGCTTGGACCAAAAAAAGCCCGCCACGAGCAAGTGAAGGAAAGCAACCCAGCCGGCGTCGTCACAGGACTGGCCTGGACGGCGGTCGGCGGCGAAGTGCTCTTCATCGAAACGGCCGCCATGCCCGGAACCGGACAAACCATTTTGACCGGCCAGCTCGGGGACGTCATGAAAGAGTCGGCGCGCATTAGTTTGAGCGTGCTCAAATCGAGAATGCCGGCTTTGACGAGCGGATTGAAAGCGCAGGACTTGCACATCCACGTGCCGGCTGGCGCCACGCCAAAGGATGGACCGAGCGCGGGAATCACTTTGTTTACGGCGCTGGCTTCCCTCGTTTTAAACAAACCAGTGGACGCGCGCATCGCGATGACGGGCGAGCTGACGCTGCGCGGCGACGTGCTGCCGATTGGCGGCCTTAAGGAAAAGCTGTTTGGAGCCCAGCGCGCGGGTGTCGTCAAAGTTCTCATTCCATGGGACAACCAGTCCGATCTGGCTGAAGTGCCGCAGGAAATCAAGGACAGCCTGACGATCGTCCCTGTGAAAACCGTAGAAGACGTCTTGCGCGAAACGCTCGACCTTGCCTTGCCGCAACTGGCGCAGGACAATCGCGTCCAGACTGCCATGCCATTGCAGTAAAGAACCCGAAGACAGTTTCCCGTCGAAACTGTCTTTTTTGTATGCTAAGATAAGAAAAAAGGAAATGAGCGCGATGAAAAAATGGAAAACGATTGGAATGGCGTGCTTGCTTGGCGGGATGGTTGCGTGCGCCCGCCCCGGGCAAGCCGGCAGTCCGTATATTTTGAAAAAAGACATGCCGCATTTGGCGGATCGTTCCATCCCCCAAGTCCACAAAGGCTACTATTTGGCGCAGCAGGACGACGGCCTCCTGCATATTTTGGACAGTGAAGGCAACGAGGCGGGACGAACGACGTATACCCACGCCTTATGGATCGAGGAGGACGTGCTGCTTCGAACAAGCGATGGCGATTCCCAAAGTTTCGACTACGCGACCGGGAGAAAAAAGAAAGAGGCGCTGGAAGGCATTGGCGGCGTCGACTCCAACGTGCTCGCGTACGACCCGGACAGCGAAAAAGTACGGTATACGACCACAAGCGATTTGCTGGATCCAAAGGGGGCTTCGTGGACGGACATTCCTTCGGATCTCTTTTCAAGCGAGGCGTATATCGTTTACGATCTGGACGATGTGGCGCAAGGAAAACTCGATGGCGCGTACCGGATTTGGAACCGGCAAACCGGCGAAGTGTACGGACCGCTTCAAAACGCCGTTTACCACCATCAAAACGACTTGTTTCAAAACTATGGCCTTTCCCGCTTTTACGCGCCGGTCCAAGGCATGTATCCCGTTCAAACCGACGATGGGTTTCTGGTGATTGACGGCGGCAAAATGTGCGGACCCTTTCAGGACGCCTTCCCGGTTGGCAACGACGCCGTCTTTGTTCGGGACGGGCAAACGCCTTTCTTGTTCGATGAAAGCCATCCGAACGGAGTCCGTCTGCCGCCAAACGCATTGGACGCCAGCGCCACCAACAAAAAGACGGTTCTCGTGCGCGAAAGCGATGGCTGGAAGCTGTACACCGAACCATCCGACACCTTATAAAAAGGCGATTTTCTCAAACCCGCCTTTTTTTATTTATTCTTTGTTCCCGGCTTCCAAAATATCGGCTACGCTCCACGTCATGGCCAAAACCGCCTGCCGTAAACTGGACCGGGCCAGCGGGCCGTGAACCGCCTCGAGAAATCCGCTCTCGTGCGCGTAGACAGGTGGAACCATGCCGGTTTCGAGTTCAAAATACATCGTCGGCACGACGTGGGACACGTTGCCGATGTCCGAGCTTCCACCCGGATACTCGGGTTCGTAAAACCGCTCGATGCCAAGACGGCGCAAATTGGCTTCGACAACCGAGCAAAGCGTTTCGTCGTTGCGCAATTCGTCAAACGAGTTTTCAAAAAAGCGCGTTTCCATCCGCGCGCCGGTCATCGCTTGCGCGCCTTGTCCAATGGCTTGCAGCGTGGACGTCAGCGTTTCGACCTCTTGGCGGGTCGCGTCGCGGACATAAAAGCGGCACGCGGCGTAATCGGGAACGATATTGCACGCCTGCCCGCCATCGGTAATGATCCCGGCGACGGAAGCGCTTTTTTTCCAGTAGGGCCGGCGCGCGTTGATGCCTTGAAAAAGCAGCAAGACGGCTTCAAGCGCGTTGATGCCTTGCTCAGGCGACATGGCGGCGTGGGCGGCGCGGCCAAAAAACGAAAACTCGATGGAATCCATCGCTTGCGTTTTCGGGCGGACCATCGTATGGCCGCCCAAATGGGCCTGGAGCACGAAATCGACGTCGTCAAACGCCCCGTTTTGAACGAGCTCGCATTTTCCTCCCAACGTTTCCTCGGCCGGCGTGCCAAAGACGACAAGACGAATGTCCCGGGAAGAGAACACGCGTGAAAGCGTGATGGCGCTGCCAAGCGCGGTGGCGCTAATCCAGTTGTGTCCGCAGGCGTGCGCCCATTCGTCATGGCCCGGCCCGTAGCCTGGGAGCGCGTCGTATTCGGCTAAAAACGCGATCGTAACCGGCCCGCTTCCCCATTCGGCGCGAAACGCGGTCGGCATGCCTTGGTACGCCCGCCAAACCTTGAAGCCGTTTTGTTCGAGCCGGTCGCTTAAATACCGGGCGCACACCTCTTCTTTTCCTCCCGGTTCGGGATGGGCGAAAACAAATTCGCTAATTGCCTCAAATTCGGACAGCCCTTGATCGCATTGCGTTTCGATTTGGCTTTTGATTGACGTTTTCATCGTGGACCCTCTCTTCTATTGCTATCAGTATAACACTTACCAGCCTACGATTTTCAAGATGGCGAGTATAAAAAACAAAAGCGCGATGCCGGACAAAAGCCCTCCGGCGGTCAGCTTGATGTTTTTGACGCCATACGTCGAACGGGTGTACACGTACAAAAAGATGCCGAGGATCGAAAGCAGCGCGAATGGATTAAAAAGCCATGAAACGACGCCGACGCCCAGACATACCCAGGAGAGCGTCTCGCTGTTTTTGGTTTGGTTTGACATGGCAAAACCTCCTTTTTACGGATCATATCATAAGTATTGTATTGTCTTCGATTTTTTCTGGCAATTATACGAAAAAGACAATATTCTTCCAGCTTTTGCCAGCCTTTTTTCTAAAAAAGAAATCCATCGCTTGTTTTGAAGAATGGTATAATAAAGAAACGAGGAGAATCCCTATGAATTTCTTTAAAAAATATCAAACCAAATATCCTAAAAATCCGGTTGCGAACGCGTACGATTCGCTGCCTACAGACGACATAGTCCGCCGCCGCTATCATTTTACCGGAACGGTGCAAGGCGTCGGCTTCCGGGTTGAAATGTGGCGCCGGGCGATCAACATGAAGCTGGCGGGCTGGGTCAAAAACAACGAAGATGGCTCGGTGGACGCGGAACTCGAAGGGCCGAAAGCGCGAATCGACGCCTTGATTTCCCAAATGGAAAGCATTCCCCGGATTCGAATCCAATCGGTGGATGTGCAGACGCTTGAACCGGTTGGCGCGTCCGATTTTGAAATGCTGAATTACTAGAAATTTGAAAACACCTTTTCGATCAATCAAAAACAAGGAGGAACCGATGGAAAAAATAGCGAGCTTTACTGTGGATCATTTGAAATTGAAACCCGGGATTTACGTTTCCCGCAAAGACCATGCCGGAAACACGACGCTGACGACGTTCGACATCCGCATGACAAGTCCCAACGACGAGCCGGTGCTCAACACGGCAGAAGTCCATACGATCGAGCATTTAGGCGCCACGTATTTGCGCAACGATCCGGACTGGAAAGAAAACGTCATTTACTTTGGCCCTATGGGCTGCCGGACCGGTTTTTATTTGATTTTGGCTGGCGACTTGGAATCCGAGGACGTTGTCGAACTCGTCCGCTCCCTTTTCGCCTGGATCGCCACTTTCGAGGGCGATGTCCCTGGCGCGAGTCCGAAAGACTGCGGCAACTATCTCGATATGAACTTGCCCATGGCCCGTTTTGTCGCCCGGCGCTACCTTTCGCAAACGCTGGATTCGATTGGACCGGATTCCCTTCACTATCCTCAGTAGCAAAAAGCCGGATTTTTACCTCCGGCTTTTTTTTGAAACAAGATTCAAACAGCTTCCCCACAAAACAGTTCTCGTCTTCTAAGTATATCTTACCGATTTTTATGCGATTTGTCCCCTCTATGTCCCCAAATGCACGCTTTTTGACCCAAAAAACATAAGAACCCGCCAATTCTGCCTTTTTTGATCCAAATATATAAGTATTAAATTATAATTTCCGTGTTTATTTCAAGTTCCGCTTCCTTCTTTTTTTCGCTTGAATTATAATTTTATTTATAAAGAAAGTAGGAATTTTATGGATTATGAAATCAATCTTTGCGAAGACGATCCCGTGCAAAACGAAAAGCTCATCGACTGGCTTCGCGCCCGTTTTCCGGAAGGCGCCATCCATGGATTTACCGACGAGAACGCGTTGATCGCGCACATCCAAACCGCGCGCATCCCGCGCATCGTACTCATGGACATCATGCTCAAAAACGACGTCAGCGGAATCGAAACCGCCAAGACCATTAAGAAAATCGACCCTTCGTGCATCCTCGTGTTTTTAAGCTCGTATTTGGAAAAGGCGTGCGACGTGTACGAAGTCGACCATTGCTATTTTGTTTACAAACCACAAAAAGAAACCCGTCTGGAAGCGGCGATGCAAAAGGCGGTGGGGCTGCTGAAAAGCCGGCCAAAGGAAATCGTCGCCCACACCGGCACTTCGACGATTCGGCTCGATCCCGACAGGGTGCTTTATTTGGAGCGCATCAAGCGGTACACGCTCGTGTACTGCCGGACGGAAACGATCAAAGTCAAAGAGGATTTGGAAACGCTGATCCGGCAGCTTCCCGATTCGTTTCACCGCTGCCACCGCTCGTTTGTCGTCAACTTCCGTTACGTCCGCTCTTATATGGTTCACGATTTGAAAATGGACGACGGCAAGCTTCTTTCGGTTTCCAGAGGCTATATCCAGCCGATCAAGACCTCCTTTCATCGCTATTTAACCGATCCAAAGGAGGGAATTTTATGAAAAAACGCTTTTCTTCACCGCGCTTCAACGTGGCGATGTATTTGTTGTTCGAAGCCGCGCTCATCGTTCTCATTCCGCTTGCCAACCGGACGATTCGCATCACCTTCGCTCCCGGATGGGTTCTTTGCGTTCTCGCGCTTTTTTGCGGTTCGGGATTTTTCGCGGTCCGGCTCATTCGCACGCTGCTGGAGGAAATGCAGGAAGACACCCGCAAGGAAGTGCTCCGCGCGCAAAACGCGATTCAAAAAGAACATCTTTTAGCGACGATGAAAGCCGAGCAGGACATGGCCAGACTGCAGGAAAAACTAAAAACCATGATGAAGGATATCCCGCAGGACGAGATGGTTCGACGGGCGAAAATCGACGAGCTTCTTCACGAGGAAGCCGATTCGCTGTTCGTCAACTATTGTCCGCACAAAATCGTGGACGCCTTGCTTTACCATAAATCGCTTATTATGAAATCGCATGGCATCGACTACTCGATTGTCGCGGCCGTGCCCGCTGAGCTGAATTTGGATGGTTACGCCATTTTAAGCGTCCTTTCCAACTTGATCGACAACGCCATCGAAGCGGTGCTCGCCTTGGATAAAGACCGGGTGATTGACATCCACTTGCATACGCGCGCCAACGTGCTCGTCTGCCAGGTGGAAAACACCATTCCGGCCCACGCGGCGCTGGTCAAAGGCCGTTCCACGAAAAAAGACCAAAAACAGCACGGCCTCGGCCTGGCGATCATCGAGCACACATGCAAAACCCACAATGGATTGTTTACACACGAAACCGATGGAACCCGGTGCCGCTGCACGGCCACGCTGTGCGAAAACAACGGGTGAAGGAGGTCGCTATGCCACTCTGGTACGCCGCCGCGCTGGCTTATCAATCCGCGCTTCACGCTATCTTTTTTATCGTCTTTCTCAACGGCAAGCATCCGGCCCGCGCGTTTGGGATTTTGTGGACGCTGCTTGTATTCGTCTTGTTTCCGATTGGTTCCTGGATTGGCGAATACGACCTTTTTATCAAAAACGCGTTTTTTTGCGGGTCCCTTGTTGTGCTTTGCCGGTTTCTGTTTCGCGACCAGAAAATGAGAAAAATCATATTGGCTGTGCTGCTTTATGAAATCATGCTCGTGCTCTTTGAAATCCTCGCCGTTCCGACGATGTATCTTCTTTTTGGTTTCGTGCCCGATTTGCGCATGTACGGACCGATTCAAAAAGTGTTCACGTTGATTGCCTGCATCTGGCTGGCCGTGTTTGTTTTTGGGACGCTTTCTGTCGTTTCCAAAGCGCCGTCCGCCCATACGAAAATGTTCTGGTATTTGGCTTGCCTGCTCTTTAACGTCATTTTGCTCGTGTTGGCCGTTTGCCAGATTTTCATACCGTACAACCCTTCGTTTTTCGAATCCAGCTACTGGGGCGTGGTCGCGGTTTTGATTGGCGCCAATCTGGCTACTCTTTTTTCGCTGACTCGCGTGATTCGGCGGGAACGGCAGCGTCAAGTCGCGGAACGGCTGGAATACGAATACAAGAAGCAGCTTCTTCTTTATATGGAAAACGACCAGCGCGAGGAAGGCTGGCGCCGGCTGCGTCACGATTTATTGAATTTCTGGGAGGAAAACCAGTCATGACGCTTTGGTATGCCGCGCTCGTTGGATACCAGGCGCTGATTTCCTCTCTGTTTTTGACACTTTATTTCGACGCTCCGCGAAAAAGAAAAACTGGACTAGGCTATATGGGCATTTTCGTGTTGGTGCTGTTTCCGCTGGACACGTGGCTTTTCGCCCGGCAGCCCATTGTGAAAAACGCGGCGAACGCTTTGATTTTATGGTTCGCCAGCTCGCTTTTGCTTTGGGATGTCCCGCGGTTTGTCCTTACGTTTGGAATCGTCCTGCTGGAAATCGGTTACTTTCTCACGGAGGTGGTTTTGATTTTGGTCTTGTACCTCGCGTTTGGTTTTGTGCCCGATCCATCCACTTTGGATCAAAACCAGCTTTTGACTTACACACTTGGCTCGTTGGGCGCCACCTTCGTCTTCTTTGTTTTGCTCGCCATCTTTTCGAAAAGAGTCACCGCCAAAATAAAAGTCGCCACGAATGTGGTCTGGCTGCTTGTATCCGTGATTTTGACCGCGCTATGCGCATCCCTGCTGATTTTGTCTTTCGATCCGCTCGCATACAGCCTTTTAACGGGCTTTATGGTTGTCTTGATGGCCGGTATTCTCGGTTCGCTGCACCATCATTTCCACGCGGCGCGCCGTCAGCATACGCTTTCGGGGCTGGAACGGGAATACAAAAAACAGCTGGCCTTGTACGCCAGTCGCGAAAGAGACGCGATGGCGTGGCGGCACTTGCGTCACGACTTGCTGAACTTCTGGGAAGCGGCAAAGGAGGAATCCAGATGACATCCGCTTTTTTTGTTGTGCTGCTTTATCAAAGCGTCGTGCAATCCGCGTTTTTCGCGCTTTACTATCCTTCGCCTGAAAAACGGCGGCTCTTTCTGTTTTATTTGGGATTGTTCATGCTGGTTCTCTACCCGCTCGACACGTTGTTTCCAGCCACGTGGCCGCTGCTAAAAAACATATTCAACTTCGGACTGCTTGTCGTCGCGAGCCAAATCGTATTTCGCTCGTTGAAAAGGCGCACGATCATCATGGCGACGGCGTTGTACGAATTCGGACTCGTGCTTACGGAAATCGTTTCGGTTTTCGCGTTTTACGTCTTTACCGGCCACAGCCCGGATCCAACACGGTTCAACGTCGATCAAAGCTTTATGTATGCCCTCGGTTCATTCGCGCTGACCATCGTGTATCTTGTCATGCTTCAAGTGTTTCCTAACGGACTGGTGACCCGGAAAAAGGGATTTTTGTATTTGCTGGGCATGCTGCTGAACGTTGGTTTTACGGCGCTTTGCGGCGCGTTCATCGTCGTCCCAGACGAGCACGTGTTCTTCGCCCGTTCCTATGGAATCGCGCTGGCGTTTCTTTTCGTTTTTAACGGGGCAACTTTCGTTTCTTTGCGCCGGTTTATCCGAATCCAAAAAGCGCAAAGCGCACAACGCGCATTGGAATCCGTCTATCAAAAACAACTGGCCTGTTATGTGCGTGACAAGTCTGACGAGCATGTGTTGCGCCGGCTGCGCCACGACTTGCTGAACTTCTGGGAAACGACAAAGGAGGAATCCTGATGCCCGGCTGGTACATTGCGGCGCTGTTTTACCAGTCTGCCGTTCAATCGGCTTTATTCGCCTTGTATTTGCGCGCCAAACGACCATGGCGTCAATTTCTCGTTTTATGGATCGCGTTTGTGGGCGTCATCTTTCCAATCGACTTGCGGCTGGCTGAAATGGATTTAATCATTAAAAATCTCTTCAACTGCGTCTTTCTTGGCGTGTTGTGCCGGTTTCTTTTTTGGCAGGAAACGACAAGAAGAATCGTTTTCGCCGTTCTCTTATATGAAACCGCGCTTGTGCTCGTCGAAATTTGCGGCATTCCGATGCTGTATCTCTTGACGCGAAAAACAACGGACTTTTCGGCTTTTGACAACGTGCAAAAAATCATGACTTGGATCGCGTGCGGATGGATGACGCTCATCGTTTTCGCTTTGCTGCAAATCTTTTCCAAAACGCTGACTGCCAGCACGAAAATGATCACATATTTGGGCTGCCTGCTTTTAAACAATATTTTGCTCGTGTTGTGCGTCTGCCAGCTGCTTGGAACGAGGCGGGATGATTTTTTTTCCGTTTCCTATCCATTCGTGGTGGCGATCCTGCTCGTTCTGAACGTTTTGACGCTTTTCTCGCTCTCCCGCTTTGCGCGGCTGGAAAGATTGCGCCAAAGCCAGCTGCGCCTGGAAACCATTTATCACGGCCAGCTGCTCTTTTATTTAAATAACGAGTCTTCCAAGGACGGATGGCGGCGGCTGCGTCACGATTTGCTCAATTTTCTGGAACAGGACAACGAATAAAAGCGAAGATCATTTTAAATCCTCGCTTTTGTTTTCCAAACCGGCGCACGCGTTTTCGAGCAGGCGCATGAGCGCAATCGTTTGTTCCGGCGTTACAAGCTGTTTTTTGCCTTCAACGATCGTATCGTAAACCGCCTCGTAAAAACTGGAATACCGGCTTTCGACCGTCGGCACCTTTTCCTCGTGATACGCGCCTTGTTCATCGTAGTATATGAGCGTGCCAAACTCGAAAGGCCGGTCTTTTCCAAAATCCGGATGTCCTTGCGGAAAGTAAAATCGTTTCAAATCTTCCTCCTGCCGGTCTTCCGTTTCTTTGATAAACATTCCCTTCGTCCCGTATGCGATGAACTTCGGCCTCGCCTTCGCGCGAAAATAACTGGATTTCACGGAAACCTTCAAGGGCTCTTCGTAAAATAAGTCAAAATCGAAATAATCGTTCATCCGGCCCGCGCCAAGCAGCGAGCGAACATCCCCGACAACGCGTTGGGGATTTCCAAAGAGCGCCAGCATTTGGTCTAGCGTGTGGCAGGCGTGTCCGTATACAAACGAGCTCATGCGCGAATACGATTCGACAGCTTGCGGCACATCCGGCCGGTAATAGTCATAATGCAATTCCACTTCGAGCAGCGTACCGAGCTTTTGACTTTCGATCACGGCTTTCATCGTCAGGTAGTCGCTGTCGAATCGCCGGTTTTGATAGCCTTGCAACATGACGTCTCGCTCGCGGGCTAAAGCGAACAATTCAATGGCTTGGGCGCTGGTCATGGTAAAAGGCTTTTCGACTAGCGTGTGCTTTCCGGCCAGCAGGCTTTGTTTCGCGAATTCATAATGCGTGTCGTGTCTGGTGGCAATCACGACAAGCTCAATCTCGGGATCCAGCAGCACGTGTTCCATTTGGTTCGTGTAGCACACACCCTCTATTTCAGCCCACGAATCCCGGGCATGGTTCCGGCTATAAATTGTTTTGATTTTGAATTTTTCGGGTAGATCCAGCAAAAACGGCGCGTGGTAGCGATTTGCGCTTTTTCCATTGCCAATCATTCCAACTTGAATGGTTCTCATCTTTCAACACTCTCCTTTTCGCTTTTATTGTACCCGATGGCGCTGAAATCCGGTTTCGGGTCTTTACGCTTTCATGATAAAATAATGAAAAACCACGAAAAAATTTGAAACGAAATTTTAGAAAGAGGAACGCAATGCTTATTCGGGAAAAAATCGAGCGTCTGGCCCAGGAAGTCCACGACGCGCGTAGCGCGGTCGCCCGCTTTCTATTGCTGGAAGCCAACGCACTAGAAAACATGTCGATGCAAGAAGTCGCCGAAGCGACCTTTACGTCCAAGGCGACTTTGGTACGGGTCGCGAAAGCGCTCGGATTTTCTGGCTGGACCGCCTTTCACAAGGCGTATGTTTTCGAAAGAAAGGAAACGGAACGGTTGTTCGAGGGGGTCGACACAAACATTCCTTTTTCAAAGCAGGATCGCACCGCGCAAATGCGTAGCCACTTGGCGCAAATCTATATGGAAAGCGTTTATTTAACGAACGATTTGTGCGAAGACGCCGCGTTGGAAAAGGCGGCCTCGATTTTGGATGAAAGCGAGCGGATCGTTGTTTTGGGCATTGGCGCCAACCGCTCTTTGAGCCGGATCTTCATTCAAAAAATGGTAAAGCTTGGAAAACGTGTCGACTTATGCGAGCCGGCCGACGCCCGCTATTTCGTCAACACATTGACTTTTCGTGACTGCGCGATTTTGATTTCCTATTCCGGAATGCCGCCTCAAAGAGAGCCGATGGCTTTAATTCCGCTTTGTCAGGCGCGCGGCGTGCCCATGATCGCTTTGACAGGACGGCACGATAACGTTTTGCGGCAAAGCGCGGATGTCGTTTTGACGATTTTTTCCAAGGAAGACTGGTTTGCGAAAATCGCGTCGTATTCTTCGGAAGTTTCCATTCTCTTTTTGCTCGATTTGCTGTATTCGGCTTATTTTGCCCGCCACTATGACGAGCATTTGTCCTATCGGATGGAAAACGTCCGCGCCATAGAACAAGACAAAACGTTCTAGCCGCCGTTTTATGAAAAAGAAAAGAGAAGCGCGTTTCTACTTCTCCTTTGATCTTTTCTGTTTATCCATTGACGGCTTCGTCGAGCACTTTGCCGATGGCGTCGTGAATGACCAGTGTCGCCTTTCCATCCATTGGCGTGCTGTCCCGGTTGATGAGGACAAGGTTTTTTCCTCGAAAATACTGAATGAGTCCCGCGGCCGGATACACAACCAGGCTTGTGCCGCCCACGATGAGCGTGTCGACGTGCGAGATGGCGTCCACCGCCGCGTAAATGACCGATTCATCGAGCCCTTCTTCGTACAGCACGACGTCGGGCTTGATGATGGCGTTGTCCACGTCGCATCGCGGAATGCCGTCCTGATCACGGCGCGCGATCGTTTCCTCGAGCGTAAACGCCTTATGGCAGCGGGTGCAGAAATTGCGGAGCACGGAACCATGCAGCTCAAGCACGTTCAAAGAACCGGCCTTTTGATGCAGGCCGTCGATGTTTTGCGTAATGACGGCTTTGAGCTTTCCTTCCTGTTCCAGCTTGGCCAGCGCGGCATGCGCTTTGTTGGGAACGGCGTCTTGATAAATCATCTCGTTAAAATAAAATTCAAAAAACTCCTTGGGATGCTGGGTGTAAAACGTGTGGCTCAGCATCGTTTCCGCCGGATAAGGATACTTTCGTTTATACAGCCCGTTGTCGCTGCGAAAGTCGGGGATGTGGCTTTCGGTCGACACGCCGGCTCCGCCAAAAAAAACGATATTGTCGGATTTCTCAATGATATCGTGTAACTGCTTGATTGGATTCATACTGTTTCCTCCTTGTTTCTTTTATTGTAGTCTTCTTTTTCCTCGATGCAAAGCGGGATCGTTCTGGCTGGAAAAAAGCCGGAAATCGACTTCCCGGCTTTGGTTTTGAGGATTTACTTTTTGTTTTTTGTCACTTTGATGTCGTAGTGTCCATCGCGGACGTCGATGCGGATCGTCGCGTCCTGCATCGCGCCTTCTTTGATCATTTGACGGGCGATTTCCGTCTCGATCTGACGCTGGATGTACCGTTTCATCGGACGGGCGCCAAACAACGGATCCACGCCATTTTCCGCGATCCGGTCGTAAACGGCGTCACTGACATGGACAGTGATGTCTTTTTCTTTCAAACGCTCGATGAGTTCGCCCATGAACTTGCGTGCGATCTTGACAAAGGCTTTGTCGTGAAGGGCGTTGAATACGACGATTTCGTCGATTCGGTTGATAAATTCCGGACGGAAGTGCGCTTTCACCGCTTCCATGTATTTCTCTTGAAGAAGTTCCGGTTCGTTTTTGTATTCGAACGCGTACTGGCTTCCCAGATTGCTCGTCAAAATGATGATCGTGTTTTTGAAATCAACCGTCACGCCTTTGGAGTCGGTGATTCGTCCGTCATCCAGAATTTGCAGCAATACGTTAAACACATCCGGATGCGCTTTTTCGATTTCATCGAACAAGACGATCGAATATGGATTGCGGCGTACCGCTTCGGTCAGCTGTCCGCCTTCCTCATGGCCGACGTATCCTGGAGGCGCTCCGATCAAACGGGCGACGCTATGTTTCTCCATGTATTCGGACATGTCGATTCGAACGATGTGGCGCTCGTCGTCGAACAGCTGTTCGGCCAAAGCTTTGGCGACTTCGGTTTTTCCGACACCGGTAGGACCGAGGAACATGAACGAACCGATTGGACGGTTTTCGTCCTGGATTTGCGCTTTCGATCGTAAAATGCAGTCGACAACAAGTTCGATCGCGTGGTCTTGTCCTACGACGCGGCGCTCGAGAACCTTTTGCAGGTTGAGCAGCTTTTCGCGCTCGCTTTCGACAAGACGGGTCACTTCCACACCGGTCCAGCGGGAAATGATTTTGGATACGAGTTCCTCGTTGACGGTTTCCTGAATCAAGGCGCCTTCATCGTTTGGCAATCCGCCATTGTCTTTGTTGATGCGCGCTTCCAGTTCCGGAATGATCTGGTATTGCAGTTTGGCGGCATCCTCATAGCGAAGGTCGTTTTGCGCTTGTTCCAGATCGAGTTTCGCTTTTTCAAGCGCGAGCTTGTCTTCCTGCGCCATGTTGAGAATGCGTTTCTCGTCTTCCCATTTGGAGTGGAGCTCGTCGCGCTTTTCCTGAAGCTTGCCCATTTCCTCTTCGATTTCGCTGCGGCGTTCCACGGCTTTTTTATCCGTTTCCGACATGAGCGACGTCTTTTCGATTTGGAGCTGCATGATCTTACGTTCCAGTTCGTCGAGTTCCTGCGGCATGCTTTCCATTTGGACTTTCAAAGTCGCGCACGCCTCGTCGACAAGGTCGATGGCCTTGTCCGGCAAAAACCGGTCGGTAATGTAGCGGTCGGACATTGTGGCGGCGGAAACGAGCGCGTCATCCAAAATACGGACACCGTGGTAGCCTTCGAAGCGGTCTTTCAATCCACGCAGGATGGCGATCGTATCTTCGACGTTCGGTTCACGGACGTTGACTTTTTGGAAACGACGTTCCAGTGCGGCGTCCTTTTCGATGTATTGACGATATTCATTGAACGTGGTGGCGCCAATCATATGCAGTTCGCCACGCGCGAGCATTGGTTTGAGCAGGTTGCCGGCGTCCATCGACCCTTCGGTCTTTCCGGCGCCGACCAGATTGTGGATCTCGTCGATGAAGACGATGATCCGGCCGTTGGATCCTTTGATTTCATCCAATACGGCTTTCAGGCGTTCCTCGAACTCGCCGCGGTATTTCGCGCCGGCGATCAGGGAACCCATATCGAGTTCGATCAGAGTTTTATCTTTTAACGATTCAGGCACGTCGCCTTTCATGATTCGCCAAGCCAGTCCTTCGACGACGGCGGTTTTACCAACGCCTGGCTCACCGATCAAAACCGGATTGTTTTTCGTTTTCCGGGACAGGATTTGCATCACGCGCCGGATCTCGTCGTCACGGCCGATGATCGGGTCGATTTTTCCTTCGCGCACTTCGGCGACTAAGTCGCGTCCGTATTTTTTCAGCGCTTCCAGATTGTCTTCGGCGTTTGGCGTATCCATCTTGCGTCCGCCTCGACGATCGAGTTCGGCTTGCTCGCAAGCTTTTTCCGTCAAGTTGAACGTTTGAACGAGACGGCGGGAAATATAGGAACGGTTGAACATCAACGCAATCCACAGTGTAGCTACGGATAAGTAGATTTCATCGTGCTGACTCGCCCATTTTGCCGCTTTGTCGATTGATTTTTGTACCTCGTTCGACAAATTGATGTTTTGAGAAGAGCTCTTCACGATCTTTTTTTCTTCATCCGCAATGATCGTCAGGGCGAGTTTCTTGTCCACATTCAACCGGTCGAACAAACCGTCGAGAATGTCGGCTTTGAACATCGCTTCCAAAACGTCGATCGTATCCACGGAAGCGTGTTGATTCGCTTTCGCGTCGTTGACGGCGTTCATCAGGATCTTTTGCAGATTCTCGGACATTTTTTCAAAATCCATAGAAGTCCTCCTTACTTGAGATTACTTTCATCTTTAAAATCATTATAGAACGCTGGTTTTTTCACTTCCATTCATTTGCTTTTTGTTCCCTTTTGTCTTTTCATCCTCCTCGCTTTCTTTTTGGATGTGGTTTTCCTCTTTTTTATTTTATCCGATGAAAGAATGGAAAACACGTCTTTGTTTTTAAATATTTTTCTTTTTTTATCATACTAACTTATATTTTAACCTTTCTTTTTCCATGGAAAAGAAAGCAGTTTGGTATAATAGAAAAAAGGGGGAATTTGTATGTTGACGCTTTGTGGTGTTGTTTGCCTGATCGCTTCCATCGCGCTTCAAATCACGTTGTTTATTTTGAAAGCCAACGGGGTGGCCGGCATCAGTCCGGGCTACTTTTTGTATAGCGCCTTTTTGTTCGCGCTGGCGGTTTATTTGTGGATTCTGGGCGCCCGGGAACGACATTGGAAAGAAGAGCGTGATTGTTGATGGAACTTGGATTGTTTGTTTTGATTTTGACTTTCCAGTCCGCGACCATCGCTTTCTTTTATTCGCTGTTTTTTTCTATGAAGCGAAGGTTCTCATTTTTTTGGAAAATGACATTGTTCATGATGATCGTGGTGTACCCTGTGAACAATCTAATCCCAAGTCGCGCCATGATTTTCCGAAACGTTTTCAACTGCGCCCTGGAGTTTTTGTTTTTATGCCAGACGATCCGGCAGGAGCCGAAAAAGCGGTTGCTTTTCGGTATTTTGCTTTGTCAAATCGCTTTAGTGGTTTCGGAGATTCTAGCAGTTTCTTTCACCTACTTTCTTTTGCATCGCCCGCCGGAATTGGCGGAATTCGACGCGTTGAACATGGGCGACATGTTTTCTGTCTATTTGTTCGCTTCATGCCTGCTTCTTCTCTTGTTGTTTGGCATGATTCGCGGGTTTTCCAAAGCCCGGCTTGCGAGCGTGCAAATGAGCGGATATTTGATTTCACTCATGCTGAATGTGATTTTAGTCGCTTTATGCGCCTGTCATATTTTCGAACCCTTCAACGTGTTGTTTTTTCTAAAAAACTACTGGATCGTTCTTGGCGTCTTGTTTATCATCAATTTGTTTACGTTTCTTTCCTTGTTTCACTATGTGAAGCAGGAGAAACAGAAAAAATCCATGGAATTGCTGGAAAACGAATATGTCACGCAAATGCGCTTTTATTTAGAAACCGGGGCTAACGAGTCCGCCCTTCGACATTTTCGTCATGATTTGTTGAACTTTTTGGAAAAGCAGCAGTTTTAGGAAAACGCTTTGTTCAAGTGTGATGTTTTCTTTAAAATCGGAAACATTCACTTTTTTCATTTTTTCTCCCCTTTTCCTCCTTTTTGTCGTATAGAAAGGTGTAGAGGTCTTTCTCCTACGGAAAGGAGAAAAGCTATGCCAACAAACTATGACAAAATTTCCACTCTCATTGACCGGCTTCGTATTTTGGATTCGGGATTGTTTCAAATGATGTTCCACGACGATATTCCGCTTGTCGAATTCGTGTTCCGGACGATTTTGGATGAACCGGATCTTGTTTGTGTGGATGCCAAAGTCGAATATCGTGTCATTAACAGCTTGAAAGAGCACGATGGCGTCTTTGACCTGCATGCTGCGATGAAAGAAAACAAAATTGATATTTTGGAAATGCAGCGCAACGGCCGGCTCGTCATTTTGTTTCCGCGAATGGAGTTTTATGCGGCGCTGACGTTTATCGCCGCCTTGAACAAAGGAGCGAGCTATGAGCAGATTCCGGATGTGACGGTCATCTTTTTTACCGAAACGGATGTATTTGGAATGAATCTACCCAAATATACGTTAGGACGTAGTATACTGGAAACAGGAGAAGTGGTCGACACCCATTTAAAAATCGTTTGTGTCAATGGAGCTTATGAAAAAACGGACACTGCGCTGGGAAAACTGATCCACGATTTCCGGCAGTGCAATCCAAACCAGCTGTTTCATGATAATTTGCGGGATAAAATGCGACAAGTCAAATATGGAAAGGAGCGAAAAAGTATGATGACGTTTACCGATTCGGTGTGGGAAGAAGTCCGCGCGGAAATGCGGGTGGAATTGCGTGACGAAGTGAAGCGCGAAGTCAAAAATGAGATTCGTGACGAAATGAAGAGCGAGATTCGCGACGAAGTGAAAAGCGAAGTCAAGAACGAGATTCGCGACGAAGTGAAAAGCGAAGTCAAGAACGAGATTCGCGACGAAATTTCTCAAGCTGTAAAAATTCAGCTCGCTCAAAAAATGCTTGCGCGCAACCTTCCCATTGCGGAAATTGCCGAGGATACCGAGCTTTCCATCGAGCAAGTGCGCGCGCTCCAGCAAAATCTATAGATCCAAACAAAACGCCCTGTGCCTACGATTCAGGGCGTTTCTTTTTGGAGAAAGGAAGTAAAGTCATCAAATTCTTTCAAAAACATCCAATTTTCGATTGTGTTATTCAACATCATTCAGTCAATGCCTGTAAAAAGCACTCTTTACCAAAAAATAAAAACCGACGAATATGGCAAGTTTTTAGAATTTTCAAAAATTTTAAAAAATAATGTCCGGTTTTCCCTCGTTTTGTCGTATATAAAGGTATGAAGGATTTACTAATTTATAACTTCGTTCATTGGGAAGGAGGAAAAACGATGCCACAAACAACAAGATTTGAAAATGAGAAAGGAGAAGCAAAAAATGGCGTATCCGTTTGGACCATCGCAAAAACGCGATTCTTCTCCCGATGCTGTGCTACAATGTAAGCACAAAGACACGTCTTTGGCGCAAGCTTTGCACGACACATCGATGCAGTCCCAATACGACGCGGCGTGCAAGCGGCTGTTGTCCGAAAAAATCGTCCTCGCCTGGATTTTGAAGGAATGCGTTCCCGAATGCCGGGAAGAAACGATTGACGACATTATGAACAAGTATATCGAAGGGACGCCGGAAGTGTCCTCGGTGCCGGTGCAAGGATCGCGCATCCAGGGAGGCAATACCGAGGATACGGATCTACACGAAGGAACGATTCGCTACGACATCTTCTTTCGGGCCCTGCTTCCCAAAGGGAAAGGCCGGCTGCTTTTGTTAATCAACGTGGAGGCGCAAAACAAGGAGAATCCCCAATATCCGCTCGTATCGAGGATGGTGTATCATCTGGCGAGGCAAACGTCGAGCCAGCATGGAGTGGAGTTCACCAACGACCACTACGGGGACTTGCAGAAAGTGTATTCGATTTGGATTTGCATGAACGCGCCAAAGCATCGGGCGAATTCGATGAACGTGTATGAGATAACGGAAAAACAAGTGGCGGGCCATGTGAAGCTGAAGAAGGCGGATTACGACTTGATGACCGGCATTGTGTTGTGGCTTGGGGATCCGGCATCGAAAGAGTACAAAGGAATCTTCAAGATGCTGCACACACTGTTGTCCAACAAAGTGGAGGAACCGAAGAAACGGCAGGTGCTGGAAGAGGAATACGATATTCAAATGAGTGAGAAAATGGAAAAGGAGGTCAGCACGATGTGTAATTTGAGTCAGGGGATCCTGGAACAAGGGATCCAGCAAGGAGAAAGAAAGGGTGTCCGCCGAGGCCGCCAGGAACAGAGAATCCAAGACGAGAAGAAAATGCAACGCCAAAACATCAAACGAATGAAAAAGCTGCTGGCAGCCGGCATCGACAAAGCCACGATTGCCAACGTGTTCGACTGCTCCGTGGCGGAACTCGAAGCGCTGTCCAAAAAGTAGCTGGAATTAAGTGCTGAACAAGGAAAATCCAAAATACCCGCTCGTTAAGAAAACGTCGAGCCAATTCGATGACCGGCATCGAAAGAATACAAAGGAATCTTCAAGATGCTGCACACGCTGTTATCCAACAAAGTGGAGGAGCCAAAGAAACGGCAGGTGCTGGAAGAGGAATACGACATTCAAATGAGTGAGAAAATGGAAAAGGAGGTCAGCGCGATGTGTAATTTGAGTCAGGGGATTTTGGAACAAGGGATGGAAAAACAGCGAATCAAAGACGAGCGTCAAAACATCAAACGAATGAAAAAGCTGCTGGCAGCCGGCATCGACAAAGCCACAATTGCCAACGTGTTCGACTGCTCTTTGGAAGAACTCGAAGCCTTGTCCAAAAACAAAAACCGGTAACCCGGTTTCAAATTGACATACCCAACCCGGAAAAGCGGAAACGCTTTTCCTTTTTTACGCAAAAAACCGGGAATCGCTTCCCGGCTTATGATGCTCTTTTTAGATTTTGTCATTTTTTACCAAGACACTGGTTGTGTACGGTATAGCCCTGATCCAACAGATCCTGCAAGCTGCCCCGGTAAAACTCTTTGTTGTTTTTGTTCATCGACTCCACCGAAGAGCAGTTTGGAGCGTGGATCTTCTTCGTATTTTTATTCAACACGTACGTTCCCTCGTCCTTTGTTTCCGTCGAAGTTTCACCACGCAAATGGCTGTCGCCCGTCGCGTAGTCGATCTCGATACCCGGCTGGACGTTGTACGCGTAGACGTTGTAGGAAATGCCTTCCCCTTCGTCCTCGACCGAATAGCCTTCCATAATGACGCCGTCCGCGACCAGATTGTCACCCGTATACACTGGAATGACCCGGTACATGACGTGGTTGCCCGTTTCCTTGATGTAGTCGCGCACCATGTCCTCAAACGGCTTCATGCCTTGAATATTCAAATAGCGCGTGCCCGTCATCAAGTTGTTCGGGTTCGCGTCCTCTCCCGTCAGGGACCACGCGATCAAATGGCATCGGTTATACAGGCTTTTGCCATCCACGTTATCATATTGCACCGAATGCCAGCCCGTCGGCTTCACACTCGAAATGTTTCCCCGCTCTTTTGTCGGCAGCAAATCCGTGCCAATCGAGGAAAACGCACCCGTCACCCGACCCAAATCATCCAGCTCGTAATACGTCTCAAACGACTCGTCCGTGATTTCCTCGTCGGTAAACGTCGGCACGTTGTCGTTGAGCGCCACATACGCCTTGTCCGTATACGCCGGAATGGAATCCATCGTGACAGTCGGCTTAGGCGCTTCGCTTTGCGCGCAACCCGCCACCGCCAGCGCGAGCATGACGCTCGCCAGCGCCGACACGAACAGCCGGCCAAACCGCTTGCCTAATCCGTTTCGCTTCATCTGGTGTACACCTCTTTGACGATCTCGTCATGCGAATAGCCTTTGATCACGCTCACATCGTCAAGCTTGAGCGACTTCAAATCGTACGACAACGTCACATCCGCCGGATACACCTTGTCCCAGCGATACACAACGAGCGTGTTGAAATCGAGATTCGCCAAATCATCGGCTTCCAGGAACACGTTTTCGCATCCCTGAAAATCGTCCGTGACCTGCACGTTGTCCATGCCTTCAAAGAGCTTGGCGCTGTACTCGCGCATCGCGATCGGCTCGCCCTGCAAAGTCCGCTCGATATCCGCGACCACCTCCCGGTCCCGCGAAGGCCTTCTTTCGTTAAAAAGCAAGCCGTTGTTTTGATCCACGCAAAGAAAGACCCGCATTAAAACGCTTTCTTTCCTTTCACGTACGTCATCAAAACGTCGTAGTTGTCATCGAGCACGACCAGATCGGCGTCCTTGCCCGCCTGGATGCTTCCCTTGCGGTCGGCCACGCCAAGCATTCTCGCCGGGTTAAGCGTGCAGCTGTTGATCGCCGCCAGCCAAGGCACCTGCGCCTTTTCATGCACGATCATCAAGCCCTTGTTCACATTCAGCGTCGAGCCCGCCAGGCTGCCCGCGCCCACCAAATGCGCCGAGCCATCCTCGAACAACTCGATCTCGTTGCCGCCAAACAGCACCCGCGTGCCCACCGGCAGCGACTTCACCATCAAAGAATCCGTCACCATGATCGCGTGGTCGTTTCCTTTCGCCTTGAAATAATCGTTGATCGCCGCGTAATGCGAGTGGTTGCCATCGCAAATGATTTCGCCATACACTTCCCGGAAACGGAACGCCGCGCCCACCAGACCAGGCTCGCGATGATGGAACTTCGTCATGCCGTTAAATACGTGCGTCATACTCATCGCGCCATTGGCGATCGCGTCGGCCGCCTGCTCGAACGTCGCGCTCGAATGGCCCTGGCTCGCCACGATATTTTGCGAAACCAAATAATGCAGCAACGCGTAGTCTTTGTCATGCTCGCACGCCATCGTCACCAGCTTGATCAAGTTGTGACTCGCCTTTTGGTACCGCTTGAACTGCTCGACATCCGCCGGCACGCAATACTGCTCCGGCTGCGCGCCCTTGTACACCTGATCCAAATACGGGCCTTCGAAATGGATTCCCAAAATTTCAGCGCCCTCGTAGCCTTCCTCCACGACATTCGCCACGTTGGCGACCGCTTTGGTCAACACTTCCTCGCTTTGCGTGATCGTCGTCGGCAAAATGCCCGTCACGCCTTCCTTCACGATGTTTTTCACCCAATGACGCAGCCCGTCCGGCGTGGCGTCGTTTGTATCCCAGTCATACGCGCCATGCGTATGCACGTCAATAAAGCCCGGAACAATTCGTTTCCAGCCATAATCCTCGTCAACCGGTTTTGTTCCATATGGATAAATCGCCTTGATTTTTCCATCTTCCATGTCGATCTGCGCTTCCATCCACATGTCCAAAACCCAGACTTTTTTACTTTGTATAATCATAAAAGAACCTCCAACTATAACTACTGATACTGTATCATGTTCCGGAGTAAAAAGCACCAGAAGTCCTAAAACGTAAAAAAACTAAGCTAAAAAATGCCAAAAAAGCGCCGGGCTTTTACCCAGCGCTTCGTCCACGCAACCAATTTCCAAATTTTGTCACAACCGCTTTTCAAAATTTCCCATCACCGGCGAGGCGTCGCTCAAAATGACAAACGCTTTGGGGTCGACCTCGTGCACGATCTTTTTCAGCCGCCGAACCTCGTACTTGTTAATGACGCAAACAAGAATATCCTGGCGCGTATCCGTGTAGGCGCCATATCCGTCCCAATACGTGATCCCGCGTCCGGTCCGCGTCATCAGCTCTTTTTTCAGCTCCGGCACTTGCGAGAAAATCAACGCCTGAATGCTGATGTTTTGATAGTGCACCTGATCGCTGACATAATACATCAAAACAATGTACATCAACGAATACAAAGCGACTTGCAAATCAAACAAAACCGCCGAAATCGTCAAGACGACCGCGTTGATCAAATACGAAAGCTTGCCAACGGAAAAGTCCGGACGCGTTTTGGAAAAATAAACGCCAAGAATATCCAGACCGCCGCCGCTTCCGCTGCTTCGCAAACACAAGCCGATTCCCAAGCCGCCGATGCAGGCGCCAATCAAACAATTCGAAAGCACATCCGGCATGATCGGCACCGTCAAAATCGGGATGCATGACAAGCCAATCGTCTGAATGATCAAAGAGATCAGCGTCTTCACGCAAAAGCTTTTCGAAATCGTCCGCCAAGCCAAAATGAAAAGCGGAATGTTGAACGAAAAGTTGATAATACCGGTCAAATCGACGGAAAACGGCAGCAAATAGTTGATAATTTGCGCCAAGCCGACCAGACCGCCCGCGTTCAAAGTCATCGGTGAAATAAAGCAGTTGACACTAATTGGAAACAGCAGGCTTCCAACGACCAAATCCACCCACTTACCTAGTTCCTTATTCATTGTTGTTCCTCCCCGTCCATCCGGACATGCGATTTTGGCAGCAGCCGCATGCCTTTCGGAATCTTGTTGTTGATTCGATGACCGTCGCTTTTGCCAAACCCAAACGGATACCCGTCAAAGCAAACCCCGACAAAACCCGGCTCGCCCTCGATTCGAATTTGCTCACCATGCATATAGGCATCCATTTCGCACAATCCGCACGACACTTTGTTTTTCAGTCGATCCATCGTATCCGCCGCCATGTAAAACGCGTGCGCCGGCTCGAACCGGTTTTTCTTCATCTCGCCAACAAGCACCCCTTGCCGGACCACCTTCAACTTGCCAAAATCCAGAAACGCGTGCTCCATTCGAAACAGCTTTTCCTTGCTGTGATGAAAAAAAGAAAAATCCCCCTCGACTTGTTCTCGCAAAAACGCACGCTCCGTGGCGTTTGGCTTCTCGTTTTTTAAAAGCGCGGGCGTGTTGGACGCGTCGCCCTTTTTCACAAACTTGGCCATAAACTGACCCTCGCCGCCATCCATTGGAAAAACACGACGGACTTTGGACGCATCCATGCCTGGCGTCTTTAAGCCCGGCCGGCCAAACGCCGCGCCGCAATCCACAAGCTCCATCTCCGGAAACCGCTCCAGGATCCACGCCACGACTTCCTCGTTTTCCTCTTTCGCGTAGGTGCACGTCGAATACACGAGCACCCCGCCGCCCTTCAAGGCGCGCACCGCGTTGGAAACGATTTCCTTTTGCCGCGCCGCGCACATCAAAATATTGTCCATCGACCACGTCTGCGCCACGATGGCGTGCTTTTTCAACATCCCTTCTCCCGAGCAGGGCGCGTCGACAAGCACTTTGTCAAAGCAGTTTTCAAACGCCGCGCACAACGGTCCGCTCTCGCTATTGGTCAACGCGAAATTGACGACCCCCATCCGTTCCAAATTGGATAGCAGCGCCTGCGCCCGCTTGGCGTCGATCTCGTTGCATACCAGCATTCCGGACTCCAGCTTTTGCGCGATTTGCGTCGTTTTCGAACCGGGCGCCGCGCACAAATCCAAAACCAAATCATCCTTTTGCACATCCAGCAAGCCCACGACTCCGCTCGCGCTTGGCTCCTGCAAATAAAACAAGCCGCAAATGTGATAGGGATCCAAACCAAGCGGCCGGTCGACATACCAGGAATGATCGGCGAACGGACTTGGCTTGCCAAGCAGCCCGGGCTCGGGAAAGCGATCCGGATCGACTTTTTTCGTATTGATCCGCAAAGCCTTGTACAAATCCTGATCCAGCGAAGCCATGAACGCCTCGAACTCGTCAGGAATCATCGTTTGCATACGATTTAAAAATTGTTCGTTCATAAAATTCTTCTTTCGTCAAAATATGGTTTCCGGCTGAATGCGGCAGGCGTAAGGCGAGCACGTCGCCGGCGCGTCCCAGCCGTTGCCAAGTGAAAAATCAGCGGATTCTATGAAATACTGTAACACAAAATCGGCATCCGCCGCGAGGGAAAACACCTCGATATGGCAATGGGGCCCGGTCGAGTTGCCACTGTTCCCGCTCAGCGCCAGCACATCCCCTTGCTGCACGCTCTGTCCGGCCCGGACAAACAGCGAACGCGACAAATGGGAAAACGTCAGCACATAAAACGTGTCCCCCACCTTGCAAAGCAGGCAAATCGAATTCCCGGCCCCTGCCGGCCAGCCGCACCAGTTTCCCAAAAATCCACCGTCTTCCTCGACTGGCGCGTTGGCGTACAACACGATCCCCGGCGCCGGAGCGAGCAGCGGCGTGTGCATCGGCACCGCGTAATCGGCCCCCAAATGCAATCCCCCTTGCGGATACGCCCAGGTGCCCGCTGAAAGAGAGGCGTTTGCAAACGGCGCCAAAAACGAAGCCGAAGCCTCGATCCGGCTTCCATCCACCAAGCCAAGACACGAGTTCCCCGTTTCCTTTGTCACGCCAATCGAGCCAAACACGGGCAAATCTTCCGTTCCCGCCAACGTCTGCGCCGCCTCGCGCATGCCGCCGGGACGAAACCCCCGCAGCTGCGGATTGTCCAAAAACAACGTTTCCTGCACCTGGATCCAATACGCCTTGCGCGCCTCGGCTTTTTTTAAACGCGACCGATACGTCTTTGTCACCGACTCGATTTGCTCGCGATGCGCCTGATCGGCCAGAGCGCTTTGCGCTTGACGCAAAAAGGCTTCCTCGTCCCAGGACGCCTCCACGCCCATTTGCTCCGCCAGCAAATACAGGCCCGTTTGTTCTTTTTGGGATTCAAAAGCCGCCACCTGCTTTCGCAAGGCGTCGTTTTTTTGATCTAGGTGATGCAAAGCTTGAAGGCAGCGCTGCTGAAGGCGGGTGTAGTGGAGAATCTGGCGCGCGCAAAAGGAGGAACGATCCTCGATCGAGGTGGAAAAAACGAGCGAAACGCTCAAACAAACACAAAGTAAAAGTTGATTCATACCATTTCCTTCTACTGTCTGTCTACGCCATTATACTAAAACGCGAAAAAAAAGCCATAAGATTTTAAGATCTTATCGCTTTGTTTGGCGCGGCGCTGTTGATGACCAGCAAAAAGATACAACCCGTCGCCAGAAAGTTCATTGTCACATCCAGCAAGCCGTGGATGAAGAAAATCACAAAAAAACAAAGAATCATCGCGAAAATCGCCGGGTCCTTGCTTTGGCGGTACGACGCGTAAATTTCTCTCCAGACGCTCCATCCATACCCGAGCAGCAATGTCGTGCCTACCACGCCATACGAAGTCAATGCGTCCAGAGCGATGTTGTGGGAATGGGGCGCCTTGTGGCCATGAAGCGCCTTGTACACATGGCCATACGTTTGCGGTCCTTGGCCAAACCACGGATGCATCGAAATCGCCAGCAGCGACGTCGACCAAATCTCGAAACGGGACGTGAGCGTCGACATTTGATCGAAGCGCGGAATAAGCTCCGGAAACATGAGCACGAGGACAAGCGCGCTCATTTCGGCAATCATCGAGCCAATAAACCAGATCCGCTTGCGGTCAAACCAGAAGAAGACCGGAAAAATAAACAAAAACGGAAGCAGCGCGGTTCGGCATCCCGTCAGCAGCATCATAAAAAAATTGAAGCACGCCGTCACGACATAATAAACGCGGAAGCCCGCTTTTTTTGTCCGGATGAACTTATATAAGCAAAACACCACTTCGAATTCCAAAATCGTCGCGTAGAAGTTCGCGTTCATAAACGTCGAATTGATGCGGTCCTTTGGCGAGTTTTGAATCACAAAATCGAAAAAGTCGTATCCTTTGCGCGCCGACACCTTTTGAAACTCGTACAAGCCATAAAAACCGGCCAGCCAGGAAAGAACGATAATTTCCGACACGACGTACTGGAACAGCCGGGGTGTAAGCTGGCGGCGGTAAAAGGCGATAAAAAAACCGATCAGGACAAAACCGCCGGCATTCAGCAAACCAATCCAGTTGCGGTAAAGCGCCGAGACGACGATTTCTAGCGCGCAAAACGCGTAAAACCACAGCGCCCCTCTTTGCTGGCGCACCGCCTGCACGAGATGGCCTTTCCACAAGGCGAACACGAGGACGGCCGCAAGTACCGCGGCGGAAAACTGAAACGGCAAAAACAATCCGGCCACCGCGACCAGAATCGACTGCTCGAGAACGTTGAAAGATAAAATATCGTGGATGACTTGATCAAATGCTTTTTTCATAAGACCATTATCGGGGATAGCGCCTTGTTTTGCAACTTACAAGTATGCAAGAAAAAAAAGCCCTTGCGGGCTTTGATCTCATAACATGGTGCCGACGATAGGACTTGAACCTACGACCTACGCGTTACGAGTGCGTTGCACTACCAACTGTGCTACGTCGGCATCTGTAGAGTATTTTAGCAGAAAGAATCGTGAATCTCAAGACCAAAATACTCTATTTTTTCATTTTTTTTATGGAAGCGTCGCTTGCAGCGCCGCGATCTGCTCGTTTAAATACGCGATGGTTTGGTCGTTGGTCGCGATCATCGCGCCCACGTCCTCTCCGGCCGCCTGCTGGGCTTCCAAATCCGCCTTGTACGTCATGGCGTCGTTGAGCTGCGCATGCAGTTCGTCGATTTGACTTTGAATTCGGGCACGCTGCTCGTTGGCCGCCGCCTGCGCCTCTTGGGCGGCTTGCGACGCCTGATCGAGCTTGGCCTGTTCCTCGGCCGCCAGCGTGTTAAAATTCTTTCCGGCCTGCTCCATGCAAATCTGGTCGATTTTTTGCTGAAGAGCCGCCGACAAGCCATTGAACGCATCCTTGTAGTGCACGATTTGCGCCTTTTCCTCGTCCGGCTTCGTCGACCAGTTTGAAACGAACGCCACCAGCTGCTGGTATTCCGGCTTCGTTTCGTCTTCCTGCGTCGCCTTGAGCGCTTTGAGCGCTTCCAGCTGCTTGACAAAAGAATCGCCCGTCTGTTCTTCGAAATACGTGTTCAGCCGCGTCTTCTGCTTTTCAAGCAGCTCGTTGTACGCCGGCTCATAGTCGATCAGCTCCATCTTTTCCGCATCCGAAAGCATGTCCCACTCGTCGGCGTATTCCACAAGCTTTTGATACGTCTGCTCTTGCGCCTCGGTCGTGATGTTGGCCGGATCGTAAACGACGACTTTGTACGTATACGCTCCCAGCAGCAACGCAAACACCGCGATGCCGGCCAGGAACCATTTGAGGTTTTTGCGAAAAAACGACGGTTCGACCGCTTCCGGTTTCTCTGGCTTTTTCGCTTTCGCCTTTTTTTCCGTTTCGTCTTTCGTCTTGTCCTTCGCCGTTTCCGCTTTTTCCTTTTTGACCGCTTCCGGCGTTTCCTTTTTCTTTTTCGGACGGGCGGACCGCACTTTTTTTAGCGGCTTGCGCTTTGGCGTTTCTTTTTCCGCCTTCTTCGGATCATCCAGTTCGATGGACGAGTAGATCGACTGAATCATCTGCTCGTCGACCCGGGCGTCCTGATGAATCGAATCCGTCGTAAAGTCCTCGACTTCTTCAATATGGGTTCCGTCCTCTTTTTGTTCGCGGCGGTACTTTTCCTCTTCTTCCTCGATTGTCAGCTGTCCCCGCTCTTTGCGCAGCAAATCCAGGGCGCTCGACATCGTCTTTTCGGCACTCTGGCGCTCGACAGGCGTCATCGCGGGCGAAACGTCTTCCCGTTCCGGCTGCGAATCTTTATTGAGAGCCATTTCGGTTTTTTTATTGAGTAACGCTTTAACAAACGCGTCGATTTCCCCATTTTGTTTTGGCTTTTTTTCGCTCATTTTTTTTCCTCCGCTTTATATTTTAGCAAACTCTCGTCCTGATTCCCACTCTCCATCTTGATGAAGTGCACAAAACGTGCCTTTCGACTTGACGCTCGTTTTTCACTCGCTCGCAAAAACCGTCTCCCACATCGTCTTGGAGATGTTGCGCGCCCACGGCCATGTAAAATCCGGCGTGAAATGCACTCCGTCTTCCTGGTAGTTCGAAAGATCGTTTCCGAGCGGATCGTTGTCGACGTAAATCCATCCGCGCCGCTGGCACATTTCCTGCAGCTGGACGTTGTATCTGGCCGCCTTGTCCCAGCGCGGCGAGCGCTCCTTGGCGCTTGGCGTGACGTCGATAATCGAGCAGACGAAAACCTTGGCGTCCGGAACCACCGCAAGCAACTCGTCGATTTTTTGCTCGAACGTTTGCGCGTAGGCATTATCTCCATCCCCGCCTATTTCAAGTCCCATATCGTTGACGCCATACGAAAAAACGAGCCGGGCCGGCCGGGTTTGCTGGATCACGTCTTTATAGTCGGTGCAGTTCAATATCGTATGCCCTGCTTCCGCGTACACAAAATCGGGATCGAGGACGCCATAGCTTTTCAAGCCATAGGCGCGCGAATCGCCAAACAAGGCGTAGTCGTCAAAGGCGGCGATGACGTCGATTGCCCCGCTGTCCATCATCGTTTGCAGCTCCTTTTTCTTTCGTTCCTGAAGCACTTCGGCCATGTTTTCCGGCTTCAGCTGCGTCTGCTTTTGAATGTAGATCCGTCCGGGCATTTCAGGCTGCAAGATCTTGAAAGCGAAAAAGCCGGTCAAAAACACAAAAAAAGCGAATCCCCCCAAAAGAGCGACCTTCCCGCGAAGCGGCAACGCGCGCAAAATCCTTTTCCACTTTTTTTTCATTGTTTCCCTTTGTCCTTTCCATAAAAAAAAGCCTAGATCCAAATCTAAGCGATCGGTTTTGAATCCGCGCCATTCAGCGACTTTCTTCCCGTTTCCGCTTCAAAACCGTTCTGATTTCCCTTGGCGACGTCTTGTCGTTCGGACGTCGTCCAAAACCATTTTACCTTGTTTTACCGGGTTGTCCAGCGTGTTTTCATCCAATTTCAAACCAGAACGCAAGCGTGGACCCGCTCCCGCTTCTTTGGATCCGGATTCGTTAAAAATAAAACAATTCCTCGAATTTTTTATCGAGCGCGATACACAAAATCAAAGCGAGTTTGGCCGTCGGGTTGAATTGACCCGTTTCGATCGAGCTGATCGTGTTGCGGGATACGCCAACCAGCTTTGCCAGCGCGGCTTGCGACAGCTTCTTTTCGCGGCGCGCCTCTTTCAAGCGGTTTTTTAAAGTCAGAGGTTCGTTCATGGTTTCATCATAGCACAAAAGGAAAGCGTCAAAAAAAGAAGATGCGGGTTCATCTTCTTATTTCAAGCATTTTCTTTTTCAGCTGGTTTTCCATATCGAGCATCGTCGACTCCGCCTGAAGGCGCTTTTGCCGGCCTTCCTTTTGGATCTGCATCACTTCGTCGAATGTCTGGATCAGCTTTTCGTTGGTTTGCTGGAGCGTCTCGATGTCGACAATGCCGCGGTTGGTTTCCCTCGCGGTTTCCACCGAAGCCATATGCAGCGATTCGGCGTTCTTTTTGAGCAGCTCGTTGGTCATGTCCGTCACTTCGCGCTGCGCCTTGGCGGCCTGCTTGGCGTGGTTGAGGCCAAACGCGAGCACGAGCTGGTTTTTCCAAAGCGGGATCGTGTTGACAAGCGTGGTCTGGATCTTGTCGATCATGACCGAGTTGGAGCTTTGCAGCATGCGCAGCTGCGGGGCGGTCTGGATCGAAATCATGCGCGACAGCTCCAGATCATACAGCTTTTTCTCAAACCGGTCGACAAAGGAAATCAAATCCTGATACGCCTGCGCGTCTTCCGGAAGCTGCGAGCGTTCGGCTTTTTGCTTGGCTTGCGGCAAATCGGTTTGCTCGGTTTCCTTGAGCTTTTTCTTGCCGGCCAAAATGTACATGGAAAGCTCTTTGAAGTACTGCGCGTTGAGCTGGTACATCTGGTCGAGCATCGCGTTGTCCTTGATGAGCACGATTTGCTGGTTCTCCAGATTTTCGGCGACTTTCGTCACGTTGGTTTCCGCTTTGGCGTAGCGGGCTTTCATCGCTTCCAACTGATTTTTCCCTTTGTTGAAAAAACCAAAAATCCCTTTTTTCTCCTCGGCTTTCGGATCGGTTTCCTTCAGCTCGATCACGACGTTGGCCAGCATGTCGCCCACATCGCCCAAATCTTTGGTTTTGACGCTTTCCAGCGTCTTTTCCGAAAAGTCGGCCAGCTTTTTTTGCGGCGCGCTGCCATACTGAATGATCTGGTTCGTGTCCTTGATGTTGATTTTACTCGCGAAATCCTCGATCATTTTCATTTCCTGCTCGCTGAACTGGGTCGTGTCGATATGGACATCGGCCAGCGGTTCCGCGACTTCCTGCTTGGGCGTGGCCAGCGCAGGCTCCGTCAAAGTCCGGGACACCGGTTCCTGTTCCGGCTCCAGAGTCAGTGAGATCGTTTCTTTGTTTTCTTCTGTCATAAAGAATCCTTTCTATGTTTAGCGGGGAAGCTTGTCTTTGGTCAGGCCTTCCCTTGCCAGCAGCGTTTCCAAAACGGAAATATCCGAGGCGACTTCCATCGAAGTCATTTCAAACAAGTCGTCATACAGCTCGGAAAGCGCGAAATTGAGCGTGTCGAGCGTATTTTCGATATCGCGCTTTGATTTTTGAATGTTGTCGCCCGGATCGGGATAGGCGCTCAGCTCGACATACGTTTCCAGCAGTCGCTCGATCGAAGGCAAATAATGCTTTGTCATATTGCGGGCGTCCTCAGCATCTTCGGGGTGTTCCTGAATAAACACGAGGATGTGCCGGATGTTTTGCTCCAGCGTGTCCAGTTTTTGGCTCACGACCGCGTCTTTGATGAGATCGTTGTAGTGACGGATTCTGGACAGCGTCCGCTCGCCTTCCTGAATCATCGACTGCGCCAGCGGCGTAAGCGGCGTCTCTTCGTCATCAACCGCAGTGTGCGGTAGATCCGGAAGCGTTCCGGCTTCAAACGCCTCGTCGGTGGCGTAAAAAATGTTTTTCTTGCGATCCACGTGACCTTGCAGAAACAGCCGGTCCGCGATCATATCGTGCAAATCGGCGATCGTCGACGCGTCCGTGCCGTAGACCGCCTCGGACAAACTGGAAATCGGCACCATGTCCTGCTTGGAAAGGTTCGAGATATAAATGTGAAACCGTTTCATATAGCTGGACTGCTTTTTCGCGGTATGGGTGCCGGCGATGCCGAAAATGAGCAGGATGAGGCACGGAATCAGCAAAAAGCTCGACCCCGCGATCGCCGGTTTGGCCGTCTGCCAGCCTTCCAGCAAAAGATAGATCAAATCGAAGCCAAGAAAAATCGCCGTGCCGATGCCGCCGATGGCGCGCAAGGCCCGGTATCCGGAGAGCTGGCTCTTGATCTTCTTTTCAATTTTCGTGATTTTCCGAATGTCGTATTTTTGGTTAAGTGTCGCCGACTTGACGGCGGTGGAGTACTGCTTGATTTTGTTGTTGATCATGGATGTGGTGGAATTGACCGTTTTTTCAATCGACCGGTTCAGTTCCGTGAAATCGAGGGTGTCGATCGCGTTTTTCAAGGTGTGGCCGATGTTCTTTCCAAGATCCATCCAATCGTTTTGGCTCATACAAATCACCTCTTTCATAATATATTTGTATTTTACCATAGATGCTTTGAAAATGGGGTTTGTCCGAATGACAACTTGGAAAAAATAAATAGTGGAATCGACTCGAGTATGGTACTCTTAATATTATGAATAAAGAAGAAAAGAAAAAGAAAGTGATCATCCTTTTGGGGATATGGGGCGTGTGCATGCTCGTATGCGTCGTGATCGGCATGAGCCGTTCCACGAAGGCGATCGTGAAAAGGGAAACGGGCAAAAGCGTGATCGCGCAGACGGAAACGGTGGATGCAAAGCCGGAAGAAGCCCCGACGCTGGATTTGTCCGCCCTGCAAAGCAAGCTGAAGGCGTATTTAAAGGAAAACGACATCGGCAGCAAGGATGTCGGCTACTATGTGGAAGATCTGGAAAGCCGGCAGTCTATCGAAAACAACGGAGACGAGCTGTATTTTGCGGCCAGCACATATAAAATCCCGCTGGCGATGGTGTGGTACGACGCCATCAACGCCGGCGATGTCGAGGAAAGCGAGTACCGGGACTTGCTGGAAAACATGATTGTGTACTCGGACAACGACGCGGCTGAATATTTATTCGAGTCGCTGGGCGGCTGGGGCGAGTTCAAAGACGCGATCACGGCGTACGACAAAAAACAAAAGGCGGATTCGGATTATCTGGTTCTCGACAACACGTTCACGCCCGCCAACATGGGACATATCGTCACGTACTTGTACGACCACCAGGAGGAATACGACCATCTCATCAAGGACATGAAAAAATCCATGCCGGGACAGTTTCTGGACCGCAATTTGAACATTTATTTCGCGCAGAAATACGGCTCATACGAAGAAGCGTACAACGCGGCGGGCGTGTCTTTGACCGGGCATCCATACGTCGTGACGATTTACACGGATCTGGGAGATTACGGCGAGAGCGTCATCGGGGATTTGAACGAAATCTGCTACGATTTTTTTAATACAGCGGAATAAAACCGGCTTGTTTGGTCTTTTTACCGGCAAATATTCAAGTTTGGTTTTCAATCAAAAAAAGGATGCTATAATGAAACCATGTTAGATGAAAAAGAACTAATCGAAATTATCGAACCGATCCTCGAAATCCTACGATCTCTGGAAGACCAGCTGGGAACCAGCTTGATGGAAGTGCCTTCCATCCATTTCGTGCGCGACCCGCAGTCGACGGATTTTTTGATTGGCGACCATCGGCTCGACGAGGAGGCTCTCCAGCAAATCGAAGAGTTTCTTCAACAGGAAATCGAGAGTATGTATCATCCAACGATTTTGCATTAATCTCTTGATTTTTTTTATGGTTTCCTGTAACATAATTCGTGCGCGGGCGTGGCGAAATTGGTAGACGCACTAGACTTAGGATCTAGCGCCTTCGGCATGGGGGTTCGAGTCCCTTCGCCCGCACCATTTTGAAGCGGACAAAGCGCAGATGACAACAGCGTGTTGTGGATCTGCGCTTTTTTTTATTGCATTGAATTGTCAAGTATTTTCGTTTGTTCCTCTATCCCATGGATGTCGTGGAAGCGGAAAATAAAATTGGACTTGATTCAGTTCTTCCGTTATATCCGGATGCGCAGTAAACTCTTTTCCTCGATCCGGGGTAATCGTGCAGAGTGGCTCTTCTTTTAGAAGTTGAATGGTCGCTTCTTTTACCAGGGCGCTTTTCTTCTTGGCTATCTTCATGCATTTTAGAAATCTGCTCTTTCTATCAACATATGTCACAAGACAGGCTTTTCCGGTCGCTCCAGCTACTGTATCTCCCTCCCAATCGCCAAGTCGTGAGCGATTATTGGCTTCTTCAGGACGATCTTTTAATTCATTGCTGATCTGGATCTTTCCTCGTTTTTCGACATAGTCCTTCGTATGCCTTGATTTTCCTCTATGTCTTAGCTTTCGAATAGCTCCTCGATTGCCATGAGAGAGATTCTTTTCATCAAACAAGCCGGCATAGATCGCTCTATAGATCGTATTGTGACTGATTGACCAATCCGCTTTTTCGTACTCTAATCTTCCAGCGATTTCTTCAGGGGACCATTGATGATCCAAGAAGCAGTTACGTACTCATTCATAGCGAACAGGGTCATTCAATATTTTCTTTCTTCCACAATGTGTTCGTCTTTTCGAATACTCTGATTGGGCCATCGAAGGACTGTATTTGCCTTGGGAAGCATTTCTTTTCAATTCTCTGGAAATCGTTGATTTATTTCGGTGGAGTATTTTCGCAATCTTACAGATCGAGAAACCTAAGAATGAATATTTTAGTATCTCTTCTCGCTCTTCTATAGTAAAATGAGTGTAGTGGTTCATAGATATGCCCTCCTGATTCATTTGGTTTGGTCACCATTAGTGTATCATGGGTGCTTCTATGTTCCACTTTTTTAGTGTTGAACTTAAAGTGTAAATTCAAGACCTAAAAAGAAAAACAGCGATTGCTTTCTCGCTGTTTCCTTCTCTAAATCAACACGCCCCGGTCGTCCGAAAACTCCTCGCCGGACGCTTCCCGGAACTTTTGGTGCAAATCGTTGACAGTCAGTTTCTTCTTTTCCTCGCCTTTCACGTCGTAAATGATCCGGCCATCGTACATCATGATCAGCCGGTTTCCGATTTGAATGGCGTCGTTCATGTTGTGGGTGATCATCAACGTCGTCAGCTGCTGCTCCTCGACGATTTCCTTCGTCAAATCAAGCACTTTTTTCGCCGTCAAAGGATCGAGGGCCGCTGTATGCTCGTCAAGCAAAAGCAGTTTCGGCCTTTGCAGACTCGCCATCAAAAGCGTCAGCGCCTGTCTCTGCCCTCCCGAAAGCAGCCCCACCTTGCTGGACATCCGATCTTCCAGTCCAAGACCCAGACGTTTCAAATCGTTTCGATACGCGGCCTTTTCCTCTTTCGTGCAGCCCCAGCGCAGCGTCCGCGCCTTGCCGCGCCGTTTGGCCAGCGCCAGGTTTTCGGCAATCTCCATATCGGCCGCCGTCCCCATCAACGGATCCTGGAACACGCGCCCGATCCAGCGAGCCCGCTTGTATTCCGGATCCAAGGAAATGTCTTTTCCATCCAGAACAATGTGTCCGCAGTCGATTGGATACACCCCCGCGATCATATTGAGAAGCGTGGATTTACCCGCGCCGTTGCCGCCGATAACGGTGACGAAATCGCCATCGTCCAGCGTCAGCGAGAGCTGGTCCAGCGCCTTTTTTTCATTGACCGTTCCGGCATTGAACGTCTTGGATACTTTTTTAATGGTCAGCATGGAACGCCTCCTCGATCGCGTCGACTTCCGCGGTCAGTTTTTTGTATCGGGCCTTTTGTTTTGAATTTTCCATCATGATTGGAATCGACAGCGCGATGCCGACAAGAATCGCCGTGAACAGCTTCAAGTTGTCCGCGCTCAATCCAAGCTGGAGCACGATCGCCACGATGATCCGGTACGCGATCGAGCCAATCACAATAGAAGTCAGCCGTCTGGCAAAGCCGCCTTTGCGTCCAAACAGAACCTCGCCAAGCACGATGGACGCCAGCGCCATGACGATCGCACCAATTCCCATCTTGACGTCCGCGTAACCTTGCTGCTGGGCGACAAGCGCGCCGGAAAACGCGTTCAGCGCGTTGGAAAGCATCAAAGCGACCATGATCGTCTTCTTCGTGCTGATACCGTTGGCGCGCACCATATGCTCGTTGTTTCCCGTCGCCCGAATGGCCGAGCCGATTTCCGTCCCGAAAAACCAGTACAAAATTCCGATTACGACGACCGCCAAAACGATTCCAATCAGCAAAACCGTCAAATTGTTCGTCGAGATCCATTTCGATATCGAGCGCGGCAAATGGATGACATCGCTCACATTGGAGAAAATAGTCTTCGTGTTCAGCAGCGGCAAGTTGCTTTTGCCCATAATCATCAAATTAATCGAATACAACCCGATCTGGGTCAGGATTCCCGCCAAAATGGCCGGGATCTTGCAAATCGTGTTCAGAAAACCGGTAACGGCCCCGGAAGCCGCGCCAGCCAGCAGCGCGGCAAACAAGGAAAGGACGGGATCGACCCCGCTGACAATCAAAATCGCGCTAACCGCGCCACCCGTCGCGAAGCTTCCATCCACGGTCAAATCGGCAAAGTCGAGCAGGCGGAACGTGATGTACACGCCAAGGGCCATGATGCCCCATAAAATTCCCTGCCCGATCGCGCCTTCTACGGATAATAAAATCGACATACTACTCAATGATCACCGCGTCGCTTTCCAGCGTTTCCGGAATCTCGATTCCCAGCTTGCCGGCCGTCGTCTTGTTGATTGTCAGTTCGCATTTTTCACCTGGCAAATATTCGATGGCCATCTCCGCGGGATCCTTTTCCCCTTTCAAAATGTCGGCTGCCTGCTTGCCCGCCATTTTTCCTAATTCGAAATAGTCGATTCCATAGGTCGCCAAACCGCCGTTTTGAACCATGCCCTCTTCGCCGACGATCGTCGGGATGCCGTTTTCATTGGCGACTTGCGTCAGACTCGCCATGCCTTCCGCCAGCAAGTTGTCCGTCGGCACGTAAATCGCGTCCACTTTGCCGACAAGGCTTTCCGTCACCTGCTGGATCTGGTTCGAGTCCGTCACGGTCGCTTCCACGACGTCCAAACCAAGCTCTTTCGCTTTTTTCTTCGCCAGATCCGCCTGGAACGCCGAATTGTCTTCCGCGTTGCAGTACATGATCGCGATTGTCTTCGCGTCTGGCACCAGCTGTTTGAGCAAGTCCAGCTGAGCATCCACCGGCGTCAAATCCGACGTGCCCGTCACGTTCGTGTCCGGCTTGTCGTTGGATTTCACCAAACCGCTTGTCGCCGGATCGGTAACCGCGCTAATGACGATCGGAATGTCCTTCGTCTCGTTGGCCGATGCCTGGGCGGCCGGAGTCGCCACGGCGTAAATCAAATCCACATTGTTGTTGACGAACGTATTCGCGATCGTCTTGTTGTTGGACTGGTCGCCCTGGGCGTTTTTGTAGTCAATCGTTACCGTCCCGTCCTCCGCGTCGTATCCGTTTTCCTTCAATCCTTCCACAAATCCCTCGTGGGCGTTGTCAAGAGCCGGATGTTCCGCGTACTGAATAATTCCAACGCTGGCGCCTCCTCCCTTGTCCGAACAGCCTGCAAACGACAGCGCCATCGCCGCGCATGCCAATAGTTTCATTCCATTCTTCATATAGATCTTCCTCTCCTTTTATTTATAATGTTTAATTTTACACTATTTACATCCGAATGAAAAGAATGAAAAAAGGAATGAAAGATTTTTCATTCCCGAAATCAAATGTGTTCAATAATGACTTTCGCCACATACAGCACGGTGGACACGGTCAGGATCGCGACCGCCCGGTTGTACGACTTTTGCTTGCTTTCCAGCATCGCTTTAAGCGAGACGACAACTTGCTCCAGATCGAGGATCATCTTGCGCGCCAGAGCGTTGGCGTTCATGCCCATGACCGCCTCGGTCGTGAACTTAGAACTGTCGAGTTCCTTGTCGCGGTTGCTTGTCGACAGGCGCAGCGTGATAAACGTCGCGATCAGCATCCCGACCAGGGACGTGATCGAGCAGATTTGATACACGCACGTGTGCAGGATCGCCTGGCTCGAGGAAAAATCCCATACTTCCAGCATTTTCTTCCAGTGCATGTCGTTGACAACGACAATCAGCAGCGCCGACATGAACGCGATCAGGATCGACACCTTTTGGAAAATGTCGTCATGCATGCGCAGCAGCCGCTGGTATTGCGTATAGCACACGATGCCAATCACAAAGTACTGAGGATTGATTGGATCGTTTCGTTCCGCTTGCAAGTTTTGTTCGTTGTTTTGGGTTTCCATGCCTTCATTGTAAAAGGCGTGGCGACAAAAAGCATGTTCGATGCTTAAGGTTTCAATTCGATGCCGTTGATTTCAATCGAGTCGTCCATCTCGATCACGAGGCATTTTCGCCCGTTCAGCGTTTCCATTTTCACTTTCGTGTCGCCGCCATTTTTGACATTGATCGAAACATCCGGCACTTTGATCGCCATCCGGTTCAAATCGGTCATGTTGACCGCCTTAATGGGCTGGTCGTTGAGCACCTTGGCGTACACGTCGTCGAAATGGGACATCGACACCTCGTCCGCGCCGGAAACCTCCAGCAGGCGACGGACGTTTCCTTTCGAGTACGTCAGCTCGCTTTCGTCTTCCTCGCTTTCCTGGATCGCGTCGTAAATGTTCTCGTGAATAGCGGTCAACACGTCACAGCTGAGCCGATCCTCGAACATCCCGATCAGCATTTGCGAAAATCCGCTTTCCTCGTCGAGAGGCGAAAGCGGGAACGCGCAGTCAAGCACATCCTCGATAAAAAAGGGATTGAGCGACTTGACGTTTTTGGCGTGGTACAGCACGTGGTTGACATCGGCGGCCCGCTCCGAAAAACACGGGTATAAAATCGCGTCCTCGGGCGTCGGTTTGATTTCCATCTCCGAGTTCACCTTGCGCTCGACCTCGTTGGTGTCACGGTTGAAAAACAAACCAATGTTCGTCTGCTGGGCCGGCGTCACGGAAACGAGGATAAAATCGTATTTGTAGCCGTCCTCGTAGCTGGCTTCCAGATTTTTGGATTTAAGAGGAACCGAATATTCCCCGTACGCCACCGTGATGAACACATGGTTGGCATAATGTCCGTTTTCAAGGATGTCGTCGACGAATTCCCGGAACAGCGACTCGTCTTCCAGCTTGGAGCTGACAAGCGCGTACAGCTTTTCCTGCGCCGGATTTTTCTCGCCGTTCTCCCGCGGGAACCGAAACTGGAGCAAGTTTTTTCCCAGCTGTCCCGCCAGACTTTTTTTCATAATATTCAAATACAAGGTTCCCTCTTCTTCCGAAAGCAAGGTGAAATCCTTGATATCGTAGGAGAGCACCTTTTTCTCTTCCGAAGAAATGGAAGCATACGCGCTCGCGATGCGCGGAATGTACAACGCGTCGTTTTCCCATTTGATTTGCCGCTTGAGCTCGTTTAGTTCTTTTTTATTCATATTCCATCCTCCCTGAAAATCGCATGCCACACAGCACCCTGCATCTTACCATATTTCCACGGCAATTTCGACGACTCATTGTTTGGGGTCGTAGATCATGTCGTAGATCGCCACCCCTTCGCGCAACGTCCGGGTTCTTCGCAAGACGAACCCTAAATGCAAATATTTGTCCCGTTTGACACGCTCGTCCGTTTCCAAAATGCACACGCATCCCCGGCGCCGGGCTTCCGCTTTCGCGAATGCGATCATTTCGCTCATCAAATGCTCGCCCCAGTGCTCCGAGCGGACGGCCAGCAGTTCTATGTGGATGAACGGAATCTTTTTTTTGCGCAGCTCGACTTCCTGGCAGATGCCCGCTTCGGTACCGCGCTCGATTTGCCGGTATACGCGGGCGGGCCCGACGATCCACAGCATTCCCCACAACAAACGGAAATACTGCAAGATCGGGGTCATCGACGACTCATTGGAAATCATCATGTAGGCCCGCTCGTCCAATGAGTAAATTTCGCAATACGTTTTCATGACGGACGTCGTCAGCAGCAAATACCGCTCGATCATTTGCTCGTCTTGAAACCCGTCGAAAGAAGCCGACGGGTTGGGATACCATGCGAACGCGCGCGCGATGGCCAGCATTTCCTGCTCTGTCAAATTCGCTTTCCTTTTTATCATGCTTTTATCGTACACAATGGATGGACAATGCACAACAAAAGCTTTTTAGAAATACGCCCCGTATAATGAAATAGAAACCCAAAAACAAAGGAGGAACCATGAACAAATCCAAAAAATGGCTCGTTTCCTTGTGCGCCGCCGTCGCTTTGTCGTTTTCTCCAGTCACCTTGCGCGCGGCAGAAGAGACGAGTACCAACACCGAACCGACGCTGTATAAAACCGTCGACGAGCAAAAAAACGCCTTATCCGCCTATCCGTCCGTGATTCGCGCCGGATTTGACGCCAACCAGAGCCAGACCGATCAGGGCACGTATGTGATTCCCGGCTTGATCGAGACGCAAACGCTGGACAAAACCGGAAAAGTCGCCGAGTGCGACGAGATGACGCCCCAGGGTGTCACCATCGCGGACGACTATATTTTGATTAGCGCCTATTGCCACAAGCACGAGCACAACACCGTTTTATACGTCCTTTCCCGCGACGACCACAAGTATTTGAAAACGATTGTCCTCGAAAACCGGCCGCATGCCGGCAGTATCGCTTACGACACGCTCAACCGGAACGTGTGGATCGCCACCAAAGACGAAAAGACAAAAAAAGGCAGTGTTTCCTTCATTAAGCTGGCCAACATGGACAACTATGATTTCGAACACGACCATAAAGCGCTGAAATACGACTATTCCATCGAAACGCCGCAGTTGAAAGACGACTCGTTTTTAACGTATGCCGACTCGAAGCTGTACTGCGGCTACTTCACGAAAGACGAAGGCAGTGTAAAAGTGTACGATTTCGATATCGACCCGGCTTCCGGCAAGCTGGATACGACACGCCGCCACGTCGCCAAAGCGTATGGCTACGACAACATCGGCGACAACTGCCAGGGCATCGCGATGGACGACCACTTCATTTATCTGGCCGCCAGCGACGGTCCCAGCATGCAGTCGACCTTGAGCGTGTTCAAACGGGGCGAAACCTCGCTGTTAAACTCCAACGCGCAAAAAATCATCACCTTGCCGCCTCGGCTTGAGCAAATCTATCCGGATGGAAACGGCGGTCTGCTCACGTTGTACGAATCCGCGGCCAGCGCGTACCGGAACGAAGGCAGCGATCACATCGACCGCGTATTGACGATGAACATCCAGGATATGCTCGCCAGCAAATAGAAAACATCTAAAGCAAAAAAAGATCTCATCGAGATCTTTTTTATTTTGGCATTAACGTCACAAACAACAGCTCTTTCGGATTGTTGAACCGGGGCAGCTTGACCGTATTGGACAAACCAGCGCTAATCAGCCAGTGTCCCTTGTTGGTTTTTCGCATGCCGCGCGTGTAGGGGGGAAAAAGTCCCTGCCCGGGCGCGAACAAGCCCCAGTCAAACAGCCGACACTGCCCGCCGTGGGCGTGCCCGGACAAAATAAGATCCAGCGGACCAATTCCCGCATCCGACAGGATCCGGCCGGCGACATATTCCGGATGGTGAACCATGAGAATTTTTACGCCCGGCTTTCTGGAAAACGCGGCGCACCAGTTCCAGTCGGCTTTCGTGCTCAAACCGCCAATTCGAATCGGTCTTCCCTTCCAGTCCATTTCCAAATCGCTGTTGTCTACGATTCGCACACCCCACTGCCGCAGTCTGGCGCGGTCTTCCTCCTGGATGTACTTTTCATGGTTCCCAAGCGAATAAAAAGTCGGCGCGATGGCGACGCATCGCTGAAAGAACCGCATTCCGCCATCCGGCAACCCTTCTTTCGATATAAACCAGTATAAAATATGATGCGGTTTCTCGATTTTGCGACGCTTCAGCCGGCGCTGGCCGTTTCGGGTGTGCCGCTCCAGCATGTCGCCCGTGCATAAAATCACGTCCGGCTTTTCTTTTTCAAGCGCCGCGAGCACCTCCTCATACGCGTGCTCGTGCAAATCGGACACATGGGCAATCCGGATCGGCTGCGCAAGACCTTGGACGTCGACCGCGTACCTTCGTTGCTTCATGCCCATTTCCCGGCTTTGTATTCGGCGGCCAGCGCCACGTATTCGGCGGCGTTTTGGCGATTGGCCTCGATTTCCTCCTCGGTCAGCGGCCGCACCGCCCGGGCCGGACTGCCCATAATCAGCATTCCTTCCTCAAAGCGCTTTCCGCTGGTCACAAGCGAACCGGCGCCCACGATTGAGTTTTTGCCAATGTCCGCGCCGTTGAGCACGATCGCCCCCATGCCAATCAGCGTGTTTTTATGAACATGGCACCCATGCAAAATCGCCCCGTGCCCAATCGTGCACCCTTCCTCCACGATCGTGTCGTAATGCGCGTCGGTATGAAGGACGCAGCGGTCCTGAATGTTCGTGTTCTTTCCAATGCGGATGTTGGCGTGCTCGCTTCGAATGACCGTTTGAAACCACACGCTCGCGCCGCTTTCAATTTCGACGTGGCCTTTCACGCAGGCGTCGGGCGCGATCCACGCGTTCGTATTGATATGCATTTCGTTTCCTTCTTTCTAAAAGACGGGTGTTTCATACAAGGCGTCGGCTTGCGCCTCGCTCAAATAGCCGTTGTCGACCATCGTGTCCAGCACGACGCGCTGCCGGCGTTTGGCCGCGTCGTAATGGTCGCTTAGCTGAAAGTTGGCCGGCGACTGCGGAATGCCCGCCAGCAAAGTGCATTGCGCCTCGCTCAGCGCGGCCGGCTCTTTCCAGAAATAGCCGTTCGCCGCCTCTTTGATTCCCGTATATCCATCGCCATAATTAATAATATTGACGTACAAAGCCAAAATCTGCTCTTTTGTGCAGTCGCGTTCCAAATCTTTGGCTAAAAAGATTTCCGCCACTTTCCGCGTCACGCTGGACGTGAACATGCCGTACATGTTTTTGACGGTTTGCTGGGTGATGGTCGACCCGCCGCTTTGCACAAACACGTCTGGAAAAACCTGGGACAGCAGCGCGCGGACGATTCCGATGTAGTCAACGCCGCCATGTTCGAAAAACCGCCGGTCCTCGACGGATACAGTCGCGTTGATCAAGGTGGCGGGAAGCTGCTCGTACGGAACGAAATCCGGCGAGGCTTCGATTTGCGCCACCATCGCCTGTACCGGCGTTTGGGCGGTCAAATCTTTATAACGCCGATAGCCGGCGGTTCCCACGATCGCGACGATGGCGACTAGCGCGACCAAAAGAAAAACAAAAATCGAACGGAACAATTTTTTCATTGCGTCCAGGATCCCCGAAGATCCCGTTCCTCCTTTCTTGTCTGTTTCGGTAGTTTTACCTTATCACGTTCCCCGCGTTTCTATCGAACATTCTTGTAAGATTTTCCCCGGACGGAAAACGTGATCGCGCCCGTCTGGCACGTCACGCTCAACGCCAGCTTGTTCCGGCTGGCGATCTCCATTGCGATCGACAAGCCCAGTCCGTAGCTTCCGTCTTTTTTCCGCGATGGATCCGCTTTGTAGAAGCGGTCAAACACATGCGCCATTTGCTCCGGTGTCAGTGTGCCCGGGTTTTCCACATCCAGCTGGAAGCGGTGGTCCTTTCGCTTCAACCGAATGGACACGACGCCCTGGTCGGGCGCGTATTTCACGGCGTTGTCCACAAGCAGCGCCACAAGCCGATGGGCGTCTTCCGGTTCGCAAAACGCCAGGACATTCGATTCGATGTCTTCCTCGATCAAAACCCGATGGGCGTACGCGCGCTCGTACGCTTCCAGCGCGATGGTCTGACACAAATTCGAGAGATCGACTGGCTCCGGTTTGGCTTGCGGCAGCGCGTCGTAGCGGGCGAGCGCGAGCAAATCATAAATAAGGCGCTGCATCCGCAACGCTTCCTCGTGGAGCGAATGCAGCCACGCGTTTTCGGGATCGCCGGCTTGCAGCAGCTCGCAGTCCGCCAAAATAATCGTCAAAGGCGTTTTCAACTCATGGGAAGCGTCCGCGATAAACCGCTTATGGGCGTCCCACGCTTCTTGGACCGGCCGCACGATCCAGCGGCTCATGGCCCACACGGCCGCGAAAAGAACGGCCATCGTACCGAAAAATAAAACAACGCTGCGCGAAATCAGGTTTTGGTATTGGGCGTGCAAAACGGAAGCGTCCACCAGTCCGGCGATGTAGCCTTGCCGCGTTCTTTGTTTTTCCAAGTATACCCCATCTTTTCTTTCCACGCTATTGTAGGGCATGTCGTCGGTCATTTGACGCAGCGACTCGACGTCGTATAGCGTGTTGCGCCGATCCCCGAGCAGGACATACGAATCGCTTGGGGCGTCGTACAGCAGCGTATACGACGGAAGCGCGGCACTTGTGCGGACGATCCTGTCGCTTCCAGACACCACGACAACGCGCGTCGGATTTCGTCTTCGTTGCGGACAGCGGTTTGCTCGCACAACAAAAAAAGAACGACAAACAAAAGAGCGCCTAAAAAAACATCGTCATCCATATGAACTTTTTTTGCAGCTGCTTAATCATGGCTATCCTCCAGCCGATAGCCAAGCTTTCGAATCGTGCAAATTTTCACTGTGGTTCCCAGATAGGCGAGCTTCTTGCGCAAAAACGAAACAAACACTTCGACGTTGTTGTCCATCGCCTCGCTTTCGCTTCCCCACACCCAGGTAATCAAGTCCTCTTTGGAAAACGTTCGTCCCGCCTCCATCATGAGCCGCCGCATGATTTCAAATTCCTTATGACCCAGATGGACGCTTCGTCCGTCGCACGACAAGTTTTGCTGGCCCAGATCAAGCGCGAGATCGCCAAACCGTAAATGGTCGAGAACGACTTCCCCTTTGCGCCGGGTCAAGGCTTTCGCCCTCGCCAGCAGCTCCCGTGTGGAAAAAGGCTTGCTCATGTAATCGTCCGCGCCCGCATCGAGCCCGTCGACTTTGTCTTCGATTTCGCCTTTGGCCGACAACATGAGCACAGGCGTCTGCCGGCCCGAGGCACGCAGGCGGCGAAGTACGTCCAAACCGGAGCAGCCGGGCAGCATCCAGTCCAAAACAATCAAGTCGAACTCGTATGTTCGCAAATAGTCGAGTGCCTCTTTTCCATCCAGCGCGATCTCAACGCGGTCTTTTTGCTGGTGAAACATTTCCGCTATGGCTTGCGCCAGACGGGCTTCATCTTCGACAATCAATATGTACATCGTTGCACCTCCTTAAAAAAGAAAAGCGTTTGAGCACTCAAACGCCGGATTGGAAAAACCGCTGCGGATCCCAAATCACATTCATCAACACGCCAAGCATCGTCCCCGCCAGGCTCATCGCTAAAAACGCCAGCATGAGCGCGGCAAGCCAGGAGCCAAACAAGCCGAACGCCCAGACACCGACAGCGACGAACGCCTCCGCGGCAAACGCCGCCAAAAAAAGCCGGATATTCTTTTTCGCCAATAGAAACGCCCCGACGGCGGCGACGGCCAGCGACACCCCCGGATGGCCAAGCCCGATCATATACACGGAAACCGCGATTTGCACGCCCAGCCAAAGCTTCTGCTCGAAATCGACCGGTTTTTGGACACTCAACCCGTCAAACCATGAAAAGCGCCCGCCAAAAGGAACCCAGAGCAGCCGCGCAAGCGGAATAAGCGCCAACCCCCAGGAAAGCGAAAACAACGCGCCTTTCCATCCCGCCAAGCCAAGCAAGGCGGCCAAAATCGCGAAAAGAAACAAATCCGTCGTTTGCCTCAAGCGGCTGTCCAGCTGTTTCGCTCTGGACAAAGACGATTCGAAACCGTCCTGCGCCCGCCCTTTTCCAATCGTCCAGACACTGGAAAACACCAGTCCGATCGCGGCGGCCAGCGGTTCGATGACGATGCTTTGCACCGGCGAGCTGGAGAGCAGCAGCGCGACGCTGCCAACCCAAAGCGCGATGACGATAAAACGAAGTGCGAGTTGTAGTACGATTTCCCATTGATTCATGATTTGTATATCCCCTTTTTTTCTATTCTAGCACGAAGCGAAAAAAAACGCTTCAAAACTTACTTGTTTCGAAGCGCTTTTTGCCGTCGCGGCAAATACACGAGCAACGCCGCCGCCAGGGCGAACATAATCAAAGAAATGATTTGCGAAGTCGACAGTCCTTCCAAGCCGCCGCGAATGAGATCCCCGCGGTAAAACTCGATCACGAACCGGCCGATGCAGTACAGCATCAAATACCAAACCGCCACCTCGCCTTCGAACATGTCTTTCTTTTTCTTCACCAGAAAGAGCAGGAAGAAAAACAGCGCGAAATCAAAAAGCGAGCACAGCAGCTGGGTTGGAACGAGCGGGATGCCCGCCGGCGCCAGCGAACCTTCCGGAAACACGACGCCCCACCAGCCATGCGTTTCGACTCCGTAGCAGCATCCGGCAAAGAAGCATCCAAGCCGGCCAAACCCTTGCGCGAGGGCGACCGAAGGAATGATGAGGTCGACTTGCTGCCAGAAATCCATGTGGTGGATCCGGCAATACACATAGCCGCCAATCAATCCGCCAATGATGCCGCCCCAAACGACCCAGCCGTCCAAAAGATTCGATACGACGGATGGATCTTTCAAAATATCCTGGATCCTTGTTAGAAAATACAGGCATTTGGAGCCGACGAAGCCTGAAATCACAAAGCAGAAAGCGAGCGAATCCAGATGCGACACGTCGACACCTAGTTTTTTTCCCCGCCTTTCCGTGACGATGTACGCGGCGATGATGCCAATCGCGACAAACAGACCATACGTGTGGATCGTCACCGGACCAATGGAAAATAAATCGTTGTACATGTTCCCTCCTTTAAAAAGAAAAAGTGCTCACGCACTTTTGATTATGAATAGACGTTTATCGGTTGGAATTGACCGATTTCATGATCTGACGAATTTGTGCCTCGCTTGGCTTGCGCCCCATCTGCAAAAACATCGCACGAATCATCTTCTCGTTGATCGGTGGGTTTTCCTTGAGTTCCTTTTCGAACTTTTTACGCGTGAAATAGAACGTCAGGATACCGCCAATCAGTGCTCCAACTAAAGTAAACCCTACGGAAGCCCAGAAATTCATTTTGTTACCCCATTTCTCTAATAGGGATTTTACTCTATTTAATACAGTTTTACAAGCTTTAAGATCGAAATCACAAACTATCACAAAGACGCTCTTCCTTTGCTTCCGCTTCAGGATCGGATGCACTTTTGCGATGGAACACGCCTTCGACAAGAAGAACGGATAAAAAGATCAGAATTCCGCCCAGCACCATGACCGGCGTCTTCGTTTCACCCAAAAGCAGCCAGCCAAACACGTTCGCAAACAGCGACTCCGTGCACAGCAGCACGCTCGCGCTCGCCGCGTCTGTGTACTTTTGCGCCCATGTCTGCAGCATGTACGCCAACGTGGTGGCAATAAAAATGCTGTAGGCGATACTGCCCCACGCCATCGCCGGCACCGACGCCGGCCACGTTTCCATACCCAGGGCGTACGGAAACGACAACAGCGCCGCCACGCTCATCTGGATGGCGTTGACCGCCATGGGATTTCCGGTTTTTGCCGCCCGTTCCGTGGCGATGATCTGCGCCGCGAACAACACGGCGCAGCCCAAAGACAACCCGTCGCCCACGTTGAAGGAAAACGAGCCGGAGGAAAGCGAAAGACAGCCAATGCCGCCAAGGCAAAGCAAACTGGCCGCGAACTGCCTTCTTTGCGGTCGCTTTCGAAAAACGAGCCAAACCAAATAAGGCACCAGCACGACATTGACCGCCGTCAAAAACGCGTTCATTCCCGTACTCGTATACCGCAGGCCAATCGTCTGAAGCAAAAACGCGCTATACAAAAACACGCCGCTCCAGACGCTCGCCTTCACACACGCCCGGTTAAACCGGATTTTTGCCACAAGGCAAATGAGCCAGAACACGATCGCCGCCCCGCTGAAACGAAGCATCAACGTCGTTCCCGGGTCGAATGTCCTGAGGGCGGCCGCCGTCGCGATAAACCCGCCACCCCACACCATGGCGGTGAGCAGGCACGCCAGATTCGCCTGATTTTTCTTACGCATCCTCAAACAACCCCACCTGCTTGTACTCGTCTTTTTTTGGTTCCCACGATCCGTCTGGAACCATCGGCAGCGACGGAAGCCACTCCATCGTTTCCAGTTTGCCAAACGGCGTCGAGTACGTGGCGGCTGGCGCCATCAACGCGATATCAGACGGCTTGAACTCGATTTTCTCATCCGCCACAAAGGCGTAGTTCCGATCGGCGGTAAGCAGCCGCTCCAAACGGCCCGGACGCGACTTGACGAGCTTGAACATCCGGTTTCCCTTGGCTGGACGGGACACGTTCGCGAAGTCGCTGGCGTGCATCCGCTTCATTTGTCCCTCCTGCAAAACGAGAATGAACTGCTGGGCGCCATCGGAAACGACAAGATCGGCCACCTGGTCCTCGGCGCTTAAATTCATGCCTTTCACGCCTTTCGTTTTCAGCCCGTTTTCCGGAATTTGCTCCACGTTGTATTGAAGCCCCAAGCCATCACGGCTAGCGAGCACGACTTGATCCGCACTCGAGGTGGACATTTCGACTTTGATCAGCGCGTCCAGATCGCCCACCTTCATGCACACCATCGTCTTGTTGGGCCTGGCGACTTCAAATGCGGACAACGGCGTGCGCTTGATGCTCCCCGCTTTTGTAACCATCACGACGTGGTTTTTTGGCGTAAACGCGTCCACCCCGAACGCGGCGATGATTTTTTTCGTTGTCGTCCAGACGCAAATAGCCGGAAAGGTGCGTGCCAAGATCCTTCCATTTCGCCTCTTCGATTTGATGCACCGGAATGTAGCCGTATTTGCCGCGGTCGGTAAAAAACAAAAGCTTGTGCCGGGTGTTGATCTCCCCGCTGGCGACCATCACGTCGTTGTCCTTTTTTCCGGCGAACAACTCGGAGCTGGCGTTGTACGAACGCAGCGAGACCCGCTTGACGTAGCCGTCCTGGGTCAGGCAAACCATGACCTGCTCGCTTGGAATCATCGCCATCTCGTCGATGACGATTTCGTCGATTTCGCTTTGAATGCTCGAACGTCTTGGCACGACAAACTCGTCGTTGACTTCCTGCAGCTCTTCGATGAGCTTGCGGATGCGCACAGCCGGCTTTTGAATGATTTCCTGCAAAGCCTTGATTTCCTTTTTCAGGCGCTTGTCCTCCTGCCGCAGTTCCAGGATGTCGGTATTCGACAACCGGTACAGCCGCATCGTGACAATGGCTTCGGCTTGCAGCTCGCTAAACTCGAACCGCTTCATTAAATTGCGTTTCGAGTCTTTCTTGTCCTTGCTTTGGCGGATGATCGCGATGATTTCGTCCATCACGGAAACAGCCTTCATCAACCCGTCCAAAATATGGGCGCGTTCCTGCTTGAGCTGCAAATCGAAGGCGCTCCGTCGCAGCACGACGTCCTCGCGATGTGCTAAAAACGCGTCGATGGCTTGCAGCAGTCCGAGCTGGACCGGCGCCTTGTTGACAATCGCGATCACATTGTAGTTGAACGAAATCTGCAACTCCGTATTCTTATATAAATAGTTTAAAATCGTATCCGAAGGCGCCCCTTTTTTCAAATCAATGACGATTTTGAGTCCGTTCCGGTCGCTTTCGTCCCGCACGTCGAGCATACCTTCGACTTTTTTATTGAGCCGGATGTCGTCGATTTTTTTCACCAGATTCGATTTGACGACTTCGTATGGAATTTCCGTCACGACGATTTGATCGACGGTCCGCGTGGATTCGATGGCCGCTTTCGAGCGGACGATAACCTTTCCGCGCCCCGTTTCAAACGCCTGGCGGATGCCTTCTTTCCCCATGACGATTCCGCCGGTTGGAAAATCCGGCCCTTTGACAAGCGTCATCAGCTCGTCCAAAGTGCAATTTGGATGCTCGAGCCGGTACATGCAGGCGGATACGATTTCGTTGAGATTGTGCGGAGGAATATTGGTCGCGTACCCGGCGGCGATGCCCGAAATGCCGTTGATGAGCAAATTGGGAAACCGGGCCGGCAGCACGGTTGGCTCCAGCTTCTCGTCCGAGAAATTTGGCGTCCACTCCACGGTTTTCCGGTCGATGTCCATGAGCAGGTAGTTCGCGATTCTGGCCAGCCGCGACTCGGTATACCGCATCGCGGCCGCCGGGTCGTCGTCGATCGACCCGTTGTTTCCTTGCATGTCGACAAGCGGTGTCGTGATCTTCCAGTCCTGGGACATTCGAACCATCGCGTCGTACACCGAGGAGTCGCCATGCGGGTGGTAGTTGCCGATGACGTTGCCGACGGTTTTCGCCGATTTGTGGTACGGACGGTCGTACGTGTTTTTCGCCTCGTACATCGCGTACAAAATCCGCCGCTGCACCGGCTTGAGTCCGTCACGGGCGTCCGGAAGCGCCCGCTCCTGAATGATGTATTTCGAATAGCGGGCGAACCGGTCCGCCATGATATCTTCCAGCGTCAGCTTGCGTACCGACTCCTCGACGGTTTCCTGCGTTTCCTTTTTCTTTTTCGCCATTATGCTTCCACTTCCTTCCCGTATTCATCTTCCAGCGTGAAGACGACATTTTCCTCGATCCAGTTTCTTCGCAAATCCGCCCGGTCCCCCATCAGCTCGCTGACGCGTTTTTCCGCCATGCGGGCGTTGTCGATCGTCACGCACACCAGCGTGCGCGTTTTCGGATCCATGGTCGTTTCCCAAAGCTGGGTGGCGTTCATCTCACCCAATCCTTTGTAGCGGGTGATCGTGTAGCCGGCTTTGAATTTCTTTTTGCTTTCCTCCAGCTCCTCGTCCGTATACACGTATTCCTCCTGGGCGCCTTTGGAAATCCGGTAGAGCGGCGGCAAGGCGATATACAGCATTTCGTGCTCGATGAGCGGACGCATGAACCGGTAGAAAAACGTCAGCAGCAGATTTTGGATATGCGCTCCGTCGTCGTCGGCATCGGTCATGATAATAACTTTGTAGTAGCTCGAGTCCTCGGCGACGAATCCCGCGCCCACGCCGGCGCCCAGCGCGTGAATGATCGTGTTGAGCTCCTCGTTTTTTTCAATCGCGTCCAGTTTCGCCTTTTCCGTGTTGAGCACTTTTCCCCGCAGCGGCAAAATCGCCTGGTATTTGGAATCGCGGCCTTGTTTCGCGGAGCCACCCGCCGAATCGCCCTCCACCAAATACAGCTCCTTGCGGCGGGCGTCCTTGGATTGGGCGCTGGCCAGCTTGCCGGACAACACGCGCTCGCTGCGGTTTTTCCCTTTTCCCTTCCGGGCATCCTCCCGCGCTTTGCGAGCGGCCTTGCGGGCGCTGGACGCGCGGGCGATTTTGCGGACAAGCGTGTTGGCCAGCTCGCGGTTTTCCTCCAGAAAATAGCGCAAATGTTCCGATACGATCGCCTCGGTGGCCGGTTTGGCTTCAGGCGTGCCTAGTTTTTCCTTCGTCTGCCCTTCAAACTGAAGCAGCTCTTCGGGTACGGACAAATTGAGCACAAGCGTTAATCCCTCCCGGACATCGCTTCCCTCGTACCCCTTTTCTTTTTCCTTTAAAAACCCGTTTTTCCGGGCGTACTCGTTGAACACCTTCGTAAAGCCGAGCTTGGCTCCCGTTTCATGGCTGCCGCCATCGCGCGTGCGCACCATGTTCGTAAACGAGAAAATGTTTTCCTGGTAGTCGTCGGTGTACTGAAACGCGCCTTCGACGCGGATCCCGTTGACCTCGCCGGCAAACGAAACCGGCTCGTGCATCGGTGTATGGTCTTTGTTCACTTCGTCGATAAACGCCTTCAAGCCATCCTCGTAGGCGTATACATGCTCCCGTCCTTCCTTGGAGCGCTGATCCCGGACGATCATCGTCAGCCCTTTTAATAAAAACGCGTCCTCCTGGGCCCGTTCGCAAATTTTGGAAAAGGAAAATTTCGTTTGCTTAAAAATGGCGGGATCCGGCAAAAACGTGACTTTGCTGCCGGTTTTTCTCGTCTTCCCTTCGTGAACGAGCTCGCCAACCACGCGGCCGCCTTGCTCGAACCGCATCGACCACATGTCCTTGCCGTCGCAAACCTCTACCTGACACCAGGCGGAAAGCGCGTTGACGACGCTGGCGCCAACACCATGCAAGCCGCCGGCGTTGCGGTAGCCGCCCGAGCTTGTGAACTTGCCGCCCGCGTGCAGCACGGTGAAAATCACGGCGAGTGTCGAAATACCCGACTTGTGCGTTCCCACCGGCATCCCGCGTCCTTCATCCTCGACGCTGACGCTGCCATCTTTGTTGAGCGTGATCGTGATTTGGCTGCCAAACCCGTTGAGCGCCTCGTCGATGGCGTTGTCCACGATTTCCCAGACGAGATGGTGCAGCCCTTTCAAATCGGTTGAGCCAATATACATACCCGGTCTTTTTCGAACCGCATCCAGCCCCTCCAAAATGACGATGCTTTCTTCATTGTATTGTTTTTGTGTCATAGATCCTCCTTCCGCGTGAAGCCTTTTCGACCGATTGGACTCAGCCGGTCCCCAGGACGGACAGCTTCGGATCCGGTTGGGGTGTCTTCGTCTATAATACCACTTTTTATGATTTTACACGATAAAAACACAGAATATTTTATTCTTTTCTATAAAATTCGCAGAAAAGTGGACGCTCTCTTCCCGAGCGCAGACAGTCTGCCTTCTATTATAGGAGTTTTTTTTGATTTGGCAAAACAAACATTGCCGAATCTGCGAATTCGATTCCGGCAGTTTTTAAAAAATGTGTTAAAATGAACTACGAGGTGAATGAAATGAATATATTGTACTCGCTCTTGTGTTTGGTCCTGGGCTACCTGCTTGGCTCCATCCCGTTTGCGCTCATTATTGGTAAACTCTTTTACCATACCGATATTCGAAAACACGGTTCCGGAAACTTAGGCGGAACCAACGCCGGGCGGGTGCTCGGCAAAAAAGCCGGCATCGCGGTCATCGTGTGCGATGTGCTCAAAGTCGTCGCGGCGCTTGGCGTAGCCAGCCTGATTTCGCCTGTCGTCGCCACGTGGACCGGACTGGCGTGCTGCATCGGCCACTGCTATCCGGTTTTCGCCCACTTTCATGGCGGGAAGGCGGTCAGCACCGTATTTGGTTTTTTATTGGGAATGAGCCTTTTCGTTTTCAAAGACGCGTCGTTCTTTCTTGTGCCGTTTGCGATGTTTTTTATCACTTTGTATTTGTTCAAGTTCGTATCGCTGGCCAGCATTTGCGGAATCCTTTGCGGTACGCTATACATTACAGCGGTTTTATGGTATTTTAATGCGGACAACATCCTGATCATTCTCGCCTGCTGGCTCATGTCGGCGCTTGTTGTTTACCGGCACACGAAAAATATTGTCGCGATTCGCAACGGCGAAGAACGAAAAATTTCATGGATGTAGCTTTTGGCACGTTTTGGACACCTTACTTTTGTAAGGTGTTTTTTATGATAAATTATATGATGTACAATTTCGCTCAATCCGTCGTGAACGTGCTCCACGTCCACGGGCCGATGAGCTTTTCTTTCCCGACCATTTCCTCTTTTCTTAACGAGATGTGCCTTTCTTTCGGTTCTTCCCTAGCCGGACGGATCGAAGCGTTCAAATACCATGTGGATATCCGCAAGCACGTTCCGGTGTATGTCAACGACGAGCATATTTTTTTCGAAGCAGAGGACAATTTATGGATCAACGCGCAAGCGATCGCCCGCATCGACCACACCAACAAAAAAAGATGCGAGGTCGTTTTCCACGATCACACATCCATTGTTTGTATTCATCCGCGGCGAATCGAGCGTCTAATCGGTTTGATTTTCTGCTTCCGCCACAAACTGGCGAACGAGATCCTTCCTAATGCGTCGTCTCCTCATCGCAATCTGAGCAGTTCGAGGACTGCATTGTCTTTTCATGCCGAAGCGTGTTGACTCCCGTTCCTTCGATCGCGACCATCGCGTTGTTTTCCAACCCACTCACCTCTACGATCGTCATCGCCGGATACGGCGCTTCCACAAAGTTTTTAAATACGGATAAAAATTCCTCTCTTAACGTAATGTCTGTTAAGTAAACAGTGTATTTGACGAGATGATCCATCCTCAAATCAAGATCTTTCAATACGTCAATGACTCGATAGCAAGCGGTCACGCATTGCTCCTGAAAGGTCTGTCCCCGGCCCGTTTGCGCCGACATGTACACAAAATCGCCCAGCTGCACGATTTCGGAAATGCATTCATCCCGCGGAACGGAGTCACCAATCTTTAAAAAAATATTCATCTTCGTTTACGGCCTTCCTTTCATAGTTGTATTATATGGAATCTTCCAAAGGTTCCATAGCGTTTTGCACAAGCACCTCCCGCGGCTTACTTCCATTCGCCGGACCGATAATGGAGTTTTCCTCCAAAACGTCGATCAGACGAGCCGCCCGGGAATACCCGATGGAGAACTTTCGCTGGATCAAGGACGTCGACGCCTTCCGCGTCGTAATCACGAAATGCTTCACCTCGTTATACAGCGGATCCGCGCTTTCGCTGGCGACCTCCTGCCCCTGGCTTTGCAAGTCTTTCAGCGTGATGAACGCGTCGTCGTACTTTGGCTTCGCCTGCGCCTTCACATGGGCGGCGATGCGGTTGACTTCGTCGTCTTTAATAAAGACGCCCTGCACCCGCCGCGGCGAGTTTTCGCCGTTTGGCAAATACAGCATGTCCCCGTATCCAAGCAGCCGCTCGGCGCCCGCCTGGTCGAGAATCGTCCGCGAGTCCACCAGCGAGGCGACCGCAAACGCGATCCGGCTTGGAATATTCGACTTGATGACGCCTGTAATGACATCCACGCTTGGCCGCTGCGTAGCGACAATAAGCACGATGCCGGCCGCCCGGGCCAGCTGCGTGATGCGCTGGATGGATTGCTCGACTTCCTTAGCGGCTACGAGCATCAAGTCTGCCAGCTCGTCGATAATGACGACGATTTTCGGAAGTTCCTTCAGGTTTTCTTCCGGATGGGAGCGCACATACTCGTTGTAAGCCGTGATGTTGCGCACCCCGGTCGTGCCAAACAAGTCGTAACGCGAATCCATCATTTGCACGACGACTTTTAGCGCCTTGTTCGCCAAATCGCCGTCCGTGATGACGGGCGCGAGCAAATGCGGAATGTCGTTGTACGGCGTGAATTCGACTTTTTTCGGATCGATCAAAATGAGTTTCACCTCATCCGGACGGGTACGCATGAGCAACGAGCAAATGATCGTGTTGACGCACACCGATTTTCCCGAACCGGTCGCGCCCGCGATCAGCAAGTGCGGCATCCGGTCCAGCACGCCAAAGACGTTGTCGCCCATCAAATCCTTTCCGAGCACGAACAACAGCTTCTGCCCGGCTTTGGAAGCGGGAACGCTGCGCATCAAATCCTTCATTTGCACCGGAGTCTTGTCGATATTCGGAATCTCGATGCCGACCGCGCTTTTGCCCGGAATCGGCGCCTCGATGCGGATGTCCGTCGCCGCCAGCGCCATTTTGATGTCGTCCTGAAGTCCCGAGATCCGCGACACCCGCACGCCAAGCTCCGGCTTGATTTCAAACTTTGTGACCGAAGGACCGATATGGATCTCCTTGAGCTCCGCCTTGACATTGAATTCCTCTAAAATTTCAATAAGCTTTTGTCCTTGCGTTTTGGCGGCCTGCATATTGGACGAGCCGCGTGCCGGCGACTGGATGTCGTCGAGCAAGTCAAGCGGTGGCAGCGCGTATTCGGCATCGGTCGCGTCGTACGATGCCAGCGGTTCCACAATGTCCGGCGCCGGACCGGATTCTTTTTTCGAAGCCCGGGCCGGCTTTCGAGTCCGCTCCTCTTTAAAAGGATTGGCCGCGCTGTCGTGAATGACGACATCCTCGTTTTTTTGCGTCGAATGCGACGTGGAAGCAGCGGGTTCCGGCGGCGTTTTCACCGGTTTGGCGGCCTTCGTTTTTTTCTCGGCCACGATATCCGGCGTCATGCCAAGCATCGTCGCCTTTCTCGCTTTTTTTGTTTTCTTCTTCGCTGGCTTTTCCTCGTCGTACATGGAAGCGGCGTCGATGATCCGAAACGGGCTTTGTTTTGGGGCCGGCTCGAATTCCTCGTACACTTCATCGAAGAGCTCGTCGTATGGATCGGGTTCTGTTCGCTCCTTGCGCTTGGGCAGCGTGATGGATTGCGGATGATCCAAAAACCACGTGTAGCTGAGCATGATGACACCGATCAAAGCGAAGATGCCCGCAATCAAATACGTTCCGGTTTTGTCGAACATGCTGCGCGTGACGCCACTGAGCAGCGCCCCGACCAGTCCCGAGGAAAAGCGAATCTGGCTGCTAAGAACAGGCCACAAATTCACAAAGATCTTCTGGGCCCCGTACCACGCCTCATGCGCCTCGAATTCGCGGCATCCTTGAAAAAGCAGGATCGCGATCCCGATGAACGCCGTCCCGGCATAGTAGCGCTTGGGAATCTTTTTTTTGTCGTTGTTGTAGATGATCCAGACCGAATAGGCCACGCCGCCAATCAGGACCGGATACGTCAGCACTCCGAAAAAGTACGCCACCAAGTTAAAGAAAAACGAGCCCACGATCCCCAGCTTGAAGCTGGCGAGCAAAAAGGCGCAGATGACGCAAAGCAGAAAGCACAAACGGAACAACCGGGACTTTTGCCAGTACGTTTGTGCTTTTTTAGAGGCTGATTTTGAGGCAGTTGTTTTCTTTCGTGTTTGTTTTCGTTTTTTGGCAGCTGCCATATTACCCTCTCTTTCTACGTGTTATTGGTTGATCTCCAGGATCACCGGCAGAACCATCGGCCGTTTGGCGGTTTGTTTGAACAAGTATTTCGCCACCTTGTCGCGGATGTCCTGTCTTGTTTCGAGGTTGTCGTACGTCTTGTTTTTGACGTTTTCCTCGATCGTTTCCTCCATGATTTTCGCCACATCGCTCGTGATGTATTCCGAATCCTTGAGGTAGATCAGCCCCCGCGACTGGATATCCGGTCCGTTGACGATCTTTTTCGTTTTCGCGTCGACGCCGATGGCCAGGATCATGACCCCATCCGTCGACAGGATCTCGCGGTCCTTGAGAACGACGCCGGCCATATCCCAGTTTTCCTTACCGTCGATCATCGTGTCGTGAAGCTGGAGCTCCATTTTGGTGGAAACAAGCTCGCCGTCTTCAAACTGCGCCACTTGTCCGTTGTCCAGCAATAAGATGTGTTCCGGCGGAATGCCCATCTCCTCGGCGATCATCGCGTTGGCGCACAGCATGCGGTACTCCCCTTTGACTGGAATGTAGTATTTTGGCCGCGTCAGGAAGATCATCATCTTCAAGTCCTCCTTGGACGGATGCATGCTCAGCACGTTTTTATCGAGAATCTGCAACCGGCCGCCCCGTTTGTAAATATCGTTTTCCATGTTTTTGAACACTTTCTCAACACCTGGAACGATTGGCGAGGCGATGACGATCAAGTCCTCCGGACGAATGTCGATGTTTTCCACCTCGTCGTTGGCGATATTCGACATCAAGGTAAACAGAGGCCGTCCTTGTCCGCTAATGAGAACCACGACGTCCTTGATCTTGCCGATTTGCGACGTGTCGACAAGCAAATGATCCGGAATTTGGAATCCGATTTGCTGGAGGCCCTTGATGCGCTCCTGAAGCTCCCGCGTGTAAAGGACGAACTTTCGATTGTGCTTGATACAGCACTCGATGATTTCCTGGATCCGGTAAACGGATTGCGTATACACGCTGACAAAGATCCGGGTATCGTGGTTCAAGTCGAGAATCTGGTCGAAGTTTTTCGTCACCTGATGACTTGGCGACGTGTGCCCGGCCCGCTCGGCGCCTTTGCTTTCCTGCAAAAGAACGAGCACGCCCTCTTTGCCGAGTTTGGCTCCAATCGTGATATTGCCCCGGTAGTTGTCGTCCAAGTCATTATAGTCTTCGATGAACTCGCCCGAATAGACGACGTATCCTTGCGTGGTCGCGATCGCCACCCCGAACGTGCCCGGGTAGGCGTGCGTGATCGGGAAGAACAGCACCTTGCGGCGCGCGATTCGTTTTTGATCGTGGCGCTTGACCGTGTGGACGCGAACGCCCGTGATCTTCTCTTTTTTCAGCATCTTCATGATTTCTTTGGCGGCCAGAGGCGACGTGTAAATATCCGCCTTGACCTGCTTGAGCAGATGCGGCAGCGCGCCCATGACATCGTCGTGTCCATGCGTAATGATAATTCCCGCAATATTATCTTTGTGTTCAATCAAATAGGAAAAATCCTGAATAATGTATTCGATTCCCAGCGATTCTTTCGCGTCCGGGAATTTCAAACCTGCTTCGATAATGTAGATTTTTCGCTCGACTTCGACGCAGATCATGTTTTTTCCATCTTCGTCCAGTCCGCCAAGCATAAAGATCCGGATTTTTTCTTTTTTTAGTTCCGGTTTATTTTCGCTCATAATACCTCCTGTTGTTTCGTTGACATTTTATACATTATATCACAATTCAACAGCTTTCCCGTCGAGAGAGAATGTTTTTGCGTCGGTAATCAAAACCTCGACGAAATCGCCGGCGCGCACATTCGTCCCTGTAAAGTTGACAAGCTTGTTCGTATCGGTGTGGCCGGCAAAGACATTTTGGTTGTTTTTGCTCGCGCCATCGACTAAAACCGTCACTGTTTTTCCGACATACGCCTTGTTTTTCTTTAAAGCGTGCCGGTTCCACTCCTCGTTGAGCCGATACAGGCGCTCCCGCTTCGTATCCATGTCGATATCGTCTTCCATCCGGGCCGCCGGCGTACCCAGACGCGGAGAGTAAATGAACGTGAACGCGTTGTCAAACTGGCACTGGCGCACCAGCTCAAGCGTGTGCTCGAACGCCTCGTCGCTTTCGTTTGGAAAACCGACGATGATGTCCGTCGACACGGCGGCGTTCGGAATCGTGTCCATGATTTTTTTGTACAGCTTCAAATACGATTCGGCGCTGTAGCGACGTCCCATCCGGCGCAGGATCTCATCGTCACCGGATTGAACAGGTAAATGGATAAACGGCATGATGTTGTCGTATTGGGCAATGACGTCAACCATCTCGTTTGTGAAATCCCAAGGATGGCTCGTCATAAACCGGATCCGCGGAATGCCAATCTTGGCGGTTTCTTCCAGCAAAGTCGCGAAGTCGATGCCTTCGTCCAGATCCTTGCCGTACGCGTTGACGTTTTGTCCAAGCAGCGTCACTTCCTTGTAGCCGGCATCTTTGAGTTCCTGCACTTCTTTTAAGATCTCGTCCATCGTCCGCGAACGCTGCTTGCCACGGGTGTACGGAACGATGCAGTACGTGCAAAACTTGTCGCAGCCGTACATGATATTGACCCAGGCTTTGTGCTGTCCAAAGCGTTTCACAGGCAGATTTTCATACACTTCCCCTTCTTTGGAATACACTTGCACGACTTTTTCGTGATTCACCATCACGTCATACAGCATCACGGGAAGATCTTGAATGTTGTGCGTGCCAAACAGCAGACGCACTTGCGGATATTTCTCAAGCACGAGATGGACGAACGCGTCTTCCTGGGCCATGCAGCCGCAAACGCCGATCACGAGGTTTTTATTGTTGCGGTACAGGCGTTTGAAGTTGCCGATTTCGCCAAGCACCTTTTCCTCCGCGTTTTGGCGAATCGCGCACGTGTTGATGATAATGAGGTCGACGTGTTCAAGATCGTCGGCCGGCCGGAAACCGATCGTTTCCAAAATACCGGCAATCGTTTCCGAGTCCCTTTCGTTGGCCTGACAGCCATACGTGGAAATCGCGTATGTTTTGCCCTCTCCCAAATCAAGGGCGTTGGCTGGAATATAAAACTGGTCCACCCGTTCCACAGCGGAGCGGGTCCGCCGCGCTGCTTCCTTCAAATTCGGGAGCGACCATTTCTCTTTGATTTTCATAGAAAACTCCTCCAAAAAAAAACCAAGCGTTTTCGCTTGGTTTCATTATAGCATGATTAATGCCAATTATTCTAATGTGATTGCGCCAACTGGGCAAACGCCTACGCAAGCACCACAGTCGATGCACATATCAGCGTCTACATGCGCTTTTCCTTCGTCGTTCAACGTGATTGCGCCAACTGGGCAAACGCCTACGCAAGCACCACATCCGATGCAAATTTCCTGATCTACTTTTGCTGCCATTTCCTGGTTCCTCCTGTTTTCATTTTTATTTCACTTATAAATTTATTATACTCATAGAAATCGTTGAATCAAGGCGGTTTGGTAAGCGATGACTTACTTGTAAGAGGTTTCTTTCGCATAAAAAAAGAGGAAACCGGTTGGTTTCTTCTTTTCTCGGATTGTTTATTTCGCCAGTTCCTGCGCCCGAACTTCGCGGATGACATTGACTTTGATCTGACCGGGGTATGTCAGCTCGCTTTCGATCTTCTCGCGGATCTCGCGGGCGATCTTCACGCAAGTCACGTCGTCGACGCGCTCCGGATTGACGAGGATGCGAATTTCGCGTCCCGCCTGGATCGCGTAGGCCTGTTGTACGCCATCGAAGCTTGTGGCAATCTTTTCCAGATTTTCAAGCCGGTTGATGTACGCCTGCGCGCTTTCCTTGCGCGCGCCTGGTCTGGCGGCCGAAATCGTATCCGCCGCGATCACAAGATGCGAAGTCAAATACTTCGGTTCCACATCGTAGTGGTGGGATTGAATAGCGTTGAGCACGATGTCCTTTTCCCCGTGCTTTTTACAGAACTTGTATCCCAGCTCCACATGGCTGCCTTCCTGCTGCTCGATATTGAGCGCCTTGCCGATATCGTGAAGCAGTCCGGCCCGTTTGGCGATTTGCTGGTTCAAGCCCAGTTCCACCGCCATGGCGCCGGCCAGAAACGCGACCTCGATACTATGCTGCAACGCGTTCTGCCCGTAGGAGTAGCGGTATTTCAACGTGCCGACCAGACGGATGATCTCGCGGTCGATGCGGCCGATTCCCAGTTTGAAAATGGCTTCCTCTCCCGCCTTCATGATCTCCTGATCGACTTCGTTTTGATACTTTTTCACGACTTCCTCAATGCGGCCCGGCTGAATGCGGCCATCCCGAATGAGATGCTCCAGCGCCAGACGCGCCACTTCGCGCCGAATCGGGTTGAAGCATGTGATCGTGATCAAATCCGGCGTGTCGTCGATGTTCAGCTCGACGCCGGTCGCCTGTTCGAAACAGCGAATGTTTCGCCCTTCGCGGCCAATGATCCGGCCTTTCATCTCCTCGCCCGGAATGGCGACAACCGATACGGTGCGTTCCTGCGTTTCCTGCTGCGCCATCCGCTCGATCGCCAGCGCGATAATGTTTTGTGCTTTCTCGGTTGCGGTCGCTTTCGCTTCTTCTTCTTTGTCTTTGATATAAGCGACCGTTTCATGTTCCATCTTTTTTTCTACTTTCGCAAACAGTTCCTTTTGCGCGTCCTGGCTCGACATCTTGGCGACGCCCTCCAGCACGACGATCTGCTGGTCGATCTGCTTTTGTAGCTTTTTCTCTTTTTCATCTAGGGATGAGAGCTTTTCGGTTACTTTTTGCAGCTTATCCGAAATCTGGCGCTCTTTTTGCGAGAGAGCCTCATCACGAAAATTCAAGTTGTCCTCTCGACGAAGCAGCTTGTTTTCAAACTGCATGGATTCTTGTTTTCTCTCTTTGATTTCCTTCTCCGCTTCAATACGCAGTTCATGGACCTGCGTCTTTCCATCGAGAACGGCCTGCTTTACCTTCGCGTCCGCTTCGATTTCCGCCTCTTTCAAGATTTGCTCTGCTTTTTGCTGATTTTTATTCAAACCTGCGCGGGAGTACCCGACCATAATCAGAACTCCCAAAACTATACCTGCGATCCCAGACAAAGAGACGATAACACCTGTGTTCATCATGACCCTCCTTTGTCTTTAAAATGAGTCCGTAAAGCACGTTTATTATACTCCAGAACCCGATGATTGTCTATATTGCGTAAACGTCGCCATTTTCTTTCAAAAAATACAAAAAAAAAAGGAATGTATCTTCTACATCCTTATTTTTCAACGACTTTTCTGCCGTTATATTCTCCACAAGAACACATTTTATGCGCCAGTTTGTATTCACCGCAGCTTGGACATTTCGTCAGTTCCGGTTTTACCAATTTGTAATGAGTTCTGCGCTTTGCTTTCCGTGTTTTTGAATTTCTTCTTTGTTGAACAGCCATGCCTGCACCTCCTAGTCATCATCCAATTTGAATTCACTCAGTTTTTCCCATCGCGGATCAATCTTTTCCTCGTGATCGTTCTGGTCCTGATCCGAAATCACCTGCCATCCGTTTCCTTTCGGATATTGATCTCTTGGAAGACGGGTGATGCTCATCGGCGCCTCGTACAGCACCGCCTGAAACACCTCGGGGTTGATGTCGATCGTGTCGTGCTTGACGACGATGACCTCTTCATCCCGCCTCTCCTCTTTGATCGGAACAAATGAGTACGTTTCATGCGACTCCGTGTCAAACTCCACTTCCAGATCCTCCAACGTAATGGAATCCAGAACGATCATCACGCCCTCCAATTCCAGATTGGAATAGACTAAAGTGGATCCGTCATATTGCAGATCGCCTGTAATATGCACCTTTGGAATGGACTTGACTTGAGTATGATGAAGCAAATCGTTTTCCTCGACCGCGATCCATTCATCGACGGCGATTTTCCCCAGCGGGGCGGATAAAAATTCTTTTTTCGTAAACTTCACGATTTTCACCTCATGCCGCATCTGATATTATAAAGAATCCCAAAATAAATGTCAACGTTTCTTCTCCGGTTTCTTCGGATGCGGTTTTCTTTTTCTATCATATCACAATCCTTGCCATCCATGATAAGATAACCCTATGAAAACTTGTGGAATTATTGTCGAATACAATCCCTTGCATGCAGGCCACCTGCACCACTTGCAGCAGGCCCGGCAAGTCAGCGGCTGCTCTGTGCTTGTCGTCGTGCTCTCCTCATATTTTACCCAGCGCGCACTGCCCTCGCTTATCGAGCCTTACCAAAAAGCCCGTCTGGCCATCGAGCATGGCGCCGACATCGTCGTCGAGCTGCCGGCCGTCTACGCGGCTCAAAGCGCCGACCGCTTCGCCCGCAACGCCATCGACACGCTGCGCAACCTGCACGTCGATGGGGTGTGCTTTGGCTCGGAAACCAACGACATCGACGAGCTGGAACGACAGCTGGCCGCCTTGAACGCGCTGGAAGCCAATCCCGGGACGAGCTGGCAAAAAAACATCGGCGCCCGCGTCGGGCCCAACGATATTCTTGGCATGCAGTATATTCGTTACGCGCGGCAAGCCGGCATCACGCCTTTGTGCATTCAGCGCGACGATCGGTTCAAAAGCGCCACCAAAACGCGCGACGACTTTTTTTCCGGTTCCCAAAACGAATGGATGAGCGAATGGTTTCTTCCCGAGCAGCGGTGGGAATCGTACTATCCTTATTTACGCACCTTTTTACAAATGAGCGCGCCCGCCGCGCTTTCGAAGCTATTTCTCGTCAACGAGGGAATCGAACACCGCCTCATTGAAAACGCGAAAAAGCACGCGGACTGGAACGGATTTTTAAACGCCTCCATTTCCAAGACGTACACCAAGGCGCGTATTCAGCGCACCTGCTTGTTTTTGATGCTGCAAATCACCAAAGAACAAATGCGCGAGCACGAACGTCTGGAAGGCTCGATCCTGCTAGCCTGCAACGAAACCGGCCGCAAGTATTTGAACACGATTAAAAAAGACTGCGTGCTGTACTCGAAATTCGCCCAGATGCCGCCCTTCCTGAAAGAAGTGCGCCTGAAAACCAAAGCGCTGTACGAAAGCGTCATGACCCATCCGGTCCGGGAGGAGTTGTATGTCCGCTAACGCTTTTTTGTGGCTCCTGCTCCTCTTTCTTTTGCTTGGCCTTCTCGTTGCCTTTCGCGTGTACCGCGCATATATCCCGCCCGTTCAGCCGGCGCGTTTGCATTATCCGTACGCGCTGCTGCTTGGCTGCCCGAGCCACGACGACGGCACGATGTCCACTTCCCAGCGTCTGCGGTGCGAAACCGCGCTCGAAGCCTGGCGACAGGGCCGGTTCGACACGCTGGTCATTAGCGGTTCGAACGTGAAAAACGAATTCGTCGAAGCGCGGGAAATGGCAAAATGGATCGAGGCGGCGGCCCCGGTTCCACTCATTCTCGAAACCAAAGCCCGTAACACGTATGAAAATTTAAAATACGCAAAGGAGCGTATAGGAGATGTCCCGCTTTTAATTATCACGTCCTCTCTCCACGCCCCGCGCGCCGACGCCATGGCTCGCGATTTTTTCACAGACCACAGCGTTTATACGTATCCGGATCACAAGCCGCGCCATATCCTTCGCGAAATCGCCTCCCGCTGGATCTTCATTTCCATCGAACGGCAAAAAAAAGCGACAAAAAAAGAAGTTTGAAACTTCTTTTTTATTGGATCGTCCGCACGATCTCATTGACGGAGCGGACTTTTTTTAAATTGGCGATAATGACTTGCAAGTGGTCTGCGTTGCGTACGCCCACCGTCAGCTTCGTAGTCGCCGTCAGCCGGTTGTCGTCCACCGACGAATCGACCTGCTTTAAATACGCGTTGGATTGCTGAAGCATGGTGACGATATCGCTCAGCAAATAGTTCCGGTCATCCGAATACACGACAAGCTTGACTTCGTAAATTTTCTCTTCCAGATTTTCATCCCACGCCACGGGAATGAGCCGTTTCGTCTCGTTGACGATGTTCGGACAGTCTTTGCGATGCACCTTGACTCCCTGCCCTTTGGATATATAGCCTAAAATCGTGTCTCCCGGAATCGGGGAGCAGCAGTTGGCCAAAGACACCGCGATCGTGTCGATTCCCGGCACCACGACGCCGCAGCCGCTTGACTTCGGCGTTTTTTGTGGCGATTTGTTGATGATCTTGACAATTTCCTCGGCGCTGAGCGCGGAGTTCCGGTTTTTCGCCAAACGATCCACCATCGCTTGCAGCGAAACGCGCCGGTTGGCGATGCCGACAAACAAATCGTCCACCGTCTTGAAAGACAGCGTCTGCAAAATCGACTCGATCCGTTTATGGGTGCGCAGCGAGTCGTCCAAATCGAGCCGTTTGAACTCCTCCGCCAAATCGTGCTCGCCCTTTTTGATTAGCTCCTTGCGGTTTTGATGCTCCTGTTTTTGCAAAAAGGCGCGGATCTTGTTGCGGGCGTGGCCCGACTTCACGATTTTGATCCAGTCCTTGCTCGGGCCGTTGGAATTGTTGCTCGTCAAAATGTCGACGACGTCCCCCGTCTTCAACTCGGTATTCAACGGAACGATCGCTCCGTTCACCGTGGCGCCCACCGTTTTATGTCCAACCTCGGTATGGATGCGGTACGCGAAGTCGATTGGTGTCGAGCCCGGCGGCAGCGCGATGATTTTGCCGCGCGGCGACATGCAGTACACGTTGGCCTCGAAAATATCTTTTTGCAGTACGTTCATGTACTCGAGCGGATCCTCGCTCTCCTCGTCGGTCATCATCGAGAAATCGCGGAACCACGACAGTTTGTCCTCGATCTCTTTTTGCTGGATTTCCATGGACGCGCCCGGTCTTTCCTTGTATTTCCAGTGAGCCGCCACGCCGCGCTCCGCCACCGCGTCCATTTGCTCGGTACGGATCTGGATCTCGAAAATATGGCCGTTTTCCGGATCTACGATTGTCGTGTGCAGCGACTGGTACATATTGGCTTTCGGCATCGCGATGTAATCTTTGAAACGGCCCGGAATCGGCCGGTACTTGGCATGGATATACCCGAGAATCTCATAGCAGTGCACTTCGGAGTCGGTGACGATTCGAATCGCGAGCAAGTCGAGAATTTCCTCGAACCGCTTGTTTTTCGTTTTCATCTTTTTATAGATGCTGTAAAAATGTTTGGAACGACCAAAGATCCGGTACGGGATCTTGTATGTCTTCATGATTTGCTCGATTTCGCCAATCATATTTTGCACCTGCTCGTTGCGGTCGCTTTCCCGCTGCCGCACAAGCTGCTTGATTTGCTCGTATTTTTCCGGGAACAAATACTTGAAGGACAAATCCTCCAGTTCGTTTTTGACCTGGGAAATACCGAGCCTGTGCGCGATCGGCGCGTACACCGCCAGTGTTTCCGAGGCGATTTTCTTTTGTTTTTCGGGCTTCATGTATTCCAGCGTGCGCATGTTGTGCAGCCGGTCCGCCAGCTTGATCAAGATGACACGCACGTCTTTGGCCAGCGCAATAAACAGCTTGCGGTGGTTGCTCGCCAAGTATTCCTTCTCGTCTTTGAACTTGATCGCCTTGATTTTCGTGACCGCGTCCACAAGCATGGCGATTTCCTCGCCAAACGATTCGACGATCGTGTCGTGATCCACGCCTTCACAGTCCTCGACTGTGTCGTGCAGCAACCCGGCCGCGATGGTTTTCGGTCCCGAGTGAAGAAGCGCCAGCGTGTTGGCGACTTGGATGACATGGACCTCGTAGGGCGCGCCGCTTTTCCGGAACTGCCCGGCATGATGCTCGTGCGCGAACGCGTACGCCCTTCGAATCAAATCGAGATTTTCCGGTCTTTTGATATATGTCTGCACGTTTTGCATGCATTCTTCAAATGTCACTTCGTTTTTTACACCCAACGCCAATCACCTTTCCTTTCATCGCCTCGTTTTGTTTTTTTTATTCTCCCTCGTAATGGGTTAGAGCGAGGACGGGAATGTCCTTGAATTTCTCTCTTCCTTTTAAATCATCCAGCTCGATCACAAACGCGATGCCCACCACTTTGGCTTTGCGCGATTCCACGAGCCGCACGATCGCGTCCACGGTTCCGCCGGTCGCCAGCAAATCGTCCACGATCAGCACCCGATCCCCTTCGTGGATCGCGTCCACATGCATTTGCAGCTCGTCCTCGCCGTATTCCAGCTCGTAGGTTACCGACATCGTCTCGCGCGGCAGCTTGCCTGGCTTGCGCACCGGCGCGAAACCGATATTGGCCTCGATTGCCGCCGGCGTTCCAAAAAAGAACCCGCGCGCTTCCGGCGCCACAATCAAGTTGGCGTCCACTTTTTTGGCGAACTCCACGATTTGCCCGGTCACATAACGCATCGCTTCCGGATGTGCCAAAATCGGCGTGATATCGCGGAACATGATTCCTTTTTTTGGAAAATCGGGAATGCTCTCGATGTAGTTTTTGATATTCATAGATTGTCCTCTTTCTAAACCCATGAAATTGGATTCAATGGTCTTCGTGTTTACATTTACTTATTTTATCGGGTAACGAAAACGAATACAAGAAATTCCGCCCTTTAGTCGTACACGATTTTGTCGATCATAAAGCTGGCTTGCTTGCGTCCCCGATACTCGCTGATTTGCAGCTCGCCCTCAAAGCACTGGATCCGGTTGACGCTTTTGGAAATCTCGCTTCTTGGCTGGTTGAAACGCATGCAGCACACCCCGCTTTGCAGCGTGTACCGCCGATGGCGCGCGTTTTGGAAATCGTACAGGTTTTTAATGGCCGGCTTGCTGATTTTAAACACCGGCATCTCAAAGCCCGGTCCAAACGGACGCAAGGCGTCCAGACTCTCGATGGCCTCGATTTGGATCTGGCTTTCGTCGATTTCGATTTCGTTTTTTTCCAGCGGCACGCTCCACTCGTACTGGGCGCCCCGCTGCCGGATAAAGCGCTCGAACGCCTCGTAGTCGTCTAAATCGACCGAAAATCCCGCCGCCTGCTTATGGCCGCCACACGCCGAAAACGAGGGAAACGGATTGAGAAACGCCATGCAGTCGAACCCTTCCGGCGCCCGCATGCTCATTTTAAACCCGTCGACGTTTTTCGCCGCCACGATCGTCGGCTTGCCGGTCTGGTTCATCAAGTTGCCGGCAACCAGCCCGATGATCCCTTCGTGAAATCCCGGGGACATGATCAGGTTGACCGGCTGTCCCGGATCGACCTGTCGCATCGCCTGTTCACTCATTTGCGCGGAAATCGTCTTGCGGCGCTCGTTGATTTGCTCGATTTGGGCGTTCAGCTTCATAATTTCCGCCGGATCCTCCGAAAGCAAATACCGGACGACGTTGTTGGCGTTCGCCATGTTCGACAGCCGGCCGATCGCGTTGATTTTCGGCACGACCTGGAACGCGAGCGTCGTTTCCGTCACGTGGCTGTCTTTAATAAAGCTGGAAATATGGATTTCCTTTTTCTCGTTGAGCCGGTCAAGGCCATGCTGAATGAGGCGACGCGTCTGTTTTGTCACCGGCATCACGTCGGCAATCGAAGCCACCGCCGCCATGATCAAATGATAGTCGGTAGCCTGTCCGAGCGCGCGGACGCACTCGTACGCCACCCCGGCTCCACACAGCGTGGAAAACTCGTCTTCCAGCCTGGCGGGATGAATGAGCACATCGCAGTCCGTTTCCTCCTCGATCGTATGGTGGTCGGTAACAATGGTCGTCATGCCCAGCGTTTTGGCCAGCTCCAGCGCCTCGGCGGCCTTGATGCCGTTGTCGACCGTCACAATGATCTGGTATCCTTTTTCATGCGCGAGCCCAACGGTACGCGGATGCAGTCCATAGCCTTCCTTGATGCGGTCCGGAATGTAAAATCCGACTTCCAGCCCGAACGCGCGCAACCCCGAAACCATGATCGAGGTCGCCATGATTCCGTCGCAGTCGTAGTCGCCCGCTACGAAAACCTTTTGACCTGCTTGCTTGGCCTCTTCCATCCACTCTTTAAAGCTTTCCATTTCCGGATCCTGGCTGACTGGATACAGCGGCGCGTGTTCGAGCCATTGCGCCTGCCGGGTTGGATCGGGTTCGAGCGTCTGCAAAATTTCCTGCGCCAAAGGTGTCAAATGTTTCATCGCGATTCAGGAGCGGATACTCGCGGCAGCGCCGCGCGAGGAACCTCCTGCTTCTCCTTTCGATCTTTTATCCTTTTCATCCTCTGTTTTCTCAAATTCAAATGTTGTTTTTCGGAAGTCCGTGTCCAGGCTCCCTGTTTGCATGCCCTTCATTATACGGCAATGCGGCTGAAAACGAAACAAAAAAAGCGTTCCGCAGCCGGCCATCCGCCACCGAACGCTTTTTCTCATTTGTTTCCTGTTGCTTTTTCCTCTCGCGGAATATGAAAGTGGTCGTACGCTTTTTGCGTCGCGATCCGTCCTTTCGGGGTCCGGTTGATGAATCCGATTTGAAGCAAATACGGCTCGTACATATCCTCGATCGTCATCGGCTCCTCCCCGATGCTCGAAGACAACGCCTCCAGTCCGACCGGACCGCCCCGGAACCGCTCGATAATGCCAAGCAGATATTTGTGATCGACCGCGTCCAAACCGAGATGGTCGACATGCAGCCGGTCCAGCGCGTCTCGCGCCACATCCAGCGAAATCACGCCCTCGTTGTATACCTGGGCGAAATCGCGCACGCGCCGAAACAACCGGTTCGCGATCCGCGGGGTCCCCCGCGAGCGAAGCGCCACCTCGTCCAGCGCCGCCTCCTCGATGGGCGTGGCCATGACCCGTGAGGTGCGGGCGACAATTTTTCGCAAGTCCGCCAGTTCGTAATATTGAAGCTGATCCACGATACCAAAGCGGTCGCGCAGCGGCGCGCTCAAATCTCCGGCCCGCGTCGTCGCTCCCACAAGGGTGAACGGCGGCAGCGAGAGCCGGATGTTGTGCACCGATCCCGTATCCTTGCCAACCACGATATCCAGACAATAGTCCTCCATCGCCGGATAGAGCACTTCCTCGACTTGTTTGGGCAGACGGTGGATCTCGTCGATAAACAGCACGTCCCCTGGCTCGAGCGTGGACAGGATCGCCGCCAGATCGCCGCTTTTTTCAATGGAAGGCCCGCTGGCCGTTTTCAGGTTTCCGCCCATCTCATGCGCCAAAATATACGCCAGCGTCGTCTTTCCAAGCCCGGGAGGCCCGTACAGCAACACGTGGTCGAGCGCCTCGTTGCGCGCTCTGGCCGCGTGGATAAACACCCTCAAGTTCGCCTTCAGCTCGCTTTGCCCAATGTATTCCTCCAGGCTCGCCGGCCGCAGCGACACCTCGATCTGGTCGCCCGCCTGCTCTCTGGCGTCCATCGTTCTTTCTTCCATTGATTACACCCCGTTTCGTTTGGCCAGCAGCATCAGCGCGTGGCGAAGCATTTCGTCCACGCTCTCATAGCCGGCGTCCTGCAGTTCCTTCTTGATGGACTGCAGCGTGTTCGCTTTGTATCCAAGCGCCTCGAGCGCCTCCTGCGTCTGCATCCAAACCGGATCGCCGATCTCGATTTCCTCGCGCTGGATCGAAACGAGCTTTCCTTGCAGATCCAGCACGATTTGGCTGGCGCTCTTGACGCCGATGCCCGGCAGGCTTTTAAGCAGTTTGACATCGCCTTCCTCGATGGCGCGCGCCATGTCGGCGCCCGGGCATTTTGTCAGCATCGCCAGCGCGGTTTTGGCGCCGATCCCTTTCACGTTGAGCAGCCGCGTAAAAATCTCGTAGTCCATTTCCGTATCGAATCCAAACAACGTCTGCGCGTCTTCCCGGATTTGATGATACGTGTAAAGAAACGTGACTTTTCCGATTCTATATTTATAAGGATCGCACACGAACACCTCGTATCCGACGCCGTTGACGTCCAAAACAACGGACGCCGGCCGGACGATGCGAACGATCCCTTCCACAAAAGCTATCATACATTCTCCTCTTTTTCCTAGTATACCAGACAATCTGCATCTTATAAATCCCATTCCCGTTTTTATTGGTCTTCGGATAAAAAAGAAGGACACAGACAATCGTCTGAATCCCGTCGATTTTCGATTCAATCGTTTAAGTCGATGTCCAGCAGCACCGGACAGTGGTCGCTGCCGCCAACGCCGTCCAAAATCTCGACTTCCTCCACCTTGCTTTCCAGCGAAGGCGAAACAAGCCAGTAGTCGATGCGCCAGCCCCAGCCCTTTTCCCTGGCCCGGTCAAAGTAGGACCACCACGAGTACTTGCGCTCTTTCGGGTGGACGAGCCGGTAGGCATCCGTCAGCTGGCTGAGCAAATGGCGCCGGAAGCCAAGCCGCTCCTCATTCGTGAATCCGGTCGAGCCCGCCAGCGTCAGCGGATCGTACACATCCAAATTCGTGTTCGCCACATTCAAGTCCCCGCAAAGCAGCACCGGCTTGTCCAGGGCGGCGACAAAAGCCCCAAACGCCTTATCCCACGCGATGCGGTAATCCAGACGCCGAAGCTCTTCGCCGGCGTTTGGCGTGTACACCGTCACGACGTAGTAGCTGTCGTATTCCAGTGTAATGACGCGGCCTTCCTGATCGTGTTCCTGGCAGCCGATCCCGTAACGAACCGACAACGGCTCGCGGTTGGTCATGATCAGCGTGCCGCTGTATCCTTTGCGGACCGCCGAATTCATATATACATACGGATACAAGCCGTCGACGTCGATTTGCTCCGGCTGCGCTTTCGTTTCCTGCAAGCAAACAAAATCGGCGCCGATCTCCTCGATGGCTTCGTTGAATCCCTTTTTCTGGATCGCGCGGATCCCGTTGACATTCCATGTTAATAATTTCATGCTTTCACCTGTTTCCCTTTAAGAGTAGAGGAAAACGGCCGGAAATTCAACATTTTCTCATCCAATCTTGCCCGGCCGGTGCGAAAGAGGCTTGAATCCGCGTCCCCGCACTTCCGAAACTTTGGAAACGACCACAAACGCTTCGGGATCCACTTCGTAAATCGCCTTTTGGACTTCGTACAGCTCTTTGCGAGCCACGATGGCGCAAATCGCTTTCGCCTCCTTTTTCGTGTAGCCGCCTTCGATCCAAAACAGCGTGGCACCCTTGTCGAGCGTATCGACAAACAGCTGGCGCATCATTTCATGCCGAGCGCTCATAATCATCAGCTGGAGCGCCGCCTTGCCAAACGTCATGATTTGATTCATCACAAAATACGTCACGAACACCAGCGTCAAGCCGCAAATGATTTGTTCCGGCGTCGAGTACGTGATTTGGTATACCAAAATAAACAAGTCCATGATGTTCATCGTGACCGAAACGCTCCAGCCAAACTTGCGCTCCAAAATGATTGGCGGGATGTCGAGTCCGCCCGTGCTGGCGCCGGACTGGATAACGAGCCCCAGACCGCATCCCATCAAACCGCCCGCCATGATAGCGGCAATCAGCGGATCGGAAACGAGTTCAATATCGGCTAGAAAAGCGGTCATGGATAAGAAAAGCGGGTAGACGATGGTGGAAACCAGCGTCGTGAGCGCGAACTTCTTTCCAAGAAAGAAAAAGCCGATCGCAAACATGCACAAGTTGATGCCCGTCACGATGGTCGAATACGGCAGACGCGCCCAATGCATAATGATCAAGGCAAGACCCGTCGAGCCGCCCGCGATAAAGCCCGATGGAACGACAAGCATGTTGACGGCCACAGCCAGCAAAAAATTTCCAAGTAAAATACGCGCGAAGAATTGAATGGTTTTCATAAGCTTCCCTCCTTGCACGTCTATTATAAAAAAAGCGGTTTGCAAAAAATGTAGCTTAAGCTACAATTCAAACGTTTTTTTCGATAATATAAAGATATGAAAACGATTCCGCTCAACGCCCGGTCCAAAGCGATTTTAACCCGGATCGGCACAAAAAAAACTTTTTCTCCCGCCCAGACGATTTATTGGCAGCAGGACTTTGGCAATACGTTTTTTTACATTCAAAAAGGCCGGGTCCGGGCTTTTCTTCTTCACGCAAGCGGCAAGGAGCTCACGTATGAAATCGTTGGCGAAGGCCGGCTTGTCGGCATGACCGATCCGCTGCTGGAATCCATTCGAACGACGTCCATCGAGGCCGTTACCCAGGTTGAGCTCATCGAGCTGAAAATCGACGACTTGCTTCGCTGTCCCCAGGAAAGCGGCGAGCTTGCCATCGAGATCATCCGCCTTTTGTCCTACTCCGTCGAGGCTCTGGCCCGCCACGTCCGCCGGCTTACCTTTTTAAACGCGCCTGAGCGAATCGCCGACTTTTTGCTGGAAATCAGCGAGGATCCGCATCCGTCCCTCGAAGTGGCAAACGACACCATTCCATATTCCCACCAGGAGATCGCGGAGTGCTGCGCGCTTCAGCGCGTGACGGTGACAAGGGCGCTCAAAGCGCTGGAAGCCCGGGGGCTGATCGAGCTGGGATACCGGCGCATCACGATCAAAGACCGGACAACCCTTGAAAAGTTCGCCCGGTCTTCGCTTTGATCAATTCGTTTTAATTAAAACGCGATGATACGGCAGCTCGCAGTCTTCCAGAATCGTCAGCGCGTCTTCGTCGATGAGCGTCTGGATCCGGTCCGCGAGCAAATAATCGCTCAGCTTTTGCTGGTAAATCCCTAAAATTTCCCCGATGCCCTGGCTTTCGTATTTCGGTGTCTCGAACCGGTTCAAAATCACGATGTCGTAAATGTCCTCCCGAACCGACATGAGCTGCCCGTTCACGACCGCCCGCAGCGAACTGTTTTCGTTTTTCAGCGATTCCCAAATCATCGAGTAGTAATTCACGTCGAAATAAGGAATCTCGATTTTGAGCGAAAGCACATAGTCGAGATATTCGTACAAAATGTTTTCAAGCGACGGAAACAACGTCGTGTAGTCCGGATTGTGGACGATTTGCGGCAGCTCCACGTACTGCAAGCTGATATCGTATGGATCCAGCAGGGAGCAGACGAAGATGAAGCCGGATACGTCGCCTGGCGAGTTTTCCGAATAAACGCAAATCTCCTCGCCGTTTTTCGCCGCCTCGATCAACCGATCGACATTTTTCACATACGAGTAAATCGACTCCCACAAATGGTCCGGATTTTTGATCTGCCCGTTTTGCGTGTACATTTTGTAAATGAGGTCCAGGCGGTACTGCGAATCGTATGGAAGCCGGATATCGCCTTGGTCGAGCATGAACGCCAGCGCGACGATTTCGTCCTCCGCCGCGATCTTGCCGGCCTCCTGATGCAGTTTCATGATACCGGCGCCGGCTTCCGAGAAAAATACATGGATCATACAGTTTCCCTTCTTAATTTTCTACAAATTCAAATTCAAATCCATCCAGACGGACCGTGTCGCCGTCCTGCACACCCGCGTCGCGCAGCATTTTATCCACGCCCATATAACGCATGCGGTTGGCAAACAAATAATAATCTTCCTCCGTGTTGAGCTTTTTGATATCGAACGCCTTCTCGATTTTCGGACCCCGGATTTCCCAGACATGCGGCGCAAGCTCGGTGATTTCCACGTCTTTTTTCTTTTCCTCGAACTTGTACACCACACCGGTTTCCTTGCCGTCCTCGGCTTCCAGCGGGAACGCCGGCGTCGTCGCGAGCAAGTCGGCCGCTTTGCGCAAAACCGGATCCAGTCCTTCGTGGATGATCGTCGTCGTTTCGTAAACCGGAACATCCGGATACGCCGCCTTGAAACGAGCCAGATTTTCCTGGGCGTTTTCCAAATCCATTTTGTTGGCGACAACGATTTGCGGCCGCTCCATAAGCCGGAGATGATAGTTTTTCAGCTCCTCGTTGATGACACGGTAGTCCTCCACCGGATCGCGGCCTTCCTCGCCGCCCATGTCAAGCACGTGAATGATGACCCGGCACCGTTCGATGTGCTTCAAAAACTGGTGGCCAAGTCCCTTGCCCTGGCTCGCTCCTTCGATAAGCCCCGGCAAATCGGCCAAAATAAAGCTGCGTCCGTCTTGGGTCTGGACCACGCCGACGTTTGGCGTGATTGTCGTGAACGGATAGTCGCCGATTTCCGGCTTGGCGCGGGTGACCGCTTCCAGAAACGTCGACTTCCCAACGCTTGGAAACCCAACGAGTCCGACGTCCGCCAGCACTTTCAGTTCCACGATGGCTTCGTACTCCTCGCCTTCACGGCCGCTTTCCGCGTACTTTGGCGCCGTGTTGCGCGCCGATTTGAAATGGCAGTTGCCACGGCCGCCGCGGCCGCCTTTCGCCACGACCTGCTGCTGAAACGGCTCCGTCAAGTCCGCGACGATCGCGCCGTTGTCCAGCCGTTTCACAAGCGTTCCCAGCGGCACTTTGACGACGCGGCTTTCGCCGTTGGCTCCGTGCATGCGCTTGTTTTTTCCCTTTTCGCCGTTTTGGGCAATCAGTTTGCGGTGATAACGCAAATCGAGCAGCGTCGTCATGCCCGGGTCCGCTTCGAAGATGACGTCGCCGCCGCGGCCGCCGTCCCCGCCAAACGGTCCTCCGTACGCTACATACTTTTCATGACGGAAGCTGACGATTCCGTCGCCTCCGTTTCCTGCTTTGATAAATACTTTTACTTGATCTACAAACATTGGAATGCCTCCATTGGTTTTATTATACGTTTTTCAAAAAAGAAAAACGACCCCCTTGACTTTTTTGGCCGCGGAAGTGATTTTTAAAAGAAAAAAAGAGAGACCTCGCGGCCTCTGCATGTTTACGCTTCTGGGTAAACAGAAACTTGTTTTTTCTTCTTTCCCAACCGTTCGTATTTTACGACACCGTTTACCGTTGCGAACAATGTGTCGTCGCCCCCACGGCCTACGTTTTTACCCGGATGGATCTTCGTTCCGCGCTGACGATAAATGATGCTTCCGGCATGGCATTTTTGACCATCGGCCAGTTTGGCACCAAGACGTTTCGAATGGGAATCACGACCGTTCTTTGTCGAACCTACTCCCTTTTTAGAAGCGAAAAACTGAATATCTAATGTAAAACGCATGATCACACCTCTTTCCTAGTGAATTTGAGTTTATCGGAATACGATTCCTCTATCGTTTTGAGCTGAAGGACCACGGCCCGAAGCACAAGCTGAAGCGAATCGCTGGATCGCTTGACATAAATCCCGATGCGGTCATCGTCGACGGTGAAATCACAGAATTCGGGAAACAACGTGTCCAGCGCGTTCATCGCGCCAAACACAATGCTTGAGATTCCGGCGCATACGACGTCCTGTCCGTATTCGCCCGCCATCGCGTGACCTTTTATATCAATGTTTTGTATATCTTTATGATGGGTAGATATACGAATCTTTACCATGACCTACGCCTCGATGGACTCGATCTTGATTTGCGTATAAGGCTGACGATGTCCTTGTTTGCGGCGTGTCGAGGATTTTTTCGGCTTGTATTTCACGATCGTGATCTTCTTGCCTTTTCCTTGTTTTTCAACGACACCAGTCACTTTTGCTCCTTCGATGAAAGGATGACCGATTTTTCCATCCGCGAACAGAACTTTATCGAATTCAACAGTATCTCCTTCGCTGGCATTGATTTTTTCAACAAAGATCACACTGTCTTTTTCCACTTTGATCTGCTTTCCGCCTGTTTCAATAATTGCGTACATTCCATGCACCTCCTGTCATTTCTAATTGTGAGACTCGCCATCAAGGTGCGATTTCTCGGCTTGAACCTTTTCTGGGCGGTTGCAATACCTTCAACAGTCTGCAACGAAAGTATTATACAAAACCAAGGCGGCGGATGCAACTGGAAATTTGGAAAATTTCCTAGCTTTCCGGCGATAAAACGACCAGGGTGATCCGGTTGGCGAGAATCGAATCCTCTTTTTCCTTCTTTCCCTCCAGCACCAGCAACGCCCCCGGCTTGAGTTCGTCTTTGACGCGCTCAAACAGCTTGGGCATGACGACGGCCTCGCTGGTCCGCGACTCGTCCTCGATGTTGACAAACGCCATCATGTCCCCGCGCTTGGTTTTGTGCGGCTTCACCCGCACGACACGGACAAGCGCTTTGACATAGCCGAGCTGATGCTCCATTTGCGCCAGCGTAGGCACGTTTTGATAGCGGCGGTTGCGCAGCGTTCGAATCGGATGCTCGCTTAAATAAAAGCCATACACGTCCCGCTCCCGTTGCGCTTTTTCAAACGGCCGTTCCTCGTAGCGCGTCAAATTCGGCTTGGAGGCGATCGAGAAGTCGAAGCGAATCTCGTCGGCGTCCTCCACCTTGACGATCCGGGCGTAGTTCCAAATCTGGGCGAGGTTTTCCCGCAACGTGACGCGGTTGATTCCAAACTCGTCAAACGCGCCCCCGTCAATGAGGATCCGGATCGCGCCTTCCCCGACCTTGACGGCGTTTAGCCGGGTCATGCATTCGAACACGTCCGCGAACTCCCTTTTTTTGCGTTCCTCGATGATTTTCGGATACACGCTTTTGCCAATGCCCTTGAGCACTTGCAGCGGCATGCGAAGCGCGTTACCCTCGATCACATACCCTTCTTCGGAGCGCAGCACGCTGGCGGGCAGGATCGGCACGTTCCGCTTCGTGCACTCGTAAATGTACTCGGCGCTTTTTTCCGACGCCCCGATCACGCTGTTGAGCAGGCTTTGATAAAAATACAATGGATAATTCGCCTTTAAATACGCCATGATGTACGCCACGATAGAATACGCGTACGAGTGCGACTTGTTGAAGCCGTACTTGGCGAACTGTTCCATCGTCTCGAAAATGCCTTCCGCCACCGGCTTCTCAATGCCCTGGGCCATCGCCCCGTTCAAAAACGTCGTCCGGTACGACTCCATGACGTCCTTTTTCTTTTTCGACATCGCCTTGCGCAAACTGTCGGCCTGAGCGAGCGTCATTTTCCCAACGACCTGGGCGATTTGCATGATTTGCTCCTGATAAATCATGACGCCATACGTTTCCTTTAAAATCGGCTCCAGCAGCGGATGGGCGTAGCGGATCGTTTCCGGATGTTCCCGCTGCTTCAAATACAACGGAATGTTTTCCATTGGGCCCGGTCTGTACAACGCCAGTGTGACCGAGATGTCCGCGAACGTGCGCGGCTTCACCTTTTTTAGCAGCGCCTTGATTCCGTCCCCCTCGAACTGGAACACACCCACCGTATCGGCCTGGGCCAGCAGCTCGTACGTTTTCGCGTCGTCTTGCGGAAGCTTGAAAATTTCGAGCCAGCCTTTCCCGGCTTTCTCGATCGCGCGCAAGATCCGGTCAATCGTCGTCAGGTTGCGCAATGCGAGCACATCCATCTTGATCAGCCCGAGCGGTTCCAGGTTTTCCATCGTGTACTGGACCGCGTGTAATCCGCCCTCGATTTCAAAAAGCGGACACACATCCAAAATCTTTTTGCGGCTCAGCACGATGCCGGCCGCGTGCACCGAGGTGTGGCGCGGCAGCCCTTCCAGCCTGCGTGCCTGCGCGAACAAGCGTTTCCATTTCGAATGCGATTCCACCATCTTCCGAAACGCCGGCACGCCTTCATAGGCGCCTTGCAGCGTCATCGGAACGCCCTGGATGGAAGGAATGAGCGACGTGATTTGGTCCAGTTCCCGGCTTGGATAGCCAAACGTCTTTCCCACATCGCGCAGCACCTGTTTCGCTTTTAAATTCGAAAACGTGATGATTTGCGAAACGTGGTCGATCCCGTATTTTTCAACCAGGTAGGCGATGACCTCCTCGCGGCGGTCGTCTGGAAAATCCGTGTCGATATCCGGCATTGAAATTCGTTCGGGATTGAGGAAGCGTTCAAACAGCAAGTGGTTTTGTATCGGGTCGATGTGCGTAATGCCTAAACAATACGCCACCAGCGAGCCGGCGGCGCTGCCACGCCCCGGACCAACTAAAATTTTCCGGCTGCGGGCAAACCGGATCATGTCGTACACAATTAAAAAATAATCCGTGAACTCCATGGAGGTGATGACGGACAGCTCGTATTCCAGACGTTGCACATAAACCGGATCCATGCGCCCGTTCAGGCGCTTGGCCAGTCCGGCTTTGCACAGCTTGATCAAATACGAACGCGAGTCGATTCCCAGCTTGTTTTCGAATACCGGCAGCTGGCTTTGCGCGAATGGCTCCGTCAAATGACAGCGCGCCGCGATTTGCTCCGTCATTTCCAAATCGGCCTGCTCATACAGCCGCTCCATTTCCGCGTCCGTTCGAAAATAGCGCCCGTACGACACGAGCAGCGCCGGGTCCTCAATCGTCGTCTGCTTTTCAATAGCGCGCAGCACCTTGAGATCCTCCACTTCGTTTTCTTCCAAATAGAGCACCCTGGACAACGCCACGGTCGGTAAGCCGCAGCGCCTGGCCGTGTCGCGCAGCGTTCCATTCAAGTTGGCACGGTAGCGGGAATCGTTCATCGCGATTGCGATGGTCAAATCCTCGAACGCGTCTTGAATCCGTCGCAGCCAGGCGACAAGTTGTTTTTCGTCGTTTTGCTCCAGCGCGGCTTCCAGCGCGTCGTTGTCGCCATACGTGATCAACGCGCACCCCGCCTGCAGCGCGGCCAGCTCGTCCAAGGTCGGCTCTTTCCTTGAAGCCAGCGCGGAGATTTGATACAGGCTGGCGAGTCCTTCGTTGTTTTTGGCAAGAATGACAAATCCAATCTTTTCCGTTTCGCCAACCGACGCTTCCACTTCCAGGCCAACGATCGGAGCGATGTCATACTGCTTGCAGGCGCGCAAAAACGCCGGCACGCCAAACAACACGTTCCGGTCGGTGAGCGCCACGTATTTTTTTTGTTCCATTTTAGCCTTTTTTACGAGCTGCTCGATTCGAATCGGCGATTGCAGCAGCGAGAAGGCGCTTTGTGTGTGTAAATGAATCATACTTTCATTTTAGCATAATTTCTGCACAAAAAAGAGGTCTATACAGACCTCTCGCAGTTCTCTTCTTCGTTTTCCTGCGCCAGCGCCACAAGCTGATGAATGATTTCCTCCACTTGCTCGAGCCGCAGATCTTTGATTCCGGAAGCGCAGGCGTGGCCCCCGCCGCCAAAACGGGTCGCGATTTGACGGATATCGAGCGTTTTGGCTCGAAGCGACGCGTTGTAGATTCCCGGCGTTTTTTCCGTAAACAACGCCCAAACCTTCACTTCTTCGATATTGGACAAAGCGTAGACTTTATCCTTGGCTTGTGCGAATGTCAAATGGCAGCGCTCATAGTCCTCGATGGACAGGATGGATGTCAGCGCGCCCTTTTCGAACCGGGCGCGTTCGCGAACCCGGTTTTCGTAATAAAACTCCGGCAGCGTAATCGCGAAGTTGTGCTCGTTGGCCCGCTGCACATCGGCGCCCTGCTCTACCAGGTACCGTCCCGCCTCAAACGATTCCGGACGGGTGTTGCTCGTTGTGAACCGGATGTTGTCGGCGATTAGCCCCTCGTATAAATACTGGGCCGCGTTCGCCGGGATGGTCTGATGGCGGGCTTGAAAATACAACGCGACGAGTTCGCACGTCGCTGAGGCGTCCTGGTCGATCCACTCGGTTTGCCCCATCGTTTCGACCGGAACATGGTGGTCGATTCGAATCACCTGCGCGGCGCGCAAGGCCCGGTCGTCGTCGATGCGGGCTTGGTTGGCCGTGTCCAGCACGATGGCCAGCGCGTTTTGAATCGTGGCGTCGTCGGCTGTGTCCATCACGATCCCGTCGACGCTCATCGTTCCAAGCGCCAGCACTTTCTTTTTTGGATACAAGCTTTGCAGCGCGGTTTTCAACCCCATTTGCGAGCCGATCGCGTCCTGATCCGGGAACTGGTGGCGGAAAATACAAATCGTGTCCGCCTGTTCGATGGCTTCGGCGATCTTATTGATCGTTTCCATGGGTGAGATCCTTGTATGCGTCGCGCGCGAGCATGACCTCTTCGTTTGTCGGGATGACCCAAACCGCGATTTTCGAATCCGGCGCCGAAATCAAGGCTTCCTTGCCGCGCACGTTGTTTTTCGCCGCGTCAAATTTCACGCCCAGACACTCGATTCCTTCGCAAACGTGTTCCCGGATGTCGATAGCGTTTTCACCGATTCCGCCGGCGAACACGATGGCGTCGCAGCCGCCCATCAGCGCGAAGTAGCCGCCAATCGTCTCGATGATGCGGTTGACGTACACTTTTTCCGTCAGGATGGCGCGCTCGTTGCCGGCCTTGATGCCGTCTTCGATATCGCGCGAATCCGACGAAATGCCCGACAAGCCGAGCATACCGGACTGTTTGTTCAAAATATCATCAAGTTCGGCTGCCGTATACCCGTATTTGTTTTGAAGGAAGATCAGGATCGCCGGGTCGATGTCGCCCGAACGCGTTCCCATCATCACGCCGGCCAGCGGTGTGAATCCCATCGACGTCTTCAGCGATTTTCCGTCTTTGATCGCGGTAATGGACGCGCCGTTTCCAAGATGGCACGTGATGATGTTCATTTTGTCCACTGGCTTTCCTTCGATTTCGGCCAGACGTTCCACGAGGTATTTGTGGCTCGTTCCATGCATTCCGTACCGGCGGATATGATCTTCTTCATAAAACTTGTAAGGGATCGGATAGATGAAGTTTTCCTCCGGCATCGACTGGTGGAACGCGGTGTCGAACACGAACGTGTGGCTCGCGTTTGGAAGCGCCTCCTTAAACGAGCGGTAGCCTACAAGACCAGCCGGATTGTGGAGCGGAGCCAGCGGGATGCACGCTTCGAATTTCTCTTCGGCCTCGTCGCTTGCTTTCACGGAATCCGAGTAGAACTCGCCGCCATGCACCATCCGGTGTCCTACGGCTTCAATATCTTCAAGACGGTTGACGACGCCATGCTCGATCAAGGCGTCGATCAGTTTTTGAACCGCTACGGAATGATCGGGGATGTTGGAGATTTCCTCGAATTTTTCATCGCCGACTTTGATGGAGAATACGGAATCGTTCAATCCGATTCGCTCCACAAGACCTTTGGCAAGAACCTTTTCGCTTGGCATTTCGAATACCTGGAATTTCAAAGATGAGCTTCCGGCATTCACACTCATTACTATTGACATAATATTTATTCCTCCTGTTGCAAAGTGAGCAGCTCATTCAGTGAGCGCTTGCATTCCTCTAATGTCACAGACAATTCTATTATAGAATAGATTTCTGTTTTGAATTGTAAAAATTTGATGTTTTTTTCGTATTTTTCTAATAGCTGCACGCTCTTGTGCACCGCGTCCATGACCGCCGTGCGCGAGATGCCCAGCTCCTGCGCGATCTCGCTGTACGAAAGATCCTCCTTCGTATACAAATCCATGATCTCCTGCTGGCGGCTTGTGAGCAGCGAGCCATAGACATCCATCAAATCGTTGACTTGGATATTATTCATCTTCCAGCCCTTTGGTGATGCCGATCAAATACGCGTTCAAGTCAAACGGACGCAAGTCGGCCGGTTTTTCGCCCAGTCCCAAAAAGCGGACCGGCAAATGAAGCAAGTCGCGAATGGCCATGACGACGCCGCCTTTGGCGGTGCCATCCATTTTCGTCAAAATGATGCCCGTCACGTTGGTGGCTTCCAAAAACTCCTTCGCCTGCGAGATGCCGTTTTGGCCTGTCGTCGCGTCGAGCACGAGCCACACTTCCTGCGGCGCGCCCGGAATCTCCTTTTCGCATACGCGGTTCATCTTGGACAACTCCTTCATCAGATTCGTCTTGTTTTGAAGGCGCCCTGCCGTGTCGGCGATCAGGATGTCGATGTCGTTTTCTTTGGCGTAGCGGCACGCGTCCACGAGCACACTGCTTGGATCCTGTCCCTGCTTGCCTTTGATGCATGGCACATCCAGGCGCTGGGCCCAAGTCGCGATCTGGTCGATCGCCCCGGCGCGGAACGTGTCCGCCGCGGCCACTGCCACGCTTTTGCCTTGCTCTTTGTAGTACTCGATCAGCTTGGCGCTCGTCGTCGTTTTTCCCGCGCCGTTGACGCCAACCATTAAAATCACCGTAGGTCCGTCCTCGTTGTACCGGATTTGCGGATCGCTTTCCGGATCGTAAAAATCATATAAAATCGAAATCAGGTAGTCTTCCATCGAATCGTAGTTTTTGATGTTCTTACCTTCTTTCTCGAACTGGTCCACAAGCTTTTGCGCCGTGTGGATGCCGACATCGCTTTCCAGCATGAGAATCATGATTTCTTCCAGCAGCTCGTCGTCGATGCCGTGAAAGTTGTTGGAAAGCGCGCGCAGCCGGTCCCCGAACGTCTTTTTCGAACGGGACAGCCCGCTTAAATACTTATCCTTGTCTTTGTTGCGCGCGAACGCGTCTTTGATTTTTTGAAAAAAAGCCATATTATTCCTCCTCGCCGTGCGCGTAGGACACAGCGTCTTTCAAAAGCACTTTCAAGATTTGCGACACGCCATCCTGCTGCATCGTGACTCCATACAACGTGTCGCACTGCTCCATCGTCCCGGGCCGGTGCGTCACCACGATAAACTGGGACTGGTCCCGGAAATGGGACAAGTAGCGGGCGAACCGCTCGACGTTTCCCTGGTCGAGCGCCGCTTCCACCTCGTCAAAAATACACAAAGGAATGAGCCGCGCCTTCAGGATCGCGAACAAGACGCTGATCGCGATCAACGCTTTCTCGCCCCCGGAAAACGACTGGATGTTTTTGATGAGCTTGCCGGGCGGCTGGACGTCGATGTCGATTCCGGTATTTAGCACGTCTTGCGGATCCACCATGGACAGCCGCGCTTTTCCGCCGCCGAACATCGACTTGAACACGACGTCGAGCTCCGCGTTGATCTTGTCGAACATTTCGGTGAATTTTTCCACCATCGTTTTGTCCATCTCGTCAATCGCGTGTAAAATTTGCTCGCCTGCTTCCTGCAAGTCTTGTTTCTGGTGCTCGAGATAGTCGAACCGCTCCTTGATCTCGTCGAATTGAGCCGGCGCGTCCAGATTGACGTTGCCAAGCCGGGCAATCAAATTGCGCAGTTCGCGCACACGTTCGCGCGCGGCGTCGATGTCGATGTCCTTGCGCTTCGTGCAGGCGAAATCGTACGTCATTTGATAGTCCGCGTTGAGCCGGTCAAGCGCGTTTTCCTGTTTGGTCTTGTGTTGGGCGAGCTGCATTTCGCTTTGATGGATCGCCTGCAAAATGGCGTTGATTTCCCGGCGCTGGCCACGGACGCTCGTTTCGAGCTGCTCAAGATCCTTGCCTTTGTTCATGCGCGTCGTCCGCAAGGCGCTCATTTGCGCCGCCAGCGTGTCGATCCGGCTGTGGATGTCGGCGATGGCTGCCACGAGCGAGTCGTCCATTTCCTTTTCGTCCTCCTCGCCGGCCGAGATGGCGATTTGATCGTATTCGTCTTGCAGGGAGTCGAATTTTTGTTTTTTGACAAGAACGATGTTTTCCAGCTTGGCCGACTCGATTTGCAAGGCGATCAGCTGTTCCTGCTCGTCCTCGTTGCGCCGCTCCGTTTGGCGGATTTTGGCGTTTTGCTGCTCGATGGCTTGCGTCTGCCGCTCGATTTTTCGCGCGAGCTCGTCGCGCTCCTGACCAAGGGTCACCGGCGTCGACTGGGACTTGTTGCGCCCGCCCGTCATGGCGCCGCCGCTATGGACGATTTCGCCGTCGAGCGTGACGATCTTGGTTGAATAGCGCAACCGCTTGGCGCACTCGTTGGCGTTTTCGAGCGTGTCGGTAATAAAGATGCCGGCAAGCAGGCGATCCCGCACGTCGTTGTATTTGGGGGCGCAGTCGACCCATTCGTTCGCCCATCCGATAGCGCCGGGCACGCTGGCGGCAATCGCCTTGTTCTGGCTGGAAGGATAGCGCGGATGGCACACGGTCATCGGCAAAAACGTGGCGCGGCCCGACTGGTTTTTTTTCAGGAAGTGGATCGCCGCCCGGGCGCTTTCCTCGTTTTTGGTGACGATTTGGTACATCGTTCCGCCCAGCGCGTTGGAAATGGCGACCGCTTTGTCGTCTTTTGGCACGATTAGCTCGGACACCGTTCCTTCGATGCCTTCCAGCGAGCGTCTGGCGTGGATGATGGCACGTACCCCCGCCTGGTGCTGGTATGGCTGGCGGATCATGTTCTCGACGATGTGCATCCGGTTTTCCAGCTGCTGCCCGATGGAGCGGGCCTGGGCGAGGGCGCGCTGGTCGAGCGCGAGCTGTTCCTTTTTTTGCGCGAGCGTCTTGGCTCGCAAGGCGTATTCCGTTCGCAGGGCATCCAGGCGCTTCTTCCGGTCCTCGTATTCGTAGCGGGCTTCCTGCCGCATTTCGTTGAGGGCCGCTTTTTTCTGGCGCAAATCCGCTACCTGAAGCGTGTACTTGCGCTTTTCGTCCAGCTCGACTTTCCGCTTTTCGAGCTGCACGCTTTCCTCCATCGCTTGCGTGTAGTCTTGCTGGAGGCTTTGGACTTTGGCGTCAAGCTGGTAAATTTCCTGGCGCAGCGCGTCGATGTCGGCTTCGTTGCGCTCCAGCATGCGCGTTTGCTCGACTTGGTTTCCTTGCGCTTCCAAAATCGTCCGTTCGATTTCCCGGATCGAGGCGTCTAGCGATTCCACTTCCTCGACGAGAACGCTGATCTCGATTTCGAATAGCTCGTTTTTGTACGCGAGAAACTGCTTCGCCTTTTTCGCCTGCCGTTCCAGCGGTCCGATTTGCCGTTCCAGCTCGTCCAAAATATCTTGCAGGCGCTCCAGATTTTCTTTGGTCTGTTCCAGTTTTTGAAGCGAGATCTTTTTTCTTTTTTTATATTTCGCCACGCCCGCGGCTTCTTCGAACAAGCCGCGCCGCTCTTCCGGCTTGGCGTCGGCGAACGACGAAATGTTGCCTTGGGAAATGATGCTGAGCGAATCCCTTCCCAGACCGGTATCCATGATGAGCTCCTGAATGTCTTTGAGCCGGCACGGCGTCTTGTTGATGAAATACCCCGCCTCGTTGTTGGCCCGATGGATTTGACGCGTGATCTCGATTTCGTCAAACGGCGAGTCGAACACCTTGCGGGTATTGTCGAACACGAGCGTCACTTTCGCCATATTGACGCGTTTTCGCTGTTCGCTTCCGGAAAAGATAATATCGGCCATGTTCGTTCCGGAGCGTAGCGACTTCACGCTCTGTTCCCCGAGCACCCACCGGATGGCGTCGTTGATGTTGCTTTTGCCGCAGCCGTTCGGTCCGACGATTCCGGTGATGTCGTGATCAAACTGCACGATCGTTTTGTCCGCGAAACTTTTAAACCCTTGCAGTTCGATTCGTTTTAAAAACATATATTCACCTACCAATCTTTTTTATTATACACCGGAATGAATCCGGTACGATAGAAAAAAAACCGATCGACTTTCATCAATCGGCTTCATAGGCATGGTCAGGACGACGGGATTTGAACCTGCGGTCTCTTGGACCCGAACCAAGCGCTCTACCAAGCTGAGCTACGTCCTGATAGACAATAGATTATCACTCAACTTCATAAATAGCAATCCCTATTTTCACATAAAATATAAAATTCCGGCTAAATGGCACAAACTCGCCAAAATAATAAAGATATGCCACGTAAAATGGAAAAAGTTTTTTTCGGGATGCGAGTAAAAATACGTCCCTATCGTGTACAGCACGCCGCCGGCCACAAGCAACGTCAAAAAGATCCAGTTCGTATGGGCGATCAGCGCCGGTAAAATGAAGAGCGCCATCCATCCCATAACCATGTAGATCGTCATCGACAAAACTTTGTAGCGTTTTTTGGCGATGCTTTTAAGCAACACCCCGGCCAGCACCATCGCCCACTCAATGGCCAGCACAGTGTACCCGACCCAGTTGTGTAGCACGACAAGGCAAATCGGGGTGTATGTGCCCGCGATCGCGAGCAGGATCATGATGTGATCCAGTTTGCGAAACACGTATTTGTACGTCGTGTGATACGGCATCATGTGGTAAAGGCAGCTGCCGCCAAACATGAACATCATGCAAAAGAAGTACACCGAGATCCCGGCCGCCTCCATGGCGCCGCCCATCGTGTAGGCGCGTATGGCATAGTACGGAAGCGTGAACAGGAGAATAAAAAACATGACGCCGTGGGAAATCGAGTTGCCGATTTCCTCGCCAAATGTCAACGGATAAGGTTCTTTCATTAAAGTGTCTTCATTTTTTTTCATACGAGCATCTTAACTTTAATGAGGTTAAAATTCAAGCCGGATGAAAAATTACAAGACCAGGCACCACAAAAGCGCGATCAAACCGCCAATCAAGGCGGCGATCAGCGCGGCGAACACCTTTTGATACGGACGCACCGCTTTTTCCCGCTCCTTTTGAATTTGCGAGAGCGAAACGCCTTGCATGAACGCGTCGATTTCCTTGTAGCTTTGAATATCGAGCGCTTTCTTTTGCTTTTCCACCTTCAAGGCATACGCCATCGTAACCGCGAAAAAAGCGATATCCAAGACGATGCCAATCCATTTTCCAATCAAGCCAATGGGCACGCACAAAATCGTGAACGCGATCAATAAAACCGCAAAGATCGTGGCGTCCCGGTTGAACACCGCCTTGCTTTCCTGGTTGTGAATGACTTCTTTCATTTCCTGCTGATCTCCTTTCACGAGGTCGTCGATCGTCGTCGAAAACAAAATACTCATGCGCAGCAGGCTTTCCAGATCGGGATACGTCTTGTCGTTTTCCCAGTTGGACACCGACTGCCGGCTGACATAAATCTTTTCCGCCAGCTCCTCTTGCGTCCAGTGGTTCGCCTGCCGCTGCTTTTTGATTTGCTTTCCGATTTCCATAAACGAATCCCCCTTGTCCGCATTGTTTCATTTCTCGTGTTTTTTGTCGATCCAACGTATTTGACATCGCAAAAAAAGACTGTTTTTTTCACAGTCTTTAAAACATTTTCGCGATATCGTTGTACGTCGCGAATAGGAAAATTCCTATGAGCAGCACAAAGCTGGCCAAAATGATGTTTTCCACGAGCTTCTCGTTGATTTTACGGCGCGTGATGCGCTCAATAAGCAAGATCAGGACGCGGCCGCCATCGAGCGCCGGAATCGGCAGCAAGTTGAAAATGCCGATATTTAGCGAGATCAAGGCGAAAAGCGACAAGTACGACATCCAGCCCATCTCGGTCGTCTTCTTCGTCAAATTCAAAATGCCCACCGGTCCAGACAAGTTTTCATAGCCTTTTCCTTTGACAAGCTGGCCTAGCGAGCGGAAAATCGAGGAGCCCGAATCGACCATGTCGTCCCATCCGACTTTGAACGCTTCGTACCACGCGATCGGACGGGCGTACGACGTGGCAATCGAGCCAATCTCGTACGTCTGGGTGTCTTTGTTGTAGCGCGGCGTGATCTTCACATCCAGCGTCTCGTTTCCGCGCGCGATTGTATACGTGCTTTCGGTTGGATTGTACTGGATGAATTCGATCACATCGAACTGCCGTTGCGGCTCGATGCTTTCCGAACCATTCGTGACGCGGATGATTTCATCGTCCTTTTGCAGTCCTGCCTTGGCGGCCGGCGAATTTTCCACGACTTCGTACACGACGGGCTTGGCGTCTTCGACGACATAGCCGCGCGCCATCGCCAAGCCGGTAAACAAGGCGTAGGCAAGCACGATGTTCATCGTGACGCCCGCCAGCATGATGACGATTTGCTTCCATGGCGCGATGTTGTTGAGGCGCCGGGCAGCCGGCACGTCCTTGAGCCAGTCGTCTTCGCTCTCGTCCTGGCTGCCGTCCTGCTCGCCGGCCATCATGACGTAGCCGCCAAACGGAATCGCCCGAATCGAAAACGTCGTTTCCTTCCCCTCTTTTTGCCACAGCGCCGGCCCCATGCCGATGGAAAATTCCTTGCAGAACACGCCAAATTTTTTCGCCATCGCGAAGTGGCCAAGCTCATGAATAATCACGATGACGCTCAGCATGAACAAGAACGCGATCAATCCAATGATTAGATTCATATTTTTTATCCCCCTTCAAATGTTTAAATCAAAAAAATATGGAACAGGACACCAAAAACCAAAATATTGATCAGCAGCGAGTCGACCCGGTCCAGCACGCCCCCGTGCCCCGGCAGCAAATTGGAAAAGTCCTTAATGCCGAAGTGGCGTTTGATGGCGCTAAAGCAAAGATCGCCGAGTTCCGCGAAAACCGGACAAAGCAAACAGAGCAGCACGTTGACCGTCACATTCAGATTGCTCCAGTACAGCGAGCTGAGCGCGATGCTGATGATGGCTCCCGAAACGACACCGCCAAAAAAGCCCTCCCAGCTTTTTTTCGGCGAGATGCGCGGATTCATCTTGTGCCGGCCAAACGCCCGGCCGATAAAGTAGGCGCCGGTATCCGATCCGTATGTCGCGAAAACAATCGTCCATAAATACATATGGTTGGCGATAATTTCCCCCATTGAAATATAAAAGAGGGAAAACAAAACGAAAAACACAACGAGGGAATTGGCGTCGACGATCGAAAAGCGTTCCATAAAAACAGGCAGTCCCCACAAAAAGAGAACGACGCAAGCTACCAGCACGAACAGCCAGCTTCCGGGCACGAACCTCGCCCCCAGAACCCCGCCAATCGCGACGACCAGCAGCCACGACCAGTTGGAAAAACCGGGCAGGATGCGCATCCATTCCCAGGCGCCGGCGCATACGATAAAGAGGGCCAGCAGCTCAAGGGGCCAGCTTCCGTAAAAAACCGGAAACGCGACGACCAAAATAATGAGGATCGCCGTCAGGATTCTCGTTTTCATCATACGCCCCCAAAGCGGCGGTCGCGTTCGCTGTATAGACGCAGGCACTCGTCGAGTTTCGCCTCGTCAAAGTCCGGCCACGCGACAGGCGTGAAAATGAGTTCCGCGTACGCGATTTGCCACAGCAAAAAGTTCGAGATGCGTTCCTCGCCGCTTGTGCGAATGAGCAAATCCACGTTTTCGGGCACGAACAAATAGCTGGAAAAGTCCTCTTCGCTTAAATCGTTGGCGCGTTCCTGCTCGAGCACTTGCCTTGTGTATTCCCGGATCGCCAAAACGATTTCCCGTCTGGATCCGTAATTGATGGCGATGCAAAGCTCCAGACCGGTGTTGCGCTCCGTCTGGTTGACCGCTTTGCGAATTACCTTTTGCGTTTCTTTCGGGAAGCGCTCCAGCTCGCCGGCGAACGTGACGCGGATGTTGTTTTCCATCAGCTCTTTAATGAATTTTGAAAAAAAGATGCCTGGCAGCTTGCACAAATAGGAAATCTCGTCCTCGGGGCGTTTCCAGTTTTCGGTGGAGAACGCGTACAGGATCAGTTTTTTAATGTGGAGTCGATTGGCTTCCAAAGCGATCGTGCGGATTTGGTCCGCGCCTTTTTTATGGCCGGCGGTCCGGGGCAGTCCTTGTTTTTTGGCCCAGCGCCCATTTCCATCCATGATGATCGCGACGGTTTCAGGTACTTGCATAGGTTTGACGATATACGGCGTGTATACTTTTCCTTTCTATTTTAGAATAACGAATTTTGGGGATTCATGACAATCGTTTGCTACGGGAATAGAAAAAACCCAATGGGGATTGGGTCTAAACGTTTAAGATCTCGTTTTTCTTTTCCGTTGTGATCTTGTCGACTTCCTTCGTGAATTTGTCCGTCAGTTTTTGTGCGTCGTTCAGTAATTCTTTTGTGATGTCCTCGCTGATTTCCTTGTCTTTTTTCAAGGCGTCGTTGCAGTCGCGGCGGATGTTGCGAATCGCCACTTTGCATTCTTCCGCGAATTTTTGCGCATCTTTGGCGAGCTGCTTGCGCCGGTCCTGTGTCAGCTGCGGAACGAGAATTCGGATTTGATCGGCTTCCGCCTGCGGGTTCAGCCCCAGATTGGCCGCCTGGATCGCGTGGGCGATGGCTTTGACCGTCGAACGGTCGTAAGGCTTGATGACCAGTTGCGTTCCTTCCACAACCGAGATCCGCGCGATTTGGTTGATTGGTGTCGGTTCCCCGTAGTAGTCCACGTGTACCCGGTCCAGGATTTGGGAATTAGCCCGTCCTGTCCGGATCGTCGCGAGATTTTCCTCCAGGTTCTCGATCGCGTCCATCATTCTCAATTCGGCTTTTTCTAAATGTTCACTCATATGTTTTCTCCTTTATTTTGATATGACTGTTCCGTCCACGTCCTGCTGAACGGCTTTTAAAATGTTTCCCTCTTCATTCATGTTAAACACAACCAGGTCGATGTCGTTGTCCATACACATGCTGATCGCGGTGGAATCCATGACTTGCAAGCCTTTGTTCAAAACATCCATATAGGAAAGATGATCGAATTTCTTGGCGTTTGGATCTTTCTTCGGATCGGCGTCATACACTCCGTCCACGCCGTTTTTAGCCATCAGGATCACATCGGCGTCGATTTCGGAAGCCCGCAGCGCCGCGGTCGTATCCGTGCTAAAATACGGCGATCCGGTGCCGGCTCCGAAAATAACGATGCGGCCTTTGTCCAGATGACGCAGGGCGCGCCGCAAAATGTACGGTTCGGCTACTTTTTGCATTTCCACCGCCGTCTGTACGCGGGTGTCGACATCTTCCTGCTCCAAAGCGTTTTGTACCGCCAGCGCGTTGATGACGGTGCCCAGCATGCCCATGTAGTCGGCCTGCGAGCGGTTCATTCCCATTTCCGCCATCATCTTGCCGCGGATAAAGTTGCCCCCGCCCACGACGATCGCCAGCTCCACGCCGGTTTCTTTTACTTTCTTCAATTCTTTTGCCAGCCGTTTCAAGACTTTCGGCTCCAGAGCGTTTTCATTGGAGGAGAGCGCTTCTCCGCTTAATTTTAATAAAACTCGTTTATACATGAATTTCAAGCTCCTTTGATTATCATTCCAATTATACTAAATCCGCCTTTAAATGAAAAGACTCGGTTGGCAGAAACCAAAAACAGCCATCGCAAAAAAAAAGCCCTGCGCGTCGGCAAGGCGTATTCATTAATCTTTCATCAGCAAAACCATGACGGCTTTTTGCGCGTGCAGGCGGTTTTCCGCCTCCTCGAAAATCTCGTCCGCGTGCTCCTCGAACACCTTCTCCGTGATTTCCTGCTCCCGGTACGCCGGCAGACAATGCAGCACCATCGCTTCGGGCTTGGCCACCTTCATAAGCTCATCGTTGACCTGATACGGCGCGAAGGCGATTTGCCGCACCTCTTTTTCAGCTTCCACACCCATGCTCGCCCATGTATCCGTAATGACGACATCGGCGTCTTTCACCGCTTCGTATGGATCGTTCGTCCATGTGAACGTGTCGTATTCCGACGCGAAATCCAAAACGATCGGATCCGGCTTGTATTCGTCCGGTGTCGCCACGGAAACGACCATGCCCGTTTTGAGCCCGCCAACAATCAGCGAGTTGGCCATGTTGTCGCCATCGCCAAGGTACGCCATTTTGACGCCTTTAAGCGAGCCAAACCGCTCACGAATCGTCATCAAGTCCGCCAGCACCTGGCAAGGATGCGAAAAATCCGTCAGTCCGTTGATGACCGGAATGGTGCCGTACTCCGCCAAGTCTTCGACTTCCTTCTGATCGAATGTCCGAATCATGATCGCGTCCAAATAGCGCGAAAGCACCCGGGCCGTGTCCTGGACCGGCTCGCCGCGGCCGATTTGAAGATCGCGTGCCGACAAAAACAGCGCCTGTCCGCCCAGCTGGTTCATGCCGGTTTCAAACGACACCCGCGTCCGCGTGCTCGCCTTTTGGAAAATCAAGCCAATCGACTTGCCAATAAGATACGGATGCGCGATGCCGTGCTTTTTTTCATATTTCAGCTGGTCCGCCAAATCAAGGATCTGGGTAATTTCCTCCGGGCTTAAATCCAGCATTTTTAAAACGTGTTTCATGCCAATACCTCCTCAAAGATGTTCAATGCGTCGTCGATTTGTTTTTTTGTAATGATAAGCGGCGGCAGCAGGCGAATCGTGTTCGTCCCCGCCTTTAAAACGAGCATGCCTCGATCCATGCACGCCTGGATGAGGCCGCCGATTTCCTCCGGGTCGACTTCGATGCCAATCATCAGTCCGATTCCACGCACATCCTTGATTCGCTCGGATGGGATCGCCTTCAACCGCTCCATAAAATACGTTCCTTTTTGCTCGACGTCTTTCAAAAAATCCGGATCGTTCACCAGCGACAAAACCGTGTCGGCGCTTGTCGTCGCCAGCGGATTGGCACCAAATGTCGAGCCATGATCGCCAGCCTGCAACGCGGTGGATGTTTTTTCATTCGTTAAAATACCGCCAATTGGCACGCCGCCGCCAAGTCCTTTCGCCATCGAGACGATGTCGGGCTCGATGCCGTAGTTTTCGTAACAAAACAACTTGCCAGTTCGTCCGATACCCGTTTGCACCTCGTCGATCAGCAGCAAAATATCCCGTTCCTTGCAAAATTGTTCGAGTTCGCGCACAAAGACCGGATCGAGTGGCCGGACCCCGCTCTCGCCCTGGATAAGCTCGAGCATGATGCCGCACGTCTTATCGTCCGCCTTCGCTTTGACGTCGTCGATGTTGTTGGCTTCCACGTAGTCGAACCCGTCGGTAAACGGGTAAAAGTACTGGTGGAACTTGTCTTGTCCGGTCGCTTCCAGCGTGGCGATCGTCCGGCCGTGAAACGAGTTGACAAGCGTCAAAATTTTCGTCCGGTCCATCGCGTAGTTTGTTTGCGAGTATTTGCGGGCCGCCTTGATCATCGCCTCGTTGGCTTCCGCCCCGGAATTGGAGAAAAAAGCCTTTTTCATGCCGGTCGCCTCGCAAAGCTGTTTGGCGGCGGACACCATCGGTTTTGTGTAATACAAATTGCTGACGTGCATCAGCTTTCCGACTTGCTCCTGCAAAGCCCGGGTCAAGATTGGATGGGCGTGGCCGAGGCAGTTGACGCCGATACCGCTTGTCAAATCCAAATACGCCTTTCCATCCAGATCGTATAAATAACATCCGTCTCCATGGTCGAGCGAAAGGTCAAAACGGCCATACGTCTGCATGACGTATTGTTTTTCGTCCGCTTTTAATTGGGCATGTTCCATATTCGTTTTCCTCCTTGTTGTCAACTAAACATCGTTCCGATTCCATCGTCGCTAAGCAATTCAATCAAAATGGAATGCGGTAGCCGTCCGTCCTGAATGTTCGCGCGCTCCACGCCTTGCCGCACCGCCTCCACGCAGCAGTCCACTTTCGGAATCATGCCGCCGGAAATAATGCCCGACATGACGAGCGCCGGCACTTGCGACACTTTCAAACGGCGAATGAGCGTGTCCGGATTGCCGGGATCTTTCATGAGGCCCGGCACATCCGTAAGCAGGATGAGCTTTTTGGCGTGCAGGGCGCTGGCGAGCTTGCTGGCCGCCGTGTCGGCGTTGATGTTGTAGGACGCCGGCTCGTGCATGCCGGCCGCCACGCTGGAAACGACAGGGATATATCCTTTCTCAATCACATCCAGCACGATTTTTGGATTCACGTCTATGACTTCGCCGACGTAGCCGTAATCCACTTCGCTTTCATCCCGGTACGGCACGGCGCGAAACAAGCCGCCATCCATGCCCGACAAGCCGACTCCCTGCCCTTCGAGCAGGCCGACAAGATCTTTGTTCACCTTTCCGCACAACACCATTTGCACGATCTCCATCGTTTCTTTCGTCGTGACGCGCAAGCCGTTTTCAAACCGCGAAGGTATATCGACTTTGCGCAGCATCTCGGAAATATCGGGCCCGCCGCCATGGACGAGGACGACATGGATGCCGACCAGCCGCAGCAAAAGCACGTCCTGAATGACGGCTCGTTTGAGCTCGTCGTCAATCATGGCGTTGCCGCCATATTTGATTACAATAATTTGATCGTGGTATTCACGAATGTACGGGAGCGCCTCGATCAGGATATTCGCTCTTTCCTTTGCCATCATGTCCGGTAGTCCCCGTTGATTTTGACATAGTCGTAAGTCAAGTCGCACCCCCAGCACGTGCATTCGGCGTTTCCTTCGTGAAGGTTGATTTCAATGTCGATTTCATCCTCGGAAAGAATCGCCGCGGCAAGTTCCTCGGAAAATGGCACGCCTTTGCCTTGCGCGCACACCTTGACACATCCGCAAGCCGACGCAAACGCGACATCGACAAGCGCCGGATCAAATTCGGCTCCCGAATAGCCCATCGCGCAAAGCACCCGGCCCCAGTTGGCGTCGTGTCCAAACATCGCCGCTTTGCATAACGACGAGGAAACGACCGCCTTGGCCAAAGTTTCAGCCTGGTCCTCCTCTTTGGCTTCCTTGACGCGGCAAGTAATCAGCCGGCTCGCTCCCTCGCCGTCTTTGGCGATTTGAACCGCCAGGCTTTCCATAACGGTTTTTAGCGCCTGCTGGAACAAAACGAACGATTCGTCTTCTTTCACGATCGTTGGATTGCCAGCCAGTCCGTTGGCCATGACAAGACACATGTCGTTGGTCGACGTGTCGCCATCCACGCTGACGCGGTTGAACGTTTGATTCGTATTGTCGAGCAGCGCTTTTTGAAGGAGGGTGTGGTCGATGGCACAATCCGTCAAAATAAACGCGAGCATCGTTCCCATGTTGGGATGGATCATTCCCGATCCTTTGCAGATACCAAGAATACGAACCGACTTTCCATCCAAAACGACCGTCGCTTCCGCGATTTTCTCGGTGGTATCCGTCGTCATGATCGCGTTGGCCGCTTCTTCGATGGTGGTGCCTAATTGTAAGGAAGACAAATTCTCCTCAATGCATTCCACCGGCAGCTCCACACCGATGACGCCCGTGGAGGCGACGAGCACCTGGTCGGGCGCGATATCTAAAAACTTGGCCGCCGCCTTTTGCTCGCGGATGGCGTTTTCCATACCATGGAGCGCGCAGGCGTTGGCGTTGCCTGAATTGACGATGACCGCTTGCGCCTCGTGGTTTTTGAGCGTTTCCTTATTCAGCAAAAGCGGATCCGCTTTGACGACGTTTTTCGTATACACGGCGCCAACCTGGCATGGCACGCTTGAATAGATGAGCGCCACGTCGTTTTTTGTTTGGTTTTTTCGAATGCCGCAATGACAAGCACCGGCATAAAATCCTTGTGGAGTTTCCATTCCTTCCTATCCTTCCTTTTTTCTCAATCCCTCGAACTCGTCGAGCCCAAGCATTAAATTCATATTTTGGATCGCCGCGCCGCAAGCGCCTTTTCCTAAATTGTCAAACGAGGCGGTCACGATCGTTTTTTTCTTGCTGCCACCGACATAGATCTTCAGCTCGTCGGTGTCGGCCTGCGCGTTGGCGGCCAGCATCGGCTCTTTGACCATTTCGACTTGGATAAGCGGCTTGCCGGCATACGCCGCGCTCAGAGTTTCATACACCGTTTGCGGCTCCTGTTCAAGCTGTACCGAAACGAGCATGCCGTTGTAGTAGTCGTCCACAATGGGTGTAAACAAAGGCTCGTTGTTCAACCCGCAAATCTTTTGCATTTCCGGCAAATGCTTGTGATCCATGTTCAAGCCATAAATGCGCGGTGAAAACAACGGATGGCTCTTACGGCTTTCGTATTCGGCAATCATCTTGTTTCCGCCTCCGGAATATCCCGTCAGAGAAAACGCGTGGACGACTTCGTCTGGCGATACGAGGCCGCTTTGAACGAGCGGATACACAATCGCGGTCAATCCCGTCGCGTGACAGCCCGGATTGGCGACGCGCTGCGCGGTTTGGATCTCGCGACGATGCGCGTCGGACAGCTCCGGAAATCCGTATGTCCATGTCGTCCGGTGCGCGGTGGAGGCGTCGATGATCTTCGTTCCCGTGCCTTCGGCCAGCTGCACCGCCTCGATGGCGGCCGCATCCGGCAGGCATAAAAACGCCAGATCCGCCTGCTCGAACATCTGCTTCCGGGCCGCTTCGTCTTTTCGAAGCGCCTCGTCGATTTGCAGCAGTTCGATGTCGTCGCGATGTTTCAATCGTTCCACGATTTGCAGACCGGTCGTTCCCGCCTGCCCGTCAATGTACACTTTTGGTTTACGCATCGGCTTCCCTGCTTTCTAAAAATTGCTCTATGGCTTGAATTTGTTTTTGAACGGACGCCTTGCCCGGTCCGCCGTGGACTTGTCTGGCCTGCACGCATTGCAGCAAGTCGATGGCCTCGTACACATCGGCTTCGAACAAAGGATGGAACGACTGGAACTGTTCCAGCGTCAACTCGTTGAGCGTCTTTTTGTTCTCGATGCACCAGGCCACCATCGACCCGCTGATTTTGTAGGCGTCGCGAAACGGCAGCCCTTTTTTCGTCAAATAATCGGCGCAGTCGGTCGCGTTCAAAAAGCCTTGTTGCGCGGCTTTCAGCATGTTGCCCTTGTACAGCCGCATCGTTTGGAACATCGGCACGAGCACATCAAGACACATGTTGACTGTGTCGATGGCGTCAAAGAGCGCTTCCTTGTCCTCCTGCATGTCTTTGTTGTAGGCAAGCGGGATTCCTTTGAGCATGACCAGAAGCGTATTCAAATCGCCATACACCCGTCCCGTTTTGCCCCGGACAAGCTCGCAGATGTCCGGATTTTTCTTTTGCGGCATAATGCTTGAGCCGGTCGCGAAGGCGTCGCTCAATTCGATGAATTTAAACTCCCACGAGCACCAGGCGATGACTTCCTCGCTTAGTCTTGACAAATGCATCATCAAGATCGAAAGATCGCTCGCCAGCTCGACACAGTAGTCCCGGTCGCTCACGCCGTCAAGCGAATTGTCGCATGGCTGTTTGAACGCGAGCATTTGCGCCGTGGCGTTTCGGTCGATCGGATACGTCGTAGTCGCCAGCGCGCCACAGCCAAGAGGCGACTCGTTCATGAGATCGTACGTGTTTTCCAGCCGGATGACATCGCGTTTAAGCATGTTGGCGTACGCCATCATCACATGGGCGAACGTGATGGGCTGCGCCCGCTGCAAATGCGTGTAGCCGGGCATGATCGTCTCCAAGTTGTTTTTGGACAGATCGACGAGCACCTTCAAAAAGCGGCGGACTTTTTCATGGATGATCCCGATTTGGTCGCGGGTGTACAGCCGCATATCGAGCGCGACCTGGTCGTTGCGGCTTCGTCCGGTGTGAAGCCGCTTGCCGGCGTCGCCGATTTTTTTTGTCAGCAGCTCCTCGACGCACATATGAATGTCCTCGTACTGGGGCGTAAACGCGATCTTTCCCGCGTTCATTTCCTCGAGCAACTCGTTGAGTCCGCCATGGATCGCGTCTTTGTCCTCTTTTGACAAAATCCCCTGATCGCACAGCATTTGCGAATGCGCGAGCGATCCTTGAATATCGTACGGATACAGCCGGCAGTCAAACGGAATGGAAGAGTTGAAATCGTTGACGAGCGCGTCCGTTTCGACCGCGAAGCGTCCTGCCCACATTTTCATAACGTTCCCTCCGCTTATTCCACATCCGGGAAGTGGTTTCCGGTTTGCTCACTCAGCATTTGATCCTGCAGCGCCCGAACTTTGATTGGCAAGCCGAACAAGTTGATGAAGCCGGCCGAATCCGCCTGGTCATAGCAATCGTCCTCGTCGAACGTCGCCATGCCGGCCGAGTACAGCGAATATGGCGAAGTGACGGAGCAAGGAATGATGTTGCCTTTATATAGTTTCAATTTGACGTCGCCGGTTACCGTTTTTTGGGTTTCGTCCACGAACGCGCTGAGCGCTTTGCGCAGCGGCGTGTACCACAGTCCGTTGTATACGAGTTCGCCAAACTTCAGAGCGACGAGCTCTTTGTAGTGTTTCGTTTCCTTGTCCAGCGTGATTTCCTCCAGTTTGTTGTGGGCGGCGTAAAGAATCGTTCCGCCCGGCGTCTCATACACGCCTCTGGACTTCATGCCGACGAGCCGGTTTTCCACGATGTCGAGAATGCCAATGCCGTTGGCGCCGCCGACTTTGTTCAGCGCTTCGATGAGTGCGACGCTATCCATCGTTTCTCCGTTGAGCGCGGTTGGCTTGCCGTTTTCGAAATGAATCGTGATTTCGGTTGGTTCGTCCGGCGCCTGCTGTGGAGAAACGCCAAGTTCCAAAAAGCCTTCCACATTGATTGGCGCCTCGTTGGCCGGATCTTCCAAATCGAGTCCTTCATGGGACAAATGCCACAGGTTTTTATCTTTGGAGTAGTTCGTTTCCTTGTTGATTTTCAATGGAATTTGATGCTCCTCGGCATAGGCGATTTCCTTTTCTCTGGAGTTCAGCTCCCAAAACCGCCATGGCGCGATAATGTCCATATCAGGCGCGAACGCCTTGATGGCCAGTTCGAACCGCACCTGGTCGTTTCCTTTTCCCGTACAGCCGTGGCAAATGGCGTCGGCGCCTTCGGCTTTGGCGATTTCAACGATTCGTTTCGCAATCAACGGTCTGGCAAACGATGTGCCCAGCAAGTACTGCTCATACGTCGCCCCGGCCTGGATCGTCGGGATGATGTAGTCGTCGACAAACTCTTTTGTCAAATCTTCGATGTACAATTTGGAGGCGCCGGTTTTCAGCGCTTTTTCTTCAAGACCTTCCAGTTCGGATGCCTGTCCGACGTTGCCGGAAACCGCGATGACTTCACAGCCGTAGTTTTCCTTGAGCCATGGAATCAATACGGAAGTGTCCAGTCCGCCCGAATAGGCCAATACGATTTTTTGATATTTTTTATTGGGTTTTGTATTCATGATTTTTCTCCTCTACTCTCTCCTTGATGTTTTTCTATTTTCTGTCGATGTGTTTTCTTGCTTGATTCGTTCGGTCCTCAATCATTCAAACCATCTCCTTTCAATAAAAAAAAGTCCTCTTCGAATCGAAAAGGACGACTGGATCGCGGTACCACCTTTATTCCTTCCCTCAGGAAGACTCTCTACCCTTTAACGCAGGAATACGGGACATACTCGACGACTTCGCATATCCACTCCAAGACACGTTCAGCAACGAGCGTCTGCCGCCTTCCACCAACGCGGCTCGCTAGGAAACCTCTTCTTGCCTACTCCTTCTCTTCAATGCTTTCATTATTTATAGTTCGTAATTATACGCCGGTGGTTTTGTGGTTTCAAGTATTTTTCTGAAAATTTTTCAAGAAATGAAAATTCCATAACATTTTATCCTTCGTTTTGTTTCATACAACCAATTCAAAGAACAAAAAAAGAGACACCGCGTGATGTCTCTTAAAAAGTTCAATTAACCTTTGATTTGCGCCATAACTTCTTCAGCGAAGTTTTCTTCTTTTTTCTCGATTCCTTCACCGGCCGCGAAACGTACGAACGTTACGACTTCGGCTTTGTTGTTTTTCAAGAAATTAGCTACTTTTTCTTTTGGATCTTTGAAATATTCCTGATCCATCAGGCACTGGTCTTTAAAGTGTTTCGACACTTTTCCATTCAGGATGCCCGCCAGTACTTTTTCCGGCTTGCTTGCCATGGCAGGGTCTGCCGCCATGATTTGCTGCTGCAAATTGCGTTCATGTTCCACAACTTCCGCAGGAACATCCTTTTGCGAAATGTATGTCGGATTCATGCTGGCTACTTGCATCGCCATGTCTTTTGCGACTTCGTCGTTTCCGCCTTTCAGCACAACAAGAGACGAAATGGATCCACCCATGTGCATATAAGTTCCAAAAATCTCGTCGTCTGTCTTTTCAACAATCGCAAAACGACGGAACGTAATTTTTTCTCCAATCGTCGCGGTTGCGTTTGTGATCAGCTCTTCGATCGTGCCATCCGGCGTTGCGATCGCGAGTACTTCCTCGTTGTTGGCTGGTTTGTTGGCGAGCACGGCGTTCGTGATCGTATTCAACAAATTCAGGAACTGGTCGTTTTTCGAAACGAAGTCCGTTTCCGAGTTGACCTCGACAACGACACCGACGTTTCCATCAACCGCTACGCGCGTCAATCCTTCGGCGGCAATGCGTCCTTCTTTTTTCGCGGCCTTGCTGATTCCCTTTTCACGGAGCCAGTCAACGGCTTTGTCCAAGTCGCCTTCGCACTCAGTCAGGGCTTTTTTACAGTCCATCATGCCTGCGCCGGTTTTTTCACGCAATTCTTTTACTTGCTTTGCACTAATTGCCATTCTCATTTCCTCCTGGTTTCTTTTTTGAATTTAAATTATATTAAGCCTCTTTTTTAGGGGCAGCTGGAGCTGGTTTCGCGTCCTGGGCACCCGCGTTTGGACGAGGTCCGTTTGGACGGTTTCCATTGTATGGACGACGGTTTCTGCGGTCGAAATTCCGTTTGCGGCGCTCTTCGTTTCTCAGACGACGACGTCTTTCGTTCTCAGCGATTTGCGCTTCCACGTTACGGATGACGTCTTCCATCGTGACATCTTCTGTCGTGTCATCGAGGTAAGCCATTTCAAGCAGTCCGCCCTTGGCGTCCACGATCGCGTCGGCCATGATCGTCGTGATCAGTTTTACCGAACGGTTCGCGTCGTCATTGGAGGCGATTGGATAGTCTGCGTCTTCCGGATCGCAGTTCGTGTCCAGCATGGCGAACACAGGAATGCCAAGTTTTTTCGCTTCGGCAACCGCGTTGTGCTCTTCTTTCGGATCAATGATGAAAATCGCGTCCGGCAGTTTTTTCATTTCTTTGATACCGCCCAGCGACGATTCCAATTTCGCTTTTTCTTTCAGAATCTGCGCTTGTTCTTTCTTTGTATATACTTCAAGTTTTCCACTTGCTTCCATTTCCTCGATCTCAACAAGGCGTTTTACGCGCTTCTGGATCGTGCGGAAGTTCGTGAGCAGACCACCCAGCCAACGTTTGTTGACAAAGAACGATCCGGAACGAAGAGCTTGTTCTTCGATTGTTTCGGCCGCTTGTTTTTTCGTGCCGACAAACAATACTTTTCCGCCGTTCTCACTGATCTGTTTCAACGCTTTGTACGCGTCCTCGATTTGTTTTTGAGTCTGGTTCAAATCAACGATGTATACCCCATTGCGGCTCGTGTAAATATATGGTTTCATTTTTGGGTTCCAACGACGAGTCTGATGTCCAAAGTGTACACCGTTTTCCAACATTTTCTTAATAGATACGATTTCTGACATGTTAAGTCCTACCTTTCCGTTTATCCTCCATCACTTCCAACGAAAGCAACACAACTGTGCACGGGCAATCGAATTCATGATGTGTGAATTTGCGCATACGCGCTTTTTAAGTATAGCAGTCCTCTTTCCGGGTTTCAAGGAAAGAATTCATAATTTCAAGCCAGCGGGTGGCTGTGTTCGTACGCCATGCGGACTTTCGCCAAAGAAACATGGGTATAAATTTGCGTCGTCGACAACGAAGCGTGTCCAAGCAGCTCCTGCACGATTCGAATATCGGCGCCGTTGTCCATCAAATGGGTCGCAAACGAATGCCGAAGCATATGGGGATGCACCTTCATCGCCATCCCGATTTGATCCGCGTGCTTTTGCATGACGAACTGCACCCCACGCGGCGTCATTTTCTGTCCTCGATTGGAAAGAAAAACCGCCGTTTCCCCATCTTTGGCATACAACATCCAGTATCGCAAGCGATATTCCTGAAGCAGCCTGGAAAGCGAGGCGTAAAAAGGAACGATTCTCTCTTTGTCCCCTTTCCCGACCACGTGGACGATGTGGGCATTGAGGTCGATTTGACTCCAGGTCAAGTTCACCAGCTCGCTTAATCGCAAGCCTGAAGCGTACATCAAAGAAAACATCGTCTTATCCCGCAAATCGTTCCGTTGGGAAATATCATATGTATTCAAAAAATTTTTCACTTCATGCAAAAAAAGAAACTCGGGAATTTTCCTTTTGTTTCCCGGCGATTTGATTCCTTCCAAAGGATTGTTCTGAATGCCGATGAATTGATGCAAATACTGATAAAAAGAGCGGTACGTGGAAAGCTTGCGGCAAATGGTCGCATCGCTGGCCACGCTTTGATCATCCAGCATCCGCAGCTGCGCGAGAAATTCCATAAACTGGTTTCGGCTTACCGCGTCGAAGCCGGAAATGCCTTCGGAAACCAAATAATTTTTCAGCTGCTCCAAATCCCGTCTATACGCTTCCACAGTTTTTTCCGATCCCGAATGCGTTCGATAAATATAACGCAGGAAATTTTCAATGAGCTCAGACATGATACGTCTCTTTAATTTCCTCGATTCGATCAAGCGCCTGCTGCGCGAGCTTTTCTTTCCGCTCTCTTTTCTTGTATTTTTCCTTGGCGTGCAAAATTCCGAAGTTGGCGTTCATCGGCTGAAAGTTTTTGGAATCGCAATGGGTAATGTAAAACGCCTGCGATCCCATAACACACGTATTGCCAAATTCGATGCAGTTTTCCCCTTGTAAATAACGCGCCATGTTAATACCGGCAATCAAGCCGCTCGCCGCGCTCTCCACATAGCCTTCCACGCCTGTCATCTGCCCGGCGAAGAAAAGATCTTCGCGCTTTTGGGTCTGGTACGTTTCCTTGAGCACTTTTGGCGAATCCAAATATGAATTTCGATGCATCACGCCATACCGGGTAAAGACCGCGTTTTCCAGACCCGGGATCAACGAAAAGACACGCTTTTGCTCCGGCCATGTCAAATGGGTTTGGAAGCCGACAATATTGTAAAGGGAGGCCGCCACATTGTCTTGACGAAGCTGGACCACCGCGACCGGATGTTCTCCGTCTTTTTCCAAACCAACGGGTTTCAGGGGACCAAACAACATCGTTTTCTTTCCGCGTCGCGCCATTTCCTCAATCGGCATGCATCCCTCAAAATAAACTTCCTGTTCGAAATCGTGCAAATGGGCGCATTGGGCGTTGACAAGCGCGTCGTAAAACCGGTCAAACTCCTCCTGATTCATCGCGCAGTTGATGTAGCTCGCCTCGCCTTTGTCATAGCGGGATTTAAAATACGCCTTGGAAAAATCAATGGAGTCTTTTTCCAAAATAGGCGCGGCCGCGTCAAAAAAATGAAATGGATCGTTTCCGGTAAATTCCTGAATCGAAGCGGCCAGGGCTTCGCTAGTGAGCGGGCCGGAGGCGACAATGACCGGGCCTTGCGGAATTGTGTCCACTTCTTCATGGACGACTGTGACCAATGGATGATTTTTCAATGTTTCCGTCACAAAATCGGAAAAGAGATGCCGATCCACAGCCAAAGCGGAACCGGCGGGGACTTGTGCCAAATCGGCTGCCCGCATAATCAGCGAATCCAGCTGACGCATTTCCTCTTTTAAAATACCCACCGCGTTGTTCAAGCTATTCGAACGAAGCGAATTGGAGCATACAAGTTCCGCGAATCCCTCCGTTGAAAAAGCGGGAGGATACTTTTTCGGTCTCATTTCATATAAAACGACTTCGATTCCTCGCTTGGCGCATTGCCAAGCGGCCTCGCTTCCTGCAAGACCCGCGCCGATAATCGTTACTTTCTTTTTTGCATTGTCCATAATTGGTTCCTCGTTCCTTTCTAGATCAGTTTATTTTATCACATTTCAATCAAGCGAAAACGTAAAAAAAACCTCGCCAGCGGCAAGGTGGTCGTTCGATCTCTCAAAACCAGAAACACGCCTTCTTTCTCTTTCCACAACCTCTTGGTCTTGGCAAGTCATGGGCTCTGATCAAGTCCTCGGCCGATTAGTACCGGTCAACTCCACGCATCGCTACGCTTCCATACCCGGCCTATCTACCTCATCGTCTTTGAGGGGCCTTACTTCTTCTCAGAATGGGAGATCTCATCTTGGGGTGGGCTTCGTGCTTAGATGCTTTCAGCGCTTATCCCTTCCCTGCTTCGCTACCCGGCTTTACCACTGGCGTGATAACCGATCCACAAGCGGCAGGTCCATCCCGGTCCTCTCGTACTAAGGACAGCTCCCCTCAGATCTCCTTCGCCCACAACAGATAGGGACCGAACTGTCTCACGACGTTCTGAACCCAGCTCGCGTACCGCTTTAATGGGCGGACAGCCCAACCCTTGGAACCGAATCCAGCTCCAGGATGCGATGAGCCGACATCGAGGTGCCAAACCTCGCCGTCGATGTGAACTCTTGGGCGAGATCAGCCTGTTATCCCCAGGGTAGCTTTTATCCGTTGAGCGACGGCCCTTCCATTCGGCACCGCCGGATCACTAATCCCGACTTTCGTCCCTGTTCGAGTTGTTGCTCTCACAGTCAGGCACGCTTCTGCATTTGCACTCGTCAGCTGGTTTCCATCCAGCCTGAGCGTACCTTTGGGCGCCTCCGTTACTCTTTGGGAGGCGACCGCCCCAGTCAAACTGCCCGCCTGGCACTCTCCCCAATCCTGTTCCAGGACCCAGGTTAGGGCTCCAAACGCTCAAGGGTGGTATCCCAACATCGACTCAAGACGCACTGGCGTGCTCCTCTCTTCGTCTCCCACCTATCCTGTACATGTTCGTTCAGAACCCAATGCCAAGCTGCAGTAAAGCTCCATGGGGTCTTTCCGTCTAGTTGCGGGTAACCTGCATTTTCACAGGTACTAAGATTTCACCGAGTCTGCTGCCGAGACAGCGCCCAAATCGTTACACCTTTCGTGCGGGTCAGAACTTACCTGACAAGGAATTTCGCTACCTTAGGACCGTTATAGTTACGGCCGCCGTTCACTGGGGCTTCGGACCACTGCTTCATCTTTCGATTCACAGATCCCCTTAACCTTCCAGCACCGGGCAGGTGTCACCCCCTATACTTCGCCTTGCGGCTTCGCAGAGAGCTGTGTTTTAGTTAAACAGTCGCTTGGGCCTTTTCACTGCGGCTCTCTCTCGAGAGCGCCCCTTCTCGCGAACTTACGGGGCCATTTTGCCGAGTTCCTTGGCAACAGTTCTCTCGCTCACCTTGGCCTACTCAGCCTGCCCACCTGTGTCGGTTTTGGTACGGGCCGCTCGATACCACTTTGCTAGAAGCTTTTCTTGGAAGCCGTCCTTAGCGCTTCGCTACTCTCTTTCGATTTCGCTTACCCTTCACGCCCTGCCTTCCGATACCGGATTTGCCTGGTATCCGTCTGCTGCGCTTGGCCCTCAATCCATTCAGAGGGTCGCCTACTCCGTCTCCGTCACTCCTTCGCCTCGTATCTCGCGGGTGCAGGAATCTCCGCCTGCTTTCCATCCACTACGCCTCTCGGCCTCGCGTTAGGTCCCGACTTACCCAGGGCGGACGAACCTTCCCCTGGAATCCTTGGGCTTTCGGTGTGCAGGATTCTCACCTGCATCTCGCTACTCACACCGGCATTCTCACTTCCATGCTGTCCATATCCCTTCTCAGTGATACTTCTTCCTGCATGCAACGCTCCCCTACCACATACTCTTTCGAATACATCCGCAGCTTCGGTATCAGGCTTAGCCCCGGTACATTTTCGGCGCAGGGCCACTCGACTAGTGAGCTGTTACGCACTCTTCAAAGGATGGCTGCTTCTGAGCCAACCTCCTAGCTGTCCGTGCGTCCCCACATCCTTTTCCACTTAGCCTGTATTTCGGGACCTTTGCTGGCGGTCTGGGCTGTTTCCCTCTCGACCATGGACCTTATCACCCACAGTCTGACTGCCGGCCTCTTTCTTCAAGGGCATTCGCAGTTTGATTGCATTCAGTACCCCGGGTTGGGGCCATCATGCATTCAGTGCTCTACCTCCCTTGCTCATCGGCCGACGCTAGCCCTAAAGCTATTTCGGGGAGAACCAGCTATCTCCGGGTTCGATTGGAATTTCTCCCCTAGCCACAGGTCATCCGCTAACTTTTCAACGGTAGTCGGTTCGGTCCTCCACAGAATTTCACTTCTGCTTCAACCTGCCCATGGCTAGATCACCCGGTTTCGGGTCTGCATCGCTCTACTTCTCTCCGCCCTCTTCAGACTCGCTTTCGCTTCGGCTCCGCTCTTTCCTCGCTTAACCTCGCATCGCAACGCAACTCGCCGGTTCATTCTACAAAAGGCACGCCATCACCCCTTGACGGGCTCTGACTTCTTGTAGGCATACGGTTTCAGGTTCTCTTTCACTCCGCTCCCGCGGTTCTTTTCACCTTTCCCTCACGGTACTCTTTCTCTATCGCTCACTCGTTTATATTTAGCCTTGGCGGATGGTCCCGCCTGCTTCCGACAAGATTCCTCGTGTCTCGTCGTACTCAGGGTCGTTCTCGCTTCCTCTTCCCATTTCGGCTACGGGGCTTTCACCCTCTTCGGCCGCGCTTCCGTTCGCGTTTGCCTATGGTCTGTCTCTGCTTTCCTGAACCCCCTTCAACCCCGTCCCTCAGAACGGTTTGGGCTGCTCCCCTTTCGCTCGCCGCTACTCGGGGAATCACTCTTGTTTTCTTTTCCTCCGGGTACTTAGATGTTTCAGTTCCCCAGGTCCCTCTCTCTACGACTATTTATTCATCCTAGAGATGACATCCCTTTCAAGATGCCGGGTTTCCCCATTCGGATATCGGCGTGTCTTCGCTTCCTTACAGCTCGGCGCCGCTTTTCGCAGTTCGGTGCGTCCTTCTTCAGTTTCGAGTGGCCAGGCATCCTCCGTACGCCCTTGCCTACTTGATCAGTTGGTTCTCTTTATTTCTTCAATGTGCTTTCTTCAAGATTTTCTTCTTTCGAAAACTGTTTTTCTCTTACTGTTTTCTCAGTGTCTTTTTTTCTCCACAACTTGCTTCAAGACCTCTTCTCTATTTGTTGTGTCTTTTCTTCAAATTTGTGTCTCCGGTTTTCAAAGATCGAACTCTGGAGGACGATCCTCCAAAACCTGATAGAACTCTTCCCACGTCTTTACACCTTTTCAAATTGCTTTCTCCTTAGAAAGGAGGTGATCCATCCCCACGTTCCCGTAGGGATACCTTGTTACGACTTAACCCCAGTCATCGGCCCTGCCTTCGACGGCTCGCTCCCTTTTAAGGGTTGCGCCACCGGCTTCGGGCATTGCCCACTCCCATGGTTTGACGGGCGGTGTGTACAAGGCCCGAGAACGTATTCACCGCGGCATGCTGATCCGCGATTACTAGCGATTCCAACTTCATGGAGTCGGGTTGCAGACTCCAATCCGAACTGGGACGGCTTTTTTGGGATTCGCTTGCCTTCGCAGGCTCGCTGCCCTCTGTCGCCGCCATTGTAGTACGTGTGTAGCCCAGGCCATAAGGGGCATGATGATTTGACGTCATCCCCGCCTTCCTCCGGTTTCTCACCGGCAGTCTGATGTGAGTCCCTAACTCGATATTGGTAACACATCACGAGGGTTGCGCTCGTTGCCAGACTTAACTGAACATCTCACGACACGAGCTGACGACAACCATGCACCACCTGTATGGATGTTTACCTCCAGTATATCTCTATACCTTCGCACCCTATGTCAAGGCCTGGTAAGGTTCTTCGCGTTGCTTCGAATTAAACCACATACTCCACCGCTTGTGCGGGCCCCCGTCAATTCCTTTGAGTTTCACACTTGCGTGCATACTCCCCAGGCGGAGGACTCACTGCGTTAACTGCAGCACTGGGTCTTCCCCAACACTTGGTCCTCATCGTTTACGGCGTGGACTACTAGGGTATCTAATCCTATTTGCTCCCCACGCTTTCGTGCCTCAGCGTCAGTAACAGGCCAGGCGGCCGCCTTCGCCACTGGTGTTCTTCCATATATCTACGCATTTTACCGCTACACATGGAGTTCCACCGCCCTCTCCTGCTCTCTAGCCCGCCAGTTTCCAGAGCCTGTACCGGTTGAGCCGGTACCTTTCACTCCAGACTTAGCAGGCCGCCTACGCACCCTTTACGCCCAATCATTCCGGATAACGCTCGCCACCTACGTATTACCGCGGCTGCTGGCACGTAGTTAGCCGTGACTTCCTCGAAGGGTAATATCAATCGGAGTTCATTTCCTCTCTCCGCTCTTTTTCCCCTTCAACAGAACTTTACGATCCGAAGACCTTCCTCGTTCACGCGGCATTGCTCGTTCAGGCTTGCGCCCATTGACGAAAATTCCCTACTGCTGCCTCCCGTAGGAGTCTGGGCCGTGTCTCAGTCCCAGTGTGGCCGTCCGCCCTCTCAGGCCGGCTATGCATCGTCGCCTTGGTGGGCCGTTACCTCACCAACTAGCTAATGCACCGCAGGTCCATCCGTGCGCGGAGCCTTTCAGCTCCTTTAACACAGAGTCGATGCCGTCTCTGTCCCTATCCGGTATCAGCTTCCGTTTCCGAAAGTTCTCCCGGTCGCACGGGCAGGTTCCCTACGTGTTACTCACCCGTTCGCCACTCGAGTCCCGAAGGACCCTCGTTCGACTTGCATGTATTAGGCATGCCGCCAGCGTTCATCCTGAGCCAGGATCAAACTCTCCATTTGATTCGACTCTTTTTTTTCAATGTCTTTTCGCTGACATTTTCTTCTTCTTTTTGTTCGTTTTCCTTTTCAGGTGTTTCTCAAGAAATCGACGTGTTTGTTTCTTTTCTCTCGTTCTTGTACGATTGATTTTTTGTTTCTTTCGTTTCTATCAGGTTTTCAAAGATCGTCCCGCTGTTTGTTTCACAAACAGCTTTTTCATCATACGTTTCGCTTCCCCGTTTTGTTTTTCACATCGGCTCAGCTTGTATACTATATCATGAATATTTCTATCTGTCAACTATTTTATTTTGATTTCTCAAAAGATTTTAAATGACAGTTCGTTAAAGAAGAAGTTCCTCAACGTGTTCCTATCATACCTTGTTCGGCTTGATCTGTCAATTATAATTTTGAATTTTTTTCGTTTTTTTTCGATTACAGTTTAGAGGATAAAAACGTTCGTTTTTAGTATAATGCGTTTTTCGTTTTTTGAAAACAAAGATGCTTTTTTATTTTTTCTATGACGGTTATAATGGAGTTATGAATCAAATAATAATCAAAAATCAAATGAAAACGCTCTGGGATCCTTCGATTCCCGTTCTTTCCAATTTATGTAATTTGACGGCTTTGCTCCACGACGAGTTGGAGCATTTAAACTGGGTCGGTTTTTATTTTGTCGACATCGAGCAAAACTGCTGCTTTCTCGGTCCCTTTCAAGGCCGCCTGGCCTGCACCCGGATTCCAATCGGGCAAGGAGTCGTTGGCACTTGCGCAGCCCGAAAGAAAAGCATGAACATTCCCGATGTCCATGCTTTTCCAGGCCATATCGCTTGCGATAGCGCCAGCAACAGCGAATTTGTCGCCCCCGTTTTTAAAAACGATGCGCTTTTCGCCGTTCTCGATGTAGATTCCGATCAGTTCGGACGCTTCGGCCCGGAAGAAGAATCCATTTTTTTGGAAGCGGCGGCGTTGATTTCCGGACATTTGTCCAACGCAAAATAGGAAATCTCATATCCCTCTCCCGCCTCTTTGCAAATTTCTTTTTCGTTTAAAACCGCCTGGATCTTGGAAAAGGACGGCTGGTTCATCAAAAAGGTATGAACCTCTTTTTCCCGTCCTCTTTTTTTATACGCTCGAAGCATAAACACTTCCTCGTCCTCTTTTTTTCGGCACAAGGCGTAAAACACGCAGTTTTCCATTAAACTTTTATCGAATGAAAGCACGCCCAGCTTTTTGTTTTTCAAGCCCTCAAAAACTGAATCCAGTGAAATCGGATAGTTATTTTTTTGTTTCAGCCAGGACTCCTCGTGTCTGCCAAGAAAAACGAAACTATACACGGGATGGCTCGAGCGCGCGCTTTCCGGATTTCGAAGCATTTGATTCGCGAACGAATCCTGACTTTGGCTGATTTTTTTATCAAACCCTAAAATGCTTTCCCGGATTTCCTCCCAGCACGGATACTCGTACCGGTAAATGCCTTCCGTGGAAGGATCGAGCGTATCGAACGTAAACGACGGCGCGATGATGCAGCCCTGATTTCCCAGCATTTCCTTCAACACCTCGATAACCATTTGCTCGCCTCCCGCGATATACGACTCCAGCGATCCGTTCGTTTCCACTAAAACGAGCATTCCTTTTTGGATTCCAAACGATTTGAATATTTTTAACAAATTTTCTCTTGTCAGCATGCTTTTCACCATCTCTATTCTTTTTTCCATTATACACGAAACCGCCCAAAGAAAAAGAGAGGCTCACCTCTCTACTTTCTCAATACGGCATGACATTCTTTTTCCAACGCCTCCAAAATCGAATCGAATACTTGATTCATTTGCGCGTCCGTCAGCGTCTGACGACTGGATTGGAACGTAATGGAAATCGCGACGGATTTTTCATTTTCAGCGACATGCTCGCCTTCATAAATATCGAACACTTCGACATTTTTCAAAATCGTTTCTTTTGTTTGCGGATCTCTTCCGTGGCGTTTGATCGTTTCCATGATCTTTTTCGCAGGCAGCGAACGTTCCACCACAAAAGCCAGATCGCGTGAAACCGAAGGATATCTTGAAATCGCGCTAAATTTCACTTTTGATTTTTTCACCTGCAAAATCGCGTCCAAATCCAGCTCCGCGATACAAAGCCGTTTGACGTCGTTTGCCTTCGCGTACACTGGATGGATCTCGCCTAAAAGACCAACCATTTTTTTACCAAGGTACAGTTCCGCCGAACGATACGGGTGGAAATGCGTCGTGTCTTTCGTGTTTGGCTTCAGCAAAATGGTGTTCGCGTTCACACCGATCTTCTCCAAATACGCCTCGATCAAACCTTTCAGCGTGTAGAAATCCGCCGGCACGCTTTCGTGGAGCCATCTCGTTTGCTCCAATACGCCATCGAGCACTACCGCCAAATGATTTTGCGTGCCTTCCCGGGAAGACAATTCGCTAATTTCAAATAGCGCGGTGTTTTTGTTGCCATGCGCCTCGTTGTATGCCGCCACGCCAATCAAAGACGGCAAAATGCTCGTTCGAACCCAGCGGCGCTCTTCCGACATTGGCGAAGCCAGTTCGATCGCCTCGCCACACGCCAGCACGGCGTCGTCTTTTTTGGCAGTACTAATCAATGTGTACGTCACGCACTGCTGAAGCCCCTGGTCGCAAAACAGGTTTTCAGTCATGCGGATCAAAGACTGCTTTTTGTTGAGCTTTCCTTCTGTCATCGGCATATACGGCAAAGTCGAAGGCAGCCGGTCGTATCCCAAAATCCGAATGACTTCCTCGCTTAAATCCGCCATGCCTTCCATATCGGTTCGATGGCTTGGAATCGTCACCGTGATGACGCCATCCTGCACGATTGGCGCGAACAGCAGCCGGTCGAATACGGACACGATTTCCTCACAAGAGAAATCCGTTCCAAGCCGGTTGTTGATTTCTTCCGCCGTGCAAGACAAAACCGTTTGCGGGTCGCGAAGTTCCCCGCATTGTACCGTTTCACCGATTTCTTTGGCGTCCGCGTACTGAATCAAAAGCTGGACGGCCCGATCCATCGCTTTTTTCGGCGCCATCGGTTCGATTCCCCGCTGATAACGCAAAGAAGACTCCGTTGACAAATTCAGCCGCCGGGCCGTGTTTCGAATGGAAACGTGATCGAACGACGCGCATTCGATGATCAGTCCCCGCGTCGAATCCAAAATTTTCGAGTCGTCGCCACCCATGATTCCCGCGATGCCAATCGGCTTTCCTTCGTTGGTGATCACGATATCTTCCGGCAGCAAATGATACGTTTCCCCATCCAATGCGACATAGTCTTCGTCAAAGCCGTTTTTCACCGTGATTTCCTGGTTGCGGATGGCGTCAATATCGTAAAAATGCATAGGCTGGCCGGTTTCCAGCATCACAATATTGGAAATGTCCACGACGTTGTTTATGGAATGCATCCCCGCCGCTTGCAGCAGCTCTTTCATCCAGCGCGGCGATTCTTTGATTGTGATCGAGCCAATCACCTTCCCTAAAAAGAGCGGGCATTGCTCGGTTTCCGATTCGATTTTCAAATCGGTGTCTTTGCCGCAAACCGACGCGTTCTCAAAATTCGGCAAAACGACTTCGCGATCCAAAATCGCTCCGACTTCCATGCCTAAATTGAACTGGGCCTGGCAGTCGCTTCGATTTGGCGTCAGTCCAATTTCGAAAATCTCGTCGTCGTATCCTAAATATCCCAATGGATCGGTATGGCCGACTGGCGCGTCCGCTGGCAGCACTTCGATGCCTGCCTTTTGTTCTTCCGTAAGCAAATGCGGATCAACACCCAGCTCAAACAACGCGCAAATCATTCCATTGGACTCGACATTGCGAATCATTCCTTTTTTGATTTCGCCCCCAGGCAGTCTGGCTCCCGCTTTGGCTACGATGACTTTTTGTCCGGCGGCCACATTGGGCGCGCCGCACACGATTTGAAGCGTTTCATCCCCTACATGGACGGTCGTTACATTCAAATGATCGGAATCGGGATGAGGCTGGCATGTCAGCACTTCGCCAATGACTAAATTGGAACCGGAAGACATTGGTTCGCAGCCTTCGACTTCCAATCCGGCCGCCGTGATTTTATCCGCCAGCTCCTGCATCGTCAAATCGTCGATGTCCACGTACTGGCTCAGCCATTTTCTTGATGTTCTCATATCCTCTTCTCCTTATTCGTATCGTTTGAACTGGTCGTTGAATCGCTGATCGTTCGTATAGAAATGCCGGATATCGTCAATACCGTATTTGAGCATGGCCACCCGCTCGATACCAACGCCAAACGCGAATCCATTGCACACATTCGGATCGTATCCAGCCATTTTCAAGACGTTTGGATGCACTTCGCCCGCGCCTAAAATCTCGATCCAGCCCGTTCCTTTGCATGTCGGGCATCCCTTTCCGCCGCAAATGTGACACGTGACATCGACTTCCACGCTCGGTTCCGTGAATGGAAAATAGCTTGGTCGGAACCGGATCTTCTTATCTTCCCCGAACAGTTTTTTCGCCATAAACTCCAGCGTTCCCTTCAAATCCGAAAGCGTCACGCGCTCGCCGATCACAAGCCCTTCCATTTGCATGAACTGGTGCGAGTGGGTGGCGTCGTCGTCGTCGCGCCGATACACCTTTCCCGGACAAACCACTTTGATTGGCAACAAGGGCGCGCTTTCTTCCAAAACCGCCATCTGGATGGCCGTGGTATGCGTCCGCAGCAGCCATTCCGGGTCGATATAAAGCGAATCCTGCATCGCGCGGGCCGGGTGGTCCTTTGGAATGTTGGCCCTCTCAAAGCAATATTCGTCGTTGACGATGTCGTTTCCTTCAATGATTTGATAGCCGAGGCCGACAAACAAGTCTTCCAGCTCCTCCTGTACGATGCGCAGCGGATGCTTGTTGCCCATCTGAAACGAACGGCCCGGCAAGGTGATGTCGATTTTTTCGCTTTCGATTTTTTTATCCATCTCGATTTGCTCAAGTTCCGCTTTCCGGTTTTCGATCGCCTGCCCCACCTCTTGTTTCAAGACGTTCACAGCCGCGCCAAACGCCGGTTTTTCCTCTTTCGGAAGAGACTTCATTTCTTTCATCAGCGCCTGGATTGCGCCTTTTTTTCCAAGATACTTGATTCGTTTCTCGTTCAGCTCGCTGAGCGAATTCGCGTTTGCGATGCTTTCAAACGCTTCGTTTTGAATAGTTTTGATCTGTTCCATGCTGTTCCTTTCCATTAAAAAAAGACGTCTCAGGAACGAATATAATCCGCGGTACCATCCTGATTCGTCTAACGCACTTACTTTGTCATGATAACCGTATGACACGGAAGAGGATTAACTCTTAGCTCCAAGGTGAATTCTCCACGTCTTCCTATATGGTTTTTCTCAGCCGGCAAACCATTCTCTGTTTAGGGACTCGTGAATACTATGTCTTATCAGCGCTTTATTAGGCAAATTATACAAAAATTGAAATAGAATCGCAAGATTTGATTTTTGTTTCATGCTAAAATCAAGACATGGAAACAATTCAATCAACATCAAATCAAACAATCAAAAACCTTGCGAAACTCCATCAAAAAAAATACCGCGACCAAAGCGGCGAGTATTTGATCGAAGGCGAGCATCTAATCAAGGAAGCGATGCAGGCCCGGGTTTTAAAACACGTCTACTCGCTCGAGCCCTTCGAGTGCGGCTGTCCAAACACCCTATGCTCGCAAGCCGTTCTCAACAAGTTGTCCGCGCAAAATTCGGACGCGCGACTGGTTGGCGTGTGCGAGAAAAAAGAACCCGACATCCACGACAAGGAACGGATTCTCGTCTTAAACGACGTGCAGGACCCCGGCAACCTGGGCACGCTGCTGCGCAGCGCCTACGCGTTTGGCTTTCCCTCCGTCGTGCTGTCGCCCGGATGCGCGGACGTGTACAATCCCAAAACGATCCAGTCCTCGCAAGGCGCCCTCTTCCACGTCCACGTTGAAAAAGCGGACATCGAACCGTGGATCCTTGAAGCCAGGTCCGGCGGCTATACCGTATACGCCACCGCGCTACAGGCGTATTCCATCTTTTTAAGCGAGATCCGGTTTCCACAAAAATTCGCTCTTGTGCTTGGCAATGAAGGCACGGGACTGCCCCAAACGACCATCGCGCTTTGCGACGCGTGCATCAAAATCGAAATGAGCGCCTTTGAATCGTTGAATGTCGCCATCGCGGGCTCGATTTGCATGTACGAGGCGCTCGTTCAGCGCTCCAAATAAAAAACGTCGATTGACGTTTTTTATTTTGCCCGATTCGGCTTTTCCAGCACTTGAACGCCGTCTTTGGTCGCCACAATCGCCTTGTCCACAACCCCGGTAAACAGCGATGTGTCCACAACGCCGCACAAGCCAAGAATTTGCCGGTTGGTTTCGATTGGATCCGCCACATTGCTGAAATCGACGTCGATCACGATGTTTCCTTGATCCGTGATGACAAAGCCGTCCTTCTCCTGCGGCTGGCGCGCCGCGGCATGCAGTCCCATTTCGAACAGCTGACCGAGCACGTAGCTGAACGCCTCTTTCATGACTTCGATGGTGAGCGGATGGTCGAAAACGAGCTGCTGGCGCAGTTTGGTTTCATCGGCCAAAATCACAAACGTGTCCGCCATGGCGGCGATTATTTTTTCCTGAGTGTGAATCGCGCCCAGCGATTTCAAACAATTCAAATCCGGGTCGATTTCGTTGCAGCCATCAAACGCCACATCCACCCGTGGGCAAAGCCATGTCGGAACGACTTCGATTTCGTGGCGCGCCGCGAGCAGCGCGGTTTGTGTCGATGGCGTGACGACTTGCACCCGCAAATCGCTCATATGGATGAATTCAATCAAATACCGGATCGTTTCTCCGCCGCCCAGGCCAATCGTCATTCCTTCGCGAATCATTCCGAAGGCCGCTTCCGCACATTTTCTTTTCATGGTCGTACCTCGCTTTTTGTTTTCTTAACGCCAGTGTACCATAGCCCGCAAAAAAAAGCCGTGCCTTCACACAGCTTTCTTTCAAACGTTATTGAATCGGCTTGACGTAAATGTTGTTGACGCGATCCGGTCCGACGGAAATCATAGATACCGGTACGCCGACAAACGACTCGATGAAGTCGATGTAGTCGATGCACGCTTGCGGCAGATCCTCTTTTTTCTCGACTTTGGTAATATCCTCGCTCCAGCCGGCAAATTCCTTGTACACCGGTTTGGCGCGGGCGACATCCGCCTGGTCGCTCGGCACAAAGTCCAGCACCTCGCCGTCGATTTCATACCCGACGCACACTTTCAACGTTTCCAGTCCGGTCAGGACGTCGATTTTCGTCAGGACGATATCCGTCAGTCCGTTGAGCATGTTGGCGTGCTTGACCACAACAAGATCCAGCCAGCCGCAGCGGCGCGGACGGCCTGTCGTGGCGCCGTATTCATGCCCGTTTTCCTGAATCCACTTGCCTTGCTCGTCTTCAAGCTCGGTCACGAACGGCCCTTCGCCGACCCGGGTCGAGTACGCTTTCACGACGCCGACCACCGTGTCGATGCGCGACGGGGCGACACCGGCGCCCGTTGTGACACCCGCGCTCGTTGGCGATGAAGAAGTAACATAAGGATACGTTCCGTAGTTGATGTCGAGCATGCACGCTTGCGCGCCTTCGAACAAGACGTTTTTTCCTTCGTCGATGGCTTTGTTGACGATTGAAGTCGTTTCTTTAATCATCGGGATGATCCGGTCGTAGATTTTTTCAAAATCATGGATCATCTGCTCCTTGTCCATCGGCTTGGCGCCATAGACATTCACGAACAGTTTATTTTTAAAGTCCAGGCACGAGGACAGTCTCTTTTTAAAATGCTCGAAATCTTTCAATTCATGATAACGGATTCCATGGCGCGCGAGCTTGTCGGCGTAGCATGGCCCGATTCCCTTTTTCGTCGTTCCGATTTTATTGACGGCGGCTTCTTCCTCCAGAACATCCTGATAACAATGATACGGCATCAAAATATGCGCCCGATCCGAGATTACGATGTGATCCGTCTTCAATCCGCTTTTTTCCAGCTGTTCCATTTCTTCAAGGAGGACGAATGGATTACACACGACACCCGGACCAATGATGCAGGCGCCATCTTCGTGAAGCACGCCGCTAGGCAGCAGGTGCAGCACGTGTTTCTTTCCATCCACGATGACGGTATGTCCGGCGTTGTCTCCCCCTTGAAACCGGACGACCATATCTGCGTTTTCCGCGAGAACATCGACGATTTTTCCTTTTCCTTCGTCACCCCACTGTGTTCCCACCACGATTTGGCTAGACATAATAAATCACTCCTTCATTCATCTTAACACGAAAAAATTATACCATAGCCCCTAGGGTGGCGCCACAACAATCGAGAACTGTCCACCGCTTCGCGAATCATGCTATAATGCACAATGAACCAAAGAAAGGAGCACAAAACTATGGCTTTAGACGGCTTGCTGCTGCGCACCATCACCGATCAGCTCCACGTGCTTGAAGGCGGAAAGATCGGAAAAATTCAAAATCTAAGCGACGAGGAAATCCTCTTCCACATCCATACGCTTGCAAACGGCAACCAGCGTCTTGTGATCAACGTCCACTCCAACACAAACCGGATCTACATTCACGACCACGCGGTGAACGCCGTTCCCTCTCCGTCGAATTTCGTCATGTTTTTACGCAAATACGTGTCGCAAGGCATCATTACCCGCATCTCGCAAATCGACTTCGACCGCATCGTCCGCATCGACATCAAGGGCCACAATGAGCTTGGCGACACGAAAAATCTGACGTTGTACGCCGAGCTCATGGGAAAATACGCCAACTTGATTCTGGTCAGCGAGGAGCAGACGATCATGGACGTCCTCAAACGGATCCCTGTTTTTGAAAACTCGAAACGGCTGATCCACCCTGGCGCCCGCTATGGACTGCCCCCGAAGGAAAACCGGTTCGATCCTACCCAAATAAACGGCGACTCGCTCAACCTCGATTTGCCGCTCACAAAACAAGTCGAAGGAATTTCACCGCTTCTGGCGCACGAAATCGCCTACCGCATGCACCAGGGCGAGCGGTTCGAGGCGATCATCGACGCCTTGCTTCATTCCGACACCCTTTACGTATACGATGAAAAACATTTTCACGCCCTGCCCCTCCTTCATTTGGAAAAAGAAGGCAAAGCGTACGCACTCATGGATGGTTTGGATCATTTGTACGAGCAAAGCGAAGCGAAGACCCGCATTCGCGAGCAATGCGGCGACGTGTTCCGCACGGTCCGGAAAGAAAAAATCAAGCATGAAAAAAAACTGCCTAAGCTGCAAAAGAGCCTGGAGGAGGCGCTGGATTTGGAAAAGTACCGCACATATGGCGACTTGCTGTTTGCGTACATGTTCCAAATCGAGAAAAAGAGCGTTGTCGAGCTGGAGGATTTTGAAACCGGAAAAACCGTTCGGATCCCGATCGACATGCGTTTCGACTTGAAAACAAACGCCAACAAGTACTATCAAAAATACCACAAGATGAAACGGGCCATCGCCATTCTGGAAGCCCAAATCAGCCAGTGCGAGGAAGACATCGCGTACTTCGGGCAGCTGGAACAGCAGCTGGAGCACTGCGCGCCGGCGGACGCGCTCGAGATTCGCGAAGAGCTTGTGAAAAACCGCTACCTGCTTCCGCAAAAAAACGCTGGCGGACGAAGAAAAAAAGCGAAAAATCCGCATGTTCTCCATTTGCATGTCGATGGCGCGGATATTTTCGTTGGCAAAAACAACATCCAAAACAACTACATCACGCACCATCTGGCTCGAAAGACCGACACGTGGTTCCATGTCAAAGACTACCATGGCTCCCACGTGCTGCTCAAATGCGACGAGCCGGACGAAAGACGGATCCGCATGTGCGCCCAGCTGGCCACCTACTTTTCCAAGGGCCGCCAGTCCAGCAGCGTGCCGGTCGACTACACAACCATCTCACAGCTCAAAAAGGTACCGGGATCCAAAATCGGTTTCGTGACGATGAAAAGCTACAAGACGATTTATATTGATCCGGATTTCGAGGAAATTGAATCGTGGATCCGGGATTTCGCGCGGAAATAATTTTTTCAGAATAATTTCAGTTTTCTGTGCTATGATCAAAAAAATAAGGGGGATCAAGTATGCACAACGATTTATGGGTTGCGTACGAGTTTGCGGCTTCGATGGCGCCCTGGCTGGCATGGCTCGCCTTCCAGCGCCGACGCAATCTTCCCATCACGAACCCAACGTACTATTTGCTCGTGACGTTCGCCGTGTATGTGATCGCGGTGTTCCACTTTACGCAGGCCGGCACGCTGTACGATTTGCTCAATCCTGCGTTTGTCTGGGAGACGAATTCCATCAACTGGCATCCTTTTTCAACCGGGATCAGCGCCGTTGGATATTTGCTGAATGTCGCGCTCTTCGTTCCGTTTGGATTTCTCGTTCCCTGGCTCTGGCGAAAAATGGATCGCTGGATCCTCGTCGTCCCGGCTGGAACGCTGTTTTCGCTTTTTATCGAATTGTCGCAATTATTCAACGATCGCATTACCGATGTCGACGATTTGATCATGAACACGCTGGGCGTCGCGATCGGATACGCCTTGTTTTGCGGCTGGCGCGCGCTTCGCGGCCGTCTTGGCAAGCCTCTTCCGGTTTTTACCTTGCCGACACGAACGCTGGTGTCTTCTATTCTCATTTTGTATTTTGGACGGTTCCTCTTTTTTGACGAAACGTTCATTTCATAAAAAAAACGGGTTTCCCCAATGTCATTTAGTTAAGAAATGGCAGTCTTAGAGGATACATTTTAAAGTGTACCCTCTTTTTTTTTAGATAATTTTCTTATTTTTGTTGACTTCCATCCAAAAACGTGTGGCCAAGTATCATTCATGATACTTGGCCAATTGTTTATAGGCATTCGTCTGGAGGTTACTTATGAACAATTTTAAATCCTTGAAAAAACATCTCAATTCCTGTATCAAAACTATGGATCGCTCCCGCTCTCTTTTTGTCGTTGATCCCATGAAACATTTTACCCGGAAACGGAAACATCTTTTTGGTAATACTTTACTCAATGTCATTCTTCTTGAAGCTGGTTCCTTGAAAGATGAAATTTATAAACTCTTCGGATATCATCTCGATACACCAACAGCTTCTTCTTTTATACAGGCTAGAGACAAGATCCGTCCCGACGCTTTTCGCTCTCTTTTCGATTCTTTCAATCGAAACACCCATATCGTTCCTCTACTCAAGGGGTTTCGCTTGATCGCTGTGGATGGAACCGTTCTTCCTATCCGTAACGAATTCAAAGATGAAAAAACGACGATAATGAATGGCAATCAATCAAACATTCCATTTTCTGCTTTCCATATCAATACGAGCTACGATCTGTTGGAACATACCTACGAAGATGTCATTATCCAAGGTCAGGCTGTAATGGATGAAAATGGCGCTTTCCGTCAGATCGTTGAACGATATCAAGGAAGAAAAGCCATATTCATTGCCGATCGAGGCTATGAATCACTCAATTCGTTCGCCCAAATCAATCATTCCGGAAACAAATTCTTGATTCGGGTCAAAGATATCGGTTCAAGAACGAGTGTGCTTCGAAGCTTTGGTCCTTTTCCGGATACCGAATTCGATAGGACAGTCAAACGAACATTGACGAGGAGACAGACAAAGGAGATAAAGGCACATCCTGAGATCTATAAATTCGTACCGAAAAATCAACGATTCGATTATTTTGGCGAAAGTGAATTCTATGATATGAGTTTCCGAGTTGTCCGTTTTGAAATCAGTGACGGTACATATGAGAGTATCGTTACCAATCTGGATAAAGACGAATTCACAATAACGGAAATAAAGGAACTGTATCATAGACGCTGGGAAATCGAAACATCCTATCGGGATTTGAAATATGATCTTGACTTGAATACCCTGCATTCAAAAAAGCGAAATCTGATCGAACAGGAGATCTATGCAAGGTTGATCCTATATAACTTCTGTAGAAGGATTACCAACGAGGTGCGAATCAAAGAAAGAAAACGGGAATATGAATACCAATTGAATTATGTCCGCGCCTATCATATGATTCGAGATTATCTAAAGAAAAAGGGCAGAACGGATCTGCCCAATATCGAAGAATTGTTAGCCAAAGAAATACTACCAGTCCGCCACAATCGCCAAAATGAGCGGAAGATAAAACCCAAAAATGCGATAGGATTCAACTATCGCTATGACTAACAGTTAAATTATAAACTTAAAAAAATGGAGTGACAACACTTCAGTTTTTTGTCGTGCACATTTCAAAAAAAACCATCTGGAAATTAATCTCCAGATGGTTAAGCCATTTCTTAACTAAATGACATTGCGGGTTTCCCCGTTTTTTTTTATCCCTTGATCGTAATGGTGCTGCCATCCGGTCCGGGCGTGCTTTTCAAGTATTCGATGATTTCCGCTTTTTTGTCCGCTTTGCACGGCTTGCATTTGAAGTCGGTCACGTCGCCGCCAACCATCGCTTCCGCCAACGCGCCGCAGCCCGCGTAGCCGCAGCCGCCGCAGTTGTAATTTGGAAGGGCGGCCGTCACCCAGTCTACGCGCGGATCGGCTTCCACATGCAGAAACTTGCTCGCCAAAGCCAGACCGCATCCAAGCAAAGCGCCAAGGACAAGCATCATCAAAATCGCACTGACCATACTCAGGATCCTCCTTTTGTCTTATCATGATTGGGATTGTTCATGCAGGAATAGTCCTTGCATCCATCGCAATCCGCTTTTAAATTTTCACATCCAGGCGGCAGGGGCGTCCGCTTGTTCATCAAAAACAAGACGATATAGACGCCAACGAGTCCGCCGAATAAAATGATCGCGCCAAGAATCGTTTGAATCGGCATTAAACGATACCGGCAAATCCGCTGAACGCCATCGCCATGATCGCGGCCACGATCAACGCGATTGGATTTCCTTTCAATGGCGCCGGAACGTTGGCGATATCCAGACGCTCGCGAATCGTCGAGAAGATGTACAGCACGATCGCGAAGCCAAGCGGCGTTCCAATCGAGTATACGAGCATCTGCGCGAAGTTGTAGCTGTTCGAAATGTTCACAAGGCACACGTTGAGCACGACGCAGTTGGTTGTGATCAGCGGCAAGTAAACACCGAGCGATTTGTACAGCGCCGGACTTGTCTTTTTAATAAACATTTCCGTCAGCTGCACAAGTGATGCAATGACGAGAATGAACGTGATCAAATCCATGAATTGCAGCTGGAGCGGAACAAGTACCAAATAGTACAGGCCATATGTGACCAGCGCAGCCACGACGATAACGAACATAACGGCCACGCCCATGCCGATTGCCGAGCTCTTCTTTCTTGAAACACCCATGAACGGGCACATTCCAAGAAACTGGTTGAGCACGACGTTGTTGATCAAAACGCTTGTCACCAACAAAGTAACCAATTCACCCATAGTTCTACTTTACCTCCCCGGCCTGTGCCGCTTTTTCATCAGCGTGTTTTTTGTACGCGCCAACGAGCGCTGCCAAAATCGCGAAGGTGATAAACGCACCTACCGGCGAATTGAACAGCGAAATCGTATACGCTTCCGGAATCAGCCGCACGTTGAGCCAGACTTGCGCCTCGTTGAACGGATTGACTAAATTGAGAACGCCAGTCGCGAGCACTTCACGAATGAACGACATGGCCACGACAGCCAGCGTGTAGCCAAGTCCCATTCCCAATCCATCCAGCGCGGAATCCGCGATGCCATGTTTGCTGGCGAACGCTTCCGCCCGCCCGAGAATAATACAGTTTACGACAATGAGCGGAATGAAGACGCCCAGACTCGTGTTCAACGCCGGCGCGTAGGCCTCGATCAGCATTTGGATGATCTTAACGAGCGTCGCGATAATCACGATATACACCGGAATGCGGATCTCATCCGGCACGATTTTTCGAATCGCCGAAATAATCACGTTGGATAAGATCAAAACCATAATGACTGCCGCTCCCATACCAATCGCGTTGTTGACGGTTGTCGTGATGGCCAGCGTCGAACAAATACCAAGGTACAAGGAGAATACAGGGTTGTCTTTGATCAAACCGGCTTTAAAATTTTCAAATCGGTTCATGATAGTCCCCCTATTCTAATCCAGCCGCAATATCGGCTGCCTGATGAATGCCGTCGACGACTGGTGTCGAAGTCACGGTCGCGCCCGAAATCGTGTCGATCGGACCAGCTGCCTCTTTGCCGACAACGCCTTCTGCGAACGCCGATTCCATGATCTTGGAACCAATGCCTTTCGTGTCGCCGTTGGAAATCGCCTTGAAGGCCGTCACTTTCAAATCATTTTTGTCGATCGCGACAAGGAATGTCGTCCCGTCTTTGTAGCCGGAAACGCTCATATTGAAAATATAGTTGTTTTCAAACGAATAAATTTTATTGATGCTTGGATTGTCCGTCGTCACGTCCATGATTTCGAATTCATCGACGTTGGCGTCCGGATACATTTCAAGCAGCACTTGTTTTTCGGCCCGTTCGTTGTTGGCCTGGATGACCGGCGCGGTCATTTGGTTCGCAAACGCCAAAGCGCCGCCCGCCAGCGCGGATACGATCGCCAAAAACAAAGTCAAATGCAGGATTTGTTTCATAGCGCGGCCTCCCCTTCCGTCGTTTCAGGCACGACGTACGCCGTCGCGCTGGACGAGGTTTTCAATGTCGTGACTGGCTCGATCGTCTGCGCCGCGAAGAACGAAACGCCCAACGCGCATAAACAGAAGCAGGCGAACGAAATATACACTTTTTTGCGAATCTTGAGCTGGTTGCCGTCCAGTGCCGACTCGATCATCGGCGTGAACATGTTCATCAGCAAAATCGAGTACAGGCAGCCTTCCGGCAAGTTGGCCTTCATTCGGAACAACACCGTCAGGATCGCCGCGCCCAGCGCAAAGAGCACACGGCCCGCCGCGCTTGTCGGATTCGTTACCGGATCCGTCAGCATGAACACGGCCCCGAACACGACGCCGCCCGTCACCAAATGAAGCGCCGGATACCACAGGAACGCCGGAATGCCGTTGTACGATTCCAGTCCGGCCATGAGCGCGATCACCGCGGTCATCACCGCGATGCCGCCCAAATACACGACCGGCACGCGCCAGTCGATAACGTGGCGAAGCGCCAGCACCAATCCAACGAGCAAAATCGCGATCGTGAAGGTTTCTCCCATCGCGCCGGCGTAGGTTCCCATCGCCACCGACCCGAAGCCGCCAAACTGCTCCAAAAAGCTTTCCAGCACTTCCGGCGTGGCCGGCAGCCAATGGTAGTCGCCCGCGATCAGCGCGGTTGGCGTCGCCGAAGTCACAAGATCGGTCGTCGCGCCTGTGAACGCGGCGAAAATCACCGCCCGGCCAACACCGGCCGGATTAAAGATATTTTGTCCGAATCCACCAAAAAGAAGACGGCCGACAACGATCGCGAACACCGTCGCGATGATCAACGCGTACGGCGTGATCGTGATTGGGCACATCAGCGTCAAAATGATCGCCGTCACCCATCCAAACGAGTGCGCCAGAAACGGCTTGATTGGCTGTTTGGTCGCTTTGGCGAAAATCACTTCGCACACCAGCGTCGTCACGAGCGAGCAGACAAGCAAAAGCACCGCCTGCAGCAAATACTCCATACCGTACGCTGTGGCGTAATACGCGCAAGCGCAGGCGAAAATGATCATCAGTCCGATGGTCAAATCGCGCATGATGTGTTGTGTCGATTGTTTTCCTTTGATATTCGGGCTTACGTGAAAATTAAACTTCATATGTTTTCATGGCCCCCTATTTCTTTTTCTGCAAAGCCAACGCCCGTTTCGCTTTGCGTACATTTTCCGTCACGTCGATTTTGGACGGGCACACATACGTGCACAAGCCGCACTCGATGCAGCTCATCGCCTGCCGGCGCTCCATCTCCTCGATGTTGCCTTCCTTCATCGCCATGGCGATTCGAACCGGCTGGAGTCCGGCCGGACAGTGGTCGGAACAGCTGCCGCATCGCAGACACGCGATGGCGTTGTCCGCCGGATTGTCAAGAATCGTCAAGGCGTTCATCGCCCGGTCGATGACGAACATGTCGTTTGGAATGGCTTTTCCCATCATCGGACCGCCCGCGATCAATCGAACGGAGTCCAGCTTGAATCCTGTATGTTCGAAAATTTCCTTGACCGGCATGCCGACTGGCACGCTGACGTTCATTGGATCTTTGACACCCGCGCCCGAAACCGTCACGATTTTATTGGCGATCGCCTCGCCATGCTCCATCATGCGGGCCAGCTCGATCGCGGTGCCGGCGTTGTTCACGATGCATCCGGCCTCGGCTGGCAGGTTGCCGTACTCTTTGTGCAGCACTTCGCGGACAAGCACGCGCTCCCATCCCATTGGATAAACGTCCGGCACCTCGCGCACTTCCACGCCGGTGTTTTCAGCCGCCTGTTTCACCACGGAAATCAAATCCGGGTGCGTCTTTTTAATACAGATGATCACACGCTGCGCTTCCGCCATTTTCTTCATGATGAGCGCGCCGGTCACAAGATGCTTCGGATCGTCCATCATCATTTTATAGTCCGCCGTGATGTACGGCTCGCATTCGACGCCGTTGATGAGCACGGTGTCAATGCCGTTTGGCTTCAAGTATTTGACATACGTGGGAAATCCAGCGCCGCCCAAGCCGACCAAACCGGCGTTTTTCGTAAACTCCACCAGTTCCTCCCGGGACGCGTTTTCGTATCGAATCGGCGCAAACGCCTGGATTGCGGTTTGTTTATGATCCACTTGAATGACCATATGCGGTTGCGGACGCAGCGACGAGTGCATCCGTTTGGCGATCCCGGTAAACACGCCGGAAACGCTTGAATAAATCGGAACGACAAAACCGGATTTTGTCTGTGCCAGCTTTGTACCAACAAATACCTGGTCACCTTCGTGAACCAAGACTTCAAAATCAGTATTGTTGCCTGCGACTAAAGGAATGTAGACTTCCTTCGCGGGCATGATTTCCAGAACTTTTTCATGTTCGGTCTCGGCCTTATGACCAGGGATGTGTTGACACATTTTTCCTAGAAAAAGTGACATATTTTTCCCTTTACCTCCATTTGTTATACATGGATAATTCTATTCTATTTTCTTGAAAGATTCAATGACGTATGCTAAACTATTCACAAAAACAGTTTTTTAACTTTATCTAAAGAATTCCATCAAATAATTATCTGAACAAATTCCCTCGCGTTGTCTCTCTTTCCCTCGCGTGTTCCCCCTTTGGACAAAACCGGAAAATCTCCATGGATTTCCCTGTCGAATTCCGCGTTTGCGGGTATAATAGAATGTATGGAAAAGAAGAACACAAATACGAAATACTGGATCTTTGGCTCGATCGCGTTTCTGGTGCTTGTTATCGCGCTGGTCGCCTCGACCACTTATCGTCCTAAATCGGCCGTCCAGACGTTCAACGAAACGTATACGGATTTAGGTTTCGACACGCCAATCACATTTCAAGCCACGTGCACCGAGGCTGAATTTGAAAAATACGAATCCATCCTGAAATCGACATTTGTCGACTACAACAAGATTTTCGACCAATATGATGAATACGAGGGCGTCAACAACGTCTACACCTTGAATCAGGAAGCGTACGACCACCCCGTCGAAGTACCCAAAGCGATGATCGAATGTCTCGACATGGCGATACGGGCCGGCGAAATGGACGAGCGATTCGATATCAGCGAAGGCAAAGTGCTCACGCTTTGGCATGACGCCAGAGAAGCCGACACCCCCTATGTGCCAAAGGACGCCGACATCCAGGCCGCCCGCCAGCACGAAGGCATCGCCGCGCTGGCAATCGACCACGACAAAAACACCGTCGCCTTCACCGATCCGAACTTGAAACTGGATCTAGGCGCGATCGCGAAAGGATATACGGCGGGTGTGTGCGCCAAGCGCCTGCACGAGGCGGGTCTGGACAACGGCTACATCAACGCTGGCGGAAACGTTGTGCTGCTGGGTGAGAAGCCCGACGGCAAAGACTGGGTTATTGGCATCCAGTCGCCCGACCAGTCGCCAAGCGTCGTCCAGTTTGTCACCCGGCGCCCGGTCGTGATGGTGACAAGCGGCGACTATCAGCGTTATATGGAAGTGGATGGCAAACGCTATTCCCACATTATCGACCCGACGACCGGCTATCCGGCGGCGTTCATGCGCAGCGTGACGGTCATTGCCGACGCCGACCAGTCGGCATGGGCGGACGCCATGAGCACGACCCTGTTTTGCATGCGTGTGGAAGACGGCATGAAATTTTGCGAAGACAACGCGTTGCAAGCGGTATGGATTACCGACAAGGAGCAGTCCGTTCCCGGTTTGGAGCCGGATTTCAAGACCCCGCAGTACAATATTTACTGCACGCCGGGATTGAAGGACGCGCTCAAACTGACAATGTAAGCCCGAAGAGATCGCGAGATCTCTTTTTTTGTGCCGAAAATGCTTTTCATTTGTGGTCGCGTCCAAAATAAGGAACAATAAACCCGAGAAGGTGACGCTATGCAATTTATTCAGTTTATTAAACAGGAAATCGAATGGATCAAACACAACGATCCCTCGCTTTCTTCCACCCTTGAAATTTGGTTCATGCCAGGATTCCGGGCGTTAAAGACCTGGTATTTCACCCATAAGCTTTATCCCAGGCATCCGGCGCTTGCCCGGATCCTCTCGCTGCGCGCCCAGCAAAAAACCGGAATCGACATCCATCCCGGCGCCACGATTGGCGAAAAAGTGTTTATCGACCACGGCAGCGGAGTCGTCATTGGCGAAACGTGCGTCATTCACGACCGGGTCATGATTTATCAAGGCGTGACGCTTGGCGCCACAGGCAAAGTCACCGGAAAACGTCATCCGACCATCGAAAGCGATGTCGTCATCGGCGCCGGGTCGAAAATCATTGGCAATATCGTGCTTCACCACGGCTGCCGGATTGGCGCGGGCTCCATCATCATCAAGGACGTTCCGGCCGACACGACGATGATTCCCGCGCCGGCATACGCTATTCGCAACCAGTACGGCCGGATCGACGTGCCCAACATCGCCTCGCTGGAAGGCAAGCTCAACACCGTGCTTCGAAAGCTGGACGATGACGGTCAAAGAAAAAAATAAAAAAAAGATGTCGGCCGGCATCTTTTTTTGTCAGACGCATAAAAAAAAGCCCTTTATTCAAGGGCTGAATTTACACATGGTGCGGAGAACGGGACTCGAACCCACATGAGTTGCCTCACTAGCGCCTGAAGCTAGCGCGTCTACCAATTTCGCCATCTCCGCAAGTGCAGGACTATAATATCAAACCCCGCGGCCGAAGTCAATCCCGAAAGCACCATATTTTTAAATTCTTTTCTCCTGCCGTATAATGATCCCATGAAAAAAGCAGAAACCATTCGTGTCGAAGCGACACTCGTCAACAAAAGAGTTTCCTCCTACAACGCGGTCGAGGGACTCGAAAATCCAATGGATATGTATGAACTTGATTTTATGGCGGACGGCAAGCCCCTTTCTTTCGAAGTCAGCGTCTTCGAATTCCAGGCCGTGGAAATCGGCATGCAGGGACTTCTCGTGTATCAAGGCTACAACATTGTTTCCTTTGGTTCATGGATCAAAGATTTCAAGATGTAAAACCAGGCACGCAACCCAAAAAATCAATTATACTTATAGGAAAGTCCTATTTCGTTGAGGCTGTCGGCAATTTACTTTACTCAAGTAAATAGAAAATTTTATCTTACTCTTTCAAAATTAGGGATGATTTTTTCAGAAAATAGTCTTATAATTTTCTCATCCTAAAAAAGGAGGTATTCCATGAAAAACACCATTGTTATTGTTTTAGAGGTTTTGATCGTCGTCTGCGTGGCCGCGATCGGATTCGTGTTTTGGAAAAAGCATCAAAAGAATTCCCGACAGCAGCAAAAAGAAAAAATGTTCAAGGAAAAATTCGGCGTCGAACCGCCTAGATCCGGTCAGCTCACGCTGGAAGATCAAAAAGTGTTTCCTTCCTATTATCAGCTTAGCCTGAAGTACAAAAAGGAAAACGACCAATACGTCTGGGAACCTTCCCGCATCCGAATGGGACGGTTTCTCCTCTTGCTTCCCGATCCATACCAGGCAATCGAATACATTCAGTATTTATACAACGAAGGCGTTCCACTCGTTCAAAAAGGCGAGAAGGAGCCTTCCCTGCCAACGCTTGAGGACCTGAAAGCCGCGCTGCCGGCCAAAGCGTTTTTTGCTCTTCGTCATTCCTGAAAAAAAGCTTTCCACGACAATCCCTGTCCATGGAAAGCTTTTTTATTAATTTATTCCTTGCCGTTCCAGCAATACGTGCACAACTCGCACTCGTCGATTCCGATCGACTCGATCATATCGTCCAGACGATGATAGCGCAAGGAAGTGAAATTGAGCTTCTCGCGGATTTTCTCGCACATCGTCGCGTATTCCGGACTGTCGGGATCCGCGTACGTCCGCAACGTTTCCACCGAAACGTCCTCCCCTTCCATCTCTTCGATCACCCGGCGGGTAATGAGCTCGCGCTCCGAATTGGAACGGGAAAAATTCAAATACTTGCAGCCAAACATAATCGGCGGGCACGCCGGCCGGACGTGCACCTCTTTCGCGCCGCTTTCATAAAGAAACTCGGTCGTTTCGCCCAGCTGCGTTCCCCGGACGATGGAATCGTCGATAAGCAGCAGTTTTTTATCCTTGATTAAATCCGCCACGGGAATGAGCTTCATCTTCGCGATCATGTTGCGCTGCGCCTGGCTGGTCGGCATAAACGAACGCGGCCACGTCGGCGTGTATTTAATAAACGGTCTTGAAAACGGGATGCCGGTCACATTCGAGTAGCCAATCGCGTGCGCGATTCCCGAGTCGGGAACGCCGGCCACGCTGTCGACCTCCACATCGTCGCGGGCGGCCAAAATTTTTCCGCAGCGGTTGCGCATCGTTTCCACGTTGACCCCTTCATAGGTCGAAGTCGGATACCCGTAATACACCCACAGGAAGGAACACACTTTTTTTTGCGTATACGGCTTTTGCAGCACTTGCACTTCCTTTGGCGTGATCAAGTCGATTTCCCCCGGTCCAAGGTCTTTCATATGGGTGTAGCCCAAATTCAAAAACGCGCTGCTCTCAAATGTCACGCAATATCCGTTGTCCTTTTGACCGACAATCACCGGCGTTCTTCCCGCTTTGTCGCGCATCGCGTAAATGCCGTCTTTGTTCATCAGCAAAACGCTCATACTGCCGTCCACCAAATCCTGCACCGATTTCAAGCCTTCCACGATCGAGTTTTTCTGGTTGATCAACGCGCCGATCAGCTCGGTCGGGTTGACGCCGCCCACGCTCATTTCCTGAAAATGCGTCATTCCTTTTTCAAAGCAATGCGCTTTCAAGCCTTCCAGATTGTTGATTCGGCCAACCGTCGTGATCGCGAAGCTGCCCAGATGGGAATGCAGCAGCAAGGGCTGGGATTCGTAGTCGGAAATGCAGCCGATCCCGATCTTTCCTTCAAAGCTGTCGAGATCCTTGTCGAATTTCGTCCGAAACGGCGTGTTCTCGATATTGTGGATTGCGCGGGAAAAGCCGTTTGCCCCCCATACCGCCATGCCGGCGCGACGCGTTCCTAAATGCGAATGATAGTCGATGCCAAAAAACAAATCCAGTACACAACTTTCTTTTGAGGCAACCCCAAAAAAGCCACTCATACTCAAAATCCTCCCTTTCTTTGTCTTTTTAGTATAACACCAAAAGCAAGATCCGAAAATCTTGCTCTTTTTTTTATTCGAGATTTAAAATTTGCGCGCATCGGTCGCACAATCCGTCTTCGTGTTCGCTTTCCGTGTAGTTCCAGCAGCGAGGGCACACATGGCCTTTCGCCTTCTCTACTTCCACGCCGCACACGTCGAAAGCCGTCAACGGCTCCTCGACAAATTCAACGCCGGACACGATCAGCCACTGCGCCGGATTTGGCACGATTTCTTCAAACAGCGCTCTGATTTCGTCGCTGACAAACAAACGAATCGAAGCTTCCAGCGATTTTTTGATCAAGCCGTCCGCTCTGGCGATTTCGAGCGCTTTCAGCACGTCTTTGCGCACTGCCAGCAGCTTGCCCATTTGTTCGACGAGGCGGTTGGCATCGACATCGAGATCCACGCTCGCAAACGAGCTCAAGTGAATCGACTCGTCGTCGAAATGCATGAAGTCGTTGACTTCCTCAGTCGTATGGCAAAGAATCGGCGCCCACAGTCTTGTCAGCACATCGAGGCACAAATACAAAACGGTTTGCACCTGCCGACGCTGCGAATCGTCCACATTTAAAATGTATAAAATGTCTTTCGTGTAATCCAAATAGTAGGCGGACAACTCGTTGGTCATGAAATTCGTCAACTGGCTGACAACGTCCGCGAACCGGTACTCGTCATACGCCTTGATGCACTCCTGTGCCACGCGGTTGAGCTTCACAAGCACATACGTGTTCAGCGGGCTCAGTTCGCCGGTTGGTACAAGATCGGCTTTCGTGAAGGTGTTGTTATCCAGGTTGGCCATGAGGAAGCGGAACGTGTTGCGCACTTTCCGATAGTTTTCCGCCACCTGTTTCAAGATGTTTTGTCCCATCGAGCAATCGGCCTGGTAGTCGACGCTCGTCGCCCACAGACGCAAAATATCCGCGCCGAACTTTTTCGTGATCTCGCCTGGCGCCACCGCGTTCCATTGCGATTTGGACATCTTGACGCCTTTTTCGTCCATGACGAAGCCATGCGAAAGCACCTGCTTGTATGGCGCCTGCCCATACACAGCCGTTCCGACGATGAGCGACGAGTTGAACCAGCCGCGGTACTGATCCGATCCTTCAAAATACAAATCAGCCGGATAGCCAAGACCGCGCCCGATCATCGCGCCGGTATGCGACGATCCCGAATCAAACCAGACATCCATCGTGTCCGTTTCCTTGCGGAAGATGCCGTTTGGCGAATGCTCGTTCGTGTAGCCAGCCGGCAGCAGCTCGTCGGCGTCTTTCTCAAACCACACATTCGAGCCAAACTCGGCGAACAAGTCTGCCACGTGGTCGAACACGTTTTGATCCATGATCGGCGTGTCGTCCTCGCCATAGAAAATCGGAATCGGAACGCCCCACAGACGCTGCCGGGAAATGCACCAGTCGCCACGGTCGGCAATCATGTTGTGCATGCGACCCTCTCCCCACGCCGGAACCCACGAAATCGAGTGGATCTGCTCAAGGAGCTGGTCGCGAATTTTGTCGATCGAAGCGAACCATTGCGTCGTCGCCCGGAAAATGATTGGTTTTTTCGTCCGCCAGTCATGCGGATAGGAGTGCGTGATAAACGTCAAATTGAGCAGCGCGCCCAGCTCGTCCAATGTCTGGGTGACGACTTTGTTAGCGTCCTCCACATACAAGCCTTCCAAATTGGCGCCTGTTCCCGCCATCAGCTTTCCTTGCTCGTCGACGTTGACATCCATGGCCAGTCCGTACCGCATGCCGGTGTTAAAGTCGTCTACACCAAACGCCGGTGCCGTATGGACGCAGCCTGTTCCGGCGTCGGCCGTCACATAGTCCGCGAGCACGACCAGGCTTTCCTTTTCCGGATAGAGCGGATGCGTCGTCGTGATGAGCTCCAGTTCCTTGCCCTGGAACGTTTGCGTGATTTGGTATTGCTCCACGCCGAATTTTGGCATGAGATCTTCCACCAGTTCGCGAAGCACGACCAGCTTGCCGTGGTCGGTATCGACCAGGGCGTACTCCATGTTTGGATGCAGGGCGATGGCTTTGTTGCCCGGAATGGTCCAAGGCGTCGTCGTCCAGATGACGAAATGCGTATCCGTATCCAGCACGCCTTTGCCGTCTTTGACTTGGAATTTCACAAAAATGGTCGGCGACTTGATGTCTTTGTATTCGACTTCCGCCTCGGCCAGCGCCGATTCGCTTGATGGCGACCAGTATACCGGCTTCAGCCCTTTATAAATAAGGCCCTCCATCGCCATCTTTCCAAAGATCCGGATTTGTTCCGCTTCAAAATCTTTCGTCAAGGTAATGTATGGATGGTCGTAGTCCCCGATGCTTCCAAGCGACAAAAAGCCCGCTTTTTGTTTTTCGACTTGCTCCATCGCGTAGTCGTAGCATACTTTTCGGAACGCCGCGATGTCCATTTTCTTGCGGTCGTACCCCAGCTTCGTGACCGCTGTCTCGATTGGCAGGCCATGCGTGTCCCATCCTGGAATGTAAGGTACCTTGTAGCCTTCCATGAACTTCGACTTGTTGATGACATCCTTCAAAATCTTGTTCAAGGCGTGTCCCAGGTGAATGTCTCCGTTGGCGTATGGAGGGCCGTCATGCAGCACGAACGGCTTCGCGTCTTCGCGGCGCGCCAGCATCTTGTCGTACAACTGCTCCTCCTGCCAGCGTTTTTGGTATTTCGGTTCTTTCTTCGTGAGATTTCCACGCATTTCAAAGCCGGTTTTCGGCATATGCAATGTGTCTTTGTAATCCATGTGTTCTCCCTCCTGTTCAACAAAAAAAAGACGTCCTGTTCCAAGGACGTCAATCACGCGGTACCACCAAGGTTCCCGGAAGCTCCGGGCACTCGACAGGGTAACGGCCTGTTCCGGGCAAACCTACTTTTCGTTCGGCATGCCAGCTCGAAAGGGATACCCCCTGCCTGTTCCATCACGCTCTCTCACCGGTGCGAGCGCTCTCTGATCATGGTCGGCGGCAGACGACGCGTCTTTCTCATTGCCTACATATACTTTTCAAACCGCAGCACGAACCGGTCTTTTCTTGTCGTGCTGACCACGTCGAGAAAGCGGAACCGTCCGATTTTGCGGATAGAAACAAAGTCATTATTACACATCTGCCTGTTTTCATCAAGCACAACATCGTTGACTTTCACAAGTCCCTGCTTGAGCATCGCTTTCGCTTTCGCTCTCGAGCAATGGGCTAAGGCCGCCACGACGGCATCGAGCCGCAGTCCCGCCACGTTGACCGTGATTTGCTCGCGCATGATGCGCAATGGCTCGCCGACCTCCCCTTCCGAAAAGGAAACGCTGTGCCGGCCGATTTGCGTCAAAGACGAGGCGATGTAGTCCGCCATCCCCTCGGTACAAAAAATGTACAGCCGCTCTTCCATCACCAGCAAATCCCCGATCGTTTCCCGCTCGATGCCCAAGTGCATGAGCGCGCCCAAAATATCCTTGTGGGTCAGCGCCTTGCCAAAGCGCCCATCGTAGCGCGCCGTCAAAACGCATACGTTTGGCGCCTGGCACGGATACGGGGAAAGCCGCGCGATTTTGCGTTCCGCGTCCTCATAGCCGCCATTCATTTGAAGCGTCAGCTGGTTTCCGGCGAGCGTCTTGACGATTTCCTGCTCGGCCAGGGTGAGAAACCCGGTCGTAACCGGCTGCTGGCGACGCTGACACAGCGCGGTCATATCCTTGATTTTCGCGATAAACCATTCATGTCCTTGTCTGATCATTTTTTGCCTCCATTCCAAAAAAAAGCCGCCCGGCTGGACGGTAAAGTGCCAATGGACTTGGCGGATTACGCTTCGTCTAGATCGTCTGGATCACCCAGGGAGATCTGTCCGGAAACGCCAATCTGCTGCGGTGAGCACAAAATAACGTTTTGTCCGATTTTCTGGATCTTGCCATCCAGCGCGAATACGACACCGGTCAGGAAATCAATCGTGCGCTGTGCGTATTCACGATCCAATTTATGTAGATTCACAACGACCGCGCGCCCCTCTTTAAGACGAAGACCAACTTCTTCCGCTTCTCCAAAACTTCTTGGTTCAAACAAAACCATCTTTGTATTTGGATTTAAAGTGGATGCGTTCGAACGGTTTTTAGGTCTTTCATACTGGCTTTGAGGTTCTACGTCAACTTCGCTTTTGCGTACCGTTTGAGTTTCGTATACAGAGTTTTCTTCTTCACTCTCATCAATCGGAGCAACAAATTCTTTGACTTTATCTATAAATCCCATGTGATAAACCTCCTTATCGTACATAATTATAACACAGTTTTTTCGAAGGAAAGGAATTAAAACCTATTCTCCAGACCATTCGCGTGTCTCATTTTTTGATTATGTAAACTCTTCTTCACTGGAAATCCGCAATGCACGCATTGCACATATGACTATATCACAACTCGGGAAATTAAAAAACTAAAAATCTAAAAAAAAATAAAAAGCCCGAATCGGGCTTTTGCTTATTCGGTTTCGATCAAACCATAACCTCCATCGTGGCGGCGGTACACGACCGCGATCTTGTTCGTCTCGTCGTCGGTGTAAATGAAGAAATCATGGTCGAGCAGCTCCATCTTCGTGATGGCCTCGTCAAGCGACATCAATTCAGGAACAATGGATTTGGTCCGGACGATCTCGTCGTCGCTCACTTCCTCCTCGTCGAACAGTTCCAGATCGAGGAACGCTTCCGAAAGCGGATGCGAGTTCTTTTTCGTGATGCGCGTCTTTTGCCGGCGAACCTGATCCTCCAGCTTGTCAATGGCCCGGTCGATCGCGCGATACAAATCGTCGTCGCTTACTTCGGCCCGCAAAATCGCGAACCGCGTCGGAATCGTAATTTCAATTTTTTGTTTTGTAGGGTATGTACGAATCAAAACATTGGCCGTATCGTCATCGTCGATGATGAAGTACTTGTTGAGTACGGTCAGCTTTTTCTTGATCTTTTCCGCGATCGCCTCCGTCACTGTGATGTTTTTTCCAACAATATTGACTTTCATACTCAATACCTCCTTGTATAGGATCCAACGATCCTTTGGTTACTTGTATTTTACCACAATGTTCCGGTATTGGCGAAACTTTAAGCGCTTTCATGCGTAAAAGACACTTTTTCATCCATTTTCGCCACACGTTTTTTGCGATACGTCGGTTTCCGTTTTCAAAAGCGCTTGAAAAAAAATGAAAATTTCGATACACTGAACCCATGAATCCGACAAAATCCTTTCGATTTATCCACTAACACCCGCAGCATCAAACCTTCGCCGTTTGATTTTTCAGCAGGTGTTCCAAAAAGGCATTTCCCGCAATGGAATGCCTTTTTCTTTTCAGATTCATATCAAGGAGGAAAGTTATGATTATCACATTGAAAAAATCCGCGCCTCAGGCCGAAGTCGACAAGCTGCTGCGCCGTTTCGAAAGCCAGGACCTGCAAGTCACGTTCATCCAGGGCGCCAACTACAACGTGTTCGGCCTTGTTGGCGACACATCCAAAGTCGACGAGAAAAACATCCAGGCCAATCCGATCGTCACGAACGTCCAGCGCGTCGCCCAGCCGTACAAGCTCGCCAACCGCATGTTCCATCCCGAAGACACGATCGTGAACGTGGACGGCATTTTGATTGGCGGCAAAAAAATCGTCCTTATCGGCGGACCCTGCTCGGTAGAAAGCGAAGAACAAATCGTGCGCATCGCCAAGGAAGTCAAAGAGGCGGGCGCCGACATGCTGCGCGGAGGTGCCTACAAGCCAAGAACTTCCCCGTACGCCTTCCAGGGGCTGGGAACCGAGGGCGTTCTCGATTTAGTCAAAGCCAAAGAGGCGACCAGTCTGCCTGTCGTATCCGAGCTCATGTCCATCGACAAGCTCGATGAATTCGTCCAATACGTCGATATTATCCAAATCGGCGCCCGCAACATGCAAAACTTCGACTTGCTCAAGGCGGTAGGCCGCACCAAAAAGCCGGTCCTTCTCAAGCGCGGCTTGTGCAACACGATCGAGGAGTGGATCATGGCCGCCGAATACATCATGGCCGAAGGCAATCCGAACGTCATCTTCTGCGAGCGCGGCATTCGAACCTTTGAAACGTACACCCGCAACACGCTTGATCTCGCCGTCATTCCGATCATTAAAGAGCGCACCCATTTGCCAATCATCATCGACCCGTCCCACGCGGCAGGCGACTATAAACTGATCGAGTCGCTTTCGCTGGCCGCGATCGCCGCGGGAGCCGACGGTTTGATCATCGAAGTGCACGACGATCCGGAAAACGCGTGGTCCGACGGGGCGCAAAGCTTGAAGCCGGCCAAGTTCAACGATTTGATCGCCAAAGGCAAAGCGATCGCCCACGTCATCGGCCGCTCGCTATGAGAAAACCGAATCAAGTCAAAACCAATCCGTTTCCGTATTCCCACACGAATAAGCGCTACTATACGATCGACCACTATTTTCGAAAGAAGTACGGAAAAAAAGTCGCGAAAGTCCCGCTGAACGCCGGGTTCACCTGTCCTAACCGCGACGGAACCAAAAGCGTGGGCGGATGCGCCTTTTGCTCGTCTCTTGGCTCGGGCGACTCCATTCCCGCCTTCTTCGACACGCTGTCCAGACAGTACGAGGAAGGGCTGGGGCGGATGCGGCAAAAATGGCCGGACTGCCTTGGCTTCGCGTATTTCCAGTCGTACACGAACACGTACGCGCCGCTGGAAACATTGCAGGCGATTTACGACCCGTTTTTTGCGCGCGACGACGTGCAAGGCGTGTGTATCGCGACCCGGGCCGATTGTTTAAGCGAGGAAATCGTCGCCTATTTGGCCGAACGAGCCAAACAAAAAGAAGTGTGGATCGAGCTGGGCTTGCAAAGCGTCCACGACAAAACGATGGACGCGCTCAACCGCGCCCACGATTCCGCCATCGTTTTTCAATGGATCGAACGGTTAAAACGCACACCGATCAAAACGTGTGTCCATCTCATCAACTCCCTTCCCGGCGAGAGCGAGGATGACATGCTGGAAAGCGCCAGACAGGTGGCGGCGGCCCGTCCCGACGCCATCAAGATCCATATGCTGCATATCGTCAAAAACTCGAAGATGGGCGCCGACTTCGTCCATCATCCCTTTGCGCTGCTCAGCCGCCAGGCGTATGTCGATGTCGTCGTGCGCCAGCTGGAATGCCTGCCTGCCGACATGATCGTGGAGCGGCTGACCGGCGACGCGATTCAAAGCGAGCTCATCGCGCCGGAATGGACATTAAAAAAGACCATCGTTCTCAACGCGATTGATCAGCGGATGGTCGAATGGGACACGTGGCAAGGCAAGAATCACACATACGTGTGAATCCACTCGCGAAGCGTGGAAAAATACAGCGCGGGATCTTGATAGCGGGCGATGGCGTGCTCCCCGCCCTCGATGAGCAGCAGCTGTTTGGGATAATGGGCGAAATGGTACAACTTGAACACCATATGCGTTGGAACGAACTCGTCTTTCGTTCCGTGAATGAACAGCGTCGGAATGTGCGAACGGTGCACCGCGCCAAGCGGATCGGCGTCTTTGAACCGAAAACCGCCGCGCAGTTTCGTAATCAGACTCGCGACATGAACAACTGGAAAAGGTGGCAAATGCGCCATCTTTTTTAGTTGGTACGAGAATTCGTCCCACGCGCTCGTGTAGCCGCAGTCCTCGATGCACGCCTTGACGTTGGCGGGCAGGTTTTTAGCCAGGCTCATCATCACGGTAGCGGCCCCCATGGACACGCCATACAGCACGATGGAGCAGTTTGGATCTTTTTGCACGACGTACCGGATCCAGTCCACGAGGTCGTCGCTCTCGTAATATCCCATGCTGACCGCCTTGCCTTCGCTTTTGTTGTGGGCGCGCTGCGAAAGGGACAGGACATTGTAGCCTTCTTCCAAAAAGAAGTCGGCGACATCGACAAGCTCGCCGTTGCGGCCCATGTACCCGTGCATGAGAATCGCCCATTTGCTGGCGTGCTGGTCCACTTCGATGCCATGCAGCCGCAATCCCTGGCGGTTCGTCAAGTACACATCCTGCGGGCCGTAAGTCAAAAAGATTTTTTCATATTTCTGGGTGCGCTTGTCCATCACGATCGGTCCGGTGATATACTGTTTGTCGTTTTTCATGTACAGGCACACGCTGTAAAACACATGGCCGATCAAAAACAAAAGCCCTGCCGTCGCGGCCACGATAAGCAGGATGATCAGGATCCACATGAACATCACCTCAATAAAAGTATACCACCGCTTCCTCGCAGCGTCGTGAAGAAAACACAAAAAAACGGAAAGACCCGGCTTCCCGTTTGACTGGCTATCCTTCCAAAGCGACGCAGTAATAGCGTTTCTTGCCGCGGCGGATAATTAAATCGTTGTCGATGTACGCCTGCTCTTGCGTCATGCGCGTGTCGGGATCGGTGACTTTCACGCCGTTGACCGCGATCGAGTTTCCTTTGATCCACTCGCGTCCTTCCCGCTTGCTGGCGGCGATTTTCGTGTCGACGAGCAAGTCGAGCAGCGTCAGACCGGCCGGCGCGCTCAGTTTTTCCATGTTCATGATGGCGTCCTTGCGCATGCTTTCGTCCAGCTCGCTCAGCTTGCCGCTAAAGAGCGCCTGCGTGATGGAAAGCGCCGCCTGAAGTCCTTCCTCTTTGTGCAAGTCGCGCACCACTTCGCTGGCGAGCGCCTTTTGGGCGTTGCGCTTGTGCGGTTCCTCGCGCAAGGAGCGTTCGAGCTCCTCGATTTGCTCGACGGACAGGAACGTCAGCTTTTTCAAATATTCAATGACTTTGTCGTCTTCCGTGTTGAACAAAAACTGGTACAGCTCGTAAGGCGACGTTTTTTTCGCGTCCAGCCACACGGTGCCGGTTTCGCTTTTGCCAAACTTCGTTCCGTCCGCCTTGGTGATGAGCGGCATCGTCAATCCAAAGCATTTCACGTCGTTGCCGCATTTTTTACGAATGAGCTCCAGACCGGACGTGATGTTGCCCCACTGATCCTGCCCCCGATTTGCATACGGCAGTTTTTTTCCTGATACAAATGCAAAAAGTCGAGCGACTGCAAAATCATGTATGAAAACTCGGTGTAGCTGATGCCCGAGTCCAGTCTTTTCTTGACCGTTTCCTTGTTGATCATGTAGTTGACGTTGAAGTGCTTTCCATAGTCGCGCAAAAAGTCGATGATGGAAATATCCTTGGTCCAGTCGAGGTTGTTGACCATGTCGAAGCCCCATAGCGCGTTAATTTGCCGGTGGAGGGCGTCGTAGTTGGCTTGCAGCACTTCAGGGGTGAGCATGTTGCGCTCGCCGGTCGCTTTCGGATCGCCGATGAATCCGGTCGCCCCGCCGACCAGCATGATGGGATGGTGTCCATGCTGTTGCAGGCGCTTGGCCATGAGCAGCGAGGAATAGTGTCCAATGTGCAAGCTGTCCGCCGTCGGATCCGTGCCGATGTAAAACGTCAGCTCGCCGTTGTTGATTTCGTCTTCGATTTCGGGCGAAGTCACGTTGTCGATCAACCCCCGCCATTTCAATTCGTCAAATAAATTCATAGTTTCCTTCTCCTCCAAAATAAAAAACGTCCTCGTAAAAGGACGTCATAAACGCGGTACCACCTTTTTTCCTGTTTGAAACAGGCTCTCGAACCTTTAACGCAGGTATACGTCGTATCGAAGCTCCGAGGTGTATTCCATGGACCGGTCCGAAACTTTTCACCAGCCAGTTTCTCTCTGCGCGATCGGCGCCCATGTACTCTGTCTCTTCACAGCATTAAATCCATTATATCCAAAAACCGCTAAAGTTCAAGAAGGATCTGCGTCGTTTCCATGACGCGCCACGCCTGGGCGACATAAAAGCACGGGGCGAATTTTTCCTTCATGCAGTCGAACGCCGGCGGCAGGCTGCCATGGAAATACAAAAGCGCCGAATGGAAAAACACGACATAGTCCTGGACGCCTTTTCGTTCCATCGCCTCGAAGCGCCACGGGTACTCGACTTTGTTGGGATCCTCGTAAAAATGGTTGAAGTGGGCCAGAATCAGACGCAGGAAATCTTTGAAATGATACTGGCGCTCCATGGGAATGTTGCACAAAATGCCGAGCACCTCAAGCAGACGGCCGACAATGTAATCGTCGCTGTATTTGTTTTTGAGCGGCTGCGGCTGGAAATGCAAAAAGTAGTCGTACACCATTTCCATCGCGTCGTTGAACTGGGTCAGCATGCCAATGCGTCCTTCGCGCAAAAGCAGCTTCAAGCACGCTTTCTCCACCCGCTGCATCAGCTTCCAGTCCTCTTCGAAAAACGTGTACAAGTAACCGGGCGCCTGGTCGAGATATTTAAGCGTTTCAAAATACCCTTCCCGCATTTCAGGAACCATGTCCTTGGCTTCGAAGTCCAACACCGAGTGTAGCTTCATCAGCGGACGAATGCGGATGTGGGGCGTGCTGATTTTCGCGACCTTCTCTCCCGGTTCGGCTAAGTCGACGACAACAAGATCCTCTGCGCCCATTTTCACGCACTGGTCGACGGGCAGCGTTTGTTCATAGCCGCCATCGGCATAGTAGTCCTCCCCGATTCGAATAAGCTGGTACGCCGGAAAATACGCCGTGCTCGAAAACAGCTTGGGAACGAAGTCTTCCGGCCCCATGTCCTTTTTCTCAAAAGCGACCAGCTTGTTTTGGTTGAGATTGAACGACAAGCACGCAAAGTCGACGGGCGCGTTTTGAAACGCGTCATAGTCGAAGATTTTTAAATACTCGTTTTGCAGACCGGACACGTCCGGCCCCCCCTTCATGAATTGCTCTAAAAACTCGTTGAAATCCCGCCGGATGAACGATTTCGCGTTGTACTGATTGGGATAGACAAACAAGTTGTTCGACAACGAGGACTGGCGCATGTTCGAGATCCACGGCACAAGCCGGTCCACGCCATCCTGCACGACGATGGCGCCGATCAGCGCGCCAATGCTGACGCCAGTCACCACGTCAAACGTATACCCAAGTTCTTTGAGCGCCATGCACACGCCGACTTCGTAGCTGCCGCGGGCGCCGCCGCCTCCAAGAACCAATCCTTTTTTTCCGTTCATTTCTATCACCTCGATTTTCATTATACCGGCCGCCGGTTCAAAGCGATTTTGGAATGCTCCAAACAGAAAAAAACGACAGGATCCGGATGGATTCCTGCCGTTCGTTCTGGTTGTTTCGAATCATTCTCGATTATTTCCGTTTTTGTTTTTTTCGATACGCCAAGCAGGCCGCAACAAGACCGGAAGCGCCAAGCAGCGTCATCCACAACGCGCGACGCGTGGTTTGTCCGGTATCGGTCGAGTGCGCGGCGCGCGCGGACGGCTTTCTGGATGACGGCGTCCGGCCCGCTTGGGCGCTGCCGCCTTCCTTGCGCCATTGGGCTGTCAGCTGGATGTTGCCAGTAATCGTGAGCGAATCGAATGGCTGCACGATTTTTCCGTCGTTTGTCTTCCAGCCGGTAAAAGCGTAGCCTTGGCGCGCCGGCGCGGTTTGAACGCGATACACGGTTCCTGCCGGCATCGTTTCTGGCGCGTAGCTTGCGCTGGCGACGTTTTGGTCGCCATTCAAGTCGTAGGAAACCGTGTAGCGGATGATCGCGTTTGGATCGCGTTTCCATACCGCGTACAGCGTAACGTCCTCCGCGCCCATTTCCAGCTCTTTTCCTTCCAACCCGACGCTTTGACCATCGTCGACCGCTTGTTCCAGCTTTTGCCGGCTCCATCCGGCGAATGTCTCGCCCTCATGGCGGCTAAAGTTCTTTTCCTTCGTCAAAGCGAGAATCGTTCCTTTGCCGATGTTGGTTTGCGGCGCCGGCACGCGGCCTGTGCCGCCGTTCAAGTCGTACGTGAGCGAATACGTTTCAAACACGTCGGCTTTGCCGTCTTTGTTGGCGTCGTAGCCCCAGGCCGCATAAACGGTGACATCGCGTTTTCCCAGCTCGATTTCGCGCAGAAGCGCAGACGTCGGATCCGGATCCTGGCGGGTGTAGATCGCGTGGGCTTCGCGCGTCCAGCCAAGGAAGAGAACTCGCCGGCCGTCGTTGTCGGTATACGTTGGCGTTTTCAGGCTGAGCGCCGCGACGTCGCCTGGCAAGTGGATGCTTGCGGACGGCATGCCATGGACGCTGCCGCCTTCGGCCGCGTTTTTCGCGTAGCGGACATGGACCATCTCCTCAAAGTCGGCGACGCCGTTTTGGTTTTGGTCTTGCGCCCAGACAGCGTAAAGCGTTTGGTTGGCGGAAGGCATCGTGAACGAATCAGCGGCAAGAAGCGCGGTTTGCGCCTGGCTGCCTTCGGTCGCGCTGAACGCGGCCTCGTACGGCTTTAAGCTCCAGCCAATCCATACCTCGTCGTCGGCGCGGGTCAAATCCGCCTCTTTTGGAAGCGAAACGCGCTCTCCTTTCGCCATGCCGGCTTGCGGACGCGGTACAAAGCCCGTGCCGCCGTTGGCGTCGTAAGCCAAGGTGTACGTGTCGAGCACATCGGCTTTGCCATCGCCGTTTTCATCGTAGCCCCAGGCCGCATAGACGTCGATATCGTCGCGCCCAAACGTGATTTCCTGCACGAGATCGTCGGTTGGATCCTGGTCGTCGCGCGTAAAGATCGCGTGCGGCTCGCGCAGCCAGCCCAGCAGGACGACGGCTTTGCCCGCCACGTTTTGGTGGGTTGGATTTCCTGCAAGCTTAAGCGTGTCGCCCGGAATGTGGAAAGCGTCGTCGCTTGGTATGTTTTGCACCGCATCGGTGTTGGCGTTGGCGTGATAGCGGACGCGGACGGTTTCCGCATAATCCGGTACGCCGTTCCGGTTGCGATCTTGCGCCCACACCGCGTACACGTCGTTGTCCTGCTCTTTCATTTTCATTTCGGACAACAACGTCTTTTCAATCGTTTCGTATTGGTCGCTCGTCGCGATGACGTGGTCGACCGGCTTCAAGCTCCAGCCGATGAACACCGCGCTGTCTTTGGTAAACGAATAGTGCTGTAACCCCGCGGCGGACCGCGTTTTGGTTTGGGCGTGTCCGTACAAATCCCTGGCGGTTCTGGACAAGGAGGCTTGCATGCCGACGATGTGGTGGTGAACGCATTCCAGCTCAATGTTTTGCTCGTTGTTCGAATGGTAGCGGACGTGCACGGCGCGCTGCGCGAAATCCGGCGTGCCGTCATGGTTCGTATCGTGCGCCCATACCGCGTACAAGGTGACGTCATGCTTTGGCATCGTGTACTCGTAGGTCATCAAAATCGACGCGTACAAGTCCGGATCCGGATCGTCGTCCAAAATTTGATCGACTGGCGTTTCGCTCCAGCCGGCAAAGACGGCGTCGCCTTTTTTCCAGTTTTCGACTTGAGCGACTGGAACGATCGTGCCCGCGCCGTATTCAATGACGGCTGGCAGCGTGCCGGACGTCTTGCCGTTGCCGTCATAGACGAGCGCGTACCGGTCCTGATAGTCCGGTTTGCCGTCGTCGTTGGAATCGAGAGCCCATACCGCGTAGACGTCGTTGCCTTTCTTTTTCATTTCCATTTCCGTGAAAATGTCTTCTTTGCGTTGGTCGTATTGCGCCTGGGTTTCAATGTCTTTCGGGAACGCCTTCGCGCTCCAGCCGATAAAGACGGCTTTATCCTTCGTGAAGGTGTATCGTCCGACTTCGCCTTTGGCTTCGCCGTTGTGCGCGGTCCGCCGGCCATACAAGTCGACAGCGCTTGAAGAGAGCTTGACGGTGGCGCCGGCCACGTGATGGTGGGCGCAGACAATGTCCATGCTTTGCGCGTTGTTGGAGTGGTAGCGCACTGGAACCGCATCGTCGGCGTAGTCCGGCTTGCCGTTGCCGTTGGCGTCGCGCGCCCAGACGGCATAGAGCGTAAGGGATTTGGCCGGCATCGTCCGTTCGGCGTCCTGAATAATTTTCGATAAAGTTTCCTTGTCGGCGTTTTCATCGAGGACGGCTGTGATTTTGCTCTCGCTCCAGCCGGCGAAGATCGCGTTCTTTTTCGTCAAATCGGCTGGATAGGCGAGGGCGAACGTGTCGCCCTGACGATGGTCTTGCGCGGCAGGAACTTGGCCGGTTCCGCCATTGGCGTCGTATTGCACCGCGTACCGGTTGAGCACGTCGGCCATACCATCGCCGTCTTCGTCGTAGCCCCAAGCCGCAAAGACGCGAAGATCCTGGCTGCCAAACGTCACTTTGTCGATTGTTTCAGGCGGCGTGTCCAGCCGGCTCAAGATCATTTCGACCGGCTTGCGGGTCCAGCCGACGAAGACAACCGCTTTCTTTTTGACTGGATCGTGGACCGGTTTGGCTTGGCTGAGCGAAACCGTTTCTCCAAGGATATGTCCGGTTTCTTTTGCCGGCAGGCGCCAAACGGTTCCACCGGCCTGCGCGTTTGGCTCAAAGACAAGGGCGAGCGGGCGTTCCAGATAGTCGGCGATGTCGTTACCGTTTCGATCGTTGGCCCACACGGCGTAGAGCGTGCTGTTTTTAGCGGGCATCGTCGCTTTGCGCACGATTAGTCGTTCGGCTTCCTCTTTGTCGGCGGCGGTTAGCGCGTCTGGCCGGACCGTCCAGCTCCAGCCGGCGAAAACCTCGTTTGCGTTCCGGGTGTATTCCCTTGTTTGCGGCAAGTCGATTTCCTCGCCCTTTCGCATCCCTTTCTGTGTCTGGGGCGCTTTCCCGCGCCCTTCGTTCAAATCGTAGGAAAGCGTGTACGTTTCGAGCACGTCGGCCGTGCCGTCTTTGTTTTCATCGTAGCCCCAGGCCGCGAAGACGGTTACGTTCTGGCGATCCAGACGAATCGCGTCGATCGTTGTTGGCGCTTCGTCGCCGCGTTTGAAGATGGCTTGCGCCTGTTCTTTCGTCCAGCCGATGAATCGCACAGGAACCCCGTCGATGTCGTCGTGCGCTGGAACCGGCTTGTTTGCGAGTTGAACATTCGTTCCGGCAAAGTAGTTCGTCGTGTCGACCGGCACAGAGTCCGGATGGCCGCCATTGGCATCGTAGAGCAGATGAATTTGCTCCTGATAGTCCGGGACGCCATTTTGATTGGTGTCGGCGGCCCATACGGCGTACACGTCGTTGCCGTCGGCTTGCATGGTCACTTTCGACAACAAAGTCAGCGTTTTTAATTCCGCCATCGTTTGAATGTCTTGGGAAACCGGCTGTTTGCTCCAGCCAATAAAGACGGCGTTTTCCTTTTGAAAGCTGTGGTTTTTGATCGTTTCGTCCGTTTCCGTTCGCCCATACAAATGTTCGGCAGCTGACGACAATTCCGAGTCGGTGCCGACAATATGATGATGCGGACAAATCACGGCTTCTTCCGATTGGCCAAGGTTGGCGTGATAACGGACTTGAACCGCGTGTTCGGCATAATCGGGAACGAGATCGCCATTTTTGTCTTCGGCCCACACCGCGTAAAACGTCACATTCCGGTTGGGCATCGTGTACGTATCCTGCGTCACGATCGAACGGATCAGCGCTTGTTCGGTGTCCGCTTTCAAAATCGTTTCGATTTGGTTTTCACTCCAGCCCGCAAAGATCGCGCCTTCTTTTTGAAGGTCGGACGTGTACGCAATCGGGAATACGTCACCTTCTTGATAGTTGGCGGATGGCGGGACATGGCCCGCGCTCTGCCCGTTGCCGGCATACGTCACCAAATATTCTTTTTCGTAATCCGGAACTTTGTCGCCATCCAAATCGACGGCCCATACGGCGTAGACGTCATTGCCTGTCCGTTTCATTTCCATTTCGGTAAAGATTTCCGCTTGAAGCGCGTCGTATTCCTTTTGCGTTTTGATGTCGGCCGGGAACGCCCGCGTGCTCCAGCCGACAAACACCGCGTTGTCTTTCTTGAAAGCGTGCGCTTCTATCTTGCCGGCAACTTTTTCGCCATGGGAAACGAGGGATCCCCAAATCGTATTCGCCGTCGTGGAAAGCTTGGCGTTGGCGCCAACCACATGGTGGTGTGGACAAATCACATCCACATTTTCGCCGTTGTTGGAGTGGTAGCGTACGTGTACCGCGTTGTCGGCATAATCCGGTTTCCCGTTGGCGTTGGCGTCTTTGGCCCAAACCGCGTAAAACGTCACCGCTTGGGCGGGCATCTCGTACTCGTCTGCCGTAATAATGGATTCGATCGTTTTCGTATCTGCGTTTTCATCCAAAACTCCGGATATCTTCCGGACGCTCCAGCCCGCAAAAACCGCGTCTTGTTTTGTCAAATCCGCGCTGTGGCGCATTGGAAATTTTTCGCCCGCCTTGTGTGCAGTTTCCTGCGGCGCCGTTCCCAGGCCGCCATTTAAATCGTACGTCACGGAATAAGTGTCCAGCACATCGGCGGTGCCATCCTCGTTCGAGTCATAGCCCCAGGCCGCGTAAACTTTCACATTCTCGCTTCCGAACCGAATCGTTTGTATGGTTTGCGGCATGCGGTCTTTCGCTTCGTAAATGTTCCGGGTCGGCTCCAGCGTCCAGCCAAGGAAGACGACCGCCTTGCTTTCGACCGGCTCGTGGGTTGGCCTTCCTTGCAGAGCGACCAGTTCGCCTGGCACTTGATGCTCGCTGTTTTTCGGCATGTTTTGCACTTTATCCTGAATCGGGTTGGCGTCATATTCCAGCCGGAACGAGCGTTCCAAATAATCGGCGATGCCATTGCCGTTGCGATCTTCCGCCCAAATCGCATACAAGGTCGTCGCTTTTGCCGGCATGACGAACAAATCCATCGACACAAACTCTGGCGCTTTGGAGCCCGCCATGAGCACGTTTGTGCTTTGCGTTTCACTCCAGCCCGCAAATAAAATCTGGATCCCGTTCCTTTCTTCTCTTGTCGGGATTTTTTCGTTCAGCTTCACTTTCTCCCCGGCTAAATGCTGGGATAGCTCCGGCATGTTCTCCACGCTTTCCGAAGTGTTTGGATCATAGTTTAGCGGATATACCGCGTTTTTTTCCTTCCAGTCCGGGATGGCGTTGTTGTTTTTGTCCACCGCCCACACCGCGTACACTTGGACATGCGAATCTTTGACCGGCACGTTTTCCACCACTGGTACTTTCGCGAACTCCTCCTCGGTTTGGATGATGGAATTTACCGGAGTCTGGCTCCAGCCCATTAAAACCGCGTTGTCCATCGTGAACGTGTAAGGCGCGGTCGCCGGAATGTCCTTCTCGCTGCCGAAAAGATTTTCTTTTGGCGTATACAGCTTTACGATTTCCCCGTTCACATGATGATGCCCGCATTGAACGACCAAACCGCTTTCGTTGTTGGCGTTGTAAAGAATCTGGTATCCATCCTCTTCATAATCCGGCGTTCCGTTTTTATTTTTATCGGCAGCCCACACCGCATACACGTCGTTTCCGGTTTCTTGCAAGGTGAATTGATCCACCAGCTCCGCTTTCTTTTCCCCGGCTGCGGTCGTGATCAAATCGGTTCTGGTCTTGCTCCAGCCAATCCATACGGCGTTTTCTTTGGCAAAGCCAAGCGCTTGCGCAGTGGCCGATAACGCGCATGTTTCTCCGGCCACATGGTGATGCGTACAGTTTTCCGCCTTCTCTTGTTCGGTATTCGAATGGTACGTCACGTGCAGCGCCTCGTCCTCGCCATCCGGCGTTCCATTTCCATTTTTATCATCCGCCCAAACCGCGTAAATCGTCGTATGGGCGTTGACTGCAATGGAAGAGCCTGGTTTCAAAAGATCCTCCGGGGTCTTTGAAACGGCTGCCGGATAGCGTGTCATACTCCATCCGATGAAAGTTTCCAACGCCTCGCGGGTAAAGCTTCCGCTTGCGACATCGACCTTTTGATTTTTCTTCAAATCGTTTCGGGAACTTGGCAAGGTTCCTTTTCCGCCATTGAGATCGTATCGAAGCGTATACCGTTCCATGACGTCCGCCACGCCATACCCTGTTTCTCCTTCGGCATCCAAATCGTAGCCCCAGGCCGCGTAGACGGTAATATCATGATTCTTATCCTTGTCAAACGTGACTTGCGAGGCCAAATTCAGATTTTCCACCGAATCCTTTGGTTCATATATTTTCGTTGATGGATTTCTTGTCCAGCCCATAAACACGACCCGTTTGCCATCGACATTGGAATGCGTCGGTTTTGGTGACATTTTCAACGAAACCGTATCTCCCGGAATGTGCACACTGTCGAGCAGCGATTTGTTTACCGTGCCTTGCGATTGCGGATTGCCGTTGTAAATCAGTTTCACCAGCTCCTTATAATCCGGCTTGCCGTTGGCGTTGCTGTCTTTGGCCCAAACCGCGTATAGAGTAATATCTTTCGTTCCCATCCGGATTTCTTTTCCGGAAATCAAGATTTCATTGATCGAATTTCCCTGAGCCGCAGTAAACGCCTCCTGGTGTTGTTTTAAGCTCCAACCAACAAAGACTTCTTTTTCCGCTCGGGTAAACTTAGTTTCTTCGCTAATAAGAACGATCGCTCCTTTTTGAATTCCAGTTTCTTTACTTGGAGGAGTTCCATGTCCACCATTCAGATTATAAGTTAAGAAATACGTCTCTAGAACATCCGCTGTCCCATCCTCATTTTCATCGTATCCCCAAGCCGCATAAACCGTCGCGTCCGTATTGCCAATCGTCACTTCTTTTATTGTTTCCGGAGCCGTATTTTCACGACTAAAAATAATGGTCGTTGGCGCCGATGTCCATCCAATAAAGATCACATTTGTCTCTTCAGGATCGGAATCATTTTTCTTCACCGGAGAATGTGTCGGAGTTGTCGTGCTTAATGGGACTTCATCGTTCGGAATCAGAGGCTTGTTGTCCGTTGTTTTTGTGACAGGAGCCGGTACAGAAGTCACTTCACCTTTCATTGCATTTCCGTCATACGTCAACGTACGCTCTTCCTCGTAATCCGGTTTTCCGTTTTTGTTACGGTCAGCCGCCCATACCGCGTAGACATTCGTATTTCCGTCTTCATCCGCGTATGGACCCGTATAACCTTCCTTTGCATCAGCTTCTTTTGGAAGCATTGTGATTGTAGTCCTGATGCTGTCTTTCAGTTCGTTATACTGTTCCTTCGATACAATCACATCCGGCATTGCGGCCGTACTCCAGCCGATGAAAATATGACTCGTCTTCTCAAATGTATGTGTTTTTACTTCCGAATCCATAGAACTTTGAGACGCATCATGTTCTACTTTGTTTCCTGACACAGTTCCATTTTCAGAAAGTTCTACTGTTTCCCCCACTACATGATGATGTGGACAAAGAATATCTTCCATTTCATCGTTGTTTTCGTGATACCGGACACGGACCGCGTCATCGTAATAATCCGGGTTCCCGTTCTTGTTCTTATCGTAGGCATACACGGCAAACAGAGTCACGTTCTTTTCCGGCATTGTATGCACATCGGTTGTGATGATTTTCTTTTTAGCTATCTCTGAGTCATCTTCTGTAAGGATTTGAGGAATTGACTCTGTACTCCAACCGGCAAAGATCGTATCCCCCCCTTTCGTCAACTGATTTGTTCCCGTATAATCTGGTTTGACTTGCTCTCCGGCAATATGCTGCGTAGGCGATGGGACTGTACCATATGTATTTCCATTTCCATCATACGTCAGCGTATAAAGTTTTTCGATAACCGCCGTAATGGTTGTATCTTTTGATACCTTATACGCCTTTAGTTCATCCTTGGAATATAATTTATCTTCTCCATCCACATTCCAGCCTGTAAACCGGTATCCCTCATTAACTGAAACTAACGGAACTGTACCCAATTGCTCATCATGCCAAACGTTTCTTGAAGATTCACTTAACGTCGCATTCTCCGTTTTAAACGTTACTGTATGCGGCTTTTGAAGCCCGATGGTAAGCTTTTGCGCCGCAGAAATATCATTCGGGGTTTTGTTCTTATCCAAAACAAACGTGGCAGTTGCGGTTTTTCCCTGGTCAGCAGACGAAAATTTTCCATTCGCAGGCAGAGAGAATCGTAATGGATTTTCACTGGAAGCATTCGGACTTCCCGGGTTCGTAATCAGCACATCATACGTATCGGCTCTTCGCCGACTGAATTTGAACACGCCATTTTCAGTCTGAAGCTCCTGGGTTTCAGCCGAATCGGCCACCGTCGCGTTTTGGTGTTGTGCTTTCACCATTACGTTGTTTTCTTTATAAAGCTCGTCAACACCCTCGTCAAAAATACCATTATAATTATTATCAATAAAAACTTTTCCTTCAATAACACCGGTTTGAAATTCAACTTGGATGCGAGGCAGAGGGTTGTGGCCCTGATTGTGCGCCGCACCGACCGAGTAAGGAGAAACGCCACAAGGACCGAAGTTGATTTCACTGCCGACCAAATCAGCCATTTCGTCAAAATGGTCCTGATCCTTTGTGAATGTCGGTTCTAAACGCATATTAACTGCCAAATACGCATCTTCGGATATTTTTTTCACATCGTCTTTTGCGGCAATTCGGATCATTTTCACTTTTTTCCATTGTGCCGCTTTCTCTGCTTCGGTTGTACAACCTTCTAATAATTGATTTTCTGTTATATAGTTCTCTTTTTTATTGTAATACTTCAAGTCATTAGATTCTGCTTTTGAATCAATATCGGTCGCGTAAGTCACCACAACATTTCCTTGCGACACTCCGTCTAAAGATGGAGCTCGAGTCAAATTCATATCAAACTCAAACAGCCGGTTTTGCATATGACTATCCCAGAAATCTCCTGCCTTTGGCACCGGAATAAAGTAGTAAAATGCTCTTGCTTCAGCTTCACTAAATTCTCTTCCTGTATTGTTGTCCAAGGTAAACAGCATGTCGATCACATGGTTTTCATCTTTCAAGTAGACCTTTTCCTTATTCTGCTCAAAATTCGAATACTTTGTTGGATCAAATTCAAGAGCTGACCCTTTCTCGGCCACTCGCGCGCCAAAGGTGAAATCAAGACCAAGACGCGCCGCGACGATCGACAGTTTCGTTCCGCTCGTCGTGTTGTTATTAAAAGTTCCATATTTCTCACCATTTACTTCAACAACACTATTTTCACAGCTAGACATTCCGGTATCGAAGTAAATTTCTTTTCCCTGAGACTTTACCAATATACATTCCCGCATATCTAGCGCCATCGCATCCGCGTCGTGCGCAATATTCAGTGTAAAGGAAATTCCCAATTGGTACTGCGTTAGATCATCCTCAGCAAACCAACCTAACTTCGTAGGATTTTTAAAAGTAATTTTATACTCTTTAAATGCCTCGGCATCCGCATTTTGTTGGCTCTCTGATGGCTTAATAAAATTATAATCTCCTTCTTTAATCTCTGTTTGGTTGATTTTCCCGGTTTCAACCGCGGAACTCTCAAATAAGACATAATCCGCGGCACTACCTTTCTGTTGATAGAGTCGAAGATTTTCAATAGAAATCTTCTCCGGCAGCCGAATAATAATTTCCGGATCCGTTATAATTGAATATTTTGTATAAGGATACGCAGAAGCCATGGCCACACCATTAAACTCAACCTCTTCTCCCGCTGTACAAAGAACTTTATCCAAAACAGGTAGTTTCTCATTCGTCTTAGGATCCACCGCATTGACCATTCCTAAGGGAATACTTTTATCTATTATAGTCATCTCTGATTCTTCGGTCACATTCGTTATATTTAAAGAAAAAGACTTAGATTCCCCTTTTTGTGTTCCACTTTCTGAGTTTTCGGCTGTAGCGGATGAGGCAGGGGTTACTTTCAATGTGCAAAAATTATCGTTATTATAAGCTCCTGGTTTCAATATTTTTCCAAATGTGGAGCTTCTTGAACTCGCCATGTCATCCAGGCGCGCAATAATCTTACTCGTAAAATCTTTAGGATAGTTGCTTACCGTCGCGGTTATGCTTGTAAAATAGACTCCTTCAGGAGCTCGCAACAAAACATATCCATCCTTATGTTCCAATGTATTGGCATCTACGGGAGTCGAAGTATCGCTTCCTTTGATTGTATAGGAAACATCGGAAATTGTTGCGTTGTCTGGAACTGGTATCTTCTGAACCGTCACCCCTACAAAATCCGTATTGTCATAAGAATATTCTAGGTTCATCGAATCACTATCGGTTAAACCGTTTCCATCAATGTCGATTTTCCCGAAATAATATAAAACGCCATCTATATTTCCAGACTGAGCGGCAATCCCTTGAGGACGCGATTTTCCATTCACTACCACAGGTCCGGCTGTAGCAACCTCACAGGTCCGATTAACTGAGAGTGAATTACACTTCCATTCATCTACATTTTTCCAGTCCTTATAGCTCGTTGCAATATTTCCGTTCCAACTTACTTTTTCACCATTTTTAGCTTCTTCTCCGTTATCCCAAACAAAATATGGGGTAATATAATCATCCGCCTGGATGTATAAATTTTTCCAGGTTACAGTAACTTTATTATCCGTTGTATTATATGCAACCTCGTACTTCTCAGTGTTCTCGTCTTTACCTAAATCATCCAGATTCCACGCTCCGCTATCCGATTGAATGTGATGCAGTTTGGCATATGTGTTTTTTTCATTATTTTTCGGTAATGGCATCGTCATGCTAAAACTTTCGTAGTAGCTTCCAAAACTAAATTGAAACCGATCTGGTCGATACCGAATATCCACCAATTTAAACGGTTCCGTGCTCTCCGCCATCAAATACTTAGAAGATGGTACTACAGCATTTAAAAATGGGCCCGTCCCCAACTTATCATCCTCTGTTAAGGTTCCAACAGCAGAAAATGTATCATATTCGGTTTTTGTTTCTCCCTCAACGCTATACGTTTGAATTTTAACTGCATCAGAGATTACAGGTTTTTGATTCGTTCCATCCTTGTCTTTAATCCACTGCTTATTCCACAACGTCGTATCAAAGGCGAGGATAATGTTAAAACTCGTGTTCTGGGCCGTTTCCTTTAAGGAATACGTGATCGTTCCTGATTTTGGTCGATAGGCTCCAAAATTTTTTTCGCTGTTTAATTCCTCCAGACTTTCTGGCGTTACATCTTCCACAAATCCATTTTTTTCCGCTTGCGGAAATTCAACCACAGTCATTCCATCCGGAATCGTAATGGACACTTTTTTATTTTTCAGATTCAGCTCGCTCTCCACTTCGAAATGCAAAGTCACCTGCCGGTCGTATTTCATTGTAAATTCATTCTTTGTTTCCTGATCCTCGCTTACAAGCGACTGAACAGCACCTGTGCTGTCCTTGATCGAAACCGCGGCGATTTTCATTTTCTTCTCGGTCGCATCCGGCGTTGTGGAATCCGGCGCTTCATCTCCCTCTGCGATGCCGGACTCCTTCTCGTTTTCCTTTTGAGAAGTATCCTTGTTGTCATCGTCCATTGTAATGACTTTTTTAGGCTGTTCGCCTTCTTCCACTGGATCTTGTTCTTCTTCCGGTTTCGTTTCCTGTCCGGCTTTCTCCTCCATGAACGCGCCATACGCCGCGGCCACCTCTTGATAAAGCTGCGTCAGGGTTTGCGCTTCGGCTTGTCCGTTTTCATCGACTTGCTGGTCAAGCGCATCCAAAGACTGAATTATAGACTCCTCCTGTCTTAAAACCGCTTCCATGAAGGCGTACTCGTCCTCTTCCAGCTGGGCGAGCTCATCCTCGTTGAGCGCCACGTACGTGTCGTAGGCATGTTCTATACGCGTGTAGACCGCTTGCAGCGGATCTTCTTCGGCGCTTTCCTCGGTGAGGATGGCGATGATTTCCGCGATATCCTCCTGCAAGCAAGGAACGCAGCGGTATTGGCACGGATCGGTCCCGCATTGGGCGTCGTGCCAAGGATGATGGACGCAAAGTCCTTGCTCGTTTCCGACAGTCGGATTTTCTTCTTCGGAAACGATTTCGGTTTCGTCCTCCATCAGCTGCTGCTCGACGACTTCCGGATCCGTTTCGGCTTCCGTTGCCAAAACCGGCCAGTTCAAGCCGTTCGAAACACTCAAAAGGGCGCAAAGAGAAGAGGCCAGGAATTTTCGTCCAATGCCTTGAATGACTTTACGCTCATGGTTTTTCACAGTTTTGTGGGGTTGCTGTTTCATCATGTTCATAATCTCCTTCCCAATTTACATTTTAAAAACTTTTTTCGCCAATTTCCAGACCTTATTCCAAAAAATATGGGTAAATAAGGGACAAAAAAAAGAGAAGTTCCCAAATTGAACTCCTCTTTGAAATCGTATTTTTACCGCTTAATTCGCGACGATATTGACAACCTTGCCTTTGACGACAATGATCTTGCGAATCGTCTTGCCCTCCAAAAAGCGCTGAACGGATTCCAGAGCGCACGCGTCCTGCTTCAACGTTTCCTCGTCCGTGTCGGCCGCGACTTCCATCTTGCCGCGCATCTTGCCGTTCACCTGAACGACAACCGTCACCTTGTCCTGCTTCAGAGCGTTTTCGTCGTACGTCGGCCATGGCTCGTACGCGAGCGTCTTGTCTTTGTGACAAACAGTCTGCCACAGCTCCTCGCCCAGATGCGGCGCGAAGCAAGCGAACATCTTGATAAATCCTTCCGCGTATGGACGATAAATCGTCTTCGTCTTATAGCAGTCGTTCACGAAAATCATCATCTGCGAAATCGCCGTGTTGAAATTTAGCGTGTCGATATCGCTGCCCACCTTCTTGACCGTCGCGTTGTACACCCGATCCAGCTTATGGTCGTTCTCGTCCGTGATTTGCGCAACCTGCGTAAACAGACGCCACACACGCTCCAGCCACTTGCGCGTACCGTCGATGCCTTGATCCGACCAAGGCAGTCCCGCCTCCAGCGGTCCCATGAACATCTCGTACACCCGCAGCGTGTCCGCGCCATGGGATACAACGATATCGTCCGGATTGACGACGTTACCGCGCGATTTCGACATCTTCTCGCCATTCTCGCCCAAAATCATACCCTGGTGGAACAGTTTCTGGAACGGTTCAGGCGTTGGCAAAATGCCTTGATCGTACAATACCTTGTGCCAGAAGCGCGAATACAGCAAATGCAATACCGCATGCTCCGCGCCACCCACATACAAATCGACCGGCAGCCAGTGCTCCAGCAGTTTCGGATCGCCGATGCACTCGTCGTTTTTCGGGTCGATATAGCGCAAGTAGTACCAGCAGCTTCCCGCCCATTGCGGCATCGTGTTCGTTTCCCGAACGCCCTTCACGCCATCAATTTCCACATGCAGGAAATCCGGGCAGTTCGCCAGCGGGCTCTCCCCCGAGTCGGCCGGTTTGAAATCTTCCGTCGCCGGCAGCTCCAGCGGCAGCTCCTCGATATCCACCGTCCGCATCGTGCCATCTTCCATATGGATAATCGGGATCGGCTCGCCCCAGTAGCGCTGACGCGAAAACAGCCAGTCCCGCAGCTTGTACGTCGTCTTCGCCTCGCCAACTTTGTTTTCCTCCAGCCAGGCAATCATTTTCGCAATCGCCTCCTGCTTGTCCAGTCCGTTCAGCCAGTCCGAGTTGATGTGCACCCCGTCCTGGGTGTACGCCTCGTTCTCGACATCCCCGCCTTCCAGCACCGGAATGATCGGCAAACCGAATTTTTTCGCGAACGCGTAGTCGCGCGTGTCGTGGGCCGGCACCGCCATGATCGCACCCGTTCCATAGCTTGCCAAAACGTAGTCCGAGATCCAAATCGGGATCTTCTTGCCATTGACCGGATTGATCGCGTACGCGCCTGTGAACACGCCCGTTTTGTCCTTGTTCAAATCCGTTCGCTCCAAATCGGATTTCGTCTGGCAAACCGCCTTGTAGGCATCCACCGCCTCTTTTTGCTCCGGCGTCGTGATTTGATCGACAAACGGATGTTCCGGCGCCATGACACAGTACGTCGCGCCAAACAACGTGTCGCAACGTGTGGTGAACACGGTGAACTCCGCGTCGTGGCCGTCGATTTTGAACACGACGTTGGCCCCTTGCGACTTGCCGATCCAGTTGCGCTGCATCTCCTTTGTCGATTCCGGCCAGTCCACCAGCTCCAAATCCTCCAGCAGACGCTCCGCGTAATCCGTAATCTTCAGCACCCACTGGCGCATCGGCTTGCGAATGACCGGATAGCCGCCGCGCTCGCTCTTGCCGTCGATGACTTCCTCGTTGGCGAGCACCGCTTTCAGTTCCGGACACCAGTTGACCGGGATCTCGTCCACGTACGCCAGGCCGGCGTTGTACAGCTGGATGAAAATCCACTGCGTCCACTTGTAGTAGGACGGGTCGCTTGTCGCGATCTCCCGGTCCCAGTCGTAGCTAAAGCCAAGCATCTTGATCTGGTCCCGGAAATGGTCGATGTTTTTGTTCGTGAAAATCGACGGATGGTTGCCCGTCTGGATGGCGAACTGCTCGGCCGGCAAGCCAAACGAGTCGAACCCCATCGGATGCAGCACGTTGAATCCCTCCATCCGCTTTTTGCGGGCGATGATATCCGTAGCCGTGTAGCCTTCCGGATGGCCGACATGCAAGCCGTTTCCGGACGGATACGGGAACATGTCCAGCACGTAGTATTTCGGTTTGGAAAAGTCGGTCGTGTCGGTTTTGAACGTCTTCTCGTCCTCCCACACCTTTTGCCATTTCTTTTCCACGCTTTGATGATCGTACATCTTGTTTTCTCCTCTCTCTCAAATAAAAAACGCCCTTAACCTATAAGGACGTTCATTCACGCGGTACCACCTTACTTCCCGCTCGCGCGGGCGCTTTGCTGCTCTTTATCGCAGAGCGTACGGATAGTTTTTCTATCCACTCCCCGGCGAGTTCGGCGTTTTCTCAACGTGGCCTTCCACCGCCCGGCCACTCTCTGGACATGATGGAAACACCTACTGCTCCGGTTCTATGCGTTAGAAACAAAATAGCATTTTTTCAGGATACCGTCAAGTCTAGATTGGCGTCTGCGGCTCGATGGACACAATCGCCTGATCCGAGTAAAAGAAACGGATCACGATTGGAACGCCATCAAGCCGTTCATAGCGACATGCCACATACGTCTGCTCGTCGTCCAGCTCGACCCGGGTCCCGTCGATCCACACCTCCTTGTGCAAAACGAGAAGGTCGTCGCCATAGCCGCATTGGCGCACCACCGCGTTGTTTTCAATCATCGCCTTCACGTGTGAGAGGCAGCTTAGATCGAGCGTGGACTGGCGCATCGCCGCGTACAAGCCGGCACGCTGCACGCTGTACACCGACAAAAGCGACAGCAGCATGAGCGAAAACAAAAAGAGTACAAGCATTGTCTGGCTGGCGTAGCCGTTACGCGATTTGGAAGCGGCGCCCGTCGATTTCCACGAAAACGGCTTCCCCTTCTTCACAAAAGCGAACCGTTTCCACTTGCTCGTCCAAAATCTCATAGCCGCCCCGCTTCACGAGCCGGCTTCCATCCTGCTCGATCGTAAACCGCTCGTGGCGCACCACCAGCTCGATCCGCTCGCTTTCCACCTCGAGCGTCGTGGCCTGGGCCACAAAATGTCGCAGCTGCAAAATCATGAATTCGCGCTGGGTGTCGACCGGCTCGGCGACAAGCTTTTGCGCCACCCGCAAATACGCCGTCCCCACTTGCAGGCAGACGCTCACAACCAGCAGCGCCAACAGCGCCTCCATCATCGTAAAACCATTGCGTGTCGATGGCTTCGATGCCGATTTGACTCGCTTTTTCATAAACCCGCATACCCTGGTTGAGCAAAGCGCACAAGATGGACAAAATGAGCAGCGCCAGCAGCGCGTCCTGAAGCAGCACCCCATTCATTCGATCCGAACGCGTCCCATTCCCAGCTGGAACACGATGCGCCGCTCGCTTCGCGAACCAAGGCATGTCGTCGAACCCCCTTTCGAAATATTGCCGTTGCCGTTGTAGGAAAACGCCAGCGGTGTGCACGCCATTTTTTCCGGAAAATCGTAGCGCGTGTCGCCAAATCGCGCGCTGTCCACGCCAATCTCGACCGTGATCGTTTCCTTGCTGGCGTAGGCATGCATCTGGGCCTGCAAACAAAGCGCCTTGATTTGCCGGGCCGCCAGCTCTGTCGCGTCGTAGCGCGGCAAGGCGATGGTCGAAAGCAGCCCCACAAGTAGCAGCACCATGAGCGTTTCCGTCATCGTGAACGCGTTATTGGGCGACGGCTTCGCCATGGACGATGGTCACCGCCGATCCATTCGGACACGCGTTTTGCCCTTCCTTCAAATAGCCCTGGCTGATCAGCTCCTCGATAGAGCCGGGCGTGCGTTCCTGGTCGATTTCGTAAAGCAGAATGGCCGAGTTGACGACCTCGACAAGCGCGCCGCACCCTTTGGCGCGGATGATCTTTTCCTTTTGCTGCAAATTGGGCAGCGTCAAAAGCAGAATGATCGCGATAATTAGCATGACCACGAGCATTTCAAGCAAAGTGAATCCGTTTTTCGGATTCGTTGGTTTCGTTTGTGTTTTCATCGTTTCACCTCAAATAGTATACAACACATTCAGCGGCGAGAGCAGGATTTCGTACGCCACAAAGACGAGAATCCCGACACAGCTGTACGAAAGCAGCTGAAGCAGGCGCACCCCGTCGTCTTCGAGCTTTTTCATCCGCTTCTCGCTTCGCCGCAAATACAAGCCCAGCATCGCCTCCATATCCATGCTTTCCATGCCAAGCTCGACAAACGTCAGCAAATCCGGATCGAGCGCGTCCATCGCCTCCAGCAGCGTCTGGCCGCTTTCCAGCCGGTCGACGATTTGGCGGGCGTAGTACGCGATCCGGCTGTCGTTTTCCAGCCGGGCCAACACGTAAAACGCGTCTTTGGTGGACAGGCGCGCCTTCATTAGCGGTCTAAGCAACGTGGCCATTTGCAGCGAAACCCATTTTTTCATCCAGGATCGCGTGCGAAGACGGCGTTCGATCCATTCTTGCGCCGGCAGCAAAAACACGTAGCCAAGAAACGCGAAGAAGCCTGCCAGCCCCGCCAGCAAGACGTTCATAAAAAATTTCAGCAAGGAAAGCGCCGTCCCGAAATCTTGGGCGTAGGCGGCCATTTGGGGATAAATCAGTTGAGAAAAAAAGTAAATCATCGCGAAGGAAAATAAAAAGACGAAAATCGAATAGGCGCATCGCCGTCCAAAAGAGCGAAACGCTTTTTGGGCGTGGCCGTCGTACTCGAGCGCGACGCGATGGGCGTTTGCGAGCGACAAGGAAGGCGCCAGCAAACGTAAAATGGAAAAATACGGTTCGTCGCCCTGGCATAAAATCTCGAGCAGGTCTTCCCCGCGATCGAGGCGTTCGAGCAGCGCGTCGGCCGCCCGAAACGAAAGACGGACGCGTTTTTTGATCGGCGTTCCGTGCGCTCCCAAGGTGACGAACATATCGATCTCATCTTTGGAGATCGAATAAGTCGACGCGCGCCTGCTCGTCCTCGATCGAATGGCGGGCAAGGGCTCGTTCAATTTTTTGAGCCAGCGTCGCGTGGTTTGGCGAATACGCCTTTGTTTGGATGATGTGGAATATTTCTTTCCGCTCGGCAATTTCATATACACACTCCTTTGAGCCGTCGGGTTTTTTATACAGCCGGGAAGCGAACATGCCGCTCAAAATGCCGGCCAGTTCAAATGGCTCGACCCCGAAATCGAGCAGGCGGATCACGGCTTCCCGAATCGTGCCCGCGTGCAGCGTGGACACGACCATGTGTCCGCTCAGCGCGGCGTTCACGAGTTTTTTCGCGCAGTACGCGTTGCGAATCTCGCCAATATACAAGATGTCGGGATCGTGGCGCATGAGCTCTTCGATACCTTTTTCGTAGCCGAAGCCTTCTTGTTCGTTGATTTGAAGCTGGAGATACAGCGGGTCCGCGATTTCGACTGGATCTTCCAGTGAGACGATCTTTTGGCGGTTCGCGCGGGCGATTTCATGGAGAATGGCGTGGATGGTGGTCGTTTTTCCGGAATTGGTTGGCCCGCATGCCAAATACAACCCTTGTCGAAGACGGCATAAGGAGCGCATGAACGCGATGGCTTGCGGATCGGATGTTAATTGTTCGATTTTCAAATCGACCTGGCAGGATAGCAGTCGAAGGACGGCGGTTTCTTTGTCCTGATTGTGAATGACGGATAGGCGGCAGTGAATTGGTTCGCCGCGAACTTCGATGGAAAAAGACCCGGACTGGGGCGCTTTGGGCGCGGCGAGGTCGAAATCGGCGATGTATTTCAAATACGACAAAACGGCCGGACCCCAACGATCCTGACGGATTTCAAGCATTCCGTCGATCGTGCGCAGTTTCATGGAAAAATCATCACGGGTTTTTAAAAAGTGAATGTCGCTTGCGTGATGGTCAAGCGCGAAAACGAGCAGCTGCTCAATGGATTCCTTCATTTTCCCCCTTTCTAAGATTCCCGTTCTCCACCAGGGGGGTGGAGGATTTCATTATACGGGAGCGAGGGACAAAATGTCCACAAAAAAAGATGCCGTTTTTTTTCTTTCGACATCTTTATACACAATTAACGCCGCAGCCAGGTCCGGCTTTTTTTGAAAAAAGACGTTTGCGGCTCCACTTTTTGATCCGGATCCAAATCGTGCACTTTCCGGTTCAGCAAAATGCGCAGCGGGTTGTTGTAGAACAACTCCGTCGCCCACGCCTCGCCAACCCGCTCCACGACGGTTTCGTGGATATCGGACAAAATCGCCACCCGGTGGCCGCTGGCCCGATGGGTGTCGGTGCACACCAGATGCGCGTATCCGTTTTCGAGCAATGTCCACGCGTTGTTTTGAATGGTCGATCCATGCAGTCCTTGCAGCGAGGTCCGGTTGATCTGGAAGACATAGCCTTTATTTTTCCAGTCTTCGATAATGTCCATGTCCAGCCCTTCGTGGAAGTAGCGTTCGACGTGCGCGATGACCGGGATCATGCCGCGCACTTCAATTTCATACAAGTAATCGTTGTACGCGCTAATCGTGTGGATGTCGCGCTGGACATCGAATTCGCACAACAAATAGCACGAGTTGTTCAGAGTTTGGTACCAGCCCTCGTCAAGCAGGCGGATGAACGACTCGTTCATGAACATTTCCCCGCCCGAATAAATTTTGATGCCGTACGAGTCCGCCAGAGCGGCGAGCTGTTTTTGACGGGCGAAAATGGCTTCGACAAGCGAATCGTCAAGCTGTCCGCCGACAAAGTGCGGCGTGGAGCAAATGGCGACCAGCCCGTCCTGGGCGGCCGCGCGAAGCGACGCGTTGGCGTCGTCCCGATCCGGCATGCCGTCGTCAATGCCCCAGGCGACATGCGAGTGCATGTCGATAAAGCTAGGCATCGAGATCCGGAAGCTGGCAAAGTACCGGAATGCCTAAGTACTTCTCCGCTTCCTCTTTGTTTTTGAGGCGCTTGTCCATCACGACCTGGAGAACGACGTACAAGCATCCCAATCCAAATCCCAATACGGCGCCGATGAGCGCGTTGCGCTTCACATGCGGTCCGACCGGCACGAAGGAGAGCTTCGGCTGGTCGACGATTTCAATGTTTCGAACATTGAGCGTGTCCTTCATCAGCTCGATGAACGTGTTCACGGTCGAAGACACGATGTTTTTCGACAATCTGGCGTCCTCGGTCACCGCGGTGATCGTGACAAGTGTCGTGTTGGCCGTGTTCGTGACGCTCAGCGCGTCGGCCGCCTCCTGCGAGGAGCCAAGCCCTGTGTCTTTGGCTACCCGCGACATGATATTGTTTTGCTTGATCAGCGTCATTACGTTGTTGATGAGCTTTTCATTGGAGTTCATCGAGTTGACATCGACGTATCCGGCATCGGAAACCATTGGTGTCAAAAAGATGGAAGCCGAAGAAGAATACGTCTTGGGAATGAGCAGTTTTGTGCCGACTCCTCCAAGGACACCGCATAAAACCGTCAAAACGACGAGCAGCATCGCGTGCTTGCGAAGCATCGTCCACAACTCATGCAAGTCGATCGTGATCTCATCCGAATCTTCCACGGGTTCCTGATATACCGGCTGGGCGGCCATCATGCTAGCCCGTCTTAACGAAGTGTTTTTCTTATATCTGTTTGGCATAGATTCCTTCCCTTCTCTTTTCTGTGCGCACAAATCCCTTCCAGATCCACAAACTTAATATTTTCAACGTATCGCACTTTATTCTACCATCATACTTCGGCGAAATAAAGACTGAAAGTTAAAAAAGCTCGATGAAAACCGAGCTTTTCTTTGGCCTAGCGCGCGACTTCCTCCACTTCGATCGCGTTGACAAGCCAGCGTTGATCCGACCCCACGCCAACACACGTCGAAAGCGTGAGCACCTTGTCGTCTTGCGCGATATTCAAATCCCGGTTTGTGATCGCCCCCGGCGTGCTGCGCAGCTCGTCGACATAGTTTTGGAAATCGGTCGGATCGTTGAACTGGTAGTTTCCCAAAATGTAGCGGTCATCGAAGGTCACGCAAGAGAAGATTTGGTATTGGATCGTTTTGGAAGGCGTGTATATGTAAATGTACGGGTTTTCCTGCAAGAACGCCTCGTCTTTGTATTTTTGCAAGTCGGAGAACATCGCGTCGTACGACTGATCGTCCGAGAACACGGTATGGCCGTACATAACAGTCACTGGATCGCTAAAATCTTTCGCGTTGTACTTTTCGGTGTAAATCGAACCCGTCTCGTTCGTTTCGCCGCGCAACGTCGTCGTCAAGTATTTCGCGTCGTCCTCGCTTTGCATGATGGGGTAATCGACGGATGTGTTTGGAATGTAAATCCAGCCAATCACGTCCGGATTGATTTCATCCAGCTCGGCGAAGTCGATTGTTTTCGCCATTGGGTCGTCGGCGTCGGCCACCACGCTTTTTTGCACTTCCGAATATTCTTCCTGGGCTTTTCCAACTTCTTTTTCTTTCGAGCTCGAGCAGCCTGACAGCACCAGCGCGAACGCCATGAGTCCCAAAGTCAAAAACCGCAGCCTTTTTTTCATTCTCATCATTTTCTACCTCTCGTTTCCTTTTCTTACTGTTCTTCCTCTTCCGGAGTCACTTCTGTATAATACGTGTCCATGATCCATTTTTGCAACCCGTCTTCGTCCACGCGAAACACCGTGCGGCCGCCATGGTAGTTTTCATCGAAAACGGCTTCGCCTGGAATTTGCGTCAGCTGTTCCGGATTGAAATGCATGTTCAGCATTTCGGTTCCCAAATATGTCACGTCTTCGAGCGTCAAATTCGTGTACATGTAGGGCTGAAGCGCGTTGTATAAACCAAGCGGCAGGCCCAAGTCTTTTTTGACCGCCTGCACCGCCTGGGAATAAAACGCGTTGATGTATTGCTTTTGGCGGTTCAGCCGCCCCATGGCGCTGCCGATTTGGTTGACGTCCCGAATCTGAATGTATTTGCGGGCGTCGTCGCCCATCAAGTGCACCGGCTCCCCTTCGGTAAAATACACCGTTCCCGACGATGTTTGCACCGTTTCCAGCGCCGTCACGTCCACACCGCCAATCGTATCGTTCAAAATCGGAATCGCGTCGAGATTGATCGTGCAGTACCGCTGTATTGGCAGGTTGCGCATCAAGTTGGATACCGTTTTCGCCATCAGCTCGTTGCTTTCCCTGGCGTCCTTGCCATAGCCGTACTGCAAGGTGAGCTTGTCCTGCGTCGTCTGCACGAAATTGCCTTCCACGTCGGTTTGCCGGATCTCGACCATCGTGTCCCGCGGAATCGCCGTCATGTAGAGGTTGTTGTTGGTCGTATCCAGACTTACCAAAATGATCGTGTCCGCCAACCCTTGAATGCCTTGAACCTCGTCTTCGATATTTCCCTTTTTATCAATCCCCAGCAGTAAAATGTTGATCATGTCGTCATTGTATTTGTATTCTTTCCCTTGATAGTTGACATAATAGCCTTCCCGATTCGTCTGGTTCTCGCTGCGGATGCTCTCGCTTCCTTTCGAACGCAAGTACCACAATCCGCCCACGACCGCCAGATTGAGAAGAACCAAAACAGCCAGGATCCCGATTATGATTTTTTTCACACGAACCATGTGCTTCCCCTCCTTTTATCAGTGAAAAGGCCGGAGAACAGCAAGCACGCTGCCCTCCGGCCTTCTTCATGCCTAGACATTCACACAAGTACACATTTAATACTTAAGCTTTTGTGATCTAAATTTAAATCTTAGAATCCCGTGTTAGGAGATTTTTTAACTGTTTTTGTCGAAGTCTTTGTTGTTGTGCCAGCAGCTGGTGCTTCGTAGTCAACTTTTACAACTTCGCCATTGCTCATCACTTTCGCGATAACAACAGGAGAAAGACCATTGAGTTCAACAACGACTTCGCCTTTCGAGTTTACATAAGAAGCGATGACTTCCCATTCACCGTTTGCCATTTTGTGCATTACAAATACTGGCTCGCCGGCTTTGAATTCAGTTCCTGCCATGTTGAAGGCGATTTCAACTTTTTCTTTCAAAGTTACATCTTTTCCGTCAACCTGCGCGTCGTATTCAGCACCTGCTACAACGACCGTTGCACCTGCTGGGGCTTTGTAACCTGCGTCTGCAAGGATACCAAGAACTTTTTCGTTCGTGTCAACTTCTTTCAAAGTTGCTTCATCCAGGTTTTCTTTTACGATTTCAACATCTTTTCCGTCTACTTTCGCATCTGTCGAAGCGCTTGGCGCTTTGTCAGCTGGATAAGTCAACGTTGGCGATTTGTCTACATCACCTGCAGTCGAGCTGTTGTCTGCTGCGAATACTGGAGCGGCGCTGAACAGCATCGTGGCTGCCAAGCAAGCGCCTGCTAATTTTTTCATGTTCATGTTCTTCATCTACCTTTCTAAAATTCAAATGTACTGTGTGACTGCGGGAAGAATCATTGTCCTTTCCCACTTTGACAAGATCCTCTCGTCAATACATCCACTATACTCGGTTGGCAAAAAAATAGCAACGCATCCATTAACAAAAATTGCGGTTTTTTCACTTTTTTATATCATATATACTTACATTTTTTGTATTTTTTAATTCCTTGTTTTTATTCGTTTTTAAAAATGAAAAAAATTTATTGTTTGAAATCATATCCATTGGTTTCTCTAACAAAAAAGCCGACCCGCAGGTCGACTGTTCGCTTACTCCATCATCGGTGTGCGGCGCGGCGGATATTTTTTCCGTACCGCGCGTTTCAGCGTGATTTTCTTCTTTTCATTTTCCGGTTTGGTCTTCACCAGTTTGGTTTGGGTCTCGCTTTGGCTTTCCTCGAGGTCGCACACGCCCTTTTTCGGAATGGCGAATACGATATCCGGATACGCGGCTCTGAAATCGCTCCAGCGCACTTTGTGGACCCAGATGTTGCCGCCACGTCCATTGAACATGACATTTCCTTCCGAGATCCAAACGTATTCTCCATCAAACGCTTCGACAAAGCCAACATGGCCATACTGTGGCATGAGGGTGTTGCGCTCCATGCTGAATGTGGCGCCCGCCGCCGGCGTGCTGCTCAATTCAAACTTGTCGCCATGCGCCGCGACGATCTCGAACGCGTTCGTCTTTCCGTTGCCGCGCGCGCCCGAATCAAAACCGTACACCTGGTAAAAACGCGCCCATGCGAACCACGTGCACTGCCCGACCATGAACGGGTTTCCATTGCCTAAAAAGCTTGTCAAATTCGCTGTTTTAAAATCATCCAGCTTCATCGCCTTTTTCAAATTGCCCGCGTAGCCTTTATCCGCGAACGACGTCGTCAAACTTTCCGTCTTTTTCTCCTCGTACGCGATCGTTGGCTTCACCATCTCGACAACCGGCCGCTCTGTTTTTGGCGCCTCCGCTTTCGGTTCCTCCTTCACCACCGGTTCCGACGGCTTGATCGTATCCAGCGCCGGTTTGTCCGGGGTCTGCGCCGGTTTGGATTGGTCCGGCTTGGACTCCTCCGGCGTTTCCGGCTCGTCCGGTTCCGGATCGGGTGTCGGTTCTGCTGGCTCGTCCGGTGCGGGTTGCTCCGGGTTTGGCGTCGGATCGACTGGATCCGCAGGGGGTTCCTCCGGTTCGGATGGAGGCGTAGCCGGTCCCGTCCCCTCCGTGGCTGGCGGAATCTCCGGCGGCATCGAATCCGCCGGCTCAACGACGATTTCGTTTTCCGGCGTCTGCCCGTTCGGATCGTTCGACTGCGTCACAACCGGGGGCGTTTCATCGCCCTCCAAAGTATGTGCGAACGCCGTCGTGCTCGGAATGACCATAGCGGTTACTTGACATGAAAGAAGGATTGTCGCGAAACGTTTCCGATTCTTATTCATAATCAATTCACTCTACTTTCTAAAAAATATTTTTAAATCCCTTTCATTATATACGATTTAAAGGAAATTCCCAATATGTCAGGAAAAAAAAGTATCGTTTTTTTCAAGCAATTTACGCAATCCGCGTGAGAAGAAAGTTCTGAAACAGAAAAAATTCCTTCCATTTTCTTTCTTTTCTTCCAGCGATCTTCATGAAAATCTTAAACAATTTATTTTCGATTTTTCTTTCTTTTTCCACATATTTGTACTCATTTTGTAAACATAAATCAATTTGTTCACCATATTTGTACATATGTTGAGTACATGTAGAAAGTCAAAAAAAGTGTTTCAAAGGTCTTGATTTTAAAGATTTGGGTGATATATTGAAGGTGTAAAAAGTCAATGGAGGAAAGAAAGATGAACAACAATAGCAATTACGTTTACGTGTTGGTTGGTAAACCTCCTCTTCGTTAAGGATACCGAACCACCGATTTCATACACCAGAAGCTCAGCGCTTCTTTTTTTTATTCCCGCGGATTACAATGGAAGCATGAAAAACAAAACAAAAAAACGAATCCTGCTCGCCTCGCTTGGCGCCCTCGCCGCGGGATGCGCCGTCCTCAATGAAAAAGTGTACCGGTTCATCTTCGAACGCGACGCCAAGCCGCTATCGTTCAAAGACGAGCAAATGCCCAATCCCTACTTCAAACGCATCGAGCAGTTCAAAAAACAAAAACTCGAAGCGCTCGAAGATCTCGACCAGCAGCCGCTCCACCGTTGCAGCGCGAGCGGCCGGCACCTGCATGCCACGCTGTTCCCGGCCTCCGTTCCAAGCAAGCGCTATGTCCTTTGCGCCCACGGCTACCGGACCGACGGCTTCCACGAGTTTTGCGCCTTCGTACCGTTTTATTTGGAACAAGGCTTCAATGTGATCCTGCTCGACCACCAGGCCCATGGCGCCAGCGACGGCCACACCATCACATTCGGTCTGGAGGAAACCGAAGACACCCTGGACTGGATCCATTGGATCGTCGAGCACTTTGGCGACGAGTGCGCCATCGTCCTGCACGGCATGTCCATGGGCGCCGCAATCGTCATGTCCCTGGCCGCGACCGCGCCGGACAATGTCAAATTCATCGTGGAGGACTGCGGCTACGCCAGCGCGAAAACCGAGTTCGAACATACGTTAGGCATGGCGCATTTATCCAAAGCGCTCTATCCTTGGATCGCCGCCCTGTTCTTCACGCACGAGCACGCCAGCCTGTCCACGATTCAGCCAATCGAGGAAGTGGCGCACGCCAAAGTGCCCATGCTTTTTATCCACGGCATGAAAGACACGCTCGTTCCATTCTCGATGGCCGAGCGCCTCTACGCCGCCTGTCCGCAGCCCAAAGACCAGCTGTTCGTTCCCCAGGCCGATCACGCCCAGTCGTACTATCTCGACCCGAAAAACTACGAACGAAAAATCAAGCAATTCATCCAAAAATATATGAGTTAAAAAAAGACGTTTTCGCGTCTTTTTGCTTTTACTTTCTTTTTTTAAACGTTTTCTTGCAGCCGCTCGTCAATATAGCGCTCCACTTCCGCCAAAATCCGGTCGATTTGCTCCTGCGCCCTCGTGAACGCCACGCCATCAAACGGCTGGCGGTAGTATCCTTGTTTTTTTGCGATCCGGATCGTTTCCGAAAAATTCATATCGAAGAAAAAGCCCAAAAACGTCATCCACACGTCCAGTCCGGTCTTGCGCTTTTCCTTTTCCACGCACCGGTGCTCGAAAAGCATCCGCTCGATTTCAGCCGACACCACCTCGTCTTGCACCGAGGAAAGCGTCGTCGACGTCGCGCTCGTCAAATCTTTCGAAGCGAACACCCGGAAGATGTCGCACTTGTCCGCGTCCCGAATCATGCGCGCCAGCAACAGGGTCTTCTCGTCCAGCATGGGCAGCTCGTACTTGTTGTGGAGGGCGATCGCCGTCAGGATCCGCTCCTTCTCCTCGTCGCCAAAGCCATCCAGCAACCCTTCCTCTTTGAGGATTTGCACGCCCAGATCGGCATGGTCCACGCTTTGATAGTCGACAAACGTGCCATACCGGCGCAGCTGCTCGAACCGGCCAATGTCGTGAAAGAGTGCGGTCACATACGCGATATCTCTCTCCCGTTCGCTAAGTCCAAGCGATTGGGCCAGCTCGTCCATCAACGCGCACACTTTCATCGTGTGCACGACTTTCAACCGGACCTTGTCGTCTGTCAAATCATAGCGGCCGACATATTCCTGAAACTCCGCCAGCTCGCTACGCATTTTCCATCTCAATCGAGTCAAGCGCATACATCGTCACGGTTCCCTCGCCTTGCGCCTCGATGCGCACGCTTGGCTCTCCTGTTGAATAAACCCGCGAAGAGAACACCGTCCAGCCGTCGTTCACGAAAATTTCCAGCGAGGACGTGTCTTTGAACAGGCGGATATTTTTCACCGCGTCGATCTCGATGCCGCGCTCGTCGCGTCCATAGCCGCCTTCGTTCATCATCAGCCGCAGCACGCTGCCGTCGTAGGCCAACGTCGCCTCGTCGTCCACCGTGATTGAAAACGGCGCGCTTTGCGCAAACGTCACGATCATTTCGTAGCTTTTTCCAAAGCCCGGATCCGCGAAATCCGCGATTGAGGACTCGTATTTCTCCTGGCGAAGCTGCTCGATTTCCACGATTGGCGTTTGGTACAAATGTCCGTCTTTGGCGCGCAGCTCTCTTGGTAGCGTCAGCGCGTGCTGCCATCCACGCTCGATGGTCGGTGCGTTCGTGTACGGCGCGTCCCCCATACCCATCCAGCCAAACTGAATGCGGCGTCCTTGCTCGTCCAAAAAGCTTTGTGGCGCGTAGTAGTCAAAGCCCCGGTCGAGCTCCTGGAACAGCGAAAACGCGTATTCCTTCGTGTCGAAATCGTAGTCCAGCCGGCAATAGCCCGTCTGGTACACGTTGCGGTTGTCCCAGCCTTTGGCTTCCAAACCTTGCGGCGAGAACACGAGAAACAGCTCGCCGTCCAGCTCGAACAAATCCGGACACTCCCACATATAGCCAAAGTCCGGCATCGTCAGCCGGTCAAACAACGTCCAGTCTTTCAAATCGGTGGAACGATACATCAGCAGCAGCCCGTGGCTGTCGACGTCCCGGGCCCCCAGCACCATGTAGTACGCGCCATCCTTTTTGAAAATCTTCGGATCGCGTACGTGGGTCGACATGTCCGCCGGATAGTCGCTGTTCGTCATGACCAGCTCCTTTTCGGTGTGCGAAAAACCGTCTTTGCTCGTCATATGGATCGTGTTTTGTTCCCGGCCGTTGTTGCAGTAGTCATAGTCGTCCCGGTCGAACAGCTTCACGTTGCCCGTGTAAAAGAAGTGGATCATACCATCTTCCACAAACGCGGATCCGCTGTACACCCCGCGCTCGTCATAGCGCCAGTCCGCGTACAAAAACGGCTCGTGGTCCTTGAAATGAACGAAATCCTTCGTCGTGTAGTGACCCCACAGCTTCGTGCCGCCCAGCGGTTCGAATGGCGAGTACTGGTAGTAAATGTGGTACACGCCATCCACCTGGCACAGCCCGTTGGGATCGTTGAGCCAGCCCACCGGCGGCTGCAAGTGAAAGCGCAGCCGGTTCGGATCGCTTTTTACGATTTCCCGTTTCGCCTTTTCCTGCTCCATCCGTTGTTCGTACATTTCCTTTGTCATGTTTCCCATCGTATTTCCCTCCCTTTTTTTTCTTATTTTTTGCGGATATACCGCACGTGGCGCGTCGCCAGACCGCCATCCACACCTTCGTCAATCGGCTCGACCACAAAATCATCCAGGTCGAACGCCGGAAAAAACACTTCCGCCTGCGGATCGGCCGCCTCGACGTGCGTCAGGACGAGCTCGTCGCAATACGGCAGCAGCTCTCCATACAGCATGCCGCCCCCGATCACGTACACCGTCTGGTCGTGGTGCTTGTAGGCGTCGAAAAACGCGTCCAGGCTTTCGAACACCTCGACATCCTCGCTGGCGGGCATCGTCGACGAAATGACGATATGGTGGCGGCCCGGCAGCTTTTTGGGCAGCGACTCGAACGTTTTTCGCCCCATGACGATCGCGTGTCCCTGCGTCTGCTGGCGGAAAAACTTCAAATCCGCCGGCAAATGCCAAATCATCGCGTTACCTTTTCCAAGCTCCCGGTTTTGCCCGATCGCCGCGATCTCGATCAATTTCATCGGATCACCTCACTGTGTCAGGGCAAACGAGATCTTGCCCATATGCTCGTAGCCTTCCAGCTTGACATCCGCGCATTTCGCGCTCGAATCGAAATCGTAAAAGTCCGTTACGTCCGGATTGAGCCACAGTTTTGGCGCCGGCAGCGAGCCTTTCGCCTCGTAGCGGGCGATTTGCTCGCGAACGCCGTCCACCTGGTTGACGTAGATGTGGGCGTCCTTGATCGACCACGACAGCGTTCCGGGCTTGTAGCCGGTCACTTGCGCGATCATGCACAGCAGCACCGCGTACTGCGTCACGTTGAACGGCAGGCCGAGCGGCACGTCACAGCTGCGCTGGTGGACGAGCACGTTGATCTTGCCGTCCGTCACGTCCCATTCCGAGCTCCAAACACAACTTGGCAACACGGCCGTATCCAGCTCGGCATCCTGCCAAAGCGACACGACGCGTCGCCGGTCCTCAGGGTCGTTTTTGAGCGAGTCGATCAGCTTGTCGATGAGCTTGTACTTGCGCACGATGTAGCCGTACGCCGTGCCGATCGTGCCCGCCATGGACGGGTCGAAATGCTTGAGCACCGCGCCCGTGTTTTCGTCGCGCCAGTCTCCGTTGGCGTCGATCATCCACTTGTCCCAGATGTGCACGTTGCGCTCTTGCAGCCACGTCACCTCGTTGGATTGCGCCTGGTAGATCCAAAGCATTTCGAGCACGGCCTGCCGTATGAACAGCTGCTTGGTCGTCAGGATCGGAAACTCCTCGCCTACGTCCAGCGTGAAGTGGAACGTCGGGATCTTAATCGTGTTGACGCCGGTCCGGTTGGCGACTTCGCGCCCCTCGCTTAAAATCGTCTGGCACAAGCCGATGTACACGTCATCCCATTTTGACATTCGCGTCACGCTCCAATCGGTCCGGATTGGCCGGTAAAATGCAGTCGTTGACAAAGTGCGCCAGGGCGTCCTGCTCGTTGGTGTACTCGGATACGACGTCGGCCACCGCCTTGATGTCGTCGCTGGCGTTTTGCATCGCCACCCCGCAGCCGACATACTCGATCATTTCCTTATCGTTGCTCGCGTCACCGAACGCCACGACGTGGTCCGGCGTGATGCCGAAATGCTCGCAAATCTTCTGAATGCCAAAGCCTTTGTTGATGGCAGGATCGACATACTCGTACAAGTTGTTCGCGGTCGCAAAGCTCGTGTACTTCGGATTCGAGAACGTCGCGGCCCGCGCCTTCACCGCGTCCATGTACGATGGATCCATGTACAAAATGAGCTTGTTCACTTTCCGTCCTTTGACGAATTCTTTCAAATCGACGAGGATCTCGTTTTCTCCGAACAGTTTGGCGTGCGCCCTTGTTTCCTCGGTCGACTTGTTCACGTAGCGGTCGTTGCCGACCATGACCTGGAAAATCACGTCCATGTCCTTGAAGTGGTCCATGATTTCCAAAATGAGCTCGCCATCCATGAGATGGAACTGCTCCTTTTGTCCGGTGCGCATATCGTAAATGACGCCCCCGTTCATCCCGATCAAAAACGAGATGTCCGATTCAAGCCCCCAGTCCTTGACGAGGATCTGCCCCGACTCGACGGGTCGTCCGGACGCGATGCCGAACAGGATCCCGTGGTTTTTGAGCTGCTTCATCGCCGCTCTTGTCGCCGGCGTGACTTGTTTTTTATTGTTCAACAAGGTGCCATCGAGATCGGTGGCGACCAATGTGATTGTTTTATCCATTTTATCCATTCCTCCTGTTTTTTTATTATACCCGACGCCCCCTAAAAAAAGGAACCGATTTTTCAATCCGTTCCTTTGTTTCGTTTTCCTATTCGCCTTTTTTTCGAGCCGGGAAATAAATGTCCGTCTCCCACTGATCCAACGGATAGCGGTTCACGCCGCACTTCGTGTACAGCTCGTAGGGCGCGCCCGCCTGCTCGTATCCGTTTTCCTCCATCCATTTCACGATGGCGGCGTACGCTTCCGGCAAGCCGGAATACGGCCCTTTGTGCGTCGTGTGGATCATCGTGCCGCCTTCGATCGTGTCGTTGGCCAGAGCCGGATCGACTTCGACAAACACTTCGATGTCGCTGGCCCCTTCGTCGAACTCCTGGTCGAAATAGCGGGATCCAGTCAAGCCAAAGTCCTTGACGCCGTTTTGGTACAGCTTCTCGAAGATTTCGGAATAGGCGGTTCCAAAGTCGCCGATCCCCATTGTTTTGCGAAGCCCGTATACTGGAAGCGGTTTTTGCTCCAGCTCGTCGATTGTGTAGTTTTCAAATGTGTTTTGTGGCATTTCCTCTTTCCTTTCCAGACGCTCGATCAAAATGTGAAGATCGCGCAAAGCCATTTCCAGCTCCCGCTTTTGCACGAGGAGCGCGGCTTGTTTGACGAGCAACGTGTCTACGTTTTCCTTGGCGGGACGATCGAGCATCGTTTTGATTTCGTCCAGCGTGAAGCCGAAGCGCTTGTAGCGCTGTATCGCGATCATCGTGTCCAGCTGATCGGGCTCGTAGTAGCGATACCCTGTGTTTTCGTCGATGTACACAGGCTTCAGCAAGCCGAGCTGGTCGTATAGCCGCAACGTCTTCACGCTGACGTGGCATGTCTTTGAAAATTTTCCAATGGAAATCATAAGGCACCTCTTTCGCTTAAGCATCCTCATTGTAGTCCCTCCCCCAACAGGAGAGTCAACAAAAAAAGAGAAACCGCGAAACAACGATTTCTCATCCAACTGGCTATCCGTCAAGAAGCTGTCGAAAGGCTTCCTGCACCTCGTCTTGTACATGCCGCCCCACGCCGGAAATGAGGGACATTCCTTATGTGGCGTGGTGAGCCGGCGGCAGGCACGCGATTAAACCGAGGAGCGCGGCCGATAAGCCGGAATTGGCTGGGTCCAGGCCCGCTCTTTTTGGCGGACTTCCAAATTTTTCAATCGGTAAAACATCGCTTCCAGCTCGCCTTCGTCCAAAAGCGACGGCACCGGGTAAAGCGGATTGGCTTCCCTGGCCGCGTGACGGGCCATCGTCGGGATATCCTCTTCCTGGATCTGCCCGATCGTGGCCGGGATGCCCATCGTCACGTTGAGCCAGCGAATCGCCTGGATGAACCTTTCGGCGCCGAGCGCGTCGCTTTCCAATGGCGTGCTCAATCCGGCGCACACCGCCAGCTCGTGTAGCGGCTTATGGACGCTTTGCCCATAGCGTTCGAGCATGTACGGCATGATGATGGCGTTGGCCAACCCGTGGGGAATATTGTACTGGCCGCCTAAGGCGTGGGCGATGGCGTGAATATAGCCGACATACGCGCGCGTGAACGCCTTGCCGGCCAAAAACGAGGCGCGCAGCATGTGCTCACAGGCGACCATGTCGTTTCCATCCGCGTACACCCGCTCAATGTTTTCAAAAATCAATCGCACCGCCTCTTTGGCGTACTGTCGCGTCTTGCTCATGTTGGAGCGGCCGATGTACGCCTCGACGGCGTGGCACAGCGCATCCATGCCGGTCGTCGCGCTCAAATGCGGCGGCAAAGTGCGCGTCAGCTCAGGATCGAGAATGGCATATTTTGGAATAAGCGTAAACGAGTTGATCGTGTATTTGTGATGCGTTCGCTCGTCGGTGATGACCGCGGCCAGCGTCACCTCGCTGCCGGTGCCGGCGGTCGTCGGGATGGCAACAAGCGGCGGTATGGATTTGTATACTTTCAGCAATCCTTTGAGTTTGGACAACGGCTTGTTTGGAAACGCGACGCGCGCGCCGATAGCTTTGGCGCAGTCGATGCTCGAGCCGCCGCCCAGGGCGATGAGCGCCGAGCAGTCGTACTGATGGTACAGTTCGAGCGCCGCTTCGACGTCAGACACTTTCGGATTGGCTTGCGTTTTGTCGTACAGCACGCACGACACGTTTTGACAAAACAGCGCGTCGATGAGCGTGGCGGCCATCGCGCTTTTCGCTAACAACGGATCAGTCACGACAAGAACCGTTCGCCCGCTCCATGCGTTAAACAGCTTTTCGGCGTCCTTGAGCGAGGAAAAGCATTCCGGATCGCGGTACGGCAGGATCGGCATCGCGATGTGGAACGCCTGCTGGACGAGGCGGCACGCGCCTTTTTGAATCGGGTTCATCGGGTGAGGTCCTCCTTGCTGATGGAATGCAGGTTGGCGGCAATCGAGCCAAGGCACTTGTACATGATTTCGCGCTCGTCCTCGTCCAAAGCGGATCCCGCCTGGTCGACGGCTTTGTGCGCGATCGTGTTGAGCCGCCTGGCGAGCGCCTGGCCGCTTTCGGTCAGCCTGACCTGGGCGTTGTAGCGGCCGGCTTTGTGGACGAACCCTTTGGCTTCAAGCGTGGCAAGCGACCGGGAAATCTCGGCTTTGTCTTTTTGGCAAATGTCCTTGAGCCTGGCGGCGGTGACGCCATCCGGAAAGCGGGACAGCGTGATAATGTACAAGGCGTGGGTGCCTTTGAGTCCCTCGCCTTTCATAATGTCGCTAGCGATCTTGTTCCAGTATTTCATGATTTCGAAAAGGATCAGTGTGAAGCGTTCAAATCGGGTGATCATACTCGCCCTCCTTTAAAGTTGATTTATCAACATTTGCATCATACCCCTTTTTGTTTTTCATTGCAACGAAAGAGTGAGATTTTGATACAATGGAAAAAGAAAGAGAGGGAATACAATGGCGACATCCAAAGCGTTTTGCGACTATGTGATCGAGTCGTTTTCCATCGCGGGAGCCGTCCGGGTGCGGTCGATGATGGGCGAGTACTGCCTGTATCTTAACGACAAGCTCATCGGCGACTTGTGCGACGAGCAATGTTTGCTTAAGCGCACGCCGACATCGGATGCCATGCTCCAGGGCGAACCGCTCGACTATCCGTACGAAGGCTCGAAACAGCTGATGCACGTCTTCGACGACTTTGACAACAAGGAGCGCGTCGCAGCTTTGCTGGCGGGCATGTGGAACGACTTGCCGGAAAAGAAACCAAGGAAAAAGAAAGGAACGAAAAAATGATCCATTTTGAACGGGAAGTATTCGACCCGGTCTTGATTGAGGAAATGCTGAAGCAGTTTCAGCACGTGAACATCGCGATGAACGACGAGGACGGCTATCCATACGTCGTGCCGGTCAACTACGGCTTCGAGATCAAAAACGAGAAGCTGCTCGTGTACGTGCACTGCATAAAGCGCGGCAAAAAAGTGGATTTGCTGCGCAAGGACCCGCGCGTCTGCCTGGAGTTCAGCGCGTTCAACGATTTTCCGGACCGGCCGTACAAAGGCCACCGGCACGACTATCGCAGTGTCATCGCCAAAGGCGTGATGAGGCTTGTCGACGCCAAAGACGAGTATGAAACGTTCCGGCGCGGCTACGAATTGCTTTATGTGTGCAACGACCGGCCAATCACTCCGCTGGAAAGCCGGAAGGGGGTGCCGAACATGTATATCGGCAAGATCGAATGCGACTGGAACGACGTGACGGCCAAGTCGGAATTTCCGCTTCGTACCAGGGAGGACGTGCCGTTTGTCAACGTGTACGAAGTGGAGGAAGACACGACGCCTTTTGACATCAGGGATTTGATCGTGACCGCCAAAGAGCGGCAGAAAAAAGAGAAATAAGTGAAACGGAATGAACAAGTCCTCGTCTATTTGCTCATCTTCATCGCCGCTCTGCTTGGATTCACGATCCGGCGCTAGCCTGTTTTTATTTCGATCGGACTGGCTGTCGTGGAAATCGTTCTGATTGTGAAGCTGAGGGCGATGAATAAAAAGCGATAGCCATAATAAAGGAAAAGATTGTGTGTTTGCAAAGAATCCACACAATCTTTTTTGATGCTTGTTATTTTCTTTCTTGTCGATGCCTCCAATGGATTCCGACATGTCCGATGCCGAAGATTACTGTCGCTCCCAACAAAAACGGATTGCGTCCATACACCGCCAGGCTGAAACCCGCCGCGACTGGCAAAACGGCGCCGGGTATCGGGATTATCCCCAGATCCCGATAAAAGTCTTGTAGCGTGTGGTGACTTCGAAAATAGCGGATCCAGTACCGCTCATACAAGCCCATGCATCCAAACACGACGACTAGCCACAGCCAGGAACGGGGCGACTTGTTTTCAAAAAGCGCGCAAGCACTCATCGCGACTTGTCCGATTCGTTCCAGCGCGACAAGAACGCGGTTTTCCTGCTGTTCCAGTTGGTCATAGCCTTTTTGGACGAACTTTTGTCCACAGCAAATTGGGCACGATCAGCATTGCCAAAAAGACAAGGCCGGCCCACGAAAAAGTCCATCGCATCGCATTCCCTCCCTTCTCAAACGCATTGAAAGTGGAAGCATCCACCCTTCCACTTTCATAAAATCCATCTTTGATCAGCTGACAAGGTATGGAAGCACAAGCTTGCGAATGGCATCCGAATATCCAAGAGCATCGCATGCCTGTTCGGCCGTTAGTTCTTCCGAAACCATTTTCTGTTGGGCTAAGACGACAAGAGTTGAAGTCATTTGACCAAGTTGCTGGTCCTTTTCCTCTAACTGACGGTCTTTTTCCTCTAGCTGCCGGTTGTACTCCTTGTCCTTTTTCTCAAATTTCAAATAAGCTTTCTCTTCGATATAGTCGATCACACTCCGCATCGTGATCCCTCCTTTCTTTCGCTCGTATAAATCAAATTGTTCCAAATACACATGCAGCGCCTCGGTCAGCTTCCTGTCATTGGAAAAAGCCGCCAGCGTCATCAGCGTCTCCTCCACATGCTCGATTTTCCATTGTTTTGGAGGTTCGTACATCGGATGGTCCGGATCCTTCTTCCGGCTGCGCCGGATTTGCGCGCAATAGTCCGCGATGATCCGAAAATCACTTCGAATCGACGCGATTTTCTCCTCGCTCCACCACGCGATGTTTTCTAAATTCATTGTATAACCGGAAACGAAGGGTTTCAAGAAGGGCGTCTTCTCAAGCCGGGTCAAATCATCCAAGGATTTGGCGTTCCAGGCATCGTCGCCATAATGCAGAACAAATATGACACACGGAATAAAACGGGAAAGAGGGATCTCGAATGGAGCTTTCGATTTGTGAAGGATCTGGCTTCGCTGCCAAAAGTAGAGGGTGTCGCCATAGCCTAAGGCGCGTATAGGCATCGTCCAGTCGCGCCAAATCTGGTTTTCAAAGCAGACGATAAAAAGCGGGTTTCCTTGTTTGTCGAGAATCATGGCGCAAACGTCGCGATACAAGTCATGAAGGGAGTCGTCGAATACAAAATGGCTGGGGATGTCAAGATAGCGGATCTGATTCGAAGAAATGATGGGCGCGTTGTGAAACAAAAGCAGGTTCACAAGAGAGGCGAACACATCGGGGACGCGAAGAAGCGCCTTTTGGGTGATGTCTTTGTTGGACATGAATAAGAAATTCCTTTCTATTTAGGATTTCCATGGAAAGATCGTTTTAGGATGACCCGTCGAAAGACGGGGTTGAAATATTTCATTCCGATTATAACAATTTCCCCCTAAAACGCAAACAAAAAATGATTTTTCTGTTTCACAAAAAAGCGGAAGGATTTGATACCTTCCACTCGTTATAGGATCCATATTCGCTGTTTTCACTGCAACAAAGACTGCACAAAGCCGGGAATGGCTTCCCAATCCTCTTCTTTTGGCGCCCAGTACACCTTCACGCCTTCCTCGATGACGTCGAAACCGGCGTCTTTCAAATACTGCTGCAAATGCGGCACGCTCTCGCCGCTCCAGCCCCACGTGCCAAACGCGCCCGCTTTTTTCTTTTTGAATTTCAGCTGCTTCAAAAAGGCGAGCCATCCCGACACGCTTGACAAAATGTCGTTGCCAACCGTTGGCGAACCAACCGCGATCGCCTTCGACTTCATGATTTCCGTCATGATATCGTTTTTATCGGTTTTGGAAATGTTGAACACTTTCACCACCGTATCCGGCGACTGGCTGGACACTTCTTTGGCGATGGCGTGGGCGATCTTCTCGGTACCGTTCCACATCGTGTCGTACACGATCGTCACCTGGTTTTCCTGATAGGCGTCGGCCCATTTTGCATACTTTTCCACGATCTGCATCGGCTCCGTTCGCCAAATCGCGCCATGGCTCGGGGCGATCATGTCGATTGGCAAACGCAGCGCCTCGATTTCCTTGAGCTTGCGCGTCAGCAGCGGGGCGTACGGATTCAGGATATTCGCGAAGTACTTCATCGCCTCCCGGTTCATAACGCACGCATCCGCCTTGTCGTTGAACAGCTCCTCAACCGCGTAATGCTGGCCAAACGCGTCGTTCGAAAACAAAATGTTGTCGCCCGTCATATACGTCGCCATCGAGTCGGGCCAGTGCAGCATCGGCATCTCGACAAAAATCAGCTGTTTTCCGTTGCCGATATCCAGCGTGTCCCCCGTCTTGACGACATGGAAGTTCCATCCCTTTTTCCCGTACTGGCCTTCCAGACTTTTCACCGCGTTGGCCGTGCAGTAGATCGGCGTGTCGGGAATTTTTTCCATCAGCGTATTCAACGCGCCCGAGTGGTCGCACTCGCCATGGTTAACCACGATATAGTCGATGTTTCGCAAGTCGATTTCCTGTTCCAGATTGTCCACGAACTCAAACCGGTGCGGCAGCCACACCGTGTCGATCAGCACCGTCTTTTCCTCCTCGATCAAATACGCGTTTTGACTTGATCCGTGCTCGACTGAGTAGTCATCGCCATGAAAATGCTTAAGCTCCCAGTCGATGTACCCGATCCAGTACACGTTGTTTTTCACTTGTCTTTTCATCTTGCTCCATCCTTTCGTTCCTGTCCTTCTTTTATACGAAATTTATCGCGCGATTGCCATTGTCGTGCCACCCAAAAAGCGGGATGCTTCATCTCACCCCGCTTTTTCAAAACGTTACTCCTCCTCGCCCGAGAACTGCGCGTTGTACAGCTTCGTGTAAAAGCCGTCGCGCTTCATCAAAGCGTCGTGATTGCCAATCTCGACAATGTCGCCCTCGTTCATGACAAGGATGGCGTCCGCGTTGCGGATCGTCGACAGCCGATGCGCGATCACAAAGCTCGTCCGCCCCTCCATCAAGGCGTCCATGCCCTTTTGAATGAGCACTTCCGTCCGCGTGTCCACCGAGCTGGTCGCCTCGTCCAAAATGAGGATCTTCGGATCGGATAAAAACGCCCGGGCGATCGTCAGCAGCTGACGCTGTCCTTGCGACACGTTCGAGCTGCTTTCGCCAAGCACCGTGTCGTAGCCGTGGTCGAGCGTTTCGATAAAGTGGTCGACATGCGCCATTTGCGCGGCCTTCACCATTTGCGCCTCGCTCGCGTCCGGATTGCCAAACTTCAAATTGTCGCGGATGGTGCCCTCAAACAGCCACGCGTCCTGGAGCACCATGCCGACTAGCGAACGCAAGTCCTTGCGCGTAAACGTGCGCGTGTCGTGGCCGTCGATATAGATCGCGCCGCCGTTGAGCTCGTAAAAGCGCATAAGCAGCTTGACAATCGTCGTCTTGCCCGCGCCCGTTGGTCCGACAATCGCGATTTTCTGCCCCGGCTTGACGAACATCGAAAAGTCGCGGATGACCGTCTTGTCCGGCGTATAGCCAAACCGGACGTTCTCAAACGCCACCTGTCCCTGGATGAGGGACTTGCCTTCAAAGGACACCGGGACCGGATCGCTCGTGTCGGGCAGCACCTCGGCCTCGTTCAAAAAGCCAAAGACGCGCTCGGCCGCTGCCATCGTCGACTGGAGCATGTTCATCGACTGCGCGATCTGGTTGATCGGCTGGGTGAAGCTGCGCGTGTACGTGATAAACGACTGGATGTCGCCAATCGCGATGACCTGATGCAAAACGAGATAGCCGCCCAAAATGCTGACGCCCACGTAGCCCAGATTGCCGACCATCATCGTGAGCGGCTGCATCAGACCCGATAAAAACTGTGACTTCCACGCGCTGCGGTACAGCTGGTCGTTATACGTTTCAAACTGGTCCACGCTTTTTTGCTGGCCGTTAAACGCGGTCACGATTTCATGGGCGCCATACATTTCCTCGATATGCCCGTTGAGCAAGCCAAGCGACGTCTGCTGGGACAAAAAGTACTTTTGCGAGTTTTTCATCAAAAACACGACGCCAAACAAGGAAAGCGGGATGATGAGCAGCGCGAGCAGCATCATCTGCCACGAAATCGAAAGCATCATCCACAAATACCCGACGATGCGCACGACGTTGGAAATCATCGACGCCAGCGACTGGTTGAGCGACTGCACCATCGTGTCGATGTCGTTGGTGAAGCGCGAAATGACGTCGCCGCGCGAATGAGTGTCGAAATACGAAAACGGCAGCCGGTCGATTTTCTCGCTCATCTCACGACGCAGCCGATACCCGATCTTGTTCGACACCGTCGCCATAATGAAGCTTTGCGCGTATTCCATGCCCGCGCTAAACGCGTAAATGGCCAGCAAGATGGCGCACGTCTTTTGGATCGCGTCAAAGTCGATGCCGCCAATGCCCTGCACCTTGTTCATGAATCCATTGGCGATTTCGGTAATGATATCACCCGTGATCTTCGGGCCGATGACGGCGATCGCCACCGAGGCCACGGCGCAGACGATGCCAATCAAAAAGCCCCATTTGTACGGCGCCATATACGAAAGCAGCTGCCGCATCGTCTTTTTCATGTTTTTTGGTTTCTCATGCACTCGTTTTTTATGCGGCATACCCTAATTCCTCCTTCGACAGCTGGGAAAGCGCGATTTCCTGATACACCCGGCACGTCTTCATCAGCTGCTCATGCGTGCCTTTGCCCACGACTTTCCCCTCGTCGAGCACGATGATTTGCTCAGCGTCCAAAATCGTCGAGATGCGCTGGGCGACGACCAAAATCGTGCTCTGGTCGGCCCGCGCCTTTTTCATGAGCGCCTCGCGCAGTCTGGCGTCCGTCTCGTAGTCGAGCGCGCTGAACGAGTCATCGAAAATGTAGATTTCCGGCTTTTTGACGATCGCCCTGGCAATCGAGAGCCGCTGCCGCTGGCCGCCCGACACGTTCGTGCCACCCTGGGCGATCTCGCTATGGATCCCCTTGGGCTTTTCACTGACAAAGGACGTGGACTGCGAAATGTCGAGCGCCTGTTCGATCACATCCTCGCCGGCGGTTTCGCTGGCGTATTTCAAATTGGACTCGATCGTGCCGGAAAGTAGCACACCCTTTTGCGGCACGTAGCCGATCTTTTCACGCAAATCGCTGGCCAACACGTCCTGAATGTTTTGCCCGTCGACGTAAATCGCCCCTTGCGTCACGTCGTAAAAGCGCGGCACAAGATTGATGAGCGTCGACTTGCCCGAGCCGGTGCTGCCGATGAACGCGGTCATCTCGCCGGGCTTCGTTTCAAAGTCGACGTCCTGCAACACGTATTCGGAAGCGTCCGGGTATTTGAACGACACGTGGTCGAACCGGACGACGCCGCGCTTGTGTTCGTCAAACGGCTTAGGCGATTTCGTTTCCACGACATAGTCGGGGGCGACGAGCACGTCGTTGATGCGCTGGGCGGACACGTTGGCGCGCGGCAGCATGATGGAAACGGCGGTGAGCATCAAAAACGCCATGATGACTTGCATCGAGTACTGCATGAACGCCATGATGCTTCCAATCTGGATCTGGCCAAGATCGACTTGCTTGGCGCCAAACCACAAAATAAGCAACGTCGTTCCGTTGAGCACGAACATCATGAGCGGCATCATGAGCGACATGGTCCGGGTCGTGAACAGCGACACCTTCGTGATGTCGCGGTTGCGGGTCGAAAACTTTTCCTGCTCGACTTCCTGGCGGTTGAACGCCCGGATGACGGGCATGCCATCCAGGATCTCCTGCACGACGCGGTTGAGGGCGTCGGTGAGCTTTTGCATGATCTTGAACTTGGGCATGACGAGCAAAAACAGCGTGCCAACCAGCGAGAGCAGAACGACGATGGTGAGCGCGATGATCCATGTCAAATCGGCTTCGGATTCGAGGACGTGGACAAGGGCGCCAATGCCGATGATGGGCGCGTACAGCACGATGCGCAAAATCATCATGAGCGCCATCTGCACTTGCTGGACGTCGTTGGTCGTCCGGGTAATCAGTGTCGATGTCGAGAAATGCTGAAAGTTCTGCTGGGAAAAGCCGGTGACTTTTTTAAACACGTCCTTGCGCACGTGGCGCGAGAAGCCGGCCGCCAGTCTGGCGGTTAAAAAGCCGACGGCGATGGCGCACACGGCGCTGACAAGCGTAAAGCCAAGCATGACAAGGCCGCCATGGATGATGTAGTTTTGTTGCATGGACTCCAAATCAACGCCAAGCGTTTCGTACTCGCGTTTGAGCATTTGGGCCTGCATGCTGTCCAGCAAGGAGCCGCCTTGCTCGTCCATGATCCGTTTCGCTTGTTTTTGGATGACGGGGAGCGTCTGCTCGTTGACGGCAACCGGCGTTTTCGACTCGTGGACGGCCATCGCGCAAAGCTCGAGCACTTGCCATGTGTCCATAAGCCGTTCCCGCTCCGTTTTAGAAATGTCTTCATTGAGCATGTACACCGGCTCGGTTTTGAGCGCGGGGATGTCCTCTTTTTGCCTGGCGGTCGCGTCCTTTGGCGTCACAAGTTTGTACGCGTCCTCGATTTGCCGGGCCTGGGCCGGCGTGGCGAACAGCAGGTAGCCTTGCATCGTCTTTTGGGACAGGACGGGATACACGTCGCTTTCGATGCCGTTGTTTTGCAGGCCGACATCGACGATGTTTTGCATGTAGGCGGGCAGCTCGAGCTCGGCCCACGCCTGCCCGAACAGCAGGCCGACAATGAGCACGATCGAGAGGCCAAATGGCTTGAGATAGCGAATGAGTTTGGTCATACGTTTTCTTCCTCCGGCGTTTCATCTTCCATATAGCGGATCGTCTTTTCGAGGATGCGCTCAAGGGCGAGGGCGTCCTTGGGACCTAAATACGTCATGTAGTTGTTGACGTCTTCCATCATTTGCGTGAATTTTTCTTTCATTTCGGCCATGAAGCCGTCGCTGACTTTCACGTACACGACGCGGCGGTCGAACTCGGTGCGCACTTTTTCCACCCACCCCTTTTTTTCAAAATACGTCACCATCTGGGACGCGGCGGCATCGGTGATTTGGTAGTGTCGGGCGAGGTTCGAGATCGTCGTGCGATGATTGGGACATTTGTGAATGTAGCGCAGGATGACGATTTGGCGCGGGCGGATTTGCCCGGAACTGTCCACTTTCTCCTTCAGTAAATTGAACGTTCGAAACAGCCGTTCGATCATTGTCGCTTTGACGGGTTTTTCTTCCATAAAAACTCCTTTCATTTTTACTTAATTACCTTAAATATTAAGCTGATTAAGTATTTTGTCAAGCAAAAAGGAAGCGAATTTTCGCTTCCCGGGTTTTTATTTTTGTCTTTCCAAATTTTTTATGATTAACGTATCTTCTTTCGTCGTTCCATCGTCGTCGTACAGCGTGTAGTCGCGTCCGTCCCCGAGCCATTCGAGCGCGTTCCAGTCGATATCCGTGACGCGGCGGGCCGCTTTGGCGAGCGGTACGGCTTTGCCTAGGCGTATGAAGAACACGAGCTCATTGAGCGGATAGTCGACAAAATGCCAGCCGGCGTCCATCGGGGTTTGCTCGATCGTTTCATCGGCGTGGAAGACGACTTTCGTCATGGCTTGCGGCAAATACACGGCGCGTCCGGTGGCGTTTTGCGTAAGGACGGGCGCGAGCATGATTTCGTCGCCGAGCAGCAGCTGGTCTTCGATCTGGCTGGCGATCGGATCGTCTTTGTATTCGAAGGCGAGCGCTTTGAACATGAGCGTGTCGTTTTCGATCGCTTTCAAATATTCGGAGTAAAGATATGGCACGAGCCGATAGCGCAAACCGATCAAATGCCGGAAATCTTCGGGCCGTTCAAACTGGTATGGCTCCTGCTCGCGGGTGCCGAGCGCGGAATGGTTGCGCATGAGGGGCGTGAACACGCCGATCTGCAAAAACCGCAGGACGAGGTCGCGGGTCGTGTCGGCGCCAAAGCCGCCCAGATCCGGTCCGGTGTACAGGAAGCCGGCCATGTTGATGGCGGGCAGCTGGTGGACGATAAGACCGAGGTGCGACCACCACGACTTGTTGTCGCCGGTCCAGATGCCGCCGTAGCGGTGCATGCCGATGTAGCTGGAGCGTGAGAACATGAGCGTGCGCTGGTCGGGGCGCAGCGTTTCAAACGCTTCCGAGGCGCTGCGGGTCATGAAGTAGCCGTACAGGTTGTGCACTTTGTCGTGGCGCAGCCACTGGTCGCCTTTGTGGTGGTAAAACCGGCGGTAGTCGTCCATCGAGTTTTTCAAGCTTTCGACCTGGGTGCCTAGCTTGAAGTATGGTACTTCGTCTTTTTCGTTGGCTAAAAATTCCTCGAGCTGGCCGTTGAGTTTGTCGATGCCGTATTGGGAATAAAACAGCGCGGGCTCGTTCATGTCGTTCCAGAACGCGTCGATGCCGTATTTGGTGAGCGCTTCGTACTGCATGCCAAACCAGTGCCGGGCTTTGTCGTTCAAAAAGTCCGGGAACACGGAATAGCCTGGCCACACGGCGCCGATGAAGTCGGTTTTATGGTCTTCGAGCTTGCAGAAGTAGTCGTTTTGTTTGCCTTCCTCGTACGCGAAATAGCCGTCCTGCTTTTTGACGCCGGCGTCGATGATCGGGACAAGATGGACGTCGCGTTCTTTCATCCATTGCACGAATTGATCGAACCGGCCGTCAAACTCTTTTTCGTTGAGGGTGAAGTCCTTGAAGTCCTGCATGTAGTCGATGTCCATGTACAGCATGTCGATCGGGATGTCGAGCTCGTCCAGTTTGCGAACGACGTCTTTGAAGTCGTCCTGCGTCTTGTAGCCCCAGCGGCTTTGCCCGTAGCCGAACGCGAACTTTGGCGCTTTGTAGCTTTTGCCAATGGCGTGGCGGAACTGCCTGACGATGTCGAGAACCGATTCCCCTTCAAAGTAATACAGCTTGAGGTCGGCTTCGCATTCGACGCGCAGCGCGTCGCTTTGCGTGTAGCCGATGTCGAACTTCACCCGTCCCGGGTAGTCGACAAACAAGCCAAATGGTTTTTCTCCATCAACGACGATAAAATTGTGCGCCGAATACAGCGAGCGCTTGTCCTCGTGGTGGTGCGGCTCGTCGGTCGCCCACGATTCGTATTCCCAGCCGCGTTTGTCGATGCCGCGCACCTGCTCTCCTAGACCATACACCTTGTCGGCGGGCGCCAGAGCGTAGGTGAACGAGAAGACATGGTCGTCGATGGCGCTTGTTCCAACCGGGACCTGACCTACAGTCGCTTCCACATCGTTGACGATGGCGTCGGTGTCGACTGGATTTCCATACACAAACTTTTTCATAATTTCCTCCCACTTTTGATTTTTATAGTTTTATTGTATCCGCTTCCAACGATGAGTACAAATGAAAAAAGGATAGTGTTGTCTTCACTATCCTGATCAAAGTGATATTAGTCTTTCTTTCGTTTCAAAAAAGCCACCGCGATCGCTCCGCTTAGCACGGTTCCGGCTGTGTAAATATATAAGCCTGTTCCCGCCGCCGTGTTTGGACTGGATTCTTTTTTCGAATCTGTATTCTCTTTCTTTTCGGGATTTGTATCCACGACAATCGTCTCTTCGTTTTCCAGAAGCTTCAAGAAAGCGTCGAGAACGTTTTGGGCGGCCTGTCTTGCTTGCTTCGCTTTTTCGTATTCGGCTTTGGCCTGCCGCAACGATTCAAGGCTTGAATCCGCATCGGCGATGAGTTGTTCCAGCTTCGCTTTCGCCAATTGCTCATCCTTTTTCAAGGATTGATAGTTCGCGAATAAAACCGGAAAGGCCGCCAAATCGTCAAACGTTGGATCAAAGTTTGCCGATTGACCTTTTTTGATCGCGTTCCATGCGTCTTTCGCCCCATGAAGTTGTGCAAGATAGGCCCGCGCTTGGGTTTGCCGTTTGGAATCCTGCGCGATTTGATTTTGGGCGTTTTGAATCGAAGTGCGTAAAGCCGGCACCTCTTTTTCAAGGCTTTCGATCGTTCTCACCGCTTGATTTTGCGCGCGGACCGTCTCCTCGTACCGCACTCTCAAGCCATCCAGCGCGAGGAAAGTTTTATTTGCCTCATCAAAAGCTTTCTTTTTCTGCTGCTCGTCCTGGGCTTTCTGAGCAGCCTCTTTTTTGTGTTCGTTGAGTTTGGCTTCGGCCGCTCCTGTCTCCGTTTCGAGCGACTCCAAGCCTTTCCTTACCGTTTCTGCGTTTTGTTTTACGCTTTTTAATTTTTCGGATTTGTCTTGCGTGTCTTTTTTCGCTTCGTTCCATTCTGTCTTTGCGTTCGCGATCAGACGTTCCAAAGCGGCAAGCTGGTTTTTCTTGTCTTGAGCGAACGATTGATTTTGAGCGAGAAGCGCCGTATGGGTTTGATGTGTCGTGTTCGCCTGATTTAACCGTGCTTGCGCTAAATCAATATTATTTTGCAATGCGCGGAGTTCGTCAGACTCAAGATACGCCTGCAAAGCGTTTTCCTTTTGAGAAAGGATTGCCTGCGCTTGTGAAAGCATTTCTTCTTTGGCTTTTAAATTGTCTTCCGCTTTTTTCAACAAAGCCTGGGAGTTTGTCAGCGCCATCGCTGCCTGACTGGACAATGTGACCGCTTGTTCAAGCGAGACTTCTCTTTGACTTAACAGCTGTTTCTGCCGTTCCGCTTCCGCTACTTTGGTTTTCAATTCCGCTTCAGCCTGTTCGATGGCTTTGACAAGGCTGTTATCGGCCTGCGCGGTCTCCAGCTCTTCTTGTTTTGCCGCGATGGCTTTCTCGATACCCGAACAATAATCATCGAGCATCTTCTCATAATTTTCCACGGTGTATCCCGATCCCCTATATGTGAATACCTGTCCATATGCTACATTGTAGCGGTGAGGTTCGGTATTGACCGCAAATCCTGTGATATAATAGCCATCTTCAATGATGTTGAGATAATGACCGACTTCTTGAAAATGGTCGTTTTCAATTTCTTCCGGTGTCAGACCTTGTGCCAAATACCGCTCATAGATCGCCTTTTCTTTATCGTACCAGCCATCGAACGGATTTTCGTAGCCCCATGCCAGGTTTTCTCCCACTTGATATTTTTGTGAATGCCCGACTTCAACAGCCGAATAATTAAGCTGTTTTTGCGCGATAGCCATCATATAGGAATTGACACCCAAGGCAGGCAATCCGTGTTTTGCTCGAAGCTCGTTGCATTCTTTGATCCAGGCCAGCGACGCTTTCATGTTTTCCAGACTCGTCGCGTCATTTTCTTTTCCGACATGAGTGTAGTCATACAGACCATCCGTTCTGCTTAAAATCACGTTCATCGCTTTTGTAGCATCATCGTTGTCGATAGCTTGGAAAAATCCCAATGAACCCGAGGCGTATTGCGCTTGCAGAACTTGAAGCTGTTCTTCGAGTTTTTTGATTTCGGCATGATTCGTTTCGAGCTGCGACTGCAAGTTGTCGATTTTCGCCTGAACGCCTTTGACTTCCTGTCCGGCAATATCCACGGCTTCTGTCTGGAGCTTGACGGCGTTTTCCGCTTTTTCGACCGCGAGTTGCGCGTTTTTCTGCGCTTCGGCTTGTTTTTTGTTTTCCATCAGCGCCTGCTCTAAAGCGGCCTGGCTCCGGCTTACTTCGGATTCGGCGTTTTCCACACCGGTTTGAGCATCCGCGATCGCCTGCTGATAGACCGGAAGTTCACTGGCGGCTTGATCAAATGCTGATTGGGCCAAAACCAGTTGATTTTCCGATTCGGCAACCGATTGCGCGCTTTGTTCCACCATAGCTTGCGCTTGCGAAACGGCTTGCTGCGCGTTTTGAAGTTCTGCTTCGGCTTGAGCGTATACTTCCTCGTTTTCCGCCAGCGCGAGATTGGCTTCTTTTTCGGCTTGCACAGCCAGTGCCTGGTCATAAGCGGCCTGGGCGGCCATAACCGCGTTTAACGCCTCGTTGTATGTGGCGCGTGTGGATTCCAAAGATTGGGACAGCGCCGCGTAATTCGCTTCCGCTTGCGTTAAAGCGTTTTGCGCTTCCTGCAATGCAATTTGGGCGTTCGTCCATAAATTCATCGCTTCCGCGTTTTTTTGTTCGGCTGCTTCGATGGCGCCCGGTTCCAACGCGTCGTATTCCGCTTTCGCCTGCTCTACCGCCTGTTCCAAATCTTCCAATTTGGATTTTTCGCTTTCGAGCAGTCCCTGCTTTTGCGTCAGTTCCGATTCCAGCGCTTCTTTCTTCTCAATCGCGTCTTCATAATCCGCAACCATTTTTTCCAATTCCGCGGTTCCAGTCGTTATTTCCTGATCGAGCTTTTGATCTACACTGTTTTCCAGTGTCTGTCTTTCATTTACGATACGATCATATTGCGGTTGGTACTCGTTGCCCCCCCCCCGTACCGTAGCATAATTTTGTTCAGCTGTTGCCACCGCTTCTTCCGCTTTCGCTTCTTCTTTGCTTGCCTCTTTTAAAGCGTTTATCAAAGCGTCCGCTTTCGATTGCGAAACAACCTGTTGAGCGACGGCTACATTCGCAATCGGATCTGATAATTCAAAAAAAGAATTTGCTCGCGATTCTTCTTTGGCGAATACTGGCATACTTTGAGGTATAAGCGATGAAGCGATCACCGCGGTCGCGCTAAGTCTTTTTAATGCTTTATTGTCTTTCATAATCAATCGGAGACAGATGAAAGCCGAATTGCTTTTGGAAGGCAATCCGGAGAAACTGCTTTTTCCTTTCTTTTTTCCATAATCTCTGCCCTTGCAGTTCCCTTTTTGTCGTCTTATATACTTTTTCAACACATAAAATATTAAAAATCATCCCCCTTTTACATAAAATGTGATTTTCTTCTCCATTCCGTTCACTTCATAGCAATGAAGGTATAAAAAAGGCAGATTTTTATTAGTCTGCTCATAGGAATACCGAAACTGGACTCGAAAACACGATATATGTGCAAATCTAATTTCCTTTATCTCAATCAAGTATATAAGACGTAGTTAAATTAAAATATATTTAACAAAATGATTATAACTTTTAATCCCGATTCAATCAATATTATCCTTGCGTAATGTTAATATTTTTTGTTTTGTTTTTATATTATATAAAACATCAATATCATTAAACTAATGTATATTTCGTAAAATAAGAAAAAAGCTTACTTTTCCCATTTGACAATCTTAATATCCTTTTTTACAATAAAGACACAAAAAGACCCGTAAAGGATCTTTCAAACTGGAGAGGCCATGCCTGAGTTGGCAACGAAAAAACTGGAGAGGCCATACCGTAGTTGGCAACGAAAAAACTGGAGAGGCCATGCCGTAGTTGGCGACTATAAAAGGGATGCCATCCCTGAAAACTGGCAGAGCTGTTCGAAAGAACAGCTTTTTTCGAAAGGAGAATGTATGAACAACTTATTTCATTTTTTAGACCCCAACCCAAACATATACCGGGTCGATTATCCTTATCGTCTCTTTTTGCACGAGGCGGATCCGAACGTCAGCATCAAAAGCACCCGGCCGTTTTACGGCGTGATCGTCCTGCTTGGCCGTTTCCACTATTTGATTCCATTAACTTCCAAGCCGCTGCGTCCCAATGGAAAGCGACGCAATCCCCGCACGACTGTCGAAATCTTCGACGAAGACCATGAGCGCATCGCCGCCCTTCTCGTCAACAATATGATTCCCGTCCCACCTGTTTTCTATGAAGAATTTCAATTTGAAGGCCTAGTCAATGAAACCGTCTTTGAAAAAGAGCGGATGTATTTGCGTCGAAAATCAGTGAAGGATGAGATCTTGCGGAAGGCGGATGCTGTATATCGTGGTGTCGTATTCCGCCAGGATCCCTTCTTAAAGCGTTTTTGCTGCGACTTCAAAACCCTCGAACAAGTTTCCAATACGTACCGGATTTGCGAACCAAGCTTTGTGTATGTGACCGACGCGCGCCCGATCTCTTCCCCGCTGCCGCCGACCATGTGGCTGCTGCACGACGATTCTCCTCTTTCAAACTCTCTATTTTTTGGTTCAGCCGAAATTTCCAGATCTTTTTCTCATAAAAGCCAAACAATGAATTTGGATTCTCAAAAAAACACTTTTTAAACCTTTTCTTTCTTCCAACGAAACTCAATAATGATTTTGAAAGGAAGGGAATGCAACTATGATCATTCGCAACGCAAATGTATGGATCGATGGCGCTTTCCAATGCGTCGACGTCCGCTTTAACGAACAGGAAATTTTAGAAATCGGCCCCGGGCTGCAAGATGACGAAATCTTGGACGCGGCCGGATACGACTTGTATCCGGGCTTTGTCGACACTCACATGCACGGCGGGTTCCGCCACAACTTTTTTCCACACGCCTATGACGAAACCGGCAGCCACTGGAGCGAAGACGATGTCCGGTTCCTCCTTGCCAAACTGCCGGAAACCGGCGTGACCAGCGTCATGCCGACCATCAACTCCTTATCCATCCCGGACAGCCAGAAAACCGTCCGCGCCATTCGCAAGGTACGACAGGAAAAAGTCGGCGCCGACCCGTTTCTCTTTCATTTTGAAGGCCCGTACATCAATCCGAAACGAAGCGCCTCCATCGACCCGACGCTGTGCGCGCTGCCCACACCCGCCCACACGCTCGCCATGGTCGACAACGATTTAAGCGACATCGGCATCGTCTGCCTTGCGCCCGAGCTGCCCGGCGCCAAAGAGTGGTGCGAATGGATCACCGCCCAGGGCGTCCACGTCGAACTTGGCTACACCCTCTGCACCGCCAGCCAGGTTCGCCAGTGCGCCGACTGGGGCGCCGACACAACGACCCACTTCTTCAACGGCTTTGAAGCGATGCACCAGCGCAAAGAAGGCGGCATCGTCGGCTGCCTGCTTGAAAACCGGCTCAGTCACCAAATCACTTGCGACGGCATGGTCGTATCGCCATCGTGGATCCATCTTGGCATCCGGCTCAAAGGCCTCGACCGCTTTTACGGCATGACCGACCTCGTCCATTTCCACGGCCTAGCCGATGGCGAATACGAAAACGAGCATTTCGGTCCCATCGTCGCCAATGAAACCGGCATCAAAACCAAAGCCGACGGGCTTTTTTTAGGCGGATCGACCCCATGGAACGAAATTATGAAAAAAGCCCGCGACCTCGTCGGCTTGAGCCGGGAGGAAATCGCGCAGCTGTACGCCGAAAATCCATGCCGATGCCTCGGCATCCATGACCGGGGAAAAATAGAAATCGGCCGAAAAAGCGATTTCTGCCTCATGGACGCCGACTATCACGTGATTCAAACGATCATCGACGGCAAAATCGTCTTTGAACGAGCGGAAACGGAGGTTTGAGACAACGAATGAAGAAACAAGAAAGGCAAAAAAAGATTTTGGAACTGCTCCACGAACGGGAGCGCATCAAGATCCGTGAACTCGCCGAACTGCTTCACGCCTCCAGCGAAACGATTCGCACCGATCTCGACACTTTGGTCAGCCAGGCGCTCGTCATCAAAGAGCACGGCTGGGCCCGCGTCAATAAAACCATCAAGGAAATCCCCTTGTCGTATCGTTCCCAGGAAGACCACAGCATCAAAAAAGGCTTGTCCCTTCGCGCTTTTCAAGAAGTCAAAGACGGACAGGTTCTCTTTATCGACGGCGGCAGCACGATTTTCGCCGGGATCGAGGCTCTCACCTACAAAAAGGAAATCACCGTCGTCACCGATTCTTTTCCGGTCGCCGCCAAATGCATGGAAAACCGCATCAAGACGTTTTTCCTAGGCGGGGAAATCAACGAGCTGGAACAAAGGACGAGCGGATACTTCGCGACCAAAATGCTTGAGCATTTCCGCATTGACCTGGCGATCCTTGGCACACTGGGCATCAAGGATACCGACGGGTTCACCACCATCAACATGGATGGCATCGCCTTGCTGCGCCACGTCATCAACCAGTCGAAAAAAGTGCTCGTCGTCTGCGATAAAAAACGCTTCGAGGATTCAGCCGCGTACATTTACGCCAAATTCCGCGAAGTCGACATTCTCGTCACCCATCCCCTGCTCCCGGAACAAAAGAAAATGGTGGCCGCCGTCAAAACGATCATCGAGTGCCCTTCGTAAAAAAACAAAAAGAGGAAGATTTCCCGTGTCTTCCTCTTTTTTCCTCTACGGCTGACGATATCCCGCGATGTACTCGTCCACTTCCTCCATCGTCGGCATCGACTTCAACGCGCCAATCCGCGTCGTCACGATCGAAGCCGCCGCGTTGGCGTGCGTCAGCATGTCCGCCAGTTTTTCCTCGTCGAAATTTTCAAACGGCGTGTCGCAAAGATAGGACAGGCACACCCCGCAAAACGTGTCGCCCGCTCCCGTCGTGTCGCACGTGTTCCGGTTCAAAAACGCGTCCTTGTACACATGGTGGCCGTTGCAAAAGACTTGCGCCCCTTTTGGACCCGATGTGACCAGGATCATCTTCATGTCATACGCATCCTGCAAAGCCTTGACACCTTCCTCGATCGTGTCCTTGCCCGTCATGAATTTGAGCTCCTCGTCCTCGATCTTGATAAAGTCGCACAAGGCGCAGCCCGCCTTCATTTGTTCTCTGGCCTCGTCCAGATCATCCCAAAGCGGCGGCCGCAAGTTCGGATCGAACGAAATGATCGCCCCGTTTTCCTTCGCGCACGCGACCGCCTTTTTCGTCGCCTCGCGCACGCCCTCGTGCGTCATGCTCAACGTGCCGAAATGGAAAATCTTCGAGTCCTTGATCAAATCCAAATCGACTTCGCTTTCATCCAGCATCATGTCCGCGCCCGGATTGCGGTAAAACGAGAAATCCCGGTCACCCGTCTCGTCAAACTTCACGAACGCCAGCGTCGTGCGCACCGAATCGTCCACGACCAGGCCCCGCGCGTCGATGCCGATTTCCTCGATCACCGCCTTAAGCTGGTTGCCAAACATGTCGTTGCCCACCTTGCCAATAAACGCCGTCTTCTTTTTCGCCTTGTTCAGCATCGCCAGCACATTGCACGGCGCGCCGCCCGGATTGCCCTCAAACGTGTTCGTATCCTTTTGCGCGAAGTCAATCAGCAACTCCCCCAGCGCTGTCACATCCATTGTTTTCATTGTCCCTCTCCTTTTTTCCTTTCCTCAATCGTTTGATGAATCGCTTGCGCGAGCCGGCCATGGTTGGTTTCATCCATATGCACGTTGTCAACCGGCGAAGCGTGCGCGAAATCGGCCGCGTTCAAAAACGCCACGCCAAGCTCTTCGCAAACCGACTGGATTTCCCGGCCCAAATATTTGGACTGACACAAGCTTTCCTCGTCAAAATCGCCACACTCCCCTTCGGTTTGCGCGATGGCCTCCCCCAGCAAAATCGGCGCGACCATCAAAATATCCGGTTCCTTGTACCGGTACAAAAACGGATTTTTGATTTGGCGCAAAAACGTTCTCGCCCCGCGCGCGACAGCCTTTGCCCGGGCGTTAAAAAACGTCTTCAAGTCGTTGGTCCCCAGCATCACGACGACCAAATCGACCGGTTCGTGGCTCATGAGCAGCATGTCAAGCGCCCGCAAGCCGTTTCGTCCCGGCGTGAACGGATCGTCGAAGGCGAACGTTCGTCCGTTCATCCCTTCCTCGATGATCTCGTCCTGCGGCCGCAGCGCCATCAGCTGCCGGGTCCAGCGGTTTTTGTGCCGCAATCCCGTATTCGGATCGAACCCCCACGTGTTGCTGTCGCCAATACATAAAATTCTCATCGCCCTTGTTCCTCTTCTCCTGGTATATATGAATTAGCCCATTTAACTGAGCCATTCTATATACCTTTTCCTTTCTACCTGATTTTGTATTCATCATGGATTTTACTTGTCTGTTAGAATTGAAATTGCGAATGTGTACTCGAAATTTCTCCTTGGGGCTTTGACTTCATAGGAAAGAATCTTGCCACTTCTTCGTATTCAGAATTGCGATCAGTTGGGTGGGCCTTTGAGTTCTTGTACCAGGATCAGTCGAATACTTTGTAAGTGGAGATTCCATTCGCTCATTTTAGAAAGGACGGTGCTCTTATGCGCTATTTGATCGGCATCGATGTCAGTAAATTCAAACATACAGCTTCTGTCATTGATAATGATGGTGTCGTTTACGTTGAACCTTTTGACTTCAATAACGATATCATTGGTTTCCAATTGTTTTTATCTACCGTTTCCTCTTTCACCAATGATGATTACATTATCGGTATGGAAGATACTGGCCATTATGGCGATAATCTTCAACGTTTTCTTTTATCCAAAGAATTGAAAGTGGCCATGCTTAATCCTTTAGCTACCAATCATATTCGCTTGGCTTTTGGTAAAGCCAAGAACGACAAACTAGACTCGGTTACGATTGGTTCTGCCTTGGCAATGCCTAGACTTTATCGAATCATCAAAGATGATCATTTCTCTTATCATGAGATTCGCGAGCTTACTCGCTATCGTCTGCACCTGACCAAATCCAGTAATATCTACAAAAATCGATTGAAGAAGTTGATCGATATCACTTTTCCGGAATTTGATTCTTTGTTCTCTACCGCTTATTCAAATACCTATTTAAAGGTTCTCCATGACTTTCAGAGTGCCGAAAACATTGCTTCTACAGACATACGAACTCTTCGGAAAGCTTTGATCGTAGATAGAGGACGCTGCGTTTCTATCACTGCGGAAGAGCTCAAATCTGCAGCCAAACAATCGATCGGTCATTCTAATTTCGCAATGGAAATAGAAATCCGGCAGACTGTGGAGATGATCGAAAAGATCAATTCAAACCTAGAGGCTGTTGAGAAAAAAATAGAAGAGTTCAGCCGACAACTAAACTCTCCCATTCTTGCCATCCCTGGTATCTCACACATATCAGCGATGTCTATCCTGGCAGAGATCGGCGATTTCTCCAAATATGAAAGTGCCAAACAAATCATCAAACTGTCAGGAACCAATCCATTTGTATATGAATCGGGTACCTATAGTATGGCACGAACAAGGTTAGAAAAGAAAGGGTCAAAGTATCTAAGAGCAACACTTTATAAAACGATTCAGACAGTAATCCTCTTCAATCCGGTATTCAATCAATACTATGCAAAGAAGCGAGCAGAAGGTAAGTCCCACCTTTGTGCTCAAGGCCACTGCGTGCGTAAACTGCTTCGAATAATCTATCATATTTTGACGACCGGCAAAGAATTTGATCCAGCCCTTTTACGATAATAAATAAGTCAAAGTCATCTTTAAAAAAGCTATTTCCCCATAGTTCTTTTTAGTGTACACATTTTTACAATTTCAAAGATCAAATCGACAACAAATCAAGCAATAATATTTCAAACTATTTCATAATTTTATACTTGACTTCCTATATAGTTGTCTTTCCCGACGCGATACGCGTCCATCGCGCGAACGACCAGCTCCATCGGTCCGTCCGACACGATCTTATTTAATTCCATATTATCATAAATTCTTGAGGTGAGCGCGTATTGTCCGCCATTCACAAAAATTTCCACGCTCGACGTATCGCTAAACACATCGAGGGTCTCGATTCGTCCGACTTCGACGTGGCGCGCGTCGCGGCCGTATCCCGACTGCTTCAGTGAAAACGTAAGCAAGCCATTCGCGTATTCAATCTCGCAATCCTCGCGCAGGCGAACATGAAACGAATCCGTCAAAGGCGTCAGCGTCGCGTGAAAGCACGGCGTGCCGACATCCACCGTCTCGCCGGCCTGAAGTTTTTGACTCCACTCTGTCCGTTTTAAATCCAGCACTTCCTCGATTGGAAACTGGTACAGACGCCCGTTTTCAAGCCACAGCGTTCTTGGCAGCGTCAGCGCGTGCTGCCAGCCGTTCGCCACCGTCGGATTCGAGTACTCCGCATCGGGAATTCCCATCCATCCAATCAAAATCCGCCGGCCTCTCGTATCCAAATACGTTTGCGGCGCGTAAAAGTCGAACCCGTGGTCGAACTCGGCAAACGAGGACAAAGCCGTATGCTCATCGAGCGCGCCATCCACAAGGAAATACCCGTTTTGATACACGTTTTCAAACCGGTATCCGTCCTGTTCGACGCCTTGCGGACACGTCATCAGGATCTTTTGTCCATCGAGCTCGAACAAGTCCGGGCACTCCCACATATAGCCAAACGGCGCGTCGCTTTCCAGCCGTCCGTGAAACGACCACTGCGCCAAATCGTCCGAACGATACACGAGGATCTGGCCCACGTCGTTTCTTGTCCGCGCACCAAGCACCATGTAGTACACGCCGTTTTCCTCGAAGATTTTTGGATCGCGCACATGGCAGCTCAAATCGTGCGGATAGTCCTCGTTTTTGAGCACGTTGCGTTTTTTCGGAAAACGTCAGGCCGTCACCGGACGTGAACGTGTTCACATAGTGGCCGCGCCCTTCATAAATATAGTCGAAGTCGCCTTCCTCTTTGATATTGCCTGTATAAAAGAAGTGGATCGTGTCGTCTTTGACAAACGCGCTGCCCGAATACACGCCGTCCTTGTCCAGAGGACTGTCGGGCACCAGCTCGATTGGACGGGACTCAAACGCCTTCCAGTCCGTCGTGGTGTAATGGCCCCATCCTTTTTGCCCTCCCGCTGGCTCGAGGGGAGAGTACTGGTAAAAGATGTGGGTCACGCCGTCTTTTTCACAAAGACCGTTCGGGTCGTTGAGCCACCCGACCGGCGGCATGAGATGATAGCGCAGCCGCCACGGATCGCTGGCGACGCCTGGGGCGTGCGCCTGTTCATATTGATTCCAAAGTGTTTTCATTTTGTTCCTTCCTTACGCGAGTTTGAGCATTTCCGCTCTCGATTCGACCCGCTCTTCATGCAACGTCTCGAACGCTTTGCCGTTGGTGATGACAACCGGCGTTTCCGTCGAAAGTCTGGCTTCCCGGATAGCTTCCAAATCCACATGCATCAAAGGCTGGCCGGCCCGGATCGTGTCGCCGTCCTTCACGAGCACGTCAAATGGTTTTCCATCAAGCGAAACCGTATCCAATCCGACATGGATGAGGATTTCCTCGCCGTTTTCCCCTTGCAGGCCGATGGCGTGTTTGGTCGGAAACACCATCATCACTTTGCCGTTGACCGGCGAGACGAGCGTGCCCTCGCTTGGCGTGATGACGACGCCATCCCCCATCGCCTTGGAGGCGAACATCGGATCCGAGCACGCGCTGACCGGGCGGATGGAGCCGCTCATTGGCGCGTACAGCACGTTGGGCTGGGCGTCCAGCAGCTGAATGGCTTCGATCGCCTTCACCTTCTTTGGCGCTTCCAGTTCTTTTTGACCGAACTTCTTCATCAAAACGACCGTCATGACAACGGAGGTCGCCATCGAAATGCCCAAACCAATCGCGAAGTTCAGCCAGCTTTGCGGCGCGATCGAGATGATGCCCGGCAAACCGGCCGCGCCCATCGCCAGGGCGAGCGTTTTCGTGCCGGCGATCCATGCCGAGCCGGCAGCCGAACCGATGATCGCCGCGTAAAACGGATATTTCAGTTTCAGCGTGACACCGAACATCGCCGGTTCCGTGATGCCAAGCAGCGCCGAAATGCCGGACGCCGTGCAAAGCGATTTAAGCTTTTCGTTTTTCGTCAGGAACAACACGGTGAGCACGGCCGCGCCTTGCGCGACGTTGTTCATCGAGGCGATCGGGAAGATGAACGATCCGCCTGTCGTCTCGGCGGCCGCGATCAGCTGCGTCTCAATGGCCGAGAACGAGTGGTGCATGCCGGTAATCGTGATCGGTGCGTACAGCAGGCCGAAAATGGCGCCGCCCAAAAAGCCGAGGGTCGAATACAGCCACGACAAACCGAAGGCGAGCAAATCGCCGGCTTCGCGCAGCAGCGGTCCGACAAACAGGAACGTGAGCGCGGCGGTAATCAAAATGGACAGCGCGGCGTCGACAAGTTGTCCAGCCAGCTTGGCGTCACTTTATGGAGCCGTTTTTCGATGTTGGCCAAAATCCACGACACGGCCAGAACCGGCAGCACCGTTCCCTGGTAGCCGATGGCTTCCACGCTTAAACCGAACCAGTTCCATGTCGGGATCGTTTCGGCGGACGCGAGCGAATAGGCGTTGAGCAAGTCCGGATGGACCATGATCATGCCCATCGCGGCGCCTAAATACGGGTTGCCGCCAAACTTCTTCGTGGCGGAAAAACCAATGAGCACCGGTAAAAACGTAAACGGCGCGGCCGCGCACATGTTGATGAACGTGGCGATGCTGGCCATAGCCGGAAACAAGTCGATGACGGATTTGCCTTCGACAAACAACCCTTGCGCGGTGAGCACGTTGTTGAGGCCCATGAGCAAGCCGCCCGCGACGATGGCCGGGATAATGGGCACGAAAATGTCGGACAGCACTTTGACGGCCCGCATGACGGGATTGCCTTTTTTCGTGTCGTCTTCCTCGGCTTTGGCTTCATTGGCGCCCAGGCCGGTTTGTTTGAGCACTTCGGCGGTGACGAGATTGACGGTGCCGGAGCCGAAAATGACCTGGTACTGGTCGTTGGCTAAAAAGACGCCTTTGACCTGGTCGACGTCGCTTAACGCCTCCTCATCGACGAGATCGTAGTTTTTGAGTTTCAGACGCAGCCTTGTGGCGCAGTGCATCGCCGAGACGATGTTGTCCTGCCCGCCGACGTATTGAATGACTTGTGATGCGATTTTTGTTGTTTCCATACCTTTCTCCTATTTTCCTTTCTGGTTTTTACTGGTTCTTTTTATGGAACCGATTTCATATTTAAATCCTAAACTTGTTCCATATATTTGTCAAGATAAAAGTGAAACCGATTCCAAAATTTCGATTGTCCGAATAAATAAAGCACATTATGAAAAATATTCTTTCAATTCTATGGAACAGTTCCACATTTTCGCTTGAAAGTGCTTCCTTTCGATTTTATAATGTGCATATGAAACACAAACGAATCACAATGAAAGAAATCGCGGAAGAAGCGGGCGTGGCGAAAAGCACGGTTTCGCGTTATTTCAACGATGGCTATGTAAAAGAGGAAACCCGGGAAAAGATCCGGAAAATCATCGAGGCGCACGACTACGAGCCGAGCGCGGCGGCCTCGAACTTGAAGGCGAAGGAAACCAAAACGATCGGGATCATCGCGCCGACGATCAACTCGAACACCTCGTCCCGGCTTTTGACGAGCATCAACGCCTATTTGAAGGAAAAAGGATATACGGTGATTTTGATTGACACGGACCACGACATCAACGACGAGATCCGCTCGATCCAGTATTTTGAAAGTTTGCGGGTCGATGGCATCATTTTGGTGGCGACGAATATCAACCTGATCCACCAGAAACTTGTGCATGAATCGCAAATTCCGATTTTAATTGTCGCCCAGCATTTTAAAAACGGCGTATCGATCATTTACGACGACTATCGGGCCGGCTATGCGGCCGGCGAATACGCCGCGAAGATGGGGCATGAAAACGTGCTGTTTTTAGGAGTCAACCGCGTCGACGAGGCGGTGGGCGTCCAGCGCCGAAAAGGCGTCCTGGAAGCGCTGGAGGAATACGGAGTGCCGAAAATCCACATGCGCGAAACGGATTTTTCTTTTTCAAAAACAAGGAAGGTCATTCGTCATTATTTGGAGGACCACCATCCGACAATGATTATCGCGGCGACCGATAATTTGGCTCTGGCCTGCTATAAGGAGATTGCAGAAAAGGGACTTCGCGTCCCGGAGGATATTTCCTTAATTGGCTTTGGCGGCTACGAGGTAAGCGAATTGATCACACCTTCGTTGTGCACTTACCGCTTTGATTACGAGCTTGCCGGAAAAATGGCGGGCGCGACGATTTTATCGTTGATCAAAGGCGATCCGGTCGCGACCACCCAGGTCATTGGATTCCGAAAAATAGAAGGGGGCAGCGTGCAAGACCGCCGTAAAAAAGGTGAAGCAAAATAACGCTTCACCTTTTTGTTTGCCAAATAAAAAAAGAGCCGAGCAACGTCCTATTTTCGCAGGCGTCTTGCCAACTATCTTCGGCGCTCGAGAGCTTGACTTCTGTGTTCGGCATGCTTGACAGGTATTTCCTCTCCGCTCTTGCCACTCGTTCTCTTCTCTTGTTCGATCTCTCAAAACCAGAAACACGCCTTCTCCCTCTTTCCACAACCCCTTGGTCTTGGCAAGTCATGGGCTCTGATCAAGTCCTCGGCCGATTAGTACCGGTCAACTCCACGCATCGCTGCGCTTCCATACCCGGCCTATCTACCTCATCGTCTTTGAGGGGCCTTACTTCTTCTCAGAATGGGAGATCTCATCTTGGGGTGGGCTTCGTGCTTAGATGCTTTCAGCGCTTATCCCTTCCCTGCTTCGCTACCCGGCTTTACCACTGGCGTGATAACCGATCCACAAGCGGCAGGTCCATCCCGGTCCTCTCGTACTAAGGACAGCTCCCCTCAGATCTCCTTCGCCCACAACAGATAGGGACCGAACTGTCTCACGACGTTCTGAACCCAGCTCGCGTACCGCTTTAATGGGCGGACAGCCCAACCCTTGGAACCGAATCCAGCTCCAGGATGCGATGAGCCGACATCGAGGTGCCAAACCTCGCCGTCGATGTGAACTCTTGGGCGAGATCAGCCTGTTATCCCCAGGGTAGCTTTTATCCGTTGAGCGACGGCCCTTCCATTCGGCACCGCCGGATCACTAATCCCGACTTTCGTCCCTGTTCGAGTTGTTGCTCTCACAGTCAGGCACGCTTCTGCATTTGCACTCGTCAGCTGGTTTCCATCCAGCCTGAGCGTACCTTTGGGCGCCTCCGTTACTCTTTGGGAGGCGACCGCCCCAGTCAAACTGCCCGCCTGGCACTCTCCCCGATCCTGTTCCAGGACCCAGGTTAGGGCTCCAAACGCTCAAGGGTGGTATCCCAACATCGACTCAAGACGCACTGGCGTGCTCCTCTCTTCGTCTCCCACCTATCCTGTACATGTTCGTTCAGAACCCAATGCCAAGCTGCAGTAAAGCTCCATGGGGTCTTTCCGTCTAGTTGCGGGTAACCTGCATTTTCACAGGTACTAAGATTTCACCGAGTCTGCTGCCGAGACAGCGCCCAAATCGTTACACCTTTCGTGCGGGTCAGAACTTACCTGACAAGGAATTTCGCTACCTTAGGACCGTTATAGTTACGGCCGCCGTTCACTGGGGCTTCGGACCACTGCTTCATCTTTCGATTCACAGATCCCCTTAACCTTCCAGCACCGGGCAGGTGTCACCCCTATACTTCGCCTTGCGGCTTCGCAGAGAGCTGTGTTTTAGTTAAACAGTCGCTTGGGCCTTTTCACTGCGGCTCTCTCTCGAGAGCGCCCCTTCTCGCGAACTTACGGGGCCATTTTGCCGAGTTCCTTGGCAACAGTTCTCTCGCTCACCTTGGCCTACTCAGCCTGCCCACCTGTGTCGGTTTTGGTACGGGCCGCTCGATACCTCTTTGCTAGAAGCTTTTCTTGGAAGCCGTCCTTAGCGCTTCGCTACTCTCTTTCGATTTCGCTTACCCTTCACGCCCTGCCTTCCGATACCGGATTTGCCTGGTATCCGTCTGCTGCGCTTGGCCCTCAATCCATTCAGAGGGTCGCCTACTCCGTCTCCGTCACTCCTTCGCCTCGTATCTCGCGGGTGCAGGAATCTCCGCCTGCTTTCCATCCACTACGCCTCTCGGCCTCGCGTTAGGTCCCGACTTACCCAGGGCGGACGAACCTTCCCCTGGAATCCTTGGGCTTTCGGTGTGCAGGATTCTCACCTGCATCTCGCTACTCACACCGGCATTCTCACTTCCATGCTGTCCATATCCCTTCTCAGTGATACTTCTTCCTGCATGCAACGCTCCCCTACCACATACTCTTTCGAATACATCCGCAGCTTCGGTATCAGGCTTAGCCCCGGTACATTTTCGGCGCAGGGCCACTCGACTAGTGAGCTGTTACGCACTCTTCAAAGGATGGCTGCTTCTGAGCCAACCTCCTAGCTGTCCGTGCGTCCCCACATCCTTTTCCACTTAGCCTGTATTTCGGGACCTTTGCTGGCGGTCTGGGCTGTTTCCCTCTCGACCATGGACCTTATCACCCACAGTCTGACTGCCGGCCTCTTTCTTCAAGGGCATTCGCAGTTTGATTGCATTCAGTACCCCGGGTTGGGGCCATCATGCATTCAGTGCTCTACCTCCCTTGCTCATCGGCCGACGCTAGCCCTAAAGCTATTTCGGGGAGAACCAGCTATCTCCGGGTTCGATTGGAATTTCTCCCCTAGCCACAGGTCATCCGCTAACTTTTCAACGGTAGTCGGTTCGGTCCTCCACAGAATTTCACTTCTGCTTCAACCTGCCCATGGCTAGATCACCCGGTTTCGGGTCTGCATCGCTCTACTTCTCTCCGCCCTCTTCAGACTCGCTTTCGCTTCGGCTCCGCTCTTTCCTCGCTTAACCTCGCATCGCAACGCAACTCGCCGGTTCATTCTACAAAAGGCACGCCATCACCCCTTGACGGGCTCTGACTTCTTGTAGGCATACGGTTTCAGGTTCTCTTTCACTCCGCTCCCGCGGTTCTTTTCACCTTTCCCTCACGGTACTCTTTCTCTATCGCTCACTCGTTTATATTTAGCCTTGGCGGATGGTCCCGCCTGCTTCCGACAAGATTCCTCGTGTCTCGTCGTACTCAGGGTCGTTCTCGCTTCCTCTTCCCATTTCGGCTACGGGGCTTTCACCCTCTTCGGCCGCGCTTCCGTTCGCGTTTGCCTATGGTCTGTCTCTGCTTTCCTGAACCCCCTTCAACCCCGTCCCTCAGAACGGTTTGGGCTGCTCCCCTTTCGCTCGCCGCTACTCGGGGAATCACTCTTGTTTTCTTTTCCTCCGGGTACTTAGATGTTTCAGTTCCCCGGGTCCCTCTCTCTACGACTATTTATTCATCCTAGAGATGACATCCCTTTCAAGATGCCGGGTTTCCCCATTCGGATATCGGCGTGTCTTCGCTTCCTTACAGCTCGGCGCCGCTTTTCGCAGTTCGGTGCGTCCTTCTTCAGTTTCGAGTGGCCAGGCATCCTCCGTACGCCCTTGCCTACTTGATCAGTTGGTTCTCTTTATTTCTTCAATGTGCTTTCTTCAAGATTTTCTTCTTTCGAAAACTGTTTTTCTCTTACTGTTTTCTCAGTGTCTTTTTTTCTCCACAACTTGCTTCAAGACCTCTTCTCTATTTGTTGTGTCTTTTCTTCAAATTTGTGTCTCCGGTTTTCAAAGATCGAACTCTGGAGGACGATCCTCCAAAACCTGATAGAACTCTTCCCACGTCTTTACACCTTTTCAAATTGCTTTCTCCTTAGAAAGGAGGTGATCCATCCCCACGTTCCCGTAGGGATACCTTGTTACGACTTAACCCCAGTCATCGGCCCTGCCTTCGACGGCTCGCTCCCTTTTAAGGGTTGCGCCACCGGCTTCGGGCATTGCCCACTCCCATGGTTTGACGGGCGGTGTGTACAAGGCCCGAGAACGTATTCACCGCGGCATGCTGATCCGCGATTACTAGCGATTCCAACTTCATGGAGTCGGGTTGCAGACTCCAATCCGAACTGGGACGGCTTTTTTGGGATTCGCTTGCCTTCGCAGGCTCGCTGCCCTCTGTCGCCGCCATTGTAGTACGTGTGTAGCCCAGGCCATAAGGGGCATGATGATTTGACGTCATCCCCGCCTTCCTCCGGTTTCTCACCGGCAGTCTGATGTGAGTCCCTAACTCGATATTGGTAACACATCACGAGGGTTGCGCTCGTTGCCAGACTTAACTGAACATCTCACGACACGAGCTGACGACAACCATGCACCACCTGTATGGATGTTTACCTCCACTATGTCTCCACAGCTTCGCACCCTATGTCAAGGCCTGGTAAGGTTCTTCGCGTTGCTTCGAATTAAACCACATACTCCACCGCTTGTGCGGGCCCCCGTCAATTCCTTTGAGTTTCACACTTGCGTGCATACTCCCCAGGCGGAGGACTCACTGCGTTAACTGCAGCACTGGGTCTTCCCCAACACTTGGTCCTCATCGTTTACGGCGTGGACTACTAGGGTATCTAATCCTATTTGCTCCCCACGCTTTCGTGCCTCAGCGTCAGTAACAGGCCAGGCGGCCGCCTTCGCCACTGGTGTTCTTCCATATATCTACGCATTTTACCGCTACACATGGAGTTCCACCGCCCTCTCCTGCTCTCTAGCCCGCCAGTTTCCAGAGCCTGTACCGGTTGAGCCGGTACCTTTCACTCCAGACTTAGCAGGCCGCCTACGCACCCTTTACGCCCAATCATTCCGGATAACGCTCGCCACCTACGTATTACCGCGGCTGCTGGCACGTAGTTAGCCGTGACTTCCTCGAAGGGTAATATCAATCAGAAAGCATTTCCTCTCTCCGCTCTTTTTCCCCTTCAACAGAACTTTACGATCCGAAGACCTTCCTCGTTCACGCGGCATTGCTCGTTCAGGCTTGCGCCCATTGACGAAAATTCCCTACTGCTGCCTCCCGTAGGAGTCTGGGCCGTGTCTCAGTCCCAGTGTGGCCGTCCGCCCTCTCAGGCCGGCTATGCATCGTCGCCTTGGTGGGCCGTTACCTCACCAACTAGCTAATGCACCGCAGGTCCATCCGTGCGCGGAGCCTTGCAGCTCCTTTAACACAGAGTCGATGCCGTCTCTGTCCCTATCCGGTATCAGCTTCCGTTTCCGAAAGTTCTCCCGGTCGCACGGGCAGGTTCCCTACGTGTTACTCACCCGTTCGCCACTCGAGTCCCGAAGGACCCTCGTTCGACTTGCATGTATTAGGCATGCCGCCAGCGTTCATCCTGAGCCAGGATCAAACTCTCCATTTGATTCGACTCTTTTTTTTTCAATGTCTTTTCGCTGACATTTTCTTCTTCTTTTTGTTCGTTTTCCTTTTCAGGTGTTTCTCAAGAAATCGACGTGTTTGTTTCTTTTCTCTCGTTCTTGTACGATTGATTTTTTGTTTCTTTCGTTTCTATCAGGTTTTCAAAGATCGTCCCGCTGTTTGTTTTGCAAACAGCTTGTTTATATTACTTCTCTTTCTCCCGTTCGTCAACCCTTGTTTTGACTTTTTTAACAAGCGGTTCGTTTTCGAGAGGAGTTTCCTTAACGCTCACTTATCATACCGCACTCCTCGCCAACTGTCAACTACTTTTTGTATCTTTTTTAAAGAAATTTAGATGACAGATGAAGGGAGAAAAAAAGAGCGAACACGTTCTTTCGCTCTTTGTCTTTCATCATTATTTTGAAAGCTTGCTTGCCGCTTCCTTGTCGATAAACACGACAACATCGTCATGATTTTGAAGAATGGAAGCCGGGCATGCTGGATCCACAGCGCCTTCCACCATGGCTTTTACCGCGTCCGCTTTGTTGGCTCCGTTAGCCACCAGCAGGATTTTCTTCGCTTTCATGATCGTTCCGATTCCTTGCGTAATCGCTTGCGTCGGCACTTTGTTGATGTCGTTATCGAAGAAACGCGCGTTCGCTTCCCGTGTATTTTCCGTCAAATCCACGATATGTGTCGGTTCGTCGAATGGAGTGCCCGGTTCGTTGAAACCGATATGTCCGTTTTGACCAATTCCAAGCACCTGGATGTCGACACCATTGACCGCGTCCTCGTATTTTTCGCAATCTTCTTTCGTATTGCCGTAAGGAACATGCGTGTTCGCCGGATCAATGTCGATACCCGAGAACAAATTTTCGTTCATGAACGTGTAATACGATTGCAGATCGTTGCGGTCGATTCCCACATACTCGTCCAGATTATACGTTACGACGTCTTTATAGCTCGTTCCGTTTTCCTTATGATCTTTGATCATGTCCTGATACATGCCGACTGGCGACGATCCGGTTGCCAGACCTAATACGGAGGCCGGTTTTTCAACGACTTGTTCCTTGATCACTTCGAACGCCTTGTTCGAAAGATCATCATAATTTTCACACACTACAACTTTCATATTTTGCTTACTCCTTCGTTGGTATAGTCATTATATCATTCATACTCCGGTAAAGCCACCGCTGAAAGCGGTTTTTACACGATAAGCCTGTCTTTTTTCGCTTATTGGTATAGACCAAGCGGTCTAAATTGGAGAAGCTCGCGACCTCTCCTGTCTCTTTAGTCGCTCAAGTCCTCCCCGTTGCTGGCAATGACTTTTTTATACCAGTAGAACGAGTCTTTCCGGTAACGGTTCAAAGTGCCTAAATCAAACTCGTCACGATCCACATAAATGAATCCATACCGCTTTTTCATCCCCTCGTGCGTGGAAATCAAGTCGATCGCGCTCCAAGGATTGTAGCCCAGCATTTGCGCGCCATCCGTGATGGCTTCCTGGATTTGCGCGATATGCTGGCGCAAGTATTCGATTCGATACGGATCGTGGACCTTTCCGTCCTCTGTCAGCGTGTCGTAGGCGCCCAATCCGTTTTCCGTGACAAGCAGCGGCAAATGGTAGCGCGAATCCATCTCGCGAATCGTCGCGCGGAAGCCAACCGGGTCGATTTCCCAGCCAAATTCCGTCGTCACCAGATTTGGATTCCGGAATCCTTTGTACATTCCCGCCTCGATGCTTCCGCTTTGCTGGTCCGCCACCGCGTCCGCCAAAACTTCCTCATCCGAGGCGGCTTCCACCGTCGCGGTGTTGTAGTAGTTGAAGCCGATGAAATCCGGATGCGCGTTTTTCATCGCCTCCTCGTCACCAGGCGCAAACGTCGGCGTCGCGTCGTTTTCTTCCAAATAGCTCCATACGATCGCGTTGTAAATGCCGTAAACCGCCATATCCAGATACAGCCAGTTTCGAATCGCGTTGAAGTTTTGCGCCGCGATCACGTCCTCCGGCTTGCATGTGGCCGGATACACTAGCGAGATGTTTGGCGCCGGTCCGATCTTGGCTTCCGGCAGCATCTGGTGGCAAAGCACCATCGCTTTCGCCTGCGCGACAAGCATGTGGTGGTTTTGCTGGTACACTTCCTTTAAAACGTTCGTGCAGCCTTCCGGAATCATCAAAGTCCCGATCACCGGACCAACCAAAGTAAGCATGTTTTGCTCGTTGATCGTCAGCCAGTACTTGACGCGGTCCCCGAAGTTTTCAAACAGTACCCGGGCGAAGTCGACAAACCATTGCACCGAATCCGGGTTGCCCCAGCTTCCGCGCTCGTCCAGCGCCGCCGGCATGTCGAAATGGAACATCGTCACGATCGGCTCGATGCCGTACTTCAAGCACTCGTCGATCAGTTCGTTGTAAAAGTCGATTCCCTTCTGGTTGATTTCGCCGGTTCCCTTTGGCAGGATCCGCGTCCAGGCGATCGAGAACCGGTACGATTTGAATCCCATTTCCGCCATCAGGGCGACGTCCTCTTTCATGTGATGGTAATGATCCGCGCAAACCGTCAAATCCGACGTGCCTTCCGGCACTTCCTTCACGTCCTGGCATGAAGGGCCTTTGCCGTCTTCCAGATTCGCTCCTTCGACCTGATACGCCGAAGTCGAGGCGCCCCAGAAAAAGTTTTCCGGAAACGGCTTTCGTGTTTTATGTTTCATCAATCAATTTCCTTTCCTGTTTTCTACTTTAAAACGTCCAGAGATTCCGCTTTCATGCCCGGCACTTTTTTGATTTCCAGTTCCACGCCGTCTTTTTCCATTTGGCGGAACGCGTTCAAATCTTCCTCGTTCACCGCTACGCCCGGCGCGATCAAATGCTTGCCTTCCTTCATATCCATATTTCCGATATTGACTTTCTTGATCGGGATCCCGCCCTCGATCAGCTTCAGCGTGTCTTCCGGATTCGCGACCAGAATCATGATCTTCTGATCCTCATCCGCCTTCGCCAGCGTGTAAATGGCCTCGTCCACCGTCACATAGCGTGTTTGCGCGTAAGCCGGCGCGGCCATGTTCATCAGTTCCTGCTGCATTTCGTCCCCAGCTACTTCGTCATTGACAACAAGCATCCAATCTGGTTTCAGTTCCGTGCACCATTGCGAAACGACTTGTCCATGAATCAGGCGGTCGTCGATTCGCGTTAATAAAATATTCGACATTGTCCTGTCTCCCTTCTAATGATAGCGCTTATAAATTAGCTGTTTTTATTATACACGATTCCAAACGGTTTTTCCCTTTACACTATTTAACGATGCGTTTATACTTTTTAATATAAGATATATACGAGTGGTGACATTTATGCAAAAAAGAACAACGAACTATTTTTTTAAAAAATATGGAGACGTCTATTACCGCATGCCGGAAGCGGCGGAAAGTCTGAACGACTCGACGCTCACTTTGCGAGCGAAAAAATTCGATCGGATGTTTTACTCGTCCTCCGATATTTATATCGCGAACGAGGAAGGCATCTCGATGCTGTTCGTCTCCCAGGACGGCGAGAACTTCGAACAGTTCATTATGCATCGAATCGTCCGGATCGACCCAAATGTGTATTTTAACATTGTCCCGATTTCCTCGAAGTCCACGATCAATTTGCGCTATAACGAGGAAACGTTCAGGCAAAAAATGATCGCGGAGCCTATTACCTTTAAGCCAATCGTCCCGCACCTGCAAATCGAGGAGATTTTATCCGCGAGCTTCCACGTCCGCAAAGCGAACTACCACGGCAAAGGGCATGTCGACGATTTCTTCGAACTCATTTATATCGACCACGGGCGAATCCACCTTTTAGTCGACAACAAAGAGTGCGTGCTCAGCGACTACGACACCCTGGTCGTCTATCCGGGACAAAACCACGTATTGTACACGACGGAACAAGACTCCTGCTCCTATTTGGTCATCGACTTCCAAATGAGCGAGTATTTTTCCCAGTCGCTTAAAGACCAGGTTTTCCGGACCGACAAGCGCATTTACAAAATCCTGTCCCGCTTTATGACCTCTTTGGAAAAAAACACCGAGCTGGACGACGATCTGGCGATCATTTATTTGAAAGAGGCGCTGCTTTTGCTGCATCAAAACCGGAGCGAAGACCAGCTGGACGACCCGATGCACGAGAACTTTGAAAACACGCTGCTGAACGAGATTCTCGTGTACATCCACAACAACTTGTACAGTCCGCTGGCGGTCGAGGACTTGTGCGAGCGCTTCACGATTTCGCGCTCCACGATCCAAAACTTGTTTCGAAGCCATATCCACACGACCCCGAAACAATACATTTCGGATTTAAAGCTCAACGAGGCGAAAAAGATGATTCTCGAACACAAGTACACGATTTCGGAAATTTCCACCAAGCTTGGATTCACGAGCATCCACTACTTTTCCCGCAAATTCAAAGAGCACTTCCAAATGTCTCCGACCGAGTTTGCCAAAAGCTCCTATACGAAAAAAGTCCGCCACGATCCTTCGTGACGGCTTTTTTTCTCGTTTCACTTTTTTTTCCGAAGCTTAAAATGCCCGATGGCGCTTCTGCCTGTTTCTGCGGCCTGTTCCGCCAGTCCAACGACATCGTCGTTGAATTTCCGGGCGGTTTCCATCTCAACAAGCATCCCCAGATTGCACCCGGCCACGACTTCGACCTTTCCGGTCGGCACGCCGATGCGAACGGCGCTTTTGAAAGGCGATCCGCCAATCAGATCCGCCAACACGAGCACACAATCACACGCATCCAGCAAAGACGCCAGCGCTTGGGACAGCTTCTCCTCCAGACGTCCAACCGAGTCGTCCGCCTCGAAATCCACAAATTCGACCCACTTTGCCGGCCCGGCGATGACTTCCATGGCGCTCACCATGCCGCTGCCAAACCGGCCGTGTCCTGTCACGAGCAATCCAATCATCGCGCGCTCCTTAGTCGCACAGCTCGATCGAATAGCCCGTCTTGAACGTTTCGCCTGGCTGCAAGATCAACGTTCCTTCCCGCGCGTAAAAATCGTCGCACGACATGTCGAAATCCGCGTGCCCGTACCAAGGCTCGATGCAAAGGAAATGACTGCGCGACGGATGCGACCACAGCGCCAAAAACGGAAAGCCCGGAAAGCGCATCGTCAGCCGCGGCTCGCCCGCATGCTCAAGCGTCACGCTCGTGGACGTGTAGTCCTTGTATACGATCGTGGCGTATTTTTCGATTTCGTCCCGGTCCAGCTTCCACGTGTCCAGATGCACGTCCTGTTCGCGGGCCGGCACGTGCAAGTCGTCGCTAAACACGATTTGCCGCGCGTCCTCCTCGTTTTCAAAACGAATCGAATACTCTTCAAACGTTTCCCCCTCGTATTGCGGCACCCGGAACGCGGGATGGAGTCCGAAGGAAAACGGCATGTCTTCCGCTCCCGTGTTTTTGATCGTGTAGTCGATGCGGACGGTGCCGCCATCAAGATGGTACTCGATTTCGTATTCGAAGTCGAAAGGATATTGTTTTCTCGTTTCCTCGTCGCTTGTGTACGTGAAGGCGACCGAGTCCGGCGTCTGCCGTCCTTCCAGCGTCGCGTAGCGAATCAAGCCGTGGTTTTTCATCGAGTATTCGCGTCCGGCGATCGTGTAGGTTTTTTTATACGTCGAGCCAATGATAGGAAACAGCGATGGATTCGAACCGCTCCACCCTTCATCGCCTTGATAAATTACTTCTAAGTTTTTTTTCTTGTCGATCAGATGCAGCATTTCGCCGCCTTTGGGGGTGCATTCCAGCTTGATCCGATCGTTTTCCAGTCCGTACGTCATGTTGACTCCTCCCTTTCCTTTTTGGTTTTCGGTTTTGTTCTCTTTCATTCTAGCTTCTTTGCCCGAAAAAGAAAAGGTCACCACGTGACCTATTCAATAAACGCTTTGATTTCCTCGATTCGCGCTTTCGTTTCATCGTATCCAAGCTGGAACCACGGCTTGAGCTTTTTCGGATCGGTCGTGTAGCGCGTGACGCCCAGATCCTTATGCGGCCGCAGGACAAGCGCCTTTCCTTCTTTTTCCAGTTCGGCGATGTGATCCCATTGTTCCTGATACCGTTCGTGGCGATGGCGCAAGTCGTCGACGATTTGCGGATCCTTATACACCATTTTCGTCAGCCAAAGCTGGTAGCCCGGCGCTTTTTTGCGGACGTAGCCTTCCTCCTTGGTCGAGATAATGATATGACGTTCGCATCCGTGCTTTTCGGCCTGGCGGATGCTGATCATATCCACCAGCCCGGCGTCGAAATATTTTTTCCCCTGAAACTGGTACGGCTTGGTGAGCAGCAGCAGCGCGCAGCTCGCCTTGATCAACGTCATGGACGGATCGACGTAGCTTTTGTCGAAATACTCGATCGTATGCTCTTCCATGTTGTACAAGCCCGTATCCATCGCGGTGGAGCTGCCATAAAACGCCTTGAAATCCAGCGGCGTTTCCTTTTGGATAAAGTTGTTGGTGCTCTCGATCCCGAAAATGCTCCCTTCCTTTAACCAGGCGGAAAGTCCGACCGCCCCTTTCTGGCTTGGCGCCTCGATCCCCGTCACTTCCAGACGGCGGATCTGGCGGGACACGTACGGAAGCAGCACTTCCGCGCCGGCCGAAATCCCCACGCAATACGGAACGAGGATGCCTTCTTCCAAAAAGCATTTGAGAACGCCCGCCGTATAGGCGATCTTCGTTCCTCCCCCTTCCGCAACGATTGAAACGTTTTTCATGCGAATGTTACACTTCCTTCCATGTTCGCACGACGTGGCTTTCCCGGGCCGCCTGCGCGACCGCCTCGCTCACGGCCGGAACGACCCGCTCGTCCAGCGCCGACACGATAATATATTCCGGCGAAAGCTCCTCGTCGCCAACGAGGCCGGCAATCGCCTTGACGGCCGCGATCTTCATCGCGTCGTTGATCTCGGTCGCCTGCGCGTCCAGCGCCCCCTTGAAAATGCCCGGGAACGCCAGCACGTTGTTGATTTGATTCGGATAGTCGCTTCGGCCTGTCCCGATGACTTTGGCCCCCGCTTCCAGCGCGTCGGCCCGCTCGATTTCCGGCACCGGATTGGCCATCGCGAACACGATCGGATCCGGCGCCATGGAACGAATCATGTCCTGGCTGACAATGTGCGGCGCGCTGACGCCAATCAAGACGTCGGCGCCTTTGAGCGCGTCAGCCAGTGTTCCTTGCCGGCCGGTCAAGTTGACCCGGTCGATCAGCTTGCGCTGACCCGATGTCAACTCCATGTCCGGACGCAAAATGCCTTGCCGGTCCACGAGAATTACGTTGCCCAGTCCCATATCGAGAATCAAGGTCGCGATCGCGATGCCCGCGCTTCCGGCTCCGTTGACCACGATGACCGGCTCCTTTTTTTTCGTCAGGCGCAGCGCGTTGAGCAGCGCGGAGCAAACAACGATCGCCGTTCCGTGCTGGTCGTCGTGAAACACCGGAATGTTCATGATTTTTTTCAGCCGCTCTTCGACTTCAAAGCAGCGCGGCGCGGCGATGTCTTCCAAATTGATGCCGCCAAAGCTTGGTTCGAGCGCCGCGATGATTTGCACGAGCTCGTCGACGTTTTGCGTATTCAGGCAAAGCGGAACGGCGTCGATCCCGCCCAGCGCCTTGAAGAGGACGCATTTTCCTTCCATGACGGGCATACCGGCTTCCGGTCCGATGTTACCAAGTCCAAGCACGGCCGAGCCATCGCTGATGACCGCCACCGTGTTGCCTTTGCCCGTGTAGGTGTATACCTGCTTCGGGTCGTCTTTGATGGCCAGGCATGGCGCGGCGACACCGGGCGTGTAGGCGATGGAAAGATCGTCGTGGCTGGCGATATCCATCTTGTTGACGACTTCCAGCTTTCCTTTCCATTCCTTGTGTTTTTTCAATGCTTCTTTTGCGTAATCCATCTTACTCTCCCTCAACGATATCGCGGACGATGCGAACCATCCGGTCCATTTGCTGGACGCTCGCGAACTCGAAACGCCCGTGATGATTGTACGATCCGGTGCCCAGGTTTGGACAAATCAGCCCCCGCTGCGTCAGCATGGCGCCGTCCGTTCCTCCGCGGACCGCGATCGAAACCGGTTCCAGCCCGGCTTTCTCAATGGCTTTTCGCGCCCGTTCGACGGCGCGCATATCGCCTTTCATGTAGTCTTTCATATTGGCGTACTGACGACGAACCGCCACCTCGATTCGATCGCCGTACTTTTCATTGAGCGTGTCGCGCACGCGCTCGATCGTTTCGATTTGTTTTTCGAACTTTTCCGCGTCGTGCTCGCGCAAAATGTACGTCAACGTCGCGCTTTCGCACTCGCCCTCCATGGAAACGAGATGGTAAAACCCTTCCCGGCCTTCGGTTTTGGCCGGTGTCTGGTCTTCGGGCAGCATGGAGGCGAACTCGACCGCCAGCAGGGCGGCGTTCACCATCCGGTCTTTTGCGTCGCCGGGATGGATCGAGGTGCCCTGTATGGAAACCGTCGCCTGGGCGGCGTTGAACGTTTCGTAGTCGACCGCGTCGATTCGATCGCCATCCACCGTGTAGGCGTACTCGACCGGAAAGAGCGACAAATCAAAATGGTCCACGCCACGCCCGATTTCCTCGTCGGGTGTAAACGCGACCGCGATTCGCCCGTGCGGCGCGTCGTCGCGGATGATTTCTTCAAGCGCCTGCATAATGATGGCGATGCCCGCCTTGTCGTCGGCGCCTAGCAGCGTCGTCCCGTCCGTCACGATCAAATCATCGCCAACGACTTTTTTCAAAGCCGGAAACGTCGCGGGATCCATCGCGTACTGCTCATTGAGCGCGATGACGCCGCCATCGTAGCGTTCGACGCGGCGCGCCTTGACGTTGGCGCCGCTCAATTCGGAAGCGGTGTCCATGTGGGCGACAAAACCGATGGGCGTGCGCGGCTCGCTCGTGTTGGCCTCCAGCGTCGCGTAGACGGTTCCGTCTTTTTCCCTCACCTCGTCCATTCCAAGCGCCTGGCATTCCTTGACAAGCGCGCGGGCGAGCTTTCGTTGTTTTTCAGTGCTTGGCGTCGTTTCACTGTTTTCGTCTGACTGCGTGTCAAACGTGACATAGTTCAAAAGTTTATCAGCGGCTGACATGTTGCATCCTCCCTTGTTTTAAATGAGTTCTTTGGAAAGTCCCGGCACGATTTGTTTTTTGCGGGACACGAAGCCCTGGCGTTCGAATTCGTCAATGGCCGGCGCCAGCAGGCCGGAAAGCTTTCCGGTATACAGGAAGCGGGAGCCTTTGCCTTCGACATTCGTGAAAACCATCAGGAACAAGTCCATGTGCCGCGACTTGTTTTGCTCCTTCATGAACTCGATGAAGTCGTCCTTGATCTCGTCGACGACGGAGAAATCGAAAATGAACACCTGGGACACGCAGACGTGGTAGCCGTTGAGAATGTACTCCTTGGTGTCGTTGTTCAAAATCGACTCGAACTCCTTGCCTTTGATCGTCGCGGTGTTTTCAAACAAGTCTTTCGCCATCGCGTCCAGATCGAGGTCGTATTCCTCGGCGATGCGTTTGGCCAGCATCCGGTCGATGGGCGTGCACGTTGGCGAGTTAAAGTTCATCGTATCGGAAATCATGGCGTATGTCACAAGCTTCGCCACTTTTTCCGACATCTTGATGCGGTACTCGTCGTACATCATCGCGATGATCGTGTTCGAGCTGCCGACGATCATGTTGCGGAACACGATCGGCCGGTCGGTTTCGATGTCCCCGATGCGGTGATGGTCGACAATTTCGATGATTTCCCCATGCTCGATGTCGTTGATCGTCTGCTTCTTTTCGTTGTGGTCGACTAAAATAAACTGCTTCCGGCTGCTTTTGAGCAGATGGTAGCGCGCGACCGATCCAATCAGCTTTCCTTGCTGCACGACCGGATACGAAGAGTGGCGCGTTTTCAGCATTTCCCGCTCGACGTCTTCCAAATACTCGTTTTTATTGAACTGGATCATGTTTTTGGCCGGCGTCATGATGAGCGAAACCGGAATCGCCCGGTACACCATCTGGATGATTTTCATAATATTATACGGGGTGTTGATTAGCGTCACGCCCATCTGCCGCGCCATCTCGATAATGTAGTCGTTGGGAACGAAATTCTCGGCAATCAGGATCATGGCGCATCCTTTGGCCATGCTTTTGATCATCGAGTCCTCGTGGTCGTTGAGCACCATGATGGCGCCCTTTAAATCCCGGTCCATAAGTTTTTTGTCCGCGATGCGCACTTCGCCGTTCAGTGGTTTGTTTCCTTCCAGCAGGATTTTCCCTTTCAGCGCTTTTTGGAAGTTTTCAATCGGCGTTTCCTTAAGCAGTTCCCGGGTGATGTTTAAATCCTGCATCTGGATTTTTGAAATGTCGCCCAAGGTGACCAGCCCCTTGTACTCGTCGTTTTCATCTATGATATAAAGCGTTTTCGCGTTGTTTTCAATGAGCACGTCCCAGCCCGTGCGCAGCGTGTCGTGGGTGCCGACCGTGTACGCCTCGTCGATTTCAATTTCCGACAAGGTGGATTTCGCGGTCGAAATGTGGATTGGCGGCGTCACGCCGACTTTGTTCAATATATATTCTGTTTCCGGATTCAAATGGCCGATCCGTGCCGGAATCGCGTTGATGCCCTGCGCTTGTTTCAGCTTTGCCAGCGCGATGGCTCCGCAAATCGAATCGGTATCCGGATTTTTATGCCCGATGACATAAATCGGTTGTTGCATGTGTTCTTCCTCCGTTTTTCTTTCCTGAACATTATACCATGATTATTTTCACGCCAAGAAAAAAAGAGAGGGGTTTCCTCTCTTATTCGTTGACTGCGTCTTTCAAACCTTTGCTCGCTTTGAATTTGACCGATTTCGAAGCCGCGATCTGGATTTGCTCCTTCGTTGCCGGATTGATACCTGTCCGCGCAGCTCGTTCACTGATCGTGAATTTACCGAAGCCCTTAATATCCACGGTTCCTTCCCCAATCAATGTTTCCGCCATCTGGTCAAAAACATATTGTACATATCTGGCCGCGTCCTTTTTCGAAACGTTCATTTCCTGGGCAAATTTGTCCGCCAGATCCTTTTTCGTGAGCATTAAAGCCATTGTCTACTTCCTCCTTAGATAAAGATCCCACTTATCATAGCATTGTTTATACCTCGATTCAATGATGGATGCCCGTAAAGATACTCGCCAAAACCCCCGTTTTTTCAGCGTCCATCCTCCGGCAAATCCTTCGCAAACACCACGGTTTGCGCCCAGAAGCCGGGCTCATCCAGCCTTCGATAGCCGCAATGTTCGTAAAACCGGTGGTTGCGCGTCGAGTAGTCCGGCGTTTCCAGACGGATCAGACGGCAGCCGGCCGCTTCCGATTCCAGCGCGGCCATCGCCTGCCGTCCAAAACCGAAGCCATGAAGCGAAGGGTCGACAAACAAGATATCGCCAACGCACACGTCGCCTTCCTTTCGATAAACCAGGGCGCCAATCCGTCGGGAACCTTGCCAGAGCGTCCGGCAAAAAGCGTCCGGATCAGCAAGAAAACCACGCAGCAGCCGGCCGTCGTCATAGCCTTCGGGGCCGTCCTCCATTAAATCGGTGTGCCGTCTTGTATCCTCGTCGAACGCGGCCTTCATGACAGGCGTCAAGGCGTCGACATCCTCGAGGCGCATCGCGCGAATCGAAAACAAAGATTCCGTGTTCATCATCTTCCCTTTCCCGCCAGAGCGAATCCATCCAAAACGATCATGAACAGGCAAATCGCGTTCATCCCCATTCGAAGTCCGGCATCCAGCGATTCCATATTCCATTGAAACAGCCCGGCAAAAAACGGTGTCGCGATCGCGGCAAGAGAGAAAACCAGGTTGCCGATCCATCCCGCCTTGCCTCCTGTGGCGCGATGCAGCCAGTAAAGAACGAGCCAAATCGCGATCAGGAGCGAATACCCCGCTTTCGGTGTCCAGGAAAAGATCATAAAATTCAAAAAAATCATAAAAGGGCAAAGAATCAAAAGGGCATCGCTTACGCCTGTCTTTGCCTTGCCGTTAGGGTTTTGTGATTGCGTTCCCGCGTTTTCTTGCTTCATCCCAGTTTCCGGTTCCATGTAAAAATATGGAACATCCTTTCTTTTTTATTTTAACGGGTTTGTGGAAAAAAGGAAACGAGAAATATTTTATTTTTTCTTTTCTTTTTTTAGAAATCGTTTCCCAAATCGACATCGACCTGTTATAATAGATAACGTTCCAGCAGGAACGCGATCAATGCCGGTATAGTATAATGGCAATACACGTCCATGGTAAGGATGAACTCGTGGTTCAATTCCGCGTACCGGCACCATTTGACGATCCACCCTTTCATCGAAAGGGTTTTTTATTTGTCTGACAGGGAAAATTGATTTTTTGAAAATCGCGAAAAGTTTACCTGGTCTGCGATAAAATAAGACACAGAAAGAAGGAATTTGATGCTTGCTCTCCAACTCGAGATTTTTCTGCTCATCGCTCTAGGCTACGGCTTGTACAAAAAAGGCTTCATCGACGAGCCGATGCGCAAAAAGCTGACCGATCTGACGCTCTCGCTTATTTTGCCATGCGCCATCATCCAGTCGTTTGAACTCGACTTGACGCCCTCGCAACGAAACGCATGCGTCTTTGTTTTTCTCGCCTCGCTTGGCGTGCAGGCGCTGTACATGGTGTGCAACCGGTTTTTATGGAAAGAAGAAAGCGCGAACAAACGGATTTGCCTGCAATACGCCACGCTCGTTTCCAACGCCGGCTTTTTCGGCATGCCCATCGCCCAGGCCGCCTTTGGCGAAATCGGCTTGCTGTTTGCGTCCATCTTTTTGATTCCCCAGCGCGTCGTCATGTGGTCGGCCGGCCTTTCGCTGTTCGCCGGCTCCACGCATTGGAAACAAACCGTTCGGCAGGTGTGCACGCATCCGTGCATTGTCGCCTTGGCGCTTGGCTTGGCCGTGCTCGGCTTGCGAACGATTGGCGTCGAATTGCCCGAGCCACTTGATTTGACGATTCGCGCCATCGCCGCGTGCAACACGCCAATCTGCATGTTTGTGATTGGCGCCCTGCTCGCCCATGCGAAAAAAAGCGACATCTTCTCCAAAACGATCATGACCTACTCCGTGGTGCGCCTTCTCGTTTTGCCAGCTGTCGTGTTTCTGCTTTTCGGGTTTCTCCCTATGGACCCGCTCGTGATGAAAATTTGCGTGCTGGAATCCGCGATGCCGGCCGCCAGCACGACCGCCATGCTGGCCGCCCGCTACGACAAGGAGCCCGCTTTCGCTTCCCAGCTGATTTTCGCCTCCACCGCTTTGTCGCTTTTGACTTTGCCGGCCTGGTCGTGGCTTTTGACGAGCCTGTAAGCGCGAAAGGGCAAGAAACAGAAAAGATCGACTCCGTCCTGGATTCGATCTTCTTTTTTACCGATTGATGATTTTCCTGAGGATCCGGTCTGTTTTCGCATCCGGCAATCCAACGACATTCGTGTACGATCCTTCGATTTTCTGCACGAAATCGCATTCCTGGATTCCGTAAGACCCCGCTTTATCCATGCACTTTCCCGAACCGACATAATCCAAAATCTCCTGTCCTTCCAAATTTCGAAAATGGACATGGGTCGTTTCGCAAAAAGAAATATCCGAATTCGGCAAGCTGATGCACACGCCCGTCTTCACTTCGTGCGCGCGGCCGCTCAAATCCACAAGCACGTCGATCGCGTCCTGTTTGGACGCCGGTTTTCCCAAAATCCTGCCATCCAGCACGACAACCGTGTCCGCCGCGACGATGCAGTCGTCGGGAAACCGCTTGCGCACTTCCTTCGCCTTTTCCACCGCAAGCTCTTCGATCGCGTGATCAATGCCTTCCTCAAGCTCAATTTTTTCATCACTTCCGCTCGGTACCACTTCAAAGCCGTACCCAAGGTTCTCCAAGATTTCCTTCCTTCTCGGAGACTGGCTCGCTAAAATGATTTTCATATGGACTCCTTCAAATCAGAAAATAATTTCTACTTTCTTATTCTACCACGGAAAGGCATTAAAAAAAACCGGTCAACCTGCATCCAGGCCAATCGGCAGTTTCTTTTTCAGCAGCCACCACGCGCCTAGTTCGAGCGGCAGCAAAATGAAAGCGGTACGCAGCAAAATCGCGACCACCAGCGCGCTGAACATCGACTCGGGGCAAATGACGATCATGAAATCGGTTGCCGGATCGAGCAGCCACAAGTCGTTTGTAAAAAACAACGTGTGGAACCGCGTCCAGAAATCCGTAAAGTCGGTGGCGATCCACAAACCAAGCCACACCAGCACGATCCCAAAACAAAGCGAGGCCGTCAACAGACCCGCGCACGCGTTGGCCAGCAGCCGCTTTGGATCCTTCGCGATCCACGCCATGCCAAACAACGTCAGCACCATGCCCGCCACCGCCGCGCCCAAAACAGTCATCGCTCTTTCATACAGGAGGCGCACATCCGCCATATGCGCCTTCTCCTTGGCGTTGTACACAGGCACCGTTCGACCCTCGCGCACGATCGTCTCATTCAGATCGGCCCGCTTTCCTTGCACAAAGTCGAGCATGACCTGCATGCTTTTTGTCAAGTCCGCTTCGGACACGCCGATTTGCGACGCCAGCCTCGTCTTTTCGTAATACGCCTCGTAAAACGAACGGTCGAACGCTTGCAGGCGCACCGAGCCAAGCACGACGCTCACCAGCACGCACCAGCCAAATAAAAACCGCAGCGCCTTCATCATTCGACGGCGACGAGCTCCGCTTTTTCCACCACGTCGAGCGAATTGATCAAAACGAGCAAATCGTCGGTGCTGTTCGCCAAGTCGGTGATGTCGATCGTCAGCGTGACCGAGGCGATCCCGTTGATTGGAATCGACTGGTTGAGCGCGATAATGTTCACCTTCTGGCTCGAAAGCATGCTCAAAACGCTCGACAGCGATCCCGTTTCGTTTTTCAAAATAATCGTGAAAATCGCCTTTCGCTTCGACGAGTCCTGATTGAAGGAAAACACCGCGTCTTTATACTTATAAAACGTTCCCCGGCTGATGCCCACTTTTTTCACCGCTTCCGAAATGCGGCGCGCCTGTCCGCTTTGCAGCAGCGTTTGCGCCTCCATCACCTTGTCGAGCACTTCGGGAAGAATCTCGCTCGACACCACGTAGTATTTACTCATACCTCACGTCCGCTCCTTTCCTCGCGATTCGCACTTTCCGGCACGCCAAGTCCGAAAGGTCGTTTCGAAGCGCGTCCAGTCTGGATTCCTCCAGCGCCAAGACGATCATCGTCGAGCCGCTTCCCGAAATCCACAACGGCAGATTTCGCGCCGCGCAAGCTCGCTTCACCCGCTCGTATTCGGGAATGAGCCGCTTTCGATACGGCTCGTGGAGCGCGTCCACGCTGCACGCTTGCAGCACCCGCTCGTCGCCTTCGCGAAGCGCCACCTCCATCAGCAAAGCGTTGGCCACCTGTTCCTTGGCTTGCTGGAAAGACAAGGCTGCCGGCAGCACCTTGCGCGCCTCCTTAGTCGAAACGGTTTGCTCGGGCACCACGACGAGCGCTTTCCAGGGCGCGGTTTCCAGCGTTTTCGAAACGACCTCGCCTTCCTGCATCGTGCTGACGGCCACGCCGCCAAACAGCGCGGGCGCCACGTTGTCCGGATGGCCTTCCATTTCCGTCGCGAGCGCGAGCAGCGCCTCTTTCGAAAGAGGCGAGCCAAACCAGGCGTTGGCCCCTTCCAGCCCCGCGACAACGCACGTCGCCGAGCTGCCAAGTCCTCGCGCGAACGGAATGTCCGAGTCGATTTTCAGCGCAAACGGCGGGCGCGGGCGGCCAAGCGCCTGGCACACCCGGTCGAACGCCTGCACGACGAGGTTGTCCTCGGTTTGGTAGGCGGGTGGGCAGCCTTCGATCGTCAACGTTTCGCTGGAAGAAAACGTGAACGTTCCAAACCAGTCCACCGCCATGCCCATGCAGTCGAATCCGACGCAGCAGTTGGCGCTCGTCGCCGGCACCCGCACGACGATCATAGCAGCGCCTCCAGTCCCTGGCGAACGACTTCTTTCATTTGCCCGACCTCGATGACGTCGCGGTGGCGGATCGGCTTCGTTTCCAGCGCGGCCAGCGGCGCCGGAATGGCGTCCTGGCACACGGCTTCCAGCTTGCGCAGCGCGTCCCATTCATCGGCGGAAGCCGTTCCCAAAGCGTCGAGCACATCCATGCTGAACTTGTAAGGCGAGGCGGTCGCCAGCGCCACAACCGGTCTTTCCGGATGGGACTGGGCCACCCGGTACCCGATCGCGGTGTGCGGATCGAGCACGATGCCCGTCGCCTCGTAAACGGACTGGATCGTTTCTTTCGTTTGCTCGTCGGTGACAAAGTCGCCATCAAAAAGCGAGCGGATGCGCGCCAGCGTGGCGTCGTCCACGGTGTAGCGGCCCTGCGTCTTCAACTCGTCCATCCAGCGCGCGACTTTCGCGCTGTCCTTTCCGGTCATATAATACAAAAGCCGTTCCAGATTGGAGGAAACCAAAATGTCCATGCTTGGAGAAATCGTCTGGACGAACGCCCGGTTTTTGTCGTAGACACCCGTTTTCAAAAAGTCCGTCAGCACTTTGTTGGAGTTGCTGGCCACGTAGAACTTTTCCACAGGCAGTCCCATCATCGAAGCGTAGTATCCGGCCAGCACATCCCCGAAGTTGCCCGTCGGCACGCTGAACGACACCTTATCGCCAAGCGCGACAACGCCTTCGCGAACAAGGTCTTTGTACGCTTCGAAATAATAGACGATTTGCGGCACGAGCCGGCCGACGTTGATGGAGTTGGCGCTCGTGAGCATGACGCCCTGTCGGGCCGCCTCGGCGTTTAGCTCCTCGTCCATGAACAGCTCCTTCACCTTGGTTTGGGCGTCGTCGAAGTTGCCTTCGATGGCGAACACCTTGACGTTGTTTCCTTCCTGGGTCGCCATTTGCCGGTACTGCATCGCACTCACTTTGTTGTGGGGATAAAACACCTCGATCGCGATGTTGTCCACGTCCTGAAATCCCGCCATCGCGGCTTTGCCGGTATCGCCGCTGGTCGCCGTCATGATCATCGCCTTTTGCCCGGTCGTCTTGAGCGCCGTGCTCATCAGCTGGGGAAGCAAAGTCAAGGCGACGTCCTTGAAGGCGCTGGTCGGACCATGGAACAGTTCGAGGACGTGAATATCGCCCACCGCGCGCAGCGGGGTGATCGCCGGGGAGGCGAACGAGTTTTTATAGGCGTTGTCCACGCACGCGCGCAGCTCCGCTTCGGAATAGTCGCCCAGCAGCGCGTTCAAAATATATACGGCGTTGTCCAAGTACCCGTTGTCCACGATTTTTTCCAGATCGACGCGCACTTTGTCGACGTCGGGCCACACAAACAGCCCTCCATCGGGCGCGATACCTTTTAAAATCGCCTGTTTCGCGCTCACGGCGCATTTTGGATCTCTTGTCGATACGTATTGATTTTCCATCTCAAATCCTGCCCATTCGAAGCGCTGAAAGGGGAATCGAATGCGGCTTTATCCTTTCTGTGTTCGGAAATTCCGTCCCGATTCGAAGAAAGACGGGATCCGGTTCAGCGGCCGGCGCGTTTCAGAACTTCCGTTTGTCTAAGATTGCTCCTTGAAAAACAACAACTCCTATGATACAATGTCCGCGTTTTAAATACAAGTGTTTTCTGACAAGAAACAAGGAGGGTTTGTATGAACGCAGTCTTACTTGGATACGGCACCGTGGGAAAAGGTGTCGAAGTCCTTTGCCGCAACGTGGACGACTTGCATCTTTCGCAAGTTTTCGTCCTTCCCCAGTTTGAAGATCTCCCCTACTTTTCCAACGACGGAATCGGGATGGTCACCCGCGACGACGTGGATATCGTATTCGAATGCTTGAGCGGCACGGAGCCGGCCAACACGTTGATTACCGCAGCGTTGGAACACGGTAAGCACGTCATCACGTCGAACAAAGCCGTCGTTTCCCCGAATTTGGAGCGCTATATCCAGCTGGCCCAAAAACACGGCGGCTCGATTCAGATCGAGGCCAGCGTGGCGGGCGGCATTCCGTTTCTGGACGCGATCCTGAAACTGCAAAAGCTCGAGGACATCGACGGCTACGAGGGCATTTTCAACGGAACGAGCAACTACATTCTCGACCAGATGCAGACGAAAGGTCTTGATTTGGCGACCGCGCTCGAGCAGGCGCAGGCGATGGGCTACGCGGAAGCGGACCCGACCAACGACATCGAGGGCATCGACGTCTACTATAAAGCCAACATCACGAACATGCTGGCGTACCAGACGAAAAACGACGCGATCCTGCCGCCGCTTGGCATTTCCAAGCTGAACACGAAGGACATCGAGCTGGCGAAGAAAACCGGCAAAGTCATCCGGCACATCGCGCGATCGGTGCAAAAAGACGGAGCGTTCGCCACGCTGATCGCGCCGGCCTTTCTGGAACCGGACAACTATTTGGCCAACGTGCCTTCCAACTACAACGCACAGCTGCTGTTCGCCAAGTCGTTCGACCAGCTTGGCTATTTCGGCCAGGGCGCCGGCCGCATGGCGACGGCCCAGGCGATGCTGGCCAACGCGCTGGACACGCTGGCCGGCACGGAACGGCGGATTGATTTAAAATTTTCAAAGCGCGTCGACAACGACTTGCTTCGGGAGGACTGGATCGTGCGCAGCGAGACGGATTTGAGCGCGCTCGAACCCAAACGCCACGAAGACGGCTACTGGATGTTTGAAGGTCGCGGCGGCGATTTGATCGCTGGCGTGCGCGCCATCGACCCGGACGCCATGATCGCTTTGTGGAAGTAGAGAAAGGATACGAGTGAGCCTATGTTGAAAATTACGAAATTCGGCGGATCGTCCGTCGCGGACGCCCGCCAGTTTTCAAAAGTCAAATCCATTATCGAAGCCGATCCGGACCGGAAATACGTGGTCGTGAGCGCGCCGGGAAGGCGGTTCCACTCCGACTCGAAACTGACGGACCTGCTGTACTTGCTTGACGCCCACCGCCAGTACCACGTGGACGCAAGCAACGTGTTCGCCATGATCAAGGAGCGCTTTTTGGAAATCAAAACCGAGCTGGATCTAAAACAGCCCATCGAAAAGGAGCTGGACTTGTTTTACACGAATCTCAACACGATGACCCAGGCGGAAATCGTGTCGCGCGGCGAGTATTTTTGCGCCAAGCTCATGGCCGAGTATCTTGGCTTTCCGTTCGTGGACGCCAAGGACGTCATCCGGTTCCGGCTGGACAAGACGATCGACTGGGAGGCGACGAAATCGAAGCTGATCGCCAAGACGGCGCAGCATTCCAACTTTGTCATGCCGGGCTTTTACGGCGCGACAAGCCACGACCAGGTGCAGGTGTTCAGCCGGGGCGGCGGCGACATTTCGGGCGCGATCCTGGCCCGCTGCATCGAGGCCGACGTGTATGAAAACTGGACGGATGTTTCCGGTTTCCTCATGGCCGATCCGACCGTCGTGAAAAACCCGGAGCCAATCACCCACATTTCGTACTCGGAGCTGCGCGAGCTGTCGTACATGGGCGCCAGCGTCCTGCACGAGGAGGCGATTTTCCCGGTCAAGGAAAAAAACATTCCAATCCACATTTTGAACACGAACCGCCCGCAAGACGCGGGAACGATCATTCAGGAGCGAACCGCCAAAACGTCGCCATACGCGATTACCGGCATTGCCGGCAAGGCGGGCTTCATGTCGATTTACATTTATAAAAAGCACATGTCCAACGAGGTCGGCTATATGCGCAAGGTGCTCTCGATTTTGGAAGACTACAACGTGAGCATCGAGCACATTCCTTCGGGCATCGACTCGTTCACCATCGTCATTCAGGAAAAAGACATCGAGGATAGGCTGTACGAAATGCTCGCCCGCATCAAAAAGGAACTGCGCCCCGACGAGATTCGCACCCAAAACAAAATCGCCCTCATCTCGACGGTGGGCAAAAACATGTCCTCGCGTCCGGGCGTGAGCGGAAGGCTGTTCGGGGCGCTGGGCATGAACAACATCAACATCGTCATGATCGCCCAGGGCAGCGACGAAATCAACATCACGGTCGGTGTCAACGAGAACGATTTTAAGAAAACGGTGCGTGTCATTTACGACACGTTCGTCACAGAGGAGGAAAAACGATGAAGAAAACGGTAGCGATCGCGGGAGCGACCGGCGCGGTCGGGCAGCAAATGCTCGAGTGCCTGAAAGAAAGAAACATGGACGTCGACGTCAAACTGCTGGCCAGCGCCCGCTCCAAGGGAAAAGTCATCGACGGCTATGTCGTGGAGGAGCTGACGCCGGAATCTTTTCAAGGCGTGGACTATGTGCTGGGCGCGTGTGAAAACGACGTCACGAAAAGGTGGATGCCGTGGGCGATGGAGGCCGGATGCGTCGTGGTCGACAACTCGAGCGCGTACCGCCTCGACGACAACGTACCCCTTGTCGTGCCGGAAATCAACGCCGACGATATCGCCAAAAACAACGGCATCATCGCCAACCCGAACTGCTCGACGATCATCGCCCTGGTGGCGTGCGACGCGCTGAAAAAGGAGTTTGGCATCCGCCGCATGGTCGTCACGACGATGCAGGCCGTCTCGGGCGCGGGCGTGAAAGGCATCGCCGATCTGGAAAACCAGATCCAGGACGAAAACGCCCCGAAAACCGCGTTCCCGTACCAGATCGCGTACAACCTCATTCCGCAAATCGGCGACTTCGACGAGCTGGGCATTTCCAAGGAAGAGTGGAAAATGCAAAACGAAGGCCGCAAGATTTGGCACGACGACGACTTGCTCGTCAACTGCACGTGTGTGCGCGTGCCGGTGCTGCGCAGCCATTCGGAAAGCATCCTGCTCGAATGCGACAAGGAAGTCGATGTTGAAAAGGCAAAAGACGTCCTGAGCAACGCGCTGGGCGTCCAGCTCAAGGACGATCCGCAAAACAAGGTGTATCCAATGCCGCTGGATACGACCAACCAGGACGACGTGTTTGTCGGCCGCATCCGCAAGGATCTTACCGATCCAACCGGAAAGACGTTGTCGTTGTTTTGCTGCGGAGACCAGATCCGCAAAGGCGCCGCGACCAACGCGGTGCAAATCCTTGAAAAACTGCTTGCACAAACCGAACAATAAAAAAAGACCGGGACGTCATCCTTCACACGATGACTTCCCGGTCCTTTTTTATCCAGTCATTTCACGGCGATCACGTCGCCATGGCGAACGTCCTGTTCAAAAACGGCTTCCACTTCCTCTTTGACATCTTCCGGCAGCGCCAGCGGCTCGAAGTCGATCGTTCCCCGCTCTTGCGTCTTTCCTTGTTTTCCGTTAATCAACGCGTCGAACGCGATGGATCTCATCAACCCCTCACGGGCATCGAGCGTATACGTCACGGACACCGGAACGAACCGGCTTGTCGAGAACCGTTCCATCCGTTCCGTCAGGCTCATGGCGTTCAGCTGGGCTTGGGTGTAGGCCGCTTTTTCACGCCGCAGCCGTCTTTGCGTCCAGTGCTCAGGATCGCGCAGTTCCCCAATCGTTTGGCTTCCTTCTGTGCGCCACGAAAACGCGGGACTCAGTTCTATATTTCCTCTCATATCCTGCTCGAACATTTCCCAGCACGTCTGGAAAACGGGCGCGAAAAAGAAATCCGTTTTCGCAATCTCGGCTTCCTCGATCAATTTGACCTTTCCTTTCGCGTCCAGGCGAATGACTTTTTCTGTATTGTCATGAAAGCGGGACAGCTCGATTTGCGTCGTTTCCCCGTCTTTTTCCAGACGCTCCACGCGGTAAAGACGATCCCCGTCGGTCCATACGGAAGCCGTTTGGACGTCCCGATCGTCCACATCCGTTTGCGTCCATCGGGTATGGGCGGTGTACCCGCCTTGTTTCTCCCACGCCATCAGGGCGCCGGCACCGGTTCGGTCCGGAAAAAGCGTCGAGACGGCCATCGCGAATCCGGCGACCAGCAGCACGAGCGCCAGTCCTTTTCCCAGCGTGTCCGTCCAGCCGGAACGCTCCATCAACCCCCATTTTTTGAACAAGGACGCCAGTTTATGCAGCTCGGATGAGGAGCCGCACACATAAAGGTCGCCCGGCTCGTCCGTGCCTTCCAAAAGCAGCCATTTCCCGTTTTGCCGAAACGCGCCAAACCGCGATAGCGACTGCGTCACGCGCTTTTCCGGTTGATTTTCAAGCGTCAGCACCGAGCGCACCTCGTCGTTTTCGATCGTCACCTCGACATGGCCGTTTCCCTGGATTTCCTTTGCGGCCTGCTTGCCAATGGCGACAACGTTCCAGATGATGAGCCCGAGTCCGCAAAGCAGGCAAAGAATCTTAAGCCATGCAGCTTTCACATACCACGCCAGTCCAAACAAAACCAGCGGAAAGAGCGCGCTGGCGAAAACGGCCTGGACGGGCACGCGCCGCCAAAACATCGCTTCGGCCCATCGTTTGTCGATGGCGTATTCGCATTGAAACTTTTCGTTCATGCTCTCACCTTCTTCGAATCCCCGCTTGTTCAAGAAAAGCGATCAAATCCATCTTTTCCTTTTTCGACAAGGAGCCGGTGTAAAACACGAACGGCTTCTCCTTGTCGAGCAGTTCGAGAAAATACGGATGGTCGATGTAGCGCTGAAAGGCACGCAACGGAAAGCTTTCCGTCACATCTTTCCCGTCCCGTTTCTTTTCGATACGAAGCCCGTTTTCGTCGATTTGAAAAACAAGCCGCATCCCGGGCTCGCCCATGTCGTCGAGCTTTTTTACCACTTCACAAGCGGGGCGCACAAACCGGTACAAGCCCCAGCTTAAAAAGACGATCCCGACAACGAGCAGAAAACAGCCGATGGCGACGTTGCTGTCGAGCGGCCAAGAAACGTGTCGATGCTTAAAACCCAAAAACAAAACGGAAAGAAGCCAATGGTAATCCATTCGGCGGGCGTGATGCGGCGCAGCGCTTGCGTGAGTGTTCCTTCCTTTGAAAGCGTGCATGTCGTTTGAAATTTCATCGTTTTCCTCTTTCATTTAAATTCAATCGTCTGGTCGAACGCGTCGATGACGCGCGGTTTGTGGGAAATCATCACCACGGCCGCGTCGATGGAGCGGATCGTCGCCAAAATGGCGGCTTCGCTCTCCTCGTCCAGTGCCGACGTGATTTCGTCAAACAAGTACACGTCGGCTTTTTTGAGCAGCGCTCTGGCGATCGCGATGCGTTGCAACTGGCCTTCGGACACGTTTTGTTTTCCAAGACCATCCAAATGCGTGTCGTAGCCGTCGGGCAGCCGGACAATGAAATCGTGGATGTTCGCCTTTTGGGCGGCTTCGACCATGTCCTGTTCGCTCGCGTCAGGATTTCCCATGTGGATGTTTTCCCGGATGCTTCCTAAAAACAGCGACGGGGTTTGCGGCACATACGCGACGCGAAGCCCTTCCTTGCGCCGCACCGCGCCTTTTTGAGGCGTGTACAGGCCAGCAAGGATTTTCAGGAAGGTCGACTTTCCGCCGCCGCTTGGTCCGGCGAACAGGAGTTTCTCTCCTTCGTGAAGCGTCAGGCTCCGGTCCTGAATGACGTCTTTTTGCCCGTCGTATGTGTAAAAGACGTGGGACGCCTGGATGAGCGTGTCGGCCGGCAAGTCTTCGGGATTTCTTTTTGTCCCGCTTTCCGCCTTTTCATTCGAATACAGCCGGGTATAGGACACGCTGGCGCGCGACAAGCCGGCAAGCAAGCGGGACAGTTCGTTGAACGGCCAGCTCAATTCCATCGACAGCGAAATGAAGCCGACGAACACGCCAATCGTGATGACGTGTCTGGCGATCAGATAGATGCCCGCGATCATCCACATCGCGTTGACGCAATAGCCGATGCCGACGCTGACGGAATTCATCATTTCCTCTTTTTTCCGGTTAGCGATGGCGTGGCGGCGATACGTTTCCACGCGTTCGTCAAATCCTTCGGCCACGTGGTTTTCGGCGCGAAACGATTTGATCATCGGCACTTCGTCGAGTACGGACGAGGCGTAGTCGCGCACGCCGGCGTCGCTGGCCTGCTTGTTTTCCTGCGTCTTTTCAATGTGCTTTAAAAATAAGGCGGGCAAAAAACACGCGATGGACGAGGCGGCTAAAATGATCAGCGTGAAGACGACAGAGTTCAAAAAGCCGTACACGAGCGCGAGGCTAAACTGGAACACGCCCAAAATCAACAAGGAAACCGTCCCGGGATACGTGTCGGCTAACAGCGGGCTGTCATTGAACAGCTTCGTCAAAAACTCGCCTTTGGCCCGTTTTTCATACGCAGAAAACGGCAGGGCGTCGAGGTGGTCGATTTGCTCGCGTTGCAGTGTGTAAGCGCATTGTTCCTTGTATGTTTTCCGGAATACGAAAAACTCGTAAAACGCGAAGTTGCTCACAAAGACGGTGGCGATGGCGAACGCGACATAGGGCGCGATGGATTTCAGATCGCCTTTTTGCAAGCATTCGATGATATCCTGATACGTGAACGCGAGCACGAATTTCATGCCGATATACACGAACGAGCACACTGTGGCCCGGACCAGCCCTTTCGAGGGCAGCGTTTTGCGGATGACGGCTTTATACAGAGGCGCTTTCATACAGCGTGCCTCCCTTCAGCGTGTACACGTGCGTCGCGATGGACAGCGATTGCGTTTCGTGCGAAATGATAAGATATCCGCGGTCCGTGTCGGCTTGCAGGATATGGGCCAGCCGGGCGATGTTGTCCGGATCGAGCGCGGAAAACGGCTCGTCCATGACGACAAGGCGGGCGTTTGCGGCCATCGCCCGGGCGATGGCGAGGCGCTGCGCCTGCCCTTCGGAAAAGTCGTGGTCGACGCCGACGATCGTGTCGTATTTTTTCGGCAGCGATTGAATGACGGTGTCCATGTTGACCCGGGCGCAAAGCGAATCGAGTTCTTTTTCATCGAGCGAACGGCCCAGGCAAAGGTTGTCCCGGATTGTCGTGTGCAGCAGGGATCGGCCCTGGGGCACGTACGCGACGGCCTGGCGCAAGGTGGGGCCTTCAAGATTGGCCAGGCGAATCGTGCCGGTATCGGGCGCGTACAACGACAACACGAGTTTCATGAGCGTGCTCTTGCCGCTTCCGCTCGGGCCGACGATGTAGTTGATGGCTTTGGCGTCTAGCGTGGCGTCGAGGTTTTGAAACAGCGGTTGGGCGTTGGAATAGGAGAACGAAACGTGGTCGAGAACGAGCGTGTCGGGGCGTTTCAATGAAACGGTTTGTCCGCCTTGTTCCTGCGGCCAGTCCATGATTTCCTGGACGCGTTCGAGCGAGGCGCTTTGCATCGAAAGCCCGCCCAGCATGTTGGGCAGATCGGCGACGGAATACGCGATCGTGCCGATGGTGACGTTCCAGATCCCGATGAGCGTGCCGATGGCAAGACTGCCTTGCGCGACGTAAAACACGCCAATGAGCAAGTTGAAAATTTCGAGCAGCCGCACACCCGCTTCGGTGAGCGACACCATCCTGCCCATCGCTTTCGCGTTGCGGACCGCGTTTTCATACTTTTTCGCAAACAGACGCTGATGTTTTTGGGAAAGCGGCTGGAACAGAGCGAACAACCGGGTGACGGCGTTATTGTCGTAAAGATTTTCAGCAAAACTTTTGATGCTCGACTCCGCTTCCTGCATGCGCGTAAAGGACGTGTGCACCTGCCTGGCGCACCGCTGGTTCACGAAGTAAAAAAACGGCACCCAAAGCAGCGTGAACAAGCCCATTTGAAGATTGTAGTAGAGGACGTAGCCCAATCCGAACACGATCGAAAGCGCGATTTGGATCGCGGGCAGCATATTGACGACGACCATTTGGGAAATCTGGTCGCAATCGTCGAACAAGCGCGTGAGCAAATCCCCTTTCTCGTACCGTTCAAACGTCGAATACGGCGCTTTCAGCACCCGCTCCATCCCTCGTTTCCTGTTCGTTTGCGCGATGCTTTGCACGACCTTTTCCTGAAACACGCCAAACAAATACCCGGCAACCGCGTAGCCGCCGCTGGCCGCGCAAAACAACAGCGTGTAGCCGATAAACCTTGAATCCACAAAACCGCCGGTCACCATGTTGATGCCTGTTTGCACAAACATCGAAAACAAAATATTAAAAAACGCCAAATACATCATTGTGCCGATCAATACGACGTATTGACCGATTGGCGCTCGTGAAAAATAGAGGATTTCCTTCCAACGGGACATCGCTCTCATACCATGCACCTACCTTTCTGATTCCAACAAAAAAGTGATCCAAACACCGTCCTGTTCACACCAGAAAAGACTGGATGAAAAGCGTTTTCCCGCTCATAATGACAAATGCCGGATCGTTAGAAAAACAGTACCATTTCCTTTATCCTCCTCTTTACGAATCAATTCAGCGAATTGATATTATTTATACATCAAACTATATCAAAATTTCATGCCCATAAAAACCCTTTTAACCAAAAAAGTAGAAAACTATCTCAAAAAGAGAATAATTTATTTCAGCATTTTGAACAAAAACAATAAAAATCAAATAGCGGCGGATTGTCGTTGTAAACAATTTCACCGCTATTTGTAGAGAGAGTCAAGTTATGCTGTTTTTTCAATTTTATAGAGAAAGTTTTGATTTATTTTTCCACTTTTCATATAGAAAGTAAATCCCAACAACAATAAGTTGCACAAAATACGTAAGAGGTTTGATTCTAAAAAACAGCAAGCAAAACAAATCATAGACGATCAAACAGCCAATCAGAACATAAACGGGCTGAAGCAATTTACGCTTCGATTGATTCTGTTTCATCAATACTCGCTGAGCAAGGCTAAAAATCAATAGTCCTAAAAACAAATACGCATTGTATCTCCAACTATTTGGATTCGTATTTGAAAACACATCCATATTGCAGATTGGAACAGTTAGAACCCCGAATAACAGAAATAAGATATTCATTTTCGCTTTAATATGGACACACATTTACCCGTGTGAGTTGCGCACAATACATACCCGCTGGGGCTGGAGAACAAATAGCGATAGAGCCTGCATAACATACCAAACTGGATACAATTGCCGAAGTCCAAGCAAGTACAACACTACAAGCAGCTCCTACTGCAATTTCACAACCTACCCATCCATGCTCCGTTGCTCTCGCTTCATATCTAGCGCAACGCATCGTATAGCAATCCACATTAGACCGTGTCACGTATGTTTGCACTGTATTTTTCACATAATCATTTAACACTAGATTGCCTGTCTTTTCACTAAGTTCTGTGCCAAAAACCTCTTCTACTTCGTATTCACGATTTACTTCAAAGATCAGTGTCCCAACTACTTGACCATTATCATTTTTATGAATGTATGAAACAGTAAAATATGAATCCGCAGTATCGTTTTTATAGATATTAATACGATCACTACTTTCAATAAATTTAGCATGTTCTGCATAGAATGAACTATTTTGCACGCTGTTCATAACTAAGTCTTTTTCATTATCAGAATAATCCAGAAGATTCTCTAGAGTTTTCTGAACTTGTTCGTCGTTTTCGTCAATGCCACAAGTTGTACATCCAGTATTCTCTTCCGCATATGTCGGAATCATTGTTGCACAAAATACGAAACACACCATGATGATAGATAAACATTTCTTTAACATACATATCCTCCTTCTTAAAAATGTTTAATTACCCTCTGAATAATAGATGTTTTTAAGCATCTATTACTGCCTACTTTTGATTTGCATCTACAAATTCTTTGATTGAAGTATAATCGTTCTCCCCTTCAAACCTTATATGTTGATTATCCTTTGTTATATAAAGAAATGTTGGAACATAATATACTTCATAAAGATCACGAATATCGTCTTTCTCTTCTTGTGTAAGTTTGTTCGTGTCGACATAGAAAACCAGTAGATTTCCATCTTCATCAAAAATCTTATTCAAGCCTTCATAGAAATCAACACAATGCGGGCAATCTTCCCTCGAAAAAACAAGGAAATTATTTGAAAGATCTTCCTCTTTCAACTCCTGATAGGTCAATTCAATTAGACCTGTTTGTCGTTCAATTTCAGAATGTCTCGCAAAGACATATGTACTCAACAGCAAACACAACACGAAGACGAACGGAACTACCTTTTTAAACTTTTTCATTTTCTCACCTCCAATCTTTCAGTTCCATTTGCTCATTTACCTACTTTTTCATCGCCATAAGGTGAACTTACCTTCCAGCAATCATCTACCTTATGGTGCTCAGGACAGTAGTGGGGCAAGAGGAGTACACCACCAACAAATACCGCTGCAATTAGCCTTAAAAATTTCTTTTTCATAACATTTTATCCTTTCTTTGTTATGAATATGATAGAATTTACGCAAAAGAAAGGGAATGAATTAGTTTCGAAATTCAAAAATTTTAAAATGAGGTTTTTTAAAGAAAATAAACAAGAAAAATACGATAAAGAACGCTTTTATGGCGCTTATATTCATGATTTAAGAAGATATTATGAGATTTCCCAAAAAGATTTAGCGAAAGCGCTTCACATGAGTGCGCCTGCCCTGTCAAAAATGGAGTCCGGACAACAAAATATGGATTATGGAACATTTCGACAATGTATCAACTACTTTAATAAAGTTGATCCTGATTATGATTTCAATGAAAATATTTCGAAATTATCCGAAGCGGAACAATGGATCAATTTCTGTTTACAAGGATTTATCAATCTTTCCTACTTTGACAGACTCGATGAAATCAAAGCCTATTTAAATCAGGAGGAAAACAAGCACTCTTCCGCCTATTTTCTCTATAAAATCGTGGAGGCTTTTTACAATTTATTCAACGAAAAAGGCACAATGAAGGATATTGAAAACTTGATAGGAATGCAATATTTTCAAGATGATTATTCTCTGGCGATTTTATATGACTTGTGGGGAATCATCGAAGACTCTACAAATCCGGAAATCATTGAGAATCAGATCGAGATTCTTCATAAAGCTTTGTCCTATGCCCAACGTGCTAACCATACAGGACTGACCGGCTTGATTGAATACCACTTGATTTATCGCTATGACGACTTGAATCAGCCAATTCATGCTTTAGATTTGATTGAATCCTGCAAAAACCATCTCCAAAAAGCGGGCGCGTATCGACGGATTTTGGAGATGCAACTGACAGAAGGCGTTCTATACAAGAAATTGAGAATTTACTCAAAAGCAATGTCTATTTACGAGAATTTGTCCACCAATAAGGATCAAGTCATGGGCAATCGAATCAAAACATCGCTTTATACCAATCTATCATGGTGTTTATTCATGCAGGAAAAGGATGAACAAGCCCTTGCGTACGCGATGCAGGCGCTCTCTTTAGGAAGCACCTTCCCCGACGTTTACATCGTCCTCGTCTTCTCCAACTATCGGCTGCGCCAGTTTGATCTGGCAAGGCAGTACGCGACTGAGTTTCTGGAAAAGAATTTTGAGGAAAAACGCGCTGTTCTGATTGGACTGTTTATGAAGCTCGTGCTGGCTGTGTTGAATCAGGAACCGGACATCGCTTCTTTATCTTATGAAATCACTGCCCTGCTTCCCGACTTTCGGGCGGTTGAACTGGAAATTCCCTTTTACTCTTTGTTGACCGACTACTATAAATCGAAAAATGATTTTTCCGGCGCTCTGGACGCGCAGGACAAGCTCGTTTCCTATTTGAAATTCGACTTTAATTTCCATTAAAAAAGCTGGTTTTGATTCCAGCTTTTTCTACAAAATCGGATCGTTTTTCTCCACTCGCAAAACCGAAGACGGCGCGTCCTTCGTCAGTTGTTCCATCAGTTTTTCGGCTTCCTTCCGGTCCGCAAAGTACGCTTCCGAATTGATTTGAACCGGCTTTTGGGACACATACACATGCTGCATCGAATCGTCATTTAAAACAATGCGCAATCCAACGTACAAGGCCGGGTTGCCCGCGATAGGCATCAACATCGTCACCCCGCTCAACACCTGATGGGTGAACGGCTTCGTCTTGCCTTTGTATTTCGCGTCCTCGTTCAAAATCGTCACCTTTTTAATCGCGTTCAAAGGATACGTCACACCTTCGAGTTCAAAAGAATCGTCATAAATTTTCATGTTTTCGCTCATACCGCTCTCCTTTTCCATTTTCCATACAGGAAATACGCCCCGACCACCACGACTTGCGCCACATACGTAAACCATGCGATTTGGTAAAAAAACAAAGTCGCCACATCATACACAATCAAAGAAACAATGAGTACATAAGGCGTGTAACGGGTCTTGTCGTATTTTCTCAACGCCGCGATTGCCAACACGAGCACCACGATATTCACCATCGGGTAGAGCGCCCGAAGCGTCGTCGAAACCTCCATGCTCCCCCAATTACAAACCAAGATCATCAAAGCACCCGCCACCAAAAATAAAACACTTGTCATGTCGCGTTAACCTCTCTTTCCTTCTTCTCCAATTTAAAAATCATCCACAAGAGCGCCTTCCGAAAGATCTTCCTTGTTTAAGATCGCCTGGATCGGGTTTTTCTCTTTTTCTTCCGGTCCCGAAAGCGAATACGCGAATTTCGCGCTCTTTACGACCCCTTCCCGATCCGACACGGTGATTTCTTCGATCTTCCCCTCGTCGTCCATTTGAATCGTATATTTCCATCCTTCCGATTGGATTTCATACGTATCCGAACTTGTTTTGCTTAATTCATATCCTTCTGCAAATGCGATTGAATCCTCGTCTTCGATTACAGCTGGTGCGAGGATTCCTTCTAAAATCACTTTATTTGAAAGAGGGCCTCGATGATCGGTTTCATTGACGCCTTCCACCGCCAGCGTGTCGCCAATCTTCCGGGCAAAAATCGACTTTTGTTCGGCTGGCCGATATTCAACCAGTTCGACAAACGTGTTTTCCGCCTTGACTTCCTGATCCCCCTTCTTCACATACGTCCACGCTCCGTATTGCGTTTCGCCTTCCTTCCAGTTTAACAACGTGGAAAGCGGATTCGATTGTCCATCTTCCACCGTCACCACAAGCGCGTCGGCATCTGCGCTTTTTTGCATACACTCATCCAGTTCCGCAATATCGGCCGGCTACTGACTTCCACATCCTGCCAACCCCAGCGCGAGCAGCGCGATCAAAACTCTTTTTATGTCCATCTTCCCTTCTCTTTCTACTTCGCCACCCACACATGGAACGCCGTTCCCGTCTTCGAATCGCACGGCATCGCAAAATCAATCGCGCCCGTGTTCAAATTGTAGGCAAGCAACCTTGTTTCTGATAAAATCAGCAGACGATCGGCGTCCAGACGATGAATATCCATGATCCGCTCCTCCTGCTCTTCCAGCTCGACAAACGAGCTCGTTCCCGTCGTTTGATCAAACAACGTGAAGCCAAACCGAAACATGTGAGTGATCGCCAGCCGGTTTTCCCCTACGTCGTACAAATCCAAGGGTCCGCTTTCCCTGATCGGAAAAAATTCGCCCGTTCCCTGACCGATATCGTATCGAAACATCGAACCTTCCATCACTTTTTGCCGCGTCGCCGGATCCGTCCAGCCCAGACAAACGCAATAAAACACATCGCCCTGACCAAGCGTATCACCAAACCAGTACGCTCCGTTTTCGAGCGCGCCCCGGTTTTCTATCGTCAGCTTTCCATCCTGCACGCTTCCTTGCAGCAGGCGGTTTTGAAACACCCGGTTTCCAAACTCGTCCACGCTTTCCTGCAAATCCGAACCAGTCATGAAAAACGGATTGTCCGCCACTTGAAAATCGTTCACAAGGACAGAAGGTTCCAACTTCACATAGTCCGTTTCCTTCAGCTCGGGCGTAAACACCGCCACGCCATTCGTATACGCGAAATAGTTGTCGTTCGACGAACCGGCCGTCGTCCACGCGCCATGCTTCGTTTTTTGAAAACGAACTTTTCCTTCGTGGAAATCGACCGAAACCACCCGGCCCGCCTCGTCGAAAAACACGACATACCGCTCATGGAACTCTGCCCGGTGCACGAGTGGATTGACGCTTTTTTTCACAAGTTTCATTTCCGTTTGCGCGACGGGCACCGGTTGTCCGTTATCCATTCGATACCCGGTCACGCCATCGTAGCCAAGGATGTAAAAATCCGCCCCATCCACAATATCAAACCGTTTTGTTCCTCCACAGTCCGCAAGCAGGAAGACAAGAAGGAGAGCGAGTCCGAAGCCGGTTCTCCTTCGTCGTTTTCTCATGTCTGATACCTTTTTACAAACCGCCGGATGGACTCGGGACTCCGGTCCCAGTTCAGCCGAACCGACTCATCGTCTTTCGAAATATAAAGCAGCGTCGGGACCCGCTCGATCACATACGTCGCGGCGATTTCCTCCTTCTCGGCTTTTGTCAACGCGCTCATATCGAGATAGAAAACGAGCAAACTCCGGTCTTTCTCAAGCACCTCGTCCAGTCCTTTATAGAAGCTGCCGCAATGCGGGCAGTCGTCTTTTGAAATCAAAAGAAACGAATCCGAAAGATCTTTTGTCTTCCACTGCGCGAATGTCAATTCCATGATTCCCGTTTGCTTTCCAAATGCGGCCCGACCGATAACGATGAGCACCAGCGCCCAGCCGCAAACCGCGAGCAAAACCGGGATTCCCTTCTTCCATCGCTCCATTTTTCCCTCTCCTCTTTTTAAATTCCTCAAAGAACGACCGAAGACGTGTACAATTCCGCCGTATTCGAAATCTCGAACGGGACGCCGTTACATTCCTTTTGAACGGCTTTCTCCAGCTCTTCTTTTGTCAGCGTGTCCGTTCCGCCAACCGAATACAGCTGGGTGCCGTTTTTCATCCACTTGCCAAACTTGTTCAACGATTTCGACTGCGTCAGATCCGGCGCATTGTTCTTGTCCGGGAAAAACACGTACCACGTGTTTCTTGAACGTAGATCGCTGTTTTTGTTTTTGCGGTACTGTATGAGAAAGTACGCGCCGCAGGCGACAAACAGCCCGAAGATGACAACGCCTAAAACGATTGAGTTATTCATGGATTTTTCCTCGCTTTCCAACTCCATAAAACAAAATTCCCGCGCCCAAAAGCACGATCCAGAACCATGGCTGGAACTGGTACGCTTCCACAAACGTCAGCGACGCGCCCGTCATCCACTTGGCGTACGCGACGGAAAAGACGATTTCGCCAGCGACAGTCAGCAATCCCCAAAGCAAATACGTCCGCTTTTGCAGCGACAGCATGCCGCAGCAGCCAAACCCGATGAGTGAAAGGACTAGCAGAAGCCATTTTCCCGTCGCCAAAATCGTTTGATTCGTCTGGATCTGCGCCATCATTTCCTGACTCACTTCCCCTTGCAGCGAAAACAGCTGAAACAAGGTATTTTGCATGAGCAGCACGCAGCCGATATACAACACGATGGACGCCAGCCATCCGATTTGAAACATTTTCTTCATGACAAGAGCCTCCTCTTCTTCTGCTTCCTATTTTACAAAACGATATCAGTATCCAGCAATCATTTTTACTTTATTTATAATATTATAAGAAAAATAAGCCAAAAAAAGAACCATTCTTTCCATCCGTCTCATTCATACCCGATTTGCGTCGGCAACTGGGAAACCTTGTGAAAAACGACGTTCCCCAGCGTGAGCACGTCCCTTTCGATCGTCGCCTCCTGCCGGGCCAGCGGGCCGTCCTCGAAAACAATCGTCGTTCCCTTTAACGTGTAACGCCCGCCTGTCGTCGTGTACTCGGACTGGGAAATGTACTCGTACGCGTCCTCCTGGGCGTAAAACGTAAGAAAATCTTTCGGAAAGTCCGCCTGCTGAAACGTCCCAGGTAAATCCGGCACCGGGTTTTCGTTTCTTTTTTTCCCGTCCGCGACGTACGCGGTCAAAAAAACAATCATTGCCAAACTAATGAGCCATCCTGTTTTCTTTTTCATCATTCAACCCTTTTCCTTTCAATAATTATTTTACAGCAATAGATCCGGATTCGAAAACACTTTTCTTTTATTGACCATAAAATCCACGATTTTTCCATCTTTTTCCGATACTGGTGTTCTATAATAAATTGCAGGAGGTATTCATGAACTCAAAAAAAGACGCAAAATTTATCACGATGGGCGAAATCCTGCTCCGGCTCACCCCGCCCAACTATGGCAAGATCGTCGTCAGCAACGTCTTCGAAGCCAACTATGGCGGCAGCGAGGCGAACATCGCTCTCGCCCTGTCCAATTTAGGCGTCGACAGCACGTTCTTTTCCGTCGTCCCCGACAACAGCCTGGGCAAGGCGGCTATCCGCATGCTGCGCAGCAACGACGTGCACTGCACGCCCGTCCTGCTCTCGACACCGGAACAAACGCCCTCGCACCGTTTGGGAACGTATTATTTGGAAACCGGATACGGCATCCGTCCAAGCAAGGTGACGTACGACCGCAAGCATAGCGCGATTTCCGAATTCGACTTTTCCACCGTCGATCTCGATTCCTTGCTGGAAAGCTTTGACTGGCTGCACTTGAGCGGCATCACGCCCGCGCTGTCGCCAAGCTGCGCCCGGTTCGTGCTCGATTGTCTGAAAACCGCGAAAGAGAAAGGCCTGACAGTCAGCTTCGACGGCAACTTTCGCTCCACGCTCTGGACATGGGAGCAGGCGCGCGACTTCTGCACCCGATGCCTGCCGTACGTCGACGTGCTCTTTGGCATCGAGCCTTACCATTTGTGGAAAGACGAAAGCGACCCGTCTTTAGGCGACTGGAAGGACGGCGTGCCTTTGCAGCCAGGCTTCGAACAGCAGGAAGCCGTGTTCCGCCATTTTGTCGAGCGCTATCCAAATTTAAAATGCATCGCCCGCCACGTGCGCACGGCGCCAAGCGTGAGTGAAAACAGCTTGAAAGCGTACATGTGGTATGAAGGACGCACCTACGAAAGCAAGCAGTTCTCGTTCCACATTTTAGACCGGGTCGGCGGCGGGGACGCGTTCGCCAGCGGCCTCATCTACGCGATGATCAAAAACTTCCCGGCGCAGGACATGGTCGATTTCGCGGTCGCCAGCAGCGTGATCAAGCACACGATCCACGGCGATGCCAACATCATCGACGACGAGCAACTCATCCGCAACATTATGGACATGAACTACGACATCAAACGATAAAAAAACGGAAATTGGAAAGAAGAAGATGCGAAATCAGAAGCGTCTTCTTCTTTTTTCCTTTTCCCGCACAAAAAGTGGAAGAATCGAATTTTCTTCCACTCCTTACTTCATTCATAAGACAGGCGATGAAATGATCATGGATCTTCGCGCGGATTTCAATATTATCCGTCCTACGCTCTCCTGTCTTGCTTAATCAGCTAACAAGGTATGGAAGCACAATCGCGCGAAATTCCTCGTCGTATCCAAGCAGGTCGCACGCTTGTTCGGCGGTGAGCCCTTGTTTGGCCATAAGGCGTTGAGCCGAGACGACAGATCTGGAAATCATTTGGTCAATTTGACGGTCTTTTTCTTCCAACCGTTGGTCCTTTTCCTCTAACTGACGGTCTTTTTCTTTCAGCTGCCGGTTGTACTCCTTGTCTTTTTTTTCAAATTTCAAATAAGCTTCTTCTTCAATATAGTCGATCACACTCCGCATCGTGATCCCTCCTTTCTTTCGCTCGTATAAATCAAATTGTTCCAAATACACATACAGCGCCTCGGTCAGCTTCCTGTCATTGGAAAAAGCCGCCAGCGTCATCAGCGTCTCCTCCACATGCTCGATTTTCCATTGTTTTGGAGGTTCGTACATCGGATGGTCCGGATCCTTCTTCCGGCTGCGCCGGATTTGCGCGCAATAGTCCGCGATGATCCGAAAATCACTTCGAATCGACGCGATTTTCTCCTCGCTCCACCACGCGATGTTTTCTAAATTCATTGTATAACCGGAAACGAAGGGTTTCAAGAAGGGCGTCTTCTCAAGCCGGGTCAAATCATCCAAGGATTTGGCGTTCCAGGCATCGTCGCCATAATGCAGAACAAATATGACACACGGAATAAAACGGGAAAGAGGGATCTCGAATGGAGCTTTCGATTTGTGAAGGATCTGGCTTCGCTGCCAAAAGTAGAGGGTGTCGCCATAGCCTAAGGCGCGTATAGGCATCGTCCAGTCGCGCCAAATCTGGTTTTCAAAGCAGACGATAAAAAGCGGGTTCCCTCGTTTGTCGAGAATCATGGCGCAAACGTCGCGGTACAAGTCGTGAAGCGAGTCGTCGAATACAAAATGGCTGGGGATGTCAAGATAGCGGATCTGATTCGAAGAAATGATGGGCGCGTTGTGAAACAAAAGCAGGTTCACAAGAGAGGCGAACACATCGGGGACGCGAAGAAGCGCCTTTTGGGTGATGTCTTTGTTGGACATGAATAAGAAATTCCTTTCTATTTAGGATTTCCATGGAAAGATCGTTTTGGGATGACCCGTCGAAAGACGGGGTTGAAATATTTCATCCCGATTATAACAATTTCCCCCTAAAACGCAAACAAAAGATGATTTTTCTGTTTCACAAAAAAGCGGAAGGATTCGATTCCTTCCACTCTGTTTGTTTCTTTCACGACAACTCGAACATCCCTTCGTACAACTGATAGTACATGCCCTGCTTTTCCAGCAGCTCGTCGTGACTGCCCCGCTCCACGATTTGACCGTGATCGAGCACGATAATGACATCCGCGTTGCGAATCGTCGACAGCCGGTGCGCGATGACGAACACAGTCCGCCCCTCCATCAAGGCGTCCATGCCCTTTTCAATGAGCTTTTCCGTCCGCGTGTCGATCGAAGACGTCGCCTCGTCTAAAATGAGCACGGGCGGATCGGCAATCGCCGTGCGCGCGATGGCGAGCAGCTGCCGCTGCCCTTGCGAAAGCGACGCCCCGTCGTTGGTGATCATCGTGTCGTAGCCATCCGGAAGCCGCTCGATAAACGAGTGGGCGTTGGCCAGCTTCGCCGCCCGCTCCACTTCCTCGTTGGTCGCGTCCAGCTTGCCAAACCGGATGTTGTCGGCAATCGTGCCCGTAAACAAGTGCGTATCCTGCAAAACGATGCCCAGGCTTTTACGCAAATCGTCCTTTTGAATGAGCCGGATGTCGATGCCGTCAAACGTGATCGCCCCGCCCTGCAACTCGTAAAACCGGTTGATCAAGTTCGTGATCGTCGTCTTGCCCGCGCCAGTCGCGCCGACAAACGCCACCTTCTGGCCCGGCTTGGCATACAACGACAAGTTCTTCAAAATCGGATGGCGCGGCGTGTAACCAAAGTCGACCTGGTCGAAAACGACATCGCCCCGCACCGGAACGACTTCCATGCGGCCATCGGCTCTAGGATGGAGCCAAACCGGTTTGCCCTCCTCGTCGCCCAGCTTCACCTTGCCATCGTCGACTTCCTCTTTTTGCTCCATGAACTCGAAAATCCGCTCCGCTCCCGAAACGCCTACAAGCACAAGGTTGGACTGCTGGGTAAACTGGTTGATTGGCATCGCGGCCTGGCGCACGAACACCAAATACGACGCCAGCGAGCCAAGATCCGAAAGCCCGGTCAGCACCATCCAGCCGCCCACCAGCGTGACGATCGCGTAGTTGACATACGACAGCGACACGACCATCGGCACCATGGTTTGGGCGAACGCCTGCGCCTTTTGCGACACGTGCTGAAGGCGGGCGCTCTTTTCCTCAAACGCCTTCCAGTTCGTCTGCTCGTGGTTGAACACCTTCACGACCTTTTGTCCCGACACCATTTCCTCCACAAAGCCGTTGAGCGCGCCCAGGCCTTGCTGCTGCAACGCGAAATATGCCTTGCTTTTGGTACCCGCCATTTGGATATACACCATCATCAAGCCGTAAAACACGAAAACGATCAGCGTCAGCCGCCAGTTGAGCACAAACAGCAGCACAAGCGTGCCCGCCGCCTGAATGAACGCCTGCACCATCATCGCAAACGAGTTGTTCAGCGCGTCGCTAATCGTGTCCACGTCGTTGGTAAAGCGCGACATCAAGTCGCCATGCGCGGTCGTGTCGAACACTTTGACCGGCAGCTTTTGCAGCTTGGCGAACAAGTCGTGCCGGATCTCTTTGACGACTTGCTGCGCGGCCACCGCCATGATTTGCGTATAGCCAAGCGACGACAAGACGCCAATCAAAAAGATGACCGCCATCGCCACGATGCCTTGCACCGCCTTGTCCCAGTCGCCTGAAGGCAGCGCGTTGACGACCGGCCGGATCATGAACACGCCAAACAAGTTGGCCAGCCCCGCCAGCGAAACGAGGATCCCGACCACAAGAAACAGCTTCGCGTGACGTCCCATATACGACAACAGCGTTTTGAGCGTCTTCTTTAAATCCCGCGGACGACCGTACTTAGCCATGGTTTCTGCCTCCTTTTTTTTGCGTTTCATAAATTTCCCGATACACCGCGCTGCCGGACAGCAGCTCGTCGTGACGCCCTCTGGCGACAATTTGTCCATCGTCCAGCACGATGATTTGATCGCAATGCTCCACGCTTTGCACGCGCTGGGCGATGATGATTTGCGTCAGTCCCTCCATCGAGGCGAGCCCTTTTCGAATTTTGGCGTCCGTATGGGTGTCGACCGCGCTTGTCGAATCGTCGAAAATCAAGATCCGCGGCTTTTTCAGCAAGGCCCGCGCGATACACAGCCGCTGTTTCTGGCCGCCCGACACGTTCGTTCCGCCCTGGTCCAGACGCGTGTCGAGCCCCTCAGGCAGCCGGTCCAAAAACTCGTCCACGCACGCGATGCGGCACACCCGCTCGATGTCTTCCATCGAGGCGTTTTCGTCGCCCCAGCGCAAATTTTCCAAAATCGTCCCCGAAAACAAGACGTTGTTTTGAAGGACGACGCCGACCTGGTCGCGTAAAAACGCCAAATCGTAGTTTTTCACATCCACGCCGCCAATCGTCAGCGCGCCCGCCGACACGTCATACAACCGAGGGATGAGGGAAACAAACGAGCTTTTGCCGCTTCCCGTTCCGCCCAGCACCCCCAGCGTCGTGCCCGGCTCGATCGTCAAGTCGATGTTTTCGAGCACGTTTTTCCTGCCGGCCGCCGCGTATTTGAAGTCGACATGGTCGAAGACGATGGTAGAGTCCGGCATCGTTGTCACGGGATTTTCGCTTTGGGCAGCCAGCGGTTCGAGCAGCACCTCCTCGATGCGCCGCACGGAAGCCATGGAGCGCGTCATGAGCAAAAACACGTTCGACAGCATCACAAACGAGTTGAGAATTTGCAAAACGTACGACAAAATGCCCGTCAGCTGGCCGACTTCGAGCCGGCCCTCCAAAATCAGGCGGCTTCCCGTAACCATCAGGACGACAATCGTCGTGTACATGCAAAGCTGGAACGCCGGGGTGTTGAACAAGGCGTAGTGGAACGTTTGCCTGGTGATGGACGCGACCTCGTCGTTGACCTGGTCGAAGCGTTCAAGCTCGTAGTCGCCGCGAACAAACGCCTTGACGGCCCGAATGGCGATCAGGTTTTCCTGCACGACCTGGTTGATCGTGTCCAGGGCGCTTTGCATGCGCGGATACTGGGGCGCGACTTTGGAAACGATCCACACCATGATGAGCGCGAGCACCGGGCAGACGAAAAAAAACACGAAGGCCAGCTCGGCGTTGATTAAAAACGACATGACCAGCCCGAGCACGAGCATGATCGGGCCGCGGGCCAGCGGCCGCAATCCGCTCGTGATGGCGTTTTGCACGACAGTGACATCGCTCGTCATCCTCGTCACGATGCCGCTTGTTTCAAAGCGATCCAGATTCGTGAACGAAAAACGCTGGATGCGCGCGAACTGCTTGTCGCGCAGCAGCTGGCCCAGCTTCGTGCTCGACTTGGCCGCAAAGCGCGCGTACAGCAAGCCGGTCGCCAGCGACAGCAAGGCGCACGCCAGCATTCCCAATCCCCGGGAAACAAAAACGCCCATGTCCTTGTTCACGACGCCCTGGTCGATGATGTCGGCCATCAGCAATGGAATCAGCACTTCGAAAAGCGTTTCGATTCCGACGAAAAAAACAGCCAGCGCGAAATATTTGTGAATCGCCTTCGATTCCCTGGCAAGCAGTCGGATGGCATTCATTCGATTCATCCTCTCTTTCTATTTCTTTTCCATTATACGCAAAAAAGAAGGCGGATGCCTTCTTGATCGTTGTAAACCATAGTTTAAAGCGATTTCTTCACGTCTTTGACCGCCTCGTCCGCCGCCTTGTCGACGGCCTTTTCGTTGGCTTTGGCGTCCTTGATCGTCTGGCGGGCCGCCTCGTCGATCGCGTGATCCTGCTCGCGCTTGTTTTGACGGGCCGCTTCTTTTTGATCGCGCATGACCGCGTCGACTTCGCGTCGCTCCTCCCGGTCGAGATCTTGCTCACGCGCCGATTTTTTCTGCGCTTTCACAAACGAGTCGACCAGATCCTTGTCGGTGTCGACTGCCGCTTTCGCGACGTCCTTTTCCGCTTTCGTCAAATCCTTCTCGTCTTTGAATTGTTCGCGCGCCTCTTTTTTGGCGTCGTCGCGAACGGCTTTCGCGTCTTTGACTGCGTCGTGCTTCATTTCGTCAAAATGAATTGGTGCGCCCGTGGCGGCCGCTCCTTCCACGCGGGCGCACCAGATGTCCAGCGCGGCGATCATCACATAGAAGATGAGCGTGAAGCAGATCGGCGCGTAGCTCGAGCTGATCACGTACGCGAAAATATCCATGAAACCATACGGCATGCCCTGGTAGTACGAAGCGAACGTTCCATACGCCTGGAATACCGTGAAACAAGTATAGATCAATGACAAGATCGTCACTACATACAAAAATATACGTAGATTTTTTTCTTTTTTCATTTGACTGATCCTCCTACTTTCAGTATTTTAAAATTTTGACGGCGCGAACGCAATAAAAAAGCTTCGCCCTTACGAGCGAAGCCATGGAAGATCCGGCCGGTTGTACGCGGAGAAAAGCGACTCGTCGATCCACTTGCCAAAAGAAATCAGCTTCAGACCCGCAAACGTCAGCCGCCCCTGGCTGCCGACCGCCACCCGATCGTACTTTTCCTCGTCGACTTGGAAACTGAGGATGCCCCTCTTCGTTTGAAACACCAATTTATAAATAGACCTGCCGCTGCCAAACGCTGTTCCCTTTTTCTTGTTGATCAAAAGCGCGTTGAGCGAATCCTGATTTTGAAACATTCCTACCAACATTCCTTTCTTTCTTATGTGTTTTTATTTTACACCGTTTTCTGTAAATTGTTTCATTTTTTTCTGAACTTTCCTGCAAAACGCCATGTTCTTCCACATAAAGCGCACTTCAGGAATTGCACAAATTGCGATTCCGCCTATAATTAGGAACGAATCGACAACGAAAGGAAGGGATTCATTTGAACAAATCGCAAGTCGTCATGACCGAAGGCGCCATCTGGAAAAAGATGCTGCTGTTCGCTCTCCCCATCTTTCTCGGACAGCTTTTCCAGCAGTTGTACAACACCGCGGACTCTTTGATCGTCGGCAATTTTCTTGGCTCGCACGCGCTGGCCGCCGTTTCCAGCTCAGGCAATTTGATCTTTTTAATGATTGGCTTTTTCAACGGCATGTCCCTGGGCGCGGGCGTCGTGATTTCCCGGCTGTATGGGGCCAGGCTGTACGAGCGCATGCAGGAAACGATTTACACGACCGTCGCCCTCTCGATCGGGATCGGGATCGCGCTGACGGCGCTTGGCACGTGGCTGTCCCCGCTGCTGCTGGCCTGGATGCAGACGCCCGCCGAAGTGCTGGCGGAATCCAATTTGTATTTCAGCATTTACTTTGCCGGCTCGCTCGGCTTGATTTTGTACAACTTTTTATCCGGCATCATGCGCGCGGTCGGCGACTCCACGACACCCCTTTATTTTTTGATCGTCTCCTCCGTGCTCAATGTCGTGCTGGACATCGTGTTCATCACCCGCTTTGGCATGGGCGTCGACGGCGCGGCGTACGCCACCATCATCGCCCAGTTCGTCTCGGCGTTTTTGTCGCTGCTCGTCATGCTGCGCAAAAACGTGCCTTACCACATTCGTCTGCTGAAAATCCGCTTCTACAAAGGATGCATGGGGGAAATTTTGACTTACGGCTTGCCGACCGGCGTGCAAAACTCGATTATCTCGATCGCCAACGTCGTCGTGCAGTCCAACATTAACGCGTTCGGCCCGATGGCGATGGCGGGCTGCGGCGCGTACTCGAAAGTGGAAGGATTCGCGTTTCTGCCCATCCTGTCGTTCAACATGGCCATCTCCACGTTCGTGTCGCAAAACATTGGCGCCAACCAGTTCGAGCGGGCCGACGCCGGCGCGAAATTCGGCATCCTCTGCTCGGTCGTTTGCGCCGAGCTCATCGGCTTGCTCATGGTGCTGGGCGCAAGGCCAATCATCGCCTTGTTCGATTCCAACCCCGCCGTTGTTGGCTTTGGCGCCGACCGCATTTTCTGCAATGCCTGGTTTTACTTTTTGCTCGCCTACTCGCACGCGGTGGCGGCGGTGCTGCGCGGTGGCGGCAAGCCGGTCGTGCCCATGTACGTCATGCTCGCCTGCTGGTGCGGGTTGCGCATCGGTTTTTTGATGGTGACCGGCGCCTTGTTCCACAACATCTGGTTCGTGTACTGGGTGTACCCGCTGACGTGGGCGGCCTCGTCGGTATGCTTTTTCTTTTCCTTCCGGTCCAAGACGTGGCTTTACGACCAAAATTTCGCCCGTTACGAAGAAGCGGAGGAAACCAGCTAACGGTTTCTTCCGCTTTTCCTTTATCCCGCGATCCAAATCGAATTGTTGAGCACGATGCTGCAGGCCATCATCGCGATCGCGACGACGCAAAGAATGAGCACCGCGCCTGCCAGCAGCGAGATAAACGTCATCAGCACGCTGCCAAATCGCCATTCATCCACACTCGTCTTTTCATTCGCTTCCATCTCTTCCACCTCGTTTGTTTTAAGCATAGCATTTCCGGCTGTTTCCTCTCGGAATCGGTGTTTGTAAACATGAAATGTGAGAAAACCCTAAAAACATCTTATGATTTTGTGATGAGCCATGGAAGCGTAGGATGCCTGCGGTAAAACGCCTCTTTGGAGTGGACTTTTTTTTCAAAACTTGAAAGAAAAGCCACAAACAGCCTAGCGCCCTTTCGATTCTTTTTTTGGTTTGGACAGCAGCTCTTTCAAATACGCTGTCGATTTAAGTTGATACGTTTTTGTTTTCATGGTCAAAGCATACCATCCAAATCGAAAGATTTTCGAAACAACCGCCTAAGATTGACGAAACGGTTTCCAAAGCGGAAAAATCGGCATAAAAAAAGCCGGAACCTGTCCGACGTTCTTTTCAAATGGTGAGGCCGATGCGACTTGAACGCACACGACCGAAGTCACTACCCCCTCAAAGTAGCGTGTCTGCCGATTCCACCACGGCCTCATTACTCTTAAGAGTATACCGATTGCGTTCCGGTTCGTCAAGAGAAGTTTTCGTTTTTTCGCGTTTTCTTTAGAGTGTCATTTGAATCCCAGTCAAAAATGCGATTAAATAGAAGTTGAACGCAAAGGAGATTATTATGACAACCCAAACAAAAAAAGACCTGTGCTGGTGTCTGCTGTGGTTCGTGCTCTTTTTCGCCCTCACTGCCGCGCTTTGCGTCGTTGACGTGCAGCCGGCAGGACCGCAAAACAGCCTGATTGGACTGGCAGCCATCAACACCGCTTTTCATACGTGGACGGGCCAGACCGGACTGCTGGACAAGCTGACCGACATTCCATTGTATCTCGCGTTTTTGGAATGCGCCTTTTTCGCCGGACTTGGACTCGTTCAGCTCATCCGCGGCAAAAGCCTGCGCAAAGTCGACCCTTCGATTTACGCGCTGGCCGCCATTTACGTTTTGATGGCCGTTTTGTACGTCGCTTTCGAGCACGTCGTCATCAACATGCGCCCGGTTTTGGAAAACGGGATTTTGGAGCCATCCTACCCTTCCTCGCACACGATGATGGTCGTCACGATTTACGGCACCGGTATCGTCGCCTTCCACACGCTGTTTCCCAAAAACAAAGCGCTCAGCTTCTGGATCCCGGTCGCCAGCTTCGCGCTGATCGCGTTTGCCGTATGCGGACGGCTGCTTTGCGGAGTGCACTGGCTGACGGACATCGCGGGCGGACTGCTGCTTGGCTGCGCGCTCGTCTGGCTGTACAAAGTTTTTGTGGATGTGTTTCATTAAACTTTCCCGATTTGAAATGCTATGATGGCATTAAACAAAAGGAGAGATTCCAATGAATACAAAACGCATCGCTGTTTTCGCGGTTTCGGCCCTCATGCTGGCCGGATGCAGCAGCGCCCCGGCCTCGACGTCGAAGCCCGGCACGGAAAACGCGAAACAGGAAACAAAAGCAGAGAAACAACAAATAAAAACAGAAAAACGGGAAGATATCCGTTCGGATGTTATTGACGGCATTTTATCCGATTTGGAAAAAGATGGCTTCAAAATCGAAAAGGATTTCGACAGCGACGGCATCACGAACGCCACCATCCACGAGGCCGAAAAAGGAAAAACCGATTACGAGTTTTTCATCTTCGCCAACGACGCCGACGCCAAAGCCGGAATCCAGACGCTCTACAACGACGAACTGGTCGACCAGGACACGGACGAGGGCTCGACTTTGACCTTCTCGGACGACCAGACCCAAATCGAGGACATCGACATGGAAGACCACGAAGTGACATTGTACGTGCTCAACGACAACGTCATCGTCAAAGGCACGGTTCCGCAAGACCAGTACGACGCGATGAAAGAGCAATTTATCACCTGGGGCTTCCTGTATGGCGAGCAAGTCACCAACGAGGATATTGAAAAAACCGAGAAAAACAATTAGCATTTGAAAAGAGTGTACGTCGTATGCTCTTTTTTCAAAAACGTGAAATCAAAAAAGAAAGAAGGTACTCCTATGGAAAAAACCCTTGTCGTCTATTTTGGCGGTCAAAACCCGAGCCAGTCCACCATGACCAAAGTCGCGAAGGAAATCGCGGAAATGACTGGCGCCGACCTATTTGAAATCAAACCGGTCCACCCTTACAGCAAGAAAGAGGAAGACTGCGTCAACGAGGCGCTGCGCGAGCTTGACTCCAACGCGCGTCCGGGCATCGTCGAGCCGCTGCCCGATCTGGCCGGCTACTCCACCGTCATCCTCGGCTTTCCAAACTGGTGCGGCACCGCGCCAATGCCCGTGTTCACATTTTTGGACGCCAAGCAAAAAAACGGCGAACTGGCCGGCAAGCGCGTCGTCCCGTTTGTCATTAACGCGGGCAGCGGGCCGCAAAACTGTATAACCGATTTGAAAGCCTCCTACCCTGAAGCCGCGCTTGACGAAGGATCCAGCTTCATTTCCGGCAAATACGATTCCGCGATCCCGCTCGCTCTGGAATGGGCGCAAACCATTATGTAAACGAAAGAACCAGGATACCATACCGGCATGTCCTGGTTCTTTTTCTTTTGATTCATGCGTCCGGCTCGACAAACCACGCCGGCGCCTTGTCCTTGTATTTTCGATAAACAAAAGACTCGTCGCCTTGCAAATTCAGCTGGTACATCCGAAAGACCACCGGAATGTTTTTCGGCTGCCATTGTTCTTCGTAAGAGTACTGGTAGCGCATCCCGGCTTTTTTCATCACCCCGCCGCTTCGCACTCGATACCCTGGCGCCAAAATTCCCGGTGAAGTCCATAGCCAAGATCGTACGGCTCTTCCTCCCCCACTTGAATATAGCCAATGGGCTTGTCGTCTTCCCGCAAACAAATCGCGTACGCCCGCGCATTCGAAGCGAATCGCTCTTCGTAAAACCGCACGGTTTCCGCCATCGTCCTGACCGGATACCACGGCAAAAACGTGTTGACTTCCTCGTCCTTCAAAATTTGAAACAGCGCCTCCATGTCCCGCGGCGTGAATTTTCTCAAAATCAGCCGTCCGGTTTGTAACGACGGCGCGCTCATTCGCGTTCCTTCACGATCCGCGCCACGCACTCGATACCCGTCGTATACGGAAACATGTCGACAGGCTGGATGATTTCGCAGCGATAGCCGCTTTGGGCCAGACGCTCCACATCGCGCCTGAGCGTCTTGGGATTGCACGAAATGTAAATGATCTTTTCGGGATCCAGCTTTTCGATGTGGCAGATGCCTTCCTCGCTCATGCCTTTGCGGGGCGGATCGACGACGAGCACATCGCACGCCCCGGCATACTCGCCAACGAACGCCGTGGCATCCTGACAAACATAGCGGCAGTTTTCCAACCCGTTCCACCGGACGTTTTCGTTGGCGTTTTCCACCGCCTCGGGCACGATCTCGACGCCCACCACTTCTTTGACGTGGCCGGCCATCGCCATGCCGATCGTGCCGGTTCCCGCGTACAACTCGACGCACGTTTCATCGCCTTGAAAGTCCGCCAGGTCGATCGCGGTTTGATACAACGCCTCCATCTGGGCGGGATCCACTTGAAAAAACGCCTTGAAATGCAGCTTGACCCGATTGCCCATACATCGTTCCTCGATCCAGTCGCGGCCATGCAGGACGGTGTACGTCTCGCCCAAAATCACGTTGTCGGCGCGCCGGTTCTCATTGAACACGACGCTTTGAATGGCCGGGAACCGCTCGACCATTCGAGCCGTCAAGTCGTCCAGACCGATGTTTTCACGACCGATCCACACAACTTGCGCCTCGCCGGTTTGGCTGGAAACCCGAATCATCACGTGCCGCAGCGCCTCGGCTTGCGCGATGGACAAGTGCGTCTTGATCCAGGCGAAAATCTCGTTGATCGGCCTGGACTGGATCCAGCATTGCGTCGTGTCGACGATCGTGTTGGATCGCGGGCGGTAAAACCCCATCTCGACTTGCCCGTTTTGGACGGAAACCGGAAACTGCGCTTTGTTGCGGTAAAAAAGCGGCTCTTTTGCCGGAAGGATCGGCCGCACGTCACCATCTTTGAACAAGTCGCGCATCCACTTGTTTTTGAAGCCGCACTGCGCCTCGTAGCGGACCGACTGCATCTGGCAGCCTCCGCATCGCTTCGCCACCGGGCAAACCGGATCGGTTCTCGCCTCGCTTTTTTTATGGAGCGCCACCACTTTGCCGATGGCGTATTTCGAGTACGTCTTTATGATCCGGATGTCGGCTTGCTCGCCCGGAAGAAAGTCATACACGTAGACGACTTGTCCGTCCACTTTGCATACGCCCGCGCCCAGATCCGTGAGCGACAGGCATTCCACGGTATATTGTTCATTCTTTTTCATAGCTCCATCGTAGCACAAACATCTTTTTCTTTCCCTTGTTTTTCTTTTTTGTTGCGTTTTCCCGGCAATTTCGCGCGATTCGCCGTACCATAAAACGCGAGGAGGAAAAACGATTGACTTTGAATATATAGCGCACTATAATTAAGCCTAGCACACTATATATTTCCTAGAAAGGAGCGCTTATGCCGCAAAACACCTATCCGCTCGGTTTTTTCTTTCGAAGCACGTCGCATAAAATTGAAAAAATCATGAATCGCAAACTGAAATCCATGGGCCTGACGAAATCGCAATGCGATGTCCTTTTCTTTCTTGCCAAAAACAAGGAAAACGACATCATTCAACGGGACATCGAAAACTATTTTCACATTTCCAATCCCACCGTCACAGGCATCCTGAATCGTTTGGAGCAAAAAGGCTACATCGTGCGGGAACAAAGCAAAAAAGACAAACGGATCCACCGCATCCGCTCCACGTTCGATGAAGAGGAACTGTGTGCTCAATTTACGAAACAGCGAGAATATGTGGATCAAATTCTCACCAAGGGGCTTTCCGACGAGGAAAAAGCCCAGCTGACGCTGCTTCTTGAAAAAGTCATGAACAACGTCATCGAGGAAGCAAAGGAGGAAAAAAATGATAAAGACCTTACTCTCCCATTTGAAAGAGTACAAAACTGACGCGATCAAGACGCCGATCTTCGTCGCCTTCGAAGTCATCTTCGACGTCCTGATTCCGTATCTTATGTCGCTGCTGGTCGACCAGGGCATCAACCAGCACGACATGAACAAAGTGTGGATGTACGGCGGACTCATGCTGCTGTGCGCGTTTCTGGCGTTGTGGGCCGGCGCCAAATCCGGAAAATACGCGGCCATCGCCTCGGCGGGCTTCGCGAAAAACCTGCGCGAAGCCGAATTCAGAAACATTCAAAATTTCGCGTTTTCCAATATTGACGAATATTCGACGGGCGGACTGATCACCCGGATGATGACGGATGTCACCAACGTGCAAAACTCGTTCCAGATGATCATCCGCGCCTGCGTCCGTTCCCCGCTCATGTTTCTTTTTTCCATGGGGATGGTGTTCTTTCTTTCGCCGGTCATCGGCTGCATCTTCCTTGTGATCGTCACCTTGCTCGTCATCGTTTTGTTTGGCATCATCTTCCTTGTCCGGCCGATTTTCGAGAAAATGTTCAAGAAATACGACAAGCTCAACGAGGACATTCAGGAAAACATCACCGGGATCCGCGCCGTCAAGTCGTTCGTGCGCGAGGATTATGAAATCAGCCGCTTCGACAAGGCGAGTCAGGATATTTACGTCATCAACAAAAAAGCCGAGAAACTGCTCGTGTGGAACTCGCCGGTCATGCAGTTTTCCATGTACGCCCTGACGCTGGGCATCTCGTGGTTTGGCGCCAGACAAATCGTCGGCGGCTCGATGGAAGTCGGCACGCTCATGTCGCTGTTCACGTACACGGCCAGCGTCCTCATGTCGCTCATGATGCTTTCGATGGTGTTCGTCATGGTGTCCATGTCGATTGCCAGCGCCAAGCGAATTACCGAAGTCATCACTCAGGTCAGCTATTTGGAGTCGCCAAAAGACGGCGTGCGCCACGTGGACAACGGCGATGTGCGCTTTGAGCACGTGTATTTCAACTACGCTGAAAACGACGAGAACGAATACGTTCTCGACGACATCAACCTGACGATTCCGTCCGGTTCGACATTTGGCATTTTGGGCGCGACCGGCTCGGCGAAGTCCTCGCTTGTCCAGCTCATTCCCCGGTTGTACGACACGACGAAGGGAAGCGTGAAAGTGGGCGGCGTCAACGTGCACGACTACGATTTGAAAACGCTGCGCGACAACGTCGGCATGGTGCTTCAGAAAAACGTGCTGTTCTCGGGGACGATTCTCGACAACATGCGCTGGGGCGACCCGGACGCGACCGAGGCGCAAATCGAGGAAGCGTGCCGGCTCGCGCAAGCCAGCGAATTCATCGAGCGCATGCCGGACAAATACCATACGTACATCACCCAAGGCGGAACGAACGTGTCCGGCGGCCAGCGCCAGCGTCTTTGTATCGCGCGCGCGCTGCTGAAAAAGCCGAAAATCCTCATTTTGGACGACTCGACCAGCGCGGTCGACACCCGCACCGACACGCTGATCCGGCAGGCGTTTCTGGAAAAAATTCCCGACACGACGCGGATCATCATTTCCCAGCGCATCAGCTCCATTCAGGACGCGGATCAAATCCTCGTTTTGCACGATGGAAAGATCGCGGGTCTGGGCACGCATGCGCAGCTGTTGAAAACCAACGAGATTTACCGCCAGACGTACGAGGCCCAGCAGAAAGGAGAGGACGAACAATGATTGGAAACAACTTAAATGGATTGAAACGCGTCATGAAGGAAACGATTCGCCGCTACAAGGTCCAATGCCTGATCGTCTTCCTGCTTATTCTCGTTTCGGCGATCGCCAACGTGTATGGCAGCGTCTTTTTGCAGACGCTCATCGACGACTACATCACGCCGCTGACCATCATGAGCGAGCCGGATTTCGGCCCGCTGGCGAAAGCCATCTTGTATTTGGCTTGCATTTACGGCTTGGGCATCGTGTCCACGTACACGTGGAACCGGCTGATGATCAACATTTCGCTTGGCACGCTCAACGACACCCGCGAGTCGTTGTTCAAGCACATGGAATCGCTGCCCATCGCCTACTTTGACACCCACGCCCACGGCGATATCATGTCGGTGTACACCAACGATACCGACACGCTGCGCCAGCTCATTTCGCAAAGTCTGCCGCAAATGATCTCGTCGCTGTCGATGATGGTGTTCGTCCTCATTTCCATGCTCATGCTCAGCGCCCCGCTGACGCTGATCACGATTTTCATGGGCGCCGTCATGATTTTCACAAGCCGCTTCATCACCCGCCGCTCGGGCAAGTATTTCCGCGAGCAGCAAATGACGCTGGGAGAAGTGAACGGCTTCATCGAGGAAATGATGGAAGGCAGCAAAGTCATCAAGGTGTTCACCCACGAACAGCAGTCGATCGCCGACTTTGAAAAAGTCAACGACAAGCTGTGCAAGGCGAGCACCGAAGCGAACAAGTTCGCCAACATCCTCATGCCGATCGTCATGAACCTGGGCTACGTTTCCTACGTGCTCACGGCCTTTATCGGCGCGTGGTTCGCACTGCACGGCATGTTTGGCATGACGATTGGTACGATCGCCTCGTTCCTGCTGCTCAACCGGCAGTTCACGAACCCGATCGGGCAAATCTCGCAGCAAATCAACGCCGTCATCATGGCGGGCGCCGGCGCCAACCGGGTGTACGCCATTCTCGACGCGCCAAGCGAAGAGGACCATGGCGTCGTGACGCTCGTCAACGTCCGCGACGAAAACGGACACTGGGTCGAATGCGTGGAAAGCACCGGCCACTGGTGCTGGCGGCATCCGCGTCCCAACGGCCACGTGGAGCTCGTCGAGCTCAAAGGCGATGTGCGCTTTGAAGACGTGACGTTTGGCTACACGCCAAAGAAAGTCATCCTGCATGACATTTCGCTGTTCGCCAAGCCGGGACAAAAGATCGCCTTTGTCGGCGCGACGGGCGCGGGCAAGACGACGATCACGAATTTGATCAACCGCTTTTACGACATTCAAAAAGGCTCGATCACGTACGACGGCATCGACATCAAGCTGATCAAGAAGCCGGATTTGCGCCGGTCGCTTGGCATCGTGCTCCAGGATACGAATTTGTTTTCCGGCACGATCATGGAAAACATCCGGTTCGGCAAGCTGGACGCGACGGACGAGGAATGCGTCGCGGCCGCCAAACTCGCCAACGCGGACGAGTTCATCCGCCATCTCGAGCATGGCTACAACACGGTCATTTCCGGTTCGGGCGAGTCGCTTTCGCAAGGCCAGCGCCAGCTGATCGCCATCGCCAGGGCGGCTGTCGCCAACCCGCCGGTGCTCATCCTCGACGAGGCGACGTCCTCGATTGACACGCGCACCGAGCGCATCGTGCAGGAAGGCATGGACAAGCTCATGAGCGGCCGGACGGTGTTCGTCATCGCGCACCGCTTGTCGACGATCCAAAACTCGAACGCCATCATGGTGCTCGACCAGGGCCGGATCATCGAGCGAGGCGACCACGACGACCTGATCAAGCAAAAAGGCACGTACTACCAGCTGTATACGGGCGCGTTCGAGCTCGACTAACCCAAGAGTCCCGGTTTTTCCGGGACTTTTTTCATGTTTAGGAAATCTTTAGAAAATCCTGTCGTTTCTGCTTAGAAAGTTTTCGTATAGTACGTCCATAAGGAGAGCGCCCTTCGCGCAACATTCATTTCGCTCTCCTTTGATTGAGGTGATAACGATGGAAATGATAAAATGGATTGGAATCGGACTTGGAATCTTGTGGGTTTGCGCCGGATTCCTTCTGCATCCGATGCAGGAAAGCGAGGAGGAGAATATATGGAACATACAATATTAGTCGTGGAGGACGACCAGGGCATCCGCGAGGCGATTGGCATTTATATGGAAAACCAGGGCTATGAAGTCGTGCTGGCGGAAAACGGAGCCGACGGACTGGAAAAAATGAAAACGCATCCCATCCATCTGGCAATCGTGGATATCATGATGCCGGTCATGGACGGCATTCAAATGGTTGTGCAGGCGCGCAAGACGTACGACTTTCCCGTCATCTTTTTGAGCGCGAAAAGCGAGGACATGGATAAAATCAACGGCTTGATGATTGGCGCCGACGACTATATCACCAAACCGTTCGCGAGCATGGAGCTCATTGCCAGAGTACGCGCCCAGCTGCGTCGCTACGAGCAAATTCTCGCCTTGCAGTCGGGTGGCGCCTCCGAGGGGGACGCGCTCGTCATTGGCGACCTGGAGCTGAATCCGCTGACCAAGGAAGTGTCCGCGCATGGGGCGCCAGTGCACTTGACGCCCAAGGAGTTCGCGATTCTCGAGTTGCTTATGCGCCATCCTAACCAGGTGTTTTCGGCCCAGCAGATTTACGAGCTCATCTGGCAGGAGGAGGCGATCACGACCGACACGATTACGGTACACATCCGCAAGCTGCGGGAAAAGATCGAGCTGGACACGAAAAAGCCGATGTACATTCAGGTTGTGTGGGGGGTCGGCTACAAGCTTAGAAAGGATTGACGGATGAAAAAAAACAAGATTTTCTTTACGATCGCCTGCATTTTGACACTTGGTTTCGCCACGATCGCGACGTACGCCATCGGCCAGGGGCGTACGCTGCCTTCCACGCTGACGCACTGGGGCGAGCAAAGCCTGAACGAGGACATCGAGGCGATGGCGCTCTCCTATGCCAGGGAGCTGGATCCCGACTACGAAATCATCACGTTCGAGGACAACGCTCCGACCGAGCTTCGCAACATGGTCGAGCAGGCAGTCGAGGGGCTTGTGCTGGAATCGCGCCATCTTCTGGAGGACGATTCGAACTTTCAATTCAAGGCTTCCTACAAAAAAGAGAGCGCCGGCAATTTGGATGGCGACGCGCTGAAAAACGCCCGGCAGGCGACGAAGGTCGAAACGCTCGAACAGCAAATCATGAATCATTTGGGCTGGGACTATGGCAGCGAGCAGGTTGGCTACACGATCAATCCGCTGCCGGCCGGCTTCACGTTCGAATACACGCTCAAGGATCCGCTCGTCAACGATGGCGGATACGTGGCCTCGTTTATCGACTACGACTCGTACATGATGCCTTGCATCCTGCTTGCGGCTTGCGTGCCGCTCGCCCTGATTGGCTTGTTTGTGCTGTTGTTTCCATACAAGGACGAAAAGGAGGCGCCGCTCGTTCGCAAGACGCTGCAATGGAAGCTCGAGCCTTCCATCCTCTTTTACGGCACGTTGTTCACGTTTTTGTTCATGGGCGTGATCTTGTTGTCGCAAGCCTCTTTGATGGACGGCAAAAGCCTGCTGTTTGACGGCTTGCTTCAGGGCAACATTTACAAGGCGCTGTACACGCTGCTTTGGTTTGTGTGGTCGCTCGTTTACGGCTCCTACTTTTTGGTTCTTGTGTATTTGAAGCGCATCTTTTGCGAGGGAATCGGCCGCTTCATCCAGCGCGACACGTGGCTGTTTGGGATCATCCACTGGGTGCAAGGAAAAACGGACGCGCTTTTCGCCCTCGATCTTGGACGGCACAATTTGGATAAAATCGTCATCGCGATGGTCGCTTCCCTTGTCGTCGTTTCGATTTTATTCGCGATCGCGCCATTGGGCTGGATCGTGGCGATGCTGCTCATGACGTATGGCTTTATCAAGTTTTTTCAATACTACAAGCGCATCAAGGCGGATTACGAAAAGACGCTGGCGGCGACGCGGCAAATCGCGGCCGGCGACTTCGACAAGGTGCTGCCGTATCCGGTCGGTCCGTTCCAGTCCATCTACAATACCTTGCTGCAAGTCAAAAGCGGCTTCGAGATCGCGCTGAAGGAAGGCATCCAGTCGCAAAATATGAAAACCGAGCTCATTTCCAACGTGTCGCACGACTTGAAGACGCCGCTGACGGGCATCAAGACGTACGTCGAGCTGCTGGAAACGACGGACGACCCGCAAAAGCTCAAGGAATACGGTCAAAAAATCGAGGGCTACACGAACCGGCTCGACCAGCTTGTCGTCGACTTGTTCGACGTGTCCAAGGCGAACTCGGGCAATATCCAGCTGGAACGCCAGCCCGTCGATCTGGTGGAACTCATCGGCCAGGTGCAGCCGAGCATTTGGATGAATGGGAAAAGAAAGACTTGCAAGTCGTCTACAAGCACCCGGATCATCCGGTGACGCTCCTGCTGGATCCAAACAAATCCATGCGCGTCTTCGAAAACCTCATTGGCAACATTTCCAAATACGCCATGGACAACACCCGCGTGTTCATCGACGTGAAAGAGGAAGCGGACACTGTCACGATCACGTACCGCAACATTTCGAGCCAGCCGCTCGACTTCGATCCGGACGAAATCGTCGAACGTTTCGTGCGTGGCGACAAGTCGCGGCATGAAATCGGCAGCGGTCTTGGTCTTGCGATCGTGAAAAGCTTTACCGAGATCCAAAACGGCGAGTTCAAGATCGACATCGATGGCGATTTGTTCAAGGCGATCGTCACATTTAAAAAATAATTTTATCGAAGGTGCCGGAAACGGCATCTTCTTTTTCGCTTTCTACAAAACAAAAAAAAGAAGGCACATGTCCTTCCTTTCCGCTATCGGGATTTCTTTTTAGACAACCCTTCAAGCTCTTCCAAAGAGCAGTCAAACACGCTGGCGATCGTTGTTTTGTCGACGCCGGCCGCTAAGAGCTGCTTCATCTTTTGGATATTTTGGCGTTCCATTTTCTTTTGTTGCTTCTCCATCTTCTTTTGGATCCGCTCTATTTTCCGCTCGTCGATAAGTCTTTGCTTCTCCATCCCCTGTTCCAGGATCCCCTGACTTAAATTGCACATCTCGCTGACCTCCTTTTCCATCTTCTCGCTCATGGGTATGTGAAATTCCTCTTCCAGCACCTGCCGTTTCTTCGGTTCCTTTACCTTGTTGGACAACAGCGTGTGCAGCAGCTTGTAGATTCCATCGTATTTTTCCGATCCCGGATCCCCAAGCCACAACATGATCCCCGTCATCAAGTCGTAATCCGACTTCTTCAGCTTCACGTTGCCCGCCACTTGTTTTTCCGTCATCTCGTACACGTTCATCGAATTGGCGCGGCTCTTTGGCGCGTCCATGCAGATCCAGATCGAATACACCTTTTGCAGGTTTCCGTAGTCGTCATGGGTGAATTCCACCCCATGCTGACTGGACGCCAGTCTGGCTAAATGGTACATCATCCTCGATACGAGCAGGTACTTTTCATTCTCCTTGTTTTGCGCTTCCACATTGATCAGCAAAAGCATCCTTCCTTGGCCTTTGGGAAGCAGGGCTCGAAAGAAGATATCGTAGCGTATCGTTCCCACATACAGATCCGTATCCTCGGTATTATCTCCATGAATGCGTGGTCCCTGCACCGGCACCACCGACACTTCCACGCCTTCGATGTATTTGTGCATGATGTCGTCGATCTTTTTGTCCTTGTATTCGGGCACGCATTCCTTCAGAATCCAGGCGAGAATGATCTTTTCGGACAGCAGGCGTTTGCACGCCGCGTCGTATTGCGACTGGTTTTCCGTGTTGTGGACAGCCTGCGCGATCGAGGTGTCCTGCCGCTTACATTGTAGCACAGCATAGGGTGGAGTTTCGGGTTTTTGTTCCGGTCCAAATGGATACGCCATCGTTGTTTGCTCCTTTCTGATCGTTTGTCTTTCTTGTGTATGGCACCGTTTTTCCTCCTTCCCAATGAATGTTTTATATACGACAAAACGAGAGAAAACCGGACAATATTTTAAAAAAAGTTAAAAAAGCGCAAAAAAGGAAGGGCTCCCGGCGTTCATCCAGCATTTGTCCTTCCTTTTTTCGCATTATTTTCTCATTCCAGCAAATCGACCCGGCCAAAACATGTGATCTTTCGATCTTCGTCGATCAGAATGCCACCATCCTCGTACATCGCGTACACCGGCTTGCCGGTTTCCTGCCGCACCTTTTCGATATATCCGTTTTGATGCGCGTTGTTGGCGTAGTGCACCTCGATGTCAAAACCATTCACATATCCCAAACCGGTTTGATACGAAAAATCAGGATAGTCCGCATCGGGCGTGATGTGGTAGCGGTCCAGCTGCATCATCGCCCCGGCGCTGTACCCGATCACGACGCCCGAAAAGCGCTTCAGCGCTTTTTTCAATCCTTTTTCCTTGATTCGCTTCATCGCAAGATCAGGCGCGCCGCCCGTCAGCATGAGCACGTCGGCCTGTTCGATTTTCCGGCGCATGTCCTCGGTCGAATCCGAAAAATAGCGAATCCACGAAATGTCCTCGTCGCGGATGCCGTAGCGAAAAAACACGTCGTGGTTGCTGCGGTACCAAATGCCCTGTCCCGGAGCGAACTGCCGGTTCCAGTCGGCCCCGGTTTTCGTGTCGTCAAAAAACGACAGCGCCACGACGCACACTTTCATGCCCGGCTTGAGCGCCTTCTTCAAAACCGGCACGCACCATTTCTCGTCGATCATGCTCGTGTTCATCAAGATGTTGATCATGTTTGATTTTCTCCTTTCAAAAAAAGAACACCTCGTCGAAGTGTTCCTCTGTGTTTTACTGCCGCACGATCTGGTTGACAAGATCCTGGTCTTTTGGCTGCGTCAGGTAGTCGGTCACCCGGTTGCCCGCGCCTGTCTTCGTCACCTTGATGTAAATCTGGCTTTCCTGCGGATGGGCCTCGTCCACCAAATAGTTGTAGCCATCCACTTCCAAATCGTACATTTTTCCGTTCTCGTTGTTTGTGAAGTACGTTTCGATTGGCAAAATCGCGGCCACGCGGTTGTACGCCTCGTCCACGATCGCGTTGATTTGATCCTGGCTCGCGTCGTCCATGACGTTGAGATGGACGCGCAACGTCGCCGACTTCAAGTTGACCGTCACGCCTTCCACGCCTCCGATTTCGCTCAGGCTCGCCTGAAGCTGGTCGAGCTGGTCCTGCGTGATCTTCGGGTCGATGTCCCCTTTTTGGAACCGGTTGCCCACGACCGGCTGGTTTTGCTGCTCCATGCTCGTAATGAGCACGTACCCGACCAGCACGCACGGAATCGCGATAATGATCAACGTCAGCCACACCAGCTTATGCCCTTGCTTCACCTTCTGCTTCGACGGCGTTTTCTTTTTCAGTTGGAATTTTTTTAAATCCGGCATCTTTCTCTCCTATCGTTTGGCGAGCTCTTCACGAATCAGCTCGTTCGTTCGCTTCGGATTCGCCTGTCCTTTCGACGCTTTCATCACTTGCCCGACAAGGAAGCCAATCGCCCGGTCCTTGCCGTTTTTATAATCCTCGATGGATTGCGGGTTGGCATCCAGCACCGAATTGACGAGCGCCAAAATCGCGCCGTCGTCCGACACCTGCTTCATGCCCTTTTCCTCGACGACTTGTTTTGGATCCTTGCCCAGCATCACTTCCTCGAACACGACCTTGCCTTGCTTGCCGCTGATCTCGCCCTTGGAAATCAAGTCGATCAGCGTAGCGAGCGCCTGCGGCTCGACTTCGATCGTTTCGAAATTTTTCGCGTTTTTGTTCAGCCACGCCGACATGTCGCCAATGATCCAGTTGGCAGCCTTCTTCGTTTCCTTCGTCTGCTTCGCGACCGCCTCGAAGTAGTCGGCCATCGCCCGGTCCGCCACGAGCACGCCAGCGTCGTAGTCGTTCAATCCATAGTCGCGCATGAACCGCTCGATTCGCGCGTCCGGCAGCTCCTCCAAATGGTCCTGGATGTTTTGGATCCACGCCGCGTCCAGCTGAATCGGGAAAATGTTCGGTTCCGGGAAGTATTTGTAGTCGACGTTGCCTTCTTTTTTCCGCATCAGGATCGTCGTCTTCTGCGCCTCGTCAAAACGACGCGTCGCCTGCTCCACCGCTTCGCCACTGTCCAGCAGCGCCGACTGCCGCTCGATTTCCGCCTGCACCGCCTTTTGCACGTTGGCGATCGAGTTCAGATTTTTGATCTCCACCTTCGTTCCCAGCGTGTTTTCATCGGCGCTTAGGGAAATGTTCACATCGCAGCGCATGCTTCCCTCTTCCATTTTCACATCCGACACGTTGAGATAAAAGAGGTTTTTGCGCAGCGTTTCCACATAGGCCGCCGCCTCCTTGGCCGAATGCATATCCGGCCGCGACACGATTTCAATCAATGGCGTTCCCGCCCGGTTGAAGTCGATATACGTTCCCGTTTCCTTGTGGAACTGCTTGGCGGTGTCCTCTTCCATATGAATGCGCTCGATCCCGATTTTTTTCTTTTCGCCATCCACGTCGATTTCCACGTAGCCGTCTTTTCCAATCGGGAAAAACTGCTGGGTGATTTGATAGCCCTTTGGCAAATCGGAATAGTAGTAGTTTTTGCGGTCGAAACGCACAAGCGGGTCGATCACGCAGTGCATGCCCGTGCACGCCTTGATCGCCAGCTCGATCGCGTGCTTGTTGACACAAGGCAGCGTTCCCGGATGGCCCAGGTCGATTTCGTTGACGCATGTGTTGGCCACCTCGCCAAACGACGTCGGCGCGCTGGAGAACATCTTCGTTTTCGTTTTCAATTCACAATGGATCTCGATTCCGATCGTTACAAAATAGTTGCTCATGCTCTACCCCTCTTTCACCTGATTGGCCAGTCCGGTCAGCTCTTCGATGCCCTGCGCCAAGTCGAACATCGTCTGCTCTTCAAACGGCTTGCACGCCAGCAGCACGCCAAACGGCATGCCATCCTCTTTGCCAAGCGGCAGCGTCATCGAAGGATAGCCGGAAAAGTTGCCTAGCTGCATATGCTCTTCCGCGAAAGACGAAGCGCCAAAACGCAAGTCCGCGCTCTCCTCGATGTGCGGCGCGATCGTCGGCGCCGCGATCGAAAGGACGCCATCCACGCCATCGAACATCTTCGCGTACGCGTCCACCAGCAGACGGCGGATTTTTTGCGCCTTGCGAAACAGCCGGTCCTGGTTTTCCTCAAACAAGGAATACGAGCCGATCACGAACCGCGCCCGGACATAGCTGGAAAATCCTTCGGTCCGCGAACGCGTCATCACATCTTCCACCGAGTCGCCATCCACGCGTCGTCCAAATCGGATGCCATCCAAATTGGAGTGGTTCGCGGTCGCTTCCGCGTTGGCGATCGTCCGGTAAACCGGCGCGATCAGCTCCATATACTCGCGCGGCATTTCGCGCTCCACCAACGTCGCGCCGGCCGCCTTGAGTTTTTCCTCGAGCGCCGCGAACGCCGAGCGGATCGTTTCGTCCTGCACCTCGTCGTTGACCGTCTTGAAAATCGCGATCGTCTTTCCGCTCAAGTCGCCATTCAGCGCCTCGCTGTACGCGCCCACCGGCTCGTTGGACGACGTCATGTCGTGGTCGTCCCGGCCCGCCAGCACTTCAAGCGCCAGCGCCGCGTCTTTGACGTTCGTCGTGAAATAGCCCACGTGATCCAGCGAGCTGGCGTAAGGAATGATGCCATAGCGGGAAATGCGGCCATACGTTGGCTTGACGCCCACGACCCCGTTGTAGGCGGCCGGCTTGCGAATCGAGTCGCCCGTATCGGTTCCGATCGAAAGCGGCACCAGATCGGCCGCCACGACCACGACGCTTCCGCCCGAGCTTCCGCCCGAGATCCGGGACGGATCGTATGGATTGTGCACGGCGCCTGTGAGCGCGTTTTTGTTCGTTCCGCCCATGCCCAGCTCATCCATGCTCGCTTTAGCCACGATGACGGCGCCCGCGTCTTTGAGCTTTTTCACGATCGTCGCGTCGTAAACAGGGACATAGTTTTCCAAAATCCGGCTCGAGGCCGTCGTGACATGATCCTTCGTGTTGATGTTGTCTTTGAGCACGACGTTCACGCCGGCCAGCTTTCCGGTTTCGCTTTCCGGTTTTGGATCGTCGTAAAAGGAAACGACGGCGTTGAGCACCGGCTGGCTCGCTTTCATGCGCGCGATCGTTTCGCTCGCGCTGCGTTGTTCATTGATCTTCATCCTACTTTACCACCTTCGGAACATGGACATGTCCCATTCTGACATCTTTCGCGTTTTTCAGCGCGTCTTTCTGGTCGAGCACTTTCTCGACGACATCCTCACGCACGTAGACAGTCGGCGTCTCGAATGGGTACACCATCGCCTCCACGCCTGCCGTGTCGATCGAATCAAACAGCTCCACCTGCTGTTCCAGGGCGATGAAATCCTTTTTCAACGCCTCGATTTCCTCGTCGCTAAGATCGAATTTCAAATCGTTCGCGAGTTTTTTAAAATATTCGTTGCTGAATTTTTCCATTGTTTCTCCTTTTATATCGCCGTTGTGATGAGCACGTTCGTCGAGTCCTTGGCCCGCCGCATGAGGGCGTAGACATCGTCGTCGTTTTTGACCGTAACCACATACGCGCACTCCGTATCGGTAAACAAATTCATCTTTTCCTTGGCCTCCTGCGTGATGGCCATGACTTCGGCCAGCGTCTTGCCGTGGGCCGTCACCGTCAGCGACAGCTTTTGCGTCACGCCCTTGTTCAGCTTGGCCTCGCCCGTCACGTACGTGGCGTCGGGCAGGACATTGAGCAGCGCGTTTTTAAATTCCGTAAAATCGGCCGCCATTTCCGGGTCGAGTTCGGTGAATTTCGCGCTTGGCACCGTCGCCTGCGTCTGGTCGAGGTTGTGGAACGTGCTGTTCGTTCCATCGAAGTAGCCATCGTACACATAGCCACCCGGCGAAGACGTGAGCGGATCGGAATCGAGCTCGTAGGCCGCCACGAAAATCGGCACGTTGACGGTCACCTCGTTAAAGCGCTCGCGCATGTACGTGACAAGCTTGCTGAACGTGACATTCAAATAGTTTTCCATCTTCTCGGGCGTGATCTCGTAGTCCTGGTTGTTGTAGTTGATCTTGTCGTTGACGATCAAACCTAGCGAAATTCCCGCCAGGCGGTCGTTGGCGTACCAGTCCAGCTCGTAAATATCCACGAGGATGATCCCGCCCTGCACGACGCCGTTGCCGGTGTCGAACTCCTCGTTGGCGTTGGGATTCAAGCCGTTCGGATTGCCGTCGCGCAGCGTCCCAAGCAAGCCGCGCGAGCCATCCGTGGCGTCCAGCTCGTCATAGTCCAAAAACGTGTGGGAGCGGAAGGCGACGTCGTTGGGCGAGAAATACTGCCTGGACAAGTCCATCAGCCCTTCCTCCATTTGCATGCGCACATCCATATCCGAAATCAGGGAAACGTGCTTGACGCGCGTGTCGTTTTCCTGAAACGGCAGCGCCGCCGTGTAGTCGCCCGACGTCAAATACGACGCGTCGCGCGTGTTGGCGATGTCGCAGCCCGTCAGACAAAGACAAGCCAGCGCGGCCAGCGGCCAGCGTTTACGCTTTCGCATTGTCCACCTCCTGTTCGAATTGCTCCTCGCTCATTTGCGGCACCCCGAGCGCCTGCGCCTTGGCCAGCTTGCTGCCGGCGTCCTCGCCGTAAATAACATAGTCCGTCTTTTTCGAAACGGAACCCGCGACGTTGGCGCCAAGCGATTCGAGAATCTTTTTCGCTTCGTTGCGTGCCATCTTGAGCCTGCCGGTCAGCACCACCGTTTTTCCTGTGAAAACCGACTCTTTTTTCTCGGCGCGCTCCTGCGTCATGTTCACGCCTTCCCGCTTCAAAAACTCGATCAGCTCGACGTTTTCCTGCTCCGAGAAGTAGGCGCGGATGCTTTGCGCGGTGACGCCGCCAATAAACTTGACCGCGGCCAGCTCGTCTTCGCTGGCGGCGCGAATGGCGTCCATGCTGCCAAAGTGCTCCGCCAAAATCGCGGCCCCCTTCTTGCCGACCAGCCGGATGCCTAATCCAAAAAGCAAGTTGGCGAGAGGCCTTTTTTTGGATGCCTCGATGTGCTCCAGCAGCTTGTCGACGCCTTTTTGCGAATACCCCTTCTTTTCCAGCAGCTCTTCGCGGCGGCGATGCAGGCGGTAAATGTCCTCGATCGAGTTCAGGAAATGCCACTCGTGCAGCTGTTCGATCTTTTTGTCTCCGAGCGAGTCGATGTCCATAGCGTCGCGCGAGGCGAAATGGATCATGCTTTCGACGATACGGGCCGGGCAGTCCGGATTGATGCAAAAATGCTCGGCCTCCCCTTCGAGCCGGACAAGCTTGCTGCCGCACACCGGACAGTCAGTTGGATACTGGTAGGGGATCTGGGTGTCGTCACGGCGCTCGGGCACGCTTTTGACGACTTCCGGAATGATTTCACCCGCTTTGCGGATGACGACGATGTCATTGATTCGCAAGTCTTTGGACTTGATCATGTCCTCGTTGTGCAGCGTCGCTTTGGAAACGAGCGTGCCCGCCACGCGGACTGGTTCCAAAACGGCGTTGGGCGTGATCCGGCCGGTCCGGCCCACGCTGACGAAAATGTCCAGAAGTCGGGTTTGCACTTCTTCGGCCGGAAACTTGTACGCCGTCGCGTAGCGGGGCGCCTTGGCGGTAATGCCCATGCGCTGCTGGTCCTCGAGGTCGTTGAGCTTGATGACCATGCCGTCGATTTCGTACGGAAGCTCGCCGCGCTGCCGGCCGATTTCCTCGATGAAATCGTAAATCTCGTCGGCGGTTTTGCACACCTTGCGAATCGGATTGACGCGAAAGCCCATGTCTTTCATCGCGTCCAGCGCCGCTTCCTGCGTGCGCAAGCCAAAATCGCGGGCGTTTTGAAAATAGTACCAGTACGCGTCGAGTTTTCGATGCAGGCAAACCGTCGAATCCAAATTGCGGATCGAGCCGGCGGCCGCGTTGCGCGGATTGGCGAACAGCGGCAAATGAAGCGTCGCCTGCAGCGTGTTGAGGTTTTCAAAGCTCTTTTTCGGCATATACACTTCGCCGCGCACCTCGACGCGTTCCCTGGTGTCGATGTACATCGGAATGCTGGCGATGGTGCGCACGTTGTTGGAGACATCCTCTCCCGTCACGCCGTCCCCGCGCGTCACGGCGCGCACGAAGCGGCCGTTTTCGTATTCTAGCGACATGGCCAGTCCGTCGTACTTGCATTCGACGACAAATTCGGGGTCCTTCGCCTCCTTGGCGACGCGGTTGACGAATTCTTCGATTTCCTCTTTGTTGAAGACGTTGCCCAAAGAAAGCATGCGCTGGGCGTGGACGACTTTTTCAAACCCTTCCATGACCTGGCCGATAATGCGGCGGCTTGGCGAGTTGGGATCGTCCAGTTCCGGATGCTTTTCCTCCAAAGCGATGAGCTCCTGCATCAGGCGGTCGTATTCCTGGTCGCTGACGCTGGGCGCGTCGTTGTCGTAATATTCTATGGCGTATTTTTCCAGCAGCTTTCGCAGCTGTTCGATTCGTTGTTGTTCTGTCAGTTGTGTCCTCATTGTATTTCCACCTTGAACCTTAATTATACCACTAACGGGCCGGTTCCATCATGCTTTATGGATCGAGGGATGCGACAAGTCGATTTTTTTGATGCCGAATTTGTGGCCAAACGCCACTTTGCCAACCGTCCCGTCGATGTCGACGACAACGCCCTGGCCGTACTTGTCGTGGTCGACCACATCGCCCCGGCGGTATTTGCCGGCCGCTTTTTTATTTTTGGAAGACGGCGCGGCAACCGGCGCGCTTTGCCTGGCGTACGGCAGCTCCATCAAAAACCTCGATGGCGTTTTGAAGGTTTGAAGCACGTAGCTGAATCCGTTGCTCCATGTGACGACCAGGCTTTTTTTCGCGCGGGTCATCGCGACGTACAACAGCCGCCGCTCCTCCTCCAAAGCCCGTTTTCCTCCCTCGTCCAGCGAATGGCCGCTAGGAAAGATGCCGTCGTTGAGATCAACGACGAACACGACCGGAAACTCCAGCCCTTTGGAGGCGTGGACGGTCATCATCGTCACCCGCCTTCACCGGCGCCTTCCTGCTCTTTGTCGGTAAAGAGCGCGATATCCTGCAAATACTGTTCGAGCGTCGTGTTCGGATCGGCTTTGAGGGCGTCGGCGATATCGGAACGAAGCTCCATGATGTTTTCGAGCCGGTCTTCCTCTTTGGTCCCTTCTAGCATCGCTTTGTAGCCGCTGTTTTCCAGCAGCGCGTCAAACATCGCCAGTAGCCCGGACGCGTGCCGTATGGCTTTCAAGTCCTCGATCATGTCGTAAAACTTGACGAGCTTGGCGGTCGTCGATTTGGCGAACCCTTCCGGATGCGAGAGGACGTCGTACAAATTCAAATGCTCGGCCGACGCCTGCGCCCGGATTTTGTCGAGCGTCTTTTCCCCAATGCTTCGTTTGGGCACGTTGATGACCCGCGTCACGGCCAGATCGAGCGCGAAGCGGTCCGGATCGTCCTCGTCAACATCCGTGCAAAGCCGCAAATACGACAAGATGTCCTTGATTTCCTGCCGCTCGTAAAAGCGGATGCCGCCATAAATGCGGTACGGAAGGCCAATCGAGCGAAACGCCTTTTCAAAAGCGCGCGACAAGTAGTTGGAGCGATACAGGATGGCGATGTCGTTGTAGGCGACGCCCTGCTTGTGGAATTCCTGGATCTTGCGGGCGACAAACAACGGCTCCTCGCTGTCTTCGATTGCCTCGTGGTACACGATGGGCTCGTCCTCCTCGCGGCTGGTGAACAGCTCCTTTTCGATGCGGTCCATGTTGTTGGCGATCAGCTGGTTGCTCGCCTCCAAAATGGAGCGGGTCGAACGGTAGTTCTCGTTAAGAATAATGGTGCGGCAAGGAACGAAATCCTGGTCGAAGCGCAAAATGATATCCACGCTGGCGCCCCGCCACGTGTAAATCGTCTGGTCGGGGTCGCCGACGACGCACACCCGGGTCGCGGGCGCGCAAAGCTGCCGGATGATGGAATACTGGATCGGATCGACGTCCTGGAACTCGTCGACGTGAATGTACTCCAGCCGGTTTTGCCATTTGTCGCGGATTGCCGGCTCCGTTTTGAGCAGGCGGTCTGTTTCCCGGAGCAAGTCGTCAAAATCCATCGCTTTCATTTCCTTGCGGGTCTTTTCGTAGTGCTCGTACAAGAAGGCGAACGTCTTGTGGTGCCGCCCGGCCAGCTTCTGGGCCTGCTCGACGGAGACGTCCGAGGACTTGTTGTTGGAAATATAGGAAATGACTGCGCCGGGGGCGGCTTCGCTTTTGTCGATACCGTTTTCCTTGACGAGCCGGCGCAAAATGGACTTTTGATCGTCGGGATCGAGAATCGCGAACGATTTCGGGTAGCCGAGCGCCTGTCCGTCCTCGCGCAGGATGCGCACGCAAAGCGAGTGGATCGTCGAGATGCGCACATCCGAAGCGACATCGCCAATCATGGCGCGCAGCCGCTCTTTCATCTCGTTGGCGGCTTTGTTCGTGAACGTGATGGCCATGATGCGCCATGGCAGGATGCCGACTTCGTTGATCAAGTACGCGATGCGGGCCATCAGGACGCGGGTTTTTCCTGATCCGGCGCCGGCGATGATGCGCACGTGCTCGTCGATCGTCGTCGCGGCTTCGCGCTGCGGCTCGTTTAATGTATGTAAACTTGTTTCAAGCATAATTTATCACCGTTCTTCATTTTACCATACTTCATGGTTTCGCTCGGGAAATTCTTGGATTTGTCCGAATCCGCCCCGGTTTCCCGTTTCGGAATTTTCTTTTGGGTGCAAAGATGGTACTATAAACTTGGTGATTTTATGAAAAAAGTGAAAAAGAAGGACGTATCCGTCCTGAATCAACCCCCTATAGATACGACACCGAAGAAACCGAAAACGCCGAAAAAATGGCTGGACTGGATCGAATGGGTCCTGGCTTTGGCCGTGACGGTCTTTTTGCTGTTTTGTCTATATCGTTTGAGCATGTTCGAACTGCAAATCGTGCTCAGCATTGCCGGCGTCCTGCTCGCTTTCGTTTTGATTTTGCTCATTTTGCTGATCAAGCGAAAAAGCGGCGGCTGGAAAGCGACGCTGTATCGAATCGTCCTGCTGCTGTATATCGCGGGGGCCGGTTTGGGCGCCTACACGCTCAACAACACGTACGTGACGCTCAACGACATCACGTCCGCCAGACAAAGCGTGATCCAGATCGACTTGCTCACGAAAGCCGATTCCAGTCTGGATTCCGTCGAGGATTTCGCCAAAAAGAAAATCGGCTACTCGAACCACGCGGACTCGTTTGCGTCCAGCGCGGCGATGGCAGACATCAACACGCAAACCGCCACGGTCGAGTACGTGGACATGAACGACTACCAGCAACTGTACGAGAAGCTACAAGCCGGCGAGATCGACGGCCTGCTCATTCCGCACAACCGGATCTCGCTGCTGCGCGAGGAGTACAAGTCGATTGAAAAGGACACCAAGACGATCGAGACGTTCAAGGCCGAGCGCGAAATCACGCCGGTGACGTCGAACATCGACATTTCCAAAGAGCCGTTTGTCGTCTACGTGGCCGGCATCGACGAAGGGGACGATCCTTCGATCGACGCGCGCAGCGACGTCAACATTCTCGTGATGGTGGATCCGCAAAACAACCAGATGACGACGGTGTCGATTCCGCGCGACAGCTATGTGCCCAATCCCGCTTTGGAAAACGGGTCGGACAAGCTGACGCATTTGGGCAACGACGGCGCCCTCAACAGCATGGAGGGCATCGAGGAGGCGTTTGGCATCGACATCGACTACTACGCCAAGGTGAACTTCCAGTCGCTCATCCATATCGTGGACGCGCTGGGCGGCGTGGACGTGGATGTCAAAATCGACTTCAACGAGCAAGACGAGAACCGCAGCTTTAAAAAGAGCGACAAGATTTATTTGAAAAAGGGAATGCAGACGCTCAACGGCAAAGAGGCGCTCGCCTACGCCCGCCACCGCAAGACGGAAGGCTATGGCACGACGGGTCGCGAAAACGCCCAGCAGCAAATCATTCAGGCGATCATGAAAAAGCTGACGACGGCCGAAGGCATTTCCCACATCAACGACTTGATGAATGTCGCCAGCAAATACGTGGCGACCAACATGCCGCTTTCGGCCATCCAGTCGTTCGTTTCCAAACAGCTGCGCGACGTGAAGCCGTGGAGCGTGGATTCGATCACACTCAAGGGCGGAACGGACGCGACGCTGACGACCGTCTCGATGCCAAGTCTGCCGCTGAGCTGCTACTTGCTCAGTCCTGGCGACATCGTGAAAGTGTACAACGCCTACCAGCGCATGTACGACTCGTCGCCGATGAAAAACTTCGCGTTCAACTTGAGCACGAACCCGCAATGCACGATCAAATACCCGAAAGATCAAAGCGTCAGCGAGTTCATGATTACGAGCGCCGCGGCCGACCGCCTCAACCCGTACAGCGTGTACTACGGCATCGACCGGGTGGATTCTTCCAACGCGGGGGCTTCCGAACAGCGGGCGCAAACCAACAACATTGAAATCGTCGTTCCGCAAGCGCCGGTTTACGATTATTACGTCCCTTCCCAGCCGGACTATGTGCCGGACACGGGAGGCGAAAACACGGGCTCGAGCGAGCCGGTCACGCCGCCGGCCACCGATCCGGGCACGGGCGATGGAGATGGAACGACAACCACGCCGCCATCCACCGATCCGGGCACGGGCGATGGGGGTGGAACGACGACGCCACCAGCCACCGATCCGGGTACGGGCGATAATGGCGGTTCCACGACACCATCCGAACCGGTCACGCCGCCGGCGGATACCGGAACAGCGGAATAGAAAAAAATGGATAAAAAAGATCCCGGCAGGATTTCCTGTCGGGATTTTCTTGTGTCGCTTCACTCGTCGGCGAGCTTTTCCCCTTCGGCGAGGAACGTTTCGTAGTCGATTTTGTTGCGAATCGTCTGCATGTGGGTGTCGAGCAGCGAGCTGATTTCCGCGCACTGGAACAAATGTTCCGAAAGCGACTCGACGAGTTCGTTGGACAAGTCCTTTTTGTAGCGCATCTGGTGTTCGAGCGAGGCCCAGAACTCCATCGCGATCGTGCGTAGCTGCACTTCGACTTTCATCATTTTCTTTTCATGCATCAAAAAGATGGGCGTCTCCACGATTAGATGGAGCGAGCGGTAGCCATTGGGCTTGGGGTGGCGGATATAGTCCTTCTTTTTGACGAGCCGCACGTCGTCCTGTTCCAAAAACGCCTTGGCGAGCCGGTCGATGTCGTCGATAAACGAGCAGACGACGCGCACGCCGGCCACGTCGAGCACTTCGTTTTCGATGTTTTCCTTCGTGAGCGCGAGGCCTTTGCGCTGGAGCTTGTTCGTGATGCTTTGGGGCGACTTGAGCCGCGTCTGGATGTCGTTGATGGGATTGCGGTCGTTTAGAAGCGCGCATTCATCCGCTAAAATCTGGAACTTCGTTTCCACTTCGCGTAAAGCCGAACGATAATACGTCATCCACGTCAAAAACTCCTGCGACTTGGCCTGGAATTTTTCCAGGATCTCAGGATTGGGCTTTTCAATGTCCCGTTCCCATTTTTCCTTCCATGTTGTCATTTCTCTTTCCTGAACTTTCCTTTTCTTTATTCACTCATAAAACCGCTTTGGCGAACGCATTGTTTCAAATACGGAATTTCCCGCTCGGAAACCGCCACATCGTGGAAGTAGAGCGTGCGGTTGTCGTAACGAAGCATCGCTTCCAAAACGTAGTAGCCGTCTTCCATCCAGTCGTCGAACCAGATGCTTTTGCCATCCACCAGCTCGGGCTCCTGTTCCTCGAGCGCCTTTCGATTCGTCACGATGTCCGGGTGCGTGCTGGCCTGGATGAGCCACGACCACTGCCCGTCGTCGGTATACGGTGCCATGAGATTGACCGATTTCGTAATGGGGTCATAGCTTCGTTCCGCGGCGCCGGGCGCGACGATTCTGGCGTCGTCGAACAAATGGTATACGTCTTCGGTTCGGTACTGGATCGCGTCCTTTTCCATTTTTGGCGCGTCTTTGAGCTTGTTTTCCCGGCCAAGCAAGTCGACCAGCTCGGTGTATTCCTTGACGGGAAGCGGCAGCTCCGGATCTTTTTCATGGGCGATTTCCAAGTCGTCGCACACTTCGTTGGCGACTTTTTTCGTCTGCTCGTTCATGTTCGTGTAGGCGCCCACGCCTTCTTTGGCCAGTAGCGTCAAGGCCGCGTTGCGGTAAAACCGGGCGTCCCGGTCCCAGTCGTTCCATACGTAAAACGCGTCCATCAAATCGTGCAGCTCCTTGTGCATGAACGTGTCGCGGTCCATGTCGCCAATCGAAGTCAGCACGCGGTTTTCCTTTTCCATAGGCAAAAAGTACGTTTCGTCGTACAAGTAGTTTTTTTGGCGAAACGCGGGATCGGTCAGCAGCAGCTTGCGTATGTAGTCGAGCTCGTTTTCATACACATGATGCAGGCGGTGGAAATCCTCGTCATTGGCGTACTCCAAATCGTCGATCAGCTCGTACTCGCCGGGCACTTCCTCCTCGATGTCTTTGAACAAGTCGACGACAAACGCGTGGAAGCCCGCGCCGGCGTGGCGGGTGTTGGCGGTCATGACCATCGTCATGTCGTCTTCGGTCACGACGATTTTCCCTTGCGGACACACGAGGATCTCGACGCTGGCGCCCCGGTCCTCGATTTGCACGCCTTCGCGCTCGCACAAGGCGCCGAGCACTTCATACAGTTCATTCATTTCTTTTTCATTGCGGTCTTTGCATATGAGTTGTACATACATTTTTCTATTCCTCCAAAAAAAGACACCGAAGTGTCTTGTATCATTCCACGGCAATCATACGATACACATCTTTGGGCTCGCCCGCTTCCTTCGTGCTCGTCACATCCGAGCCCGGAACGTAGTGGACGTCCTTCATTTTTATCATCGTACATTTCGCGTTCGTTTTAAAGTTGGACGCTTCGCTGCTGTCGGCGTATTCCATCGCGGCGTTCATCGTGTAGCCGTCGTACTCTTTGTCAAGATACGACACTTTGGCCGGCGCCATGTCGGTGAGCTTGACGTTCACGACTTGCGGCAGCGCCGCTTTTCCCTCGTTCGTTAAAATCTGGGCGTAGTTGTTGTAGTAGTAGTATTTGGCGTATTCGGAAAACGCTTCGACGCTGGCGGAAGGAATGTAGTCCAGTCCGCCAATGTCGCCGTCGTTGTCTTTGTTGGACAGCGTGAAGAAATCGGCGAGAAACGCCTTCGCGACGGCTTCGGCTTGTTTTTGGTCCGCCGCCCCCAGCGTGGCGGTGACGTCGTCGTACGTCTTGGCGATGTACTGGGTCGGATCCTCGGGCGCCCAATACGTGTCGTTTTCCTTCACGGTGTACTTGACGGCCTTTTCCTCCGTCTTTTCGCGATCGGCTTGTTTGCCGCTAGAACACGCGCTTAGCGGCATGGCGAAGGCGAGCAGGCCGGCCAGCACAAAAGCGCGCGTATATTTACAAATTGCATTCATTGTGGTTCCTCATCTCTAATCAAGTCCTAGTATACCACATGCGCGCACCCAAGACTATGGTGGCCAAAAACGAATCCCTTCTTTCTTCCACAGCGATTGTTTAGGCTTTTGGGGGCGTTTCGAGTATAATGAAAGCGACGCAAAGGAGCTGTTTTATGAATCAAATCGCAAAGGACTGGGTCGATTACGAAGTCATCGACACCGGCAATAAAGAAAAGCTGGAACGCTGGAACGACGTCGTGCTGCGCCGTCCCGATCCGGTCGCCATCTGGCCGATCGAGCAGGAAACGCCATGGAACAAGGCGGACGCCGTCTACCATCGTTCCAACAAGGGCGGCGGCAGCTGGGAATACAAAAAACAATTAAAAGAGGAATGGACGATCGCGTACAAAGACTTGCGGTTCAAGATTTCCCCGACCGGCTTCAAGCACACAGGCCTGTTTCCTGAGCAGGCAAGCAACTGGGATTTTATGATGGACACGATTCGAAAGGCGGAAAAAAAACGGCAGAAAGGACATCAAGATCCTCAACCTGTTCGCCTATACGGGCGGCGCGACGATGGCGTGCGCCAAAGCGGGCGCGGCGGAAGTCGTGCACGTGGACGCATCCAAAGGCATCAACGAATGGGCCAAGGAAAACATGCGCCTCAACCACCTCGAAGACCATACGATCCGCTTTATCGTGGACGACGTGCTGAAATTCATCCAGCGCGAGATCCGTCGCGGACGCAAGTACGACGGCATCGTCATGGATCCGCCAAGTTACGGGCGCGGGCCGAAAAACGAAGTGTGGAAGCTGGAAAACCAGCTGTACGAGCTCGTGAGCGAGGCGGCCAAGCTGCTCAGCGACGATCCGTTGTTTTTGATTGTCAACTGCTACACGACGGGCTTTTCGCTTTGCACGCTCGACGAGGTGCTCAAGCGGGCCATCAAACAAAAGGGAGAAATCGAAGTGGGGGAAAACCTGCTCCCGGTTACGACCAACGAGGGCGTTCTGCCGTGCGGCATCTTCGGGCGCTGGACACCGGACAAGAAATAGACAAAAAGGAGCAAAAAACGCTCCTTTTTTCTATCTCATTTTTTGTATAGACTCAAAAACAAATACATCAAATCGGCGACGACGAAGCCGATGGCCGCGTACCCGAACCACGCGCCAGACAGGCGGGTTTGAAAGAAAATACAGCCAAGCTGAAACAGTAAAATTCCTTGCACGATCAAAGCCAAAATCGAAAAGAAGCGACGAACCACCCTTTTAGCCGATGGGTTTCCAGAAGCAAAAAACCGATATTGGAAAATTTGAATTTCCCCCGCTTCGCTTCCACTTTCCAAGCCGATTTTTTGGAACAAAACCGATAATCCCATAAGCAATCCGTAAAGCAGGAAAACAAACGCCGAATTTTGAAGATCGCCTTGTTCGGACATTCCAATCAAATACAAATGGATCGGCTTACCAAAATTCAATATGAAAATCAGCAGGGCGAGTCCTGTGTTCAATATTCCAATCATCTTTAGTGCTTTTGTCATTTTACGCTCTCCTTTCCTTCTAAAAAAATTCCTTGTTTTTATGGCGTAATGATACAATATATATGTATTTATGTCTATGTTCTTTTTGAGCAAAACAAAGATAAAAAAGAAAGAATTTCAATATATAATATATAAACAAAAGGAAGAAACGATTCAAAGATGAAAATAAACACAGCCTTTTATCCGTTATACACGCAGTATTTACGGCAATACTATGAAATTTCCCAGAAAGATTTAGCGAAAAACACCGGAATCAGCAACTCTTCTTTGAGCAAAATCGAGGCCGGCAAACAAGAAATGGATGACGCGACGTTTAAAAAAGCCATTTCTTTTTTTGAAAATCTTGATCCTGATTTTCATTTTTCATTTGATCTCTCTTTAGTGGATCATGCAGACGCGTTTGTCTTCAAATGCATTCAGTCTTTGATTTTTGTCACTTACCCTTCTTCTATGTATGAAATAGAGAATTTTATTGATCATTCACAATACAGGGATTCCTTCGCCTTCTTTCATTATTTGGTAGTTCAAAATATATACGAATGCATTCAGGAAAAAGACTGTATGGAATCCACTCAATATTTGATTGATTCAAATTTTTTTGTCGACCCTCGATACTATGCCCTTTTATATGACATAAACGGTGCTTCCGGTTCCCTTAAAAACGATCAAATGTTTATGAGACAAATTCAGTCTTTCCAAAAAGCACTTGGTTTTTGTCATGGAGCAAATTGTGATGGCCTACGCGGACTGATTCTTTACCATCTCATTCTTATTTATAAACAATATAAATGTTTAGGCGCTTTTCAATATTTAGAAGAATGCGAACACAGTCTGGAAAAAGCGGGCGCTTATCGTCGATTACTTTATGCGAAGCTAAACAAAGGAAATTTTTATATAAAGCTAGGTCTCTATCCTCTAGCTCAGGAAATATATAGGAATCTTGAACATTCTCAATCTCAAATTGATGAAAAAGAAATAATTTCTAGAATTTGCGCGAGCTCTTCCTGGTGTTCCCTCCTGCAAGGGAAATACGAAGAAGCGATAGAGAAAGCCCGAAAAGCGGAACGATTAGGCAGCCGGTTTCCCGATATTTATATCACCTTCGCGTATGGCTACTACAAACTAGGGGATATCCAATCGGCCAGACAGTCGATTACTCGTTTTCGACATTCTTTTTCATCCGACCCTCGTGTGAATTTCATCAACTCGTTTTTCACCATTTTGGAACGTATAATGGATGATAAAAACGTGCCGGATTATTTGATTGAGCGACTTTTTAAAAAAACTGCCCGATTTTCGGGATGTGGAACTCGAGATGGTTTTGTATCCCCTGCTATCGGACTACTATTGTTCCCTGGGTTCGTTTCAGGAAGCGTATCGCATACAAAAACGCTGGAATGACTATTTGCAGTTTGCGAATCTTTAAAAGAAAAAACAATTCGCCGCCTTTATCTATCAAATTATTTTCGCATAGGACTTTGCCAGAAGAAGATCTTGCATAGTAAAATATAAACAAATCGAGAAACGCGATAGCCCAAATAAGGAGGAATGAAGATGCCATTTACTGAAATATGTATTTATCAAGTCAAACCGCAAAAGGTGGAAGAATTTGAGGCTCTGATGCTTGAAGTCAAAAGCCTTTTGGAAAAACAAGAAGGATTGCTTTTGCTTCGATTCGCCAAAAGAGGATATCGTATCGACATGGAGCAAATTAAGGAAGGTCTTCCGCCACTTCAAATCAAACGAATTGTAAAAAGCGTGAAATATATGCTGTACTGGGAATTTGACACGAAAGAAAACTACGGCATTGCGCAAAAAAAGCTTTATGACAGCTATTGGAAATCCATTGAAAAATGTTTAATCGCTCCTCACGACAAATATTTAGGCGAGCGCTTATTTTAAGAATCGAATCGCATACAAAAACGTGATTTTGGTTGCGCAAAATCACGTTTTCATTTCCTCCCGTATTTCCATTAAGGCAAAACCAAGCCGGTTTTCCCCTTTCCAGCGTCGCATGTCGAAACGGTTGGGATCGTGCATGGACAAGCCAATTCCCCATACCCGGTCTTTTACGGCGCACTCCACAATGATCTGATCGCCCGTTTCCAAATGGTGTCGTCATAGCCTTCCACTTCCCGTCCAAGCCGTTTGATTTGCGCGGGATCGCTGGATGCCAAAATCAAATCGGCCCGCTTTTGGTCGTGAAAGCGAATGGCCTTGTTCCACATCATGTATTGTTCGACCGATGTAAAGGTTTGTCCATTCTCGGCAAAATTTGACTCATACCAGTTGGCTAAATAGCCGTTGGGCTCATCCACATTGTGAAAACAAATCATGCTGGTTTCCTCCAACCTTATCCACGGCTAGACGCAAATCGAGATCATGCACTCCCGGGTACGCTTTTTTCAAAAAATCAAAGGGAACTTGACGAATGGTTTCTTCACTGGACAATTTGTTTTCCCATTGAAACAGCGCGTAAAATTCTCCCATCCATTCAGGGACAAATCCAAAAAGAGTTTTCCCTTTTTTCACTTTATAGCCATCCGCCTTTTGAAAATATTCCCACAAAGTCACTGGATCCATTGTGTTTACGTACGGCTGCCCATCGTCAATAAATCGACGGGTCTTGCTTTTCATATACGTTTCCACAAAATTTTTGAAAATCGGCTTCGGGAAATGTCTCCGCCACATACTCGAATAATTTTCCTTGGGTTTCCACCACATCGTCTAAGTAAACTTCTGCATAAGGTTTCATATTTTCTCCTTCAATACATCGCTAAATACATGCGTAACGGTATTTCGATCGGATTCAATCAGCTCTTTCATCTTTCTTCGAGCCTCTTGATCCCGCTGTGAATATTTCGCATTGAATATTTCAAAAGGAACTTCAATCCCTTCTTGTTTAAGAATCTTTTTTTCTTTTTTAAGATATCATGCTTTCTAAATTCCTACAAAAAATACAGTTTCTCCTATTGAGAAGTCCGATCAATAAAAAACATACGTTTTGTCACGTTTTTCCCATCTTCTCCAACAACAACGTTTCCAGCGCCTTGGGCACATGCCTGGCGCTACGCACCGCCAGCAAGCCGTTTTCCTTCAGCCTCTCGATCGGAAACTCGTCGTCGTACCGTTTGATTTTCCTTAGCTTCATTCGTTTGGCTTTCTCGTCGGCTTCCACGACCTGACACGCGAACCGGATTTTCTGAATCGGCGCGCTCAAATAAATAAACACCAGATCGCCCTTTTGCATGCTCGCCTTGCGATGCCACGTGATCGTGTCGCTTTCCCTGAACGCTTTTTCCACATCGTACACGCTCGGCTTGGATGGAATGACCCAGCTTTTCGCGCTCGTCTGCGTCAGCCTGTGACTCTCCCCGACCCGCTCCATGATCTCGATATCCGGCAAGGTGTCATCGAGCCGGATCGAGATCCAGTACGTCTTGTTCATATGGTACGCCGGCTCGTATCCTTCTCGTTCCAGCAGCGTTTTCACACGCTCCTTGTCCAGCTTCACGTTCAATAACGTCGTTTTGTCCTTGCGCGCCAGCACGATGCCATACCACTTGTCGTTGTCCGGGTTGCGAAAGACGCCCGTCTGCTCGTCGTTCTTGAACAAAAATTGCGGCTCGTCGCCATACGCCTCCAAAATACGATGTGCGATCCGGTTCGCCTGCGCGTTGTCGAACCACACGTCCTCGAAGGCTTCCTGCGCGATTGTCTTCAACACCCGCTCGATTTCCTCCTTCATGCGCAGCGCGAACTCCCCGTCCGTCACTTTGTAGCCGATGTACTCCTCGCCAAACGCCACGTCCAACACGTGAAACGACGGGACTTCGTTTTCGACGCGCACGACAAGCTCAAAGTCGCCCGCCATAATTGGCACGCGCTTTTCCCACACTCCGTTTTTGTTTTCAAAGCCAGCCTCTTCCAGTTTGGATCCAACCGGCCGCTTCCTTCTCCATGCTTGTTCCATAGTTTTACTCTACCAAATTCCACCCAAAAGAAAAGACCGGTTTCCCGATCTTTGTGCTCTTATTGCGCCGCCTGCACAGTGTCGCCAAAGTTTTCCGCGATAAACGCCTTGATGTCATCCGACTTCAGCACTTTGACAAGCTCCTGCACCGCTTCGTTGTCCTTGTTGCTTTCTTTGACCGCGATCACGTTGGCGTACAGTTTCGCCGCGTCGCTGTCGGCCGCCTCCTGCGCGCGTAAGGAATCCGTGATATCCGCGTCCAGCGCGTAGTTTCCATTCACGACAATAACATCCGCGTCCTGCAGTCTTGCCGGAATTTGATCCGCCGCGATTTCGACGATTTCCACGTTTTTCGGATTGTCCTTAATGTCGGCCACCGTCGCCTTGTCGATCGTCGCGTCGTCGTTAAGCGTGATAATGCCCAGATCCTGCAGCAGCAGCAGCGCTCTGGCCTCGTTGGTCGCGTCGTTTGGCACGACGATTTGCGCGCCCTCGTTCAAGTTGTCCAAATTGACCTCTTCCACTTCTTGCGAGTACACGCCCATTGGCTCGTAGTGGATCGAGCCCGCGCTCACCAGGTAGCCGTCGTCGCCTTCAGCCAGGTTGCTGTCGGCGTTATAGCTGTCCAAATACGGCTGGTGCTGGAAATAGTTGGCATCCAGCGAGCCGTCGCTCGTCGACGGGTTGATGTTTGGATAATCGGAAAATTCCGTAATGTTCAGCGTGTAGCCGTCTTTTTCCATGATCTTTTTCGCCTCTTCCAAAATCACCGCGTGCGGCGACGTCGTCGCGCCCACGTTGATCGTCTTCGATTCCGCGTCGCTTCCGCCTTCGCTTGATCCGCAAGCCGTCAAAGCCAAAGCCAGTCCGGCGGCAGCCGCCAGTTTGAAAAATTTGTTCATCTCATTGTCCTCCTCTGTTGTTTTCTTAAAACTCAATGGGTCGTTTTTTCGACCAGTTTATTACCAATCGACTGAATAATCGAAATGATAATCAAAATCACGATCACAACCGTGTACGTGATGTCGTACATGTTGCGCTGTCCGTAGCGGATGGCCATGTCGCCCAGTCCGCCGGCTCCAACCGCGCCCACGATCGCGATCTGCCCGATCAAGGCGATCAGCGTGATCGTGATGCCGCGAATCATACCCGGAATGTTCTCATGCAAGTACACCTGGAAGATGATTTGCATCGGGGACATCCCCATCGAAATGCTCGCCTCGATGATGCCGTCGTCGATTTCCATCATCGCCGACTCCATCTGCCGGGCCATGAACGGAATCGTCCCGACCACAAGCGGCACGAGCGCGCCGTTGATGCCAATCGTCGTGTTGAAAATCAAACGCGACAGGAAGTAAAGCATCGGCACCAAAATGATAAACGGAATCGCCCGGAACAAGTTGATGATCTTGTCCAGCACGAAGAACACCACCTTGTTTTCCAAAATCCCGCCCTTGCGCGTCACGACGATGACGACGCCAAGAATGAGTCCAAGCACGAGCGAAATGATGCCCGAGTACGCCAGCATGACAAGCGTGTCCACGATCGCCTTTGGAAACTGGTGGGCGTACTTCACGACGTTTGGAATGAAATCAATCAATATGTCCACGTTTCAACACCTCCACATAAACGCCTTCCTCGCGGCAGCGCTCCAGCGCCTCCTTGATCTTGCCATCCTCGCCGGTAAACACGGTCACCAGCGTGCCCAGCGGCGCGTCCTTGATGACTTCCACGTTGCCAAAGACGATCGAGCAGTCGACGCCGTAGTTTCGCGAAATTTGCGAAATGAGCGCCTCCTTCGTATTTGCCGACGTGTATTTAAGCCGGACAAGCTGCTGGTTCGGCTCGAGCTGCGTCAGCGGATGCTTCTGGGCGATCAGCTCGTTGATCTTGTTCGAATTGTTCGTCGTATTGATAAAGTTTTGCGTGATCTCCTCGATCGGGTTGACGAAAATCGGCACGATGTCGTTTTTCTCGACGACGCGCCCGTTTTCCATGACCGCCACCCGGTCGCAAATTTCCTTGACGACCAGCATCTCGTGCGTGATCATCACGACCGTGATGTTCATTTCCTTGTTCACCTTTTTAATGAGCTTTAAAATGCTTTGCGTCGTCTGCGGGTCCAGCGCGCTGGTCGCCTCGTCGCACAGCAGCACCTTCGGGTCGCTCGCCAGCGCCCTGGCAATCGCCACGCGCTGCTTTTGCCCGCCCGACAGCTGCGACGGGTACGAGTCCTTGCGCTCCACAAGGTCGATGAGCTCCAGCAGCTCGATGACCTTGCGGTCGATTTCCTTTTTATCCTTTTTCATCATCCGCAGCGGCAGGGCGATGTTTTCGTAAATCGTCTTCGCCCGCAGCAAATTGAAATGCTGAAAGATCATGCCCATTTTCTGACGCTCGGCCCGCAGCTCCGAAGGGGAAAGCTCAAGCAGGTTTTTGCCGTCGAAAATGACCTTGCCGTCTTCCGGCCGCTCCAGAAGGTTGATGCAGCGCACCAGCGTCGATTTCCCGGCCCCGGAAAACCCGATGATGCCGTAAATCTGCCCTTCCTTGATATCCAGACTGACATCCTTGACCGCGTGGACATCGCCATCCTTCGTTTGAAATGTCTTTGTGACATGTTCGAGTCGGATCATTGTATCCATCCTTTCCAAAAAAAAACTTCCGCCCGCATAGGGCGAAAGTGAATTTCGCGTTACCACCTATTTTCGTCCTCTCCTCGCGGAAAAGACCTCCTCAAGTACAACCATACTCTATCACGATAACGGGCGAAACCGTCGCGACCTACATTTCGATCACGCAACTCCAAGACCATGTTCATCCAACGCTTCACGCTTTCTTCCACCAGCCGAAAGCTCTCTATCCATCCGGGTTGGACTACTCTTCTTTTCAACATCAATTTGTAGTTAGATATTAACAGTTTTACAAAATCATGTCAAAGACTTTCTGAAAAAATTTTCAGCACCGCAATATCTCCGGATAAAACTGAATGCCGCTCTTGATCATCCGGTGGATGCCCTGCTTGCCAACCTGGGAAAAATACTCCTCGATCGTCGGCGCTCCTAGCACAAGCAAATCGCCCTGCCGGCCTTTTTCGATCACGCCCAAATCGCGCAAGCCAAACTCCCAGGCCGGGTTGCACGTCATCGCCCGCAGCAAATCGCTCGCCCCGACACCCCGGTACACGTAAAGCACGAACGCGAGCGGCTGCATCGAGTACATCTTGTGCGGCAGGGAGTTCATCCCGCACGACAACAAAAACGGAATTCGGATCTTCTCGTCCGGAATGCCTTGAATGACCGGCATCCGCGGGTTGTGCCTGGACGTCAGCACTTCCTGAAACAGCTCCTTTCGCCGCATCGAAGGGTCTTTGCTGATGAGCGTCAAGATCCCGTTCATCCGCATCGCGTACAAGGCGTCCGACACCTTGCGCATCCGGTCCCCGTCCAGCTCGTCGAGCGGACTGTTGAAATGGCAGTCGATAAACGCCGGCACGACGCATTCCCCGCGCGCGTCCAAGACCCGCGTCGCGTCGTCGATCCATTTCTTAGGATCGTGGTGGCCGAAATCAATGATCTTATCATGGTGAAGCGCGATAAAAGCATGATGTTCGATTCGATTCTTTTGATTGCATGTATATAGATTTTCTATATTTTTTATTAAAAGAGTTGCTTTCATACGTTCTCCTTTTTTATAATTGGCAAAAGAAATGGGGGATTTAATGCTTTGGAAATTCAAAAAACGGCCCGTCGTCGTGACCGTTCACGGATTTGGCGCCCGCACATCGCACGAAATGGATGATTTGGCCGCCTTCCTAAAACAAAACCACTACGACGTCGTTCAATTCAATTTATACGATATCAACGATCCGACCGACGCGAACATCAAGGCGTGGATCGAACGCGCCGAGCAGGCGCTCCAAAACGCGTTTCGCAAAACCGACGAAGTGTATTTGCTCGGGTTCAGCATGGGCGGCGTGATCGCCAGCTATCTGGCCACGCTCTTTCCCGTCAAATGCCTGATCCTCGTGGCGCCGGCTTTCCACTACATCAATTTGCAGATGGCCAAGACCGCGACCAAAAAGACGTTTTCATCTTCGTCCTCTTCCAGCAAGGTGTCGCCAAGCCGCGCCCAGACAAAGGCCTTCACCGAAATCGTCAACATGTACAAGGAGTCCATCGCGCACATCGAATGCCCCGTCCTTATCCTGCATGGCACAAAGGACGAGGTCATCGACTATTCCAGCTCGGTTTCCGAATACAAGCGCATTCCGCACGAGCGCAAGCGTCTGCTCCTTGTCGAAGGCGCGCCGCACCGCATGCTTTACACGAAAGCGTTCGAAAACACCGCGTTTCAAATCATTCTCGCCATGCTTCAGGGAAAGCTACTCTAGCTTTCCCTTTTTTTAGCGATACTGCTCCAGCAGCCGCAGTTTGAGATCCAGCAGTTTTTCCGACAAGTCCACATAGTATTCCTGCGGAAAGGCGAATCGTTTGATCTCGTCCCAAATCGTGTCCAGCTCGCTCTTGCTGTAGGCGCGAACCGCCTCCAGCGACGGCAAGTCGTACACCAGCTCGCCCGCCTTGAAAACCGGAACGAGCAGCGGACGCACATCGTATGTCCCGCCCGGAATGACTTTGTACTTCCACCGGTTCATCGGATGGAAAATCCGCAAATCCGCATTTGTATCAATCGTTTCCTCTTGCAGCGTCATCAAATCCGCGATCGCCATCTTCGTTTCCCGATCGTAAATACGATACAAGTCTTTCACACCCGGATTCGTCACCTTGCCCACGTTGTCGCTAATCTTGATTTTCGGAATCCACCGCCCGTCTTCCTTGATGGCGACCATCTTGTACACGCCGCCAAACACCGGCGAATTTTTAGAGCAAATCAAATTCTCGCCCACGCCAAACGCATCGATTTTCGCGCCCTGCTGGCGAATGAGCGACTCGATCACGTACTCGTCCAGCGAGTTGGACACGACAATGGCGCAATCCTCCATGCCCGCCGCGTCCAGTCTGGCCCGCACTTTCTTTGACAAATACGCCATGTCGCCGCTATCGATCCGCACCCCTTTGAGCCGGTACCCGTTCGGTTCCAAATAGTCCTTCGCCACTTTGATCGCGTTCTCGATGCCCGATTTCAGCGTCGAGTACGTGTCGATGAGCAGCGTGCACGCGTCTGGATACGTCTTGGCGTAATACAAAAACGCGTCGTACTCGCTTGGAAAGCTTTGAATGAACGAATGCGCCATCGTTCCCAGCACCGGAATTTGGAACTTCTCGCCGGCGTACGTCGTCGCCGATCCCGCGCATCCGGCAATATACGCCGCCCGCGCACCGTAAATGGCCGCGTCGAAATTGTGGGCGCGCCGGGCGCCAAACTCCATGACGGCCCGTCCCTCGGCGGCCTGCACGATGCGGCGCGCCTTGGTCGCAATCAGCGTCTGGTGGTTGAGCGCGAGCAAAATCGCCGTTTCCACAAGCTGCGCCTCGATGATCTTGGCCCGCACGCGAATGAGCGGCTCATGCGGAAACACCGGCGTCCCTTCCGGAATCGCGTCGATGTCCCCGGTAAAGCGCACCGTGGACAAATACTCTAAAAATTCCGGGCTGAACTGGCCCAGACTCGCCAAATACTCGATGTCGCTTTTCGAAAAGTGGAGATTTTTCACGTATTCCACGACTTGTTCGAGTCCGGCCAGCACGCAAAGGCCTCCGTCATCCGGATTTTTCCGGTAAAATAAGTCGAAAACGACTTCGAGATCTTTGTTTTGATTAAAATAGCATTGACTCATCGTCAACTCGTAAAAGTCCATGACCAACGTCAGGTTTCTTGGTTCATCCATTGTTTAGTCCTCGATTCTTTCCGGAACCACGATTCCGTTGGCCGCCATGTTCGCCAGCGCCATCGCGTTCCACGCTTCGGCCTCGTGGGTTCCATCGAGATGAAACGTTTCCACGGCGTTGGCCGGCACGATGACCCGGTGGTTTCGATCGTCGTTTTCATTCAAATAGCTTTGTAGCGAAAGCGCGAACTGAAGCACGCACAAATCCGTGCAGCACCCCGTGATCACAAAATCGCGGTACGTTTCCAAAAGCTCCGGAAGCCGCTGTTGAAACGCCGGCGCCATGAACGTGTTCGTGCTGTTTTTAGGCAGCACGTCCCGGGCGTATGGCGACAAGGCGTCGATCACCGCCGCCTCATGACTGTCCTGCACGCAATGGGGCGGATACGCCGCGAACTCGCGCGCGTCGCCCGTATGGCTGTCGCACACAAAAACGGCTGGATAGCCTTTGTCCCGGATCAGTTTTTCGATCGCCGGGACGATCGTTTCGATTCGTTTATCGCTCAACGCTCCTTCGTGTAAGAACCCGTTGACCATGTCCACGACGAACACGACCGGTTTGTCCAGCGAAAGCGCGGTTTCTTTTTTTCTATTTTCTTTTGTCATTTCTGACCTCTTTTCCGTGCCTCAATTATAACATAGAAAAGGAAGTTCCAAGAACTTCCTTCCGTGTCAAATTATTCTTCCGAGGCCGCTTCCCCGTCTTTTTTCGCTTCGTCTTCCTCGATCGCCATTTCCAGCGTGTCGTCGACTTGCGGGTTCATGGACGCTTTCAAACGCGTTTCCAGCTCCTCTTTCAGTTCCGGATGCGTTTTGATATACTCCTTGGCCGCTTCCTTTCCCTGTCCGACTTTCTCGCCTTCGTACGAGTACCAGGCGCCGGCCTTTTTCAAAATACCGGCTTCGACGCACAAGTCGACCAGCTCCGAAATGTACGACACGCCCTCGCCATACATGATTTCGAGAACCACGTTTTTAAACGGAGGCGCCACCTTGTTTTTGACGACCTTGACCTTGACTTTGTTTCCGACGATATCCGATCCGTTTTTGATCGCGTCCGCCTTGCGGATGTCGATCCGCACCGACGAATAAAACTTCAAGGCGCGTCCGCCCGGCGTCGTTTCCGGATTGCCGTACATCACGCCCACTTTTTCACGTAGCTGGTTGATGAAAATCGCCGTACATTCATTGTGGTTCATCAAACCGGCCAGCTTTCGCATCGCCTTGGACATCATTCGCGCCTGGGCGCCCACCTGCATGTCTCCCATCTCGCCATCCAGCTCGACCTGGGGCACGAGCGCCGCCACGCTGTCGACCACGACCAGGTCGACGGCGCCGCTTTCGATGAGCATGAGCATGATGTTCAATCCCTGCTCGCCCGAATCCGGCTGGGACAAAATCAAATCGTCGATATCGACGCCAAGCTTTTTCGCGTAAACCGGGTCGATCGCGTTTTCCGCGTCGATAAACGCCGCGCGTCCGCCTTTTTTCTGCACTTCCGCGATCGCGTGGAGCGCCAGCGTCGTCTTACCGCTCGATTCCGGTCCGAAGATCTCGATGATCCGTCCCTTCGGATAGCCGCCGATTCCCAGCGCCTGATCCAAAAGCAGGCTTCCCGAAGGAATCGGCTCGACGTCCGTCGCCGCCCGGTCCCCCAGCTTCATGATCGCGCCTTTTCCGTATTCGCGCTCGATCTCGTTCAACACATCTTTTAACAGTTTGTCTTTATCTTTTACTTCTGCGGCCGCAGCTGTTGTCTTTTTTGCCATTCACTTTCCTCCTTCATGATGGTCAGCGTGTTGGCGACCATGTCCGCCACGACCCGCGCGCGGATCTCGTTACGCGCCAACCCATCCCATTGAAAACGAAAATCAAAAACCGTTCCATCCCGTTTCGCCACGGCGCAATACACCAGCCCCGCCGGTTTGCCTTCCATTGCGGACGGCCCCGCGTTGCCCGTAAAGGAAACCGCGAAATCGACATCCATGAGCCGCTGGGCGTTGAGAGCCATCGCCCGCGCGCAAGGTTTGGATACGACGCCAAAGCGTTCGATAAGCAAAGCGGGCACGTCGAGCATCCGCTCTTTCATTTCCGTGAAATACGTCACGTACCCGCCCTTGAGCACCGCGCTGGCGCCAGGGCACGACGCGATCGTCGCGCTAAAGAGCCCCGCCGTCAAACTTTCGGCGCTGCCGATCGTCCAGCCATTTTGTCCGGCGACTTCGATCAATTCCTTGACGGCTTCCATCACATCGTCTCCAAAACGTATTTTTTCAGTTTTTGAAAATAAATCCATCCGCTATACACGGACACGATCGTCGCCGCCCACAACACGATTGAAGCCAGAGGCACGCCAATCAGGGCGAACGGCCAGTTGTTCAGCAACAGCAAAAGAATCGCGATCATCTGCAAAACCGTCTTGAGCTTTCCAAAAAAGCCCGCGCTGACGACTTCGCCGCTTTGTGCGGCGCTCATCCGCAGTCCGTCCACGATCAAGTCGCGCGCGATCATGATCAGCACCGCCACCACGTTGGCCGCGTGCGCCCAGACAAGCAAGATCAAAACCGTGTTCACGAGCATCTTGTCCGCAATCGGATCGGCGAATTTTCCAAACGACGTGATCCAGTTGTTTTTTCTCGCCAGCATTCCATCCAAATAGTCGGTAATCGACGCCAGAGCGAAAATGATCAAAACAAGAAGATTGCGCAAGCCCAGTCCCGTCGCCGCGTTGACGATGCCGGCATCCGCCGGCACGCACAAATACACCGCCACGACCACCGGCACGAGCGCGATCCGCAAAATCGTAAGTTTATTCGGCAGATTCATATGTCCTCCTATTCCCCATAGCCGTAAGGATCGCCGTAGCCATAGTCCGCGGCCTCCTCGCCATAGGCGTAGTCTTCCGTACTTCCATCATACCAGCTTGCGTCCCACTGGCCATATCCGTTTGATTCGTCCGCCACCGGCGCGCTTTGGCCAAACGCGAGTTCGATCTGCGCCGGCTCGTCCTGCCCGCCTTCCTTTGGCGTATACGCCACGACCTGGCCGTTGAGCGTGATGGAGTTGTTTTTGTAGGAGGAAATGACAAGCCGGTACGTCTCGGCCGATCCGATTTCCAGCACGGTGCTGAAATCGGCGGTCTGCGCCTGGTCGGCGTCGCCGGCCACCAGTTCTTCTCCTTTGTACACTTCTATTTTTGTTTCCGAAGGAACCGACACGTTTAACTGCACGGTCCAGGGCATCGCCTGATCGGAATGGATATATACGGTATCGGGAACATCGGCTGTCTCGCTCAAAGTCAATGCGGTCTTCGCCTCTTCAAGCTTGGCTTCTTTTCTCTGCTGCGACAAACGCTGCGTTTCCTGTTCTTTTTTTTGCAATTCAGCCTGACGGGCGGTTTCCCTCGCCTTCGCCTCGTTGGCGCTCAGCATCGAGCTGACCATGTTCGTCAGCAAAAAACCGCCAGCCACGATGACGATTCCCCACAAGGCAAGCGGGGACAGTTTCCGTTTCGACCAGTGCAGGGAGCGCGAGGCTCTGGAAATGCTCGACTGGAAATGCGACCGTTTTTTACGCGAGCGCTTGGACGCCTGCGCCTTGGGCATGTTTTCCACGATCCGCCGCTGCGCCTGGGTGAGCGCCATGTTTTTCTTGTGCGCGTGGTATTTGATCGTCTGGTCCACTTCGACCGAGATCGCCTCCCAGTTCACGCCGATGGCGTTGGCGTAGGCATGCACGAAATATCGGACAAATGAATAGTCATCTGAAAATACATCAAGATCATTTTCCTCGATGGCCGCGATGTACTCAGGCGCAAGCCGCGTCTGCACCGCCACATCTTGGATGGAGAGTTTTAAATCAATTCTTCGCTGTTTCAGGATTTGATAATATGTCATTAAAACTTCCCCTTTCAGTATTTTATTATACCAAATAAAACACGTGAAAAAAAGGACATATCATCCTTCACACTTTTCTCTTTTTAACCTCCTACCCTTTATATACGATAAAAAATCAAAAAAAGTCCCGTTCCATCAGAAAAAATTTTTCTCCCGTAAACAAACACATTATTTTCGGTAAACAGATTATATCACATCCAGTTTTACTGGGCAATCGTTTTTCAAAAAAAGCCGGAAAATCCGGCTTCTCTTCGTATTAGTCCTCCAAACGGGCGTCGATATCGGAAATCTGCTGCTCCAGCTCGTCGATAAAGTCTTCCTTATCGTCGATTTCCGCCTGAATGTCCGCCATCGTCGCTTCGCTGACAAGGCCGAACATGTCGTTTTGCAGACGCTCGATCTGCCGCTTCTGGTTGTTGATGAGCTCCACTTTTTTATTGCGGGCCTCCATCATTCTGGACTTCCAGTCCTGCTGACGCTGCTCGCTCATCTTTTTCAAACCGTCGAAATACAAGTCGTTGGCCGCTCTGAACTCCGCCCAGATCCGGTCGTCGTGCTCGCGTCCCGCGAAGCCGATCTTTTTCCAGTCGTTGGAAAGCTGCTTCATAAACTCCGTGTTTTCACGCGAGTACACGCCGCCGTCCGCGACCGCCTTGGCCTGCTCCACCAGCGCGCGTTTCTTGGCGTAGTTTTCCGAACGCGTCCGGGACAATTCGTCGTAATGCTCGTTGCGGCGCGTGTAAAACTCCTGACGGGCGTCGTTGAACTCGTGCCACAGGGCGTCGTCGACTTTGTTGCCGGCGTGGCCGATGCTCTTCCACTCATCCATCAAGTTCTTCATCGCGTTGCTCGTTTTTTGCCACTCCGTGGAATCCTTCAATTCCCGGGCGCGCTCGATGAGCACTTCCTTCGCTTTTTTCGCCTCGTCGAACTGCGCGTGCATTTCCTCCCACGCCTCATGCTTGCGCTGGTAGAAAATATCGCGGGCAGCCTGGAACTCGGCCCACAGTTTATCGTCCGTTTCCCGTCCGGCGTGACCCGCCTTCTTCCATTCGTCCATCAGCTCGTTGGCTTCCTTGCTCGCTTTATTCAAGTTGTCGGTCTGCGCCAGTTCCTGCGCGCGCTTCACCAGGTTTTCCTTGATCGTCTGCGCCTCTTTATACACTTCGTTGCGTTTTGCATACACCGCGTCGAGAGCCGATTCAAACTCGTCTCTGAGCTGGTCTTCATAATCCGATTCCCAATAGTGGATTCGCTTCCATCTTCTCTTCAGGTTGGAGAGTTCGCGCTGCGTCTCGTTCCAGTTGGACGATTCGGCGAAATTCTTCGCCTCTTCGACTAATTCCTCCTTGAGCGAAATGTCCGCATCCATGTCTTCAACTTCGTACAATTCATCATTCATCTGTGCCATATGTTTCCTCACTCATATAGATTTACTATCTAATACATTATTTTACACGTCTTTACACAAATAAAAAAGGGATAAAACGAATTTTTTTCGAATTATCCATTTTTATGCAAATTTTCACGCGCGATCGAAAGCATCAGCTTGATCCGGTTTTCCTGATTCACCTTCGTCGCGCCCGGATCGTAGTCGATCGCCACGATGTTGGCTTGCGGATACGCCTTGCGCAGCGCCCCCATCATGCCTTTGCCAACGATATGGTTTGGCAAGCAGCCAAACGGCTGGGCGCACACGATGTTACCATACCCCGCCTCGGTCAGCTCGATCATCTCCGCCGTCAGCAGCCAGCCCTCGCCCATCTTGCAGCCGTTGCCGATAAACGGCGTCACGATCTGCTTCAAATGCGCATAGCTGGCCGGCGCCACAAACGATCCATCGCGCTTGACCGCCTGAATCAGCTCCGTTTCAAACCACGTCAAGTAATTGAAAATGACATGCGTCGCCTGCTGGCTGAACCGGCTGCCGCCATACAGGCGCGTGTCCTCCATCGGCATGTCGATTGCATACAACAAAAACTGCATCACGCCCGGCACCATGACTTCGCACCCCTCGTCGCGCAAAAACCGCTCCAGGCCGTTGTTGGCCAGCGGCGAGTACTTGGCGTAAATCTCGCCAACGATTCCAACTTTGACCTTCGGCACGGCGTGACGCTCGATCGCCGAAAACTCCGCCACCATTTCCTGATAGTGGCGCGTCACCTGCTTGAGCGAAAAGCCCTCGTTTCCATTAAACCAGCGCGACGTGCGCTCGATCCACGACTCGACAAGCGCGTCGGTTTCGCCGCTGGTGACTTCGTAAGGCCGCGTCTGGTTGGACAGCAGCATGAGCATGTCCCCGTACGCCAGCGCCGCCAGCATCCGCCGCAGCATCGGGATCGTGATCCGAAACCCCGGATTGCTTTCGAGGCTGCTCAAATTGATCGTGACGACCGGCACCTGGCCAAGCCCGGCGTCCCGCAGCGCCTTGCGCAGCAAATACGCGTAGTTGCTCGCCCGGCACCCGCCGCCGGTTTGCGTCATGAGCAGCGCGACGTGGTCCACGTCGTAGCGGCCGCTCTTGAGCGCGTCGATCATCTGGCCAATCGTCAGCAGCGCCGGATAGCACGTGTCGTTGTGGACGTAGCGCAAGCCTTGCTCCACGACGCCTGGCCCTTCGTTCATGAGCACCTCGATCCGAAAGCCGTAGCTGCGCAAAATGTTACGCAAAATTTGAAAATGCGTCGTCAGCATGTTTGGAAACAGCAACGTGTGCGTTTCCTTCATTTCCTTCGTAAACGGAATCGCCGCCACCCGTTCAGACATGCGTTCCACCTCGTTTCTCTTTCGCCGCCGCGAACAGCGAGCGCAGACGGATTTTCACCGCGCCCAGATTGGTGATCTCGTCGATCTTGATTTGCGTGTAAATCTTTCCATTCGACTCCAAAATCGCCCGGACCTCGTCGGTCGTGATCGCGTCCAGCCCGCAGCCAAACGAAACGAGCTGAACCAGGTCGATTTTATCGTATCCGCACGTGTTCACAAAATCCGCCGCGCTATACAGCCGGGCGTGGTAAGTCCACTGGTTGAGCACGTCGGTGTCGACCTTCTTCACCATATGCCCAAGCGAATCCTCGGAAAGCAGCACCGCGCCTTCCTGCGTGACAAATTTGTCGATACCGTGATTGACTTCCTCGTCCAAATGATACGGCCGCCCGCACAAGACGATGATCGGCAAATTCCGCTCGACCGCGTACTGGTACAACCGGTCCCCCTCGTTGTGAATCGTTTCCAAATGCGCCTCGTAGCGCGCGTACGCTTTTTCCGCCGCCTCGGCCACTTCCTTTTTCGAAAAGTCATGGTCGAACGCCTCGTTCAAAAACGCCCGGAAGTGCTTCGGGAAATCCTTGCGGCGGTGAATGCCTAAATACGGATGGAGCAGCCGCGCCCGGCTGCCGGCCGGCAGCGCGTTGCGCAGCACTTCAGGATAGTAGGCGACGACCGGACAGTTGTAGTGGTTGTCCGCCTTTTGCTCGTCCATGTTGTACGACAGGCAAGGATAGAAAATGTGTTCCACCCCTTTATCCAAAAGCGCCTTCAAATGTCCGTGCATCAATTTGGCCGGATAGCACACGGTATCGCTGGAAATCGTGTTTTGTCCGGCATGGTACAGCTTTTTGTTCGACTTGCCCGACAGCTCCACCCCGAATCCCAGCTCCGTCAGCAGCGTGTGCCAAAACGGAAGCAGCTCATATTCGTTCAGTCCCATAAGCAGCCCGATCGTCTCCAGGCGGCCCGGCTGCGACGAATACGCGTCCAGCAGTTTCTTTTTCACCTCGAACATCGACGGCAGCGCCGCGCCGGACTGCCCGCGCGTCGGCTTGTCGCACTGGTTGCCGCCAATAAAACGCCGGCCGTCCGAAAACGTGTTGATCGTCAAGCGGCAGTGGTTCGTGCACCCTTTGCACGTCGTCGCCATGACCTGGTGGCGGAAATTTTGGAGCGCCGGCCCATCCAGCAGCCCGCTGCGCTCCAGACGATGATCGAGCGCGTACAACGCGGCGCCATACGCGCCCATCAAACCGGAGAGCGCCGGTCGAATGACGTCGCGGCCGATTTCTTTTTCAAAGGCGCGCAAGACGGAATCGTTCAAAAAGGTTCCCCCCTGCACAATGACGTGGCGGCCGATTTCCTCTTTGTCCTTCATTCGAATGACTTTGTACAGCGCGTTTTTCACGACGCTGATCGACAAGCCGGCGGCGATGTTCTCTATCGTGGCGCCGTCCTTTTGCGCTTGCTTCACGCTGGAATTCATAAACACCGTGCAGCGCGAGCCCAAGTCGACAGGCCGGTTCGCGAACAGTCCCCGGCGGGAAAAATCCTCGATCGAATAGCCAAGCGCGCCGGCGAACGTCTGCAAAAACGAGCCGCATCCCGAGGAGCAAGCCTCGTTTAAAAAGATATTGTCGATCGCCCCGTTGCGAATTTGAAAACACTTGATGTCCTGCCCGCCAATGTCGATGATGAAATCGACATCCGGATCGTATTGTCTGGCCGCGGTGTAATGGGCGATCGTCTCGACGAGTCCGTAATCGGCGTGGAACGCGTTTTTAATGATTTCCTCCCCGTATCCCGTCGTGGCGCTGCCAACGATTTTCGCTTGGGGGAACGCCGCGTACAGCTGCTCCAAAAACGATTTCACAAGCGGAACCGGATTGCCGGCGTTAGGCATATAGCGCGAAAACACGACGTGGCGGCGCGTGTCGATCGCGACCGCCTTCAACGTGGTCGATCCCGCGTCGATGCCGACCGCCAGCTCGACCGGCTTTGCGCTCGATGTCGTGATTTGCTGGTCCTGCTTCGAATGTCTGGCGGCAAACGCCTCGTATTCCGCCTCGCTTTCAAAAAGCGGCGCGCACGCGGCGTACTGGTCGCTGGCCGTGTAGCTTGCCAGCGCGCCCAGCAAGGCGTCAAACGAAAACGTCTTGTCCTGCGAAAGCAAAGCCGCTCCGTATGCCACAAAGTACAGGGAATGCTTCGGGCACGTTCCTTTTAAGCGCAGCGCGTCGTCGAAAGTGGCGCGCAAGGCGGAAAAAAAGGTGAGCGGACCGCCTAAATACACGACGCGGCCTTCGATTTGGCGACCATGCGCCAGGCCCGCGATCGTCTGGTTGGCGACCGCCGTAAAAATCGACGCCGACACGTCCTCTTTCGTCGCCCCCTGGTTGAGCAGCGGCTGGACGTCGGACTTGGCGAACACGCCGCAGCGCGAGGCGATGCTGTAAATCTTTTTGTGGTTTGTCGCCAGGGCGTTCATTTCGTCTTGCGAAATATCCAAAAGCGTCGCCATCTGGTCGATGAACGCGCCGGTTCCCCCCGCGCAGCTGCCATTCATGCAAACATCCATCGCGCCGGACAAAAAAAGGATTTTCGCGTCCTCCCCGCCCAGCTCGATGACGACATCAGTTCCCGGCAGCAGCGCGTTGACGGCTTCCCGGGTCGCGTACACCTCCTGGGCGAACGGAATGCCCAGATCTTGCGCGAGCCCCATGCCGGCCGAGCCGGATATACACAATCGAATGGTCGCTTGATCGGGAAACATGCGCTGGATTCCCGACAGCATTTCGATGACTTTTAACGTGATTTGAGAATAATGGCGTTCATACTGCTGGTACAAAATCGCGCCCGATTCGTCCAGCACTACGCTTTTCAATGTCGTTGAGCCTACATCTAAGCCAATTCTGATCATAAAGTCCCTCCTTTTCTCGGAAAGTATAGCACATTATATACTTTTTTCGCCCGTCGTGACAACTCAAACGCGAAAAAAAAAGAGCCGCTAGTTCGACTCCTTTGCCAGCTGCGGCACGTTTTGTTTTTTTCCAGCCTGCCGTAGCGAAACGACCATCAGCGCTCCCGCCAGCGTCAACGCGAGCACGAACCGCAGCATCGTCTCCATGCCATAGGCATCCTGCAGCATGCCGCCCGCCGTGTTTCCGATCGCCGAGCCAAATCCCGACGTCATGACGCCAATCATCGTCTGTCCCATGATTTGATGTTCTTTCGCCAGATTTTCCGCCACATAGTATGTCATGATGGGCGTGAACAACCCGTACGAAAGTCCCTGGAACGCCAGCCCGACAAACAAAACCGGCAGGCTTGGCGCCACGCATATCAGACCGTTGCGGGCGATATAAAACAAAGCCGCCGCCGCGAGCAGGCTTTTGGCCCCGAACCGGCGCATGAGCCGTGGCGCCACCGCCATGACCGGCAACTCGCTGGCCGCCATAAAAAACGTCGCCACGCCCAGCATCGAGGCGTCGCCGCCCAGGGACGTCACGATGTTGATCAAATACGTTCCAACGCAGGCGCTAGCCGCGAACGCCAGCCCGAAGCCTAGAAGCAAGCCAAAAAACAAGCGGTACCGCCCGGCTAGGCCAAACAGGCTGACGCTGGCCGCGCGGTCTGCTTTCGCCTCCGTTTTCGAATACGTGGCCGGCATCCGCCACAAAACGACGACACATAGTATATTGGCGCCCAAAAACAGGAAGCCCAACGCTGCCGGGGAAAACCAGCCGACAAGCTGGCCGGCGACGATGGCGCACAACGCGTAGGAAATCGAGCCGATTCCGCGCGACAAACCGAAATTGACGGGTTTCCCATCCGCGATGTAGTTCATCGCGATCGTGGAGACGAGTGGTACGGTGCTGATGTTCAGCGCGTACATCGCGATATACAATCCCATCAAAAGCGCTTTGGGCAGAGGCAAAAACACGATGGCGCTAAACAACAGCGATTCGACGGCGAAAAAGCCGATGAGCTGCTGCTGTAAGGAAAACCGTTTCACTTTGGCGCATACGCTGGATACGACTGGCGACAAAACGATAGTCGTCAAGGAGGATCCGCCTGTGACGACGCCGATTTCCGTGTTCGTGAGTCCCTTGTGCTGCAAAAGTACGGCCACGAAGCCAAGCGCGCACAGCGTCCCCATCCAGTATGTCGCGTGCAGCGCGTTGTATTTTCTTTGCATTGTGTTGTCCATTCCCACCATCTCCCTTTTCAAAGGCATCTTATTCCCTTTTCGCGCAAAAAAGAAGCGCGGATAAAAAACGGGTTCCTTGTTTCGTTTCCGGACGGATTTTCAAGTGTTCTGGCGAAACAACATGACTCATGATACAATTTATTTATGTTAATCAAGGAAAAACTCAAGCATTCCAAATTTTCGGATTCGCAGCGAATCGTTGTCGACTACATGCTCAAAGCCGGCCCCAAGATCCGAAACAAAACGGTGCGCCAAATCGCCAAGGAAACGTACACGTCGTCCGCGACGCTGATTCGCATCGCCCACAAGCTCGATTTCACCGGCTGGGAGGAATTGAAGCGCGCCTTCATCGAGGAGCAGGATTATTTGTCGTCGCATTTTCAAAACGTCAACGCCAACGTGCCGTTTGAAAAGGACGACTCTTCGATGACGATCGCCAACCGGATTGCCGTGCTCGAAAAGGAAGCCATCGACGACACTCTCGCCCTGATCGACTGGGGCGCGATCGAGCAGGCGGCCGCCATCGTGGACGACTGCCCGGTTGTCAACATCGTGGCCATGAACAACACCATCGCGCAAGCCGAGGAGTTCATGTACAAAATGGGCCGCATCCAAAAGCGCGTCATCGTCCAGCCGCCCAGCGGCGAAGGCCTGTACAACGGAACGATTCTGGATCCGGCCTCGTGCATGATCGTCATTTCCTACACCGGCGAGACAAGCAACTTCATCCGCTGGATCCGCTTCGCCAAGGAAAGCCATGTGCCGGTGATCGCCATCACCTCGCTGGGGGACAACACCATCAGCAAGCTGGCGGACTTGACGCTGCGCATTTGCACCCGGGAAAAGCTCTACTCCAAAATTTCGTGGTACGCTTCGGAGGCGTCGATTTCGTATTTGCTGAACGTGCTCTACTCGCTCGTGTTCGCGCGCCACTACGATCAAAACTTCGCCGCGAAAGTCGAACGATCCAAAAAAATCGAAAAAGGACGCAAGTCCTCGATTTCGATCATCAACGAGGAAAAGCCGTAGGACGCGGCTTTTTTTCACCCGCCGATTAGCCTGGCTTAACCTTTTTTCAAAGTAAAACGATTGCCCAAACCGGCGGTCCGTGTTATAAACTATCCGACTGAGGGAGTAATCAGCATTCTCAAATGCAGCAATGTCGACATCCTGGCTGACGCCCGGTATTGCTTGAAAAGATGAGACTCATGAACTTTTTAATCGTTCATGAGTCTTTTTTATGATAGGAGGAGTGGAGAATATGGGAATGATCGAACTCGTTTTGATTGCGGTGTCGCTGTCGATGGACGCTTTCGCGGTGTCCATCTGCAAGGGGCTGTCGCTTCAAAACGTCAATGGAAAGCACATGGTCATCGCCGGCGCGTGGTTTGGCGGCTTTCAGGCGCTGATGCCGCTGATCGGCTATGGCCTGGGCAGTTTGATGGCCGGCTTCATCCAAAACTACACGCACTGGATCGCGTTTATCCTGCTAGCGTGGATCGGCGGCAACATGATCAAGGACTCGTTTGGCGAGGAGGAAGGCGTGGACGGCTCGATGACGTGGAAGTCGATGCTCGTTTTGGCGATCGCCACCAGCATCGACGCGCTGGCGGTCGGCATCACGTTTTCGTTTATGGACGTGTCGATTGTGCCGGCAATCGTCCTGATTGGCATCGTGACGTTCGCTTTTTCGGCCATTGGCATCAAAATTGGCAGCTTGTTTGGCGCCAAGTACCGTTCCAAGGCGACGCTTTGCGGCGGAATCGTCCTCGTTCTCATCGGGCTGAAAATCCTGCTCGAAGGGCTGAACATCCTGTAAGTGTTAGAAAGGAAATCGGGAAAGTGGTTTGATATGATGGACACAAGGAGGAGAAACACGTGAAATTTTACGACCAATCGGTTCCGGATGTGGAACGCTGTCTCGACACGAACATCCATACCGGACTGGATACGACGCAAGTCAAACAACGACAGGAAAAATATGGGCCAAACAAACTCAAAGAGGCGAAACAGAAATCCAACTTCGCCCGGTTTGTCGACCAGTTCAAAGATCCAATGATCATCATCCTGCTCATCGCGGCCGCCATTTCGTTTGGAATCGCCATTTTTGAAAAGGATCCCGAAGGATTTTTCGAACCCGTTCTGATTTTGGTCATCGTGATTCTGAACGCCTTGATGGGAGTCGTTCAGGAATCCAAAGCCGAGGCCGCGCTCAACGCCCTCAAGCAAATGACGACGCCGCAAGCGCGCGTCATCCGAAACGGGAAAGAGGAAATCGTTCCTTCCCAGGATCTTGTGCCCGGCGACATCATCAAACTGGAGGCCGGCGACTTCGTTCCCGCCGACGCCCGCCTGTTTCAAAGCGTGAGCCTGAAAAGCGAGGAAGCCGCGCTCACGGGCGAATCCGTCCCGGCGGAAAAAGACGCCGGCGCCATCGTCAAAGACGGGGCCCCGCTCGGGGATCGCGTGGACATGGTGTACTCGGGCTGCTCCATCACGTATGGAACCGGCCAGGCCATCGTATGCGCCATCGGCATGGACACCGAGATGGGAAAAATCGCCGGTCTGCTCAACAGCGAGGAAAAATCCCAGACGCCGCTTCAGCTCAAGCTCGCCCAGCTTGGAAAGTACCTTGGCTTTTTGGCGATCGGCTGCTGCGCGATCATCTTTGTGGTCGGCCTGCTCAACGGCTTGCCGCCAATGGAATTGTTCCTGACGTCCGTTTCCCTGGCGGTCGCCGCGATTCCGGAAGGCTTGCCGGCCATTGTCACGATCGTGCTGTCGATCGGCGTGACGAAGCTTGCCAAACAAAACGCGATCATCCGCAACCTGCCGGCGGTCGAAACGCTCGGTTCGGCCTCGATCATTTGCTCGGATAAGACAGGCACGCTCACCCAAAACAAAATGACGCTCGTCAAGGCGTGGGCCGACGGCGACGAGGATGTCGTCGACATCACGACCGACGATCCAAAGGAAATCAAGCGCCTGCTCCAACTGGGCACCTTGTGCTCGGATGGCTCAATCTTGATCGAGGACGGACAGGAGAAATCGGTCGGCGATCCAACCGAGACGTCGATCGTGTCGGCCGCCATGAAAAACGGCATGACGAAAGAAGCGCTCAATCAAATGTATCCGCGGCTGGCGGAGCTGCCGTTCGACTCGGACCGCAAGCTCATGTCCACCATCAACAAAATGGACGGCCAGCTCGTCGTGATCACGAAGGGGGCGCTCGACTCCATGATTCCACGCCTGAAAAGCGGCGACGTGAAAAAAGCGAAAGAGCTCAACGAGGCGATGTCCAAAAACGCCTTGCGCGTCTTAGCGATTGCCTCCAAACCGATTGACGAGGTGCCAAAAAACCCGACGAGCGAGCAGCTTGAAAACGACTTGAACCTGGAAGGTCTTGTCGCGATGATCGACCCCGCCCGGCCGGAAGCGAAAGAAGCGGTCAAAGTGTGCCGCAAGGCGGGCATCCGTCCGGTCATGATTACGGGCGACCACGTCATCACCGCCAGCGCGATCGCGAAGGAGCTTGGAATTTTGCGCGATGGCGACAAAGCCATCACGGGTGTCGAACTTGACGCGATGAGCGACGACGAGCTTGATCACGACATTGAAAACATTTCCGTGTACGCCCGCGTTTCTCCGGAAAACAAGATCCGGATCGTCAAAGGCTGGCAGCGCAAAAACCAGGTTGTCGCCATGACGGGAGACGGCGTCAACGACGCGCCGGCTTTGAAAGCGGCCGACATTGGCTGCGCGATGGGCATCACCGGCACGGAAGTCGCCAAAGGGGCGGCGGACATGATTTTGACCGACGACAATTTCGCGACGATCGTCTTCGCGGTCCGGGAAGGACGCGGTATTTTCTCGAACTTGAAAAAAGTCATCGGCTATTTGCTGGGAACGAACATCGGCGAGGTGCTTGTCGTGTTTGTTTCGATGCTGTTGTGGCACAAATCGCCGTTTGTGTCGATGCAGCTGCTGTGGATCAACCTCGTGACCGATTCCCTGCCGGCTATCGCGCTGGGCATGGAGCCGGTGGAAAAGGACGTCATGAACCACAAGCCGAAAGCGAAAAACGAAGGCATCTTCGCCAATGGCTTTGGCGCCCGTATCATCCTGCAAGGCGTCATGTTTGGCGGTCTGGCGCTGCTGTCGTTTTATCTCGGCCAGCAGCTGACCCACACCGAACGGGGCGCGGAAACGATGGCGTTCATCACGCTGGCGCTTTCCCAGGTCATTCAGGCGTTCAACATGCGCAGCGAGCACTCGTTGTTCAAAACCGGCTTCTTTACAAACAAGAAGCTGAACATGGCGGCGCTCGTATCGTTCGCGCTGGTGGCGCTTGTCATCTTCACGCCGCTCAACATCCCGTTCAATTTGGAGATTTTGCCTTGGGGCGATTTCTTCATCGCCCTTGGTTTAGCGTTCGTTCCATTTGTCGTGATGGAATGCTCGAAGGCGTTTGGCTTGATCAAGCATTCCAAAAGCTACGACGAATAAACAATCCGATTCGAAAAAGTCTGTTACGGCAGGCTTTTTTTGTATATAATATAGAAAAAGGAGGAGGATCGTATGTGGATCTTGATCATCGGGGCGATCGCCTTGTTCGCTTTGTCCGTCTGGCTGGAGCGACGCGCTCCTCGCTCCGGACGCGACCGGCTGGACGAAAGCGGCGAGCAGGCGCGGCTCGACCAGCGCAACGCGGCGAACAACCAGAGCTTTCGCCCATAAGAAAAAGGTGTCCAATCGAAAATCGTTTCGATCGACACCTTTTTTAAATCCATTTTTTGCACAGCGTCAGCACGAGCATGTAAATGAGCGAGCCAATCAAAATCAGCAGCGAGCGAACGATCGCGCCATAGCCGATGGTCAGCGCTCCAAAGCCGAGTAAAATGAGCAGCTTGGCGTTCTGCGCGTTTTCGCGCAGCGATTTGACATACATCCAGCCAATGACTTCCACGCACAAAAAGAACAAGACGTAAATCTGCCCGAGCACAATGGGCGTTTTGGCGGTTTCCATAATTGGAAAAATCGTAAAGACGAGCATTTCCAAAGCGAACCGGAGATGTTGTTTCGAGGTTTGTTTCATAATGCGGTTTCCTTTGCTAGTCCGCGCATCCACCCGGATGAAAGCGGAGTTTTATTATACCACGTCCTCCAAAGCCCGGCCGGGACAAAAATAGAAAAATCTCCCAACTGGGGAAGTCGAGAGATTTTAAATTGAACTAAGATGAATCGTACCCGGTTCGTCGTTCAGGGTCAAACCGATACTAGTTTCGTCTTCTTTCATTCCTGGTGTGCGGACGTGAGTTGTCTGACTGCGTATAGCATTCGGTGTGAATGTTGTAATTTCATCATCGTCATAACCAATTACCATACTATTCTCTGATAAGAGAATCGGCCGCTTCAAAATCGACGGATTCTTCTGTATCAAAACAATCAATTCCTTTGTCGAGAAGTCATCAATCCCTTTCTCTAAAGAATGAAACACTTTTGAACGGACGGAAATGATATCTTCTGTACCATTTTCGCACCTTGACAACAAGTACTTAATCTCACTTTCTTTTAACACACTTGAAAAAATATTTTTTTCGACAAAATCTATATGATTATCTTTGAGCCACTGTTTTGCCTTCCGACAACTAGCGCACCCAGGAGAAGTATAAAGAATTACCATATACTGTCCTCCTACTCAAATTATACCTTTTTCGTAGGAAATGAAAAGATTTATTTTATTTATCGCTTAAGCGAAACTTAAATAATTCCGGTTTTTTACCACATTTTCCCGTTTGGATTGTGGCAGAAATTCATCGTTTTTTTTTACAATTCTTCCGCGATTTGCGCCATTTCTTCCAGATTTCGCTCGGTTTCACGCGCTTTCAAAGTGACAATCGGCTCCACGAGGGTCATATTTTTCATTTTGTCCACATACCCTTGGATGACGCGCGCCGCCGACGGTCCCCACGATCCGTTTTGCATGATCGCGACCTTGCGGTTTTGGAAGTTTTTATGCACCAGTTCGATCAAAAACAGCTCCATGCTCGGGAACACGCCGCCGTCGTAGCTTGCGGAAGCGAGCACGAGCGAGCTGTATTTGAACGCGTCCGCGATCGCCTGCGATACGGGAACGCGGGACAGATCCGCCACTTTCGCCTTCTTGCCAAGGCCCTCGATCATGTCCTTGAGCAGCCCGGCCGCGTGCGCCGTGTGGCCGTAAATCGAGGAGTACGCGATAAACACGCCTTCTTCCTCCGGCGCGTACGAGCTCCACGTGTTGTACAAGTTGATGTAGTACCCCAGGTTTTCCGTCAGGATCGGGCCGTGCAGCGGGCAGATGATCTGCACATCCAAGCCGCTCAGCTTTTTCAGCAGCGCCTGCACCTGCATGCCGTATTTGCCGACGATATTCAAATAGTAGCGGCGGGCTTCGTCCACCCAGCCATCCTCGTAGTCCAGCGTTCCGAATTTACCAAACGCGTCCGCCGAGAAAAGCACTTTTTCCTCCGGCACGTACGTCACCATGACTTCCGGCCAGTGCACCATGGGCGCCATGAAAAACTGCAGCGTGTTTTTTCCGATCGAAATCTGGTCGCCTTCCTTCACGACGACTTTTTTCTCATTCAGCCCTTCAATGTCAAAATAGTTTGGCAGCATGTTGAACGTCTGCGCGTTTCCAATGAGCCGCATGTTCGGATACCGCTTGCACAGCTCTAAAATATTGGCCGCGTGATCCGGCTCCAAATGCGAGATCACCAAATAGTCCACCGGACGGTCGCCGATTTTTTCGGCCAGGTTGTTCAGCCACTCCTCGCTTTTGCGAATGTCGATCGTGTCCATCACGACAATTTTCTCATCGACGATCACATACGAGTTATACGACACGCCATGCGAAATCGGATACTGGCTTTCAAACAGATCCAAATCGTGGTCATTCGCGCCGATATATTTGATATATGTATTGCTCCACATAAAAAAAGCCTCCTGTTTCCTTTCATATTTTATCATCATCGCCACATTCAGAAAAGAAAAAGGAATGAAAACGTCAAACAAAAACGCCCCGTTCGACTCGAACGGGACGCCCTGTTTCGCTTTATGGCTTTTTTCGATGCAGCAATGCGTTCGCCGCGAAAGCGGCCGCCACGATGAAGCCAAGAACGATCGCCATATCGTACATCCAAATCCTCTTCTTTTGCCCTTAGTTTTCTTTCGACTCGACAAATTCCTTGGACGCCGTCAAAATCGTCGCCAGGTTTTGCAGCTCGCTTGGCACCACGATCTTGGTCGCAGTTCCGTTGGCCAGATCGCTGTACGTTTTCAAGCCTTGCAGCGTCAAGTACTCCTTGGTCGGATTGGCGTCCTTGATCATCTGGATTCCACGCGCCTGCGCCTCGTAAATGGCCTCCATCGCCTTCGCCTTTCCTTCCGCCTCGGCGATCATCGCTTCCTTTTTGGCGGTCGCGTTCAGGATCGTTGCCTCTTTCTTTCCTTCCGCGGTCAAAATCGCGCTGCGTTTTTCGCCTTCCGCCTTTAAAATCGACTCGCGGCGTTCCCGCTCGGCGCGCATCTGCTTTTCCATCGCTTCCTGAATATCCTTTGGCGGAATGATGTTTTTCACTTCGACGCGTCCGACTTTGATGCCCCACGGATCGGTCGCCTCATCCAAAATGCTGCGCATCTTCGTGTTGATGATGTCGCGCGACGTCAGCGTTTCGTCCAGCTCGAGGTCGCCGATGATGTTTCGCAACGTCGTGGCCGTCAAATTCTCAATGGCCGTGATCGGCCCCACGACGCCATACGTGTACAGCTTCGGATCCGTGATCTGGAAGTAGACGACCGTGTCGATCATCATCGTGACGTTGTCTTTCGTAATGACCGGCTGCGGCGCGAAATCCTTCACGACTTCCTTGAGCGTCACCTTGTTGGCGACCCGGTCGATGAACGGGATCTTGAAGTGGATGCCCGTGTGCCACGTGGCATAGTAGGCGCCCAGCCGCTCAATGACGTAGGCGTTGGCTTGCGAAACGATGCTGATCATGCTCATGAGAATGGCCACGATGAGCACGATCGCCAAAACGATCAAAACGATTTTTACAATAGTCATCATTATTCATTTCCTTTCCCGAGCGCCTCCACGATGAGCTTGGCGCCTTCGATGTTCAATACTTTCACCTTCGTGCCCTTTTCAATCGTCTCGTGCTGAAACGACACCGCCGACCAGTACGAAGAGAGCACGTACACTTCGCCCCACTGATCCTCCCTGATTTCCCTTGTCACCGTGCCGATCTGGTGAATCATGCGATCGGCGTTGGTCGGCACGACGTTGCCGCGCAAGTAACGCGACGCGATCGGACGGACGATGAGCATCGCCAAAAGCGAAACCAGCACGAACGCCACGACTTGCACAGCCACCGACAAATGCAGGATGGCCAGCAGCGCCGCCACCACCGCGCCCAGCGCAAACCACACGCTCACCAGCGCGGTTGGCGTCAAAAGTTCAATCAGCACAGCCGCCAGCGCGGCCGCGATCCAAATCAAAGCCATCTTTTCATCCCTCTTTTCCCATTCCGTCTCCACACTCGATTTCCAGCAAATTCTCGTTTTGGTTGAAGGCGGCCGCGTATTTGCAGCCGTCCACCGGCACATGCATCGACGTGTAGATCTCGTGCATGATCGCCTTGTTGCTGATGCGTCCATACCCTTTCCCTAGCGAAAGCTTTTGAAGCTGTTCCCTTGGAATGACGCCAAGCTCGATCGTCGCCTTCGGAACCGGCTCGATCGCCACCCGCTTTCGTTCCAGATCCAGGCCGATGCGCACCCAGCGTATATCTTGAAAAAACGTACAAGCCGCGGCGTTGAGCGTGATATTGGTCGGATAAAACGTGACTTGGCACGTATAGGAATTTCCATTGATCCATTGATACACGTTTTCACTTCCTTCTGGTTCCAGTTTATTATTTCTCTTATTTTTTTGCAAGTTAAATTTTTCACAATTAATTCATCTTCGCTTAATAAAAAAAGGACCCCCGAAAAAGTCCTTCGTCACGACATGGAGGCGGCCTTCAGCATCCGGTATCCCACACCGATATGCGTTTGGATGCACGAAGCCTTCTTGTCGATTTTCTCGATCTTTTTGCGCAGTCCCGCGACATACACCCGCAAGCTGGCGACATCGTTTTCCTGGCTGTGGCCCCAGATGCGGTTCGTGATTTGCGTATGCGTCAGCACCTTGTCCAGATTTTGCAGCAAAAGCGTCAAGATCTTATACTCGATTGGCGTCAAATGCAGCGGCTCGCCATTGACGCTCGCCACGCCGCGCGCCAAATCGACTTCCAGCCCGCCGTTTTTCAAACAGGCTTCCTCCATCCGCGGCCCGGTTTCCATTTGCGCCAGCCGCCGCTGCGTCACCCGCAAACGGGCCAGCAACTCGTCCACCGAGAACGGTTTGGTCAAGTAGTCGTCGGCCCCCTGGTCGAGTGCCTCGATTTTGTCCTGGTCCTCGTTGCGCGCGCTAATGACGATAATCGGCACTTGCGACCACGAGCGAATCGTCTCGATGACTTCCAGCCCGTCCATATCCGGCAGTCCCAAGTCGAGCAAAACGATATCCGGCCGGTTGGACAACGTTTGCATGAGCGCGTCCTTGCCGTTTTTCGCCATGTCGTATTTGTATTCGTGCAGTTTGAGCGTCGTCGCCATCAAGTGGCGGATCCTGGCGTCGTCCTCCACGATCAGCACTGTGTTTTTATTCATGTAAATCCACCTTTCGATACGGCAGCGTGAACGTGAACACGCTGCCTTTGGGCACATTGTCCTTTACCTCGATCGTCCCGCCATGGGCGTGCACGATCGACTCGCAAAGCGAAAGCCCGAGGCCAAGCGAGCGCCGGCTGTCGACGATTTCGTGATCGCCGCAGTAAAACCGTTCGAACACCCGCGCCTTGACGGCGTCCGGAATGCCCTCGCCCTCGTCTTTCACCTCGACGCGCACCCGTTCACCCTCCTTGCGCCACGCGATCTCGATTCTCGATCCGGACGGCGTGTATTTGATGGCGTTGTCCACCAGATTCACGAGCACTTGCATCACGAGTCTAGAATCGGCTTCGACAAACAAAAACGGGTCGCCGTCCGTCGCGATTTCGTGATCCTCGTTGTGGCGGATGTGGCCCAGCGCCTCCTCCACCAGCTCCTCGAACAGCTCCAGCGTCGGATGCAGCGCCACCTTGCCTTCCTCGATCCGGGTGATGGCGAGCAGGTTTTCCACCAAACCGATGAGCCAGTTTGACTCCTCGTAAATGTCCTCGATCGTCTGCCTTCGGGTAATTTCGTCCATCCCGGCCTCGTTATCCAGCAAATTCGACGCGTTGCCCGAAATCGACGTCAGCGGCGTGCGCAAGTCGTGTGAAATGGCCCGCAGCAGGTTGGCGCGCGTCTGCTCGTTTTTTCGCCAGCATCCGCGCCTGCTCCTTTTCGGCCCGGCTTTGAATGCCTTCCAGCGCGAGGGCGCATTCGCCAAGCACCGACAAGACGATGCTTTGCTCCAGCGGGTCGAGCCGGGCGCCTTCGTCCATCGCGATCCCGACCACTCCGTACACCTTTTCGTTCAGACGGACCGCCAAATACAAACACTTGGCGCTGGACAGCGTGTCGGTGCTCGCGCCGGCGTGCTTGTTGTTGGTGGCGCACCAATAGGCAACCGCCCGCTCGTTGGGCGTCAGCAGCAGTTCCTTGCCCTCCCCATACACCCGGCCATGGCCGATGCGGCGCTTGGCGTAAGCGTATGTGACGATTGGACAGTCCAGCAGCTGGCGCAGCTGGGCCGCGCCAATCTCGAACACCACGTCCTCTTCCTCGACGCTTTGAAGCAACTGGTTCGTTTCGAGCAAAACTTTCGTCTTAAACGCCGAGCGGGCCGCGCTTTCGGCGCTTGAGCGAATCTTTTGCGCCATGCGGCTTGTCAGCAGCGCCGCGGCAAACATAAGCGCGAGCGTCAAAAAGTCCCCGGCGTGCAAGGCGTGGAACGAATAGCGGGGCGGCGTGAACGCGAAATTGAACAAAAGCACGGCCACCAGCGAAGTCACCAGACCGTTGAAGGCGCTGGCCGACAACGTGGAGGCGAACAACACCCCGAGCACGTACGTCGTGAGGATCGCGGTTTTCGGAAAGCCGCTCATCTCGAGCGCCAGGCCGGCTATCGTCACAAAGGCGAGAATGAGCACGCTTTTCAGCAGCGCGCGCGTCGGCTTCATGACGCGAAAGAGCTTTTTCTTTTGCGCCTTGTAGCCCGCCTTGTCGGGAATGATGTACACGTCCAGGTCGGGCGCCTGGCCAATCAGCCGCTCCGTCAGTGTCGGCGATGGAAAAAAGCGCGGCTTTGAAACGGCGCTGCGCCCCAGGACGATTTTGGTCACATGCGACAAGCGCGAAAACGTGGCGATTTGCTCCGCGATATCCTCGCCATACAGCGTTTCGATGCGCGCGCCCAGCTGCTGGGCGAGCCGTTTATGGTTTTCGAGCCGCTTCTCGTTTTCCTGCCCGCGCCACTCCTCGTCGTCGCGCTGTACATACACGGCCGAAAACCGCGCTTTGAAGGCGGCAGCCATCCGGGCGGCGGTGCGGATGATGCGCTCGTTGCTTGGCGACGAGGACAGGCAAACCAAAATGTGCTCGTCGCCTTTGGGGGCCGACGCCCCCTGGAGCCGGCTCACCCGTTCGGCGCAGCGCCGCAAGGCGATTTCCCGCAGCGCCCGCAAGTGGTCGAGCGTGAAAAAGTTGTCCATCGCCTGCATCGCCTGGGCGGGGGCGTAGATTTTTCCCGCCTTCATCCGCTCGAGCAGCTCTTCCGGTTCGATATCGACCAGTTCCACCTGGTCGGCTTCGTCAAAGCTCGAATCGAGGATGCGCTCGCGTACGCGCACGGTCGTGATGGCGGCGATCGTGTCGTTCAGGCTTTCCAGATGCTGCACGTTGACGGTCGTGTACACGTCGATGCCGGCGTTGAGCAGCTCCTCGATGTCTTTGTACCGTTTGTGGTGGCGGCTTGAAGAGGCGTTGGTGTGCGCCATTTCGTCGACAAGAATCAAGTCGGGATCGCGCGCCAGCGCCCCATCCAAATCGAACTCCTCGACGGCCACGCCGTTTTCCTGGTATTGTCGTTTGGGCAGCGCTTCCAGTCCTTCCATGAGCGCGAGCGTCTGCGCCCGATCGTGCGGTTCGACGTAGCCAATGACGACGTCGCGGCCAAGCGCCTTGGCTTCCCTGGCGGCGACGAGCATGCTGTATGTCTTGCCCACGCCGGCCGCGTAGCCGAAAAAGATTTTTAAATGCCCTTTTCTCAAGTGGATTCCCTCCTTTAGCGTTCATCTTACACGATTGACTGCGGGAAACTCAATTCAAATCATCCCTCAAAAAAAGCCAGCCAAATCCATGGCTGGCCGTACGATTTTATCGTCTTGTTTCCTTGTTTTTTCCGTTTATTTAAAACTTAATGTCCGATTTCGTCGAGCTTCAAATTGACCTCGAGCACATTGACGCGATCCTCGCCAAACAAGCCAAGCCACGCCTTGCTCGTGCAGGCGTCGATGACGTTTTGGACTTCCTTCTCGCTGATGCCTTTGGCTTGGGCGATCCGTTTGACCTGCGCCTTGGCGGCCTTTGGCGAAATGTCGGGATCGAGCCCGCTGGCGGAGCTTGCCAGCAAGTCCGCGGGCACGTCTTTTGGATCGACACCGAGTTTGACGGCCAGATCTTCCCGTTTGTTGGAAAGGTCCTGCTGGTAGGCTGAATCGGAGCGCACATGGTTGGCTGGCGCCCCATAGACGAGCGGCTGGCCGAACTCGTCCTGGAAGCTTGTGACGTCAATGGATGCCGGGCGTCCCCACAAGTGGTCGTCGTCCTTGAACGGCTGGCCGATCGCGGTCGATCCAACCACGACGCCATCTTTTTCAACGAGGCTGCCGTTGGCCTGGGCCGGAAAGAAAAGCTGCGCCAAAATCGTGACGCTTCCCGTGTACAGCACGCCGCAGACGAGCGTGAACAACAGGAAGAAGCGGACGCAAGGTTTCCAAAGGGTTGAAAGCATGATTGAACCTCCTTATATGCAGTTGATCAGCAGATCAATGAGCTTGACGCACACAAACGGCGCGACGAGTCCGCCCAGTCCGTAGACGAGCAAGTTGCGCGACAGCAGCTTGCCGGCCGGCAGCTCTTTGTATTGGACGCCACGCAGCGCCAGCGGGATGAGCGCCACGATGATCAAGGCATTGTAAATGACCGCGGACAGGATCGCGCTTTGCGGACTGGCCAGTCGCATGATGTTGAGCACGTCAAGCTGCGGATACAAGCCGACAAATAGCGCCGGAATGATGGCGAAATATTTCGCGATGTCGTTGGCGATGGAAAACGTCGTCAAACTGCCGCGTGTCATAAGCAGCTGCTTGCCGATTTGCACGATTTCGATTAGCTTGGTCGGCGAGGAGTCGAGGTCGACCATGTTGCCGGCTTCCTTGGCAGCCTGCGTGCCGGTGTTCATCGCCACGGCCACGTCGGCTTGCGCCAGGGCGGGCGCGTCGTTGGTGCCATCGCCCGTCATCGCGACGAGGTGGCCTTCCTGCTGGAACTTGCGAATCATATCCAGCTTGCCTTCCGGGGTCGCCTCGGCGAGAAAGTCGTCGACGCCCGCTTCCGCGGCGATGGCGGCGGCGGTCATCGGGTTGTCGCCGGTAATCATGATCGTCTTGATGCCCATTTTGCGCAAATCGCTGAATTTCTCTTTGACGCCTTCCTTGATGATGTCTTTTAAATAGACGACGCCGAGGATCTTGTTGTTTTTGACGACCACAAGCGGTGTGCCGCCTTTGGTGGCGATGGCGTTGACGACTTCGCGTGTTTCGAACGACACGTGACCGCCCGCCTTTTCGACGAATTTCATCATCGTGTCGGCGGCGCCTTTGCGGATTTGCACATCCTGGAAGTCGACGCCGCTCATCCGGGTCGCGGCCGTGAACGGCACGAACGTCATGTCCTTGATTTCCTGCTCGCGCAGTCCGTACTTTTCCTTGGCGAGAATGACGATGCTACGCCCTTCCGGCGTTTCGTCCGCCAGCGAGGAAAGCTGGGCGGCCTGGGCGAGCTCCATCTCGTCGGTGTGGTCGACGGGAATGAATTCGCTGGCCTGCCGGTTGCCCAGCGTGATCGTTCCGGTTTTGTCAAGCATGAGAATGTCGACGTCGCCGGCCGCCTCGATGGCGCGTCCGCTCATGGCGAGCACATTGGCCTGGTTCAGGCGCGACATGCCGGCGATGCCGATGGCGGAAAGCAGTGCCCCAATCGTCGTGGGCGCCAGGCACACGAGCAAGGCGACGCACGTCGTGATGGATACCGGGTTGGTGGCGCCTTCCATCGTCGCGGAAAACGCCGAAAACGCGTACAAGGCGATCGTCACTAAAATAAAGATCATGGACAGCGCGATCAAAAAGATTTGCAAGGCGATTTCGTTGGGCGTCTTTTTGCGGTTGGCGCCTTCCACCATCGAAATCATTTGATCGAGAAAGCTGTTGCCGGCTTCGTTGACGACTTGCAGTACGATCCAGTCCGAGAGCACGCTCGTGCCCCCGGTCACGGCGCTGCGGTCCCCGCCGGCTTCACGAATGACGGGCGCGGATTCGCCAGTGATGGCGCTTTCGTCCACGCTGGCCGCCCCAAGCACGACGTCGCCGTCGGCCGGAATCGTCTCCCCCGCTTTGACAAGGACGAGATCGCCTTTGTGCAAGTCGGGCGAGCAGACGGTTTCGACGGTTTCCAAATCGTCGAGCGAAGCCACGCGGCGGGCCTCCACTTCCTTTTTGGAGGAGCGCAGGGCGTCGGCCTGGGCTTTGCCGCGGCCTTCGGCGATGGCTTGCGCGAAGTTGGCGAACAGCACCGTCAGCCACAAGATGATGGCGATGGTGAAGATGTACGCGGTCGGGGCGTCCTGGATGCCGGCGAGCGCGAAAAAGAAGAAGACGGTCGTCAGCCACGCGCTCAAGTACACGAGAAACATGACTGGATTTTCGACCTGGGTTTTTGGTCCCATTTTTTTTACGCTGTCGATGAGCGCCGCCTTGATCATGGCGCCGTCGGCGAACGATTGTTTTTGTTGATTGTTCATATCGAATACCTCATCAATGGATCATTTGCGTCCACTCGGCGATTGGTCCGAGCGCGAGCGCCGGGAAGAAGCTGAGCGCCCCGATCACGACGACGATCAGGATCAGCAAAAAGACAAACAAGGCGTTGCTTGTGCAAAGCGTTCCCGACGTGCTGGCGACCATTTGCTTGCGACTCAAGTGCTGGGCCATGAAGATGGCGGCTGCCATGGGCACGAAGCGCGCGAACAGCATCATCGCGCCCAGTAGCGTGTCGAGCAAGACGGTGTGGCTGACAAATCCGCTCAAGGCGCTGCCGTTGTTGGCGCCCGCCGATGTGAAGGCGTACAGGATTTGCGTGAACGCGTGCGGCCCGGAAGCGGACACGCTATCCATCGTGGCCGGGTCCAGACAGGCGATCGTGCTTCCGAGCAAGATCGCGAATGGCGCGGCAAGCACCATGACGACGGCCCACTTCATTTCATACGGCTCGATTTTCTTGCCGGCGAACTCGGGCGTGCGGCCGACCATGAGGCCGGCAATAAAGACGGTCAAAATGACGAAGGCGAGCATGCCGTACAAGCCGCAGCCCGCGCCGCCGAAGATGACTTCGCCTAGCTGCATGACAAGCAGCATGGCCAGCTGCGCCACAGGCGACGTGCTGTCGAGCATCGCGTTGACCGATCCGCTGGACGCGGCGGTCGTAAAGCTCGACCAGATGCTCGAACCGACAATGCCGAAGCGGGTTTCCTTTCCTTCCAGCGCCATGGCGGGATCGAGGCCAAGGCCGGCGTGCTCGCCCAGCGCGATGACAAGCGTGGAAAGCAGCAGGCAAATGAGCATGGCCCAGAAAATGGCCCGGCCCTGCTTCATGTCTTTGAGCGCCTTGCCAAAGGTGAAGCACAGCGCGGCGGGAATGAGCAGGATCGAAACGACCTCGAGCACGTTCGTGAACGGCGGCGGGTTCTCGTATGGATGGGCGGCGTTGGTCAAAAAGTAGCCCCCGCCATTCGTCCCGCTTTGTTTAATGGCGATTTGGCTGGCGGCAAGCCCCGATGGCAGCGCCTGCTCGGTGATGATTTTCGCGTCGGGAACGATCGTTCCGTCGACGATCACGACGTCGTGTTCCTCGTCGATGATGGCGTTTTCAATCCACTCCCCTTTGGCGTTGACGGCGACTGGCTCCAGCAGTTTGGCGGTTTGCGTGCCGTTCATCGTCTGGACGACGCCTTGCGAAACGAGCAGCAGCGAGAGCACGAGGTTGACCGGGATCAAAATGTAAAGCAGAATCCGGGTCATGTCTTTCCAGAAGTTGCCAATCGTGCCGGTTTTCGTTTGGATGAGTCCGCGCACGAGCGCGAAGAGCACGGCCATGCCGGCGGCTGGCGCCAGAAAGTTTTGCACGCTCAGACCGAGCGCCTGCACGACGGGTGTCATTTGCGTTTCGGGCGTGTACGACTGCCAGTTCGTGTTGGTGACAAACGAGGCGGCTGTGTTGAACGCCTGCGCGATGTCCATGCCGACAAAGCCTTTGTCGTGGACAAGGCTTGCTTGCGTGACGAGCATCAAAAACAAAACGAGGAAGCCGATCAATGAAAACAGCAGCAGCGAGCTTAAATACCGCTTACCGTTCATTGGTTTGTCGGGGTCGATTCCCAGCACTTTGTAGGTCGCCTTTTCCAGCGGACCGACCAGTCCGGTCAGGGCGTTCTTTTTTTCAAACATGACGTTGTACATGTAAAGGCCGAGCGGATAGGCGAGCGCGCCGACCAGAAGCACATAGACGCCATAGCGTATGACAAGTGCCATCATTGCGCGTCCCCCTTTAACAAAATCACGATATACCATATCAATAATCCGATGGCGCATAGCGCCGACAGTGCGATGAGTATTGGCATCACAAAACCCTCCTAATGGACCTTATGATAGGCTTTTTTTTGTAAAATTGGCGTTAAGGAAAAGGCGTTCGTATAAAGATTGTATAAAGATGGCGGCTGATTTGCGTATAATGAAAGGAAAAAGGGAGGAAAGGGTATGGGAAAACATGTATACGAGGCCATGAAAGCGACGATCCCGGTCATGATGGGCTATATCGTGCTTGGCTTCGCGCTTGGGATGCTGCTGCAAAAAAACGGCTACGGGTGGGGCTACGCGCTGTTGATGAGCGGGTTGATTTACGCGGGGAGCATGCAGTTTGTCGCCATCGACTTGCTAGCGGGCGGGGCCTCGCTGATCAGCGCCGCGCTCATGACGATGGTCGTCAACGCCAGACACATCGTTTACGGTCTTTCGATGATTGGAAAATTTAAAAAAATGGGGTCTTACAAGCCCTACATGATCTTTTCGCTGACGGACGAAACGTATTCGCTGCTGGTGGGCGCGAAAACGCCCGAAGGTTGTGAGGAAAAGAAGTTTCTCTTTCTCGTTTCCCTGCTCGACCAATGTTACTGGGTGCTGGGAAGCGTGGCGGGCTCGCTCATCGGCTCGATGCTGACGATCAATACGACAGGTCTCGATTTCGCGATGACCGCGTTGTTTGTCGTCATCGTTGTGGAACAGTTTTTCACGTCAAACAGGCATCGCTATTCGTATTTGGGTTTTGGGGTAAGTGCCATTTGCCTTCTGTTTTTTGGAAGCGCCTCCTTCCTCATCCCTTCCATGATTGGCATTGGGATCGGTTTGTCGTGGTTGTATGGAAAGGAAGGAAAAGCGCGTGAATGAACTGATTTTGATTGGCGTCATCGCCCTCGTGACGTTTGGAACAAGAGTGCTGCCGTTTGTCGTCTTTAAAAACCAGAAAAGCCTGTTCATCGCGTATTTGGGCGATGTGCTTCCCTTTTCCATCATGGCGATGCTTGTCGTGTACTGCCTGAAAGATGTGGATCTGTTGAGAGGAAATCATGGCGTTTGTGAAATCATCGGGGTGGCGAGCGTCGTTTTGATCCACTTGTGGAAACGGAATACGCTCTTGTCGATCCTTGCGGGCACACTGATTTATATGGGGTGCGTGCAAGTCCTTTTTGCTTGAAGACGCTCCTTCAATAAAACTCTGCTGAATTTATTTTGCAGAGTTTTATAGGGTGGATCTATTCATTTTGATCTTTTTTAATAATTTTCTCATGTTTCGCGTTCATCCAGATCGACTCCGCGATTCGCTCTCGCTCTTGAGCAGAAAACTTCTCACCAACACTTGGCTATTGTAAAACTCGTTCCAACGCTTTCACGGCTTCTCCTTTGACAGGCATCAAAATCGCTTTCATATTTTTCCTCCTTGTATGACGCAAAAGCGTGTTGAATCTTTCGAATCGACACGCTTTTTTTGTTCATTGTGAATTGAGCTCCACCGAGAACGAGTACGCGTCCCCGCGGTAATACGCCAGGGTGAACTCGATCATCTCGTTGGCTTTGTTGTAGCCAAAACGCGTCCGGACAAGCAGGGCGTCGTTTTCCTTGATTTCCAGCTTTTGAGCGATGTCTTTCGGCGCGTTGATGGCTTTAAAGTTTTCCACCGCCCGCACAGGCTGCTTGATGCCCCGCTCATTTAAATACTCGTACAGCGACTCGCCATAAGAGGACGGATCCAGCGGCATATCGAGCGATTTGGCGAAATACGTTTTAAAATAGACGATTGGTTTGTCGTTGCCGGTTCGTACCCGGCTGACGCAAACCAGCTTTTCGCTTGGCAAAATGCCAAACGCCTTCGCGCCTTCTTCGGGCACGGGTTCCTCCCGGATTTCAAAATTCCGGGTTCCCGGTTCCATATGGACGGCGCGCATCTCATCCGTGAACGAGCGGATTTGCGAAAAGCGTTCCTCGATCGTGTGGTTGTAAATGACGTGCGTGCCTTTCCCCCGGGAGCGCACGACATACCCTTCCTTTTCCAAATCCGAAATGGCGCGTCGAACGGTGATTCGGGACACGTCGTATTTTTTCTCATATTCCACTTCGGATGGGATCTGGTCCCCGTATTGGTAAACTCCGTGAATAATATCGTTTTTAATGAGCGCTTTCAGCTGGACATACAGCGGAAGCGCCTCCTTGCTAAAGTCTAGATTCATTGCATCATCCCTCATTAGAAACCGCTTTTTGGCCAGAGCGCGGCAGACTCGATTTCCTTCCAGACGTTTGTCTTATATCATTATACCAAACCAGCGAAAAAAATAAAGAAGCAGGTGGGAAGTCTGCTTCTTTATCGGATTAATTATTTTACAATTAAGTGAATTTAGAGGAATATTACTACAAAAGGTATCTTCATCATCGAGTTATGGGAGCTCTACTCGATCAATCACAATACGGCTGCTAGGGATATTATATGATCTCGTTTGTGATGTATATCTTATAGATTCGATGATATTCCAGCGTTCGGCCCTCGTTTCGGGAAGAAATAACGCACTATATTGTATCTGGCCGAAGACTGGTTTCAAGAGGTTGTTTCCGATCGAATTATTCGTGTTGCATAGGTTGGGAATTTTTTTTATTATCTGAGGATCGGCTTGACTTTTGGAGACTTCGCTCCATAGTTGATGCGGTTTATTGTTTCTATTTAGCGATGCCCTCCATTTCTAGTAACAAGAAATCCGCTTTTGTATTTGCTGCTGGTGTAAGCGATTTCTTTTACAGGTACATCATACCATATTCCTACAAAAAAGCTAGTATTTACTTGAGTAAAATTTCGATTTTTTTTCACTTTTTTCAATCTTCCTCAAAAACCAATAGATTTTACCGAGGTAAACAAGTTGTTTACTCTCTAATTATCAAATTAAATCGTTTTTATTTGAAAACAAATTGGTAGTTCCTTTGACTTTTTGGACGAACATTCCATTACCCGGGTAAAAAACATCAATTTCCCCACTCAAACAAAAACGGAACGTTCCGCACCCGTTTCCGGTATTTTCAGCCATTTGCGGCTGCGCAGCCGATACACAAACAAGCAGCCCCGGACACCTAGTTCAAACGCCATCGCGAACCACACGCCCGGCAAGCCGTAAACCGGAGCCAACACGATGGACAGCACGATGCGAACGCCCCACATGCTCGCCAAATTGTACAAACTCGGCATCAACGTGTCCTTGGCGCCCCGCAACGCGCCCGCGATCACGATCGACGCCGCGAAAAACGGTTCCGCGAACGCCTCGATTCGCAGCACCTGCACGCCCAGCGCGCGCACCTGCAAATCGTTGGTCATCGTTTCGAAAAGAAAAGGAGCGAGCATGTACATGCCAAGCGCCGTCACCGACATGATCCCGACGCCCAAAAGCGTGGCCATATCGGCGAAAGCGCGCACCGCGCCCCAGTCTTTCGCCCCGACGCTTTGTCCAACGAGCGTCGTCGCCGCGCTGCCAATGCCATATCCAGGCATATAGCACAAGCTTTCCGCCGTGACGGCCAGCGAATTGGCGGCCACCGCCACCGTGCCCAGCGGCGCCACGATCCCGACAATGACGATTTGCGCCACATTGACGACCGAATGCTCAATCGCGATGGGCGCTCCAATCGCGAACGCGGTACGCATCGTCTGTTTTTGCCAGCGCCAGCTCCCCTCTTCGCGAATCGTCAGGATTGGCGAGCCAAAACACATTTTGCCCACCATCATTCCCGCGATCACGACCTCCGAGGCCGCCGTGCCAAGCGCCGCCCCTAAAACGCCAAGACCGCATCCAAAAATGAAAAACGTGTTGAACACCACGTCGAGCACGCACAACAACATATTGAGGGCGCTGGGCGTTTTCATATCGCCCGTGCACTGAAGCATATGGGACGCCATCTGCCGGTTGAGCACAAAAAACAACGAGCACGCGTACACAAGAAAATACTGGGACGCCATGACGCACACCGTCTCGCTGCCCCAAGCCAGCGTGGAAGCGCCCCGCTCAACGAAACGGCCGTTCCGCTCAATCCCAGCGCGATCAGCGCGCAGATCCCCATCGCCTGCCGCATCGTGTCCCGCGCCTGCCTTGGCTGGCGGGCCCCGACAAATTGCGCCACCTGCACCGCGAATCCCGCCGCCACCGCCATGCCGATCCCGTTGATCAGCCACGTCGTGCTCGCCACCAGCCCGATCGAGGCCGAGGCGTCCGCTCCCAGCGAACCGACCATGCCCGCGTCGATATACTGCATGACAATCGACGAGATTTCCGCCAGGATGGCCGGCACGCTCAATCGCAGCACCATCCACATTTTTTCCTTCATTTCGGCATCCCTTCTTTCTCGTTCATTTTAACAAAACATCCCATACTTTTCACCTTGATGCGCGCTATAAGTTTTGCGTATAATGGAACGACGAGGAGGGTAAAACTTATGAAGGAAAATAAAATGGGAACGATGCCCGTCAACCGGCTGCTCATCTCGATGTCCATTCCAATGATCATCTCGATGCTCGTGCAGGCGCTTTACAATGTCGTGGACTCGATGTTCGTGGCGCAAGTCAGCGAAAACGCGCTGACGGCCGTATCGCTCGCCTTTCCCTATCAAAACCTGATGATCGCGGTCGCGACCGGAACGGGAGTCGGAATCAACGCGCTGCTATCCAAGTCATTGGGCGAAAACGATAAAAAACTTGTCAATAAAACCGGCTGCAACGCCGTGTTTCTCGCGCTTGCCAGCTGGGCGGTCTTCGCCATTCTCGGGCTGGCGTTTTGCCGGACCTTTTTTCAAATGCAAACCGGCGTCGCGGAAATCGTCGATGGCGGCACGGCGTATTTACGCATTTGCAGCGTGATCTCCATCGGTCTGTTCGTGCAAATCGCGTTCGAAAAGCTGCTTGCCTCCACGGGCCGCACGACGCTGACGATGTTCACGCAAGGCACGGGCGCCATCATCAACATCGTGCTGGACCCCATCTTTATTTTCGGATGGTTCGGCATGCCCGCCATGGGCGTCGCCGGCGCGGCCATCGCGACCGTGATCGGGCAGCTTGCCGGCGCCTCGCTAGGCATTTGGCTCAACCATCGCTACAACGATGAGCTCCACTTGTCCTTTCAAGGCTTCCGGCCGGACACCCGCGTCATTAAAAAGATTTACAGCGTGGGCGTGCCCAGTATTTTAATGGCCTCGATCGGCTCGGTCATGACGTTTGGTATGAACAAGATCCTTATTGGATTTTCCACGACCGCGGCCGCGGTCTTTGGTGTGTACTTCAAGCTGCAAAGCTTCATCTTCATGCCGGTCTTTGGATTGAACAACGGACTCGTCCCGATCGTGGCCTACAACTACGGGGCGCGCCGGCCGCAGCGCATCATTCAAACCATCAAGCTTTCCATGGTGTACGCCACGGGCATGATGGCGCTTGGCTTCGCGGCGTTCCAGCTCTTTCCGCAAAGCCTGCTTTCGATTTTCAACGCCTCCGACACGATGCTTTCAATCAGGATCCCGGCTTTGAAAATCATCTCGCTCCACTTTATCCTGGCGGGATATTCGATCATTTGCTCCAGCACGTTCCAGGCTTTGGGCCATGGCGTCCTTTCCTTGCAGATGTCGCTGGCGCGCCAGCTCGTCGTCCTGCTGCCGTGCGCGTTCGTGTTCGCCCAAACCGGGGTGCTCGACTATGTGTGGCTCGCCTTCCCGATCGCGGAACTCGTATCCGTCGCGATGGGCACATTGTTCCTGCTTCGTATTTTCAAGCACGAGATCGAACCGCTGCGAAACAACGAGCTTGTATTTGAAACCAAGTAGCGTCATAATACGAGTATGAACTACTTAAGCATGGCGTTTTATTTCGCCGCCTCCGGCTTGCTGGTGGCGTTCGCCTTTACGAACAAGACCGGCTTTTTGATTGCCGGTGTCGTCAGCCTGGCTGTCGCGGTCGTCCTGGGCAAACTGGCGAAAAAAAACAAATCCAACTAGAAAGACGTCTTCACGGGCGTCTTTTTTCGTTTACCCAAAAGAAAAAGGCGTCTTCACACGCCTTGATTTCTTATTTGTGCTCGCTGACTTCCACTTTCACTTTGTGGTTCATCGGATCGAGATCGTATGTGATCTTGGAAAAATCTTCCTGATGGTTCGCCACGATATCCCGTACCGTATCGAACACCTCGTCCTCTTTGTCCGCGTGCTTGCAGTCGTATTCGATCGACGTCACGACCGACTTCTTCACAGGAACGCTATTTAATTCATCTACCATTGATTTCATGACAATACCTCATTGTTTATTCAGGCAAACCGCCTTTAAACCAGTATAGCATATCTTTTTTCTTTTCGAAACCTGCATTATACTTCATAAAACGCCAGCAAATCCGCCGGCTTGAGTTTTTCCTTCTCCTCCCTGGAAAAATCCTTTATGATTTTGCCATCGTTGAAAATCAAAAGCCGGTCCCCGTATTTCAAGGCGTCCGTCATATTGTGGGTAATCATTAGCGCCGTCATCTTCTCGCGCCGCACAAGCTGGTCCGTGATTTCCAAAATCGTCTTCGCGCTTTTGGGATCGAGCGCCGCCGTATGCTCGTCAAGCAGCAGCAGCTTAGGCGGATCAAGCACCGCCATGATCAAAGCGACCGCCTGCCTCTGCCCGCCCGAAAGCAGACCGATCGGCGTCTTGAGCCGCTCTTCCAGCCCCATATGCAAATCCTTGAGCTTTTCCTTGAACAGCTCGACGTCTTTCTTTTTGACCGCGATCGAAAACAGCGACGTGCCCGCGTGTCCGGTCAGCGCCAGGTTTTCCTCCACCGTCAAGCCGGCCGCGGTGCCCTGCGCCGGGTTTTGGAACAGCCGGCCGATATGTTTCGAGCGCACGTGCACCTTCTCGTTCGTGATATCCTTGCCGTCAAGCGTGATCGTGCCCGACGTCACCGGCACCGAACCGGTTACCACGTTGAAAAACGTGCTTTTTCCCGCCCCGTTGCTGCCAAGGATCGTGACGAACTCGCCCTCTTTGATGTGCACCGACACGTGGTCGAGCGCCGTCTTTTCCAGTTTTGTGCCTTCATTGAAGACGACATTCACATCGTTTAACTCAAGCATGGCGTTTCCTCCTTTTCGAACGCAAGTACGGAATCGAAATCGTGATGGCGACCAGCACCGCCGACACGAGATTCATGTCCGTCGCCGCGAACCCCAGCTTCAAGGCGAACGTGTACAGCAGACGGTACGCGACGGCGCCAAAGATCGAGGCGGCAAGACCCGCCGCGATCGTGTGGCGGCGAAACACCGCCTCGCCCACGATGATGCCGGCCAGGCCGAGCACGAGCATGCCGGTACCACTCGTCACATCCGCGAAGTTCTGGTACTGCACGAGCAGCGCGCCCGACACCGCGACGATGCCGTTGGACAAGCCCAGCCCTAAAAACTTCATCGCGTCCACGTTGATGCTCGACGACCGGATCATCTCCTCGTTGTCGCCGGTGGCGCGCAGCATCAGTCCCAAATTCGTTTTAAAGAACCAGTACAGCAGCAAGCCGATGAGCGCCACGATCGCCACCAGCACAACGAGCTGCGTCTTCGAGTTCGACAGTAGCGTCCACACCGGCTTGAGCGTGTTGGAAAACAGCGACACGTTAGGCGCCCCGCCCATAATGCGGATGTTGATGGAATACAGCCCGCTCATTGTCAAAATGCCCGCCAGCAAAGGCTGGATGCGCATTTTCGTCTGCAAAAAGGCCGTGACGCAACCACAAAGACAGCCGGCAAGAAAGCCGGCTATCAAGCCCAGGATCGGATGGCCGGCCAGCGTGCACATCGCGCACACGCAGCCGCCCGTCGCGTACGAACCATCCACGGTTAAATCGGGCGTGTCCATGATCCGGAAGGAAATGTACTCCCCCAGTGAAAGCACAGCGAAAATCAAGCCGAGCTCGCACGCCTTGGTGAGAATGGCAATCGACATGCTATTCTCCCACCATGATCAAGTTGTCGTCGTTTTGGATTGCTTCGGGCAGCGTGACCTTCAACTGATCCATGTACGCCTTGTTCACATAAATATTCAAGCCGTCTTTAAACACCTTGACAGGAATGTCGCCGGCTTTTTTCCCTTTTAAAATCTCGTCGACCATGTTCGCCGTTTCGCGACCCAGCTCCTCGTAGTTGATGCCGACCGTCGCGAATCCGCCATCCTGCACCATCGAGTCCGCGCCCACGTAGTACGGAATTCCCGCGTCCAGCGCGATTTTCGAAAGCGCCGCCATGCCCGAGGCGACCGTGTTGTCGTTTGGCGAGAACATCGCGTCGACCTTTTCCGCCAAAACGGAAGCGGAAGACTGGAGCTCAGTCATGTCTTTGCCCGTGCCCTCGATCAGCTCGATGCCGTTGGCCTTGCAGTATTCCTTCGCCTTCTCCAAGTTGGAAACCGAGTTGGCCTCCCCCGCGTTGTACAGGAAGCCCAGCGTTTTCAAATCCGGGTTGATTTGTTTGGCGAGCGCCACGATCTGGTCGATTTGCACCTCGTCGCTCGTTCCCGTGATGTTGCCGCCCGGCTTGTCCAGACTTTGCACAAGACCGGCGCCTACCGGATCGGACACGGCCGAAAACACGACCGGAATCTCCTCCGCCTCGTTGGCGGCCGATTGCGCCGTCGGCGTCGCAATTGCGACAATGACATCGCTCTGCTCGTCCGCGAACTGCGACATGATCGAATTTAAGTTGGAAGGCTGTCCAGCCGCGTCCGCAAAATTGTATTCCACCGTCTCGCCGTCTTTGTAGCCTAGCGTTTCCATCTGGTCCACGAACGCGTCGCGAATCGTGTTCAGCGACGTGTGCGACACGATTTGCGCCACGCCGATCTTTGGCGTCTTTTCCGTTTGTGCCGCCGAGCAGCCCGAAACCAGCGTTGCCGATAAACAAAGTGCGCTCAAAACTTTTAAAGATGTCTTTTTCATATGCTCTCTCCTCTTTTTTTCTTAGCACTTTCATAAAATGGTTTAAATAAAAAGTCCCGCGCCTCAAAAACGAGACACAGGACAGAATTTCAATTTCTGCGGTACCACCTGAATTGGCATACGACATACCCACTTTACGAATGCTATCACATTCTTCTTTCTGTAACGGGAAAGCCCCGGCTCGGCTACTGGAATTCACCTCGCCCTCCGAAGTCCATTTGCAGACTCGTTGCCACCCGGCTTGCACCATCCCGGACTCGCTAAGACACGTTTTTCTGTTTGATCTCTTCTTCAACGGTTTGATTTATGGCTGTATCATACCCCCGTTTTTCGCATTTGTAAAGCGAAAGAATGCGCTTTTTGAAACAAAATGTAAAAAATGAAAGAAGGAGATCGTTTTCATTCCGGAATCCGCAAATTCTCCAGATTGAACTCGACCGTCCGATCCGGTCCGCTTTGTTTGCGCAAAATCTTGATGCCAGCGCCATAATGTTCGTTCGATTTTTCTTCGCAACATATTCTCACCTCAATGTCGTTATATAGAAAAAGTGTAAAATACGACACTTTTTCCAAAACAAGACTCTCATAGGTGTTTTCACCACCGTTTTTTCATTTCCTCTTTCAGCGCTTCGAGCGTGATCGGCCGCAACGTTCCATTTTTGACGAGCAGGATCTCGTCGTAGCGCGCCGCCACATCCGGGTCGATATGGTGCGACACAGCGATGACGGTTTTGGCCGGATCGTTTAAAAACGCCATTTCGATGGACTGGCGGGTCGCCTCGTCGATAGCGGAAAACGCCTCGTCCAGCACGACCCATTCCTTGTCGGAGGCGATGGCGCGTCCGAGCACGACGCGCTGGATCTGCCCGCCGCTGAGCATCATGGAATCGCTGTCGAACACCTCGTTTTGCCGTTCGTTCAAATCCATCAAACGCACCTGCTTTAAAACCGGCTCGACAGGTTTGTCCTTGCCGAGCACGATATTTTCTTTTAGCGTCATCGGAAAGAGCGAGAGCGTTTGCGACACGTAGGCGATGTGGGAAAAATACGATCCGTAGCGCACCTGGTCGAGCGGCGCGCCATCGGCTTTCACGTTCGATGACGGGATTTGTTTGAGCAGCAGCTTGAGCAGCGTCGACTTGCCTTCCCCGCTTGGCCCGACGATGAGCGTCTTGCTGCCTTGCTTGAATGTGTGGCTCACATCGTGGAACACCGTCTTTCCATTGGGGTACGCGAAATCGAGGTGGTCGAGCGTGATGGAACGCAGTGCGGGAAGCGAGATCGTCTCGCGCTTGTTGTGCTCGAGCACGCGCTGTTCCTCCGCTTCCATTTCCCCGAGCAGAAACCGGCTCGACAAGATGCGGTTTTTGAGCGTGGCAAACTGGAAGATCGGATTGGCGACCATGTTGGACACTTGCACGACGGCCATCAAAATGGCGACCGTCATATGACCGGTCGAGATGAGCAGCGCGCCAAAAACGAGCACGCCGAAAAACATGAACTGGCCGATGCCGTCGTTGAGCGCGTCGCTGACGACCAGAAAGCCGTTCGCTTTGTCGCTGGCCGCCCGCAAGGCGCGGTTTTCCTTTTGCAGCGAGCGGGAATACAGCGTTTCCACGTTTTCGTTGCGGATGTTTAAAAAGTTTTTATAAAAATTTTTAATGGTTTGGATCCAGCGCTCCTTTTGCGCAAGCAGCGTCTTCTGGTTCGATTCCAGCCGCGGCGCGAAGCGCTTGTTCAGCCAAAGCGTCAGCCCGGTGCACACATACATAAAGACGAGCATGAGCGCGTTGTAGGACAAGATATACACGCTGCCGACGACAAAGGAGATGACCAGGTTGATCATGAGCATGTACGAATGGACGCATTTCTCGATGATCTGGTCGGCTTTGTTCGTCATCGTGTTGATGAACGCGCTCGAATCGCGCGCCTCCATCTCGCTTGGGCTCATCCGCATCGACCAGTCGCCAAGCCACATGAGCAAATCGTAGCGCGCCTTGTTTTCAAATTTTTGCATGAGGGCGCTTTTGATGGAGGAGGCCGACACGTAGACCACCAAAAACAAGGCCGTTATCCCGCCCAGCTCCATCACGCTTTCCCACGTCATCTTTCCACCAACGAGCTCGCCCATCAAATACGCCTTTCCTAGCTCGGCGACTGCGAAAACGATGACCGAGACGACGACCGCGACAAACAGTCCCGGATTTTTTCGAATAAAACGGATCATGAAATTCCCTCCTGATGACGGTATCGTACCGCCTGGTTTTGTCTTTTTCCATGATCCGTTTTTTTAATCTTTTTCGCGCAATCCCACAATGGAGCGCGTTTTTTGTTTGCGCCGCTCCAAAGCGAGCAACCGCCGGTGATACGTTTCGACCCGGTCGACGCGGCCAAGCTGCGCGTTCAAGTCGATGAGCCGCTCCAAAAAGAAGCATTCCCATCCCGGCTCCTGATGGAGCGCCATTTCCGAATACACGATTCCCAGCGCCTCGTCGGCTTTTTCGAGTTCCCCCTCGCTCCACGCCAGCGCGCCTTCGACAAAATAGCGAACGAGGGGCGCCGTTTCGCGTCGCAGGATCCATTCGCTCCACTGACGAACGTGGTGGGAATCGTCCAGCCGCAAGTAGGAAAACAGGAGATAAAAGTACAACGCGAAATCGACATGTTCGCCAAACTGTTCGATCGAGCGTTTGGCGAACACGATGGCGTTCATGTCGTCCTTGGCGAAAAACGCGGTTTGCGCCAAATTGTCGAGCGCCTGACGCTGAATGAACGTGTTTTGGGTACGAACCCCTTCCTCGTATAAATTCAGCAGCGCCGCCTGCGCGGCTTCCCGCTCGTTGTTGCGGGCCAAAAAGATGGCTTCCAGCAGCGCGAGCTGCAAAAACTGCTCGCTGGAAGCGGTGGCAAACACGAGCTGCTGGCAGCGTGCAAGATGATTGCGCGCGACCTGGTCGCAGTTGAGGATCATCGCGGTGTCCGCCATGCGCAAATGCGTCAGGTACGACGTCTTGTCGAAACAAAGCGCCCGTTCATAACACGTCCACGCCTGTTCGAAACGAAGACATTCGTACCATGTGTCGCCGGCCAGCTGTTCGTATACCGCGCGCTGACGATTGGAAAACAAGTCCTTGAACGCGGCGATTTCGTCGACTTTGGCGCGCAGGGCCTGTCGCTCCTCCTTTGTCCAAATGGTTTTCATCAACCCCTTTTTGGCATACACCATCGCGTACAGCTCGAGCAGCGCGTATCCGGCGAAGAAATACGAGGCCTTCAGCTGCGGATTGCGCAAAAAGGCGTCCAGCTTGTCGAGCATCCGCTCGATATCGACGAGGTGGAAATGGCGAATATCGTCCAGCTGTGTGGCGTAGGCGTCCAGAAGATGCCAGTTGTCGAGAAAGCTTTCAAACCCGAACACCTGCGCGATCTGGTCCATTTCATCCGGAAGCAAAAGCGTTTCCCCGAGCTCGACGCGTCGGATCGTCGAGTACGACATATGCATCGTATGACCGAGATTTTCAAGACTCCATCCGTTTTGCTGGCGGTAAAAGCGCACAAAACGGCCGAAAATCATCGCCTTTTGGTAAAATTCCTTTTGATTGTGTTCTTTTTCCATAAGGGTATTATAGCGAAACCCTTCCCCGTCGCCCATTCCATTTTTCAATATTTTGCCGGTTTTCCCACAAGCGGAAATCAAAAGTGCGTATTTTGCCCTTTTTCGCTCTATGAAAAATGCGTAAAAAGGAGGTGTCTATATTCCAAAGAAAAAAGATCTCACCCATCGAAGTGAAATCTTCTGCATCCAAAACAAATACATCGGGCAAAGAAAAGAAACGACAACGATTTCATCGTGAAACCGGAAATCATATCCTTTTGATTTGTCCGTTTTGAATGACGACTTGCTCGAAGCCCTCATACGCCCTCCCGTCCTGAATGTGCGAAACGGCGATGATCGAGACGGAAGGCAAATACCCGGGGATGTCCCGCAAGATTTCCAGAAAGGTTTGGGCGTCGATGTGCGCGTCCGCCTCGTCAAACAGTAGCACGTCCGGCTTTTGAAGCAGGGCGCGGGCGATCGCCAGCCGCGTCCGCTCGCCCAACGAGAAATTTTTCCCGTTTTCCAAAATCACGGGATGGCTTCGCCACACCGGCACCAGTCGCGTGATTTGAAGCACGGCTTCCAATTCCTTTTCATTGGGCGCGTTCAACGCCGCCATCCACGTACCCGAAAAGATTTCAGGCTGCTGGCACACGTAGCCGATCTTTCGAGAAAGCGAGGGCGACGCGTTTTCCGGGCAGCACGCGATCATCCCGTTTTGCGGCGTGTAGTAGCCATACAGCAGTTTGAGCAGCGTGCTCTTGCCCGCCCCGTTTTCCCCGGTAATCAAGTAGTTTTTCTTCCCGTCGAATCGGGCGGACGCCTTCGTCAAGAGAGGGCTTTTTTTCCCGTAGCCAAACGTGACGTTTTCCACAACGAGCCCATCCATCGGTTTGTCGCTCGTTCGCGCCGGCCGCTGGCTGGAAAGTTCCGTGTTGTACATCGTTTCCAGACGACCAACACTGACGCGCAGCGCCTGGGCGTTGCGCCAGTACGCGCCGATGTCGCTTAGAAAAAACGCGAGTCCCTCGCTCATCGAAAGCATGAAGGCGACGGAGCCAACCGTGATTTCCCCTGCGCCAGCCAGCAAAAAGCCGCCAATCAGGATCACGAACCGGTACAAGCCGTCGTAGACGAGGTCGTGCAAAAAGTCGGCTTTGGCGTTTTGTTCGGCCGTCTTCTTTTCCAGCATGGACGCCTCGTTTTGCACGGCCTTTTGTCCGCTTTGGATGCAGGCAATCGCCCATGCCGCGATGCTGGCTGGTTTCGCGTGGTTCAATCGCGCGACGATTCAAAAGCGTTTTTTTTCGCTTCGTTCCTGGTTCGTCATTGGCTTATTCGTTCTCGTGCTCGGTTTTATGGCTTCCATGCCGCTTTCTAAAAAAGCGGCTTTGTTTGGTTGCGCGTTTTTTTGCGTCGCGTTTTTCGAACAGTTTTTGCTGCGGGGGATCCTGTTTTCGTTAACCAAGGCGAGCCACACGAACGCGATGACGATTTTGGTCAACGTCCTCATGAGTCTGGGCTTGTTTCTCTTTGATTTTTTCATTTCCAGCGCGCTTCATCTTCCCGGCCCGTCGGGTTTGAGCTTTGGAACGATCGCCTACTTTGTCCTGTTTCAATGGTTGTTCGCGTGGTTTTTTTCCATGACCGAAAATCTTTGGGTTTGCGCGCTCTTCCAGTTTCAAGCGCAGACGCGCGTCGTTCCCTTCGCCTGGTTCACCTTGTTTTTGGGGATTTACCTTGTCTGGCACGCGCATTCCTCCCGTTGGGTGGAAAAGATGAAAAACTGGATATAGAAAAACAGGCTTCCGCCTGTTATTTGCCTATGCCCAGATCTTTGCGCATGAGTGGATCCATTTTCCGCAAAAACTCGATTTGATCGCCTTTGTTCAACGCGTCCACGTTGGAAAGCCATTTTCCGTCTTTCCGTTTGAGGCAGTATCCAATCACCTGACGGTCTTTAAAAAACACGTACACCCTTCGCCGTTTCAGCTGGCTTTCAAAATCGAAATACGCTTCCATCATTTTTCCCGGATCCTCGAAGCGCTGGTGAATCAGTTTGACCATATCCCCGTAGGAATCCACCCGCTCGTCCGCGTTGGTGACATGCAGCGAGCAAAACACGAATACCGACGTCTGGTCTTTTTTGGCTTCGTTTCAAATCCGGCCATTCCATCATTTCATAGCCCATATCCATCTCCCTGGAAGCAACGGTTTCCCGTTGTTTCTTATTTCACAAAATGTTTTTTATTATATAGTACTATCATAGTGAATTTTCTCGTGTTATGCAATTAAAACATTGTTAATTAATACTTTTTATATGTTTTGTGACATCACGATGGCCCGCTCCGTCCTTTTCGTTGCATCTTTTCTTAAAAATGACTACACTAAAACCATGAACGAAACGAAAGAAAAACCAACCATCGCCTTTGTTGGCGATTCGATCACCGAAGGCTGGGGACTGGCCGACTGGACGCGCGAGCGTTTTACCACCTTCGTGCAAGCCGCTTTTCCCCAATACGACATTTTAAACTTTGGCTCGAGCGGCGCCACTCTTCAAAGCCAGTTCGACATGGGCTATACGCACACGCTCGCCTTTCAAGCCAGCCAGAAAGCGAACCGGCAGCATCCGTTTGCCTTGCTTTTTGTCTTTCTTGGCGCCAACGACGTCTGGCAATGGACGAGCGAAGCGACCTTCACGAGCGAATATCTCGCCCTGCTTGATTGCTACCCCGACACGCCCAAAGTGCTTGTGACCCCCATCCCGATGAACGCGGGCCCGTATGAACACCACAAGATCGAGCAAATCCGCCAGCTCATTATCCAAATCGGTAAAAAAGAACACATCCCGGTTCTGGACTTAACCACGTTGTCCATGAAAGACGGACTGTCGTTTGATGGCGTACACCCCAACGTCAACGGTCAAAAAAAGATCGCCGAAGCGATCATCAACTATTTAAACGCGCATCCAATCCAGTGAGAAAGGCGTTTCCGCCTTTCCTTTTTCTTTGCCAGCATCCATACTACGGGCACGAGAATCCAAACCGCCCGATGTTCCCACCGGCGCGTTGTCCAAACGCCAAGGACAGCCCCAATCACAAACCCGATGATCGAAACAAGCGGCTCCCGCCCTTCCCTTTTTTCCCGGCATCGAACCGCTTTGCGGATGTTTCCGGTGCAAATCGTCGTCGGCAGTCTGACAAACCGTTCCGACTGCACGGCGCACAACAACGACACGCCACCCGTCACGAGAAAATCAAGCGAGGAGGAAGGAATCATGCCCATCCATATGAAAACGATCATTTCCAGCTTCATCCACTCACATTCCTCGTGTCCGTGTTCTTTCATTCGCTCCGCCAGCAGCACGCCGATACAAAACAAGATCAGGGACCAGGCGCAAGGAAACAACGATTCACCCCGTTCTCCCAGAACGATCAAAATCATTTTCAGCACGTTTCCCGTTTGCGCGTTGGCGAACACGCCGCTCCGCGTCCGGTACGTATACGTCTCCAAAAAACCGCCAACAAGAGACAAACCGGCAACTGTTGTCAATCCTCTTTTTTCATCCACGCCGCGATGTTCTCCCCTGCCCGCAGCAGTTGATACGGATGGCCTGCGGCTTGCAAGTCGCTGTTGAACACGAGCCATTCGTCCACAAAATCCAGTGGTTTCCGGCAGCCCGACACCATCCAGATTTTCGGCCTTTCCAGTGCGGCGCGCAAAGAGCGGACATCCACATAATCAAAGTACGAACCCGTATAGGAGAAGACGACAACGAGGGTGTTTTCATCCGCCTTTTTGAAGTACTCGATTTGCTCGAACAACGAAAGATTCGTATAAACGACCTTTTGCCAGGCGAGCATTTCCTGCGCGAACGCAAGACACGCCGCCTGTCCCTTGAGCAAGCCAAACACCGCGATTTTCCGGTACGTCTTTAGATTGCGCGCCAGTTTTTCGAGCTGGATGGGATCCAGGCTTTCATCCACCTGTCGAACCACCCGTTCAATGACGGCTGGATCCGGCACATTGTTTTTTTCACCATCATTTCGATAGCGCGTGTTATGTGTCTGAATGCAGGCGCGCAGCTCGAAAAAGTCCTGAAAGCCGATATGCCGGCAAAAGCGCGACACGCTCCCCAGCCCGACATGGCAATGGTCGGCCAGAGCCTGGATCGTCACGTCGTCCAGCGCGTCGACATGCTCCAAAAGATACGTCGCCAAAACCGCGTCCTGACTGTCTTGCGGCTTGGAGGCGATGACGCTCAACAACACGACTTCCAGCTTTGAATACAGCATCCTACACCCCTTTCGCGAACGAGTACATCAACCGTTCTTTCAGCGTCGTCGTGTCTTGGCCAAACGCCTCGATCAGCGCGAACGCGAACGGATACGCCGTCGCCGGCCCCTGGCTTGTAATCAAATTCCCATCCCGCTCTACGATCCGGTCCGTAAAGACACCGCTTTTCAACTGTTCTTCATAGCCCGTATATCCCGTGACGCGCCCGCGCTGAATCACATCACCAGCCTCGAGCATCCGCGTACCCGAACACATGGCGCACACCCATTTTCCTTCCTCGTTAAAACGCTGGAGTATTTCTAAAACTTTCGGGTCGGTTTGAAAGCGGACGATGCTTTCGCGACCTCCCGGTACGACGAGCATGTCATAGTCGAAAATGGAATCGTTGAGCTTTTCATCCGCGAAAAAACGAATGCCTTGCATGCCGGTGATTTCCCGCTCGTCCACCGAAAACGTCGTGCACAAAATAGCCGCCCTTCTTAAAAAATCCACGATTGTCACGCTTTCCGCCTCTTCCACGCCGTTCGCCAGCAAAACCGCCGCTTTCATTTTTGTCCCTCCTTTGGAAATGTATGGTCAAACAACATCCGCTTTTTCACACTTTTCCCGGTTTCGTTGAACCGGTCCGCGATAGCGAACGCGAAATGCATGGCGCACGCCGGACCGCGCGACGTGATCAAATTCCCGTCCTCCACGACGATGTCATCCACAAAGCCCTGCGCCCGAATCTTTTTCTCGTATCCTTGATACGCGGTAAATTTTCTGCCTTCCAAAATACCGCATACGTCCAGTACCGCCGGGGCGGCGCACATCGCGCCAATCCATTGCCCTCGCCGGTTTCTCTCTTTCAAATGCGCGCAAAGCGCCTCGTTTTCCAACATGAAGTCGACCGCGTCATAACCGCCGGGAAGAATCAGAATCGTGTCGGAAAAGTCGTTTTCATCAAACAACCGGTCCGCTTTCACGACAACGCCATGGGCGCCTTCCACCCATTCGCTCCAGCCTGTCAGTTCGCACACGATGCCGCATCGTCGCAGCACATCCACAATATACAACGTTTCAGATTCCTCGAATCCGGGCGCTAACGCCACACCCGCTTTTTTCATGTCCAATCCCTTCTTTCCCCTTCATTATAAAAGAGCGCAAAAAAGGAACAACCGTTTTCCACGTTTTGGAAAAGATCGTTCCTGACACTCAATACATCGACAAGTTTTTTCGTTCCACGACGCGGGCGATACAAAACAGGATCATCCCGCACACGATCGCGCTCACATTCAAATCGAAATGGAAACCGGACAACGTCAGCAGGCCCGCCACAACCGGCACGAGCAAATTGGCAAAACACAAGCCGCCAGCCACTTCCAGCCGTTTCGCGTTCGCCTGCGTGCCCATTTCGTCCGGTTCGGTCCGCACGATTTGATAAAACAGGAAACATAGCGCCGCGCTCAAACCGCACGACAACGCGCCCTCCACAAGCGAAACGATCGTTCCCATATACGGATGGGCGGAAGAGGTGACGTTTATCGTCGCGTCTGGCTGCACAAGCGTCAGCGACTTCACGACTTCGCCGCCAACCGTTTGATTCCAAATCAGGACGGCCAGCACGACAAAAGCGATCCCCGCCAGCGCGTTGAAGACAACGCCAAACACCGTCAGCACCCGGGCGCCTTGCCACAAAGACGGCTTTTCGACGCCCGCGATCCAATCCGCCACACACAACAATAAAACCCCGGCGATCAGCGCGCCAAGATCCACGCTGCCTACAAGCACGAGCAGCGACATCCAGCCCGACACCGCGCCAAAGCCTGTCGCCATGAGGATGCCAACCACGACACCCAACGCGACTGTCGCCAGCAAATACCACGCGGCCTGCCGGATCCATTTGCCGTTTTGCGCGGTGAAGATCTCGCTTTGTGCGCACGCCTTCAACACCCGCCAGCCGTTAAGCCACATCAAGCCGGACAAAACACCCGACGCCACGCCCAGCACGGTAAACGCGGCCATAAAGCTTGTCGAGGTCATCATCGACAACAACGACGGGTCGACCGGCAAATCCGCGAAGTTTTCCATGCCGATTTCCTTCATTTGCCCGATCGTTCCCGAAGCGATGACAAGCGTCACAGCGGCTAGCGCGATGCTCACCCAGGTGATGATCGCAAGCGCCAGACAAACGATGGACGTCGCTTTAAAAAGGCCTTTTCCTTTTTCTTCCATATTGCTTTCTCCTTTTATTTGCTTCTATTATGCCACAAACAAAGAGTTAATATATTATCTTTTGATTATTTTTCCATCTTTTCCCGGCAAAGCGCCTTCGCTTCCACAATGAGCGCTTCCATCAGCGCGACACGCTGAAACGGCGTCATCAAGTAAAATCCGTCGCAATACGGCGCGCACGCCTTCATGACCTGCTTCGATACGCGCTGAGCCAGCGCCTCCCCCTCGCTTCGGTTCAGCCCTTCGTACCGTTCGATGATCTTCTCATCCATATCCATGCCGTGAATCTCGTTGTGCAAAAACACCGCGTTGCGATGCGAAACAATCGGATAAATGCCCGCGAACAAAAAGCCTTTCAACGTCTTTCTCGCCTGCCTCAAGTTGTCCAGCGCCCGTTTCGACAAGACGGGCTGCGTCAAAAAACCAACCGCCCCGTTCGCCTCCTTTTCCAGCGCCAGCTCCAGCTGCTTGTCAAAGTTGACCGCGTTCACGTCAAGCGCCCCGAAAATCGCGAGCCCTTGCGACAGCTCCGCCATGTCCCGGGCGTAGCGCATGAGCTTGCGGGAGTTGAAATTGTACACCGCCTTCACTTCCGCCTTCGAGTCCTGTGGCAGCGGATCGCCCGTCACAAACAACACCTGGCGGACGCCTTCGCTCGACAGCCCCATGAGCAGCGCCTTGATCGCGTTCAAGTTGCGGTCCCGGCACGTCATATGCGGCAGCGGCCGGATCCCCAGCTCGCGATGCAGACGGCACGCCAGCAAGCTTGCGTCCGCCCGTGGCCGGCCAATTGGCGAATCCGCGATCGTAATCAAATCCGCGCCCGCCTTTTGAAACGCTTTCGACGCGTGCAAAAAGCCGTCGATTTGGTCGTTTTTTGGCGGATCGAGCTCGACAAACACCTTCCCGCGCCAGTTTTCCGTCCGCGTGCCTGCCACTCGCTCTTTTCGCGGCTCGTTTCGATACGGAATGTGCGCCGGCAAACGATCCAGCATTGCCCGGGTTTGACGAATGTGCGCCGGCGTCGTCCCGCAGCAGCCCCCGAGCAGCTCGACGCCCGCCTCGCGGATTTCTTTCATCGCCGCCGCGAAATAGTCCGGGCTTCCTCCATAGCGCACCCGCCAGCCCAGCACTTGCGGATAGCCGGCGTTGGGCGCGATATACAACGGCTTTCCGGTACGAACCAACGTTTTGACGTGCTCCACCATATGGCGCGGTCCCGAATGGCAGTTGAACCCGATGGCGTCCGCCTTTGAATCAACCAGCGCGTCATACAGCGCCTGCATGCCGTACCCTTGCGCGCTTTCCCCGGTGCTTGAAATGGCGAAGCTCACAATCACGAAGCTGTCCGGCGCTTTTTCCTTAATATACGCCGCGATGGCCGCCAGTCCATCCGGCGCGGCCATCGTTTCGAACAAAAAGTTGTGGACGCCTGCCGCCAAAAAGGCGTCCACCTGCGTTTGAAAAAGGGAAAACACGTCGTCGCTTTCCACACCCGGACCGATTTCGCCAAACAAAAACACGTCGTCGCCCGCGGCTTCCTTCGCCTCCAAAATGGACGTTTTCAAGGCGTCGAGCGCCGCCTCGCGGTCTTCGCCAAGCCACGACGAAATCGAAAACGTGTCCGTCTTGATGGCGTTGGCCCCCGCCTCGATGTACTCGCCAAGCACCGCTTTGGCCGGCCGGTTTTCCTTGTATGTCGTCATCGCCCCGTCAAACAAAAGCGGGCCGCGCGTCAAAAAGCGCTTCACCTCATTCATGATCGAACACCTCTCTGGCGATTCGCACGCCATCCTGCGCGTCCTTTGAATAATAGTCCGCTTGCATATCCCGGGCGTACGCAGGCGTGAGCACGGCGCCGCCCACCATGATTTTTGGCGGATTGTCCAGCGTATGCAGCTGCCGTATCGTTTCTTGCATCGCCGGCAGCGTCGTCGTCATGAGCGCCGACAAGCCAACCAGCTTCACGCCGTGGCGCGCGACCGCCTCCACGACCGTTTCCGGCGCGACGTCCCGCCCCAGGTCGATCACGTCGTAACCATAGTTTTCCAGCACCGTCTTCACGATGTTTTTGCCAATGTCGTGAATGTCGCCCTGCACCGTCGCCAGCACGATTTTTCCTTTTTTCACGCTCGCCTGGCCGGTGTTCGCCAAATAGTCTTTCACGACTTCGAACACCGCCTGCGCGCTTTGCGCGGCCGCGAGCAGCTGCGGCAAAAACAACGTTCCCTTCTCGTAGCGGTTTCCCACCTCGTCCAAAGCCGGAATGAGCTCTTTCTCGACTACATCTAGCGCCGAAAGCGAGGCAAGCGCCCGTTTCGCGGCGTCTTTCGCCTCCTGATCCAGTCCCTTGACGATGGCCGCCTGCAAGTCGACCGTCTTTTTATCCGGCCCGACCGTGTCCACCGTCCGGCCGCCAAAGCGTGCAATGTAGGCTTTGGCGTTGGGATCTTCGTCGCGAATGAGTCTTGCGCACGCGATCGTGTCCATATACGCGTCCACATTCACGTTCAAAATCGGCATCGTCAAGCCCGCGGCCAGCGCCTGCGCCAAAAACACCCGGGTAACCGCCGGCCGTTGTGGCAAGCCAAAGGAAATGTTAGACACGCCCAGCACCGTCTTCCAGCCTCGCTTCGAGAAGCTTTCCACGGCCTTGAGCGTTTCCTGCGCCTGCGCCGGCTGGGCGGACAACGTCATCGTCAGCGGGTCGAACCACAGCTCGCACGCGTCGATTCCCATTTGCTTCGCTCGTTCGACAATCCGCTCCGCGATCGCGATCCGCTCGTTTGCGGTGGCCGGAATGCCGCGCTCGTCAAGCGTGAGCGCGACCATCGACGCCCCGTACTTTTTCGCGATGGGCAGCACGGCGTCCAGCTTCGCCTGCTCGCCGCTGACCGAGTTGAGCGCCGGCTTGCCGTTGTACACCCTTGCGCCCGCGGCCAGCGCGGCGGGATTGGAGGAGTCCAGCAGCAGCGGCACATCGACGACGCTTTGCAGCTTTTTGACGACTTTTCGCATCATATCCACCTCGTCCACGCCCGGGAATCCGACATTGACATCCAAAATCTGGGCGCCCGCCTCCTTTTGCGCGAGAGCGATCGAAACGATATAGTCCAGGTCCTCTTCGAGCAGCGCCTGCTGAAACCGCTTCTTTCCGGTCGGGTTGATGCGCTCGCCGACCGGATGGATCGTGGTTAGCTCAAGCGCCATCAAAGGCGTGCATACCTTGCTTTGGGAAGGCACATCGGCTCGCTCGAGCGGTTCGCCCTTCCAGCGGGCGATGCGTTCGATAAAGGACGGATCCGTGCCGCAGCAGCCGCCAATGCGCGAGGCGCCCGCCTCCACAAGTTGTTCCATGGACGCGGCGAACGAGTCGGCGTCCATCGTATAAGCCCCTGTGGCCGGATCGGGCAAGCCGGCGTTAGGCTTGGCGATAATCGGCAGGCTCGTCAGTCGCGCGAGCCGCTTGACCAGACCAACCATTCCATCGGGGCCGATCGAGCAGTTGAATCCCAGCGCGTCGACTCCCAGGCCTTCCAGCGTCATGGCCATGCTTTCAAGGGTGCACCCGGTAAACGTTCGTCCGTTTTCCTCGAACGACATCGTCACGTATACCGGCAGTTCGCTGTTTTCTTTGGCCGCCAGCACGGCCGCCTTCGTTTCCAGCAAATCGCTCATCGTCTCGATGACGATTAGATCCGCGTCGTTTCCGGCCTTGACCATGGCGGCGAATTGCGCATAGGCGTCTTCGAACGAAAAGCTGCCCATCGGTTCCATAAGCTGACCAAGCGGGCCGATATCCAGCGCCACAAGACAGGCAGGCGCCCCTTGTCTGGCGTTGGCGACGCCCGCTTTCACGATGTCCTCCACCGTATAGCCAGTGCCCTCCAGTTTCATCGGACTGGCGCCAAACGTGTTGGCGTACACGATTTGCGAACCGGCCCGGGCGTACGCCTCGTGAATGGCGATTAGCGTTTCGGGCGCGAGCACGTTGAGCAGCTCCGGGATTTTCGGCACGTCGATGCCGGCTTTTTGAATCATCGTTCCTGTCGCGCCATCTAAAATTTGTATCGTTTCAATCACAGTGTTTTCCTTCCTTTCTATATGGGCAGCTCGATCGCATCGAGCACGCCGCGCAGCCTTTGATGCGGGCCGGCTGGGGCTGCCGGCTCAAACCGATCAGCGCGCTGACGCTTTTGGTCGGATACATCATGCCGCTTGGCAGCACCCGCACGCCAATGTCCCGGAACCCCGCGACAAGCTCCGTCTGCAAATCCAGCGGAAGATCCCCGTAGCCGCAGGAAAAGCGATCCGTTAAAAACCAGCCTTCCGCCTTTTGCCGGCTGGCCAGCCCGGCCTCGAACGTGTCAAGTTCGTGCTCGAGCCACACGCTTCCGCACGCGTCCCAAAGCAAGGCGTCCCGCATCGCCCGGTGCTGGAGCGCCGTCAGTTCGCGCTCGAATTCGTATCCGAGCGTCGCGATCAGGACGACGACCCGCTCGCACGTTTTCAGCATGCGGCTCGCCATATGGCCTGGCAGCGTCAACGAACCGGCTTGTAGGCCGGATGGCGTCATTTGGAGCGGCTCGATCCGGTACTCGATTCGAAATCCATCCATTTTTTTTATCGTTTCGAGCATCGCCTCGATCGTTTGTCTTGCCGGCTCATCTTGCGGGTCGGCCTGGGCCAGACGCATCACGTCTTTGATCATGTCGTTTTCTCCTTTATGAAAAAAGACCTCGCGATGAGGTCTGTCTGTTAAGCTTGTTTTTCCACTTCCACCGTCCATTCATGCGGATCCGCGATCGTTCCCCATTGAATGCCGGTCAAGGTGTCGTACAGTTTCTGCGTCAGCTCTCCGGTTTTAAAATCGTTGATGACGGCTTTTTCGCCTTTGTAGCAAAGCTCCCCGATTGGCGAGATGACCGCGGCAGTGCCCGTGCCAAACGCCTCGGTTAGCTTGCCGTTTTTCGCGCCTTCCATCAGCTCGTCGATTGGCATGTGGCGCTCCTCCACTTCGTAGCCCCAGTCCTTCAGCAGACGGATGATCGAATCGCGCGTCACGCCTGGCAGCACCGTGCCGTCGATTGGCGCGGTCACGACGGTGTTTCCAAACACGAACATCGCGTTCATCGAGCCGACTTCCTCGACATATTTTTTATGCACGCCATCGAGCCACAGCACTTGCGTGTAGCCCTGGGCTTCCGCTTTTTCCTGCGCCTTGAGCGAGCCGGCGTAGTTGCCGCCGCACTTCGTAAATCCCGTTCCGCCCGGCGTCGCGCGGACGTACTCGTCCTCGACCCAGATCTTGACCGGATTGACGCCTTCCGGATAATACGCGCTGGATGGCGAGCAAATAATAATAAACTGGTAGGAAGTGGCCGGGTGCACGCCGACGCACGCTTCCGTGGCGAACATATACGGTCGGATGTACAGCGACTCGCCCTCGTTGGCCGGCACCCAGTCGCGCTCGACGTCGACAAGCGCCTTGATCGCGCCCACGAACATGTCTTCCGGAACGGCGGGCATGCTCAGCCGCTCGTTGGAGTTGATAAACCGGCGGGCGTTCATTTCCGGCCGGAACAGCTGGATCCTGCCGTCTTTTGTGCGGTACGCCTTCAAGCCTTCAAACGTTTCCTGCGCGTAATGCAAAACCATGCTGGCTGGCGACAGCTCGATCGGGCCAAACGGAACGATGCGCAAATCGTGCCATCCACCCTGGTCGGCGTCGTAGTTGGCGACGAACATGTAGTCGGTATATATCTTGCCGAACCCCAGCGCGCCGGTCGGCTTTTCCTTTAATGTGTCGGATTGTTCAAATCGGATATCCATGATCTCATCTCCATTTCTGATACTGTTTAAGTTACCACGAAATGTAAATCATTTCAACGTTTCACAAAAAGTTTTCATTTATTTTCAGCAAGCATCCCGCGGGTGTTTGCGCACCATTCCCGATACAATAAGGGCACCTGAAAAAAGAATCAAAGGAGGAAAGAAATATGACAAATAAAAATAATGACGCGTCAAAGAAAATGAACGAAACGTTTGGCCAGTACGACGCTACCCAAAACAATGCGTCGTTCTCGATCGCGCCGGACAGCGAAGACGACAAACCACAGCCGAAAAAACCGGATTTGAGTTTGAAGCACGACGGCATCGGCAACAACGATTCCCCTGTCCAGCCTCCGGCCATGGACACGACAAAAGCCCAGGACAAGATTTCCGAGCAAATCGTGCACAACGAGGAGCCGGCGCCATCCAAAAAAATGAACGAGTCGTTTGGCCAGTACGACGCGGCCGGCAACAAGAAGGTGCATTCGATCGCGCCAAACAGCGAGGATGACAAACCGCACCCGAAAAAACCGGATTTGCGTCTGAAGCACGACGGCATTGGCAACAACGATTCCCCGGTTCAACACCCGACGCACGTCGTCAGCCCGGAACAAAAAGAAATTTCCGACCAGATCATGGCGGAAGAGGAGAAACTGCAAGCGATGAGCAATACAATAAAAGAAGAACTTGATCAAATGCATACAAACGTCGAAAGCTACATCGACGAAGTGGAGGACGAATACAAAGAAGCCGGCGGACTGGCCGGTCTGGCGAAAGAAAAAGCCGAACAGCTCAAGCAGGCGATGGAAGACGATCCAAAAGCGACCTTGTGCGACTTAGGAAAAAAAGCGCTCATCGTCATTGGCGCCTTCTCGGTTTTAAAAGCCATTTTCCGCCATTAAACTAGCGAAAAACAAAAAAAACGGGCCGCGATTGCCCAATGTCATTTAGTTAAGAAATGGCTTAACCATCTGGAGATTAATTTCCAGATGGTTTTTTTTGAAATGTGCACGACAAAAAACTGAAGTGTTGTCACTCCATTTTTTTAAGTTTATAATTTAACTGTTAGTCATAGCGATAGTTGAATCCTATCGCATTTTTGGGTTTTATCTTCCGCTCATTTTGGCGATTGTGGCGGACTGGTAGTATTTCTTTGGCTAACAATTCTTCGATATTGGGCAGATCCGTTCTGCCCTTTTTCTTTAGATAATCTCGAATCATATGATAGGCGCGGACATAATTCAATTGGTATTCATATTCCCGTTTTCTTTCTTTGATTCGCACCTCGTTGGTAATCCTTCTACAGAAGTTATATAGGATCAACCTTGCATAGATCTCCTGTTCGATCAGATTTCGCTTTTTTGAATGCAGGGTATTCAAGTCAAGATCATATTTCAAATCCCGATAGGATGTTTCGATTTCCCAGCGTCTATGATACAGTTCCTTTATTTCCGTTATTGTGAATTCGTCTTTATCCAGATTGGTAACGATACTCTCATATGTACCGTCACTGATTTCAAAACGGACTGAAGTTAGAATATAAATAGGATAATCCGAATAGAGAGTCTAACTTACCAAACCTATGTCATGGAACTATACTATCTACGAAAGGAAGCAAAGATCTATGGCAAACAAGAAAAAACAATTTACAGCCGAATTTAAACAGAACGCGGTGGATTATGTCTACGCGCATCCTGACATGACCGTCCAGCAATGCGCCGATCATTTGGAAGTCGGAAAAAGCACCTTGGCCCGTTGGAAACGCGAAGCCAAAGCCAACCCAAACCACGAAGTTCCATTTGTAGGATCCGGTCATTATTCTTCAGAAGCCGAAAAAGAAAACATACGGCTTCAAAGAGAATTGCGTGACACGCAGGAGGCTTTGAAAATCCTAAAAAAAGCCATCAGCATTCTGGGAAATTAACACAAGTCATCTATGAACTTGTCACACTGGAACACAACGCCGGAGTTCGCTTCTCCGTGTCCAGAGTGCTGCATCTTTTAAAGCTCTCCACCTCCGGGTATTACGATTTTCTAAAAAGAGAACCAAGCCAACAGGCGCTTCATAAAGAAGAAGTGAAAAAACAGATCAAAGATATTTATGAAGAGAGTCACCAGAACTATGGAGCACCCAAGATTGCAAAAGTTCTCGAAAAACAAGGGATCGTGATCTCACCGCGTACTGTCGGGCTGTATATGCGCGAGATGGACATACAGGCTCAATGGGTCAAAAAAGGCGTAAAAACAACCGTGGACAGCTGTTTCCATACCGAGTTGAAAAACGAATTGCAGAGACAATTCTCACCAGAAAAGCCGAATGCGGTATGGTGTAGCGACATCACCTACATCCGAACGAGATTGTCCGGATTCGTGTATCTGACATGCGTCATGGATCTCTATTCCCGGAAGATCATCGCGTGGAAATTGTCAAAAACGTTGGAAGTGACCGAAGTGCTGGAATGCATCGAAATGGCGAAAACTGTACGTCACATCGACCAGCCGCTCATCATCCATACAGACCGCGGGATCCACTATACATGCGAATTGTATCAACAAATGACCAGGGGGATGAAGCGGAGTTATTCGCAAAAAGGCACGCCGTACGACAACGCGTGTATCGAGTCGTTTCATTCATTGATCAAGCGAGAATGGCTAGGACGATGCGAGATCCAAAACTATCGGCATGCGTCCCGTCTCGTGTGGGAATACATCGAAGGCTGGTACAACACGATCCGGATCCACAGTCATTGCGAATACCAATCGCCCAATGACTATGAAATGGAATGGCACAAGCAAGAACGTAAGAAGTAGCGTGAAAAGAGAAAAAATTCTGAAGCACTCTTTACAGCGGGCTTTCCCCTGATAAGCTAGGGAGGCCATCGAACCCAATGTATACGATCAAGAAATTGGGTGATGGCAAAGAAAGTGGTTCAGGGGAAAAAGGGACCCGGTGTCAAGAGAGGAAGCGGAAGAAATTTTTCGAGTCAGACTACCAAGCGCGCAGTCAGGAAATAAAAAAATCTATTTATTTTATCCGTTTTCTTGACATAGGACCAGACAACTCGGAAACTCATATCATAGAATTCACTTTCGCCAAAATAATCGAATCGTTGATTTTTCGGTACGAATTTATAGATCTCAGGATGTGCCTTTATCTCCTTTGTCTGTCTCCTCGTCAATGTTCGTTTGACTGTCCTATCGAATTCGGTATCCGGAAAAGGACCAAAGCTTCGAAGCACACTCGTTCTTGAACCGATATCTTTGACCCGAATCAAGAATTTGTTTCCGGAATGATTGATTTGGGCGAACGAATTGAGTGATTCATAGCCTCGATCGGCAATGAATATGGCTTTTCTTCCTTGATAGCGATCAACGATCTGACGAAAAGCGCCATTTTCATCCATTACAGCCTGACCTTGGATAATGACATCTTCGTAGGTATGTTCCAACAGATCGTAGCTCGTATTGATATGGAAAGCAGAAAATGGAATGTTTGATTGATTGCCATTCATTATCGTCGTTTTTTCATCTTTGAATTCGTTACGGATAGGAAGAACGGTTCCATCCACAGCGATCAAGCGAAACCCCTTGAGTAGAGGAACGATATGGGTGTTTCGATTGAAAGAATCGAAAAGAGAGCGAAAAGCGTCGGGACGGATCTTGTCTCTAGCCTGTATAAAAGAAGAAGCTGTTGGTGTATCGAGATGATATCCGAAGAGTTTATAAATTTCATCTTTCAAGGAACCAGCTTCAAGAAGAATGACATTGAGTAAAGTATTACCAAAAAGATGTTTCCGTTTCCGGGTAAAATGTTTCATGGGATCAACGACAAAAAGAGAGCGGGAGCGATCCATAGTTTTGATACAGGAATTGAGATGTTTTTTCAAGGATTTAAAATTGTTCATAAGTAACCTCCAGACGAATCCCTATAAACAATTGGCCAAGTATCATGAATGATACTTGGCCACACGTTTTTGGATGGAAGTCAACAAAAATAAGAAAATTATCTAAAAAAAAGAGGGTACACTTTAAAATGTATCCTCTAAGACTGCCATTTCTTAACTAAATGACATTGCGCGATTGCCCGTTTTTTTTCATAGAATTTTGGGGATGCGGACGCAAAACGCTCCCTCGATTTCATGATGGATCACGCCGTTGTTTTGCATCGCCCGCAGCGAAGCCGGATTGTCCTTGTGCACCGATAAATAAATCTCGTCTTCCGCGATTTGCGGGGAGATGCGCTCGACCAGCAGACGCAGCCCTTCGCTGGCGTAGCCGCGGCGGCGAAATGGAGGCGCGATGCCAAAGCCGACATGCCCGGGACCGGCGCGCAAAAAGTCGTTGAGCGTATGCCGGAAATTGAACAAGCCGACATACTCCCCTTCGTCGTTGACGAGAACGAACACCGTGTCGGGCACGAATCCTTCGGGCAGGCCGATTCCGTGCTCATAGCCTTTGCGCGTTTGCACGTAATCAATAAACTGATCGAAAGAATAGCCGTACGCCAAGTTCACAAGCCCGTTTTCATTGGCTTCGAACGCGGTTTGGAGCGCGTACGCCTTTTTCATATCCGCCTCCCACAATTTAACGAGCTTCATTTTCGTTTTCTCCTGTCCATATTTCCATGGAACGGCCGGCGCGGGCGAACCGGCTCCACTTTCGATTATATCTGGGCTGCCCGCGTTTTTGCCTTTCCGCCACCACGATCGTCTTTTTGGCGTTTTCCACCATCGCCTCGTTGACGGATGCCTCGCGCGCGCTCCAGTAAACGAAGCGTTCGTCAAAGGCGTCGCAGCCAAGCACCGCCAAATCCGCCGTCTGCCGGCGTACGCTGGCGGCCGCGTCCTCGCCAGCCAGCACGTGATTGACTAGCTCGCCGCCGGTCACCAGCACAGTCCGGTGCGCGTACGTGGGCAAGGTCATGATCGTCCCGTTGTTTGTGACGACGCGGGTGTGGACATTTGGCGGAATATAGCTGAGCACGTCGAGGGCCAGCAAGCTGCCGTTGATGAACACGGTGTCGCCGTCGCGAATTTGCCGGGCGACTTGACGTGCGATTTCGACCCGCTCACTCATTTCGGACGCGGCGCGCAGGGCGTCCATGTCTTGTTGAAAAGCCATCCATTCCGCTTCCCATGCTTGTTTTGCCATTATATCGCCTTCTTTCTTTTTGAATGGGTTTATCGTTTATTATAGACGTTTTGTCGTGTGTCGAAAAGAAAAAGAGCGGAATGTCCGCTCTTCGTAGGCTTATTTCAAATGCCAAATGTCTTCGTTGTACTGCAAAATCGTGCGGTCGCTGGAGAAGTAGCCGGCTTGCGCGATGTTGACAAGCATCTTCTTCGCCCAGTCCAGACGATTTTCGTACGCGTCCATGATTTTTTGTTTTTCGGCGACATACGCTTCGAAGTCGAGCAAGGTCATGAACCAGTCTTTGTTAATGAGGTCGTCATGCACGGCTTGCAGCAGCGCCGGATTGCCAATCGCTTTCATGGCGTCGCTTGTAATGAAGTCGACAGCCTGGCGGATGCGCTCGCTGTTTTCATAGAAATGGCGCGAGCAATAGTCGTGGTTTTTATAATGGTCGATGACTTCGTCGGCTTTGGCGCCAAAGATGAAAATGTTGTCCAAGCCGACAAGATCGTGGATTTCCACGTTGGCTCCATCGTCCGTTCCTAGCGTGACGGCGCCGTTAAGCATGAATTTCATGTTGCTTGTGCCGCTCGCCTCTTTGGACGCCAGCGAGATTTGTTCCGAGATGTCCGCGGCCGGAATGAGTTTTTCGGCTTTGGTGACATTGTAGTTTTCGACCATAACGACGCGCAAATGCTTGCGGACGTCCGGATCGCTGTCGATCAGCTGCTGGAGCGTCAAAATGACGTGGATGATGTCTTTGGCCAAAATGTAGGCCGGCGCGGCTTTGGCGCCGAAAATGCACGTAATCGGGCGTTTTGGCACGAAGCCGTTTTTGATTTTCAAATACTCGTCGATGATGTACAGCGCGTTCATTTGCTGGCGCTTGTACTCATGCAGACGTTTGATTTGAATGTCGTAAATCGAATGCTCGTCGATGTCCACGTTTTGCTGCTCTTTCAAGTATTTGGCGAGCTGTCTTTTCTTGATCGCTTTGATGTCGAGCAGTTGTTCAAGAACTTTTTTGTCGTCTTTGAACTGGAGCAGTTTTTGCAGCTCCACCGCGTCTTTTTTGTAACCTTCGCCAATGTGCTCGTCCAAAAATTTCGTCAGCTCCGGATTGGCTTCGAACAACCAGCGCCGGAACGTGATTCCGTTGGTTTTGTTGTTGAATTTATTCGGATACAGTTCGTAGAAGCTGTGCAGCTCCTCGTTTTTCAAAATATCGGTATGGATCGCGGCGACGCCGTTGGTCGATTGCGAGAAATGGATGTCCATGCTGGCCATGTGGACGCGCCCGTCGTTGTCGATTACGAAGGTCGCCTCGTCCTGGCTTCTCGTCTTGGCGATTTCGTCCAGTTTTCGAATAATTGGGACGAGCTGCGGCACGATTTCCTCCAAATAGGCGATTGGCCACGTTTCAAGCGCCTCGGCCAAAATGGTGTGGTTCGTGTAGGCGGTCGTCTTTTCGACTTCGGCCACGGCTTCCTCGAAGTCGAGCCCTTCCGCCGTCAGCAGGCGGATGAGTTCCGGAATCACCATCGAAGGATGGGTGTCGTTGATTTGGATCACGACATATTTGTGCAAGTCGCGCAAGTCGATGTTTTTCGCTTTCAAATCCGCGATGATCATTTGCGCCGCACTCGACACGAGGAAGTACTGCTGGTAAATGCGCAGCTTTCTTCCGTCGTCGTCGCTGTCGTCCGGATACAAAAACAGCGTCAGGTTTTTCTCAATGTCTTTTTTATCGAAGCCGATTCCGGATTCCACGATCGTTTCGTCCACCGTGTCCAAATCGAACAGCTTTAGCGTGTTCACTTTGCCGTTGTAGCCCGACACTTCGATTTCGTACAGGCGGCTTGGCAGCGTCACGTTTTTAAACGGCACCTCGAACGTCACGTCGGTTTTGTTCAGCCAGCTGTTGTCCGACAGCCAAGGATTCGGATATTCCTTTTGCTCGTTGTGTTCGAATTTTTGCAAAAACAAGCCAAGGTGGTAGTTGAGTCCGACCCCATCTGCCGGCAGGTCCAGCGTCGTAATCGAGTCCATGAAGCAGGCGGCCAGCCGGCCCAGCCCGCCGTTACCTAGCGATGGCTCCAGTTCGACTTCTTCGATGGCGCTTAGCGATTTTCCGTTCTTTTCCAGAATTTCTTTGACGTCATGGTAAATTTTCAAATTGATCAAATTGTTCGACAGTAACTTTCCAATCAAAAATTCCGCAGAAATATAATAGAGTTTTTTCTTTCCCTCTACGCGCGGCGCTTTGTCGAGCTGTTTTTTCACGTAGTTCAACAGCATCACATAACACTCTTTGTCATCGAGTTCAGCAATCGCCCGATCAAACATGGCCAGGGAATATTCCTCGAGAATATCTTCTAGTTTCATAAAAAACCTCCAATTTGAACCTATGATAACCTTTTCACAAGGCATTTACCAACGCATTTGCCCGATTCGCCTCCCGTTTTCGTTATGAAATTGTGGGAAACTATGTTATACTTTTAACCATCTATAATAAAAGGGAGATCACTATGCACTTGACAATACCAAAAGATTACGATCCCGTCCTGTCCGTTCGCGACACGCAGGAGGCGATCAAATACATCCGCGACACGTTTCAAAAGGAGCTTGGAAAAGAGCTGAATCTTTCCCGTATCTCGGCTCCGCTGTTTGTCGAAAAGAGCTCGGGTCTGAACGACGACTTGAACGGAAGCGAAAAAGCGGTCAGCTTTACAATGAAGGAAATGGGCGACGAAACGATCGAGGTCGTCCACTCGCTGGCGAAGTGGAAGCGAATGGCACTGAAAAAATACGGCTTCGCGATGCACGAAGGCTTGTATACGAACATGAACGCGATCCGCAAGGACGAGGAGCTGGACAACTTGCACTCGGCTTACGTCGACCAGTGGGACTGGGAAAAAGTCATTGACGAAAGCGAGCGCAATGTCGAAACCTTGAAAGCGCATGTGGAAACGATCTTTAAGGTCATCAAGCATATGGAACACGAAGTATGGTACAAATATCCCCAAGCCGTCAACCACCTGCCGGACAAGATCCACTTTGTCACCAGCCAGCAGCTGCTTGACATTTATCCCAACCTCGATCCGCGCGAGCGCGAAAACGCCATCACGAAAGAGCTGGGCTGCGTGTTTGTCATGAAAATCGGCGGACGGCTAAGCGACGGTCAAAAGCACGATGGAAGAGCGCCGGACTACGACGACTGGCAGCTTAACGGCGACATCTTGTTTTGGTACGAGCCGCTTCAGCAGGCTCTGGAAATTTCGAGCATGGGTGTGCGCGTCGACGAGAAAGCACTGCACGAGCAGCTGGAAATCGAAGACTGTCTGGAGCGCGAAGAGCTTCCGTTCCACGCGGCGATTTTGAACAAGGAGCTACCGTACACGATTGGCGGAGGCATTGGCCAGTCCAGACTGTGCATGCTGCTGCTGAAAAAAGCGCACATCGGCGAGGTGCAGGCAAGCTTGTGGCCGCAGGAAATGATCGACCTTTGCGAGGAAAACGACATTCGGCTGCTTTAAAAAAATCGAGGCGTTCCTCAATGTCATTTAGTTAAGAAATGGCTTAACCATCTGGAGATTAATTTCCAGATGGTTTTTTTTGAAATGTGCACGACAAAAAACTGAAGTGTTGTCACTCCATTTTTTTAAGTTTATAATTTAACTGTTAGTCATAGCGATAGTTGAATCCTATCGCATTTTTGGGTTTTATCTTCCGCTCATTTTGGCGATTGTGGCGGACTGGTAGTATTTCTTTGGCTAACAATTCTTCGATATTGGGCAGATCCGTTCTGCCCTTTTTCTTTAGATAATCTCGAATCATATGATAGGCGCGGACATAATTCAATTGGTATTCATATTCCCGTTTTCTTTCTTTGATTCGCACCTCGTTGGTAATCCTTCTACAGAAGTTATATAGGATCAACCTTGCATAGATCTCCTGTTCGATCAGATTTCGCTTTTTTGAATGCAGGGTATTCAAGTCAAGATCATATTTCAAATCCCGATAGGATGTTTCGATTTCCCAGCGTCTATGATACAGTTCCTTTATTTCCGTTATTGTGAATTCGTCTTTATCCAGATTGGTAACGATACTCTCATATGTACCGTCACTGATTTCAAAACGGACAACTCGGAAACTCATATCATAGAATTCACTTTCGCCAAAATAATCGAATCGTTGATTTTTCGGTACGAATTTATAGATCTCAGGATGTGCCTTTATCTCCTTTGTCTGTCTCCTCGTCAATGTTCGTTTGACTGTCCTATCGAATTCGGTATCCGGAAAAGGACCAAAGCTTCGAAGCACACTCGTTCTTGAACCGATATCTTTGACCCGAATCAAGAATTTGTTTCCGGAATGATTGATTTGGGCGAACGAATTGAGTGATTCATAGCCTCGATCGGCAATGAATATGGCTTTTCTTCCTTGATAGCGATCAACGATCTGACGAAAAGCGCCATTTTCATCCATTACAGCCTGACCTTGGATAATGACATCTTCGTAGGTATGTTCCAACAGATCGTAGCTCGTATTGATATGGAAAGCAGAAAATGGAATGTTTGATTGATTGCCATTCATTATCGTCGTTTTTTCATCTTTGAATTCGTTACGGATAGGAAGAACGGTTCCATCCACAGCGATCAAGCGAAACCCCTTGAGTAGAGGAACGATATGGGTGTTTCGATTGAAAGAATCGAAAAGAGAGCGAAAAGCGTCGGGACGGATCTTGTCTCTAGCCTGTATAAAAGAAGAAGCTGTTGGTGTATCGAGATGATATCCGAAGAGTTTATAAATTTCATCTTTCAAGGAACCAGCTTCAAGAAGAATGACATTGAGTAAAGTATTACCAAAAAGATGTTTCCGTTTCCGGGTAAAATGTTTCATGGGATCAACGACAAAAAGAGAGCGGGAGCGATCCATAGTTTTGATACAGGAATTGAGATGTTTTTTCAAGGATTTAAAATTGTTCATAAGTAACCTCCAGACGAATCCCTATAAACAATTGGCCAAGTATCATGAATGATACTTGGCCACACGTTTTTGGATGGAAGTCAACAAAAATAAGAAAATTATCTAAAAAAAAGAGGGTACACTTTAAAATGTATCCTCTAAGACTGCCATTTCTTAACTAAATGACATTGAGGCGTTCCTCGATTTTTTTTGCCTACTGGGCCGGTTCCCACAGCAGCAGGCTGAATTTGATTTTTTTGTCTGCCTTTACCGCGTGCTGGTCGCCTTTGTTAAAGATAAAGCTGTCGCCTTTATGAAGGGTGTATTGTTTTCCCAAATACGTCAAGGTTCCTTTTCCTTCCAATACCGTGACGAGCGCGTTCATCGGCGCGGCGTGCGTCGGCAGCTCGCTTTCCTCGATCGCCACCAAAATGAGTTTCATCGCGGTTCCTTCCTCGACGACTTTTTTCACGGCTTTTCCTTTTTCGTACGAAATTTGATCGTGCAGAGCGAACACTTCGCCCGCCTTCCATGCTTGGGTCATATGACATACCTCCTTGTCCTGACTCTTTCATCATAACGCAGCCGTCCTGCCGGCGCCTCTTGAATGACCGTAATGTAAAACGGCCGCCACGACCGTCTTTGTTGTTTCTTCTTATTCCGCTAAGCAATACCCGACGTTTTTAATCGTCCGGATCTCATCTTTGGATAAATCAAGCTTTTGGCGCAGCTTGCGGATGTGGACGTCAAGCGTGCGCGATTCCTCGTAAAAAGGCCCCCATACTTTTTCGAGCAGCTCTTCGCGCTTGACGACGCATCCATCGGCTTCCAGAAGCACTTTCAGCAAATTGTATTCTTTATAGGACAGCTCGACGCTGGCGCCATCCTTGGTCACTTCATGTTTGGATTCGTTGAGTTCGATCGTTCCGCGCTTTAAAATCCGGTCTTTCTTTTTTGTTTTTTCATAGCGGCGCTTGATGGCCTTGACTCGCGAGGTCAGCTCGATAATGCCAAACGGCTTGGCTAAATAATCATCCGCGCCCAGATCCAGTCCGATCGCTTTGTCGACTTCGCTGTCTTTGGCGGACAAAATGAGCACGGGAATGTCTTCCCATGCCTCGCTGGCTTTCAGCTTTTTCAAGATGGAAAGGCCATCCTCCTCGGGCAGCATGAGATCGAGCACGATCATTTGCGGAATTTCTTCCTCCATCGCCTGCCAAAACGCGCCGGGACGCTCGAATCCCTGGCTTTCATCCTCTTTTAAAAGCGCGTACGAAAGCATGGTTCGAATCGACTCGTCGTCCTCTAAAATATAAATCATGAAATCACCTTCCTTTTTTTGATTCTACCATGAATTCCCCGTCTGAACGAACGTTCTGATATGGTTTCGAACAACGTCCTCGTCCTGTCTTTCGCGAGGCCGGGAAAGAAATGAAAAAACGCCCAGTCAAAAACTGTGCGCGTTCCAAATCAGTCTTCCTGAAGATACAGCCGGGTGCTGCGTGGAAACTCCCGCCCAAACGCTTCTTTGAGCGTCTTCTTTCCCGTTTTGGCGTCAAGCGGGACACGCTGGTTCACATAGCCCGACTCGACAAGAAAGCATTGGTCGCCTTCTTTTTCAAAACGGACAAACCGGTCTTTTTTATACGTCCACAAACTCATGGAAGAAAGGTTTTTTTGTTTTAGGACGTTGAGCCATTTCATTTGCGCCTGCCGCAACGGAACGAGTTTCACCGGGATCAACCTTCTTTCAAAAAGGACTCCAGCTCCTGGGTGAACGACTTTTTCAGCAAAGTCGTCGAGCCGTAGAGCACAAAGAGCCGCTCGCCTTGGCGCGCGAACGCGATCCGCACCGCTCCCACGGAAGGATCGTTGACGCGGCACTCGAAAACCGGCAAGTCATGCCAGCGTTTTCTCGTCGCGTATTTCGACTTGAAAAAATCATTTTCCGCCTGCCGACGCAAAGTTTCCACGATTTTCGATTGGAGCGAAGGGTTTTTTTGAAGCATTTTGCGGCATCCTCTCGCTTCGAATGTGACGTCAATGCCGTCCTTCTTTTTTTCCTGCATACCCGTATTGTAAAAGAGGCTGCAGCCACAAGCAAACCGGATGAATAAAAAAAAGTCCTTTCGGACTAGGACTCGAACCGGTCAAACTTAATCGGCAGACCAAGAAGCTCCCCAATCTTAAAGGACATGCCAAGACAAAGCACGATCGACAATGTCGTCGCAAACGACGCGTGATTCAGATGCAGCACGAGTGCGACGATCCCACAACAAATGTTCACAACCAATAAAATCCAATTTAAGTAGTTCATATTTTTTTCATTCCTTCTGTGAGATCCCTTGTTTACTCCAGTATAGCACATGCTGTAAGCACTTTCATCCTAAATCTCACAAAATCGTTCGATAGTGTAAACTTTCTGTGTGAAAACGATTTCTTTTGTTCTATTGAAAGAATATCAAACTTTTACCAGCTTGGCAACAAAAAAAGGAATGAGCAACGCTCACTCCAAAATAGTCCGGTCCAGACGCGTTTCGTCGCGCAAGGCCTGATTCAGCCATTGTTTGATTTGTTTTACGCCGCCTGGCGTGTTGGACTCAATATTGCATGGCAAAATCGGATCGTGCAAACTCATGCGCACGAGCAGCCAGCCATTGCCATGGCCGGAATCGAAATTGAGGCGGATGCCTTCAAAATTCGAATCGGCGGCTTGAATAAATGGTGTATCCGCGGCTTTTCGCGTCAGCCGCTCAATGACCGCGTTGCCGTATTCGATAAAATCGTCCCCGTCGATTGGCAGGCGGAACTCCCCTTCCTCAAGCGGATGTTTCAAATCCGCCAGTCGTGTCGACAGCCTGTCTTTGACGGCTTCGATCACGATCCGGGTCGCCAAATACGCGCCATCGTCCAGAAAATAGTTGTTTTTGTAGGCCGCGTGCCCGCTTGTTTCAATGGCGAGCTGGCAGTCGATGCCGTTTTCATTCAGTCTTTTCGCCTCGTTGATGACGTTTTTATAGCCTCGCTTAAAGCGGACATGCTTCATGCCATGCGATTCTAAAAACGCGTGAAGCTCGTCGCTCGTCACGGAATCGGTCACGATAGTCGTCGCGGGATGGTCGTTTTTAGCGATCAAAGCGGCCAGGGCGATGATGGCGTTGCGGCTGATTGGATTGCCAAACTCGTCAACCGCCGAAGAACGATCGACGTCGGTGTCGAAAATCAAGCCCAGATCGGCTTTGTTTTCGAGCACCGCCCGACACACGCTGGCCATCGCCTCCTTGTTTTCCGGATTTGGAATATGGTTTGGAAACGAGCCGTCCGGTTCAAGAAACTGGCTGCCGGAAATATCGGCGCCAAGCGGTCCGAGCACGTCGGTCGCGAAAAAGCCGCCCGCCCCGTTGCCGGCGTCGACAACGATGTGCAAATCTTTTAACGGATGCGCGTAGTCCGCCGCTTGAATGGCTTCCTTGATTATGTTTTTCAAGTGGGTGGCGTACAACGCCATCAAATCGCATTTTTGCATCGAGCCTTCTGCCGCCCGCTCGAATCGGCCGGTATCGGCGATTTCTATCAGCTCTTTAATTTGATGCGACTCCAGTCCTCCCTCTTTGTCGAAAAACTTCATTCCGTTCCGGTTCCAAGGCAGGTGGCTCGCCGTAATCATAATGGATCCGTCGCAGTCCGTTTGCGGAAAGACACAAGCCATGAACATGGCCGGCGTCGTCGCCATGTCGCAGTCGAAAATTTGCGCTCCGTCAAAAAGCAGCCCGTCCGTGATGGCGTGCTGGAGCTTTTGCCCGCTCAACCGGGAATCGCGGCCTACCGCGATGCGCAGCTGCTTCTTTCCTGTTTTTTTCGAAAGCCATGTCGCGAAGGCGCGTGCCAGGTCATACACCGCCTCGTCGGTTAAATTGACCGCTTCTCCATCGACGCCTTCGAGCGCGATGCCGCGGATATCGCTTCCATTTTGTAGTTTTGCGTAAGTCATAGAAAATCCTTCTTTCCTGTTTCCTTTCCATTGTACCAAAAAACAACAAAAACGAAACCTTTGCGTGGCGTTCGTCTTTCGATTCGCCTAGCTTGTATCCGGATAGTTTTCGAAAAAAAAGATGCCGTTTTCGACATCTTTAAAAAATCACTTCTTTTTCTTTCCCGTCTGGTATTTCTTTTTCGATTTCGTCGCGGTCGACACTTTCTTTTCCACATTCGTGTTGCGAGCTTGCTGCTGCACTTCCTTCTGCTTGCTAAACCATTTTTTATCCGCGTAGTTGATCGCGATATAAATAATGATAATGTCAAACGAGAAAATCATGATCCACTGGAAGTATTCCGCGTTGGAGTACATCATCAAAAACGAAAGCAGCGCCTCGGCGCCCGCCACGAGCATGTCGAACTTCACCAGCTCGTAGTTGTCGGCATCGTCCAACGCCAGTGCGAATTTGTTGAAGTAGCGAATCTTTTTGTTCCGGCAGTACCGCTTCTTCATGAGGCAGCCGATAATGTAAATCAAAACAACATTGATCAAATACATGTATGGAAACACCGGCGCGTTGGCAGCCCAAGTCATGATGACGCACACAATGACCCACAGCCACATCATGACGATTTGCGCTTTTCTTAGCTTTTTCATCCATTTTCCCCCTGTCTTAAAAAATATGATATCAGTTTTCGTTCGAAAGGAAAAGATAGAGAGCGCATTTCAAATCAATATCCGGTATCATAGGTTTTTTATTGCATATAAATTGTAAAAGCCATCAAGACGGAAATACATTATTATTAAACATTAAATCTAAAAATATAATGATATATTGATGTCTGGTTGGATAAAAAAGGAGAGAAAACGCATGACAAAGAAAAAATCACAACTTATACTCCTGTTCGCCTTTCTTGGCGTCACGGCCATCGGATTTTTTGAAATGCTTCCCAATTCCATCTACGCGACGCTGGGGCCTCGAGGTCCCATGTCTTCCTTTCCGATGCTTTTTTCCTTTTACGAAGGAATGGATACGATCCTGCCTTTGATTGGCTATTTGCTGCTGATTCCGTTTGTGTCGCATTTTCAAACGCTGCGATGGCGACGGAGCGGATTTGACAACACGGTCAGTTTGCGGATTGGAAAGCGCGTTTACTTCAAGCAGCTTGTCTGGCGCTCTTTTCAGGAAATCTGGTTCTCATCAATTTGTTTCTGGTAGTTCTGATGGTGATTTTTATCAACCCGGTCAACCCATTGCTTTTGGACGATCCGCACATGGTGTATCACGGTTTCTATTTCCACCAGGAAATCGCCGACTGGATCGCGTACACGATGGTGGAAGTGGCGGGCTGGACGATGCTGAATTTGCTTTGCATGCTGTTTTCCCAACTCGTTCCCAACAAGTATTTGTACCCGTTTCTCTTGTTGATTTTCACATTGCTCATGACCTTTCTTGTCGCGTTTTTATCGGGTTTGCCGATTCACAACTACGAGATCGTTTCCTGTCTTAGCCCGTTCAATTTGCTCGCTCCCGGCGTCATGTCCCTGCTGACTTTCGAATCGCGCCGGTGGCGCTACATCACAGTCGCCCTCACGTTTCTCGTCTTTGGCTTGCTCATTGCCGGTCTGTACCGGCTCGTGGTGAAATTGCGGTACCGCTATGGTTAAGTCGTTTGTCACCCATTTGATGACGCAAAAAACGTATGTGCTCGCCTCGCTCTTCGCGATCGCCATCATGGGATATTACGTCTGGAACAACTGGGGCTATGGAGCCGAAGGATTTTACTTGTTCGGGTTCGCGAAATTTCTCGTCTTCGGCTGTTTATACGATTTTCTTTTGTTTTTGCGCATCAAGATGTATACACAAATTGAAAACTTCGGCATCATTCGAACGGGCAAAGACAACTGGTACCGGCAAATCATGAAGATCGAAGCGCTGCTGCTCCAGCTCTTTTTGCTTACTGTATTCGTTGTGCTGCCCATCTTAAACGGCATTGAAAACAAAACCACGTATCTCGTCGGCCTTGTTCCCCTGCTTCTCGTTTGGGAAATTGGCTATTTCGCGGAAATGTGGTTTCTTCCCGACGCGGGAAAAGAGCTGTACGGATTATGGATCGCGTTTTTGCTGCTTGTGGTGTACACATACGTCCTGGGACCCGCTTTGTTTACGAGGGTACTGGGCTAAGGAGGAACTATGGAAACTGCCTTAACGATTCGGGATTTGAACAAATCCTTCAAACAAAATCTTGTTTTAAACAGTGTCGACCTTACGTTAAAACAGGGCGATGTCGTCTACATCAAAGGAGCCAACGGCTCGGGAAAATCGACCTTGTTGAAAATCATCTGCGGATTGATGACGGCCGATTCAGGCACGATTGAAAAAGCGAACGAAGTGTATATTGGCGCGCTCATTGAAAATCCGTCGTTTGTCGAATCGGCTTCGCTCAAGAAAAATCTGCAATTTTTACTAGGGCTGCGTCACAAAACGCCCGATACACTGGCAAGAGCGTTGTGCGAACGGTTTGATCTGAACTTTGAAAATAAAAAACCCATCCGCTCCTATTCGGTTGGCATGAAACAAAAGGCCGGCATCATTCAGGCGCTGATGGAAGATCAAAACGTGATCCTGCTGGACGAGCCGACACGCGGCCTCGATAAAAAGTCGATCCAAACGTATTTGGACGTGATGCGTGAACAAATTGCACAAGGGAAAACCATTGTGGTGGCTTCCCACGACTATGAAGACATTGGATTCAACCGCTGGCTGGAGCTGGACGATGGCAAGCTTTGTGAACTGGAAACGCCTGACAACGATCTCGCTCGTTGAAGTCGCGGCCCTTACGCTCGTCAAAGCGGTCGTGCGCCTTTTCCCGTTTGGCGACATCGCGTTTCTGACCGTTTCGCGCCTGTCCACGTCGCTTCTAGTCGCCCTCTCGTTTTTGTGGATCCAAATCGTCGTCTTTTGCGCGACCGTGCTCTATTCCGATTTTTACCGCCAAAACCAGCGAAACATCCAAATTCGTGTCGGTAAGCGCAAAGCCCAAACACTTTTGACAGGAAACATCGTATTCGGCGCGTTGCTCTATGAAGCACTCGTCGTCGCCTTTTCCGGTTTATCGTACTGGAAACCGGGCCTGGCGAACGCGCTCCTGTTGATCGTCGTTCTTGGATTATCCGGAAAAAAGATCAAAAACGGTTCGATGGAAGTGCTTGTGTTTTTTGGATTTACAGCGCTTAGTCTGCTGACAAACACGTTGTTCTTATAAAATAAGAGGTGCGCACGATCTACGAACGGCGCACCGAAATCGACTAGCCGGATCGTCCGGCTCTTTTTATTGTTCCCTTTTTTTATTTTCCTCGCGCATGACTTTTCTTGCCTGGGAGTCCAGCTTTGAATAGACGATCTTCGCGTTGGCGAGGGCCCGGATCCGTACCCGGTCGAGATTCATTTTATGCCGTTCGATTCCGAACTGCGTGACCGCCTGCCAGATGAACACCCAGCCGGCGATATCGAGAATTTCCGATGTGACCGGCCGCAAGCCTAAGTAATCGCCAAGCGCGTGGAGCGTCAGGATGCCGGCGCCGATTGCCAGCATCGTTAATCCCGATTCCACGTTTTTTCTTCGTTTGCGCTGGATATTTTTCAGCTCGTTTTCATAATAGTAGTGAATGGCTTCCCGGTAAATACCTTTTTCCTTCGCGTCGATTCCGTCGCTCGCGATGTCGATTTGCAGGTGTTTCAAATTGTTTTGCGGAACGGTTTGAATCAGGTTGTCCAAAATCGAGGCCGCCTCCCCGGAAATGACCGGTCGATCCGCCCAGTACGGCGAAAGGAAGTCGTCGTTTCGAATCACAGTCAAATGAATCGTCGAACTTTTGGTTTTGTCCATAACGCTTACTCTTTCCGCAAAAAACGAACCTGGATGTCCTGATCGTAGTCGCCAAACTGCCGGCCAAACAAATTCAGTCCACCCGGATGCTTGGCGTCCGCCCGGCTCTCGATCCGAAACCGCAGCACGTCCTTCTCTTCTCTTGCTTTCAGTAAATCGGACAGGCGGATATCCGCGATTCGTTCCTGTTCCATATATACCCCGGTTTCCGTCAGCCGCAGCGTTTTCTTCAGTCCGTATTCGCTGCCCAGCGTCCACCATGACGGCGTGTATTTACCTTTCCGGTCGCCAAAATCACCCGGACTCGTCCACGTTCCGATGGCCTTTCCATTAAAGAAAAAATCAATATCCGACGGATGAACGGCATTGTAGCCCGGAAATTCGCTACATATTTCCAATGTGATCTCCACCTCGCCCACGTCTTCCAGGTCCACGTCAAAGACAGGAATCGGATATTCCAAATAGCCGGAGGAAAGCCACAGCAAACACACCCGGTTCCGGTTGGGCGCGTGAAAATAGCGCGCGTCGTCAATGTGGCCAAAGATCCGTTCCGCCTCGGCCATGCCGCAAGGCGCCGTCACCTCGCATTGATCGTACGCGCTGATCGGAATATCCACCTGGTAAAACGAGCGGTTTTTCATTCCGTAATTGTTGTCGAAAATGATTTGCGCCTCGTTGATTTTCAACCGGCACATCTTTTTCAACCCCCTTTTTCCACTCACCAAATGCGCTTCCACGATTCCTGCTTCCTCTAAAATCTGAATGTGCTTCGTCACGATAGCGGACGACAGCTGCAACGTTTCCCCCATCTCCTTGATCGACATTTCCTTCACCTTTAAAAGCGAAATAATATCCATCCTCGCCTTGCTCGCAAGCGCCTGAAAAAAAGGCAGCGACGATTCCTCCACGTTCAAATACACGACTTCCGGCGAAAATACCGCCATTCTCATCCCTCCGGTTTCTACTGGTTCCAGTATAGCACACCTTCTTCCATCCTACCTTGTCCTGTTTTCTCCCATACTTTTTGATTTTGATGCGAAAACAGAAAGCGCTTCCAGTTTTTATTGACATTTCCTGTCCGCTCATTATAATTCATTATGCATTAACCAATTAATGAATATATTAACTAAACAAGTAGAAAGGAATACAATTATGTTCGAACGACTGCATCATCCGCGCCCGCAAATGGCGCGAAAACACTGGCGATCCCTCAACGGCGTATGGGATTTTGCCTTCGACGACGCCAATCTCGGCATTCAGAACCACAACTTTTTGAAGCCTGGTTTTTTTGACCGCGAAATCGTCGTTCCATACAGCTATCAAACGAAAAACTCACGCGTCCACACGTTGGAAAACCATCCCATCGTCTGGTACCGGAAAACGATCGCGGTATCCAAAAAAGAAGGACGCCGCTTCCTGCTACATTTTGACGCAGTGGACTATCAGGCCGACGTCTGGATCGACGGAAACCACGTCTTCACCCACCAGGGCGGCCACGTGCCGTTTCAAATCGACATCACGCCTTATCTTCAAACGGAAGACGTGTCCATCGTCGTACGCGCCGAGGACCACAACCGCTGCAGCCAGCCAATCGGCAAGCAATCGTGGAAAGACGCCAACTTTTTATGCTGGTACACCCGGACGACCGGCATATGGCAGCAGGTATGGCTCGAGGAAGTGGCCGACACGTACATCGCCGAAGTGCGCATGACGCCCGACATCGACAACGCCACGATGGAGTTCGACTTCTTCGTCGCCGGAAGCGAGATACCCGCCCGCGTCGAAGGAGACATCACCTACCAGGGCCGCCCCGTCACCTCGTTTCGCGTCGCCGTCAAAAACAACCGGGCGCGCATCATCGCGGACGTCAGCAGCGAGGACGCCAACTTCCGGCTTCATTTCTGGAGCTGCGCCGAGCCTAACTTATACGACGTGCGCTTCACGCTCGTCAGCGAAACGGGAGCCATCGACGAAGCGGACAGCTATTTTGGCATGCGCGACATCCGCCAGGAAGGCCATCGCGTTTTCCTCAACAACCAGGAGTTTGTGCAGCGGCTCGTTTTGGATCAGGGCTATTTTGCCGACGGCGGCCTGAGCGCCACCCCCGAGCAGCTTCGCGACGATTTGCTCAAAGTCAGGGAAATGGGCTTCAACGGCACCCGCAAGCACCAGAAAGTCGAAGACGCCCGCTATATGTACCTTTGCGATGTGCTCGGCCTGGTCATGTGGGCCGAAATGCCTTCGTTCTTCGAGTACTCGCCGGCCGCGGTGGAAAACTTCACCCGCGAGCTGCCCGCCCTGATCGCCAAGCACTACAACCATCCTTCTGTCATCGTCTACACGTTGATGAACGAGTCGTGGGGCGTCAACGAGATTTACAAGCATCCGGCCCAGCAGGCGTTTGTGAACGGCGCGTACTGGATGACAAAAGCGCTCGATCCCTCCCGGCTTGTCGTGGGCAACGACGGCTGGGAGCAAACCACGACCGATCTGCTCACGGTCCACGACTACAACGCCGATCCAAAAACGCTTAAAGAAAGCTACGCGAACATGGAACAGGCTGTCAATGGCTGCCCTTCGCGCACTTCGCTGCGCCACACATTCGCCAAAGGATACGCCTATGCCGGCCAGCCATTCATGATCAGCGAGTTTGGCGGCGTCGCCTTCGACACCGGAACGTACGCCGGCAAGGAAAGCTGGGGCTATGGAAAACGCCTCGAAGGACAGGAAGCCGTCCTGCACAAGATTCGCGATTTGACCCGCGTCGTCATGGAGCTGCCGGGCATGTGCGGTTACTGCTACACCCAGCTTACCGACGTCGAACAGGAAGTCAACGGCCTGCTCGACCACAACCACGAGCACAAATTCGATCCCGCCATGCTTCGCGAGATCTTCAACGGAGGAAGCCATACCGGGTTTCTCTTTGTGTAAGTAAAAAGAAAGGAAAATAAAAATATGAACAATCCATCGACTGTTTCCATGCCAGGCGTGAGCCGCCGCGAATATTTCGGCTACTTCTCGTATGGCTTTGGACAATGCTTCTCGTACGGCCTGCTTGGCTCTTTCATCTTGTTTTTCTACACCGACATTCTTGGCATTTCGGCGCTGGCCGCGTCCACGATCTTTTTGATCGCGCGTGTCTGGGACGCCGTCAACGACCCGATGGTCGCCGGATTCATGGACACCCGCCGGACCAAGACCGGAAAGTTCAAAGGCTATTTGAAATTCGCGCCGCTGTTCGTCGTTATCAGCACGATCCTGTGCTTCTTCAAGCCGGATCTGACAATGCAGTGGAAAGTGCTCTACGCCGCCATCACCTATATTTTATGGGGAACGGTGTACACGGTATCGGACATTCCGTTCTGGTCGATTTCCGCCGTGATCTCGGACGATCCGCAAAACCGCACCAACCTCGTCACAGCCGCCAACCTGGGTGTTTTCGCCGGCATCGGCATCGTCGGTTCGCTCGTGCCGCTGCTTGTCGGCTTGTTTGGAAAAGGCGATTTGGCCAATGGCTACTTTATGGCCGTTGTCGTCATCATGCTCATCGGCTACGGCTTCATGATGTTTGGCCACTCTACGATCAAGGAACGCGTCGAACCGTCCCAGGGTGAGAAAATCGCGATGAAGGACGTGTTTAAAAATCTGCTTGTGAACAAGCATTTGTTCAAAATGCTCGCCATCTTCTTTTTGAACTTGTTTATGAACATCGTCAACGGCATAATTTTGTACTTTTTCATCTACAACATGAAAAACGAAGGCTTGATGAGTGTTTACGGGCTGATGGGGACCGCGGCTGCGCTTGGCTTCTTCCTCATCCCGGCTTTGACGAAGCGGTTCCAGAAAAAGAAGATCCTGACCGGAATCATTCTGGCCGACATCGTCGTGCGCGTCGCCTTCTTCGTGATGGGTTATGAAAACGTTGGCGTCCTGCTCGTTATGCTCATGCTCACGCAGCTGTTCCACGCTTCGCTCGGTCCGGTCATGTCCAGCATGATTGCGGAGACGATCGAGTATTCCGAAGTGAAAACCGGAAAGCGTTGCGAAGCCATCACGTTTTCGGGCCAGACGTTTATGGGAAAACTATCGGCCGCTATCGCCGGCTCGCTGACCGGTTTGATTTTGATCGCGATCGGCTATGTGCCGGAAGCCCCGGTTCAATCCGAAACGACGCTCAACGGATTGTTTCTTGTCATTTCGCTTTTGCCAATCGCCGGCGGCTTGATTCGCCTCGCGATTCTCAAATTTTACACGTACGATGAAAAAGCGTACCGCGCCGACTTGCGGATTTTGGAAGAACGGCGCGCCCGGCTCGCCAGCGCGACGCAATAAACGACACAACCCGCCGACTTTTGCCGGCGGGTTTTCATTCTTCCCGTTTCTGATTGTGCAGCCGCTGGTTTTTCAACAGCTTGCGCTGGATGTCCCGCGCTTTCTCGCAGTCTTTTCGATACGCGTCGGTGTTGTGGTAGACCGGATTTTCCGACACGTAGTCCGCCAGAATTTGATCGTTCCACTGGATGCGCAGTCCCACATAGCCTTTCGGTTCGAACAAGGCATAGGCGGTCGTGCTCGTTCCCCCGCCAGCGATTTGATGAACAAACGGAGCGCTTTTCCCTTTCCACTTCGCGTCTTCGAACAACACGTCGACTTTCCTGACATCCGCGATGGAGTAAGGCTGGCCGTCCAGATAAAACACATCGTCTTTCGCTTTCATTGTGATTGTCATATTTTCCTTCTCCTTCTTTATTTCCATTTTACCTCTTTTCCAAAATATTTTGAACGCCGTAAAGACGCCTCTTAGGCGTTCTTTTTTGCGACTTGGATCTTTTTTCGGCTTTTTTGTATCGTTTTCCACCTTTACCCGAAAATGAATTGACAAGTTTTCTTGTCAAGCCTATGCTGAAAGTACAAAAGGGGGATCCATTATGAACAAAGAGGAAGTGCTGAAAAAAGCGAGAAAAGAAGGAAACAAGGAATATGAGAAAGAGGAACGAGGCCGCTACTCGGTTTTCCTGTCCGTCGTCGTTTTGATTGGACTGCAATGCGTTCTTCTCTTTTTGCGCGATCACGGAATGGATTGGGAAGCCACCTTGTTTGGTCAAGGCGTTTTAACCGTCGTTTGGTGCGGCTGGCCGCTCTGCCAGTTCATCCGCACAAGAAACAAGGAAAACCTTCTTTTGGTCGTCTTTGGTCTGGCGGCCTGGGGCATCCCGCTTTTATCCACATTCATGAAAGGAAGGTAACGACATGGAAAAAGAACGCGTTCTATATAAAGCGCAAGCCAAAGCCAATTTGGAATACGAGCAAGCGGTCGACGCCGGTTTTTACCGTCTTGCGTCCGGCTTCCTGTTCTGGATGGTCAACTGGGTCGGCGTCGCGCTCTGCAAGCAATACGGCCACATCGTTTTCGGCCTTCTTCTTTCCATCGGCATCTATTTGGCAGGCGGAACCGGATGGTGGCTTTATACGTATCGAAGATCCATGAACCGCAAGGCGTTTCGCTTGCTGGCGCTTTTAGCGCTTGGCTTTGTGATTCCGTGGATCGTTTCAGGAGAATTCGTATGAACACAACGAATAAAGACGACATTTTACGGCAGGCGCGCCTGGAAGGCGAAGACGATCTTAAAAAGGCGCAGGCGGACACAAAAGCAAAAAATCAGTTTTACATCCTCGTGGCTTTTTTGATGGTGCTTGGAATCCTGCTCGAGATAACCGGCATGGAAACCCTCGCCTACTGGGTTCTTTGGGTGCCGGGCATGATGGTCTGGGTCGTGATTCATCTATACCGCTTTTACAAGACGAAAGACATCCGTTTTATCGGATACGCGCTGCTTGGTTTTTTCCTTTTTGGCATCGACGGGCTTTCCACGCTGAAAAAATGGCTTGACGCCCTTTAAAGAAAGAGGGAATCGGTTCTCCCGATTTTTTCATAGCCCTCCATAACATAAAGTTATACAATAAAGCCAAAAGGAGGCTCTTATGGAATTTCGAACCGTTGCCTATTTTCTGGAAGTCGCGCAAAAAAAATCGTTCACGAAAGCCGCGCAAAGCCTGCACATTTCCCAGCCGGCCCTCAGCAAGCAAATCCGTCTGCTGGAAGAGGAGCTTGGCTGCGAACTTTTCGAGCGCAAGCCGCGATCCGTCGTCCTGACCGATCGGGGAAAGGCTTTTTTGGTGTGGGCGAAAAAGATCAACGCCATGACCGAAAATGTCCTGGAGGAATTTCAGCACTACGACGAGGAACTCCACGGCGTGCTGCGCCTCGGTCTGACTGAGCAGGCGCTTTCTTTTTTCGAACCCCCCTTGCAAAACTTTATGAGCCGCTATCCAAAAGTCCAAATCGAATTGCTGACGTTGCCATACGCCGGCATCCATGCGCGAATGCGTGCTGACAAGCTGTCGTTCGCCGCCTTCGTCGAACCATGCGATTTGGAGTCGTACGACTATTTCACACTGCCCGAAAAAAAGCCGTGGGGCGTCTTGATTCGCCGAAACTCCCCACTTGTCAAGGATCGGTTTCGCGTGGAGGATTTGCGCTCGATGCGCCTGGCCGTCCCGGACAGCCCGCTCTTCAAAAACAAGCTGTCGGGCTGGATCCACGACAACCAGCGCGCCCTGCCGATCGGGATGACGTACACTACGCTGGAAAGCTTGTACCCGCTCGTTCGAAGCGATTGTATCCTGTTGCTCGCTCTGGAACCCGGCGATTTGCCGGACGATCTCGTTTTCGTTCCGTTGTTTCCCCGGCTCGAATCCGGTGTCTGCATCACCTGGAACAAATACCGGCTGTTTTCCACGCCTGAGCAAAAATTCATGGATTTGTTTTCCGTACCTTAAATCGTACGAAAGAAAAAGGACTCGTCTTCAAGTCCTTTTCTTTCTGTCTTGCCGAAAAGCCCAAATCGCCAACAGGGCGATCGCGATTGTGCCTATGATCCATCCCGTCCAGCCAAAGCGTTCGAGCACCAGCTGGCAAACCGCGCTGCCGGCCATCGCGCCAAGACACGCCAGCACAAAGATTTTCTTTTTCGACATTAGCTTTCCCTCCGGTTTCCTTTTCTATATTTATTTTATCAAAGCTTGACCACAAAAAAAAGCGAGCCACAGAACTTGTCCTGTTCCCGCATTTTTTTGTCCTAATCGGTTTCTTCCAGCAGCTCCCGCGTGTCTTTCGCCAGCAAGTACGGATCCTCGCACTTCAACGTGTAAAATCCCAGCGTTCTTGCCGCCTCGATGTTTTCCGCCTTGTCGTCGATAAACAGGCATTCCGACGCGTCCAGCTCGTATTTTTGAAGAAGCGCTTTGTAGATGGCGAAATCCGGCTTGATTTTCCGTTCCTGATACGAGAAGATCCCGCCGTCGATGTCGCGGAACAAACCGTTTTCCTTCAAATACAAATAACAGTCTTCCGGAATGTTGGACAAGATGTACACCCCGAATCCCAGATCATGCAAATGCTGCATGAAATCCATATTTTCCTCGATCAAGTCGACATGGCGCACCCATTCCCGCATCAACTTTCTAATTTCTCCTTCAAGCTCTGGCGCCTGCAGCCGGCCAATCTCGATCATCTTCTCTTTTGTGAGCAGATTTTGGTCGTACTGATCCCACAAGGAAGAAAAGTAAATTCCCATCAGCTGTTCTTCCACGACGGAATCCTCGAATAGCTCGTTCAGCATCGTTTCCGGATCGAACGTGCACAACACATTTCCAATGTCCAATACTATATTCTTGATCATACTTCAATTATGCCGTGTTCCCCACCTAGAATCAACCCGTATTTGCGTCTTTACAAGACGAAAAGAAAAAGAGCGGCAATCGAAATCGCGTTCGCCAGAAGATGGGCGAGCGTGCTCATGACACAGTTGCTCGTTTTGTAGTAAATCATCGAGTAAATCAAGCTGTCGACAAAGACGCCTGCCACATCGTAGGCCACAAGCCAAAGATTTCCCGACGCCAAATGGCCAAAGGCGAACGCGAGAGAGGAAACGAGCATGCACAGCCAAAACGGAAAAAGCTTCATCCCTTTGCCAAGGAAAAAGCCCCGGTAGGCGATTTCCTCCCCAAACGCGCCAAGCGCCAGCTGGACAACCAGCCACAAGCCTTGATCAAACGACAAAAACGCGCTCGTTCTTCCGACCACATGGGTCGCGAACGCGCCGCCAAAAAGCCAGTTTCCAACGATCAGCGTAAGGATCCCTCTGACGCTTGGCAGCGCCATCCAAAGCAGCACATCCGGCTTTTTCAATTCCTTGCCAACGCCGCGAAACCGCAATCCCGATTCCGGATCCGGTGTTCTGGACACCGCTTCCGTCACAAAGAAAAACGCGATCCCTACAAAAACCGAATACCCGGCGATGTTGGATGCTGGAACGATCTTGGTCGCCGTCAGCGCGAGCATGAGCGCGATGCCGATTCGCACGATCGCCGCGCTTCCTTTCCTATTCCCCAATTCTTTCATTTTCTTCCTCCTGCGCCGCGAGCATGGCTCCTCGATAGGCGCGTTCCAAATGCGACTGGATTTGCGCTTCGTCGTAGTCCAGCTCGTTGTTAGCCAAAAGGCTCGCGTAACCATGCGCGAACAAGGAAATCGTCATAAAGATTTGTTTCGTTTGCGCCATGCTTGTTTTCATCGCGCCGTTCATCGCCAAAAGAACGGGCGCCAGCTCCCCGGAATCGACCATGTCGGGAAAACTCTTTTCCGCCACGAAACCGGATTGGAACAAAAACCGAAACAAATGGGCCTCCTCCTTGGCGAACCGGATGTAACGAAGGCCGATTCCCCGCAACACGTCTTTCGAAGAGGACGGCCCGCTCATCAAATATTCGGTATGAAACCGGTCCGCTTTGTTGTAAACGGCTTGTTTTAATTCCGCCATTGTCCCGAAATGGTACAGCACAGGCTGCGTGGAGCAATGTAGCGCCTGCGCGATCCTTCTTGCGTTGAGCTGTTCTGCGCCCGACTCGCGCGCGATGTGGAAAGCGGCCTCGACAATTCGCTCTTTTGTGATTTTTGGTTTGGGTGCCATTTTCCCTGCCTCCTAGCCTATAACGCTCGTTATATAACAAGCATTATAAATGGACTTTCCCGAAAAGAAAAGGGAAACCGCTTTCCAGGACCGCGTTTTCCCCCATCGTTTCCTATTTTGCCTGTAAATTCTTCGTGTCCTGCGTCTGGATCAGCACCCAGCCGCCGTTTTCGTCGTCAAGCTGGCCAAACACTTCGTCGCCATCCGACTCGCTTAAATTCACGATATTGGCTACTTGTCCCGTTTCCAACGTCCCGATCTTTTCTTTCGTGTCCAGCGCCTTGACGATCGTCACCGGTTTCTTCACTTCGTATTCGCCCGGATACAATCCGTATTGTTCCTGCACCAGCCGGTTTTCCATCATGATGGCGTCCTCGTCTTCCGCCTCGCCGGTGGCGCGCATGCCTTCCTTGACGTCGTCGAGCGCTTCGTCCGCCCGGTTTCCGGCTTCCACGTACACATCCGTCGTTTCTTCCTGGCCGGCTTGCGCCCCTTTTTTATTTCGGTTGAACTGAACTCCCATCGCGATGATGAGCACGAGTACGATCGCGGCCACCAGGACCAAAGTTTGTTTTTGTTTCATTCGATTACCTCTCGTTTCCCATTCATTATACGAACTTCGTTTCGCGACGTAAAAAAGGATGCCCTATAGCGGACATCCTCTTTCGTTTCTTTTATTCTTCCACGGCCATATCCAGCGACTGATTGAACAAGTCGTCCGCGGCCGAATCGTCCAGCAACGTCAAGTTGTCTTCGAGAACCGGAACCGCCTGGTTTTTCTCCTGGCTGTTTTGTCTTGCGATTTCTTCAAACTGCTCGTCGTGCGTTTCACGCGTACGCGCCAGACGCTTGTCGCGCAGCTCTTTCGCTTTCGCCGCGATGATCTCGTTTTGCGGACGATCGCCCTTGGCGCCCGTTCCGGCCGGAATGAGCTTGCCAATGATGACGTTTTCCTTCAAGCCGATCAAATGGTCGACTTTTCCTTTGATCGTCGCGTCCGTCAGCACCTTGGTCGTTTCCTGGAACGAGGCGGCCGACAGGAACGAATCGGTTTCCACCGACGCCTTCGAGATACCGAGCAGAACCGGCTTGAAAGTCGCCGGCGTCTTGCCGCTCAGCAACGCGTCGCGGTTGATCTTCGTAATATTGTTCAAAGAAAGCTGCACGCCCACGTTCAAATCCGTGTCGCCGCTGTCGATGACGATAACTTTTTTCATCATCTGCTTGATCATGACTTCCAAGTGCTTGTCGGAAATCTCGATACCTTGGCTCTGGTACACTTTCTTGACTTCTTTCAAAATATAGTCCTGCACTTCGCGCACACCCGCTACGCTCAACAGCTCTTTTGGATCGAGCGGTCCTTCCGTAATGGCCTGACCGGCTTCGATCGTAGCGCCAATCGTCACCCATGGACGGAGCGACTGGTTGGCGTTCAGCTTGTGAACGACGCTTTCGTGCTCGTTGGTAATGACGACTTCCTGGCGCATCGTGCCATCGACACGCTCGATGGATGTGATCTCGCCTGAAATTTGCGCGATGACCGCCACGCCTTTTGGATGACGTGCCTCGAACAGCTCCTCGACACGAGGAAGACCTTGCGTGATGTCACCGGTACCGGAACCGGCCACGCCGCCGGTATGGAACGTACGCATGGTCAGCTGGGTACCTGGCTCGCCAATGGATTGCGCTGCCATGATACCAACCGCTTCACCGACCTCGACGTCTTTACCCGTCGCCATGTTCTTTCCATAGCACTTGCGGCAAATACCCATCGTGGACTTGCACGTGAACGGCGAACGAATGTACATGCCCGTCACGCCCGCGTCGACGATTTTTTGCGCGATCGCGTCGGTAATGTATTCATCGCTCTCGATGATCATTTCCCCGGTTTCCGGATGCACGACATCCTGCTTCGAGTAGCGTCCGACCAGACGGTCTTTCAGCTCCTCGATGACCGTGTTCGTCTTGCGGTCGATCAGTGTTTCGACCCAGTATCCCTTGTCGGTGCCGCAGTCGTCTTCCTTGATGATGACATCTTGCGCGACGTCGACCAGACGACGCGTCAAGTAACCCGACTCGGCGGTTTTCAAAGCGGTATCCGTCAACCCTTTCCGCACACCGTGCGTACTTAAGAAGAACTCGGACACGTTCAGACCTTCACGGAAGCACGAATAAATCGGGACCTCGATAATGGAAGGGACGAACTCGCCATGGCGGGATTTACCATGACCCGGACGGGCCATCAATCCACGCATACCGGCCAGCTGGGTAAAGTTCTGCTTGTTACCACGGGCGCCGGACTCGCTCATCATGAAGATTGGGTTTTTTCCGAGGCATGTTTGCCATCAGCTCGTCGGCGATGCCGTCTTTGACGTTATCCCACATCTTGTTCAGACGGGATTCCCATTCTGGCAGCGTCAGCAAGCCTTTTTGCTGCATCTTCTTCAGCACGTCGGCTTTTTGACGTCCTTCCTCGACGTGCATTTCCTTGTTTGGCGCGACTTCGATATCGGAGAGCGCGACCGTGATTCCAGCCGTTGTGGAATACTTGAATCCCAGCGACTTGATCTGGTCCAGAATTTCAGCGGTTTCATCGACCGAATAGCGTTTGAACACTTCCGCGATGATGCTTCCTAAATCTTTTTTCTTGAACGCCGGCGTAATCGGCAGGTTCGCGACAAACTCCTTGATGTTTTCCCCCGGATGAATGAAATATTTATCCGGCGTCGCTTTGAAGTTTTCCGCGCTGACTTCGTTCAAATACGGGAAGTCGGCCGGGAACATGCCGTTGAAAATGACTTTTCCGACCGTCGTCGCCAAATAGTCGCCGGCGTGCGAAGCGTCGAAAGACGTCTTTTTCATGCCGCGTACCGGCATCGCGATGCGCGAGTGCAAATGCACTTGACCGATCTGGTAGGCGAGCCGCACTTCCTCTTCGTTGGCGTACACCGTGCCCTCGTTTTCGGCGAACCGTTTCCAGTTGGCCGCTTCCAAAGGACAGTTCGTTTCCTCGTAGCGTTTCGCCTCGTCCAAAAGCTCCTGCTTCGTTTCCTCCATCGTCAAATAGAAGTTTCCCATGACCATGTCCTGGCCTGGCGTAACGATTGGCTTGCCGTCTTTTGGCCCGAGGATGTTGTGCGAACCCAGCATCATAATGAGCGCTTCGGCGCGCGCCTCTTCGCCCAGTGGCACGTGGATGGCCATCTGGTCGCCGTCAAAGTCGGCGTTGAACGCTGTACAAACGAGCGGATGCAGACGCATCGCGCGACCTTCAACCAGCTTTGGCAGGAAGGCCTGGATTCCCAGACGGTGCAAAGTCGGCGCGCGGTTCATCAAAACCGGGTAGCCGTCGATGACTTTTTCCACCACGTCCCAGATGCGCGGATCGCGGCGCTCGATGAGTTTTTCGGCGTTTTTCGGGTTGGCAGCCAGTCCTTCGTTCACGATCTCGTTGATGATGAACGGATTGAACAAGTTGATCGCCATTTCACGCGGAATACCACATTGGTACATTTTCAAATCCGGTCCGACCGCGATAACGGAACGACCGGAAAAATCGACACGCTTACCGAGCAGGTTTTGACGGAAACGTCCCTGCTTTCCTTTCAAGGAGTGGGAAAGCGACTTCAAAGCGCGTCCGCCCGCTCCCGTGATTGGCTTGGAACGACGGCCGTTGTCGATGAGGGCGTCCACCGCCTCCTGCAGCATACGCTTCTCGTTTTGCACGATGATGTTTGGCGTGCCCAGCTCGAGCAGCTTGCGCAGACGGTTGTTTCGCGTAATGACCCGGCGATACAAGTCGTTCAGGTCGCTTGTCGCGAACCGGCCGCCATCCAGCTGGAGCATTGGCCGCAAATCAGGCGGGATGACCGGAATGTTCGTCAGGATCATCCACTCCGGCTTGTTGTCGGAATGACGGAACGCGTTGATCGTGTCCAGACGCTTAATCAGCTTTTTACGCTTTTCGCCTTGCGCTTTCTCCAGCGCGGTCTGCACGTCGTCGTATTCCTTTTCCAGATCGACGTCCTTGAGCAGACGAAGCACGGCTTCGGCGCCGGTCTGGGCGGTAAAGCCCGACGCGCCGTAAATCGCCATGTTTTCCCGGTATTCGCGTTCCGACAGGATTTGCTTGTAAGCCAGACCCGAATCCTTTGGATCCGTCACGATGTAGCTGACGAAGTACACGACTTCCTCAAGCTGTTTTGGCGTGACGTCCAAAAGCAGAGCCATCCGGCTTGGAATACCGCGCAAATACCAGATATGCGCTACCGGCGCGGCCAGGGCGATGTGCCCCATCCGCTCCCGGCGAACGCTTGATTTCGTGATCTCCACTCCGCATCGGTCGCAGACCACGCCTTTGAAACGTACTTTTTTATATTTTCCGCACGCGCATTCCCAGTCCTTTGTCGGGCCAAAAATGCGTTCGCAGAACAAACCGTCCTTTTCCGCCTTCTGGGAACGATAGTTGATCGTCTCCGGCTTTGTGACTTCGCCGTGGGACCATTTCAAAATCGTTTCCGGACTGGCGAGCTGGACCTGGATCGAGGCAAAATTGTTGATACTCATTCTGGACTTACGCCTCCTCTTCTATGTTGTCTTCCACATCTTCGATTTCTTTTTCGTCGATTTGATCGGCTTCGTTGACATCTTCCGATGCCACGCTGTTGAGATCGACATCGTCGACATCCACATCAATGATGTCTTCTTTCGGTTCGATATCGTTTTCGAGCTTCTCGTTTTCCGAATGCTCGAACACTTCCGTTTCGTGAACGACGACGTGCTCGTCGTCATCGTTGGTGATATCCACTTCGTTTCCTTCCTTGTCCAAAAGACGCACGTCGATCGCAAGACCTTGCAGCTCGTGCATCAGGACGCGGAACGATTCAGGAATGCCTGGTTCCGGGATATCCTTGCCTTTGATAATGGCTTCGTATGTTTTGATACGGCCCTGGATGTCGTCCGACTTGATTGTCAGAATCTCCTGAAGGGTATGGCTGGCGCCATAGGCTTCCAGAGCCCAAACCTCCATCTCTCCGAACCGTTGACCACCGTTTTGCGCTTTACCACCCAATGGCTGCTGCGTGACAAGCGAATAAGGACCCGTGGCGCGGGCGTGCAGCTTGTCGTCAACCATGTGGGCCAGCTTGATCATGTACATGACGCCGACCGAGATCCGCTCGTCGAACGGCAGACCGGTCTGTCCGTCGCGCAATACTTGTTTTCCATCCTTGGTCATTTGCGCTTCCTGCATGATGGAAGCGAGTTCCTCGTTGGACACGCCGTCAAATACCGGCGTGGCGAATTTCTGATTCAGTTTTTTGGCGGCATATCCCAAGTGGATCTCGAGAATTTGCCCGATATTCATACGGCTTGGCACGCCGAACGGGTTCAGGATGATGTCGATTGGCGTTCCATCCTGGGTAAACGGCATGTCCTCGATTGGCAAAATCTTGGAAATGACACCTTTGTTTCCGTGACGTCCGGACATTTTGTCGCCTTCGGAAATCTTACGCTTTTGCACGATGTACACTTTGACGCGCTCGTTGACTCCTGGCGGCAGATCCGATCCGTCGCCCCGTTTGAAGATGCGCACGGAATGCACGATGCCGGCGCCGCCATGTGGCACTTTCAGCGAGTTGTCGCGCACTTCGCGGGATTTCTCACCAAAGATGGCGAGCAGCAGCTTCTCTTCCGGCGAAACTTCGGATTGTCCTTTCGGCGTGACTTTTCCGACGAGAATGTCGCCTTCCTTCACTTCCGCCCCGACCATGATGATACCGTCCTTGTCGAGCTTGCGCACCGCGTTTTCCCCGACGTTTGGAATGTCGCGGGTAATTTCCTCCGGTCCAAGCTTCGTGTCGCGGCAGTCGATGTCGTACTCTTCGATATGGATCGACGTGTACACATCGTCGCTGACCATACGCTCCGACATGATGATGGCGTCCTCATAGTTGTAGCCATACCACGTCATGTACGCGATCGTCACGTTTTGACCGAGGGCGAGCTCGCCGTTTTCCATACTTGGTCCATCCGCCAAAATGTCGCCTTTTTTCACTTCCTCGCCCAGCTTCACGATTGGACGCTGGTTGATGGACGTGGAGGCGTTGCTGCGGGCGAATTTACGCAGCTGGTACGTGTGGGCGTCGCCGTTGCCGTCGGTCACGACGATCCGCAGCGAATCCACATACGTAATGACGCCGTCCTGCTTCGCGACGATGCCGACACCGGAATCTTTCGCGATCTTGTATTCGATTCCCGTTCCGACAAATGGCGAGTGCGGAACGAGCAGAGGCACGGCCTGACGTTGCATGTTGGCACCCATCAAGGCGCGGGATGCGTCGTCGTTTTCCAGGAACGGCACGCAGGCGGTCGCTACCGAAACGATCTGTTTTGGCGAGACGTCGGCCAGTTCGACTTCGTCGCGGGCAACGATGATCGTGTCGCCGTTTTTCCGGGCGACGACACGGTCGTTGATGAGCCGGCCGTCGCGCACCTCGTTGGCCTGGGCGATGACATAGTCAGCTTCTTCGTCGGCGGACAGGTAAATGGCTTTTTCCTGTACCGTTCCATCTTTATTCACAATTCGATATGGCGTCTGGATGAAGCCATATTCGTTGATTTTCGCGTAGGTCGTCAAGTTCGAGATCAAACCGATGTTCGGACCTTCCGGCGTCTCGATCGGACAAATCCGGCCGTAGTGCGACGAGTGGACGTCACGCACTTCGAATCCGGCACGGTCCCGTGTCAGACCGCCAGGTCCCAAAGCCGAGATACGACGCTTGTTGGTCAGCTCGGCCAGCGGGTTTTGCTGGTCCATGAACTGCGACAGCTGGGAACTCGAGAAGAACTCCTTGATCGCGGCGGTCAGCGGACGAATGTTCGTCAGCTTTCTTGGCGTCAGGCTGTCGAGCTCCTGAATCGACATTCTTTCTTTCACGACGCGTTCCATGCGGGACAAACCAATCCGGAACTGGTTCTGGATCAATTCGCCAACCGCGCGGATGCGGCGGTTTCCAAGCATGTCGATATCGTCGGTTTCGCCAATGCCGTCCATGACATTCAAATCATAGCCGAAGAAGGCGTAGATGTCGGCCATCGTGATCGTGTGGCGCTCAGCAAACGGGTCGTTTCCGATGATCTTGACGATTTGCTCGTCTTTGTCGACGACTTCGACTTCCTGCAAAGCGGCGCCAATCAGCCAGGCGTTGACTTCCTCCTGGCCGACACGCTGCTGAAGCGCGAGCATCGCGGCGTCGTCCAGCCGATCCGGCGACACGCCAACCGTGTAGCGAGGTACGACAAGCTCGAACTCGTCGTCCATCAAATCGGCGCCATGGGCGTTGGTCAGCCGGCCCAGTGCGAACAGGCGCTGTCCGTAATTCATGACCGCCTGGAAGTTTTCCGGCGTAAGCGTCACTTTTTTTCGCGACGATGCCGGCATAAATCTTCACGTCCTCTTTTTTGGCGCGGATCGCGTCCACATCGTTTTGTGTCAGTACCGTTCCCTGCTCGTAAAGCACGCCGTCGACTTCCACGTCGCGTGCCAGCACCCGGCCGACAAGCCCGGCGTTGTACGAGGTCGGAATCGTGACGATGTCCTCCTCGTGGAACTCGGAACGGAATGGATATGGATTCATGTATCCGCCTTTGGCCAGAACATCGCGCAGTTTGTTACGCTCGTCGCGGTGGACATGGGTTCCCTTTTCCATGACCACGTTGCCATCGACGTCCACGATGTCGTACGCCAGCGTGTTGTTCATCATCCGGGCGTACGCGTTCAGCTTTTTACGGAGTTTATAGCGGCCCGCCTTCGTCAGGTCGTAGCGGCGGTGATCGAAAAACTTGGCCTGCATGAGCGAGATGGAGCCGTCCAGCGTCGGGATCTCGTCGCTGCGCTGGTTTTCATAAAAAGAAAGCAGCGCCTCTTCGGTCGTTTTCACCTTGTCGTTGAGCAACGTGTTTTCGATTTCCTCGTATTTGCCGAAGAATCCGTTATAAAGCATCAAATACATGTTCATGTATTCGCGGTCTTCCTCATCCACGGCCGGATCTTCCACATGGCGTCCGATGGAAGCCAAAAACTTGGAAAGATCTTTCGTGTCGAACGCGTCCTCGTTTTTCTCGATGCCAAAGGACATGCCCAGCGCTTTGAAGAAAATCGAGAACAGGATCTTGCGGCGGCGGTCGATCGACACGTTGATTGTGCGTCCGGCCATCGTCTTTTTCTGCTCGGTCATGAATTCAAGCCAGGTACCGCGGCTCGGGATCAACTCGCAGTTGTAGTTTTGTTTACCGGTCTTTTCGTCGTATACTTCCGAAAAATACGCGCCTGGCGAGCGGACGATCTGGCTGACGATGACCCGCTCCGCACCATTGATGATGAAAGTTCCCGTTTCCGTCATCAGCGGGAAGTCGCCTAAATAAACCTCTTCCTGCTTTGTGCGCACTTCCCCGGTTTCCGGGTCCGTGATTTCCAGTTCCATGTCCGCATATAACGGTGCGGCATAGTTGCATTCTCTATACATTGATTCTTCCGCGTTATATTTTGGCTCGTCAAAATGATAACGAAGAAAATTCAGCTTAATATTTTTTCCGTAGTTTTCAATGGGATAAATCTCTTCGAAAACCTCCTGTATTCCATGTCGGGTAAACCATTCGAATGAATCGGTTTGGATTTCCACCAGATTTGGCAGCTCTAAATTTCCGCTTACTTTAGAGTAGTCTCGACGGGAGGATTTATTTCCACAAGAGACAATGCGATACGCTTTGTTGCTATCCATGTACGCCATCCTTTCGTTGTCTGTCTGCTTAAAACAGCCGATTTTTCAGACTATTATGCAATTTATTATATTAGCAACCCTTGTTACTTTTGTCAAATGAAACGTTGAATTTTTTGTGAAATTTCTATATACTATAAAGGATTTTTTTACGTTGGCGGATGGATTCCCGCTTTTTTTTTCGCCTTTTTCCATCAAAAGAGCGCATTTTTCACTCCCGGCGCCTTCAAAAAAAGCGGAAAGGATTGCTATTTCTCCCTTCCGCCTGGCTTGCCCCCCAAGCCTTCGTTTCCGCCCTTATTTCAAATGCTCGAACGCGATCTGGTTCGTGCGCATGACGCGGCTTTCCAGCTCCCGGGCCGAAAGCCGCGTGGCACCCTGGGCGAGAATCGAGTTTTGAATGAGCCCGTCGGACGTCGCCACGATAAGCGTGTACTTCTTTTTTTAAATCGTGCACGAGCTTTTCAATGTAGGCGTCCGCCGTCTGCCCGTATTTGGTAAAGACTATATTCATCTTGCCACGATGCGCGTTGCGTCCGACGCTTTCCTTGCGCCGGTAGGCATCGAATACCACATACGCCTCGATATCCTTGTATCCCTGGTAGTTGGAAATGGCGTCAAGCAGCCGCTCCCGGGCCGAATCGTAATCCACCCGCGCCAGCTCCTTGAGCGAGGCCCAGCTGTAAATCATATTGTATCCGTCCACAATTAAACAAGTCGGCTTGCGCGGCTCGATTTTCACTTCCTCGAACGACAAGTCCGCCTTGACTTTCTTTTTCGGCTGGACTTGTTTTTCCTTTTGATTGCGCCCGCTTTGCATTTCGAACACGCGCCGGGCCTCCTCGTCGCCTACCTTGAAGCGCACGCTACGGTACGTCGTCTCGTTGTGCGTTTCGAGCGGATGCAAATGCATGTGCTCTTCCACTTCGTCCCACGGCACGAAATAGCCCGATCCTTGCGCGCAAAACACCGAGCCTGTCGGATGACGCAAATCGGCGTCCGGATCGTATCCCGCTTGTTCGACGAGCGATTCCTGCTCCGGGGATGGAGCGTAGGCGATGGAGCGCATCGTAAACCGGCCCCGCCCTTTGGATATGGCGTACAAGCTGCTCTGAAAGTTCATGAACAGCCGCACTGCGCCTTTCCCGGTGATGACGCTCATTTCCTCGTCGCTGTCGCCAATCGCAAATTCCGCCTTGTTTTGATCCAGCTCGTAAAGCACCCGCGACAAAGACGTCGTTGGCGTGCGGATTTCAAAATCGGCATACGGCTCCAAAAGAACGGATTTCGTTTTCCGCAAAGCGTGGCGAACCGCCCGCCGGGCCGCCTGCGCGAAGTCCTGGGCCGAGGTGTGCTTCAGGTTGCCTTTGGCGGCGATGAAGCGGATTTTGATGTCAGTCACAGGCGCTCCGGTCAGCACGCCTTTGTGGGCGTAGCGCAATGCGTTCAAAATTTGCTGCTGCCAGCCCAACGACAAATTCTCGATTTTGTTTTCGTTGACGATTTGGATCCCGCTGCCCGCCGGCAAAGGATCCAATACGACGTGGACTTCGGCATAGTGGCGCAGCGGTTCGAAATGGCCGACGCCATAGCTTTGAGAGGCGATGGTTTCTTTGAAAAGCACTTTTCCTTGCGTGAAGCCGACGCGGATGCCGGTGCCTTCCTCGATGCGTCGCTGCAGCACTTCTTTTTGGACTTCGCCCATGAGCGAAAGCGAGATCGTCTTGCTGCGCTCGTGGTAGGCCAGCTCCAGACCGGGATCGGATTTGGCTAGTTTTTCGCAAAACGGCCATATCGTCACGGCGTCGACGCCTTCGGGCAGCAGCAGTTCGTATTCCAGACAGGCGTTGAGCAGCGATTCTTTTTGATCGTTTTCAAAGCCGAGCCCCTGGCCGATTCGCAAAGACGGCGCTCCTTTTAAACCGACGATGTCACCTGCCGACGCTTGCTGGACCAGCGTGTACTTTTCGCCTTGATACGCGCGAATCTGGTCGATCTTCTCGCCTTCGACGACTTCCTTGGGACTTAGCGTCCCGCCAGTCATCTTGATGAAGGCGATGCCTTCCTCGTTGATTTTGAAGACGCGGGCGCCAAACTCTTTTGGATACGACGTTTCAAGGGTGTATGTGGTGATCGAGTCCAGCAGCGCCTCGATTCCTTCGTGCTTGAGGGCGCTGCCAAAATAAACGGGAAACCATTCCCGGCGGCAAAGCGCTTCCTGCAAAAGCGAAAGCGGAAGCGTTCCGTCTTCGGTGTAGTGTGTCAGCAGCTCGTCGTTGACCATCGCGAGTTTCTCTTCGCGGCCTTCCTCTTCCATGTCGATGCAGTTGGCGGACAAGCGGCGTTCCAGATCCGCCATCAAATCCTGCCGGCTTTGAAAGCTGATGTCCATTTTATTGACGAAAACCCATGTCGGGATCTTGTAGCGCTGCAAACAGTTCCAAATCGTTTCCGTGTGGGACTGCACCCCGTCCTGGGCGTTGATCAGCAAGATAGCCGCGTCCAGCACTTGCAAACTGCGTTCCATTTCCGTGGAGAAGTCAATGTGTCCTGGCGTGTCGATGACGAAGATCTCGTTTTCCTTCCAGGCAAACCGTGTTTGTTTAGCGTAAATCGTAATTTTCCGTTCCCGTTCCTGTCCGTCGTAGTCCAGCGCCGAATCCCGGTGGTCGACCCGCCCGGCTTTTTTGATCGTGTGGCTCTTGTACAACATGCTTTCAATGCATGTCGTCTTCCCGGCGTCGACATGGGCTAAAATGCCGATTGTGATTTTTTTCTTCAATTCCATCCACCTCCTGGCCTTCTGATTCGAACGAATGTTGAACGAATTAAAAATAGCACATTCGTCTTTTCAAAACTAGATTGTCTTTTATGAACAAAGCCCCATCAAGCGACGGGGCCTTCGTGTATCATGCGTGTTCGGGAAAGGTTTCGATCAAATGAATCGCTGTGTCATACATCTTTTCAGGCACATCGGTTTCTTCCAGCAGCTCGAAGCCCATCACCATTAAATCGCGGTATTTGGGATTCGTGCTTAAAAGAACCGGATCCGGATGGGAAACAAGCGTACGCAACTTTTCGCGTTTTTGAAAATAGGAAGCTTCCGCGTGGATGTGATCCAGCAAATCCGATAGTTTCCATCCAAGGTTCGTGTCGGTTTTGACCGCCTTGTGCACGATGTGGATGCCTTTGGCTTTCAGCGCGTCGTCGATTTTCTCAATCGTGTCGACAGGCACATCGCTAAAATACATAAAGATGTCGCGTTCGCCTTCCAGACAGGCTGTGGATTCCTCTTTTTGGATCAGCTCTTTCAGCGTCCGGTCGAGGTCTTCGTCCCCGAGTTCGACATACGGAACGTGCATTTGTTCCAGCACTTCGGCAACTTGGTCGCGTAGCGCGTATTGTTTTCCATAATATATCAGCACCATAACATTGTGTCCTTTCTTTGACAAATCAGAAGGTTTCATTTTAAAATGGCGAAAACGGAGGCCATATGAAAAAGATAACCATCTTCATACTAACATTAATTTTCGGATTCGGACTAACTGCATGCTCAAAGAACGCGCCAGCCGATCTCTCTCTTGAATTTTTCAACGCGCTTCACCATACGTTTCAAGCCGACTCCGCCCATGTCGAGTTCAATATCGTCATGAACGAGGACGACCCCAGTGAAATTCTAGCGAACCTTTATTTCGATCAAAAAAACCAACTCGCGCTCGCCGCGACGTCCAGCCTAAAAGCGGGCGGCCGGACCCAGGACAACTTCCTTGACTTTTACATCAAGGACGGAAAGACCTATTTAAACTCCATGGGGGTGAAAACGCAAAGCGTCATCGAAAAAATCGGGCTGAAGACCGATTCCAAGCTAACCAATCTGGATCCCTTTCTCGACATGACGGACGAAGAACTGAAACAAGTGTTCACCTCCGGGAAAAAAGAGGGCGACACGTATTCGTTCGACATCAACAAAGGCGAACTGGCCAAACTGCTTGACGCCTATGGCTCCGTCGATGTCGACCACGCCACATTGGAAGCGAAAATCAATGATGGCGTCGTAACCGATTTGCGCATTGACGCCGACCTTGCTCAAAAGATCGACGAGCACGCGCTGGATACGTCCATCGCCATTACGATTCGTGTGTCCGACTACGACAAGCTTTCCTCCATTCCGTTTCCGGACGATTTGGATACATACAAGATTGACGAATAAAACGACGGTTTTCGCCGTCGTTTTCTTTATTCAATCACCAGCGCTTCCTGGACGGTGTATCCGCCTTCCTCCAGCGCTTTTGTGATCGGGTCGATTTGCGTCGTATCGCTGCGAATGACCATGCTCGCCACGCCGTCTTGCGAAGCGTACACGCCAATGTTCGAAATGCTGACGGCCTGATCCGCGAAGATCTTGGAAATCTTTTCCAGCGCACCGACTTCGTCTTTCACTTCCAGCGTGATGCGCGATCCGGTATTTTCCCAGCCCAGCACGTTCAGGAAGCTCTTGAAAATATCGTTTTGCGTCAGGATCCCGACAACTTTTCCATCCCGGTCCGTGACGGGAAGACAGCCGATATCGTTTTGAAGCATTTTCTGCGCCGCCTCTTCCATCAATTCGTTTTCGCGAATCGAGATGACGTTTTTGATCATGACGGTTTTGACGTCGGTTTTCGAAAGCAGGTAGTTCAATTCGAAAATCGACAGCGATGTTGCCGAATTGTTGGCTCCGGCAATCATCCCTTCCGTAATCATGCCCGTCAGTTTCCCGTTGGCGTCCACGACAGGCAGACGATGAATATGCTTCGTATTCATCAAGTCGATGACCTTTGTGATCTTCTCATCCGGTTCGCACGTGATGACGTCCTTGGTCATAAAATCTTTTACTTTAAACATATTATCCTCCTAAATACGCTTTTTGGATTTCCGGCGATTCGATCAGGTCCTGCCCGGAACCGCTCAGCACGACGTTTCCGGTTTCCAGAACGTACGCGTAATCCGCGATCGACAACGCCATTTTCGCGTTTTGTTCCACAAGCAAAACGGTCGTGCCGGTCTGGTTGATTTCCTGAATGATCGAAAAAATTTCCTTGACCAGAATCGGCGCCAGTCCCATGCTTGGCTCATCGAGCAGCAAAAGCTTCGGCCTGGCCATCAAGGCGCGTCCCATCGCCAGCATTTGCTGCTCGCCACCCGACAACGTGGAGGCGTCCTGCCCTTTTCTCTGCTCCAAAATCGGAAACTGTTTGTAGATTTTTTGCAGATCCTCCTCGATTCCTTTTTTGTCTTTCCGCAAATAGGCGCCCATCATCAAATTCTCGTACACGGAAAGACCGGTAAAGATCCGCCGTCCTTCCGGCACCTGCGTCAATCCCTGGGCCACGATTTTTTGCGGAGAGGCTTTGTATATGTCGTTGCCAAGAAACATTACCTCGCCGCCGCTTTTTTTCACGATCCCGCTAATCGACTGAAGCAGCGTCGTCTTCCCCGCGCCGTTGGCGCCAATCAAAGAGACGATCTGTCCTTCTTCCACCGTTAGCGAAACGCCCTTGAGCGCCTCGATCATGCCATAGTGGACATGCAGATCCTTGACTTCAAGCATAGCCATACTAGATCTCCTCCCCTAAATACGCCTTGATGACGAACTCGTTGTTTTTGATTTCCTCCGGCGTGCCGTTGGCGATCATCTTGCCATAATCCAGCACGTAGATCCGTTCGCAAATATTCATGACCAGCGACATGTCGTGCTCGATCAAAATAACCGTCAAATGATATTTCTCCCGGATTTTATGAATCAGATTCGTCAAGTCCGCCGTTTCCTGCGGGTTCATGCCGGCGGCCGGTTCGTCCAAATACAAGATCTTGGGCTGAATCGCCAGCGCCCGCGCGATTTCCAAACGGCGCTGCTCGCCATACGGCAAGTTGGTCGCCAGCTCGTGCCGCTTGCCATACAAACCAACTTCTTTTAAATACTCCTCGGCTTTCTCACGCACCCAGCGCTCCTCCGAGTAAAATTTCGGCAGTCGCAAAATTGCGGTCATCGTTCCGTAACGAATGTTTCGCTGCATCGCCACCTGCACGTTTTCCAGCACTGTCATCGACTTGAACAGTCGTATGTTTTGGAATGTGCGGGCGACGCCATAGTCCGTGATCTTGTATGGCTTCAACCCGCCAATTTGCCGTTTCTTGCCATCCACATCCATTTCGATCAACCCTTCGCTTGGCTCGTACACGCCCGTCAGCAAGTTGAACAGCGTCGTCTTGCCCGCGCCGTTGGGTCCAATCAGCCCGATGAGCTCGCCAGGCATGATTTCCATCGAAACGTTGGAAACCGCGCAAAGGCCGCCAAAGTTTTTTGTCAGGTTTTTCACTTCAAGAACGGGTTCCATCAGCGTACCTCCTTCTTCGATTTGAACTTCTTCGCGATTTTGGACATCGAAAGCTCTTTGTTTCCAATCAAGCCATCCGGTTTAAAAATCATCATGATCACCAAAATCGCGCCGTAAATAATCATCCGGGCATCGGTGAAGTTTTGCAGCACCATATTGAGCAAGCCAATCGCGATGGCCGCCAGAACAGAGCTGGTCATGCTGCCCATGCCGCCAAACACGACCATTACCAAGATGTCAATCGACTTGTTGAAGGTGAACTGCGTCGGTTTGATCACATAGAAGTTGCACGCGAACAGCGCGCCAGCCGCGCTGGCCAGCAGCGCCCCGATCACAAACGCGATGACCTTGTATTTCGTCGTGTTGATTCCCATCGCCTCGGCCGCGATTTCATCTTCGCGCACCGCGATGCACGCCCGACCCGGCGCCGACCTTGTGAAGTTGCAGCAAATCACGATCGTGGCCACCACACCAAGCATAAGCAATGGCCACGTCGTCAACGGCGGGATGCCGCTCAAGCCGGCCGCGCCATTGGTGATTTTCATGTTTTGCACAAGGATCCGGATGATTTCGGCAAACCCCAGCGTCGCAATCGCCAAATAGTCGCCTTTCAGCCGCAATGTCGGCACGGAAACGATCAAAGCCGCGATCGCGGAAATGACGAATCCGACAATCAAACCAAGCAGCAGACCAAAGTAATTGGGCATCATTTTCGTAATGACACCCGCGCTGTAAGCGCCAATGCACATAAATCCGGCGTGTCCAAGCGAGAACTGGCCGCAAATCCCGATCACAAGATTGAGCGAAACCGCCAGCATGATGTTGATACAAATGTTGAACAACGTGATTTTATAGTAGGAGTTGATAATGCCAACCGACATCATCAAAGACAGCACAAGATATAAAACGACGATCGAAACGATCCACATCAAATTGACTTTGTTAAAAATACCTTTCGACATGGCCTACACCTTCTCTCTTTGATTTTTTCCGAGCAGTCCGGCCGGTTTTACAATCAGCACGACAATCAAGATCGCGTAGACGATCGCGTCGCGGTACAACGAACTGCCATACGCGACGACCATCGTTTCCGCCATTCCGATAAACAAACCGCCGATCAAGGCGCCGGAATGCTTCCGATACCACCGAAAACAGCCGCGACGAACGCCTTCAGTCCAGGAACCATTCCCATAAGCGGGTTGATGGAATTGTAGTAAATTCCAACCAGGATGCCGCCCGCGCCGGCCAGAGCCGATCCAATCAGGAATGTGAACGAAATCGTGGTGTCGACGCTGATTCCCATCAGCTGCGCCGCGTTCTCGTCCGTGCTGACCGCGCGCATCGCCCGGCCGATTTTCGTCTTTTGAATAATAAACTGCAAAATAATCATCAAAACGATGGTAATCACAAAAATATAAATTTGCTGGGTCGTGATTTTGATTGGCCCCAAATTAAACGAAGCGTTGGACAACAGCTGCGGATACGTCCGCTTTTCCGTGCCCATGAAATAGGCGGTCGTGTACTCGATCACGTACGAAACACCGATCGCCGTGATCAGGGCGGTAATCCGCGGGGCGTGCCGCAGCGGCCGGTACGCGATTCGCTCGATCAAAACGCCCAGCACACCGCAGACGACCATACAAGTAATCAGGGCTGGAAAAAAGCCGAACCCGAAATACGTCGTCACGATGAAGGCGACATACGCGCCGATCATGTACACGTCGCCATGGGCGAAGTTGATGAGTTTGATGATGCCGTACACCATGGTGTATCCTAGCGCCACCAGCGCGTAAATGCTGCCAAGCGACAATCCATTGACGACTTGTTGAAGAAATTGGCTCATTTTATCACTCTCTTTCTAAATTGGAAAAAAGGGGAAATCGCTTTCCCCTTTCAACTCGCAAAGGTTGATTAGTCGACTGTGACTTCCGTTGCTTCCGTCTGCACGCCATCGACCTGGTTCACGACCATGACGCTCTTGACCGGCGTATGGGTCGCCTCGTCAAATGTGAAAGATCCGGTAATGCCGGAGAATTCCGCCTTTTTGATGGCTTCGTTCAGTTCCGCGCCCGTCTTTCCTGTCGCTTCCAGCTCGTCGAGAACGAGGTTGGTCGCGTCGTAAGCCAGCGCGGAGAACATATTCGGCGTTTCATCGTATTTCGCTTTGTACGCTTCGATGAACGCGTTCAATTCGTCGGAGGCGTCCACGGTCGTGTACGCCGTCGTATACCATACTTGATTCAGATTTTCCTTGCCGGCCAGCTCGGAAAGCACTTCCGACTCAAAGCCGTCCGCGCCCACAATCGGGCAGTCGATTCCATCGGTACGCGCCTGTTTGATGATCAGACCCGCCTCGGAATAGTACCCCGCGATGTAGAGGACGTCGAAATCCTTGCTTTTCATGGATGTCAGCATCGAAGCGAAATCGGTGTCGCCCGCGTTGTATTGTTCATGGGCAACGACTTCTCCGCCATGCTCTTTAAACGTTTCTTCAAACTGGTTGGCCAGTCCCTGACCATAATCCGATGTTTCGTTGATAATAGCCGCCTTTTTACAGTTGAGGGTGTCGGCCGCGTAAATCGCCATCGCGGCGCCCTGATACGAATCTTCGAAGCAAACGCGCCAAGCGTATTCGTAGGCGTTGTCCCCGTTCATCATCGCGTTCACCTGCGTCGCGCTCGGCGAAATAACCGGCACGCTGTTTTCATCCGCCACGGCGTATGTCGCGATCGAAGCGCCCGAAGTCGCCGGTCCGACGATAGCCGCTACGCCATCTTCCGTGCAAAGCTTCACGGCCTGCGTCGTACTTTCGGCCGCGTCGCCTTTGTCGTCGACTTCCACGCCTTCCGCTTTGAATTTCGTATCCGTCCGCGCGTTGTATTGTTCAATCGCAAGCTGCGCCGCGTTGCGCTCCGCCTGCCCGTAGCTGGACACATCCCCGCTCAACTCGAAGTTCAAGCCAATTTTGACGGTATCCCCTTCATTCAGTGTTTTTCCTTCGGCACCGCCGGCATTCCCGGAACCGGCGGAACATCCGGCCAGCATGGATGCGGCCATGGCACCAGAGGCCAGTACTTTCCACATGTTACCTTTCATAATTGTATGTCTCCTCCCATAATATGTCATAATGATACCCAAACCTTCACATAAAATCAAGAAAATTTTCATTCTTTTTCATCCATCCATGAAAACCGTTTTCAACCTTACAAATCGCTTAGGACAAAGTATAATGGTGGAAGTGGAGAAATCAAAACTATGCAAAGTATTAAAGAAATTTTCAAAATCGGCCCCGGACCAAGCTCCTCTCACACGTTTGGCCCGATGCGCGCCAGCGAATACATCAAACAAACCTATCCCAATGCGACCGAGGTCCGGGTGACGCTCTACGGATCGCTCGCCTTGACAGGACGCGGCCATTTAACGGATATGATTATCAAAAAAACGCTGAAACCGCTTCCGGTTTCTATCGTGTTCGACATCAAAAGTCCTGTGCAGCATCCAAATACGATGCGCTTCGACGTCTTCGAAAACGGCAAGGCTTGCGCCAGCCACACCTTCGTGTCCATTGGCGGCGGCAAAATTGAACGTGATGGCGAAAAAGCGCTGGATGGCGACAACATCTATCCGCAGACGACGATGGACGAGATTCACGCCTACTGCAAAAAACACCATCTCGGCTTTGACGAGTACGTCGATCAAATCGAAGGAAAAGACTTTGACACGTACATGAAGGCGATTTTCAGCGCCATGATCAAAAGCGTAAAAAAAGGACTGTCAAAAACCGGCGTGCTGCCTGGCTCCCTTCAGCTTGACCGTGTCGCCAGCGCCTTGAACCAGTCCGCGAAAAGCTGCGACGACATCACGGAGCAAAACGCCCTTCTTCTAGCAAGCTACGCCTACGCGGCCAGCGAGCAAAACGCCAGCGGTGGAACCGTGGTCACAGCGCCGACGATGGGCAGCTGCGGAGTGCTCCCCGCCCTTGTCTACCACTACTACTACGACTTGGAGTATCCAAAAGGGAAAATCATCAAGGGCTTGAAAGTCGCCGGGCTGATTGGCAATTTGATCCAGTACAACGCGACAATTTCGGGAGCCAAAGCCGGCTGCCAGGCTGAAGTTGGCGCCGCCTGTTCCATGGGAGCGGCCATGATCGCCTTTTTGCAAGGACAAACCAACTCCCAAATCGAATGCGCCGCGGAAATCGGCCTGGAACACCATCTTGGCCTCACTTGCGATCCGGTCGGAGGCTATGTGATGATTCCTTGCATTGAGCGCAACGCGGTGGCGGCGCAACGTTCGATCGACGCGGCCAGACTGGCGAAATATTTACGGAATGTCAAAAAAAACCGGGTCAGCTTCGACATGGTTGTGCAAACAATGAATTTAACTGGAAAAAAGCTTCCAATCGAGTTGAAGGAAAGCGCCCTTGGCGGACTTGCGATCGTCGTTCCGGAACATCGAACACAAAAATAAAAGAAAAAACGAAAGAACACAGGACGTGGATCCGTCCAAAGCTCTTTCGTTTTCTTTTTCTACTTTTTTAAATAATCCGCCAGGCTTTTTCCCTGCCAAATGCGGATTCCCATTTCGTTGTACATGTTGCTGATGCCGGCATACAGAGCCGTCAAGGCAAACACAAACAAGCACCACGCGCCGATCACCCGCCAGGAAGGCTGGGCCAGCAGCATGGATAACGACGAAAATAAAAAGCCGAGCACAACGCTCAAATGGGAAACAAGCTGATAAAGCGGCTTTTTTGTCAAAAGCGGCAAAAAGCACGCCATGTAAATCGCGCCGACCAAAAGCACGACGCTGCTAATCCAGGGATGGAACACCAAATGGTTTTGATGGGCGACCACGGAAACGATTTGGGTGATACCGCCCGAAAAGCCAAGAATAACGGACAAAATCAAGTTGATGTTTCCTTGCTGGTCACCACGAATCAAATTTAAAATGCTGCCGGCAAACGCGGCCGCGCCCAGTGAAATTTCCAAAATTCCCATCGTGATGGCGGAATCGTTTGGCACTTTCACGAGAACGCCCAGCCACGTAAAGAGGGCGAACATCGCGAAAATAAATTGTAAAGCCGGCTGGGGATCCAGCAGGACCTTTTTGTTTTCCTCCTTCGACGAATTGTTCATTGCACATCATCTCCTGATTCTATTTAAACAAAAAGAAAAACAGCTTTCATTCCATATGCCAATAAAAAAAACCTCGCCAGCGGCAAGGTGGTCGTTCGATCTCTCAAAACCAGAAACACGCCTTCTTTCTCTTTCCACAACCTCTTGGTCTTGGCAAGTCATGGGCTCTGATCAAGTCCTCGGCCGATTAGTACCGGTCAACTCCACGCATCACTGCGCTTCCATACCCGGCCTATCTACCTCATCGTCTTTGAGGGGCCTTACTTCTTCTCAGAATGGGAGATCTCATCTTGGGGTGGGCTTCGTGCTTAGATGCTTTCAGCGCTTATCCCTTCCCTGCTTCGCTACCCGGCTTTACCACTGGCGTGATAACCGATCCACAAGCGGCAGGTCCATCCCGGTCCTCTCGTACTAAGGACAGCTCCCCTCAGATCTCCTTCGCCCACAACAGATAGGGACCGAACTGTCTCACGACGTTCTGAACCCAGCTCGCGTACCGCTTTAATGGGCGGACAGCCCAACCCTTGGAACCGAATCCAGCTCCAGGATGCGATGAGCCGACATCGAGGTGCCAAACCTCGCCGTCGATGTGAACTCTTGGGCGAGATCAGCCTGTTATCCCCAGGGTAGCTTTTATCCGTTGAGCGACGGCCCTTCCATTCGGCACCGCCGGATCACTAATCCCGACTTTCGTCCCTGTTCGAGTTGTTGCTCTCACAGTCAGGCACGCTTCTGCATTTGCACTCGTCAGCTGGTTTCCATCCAGCCTGAGCGTACCTTTGGGCGCCTCCGTTACTCTTTGGGAGGCGACCGCCCCAGTCAAACTGCCCGCCTGGCACTCTCCCCGATCCTGTTCCAGGACCCAGGTTAGGGCTCCAAACGCTCAAGGGTGGTATCCCAACATCGACTCAAGACGCACTGGCGTGCCCCTCTCTTCGTCTCCCACCTATCCTGTACATGTTCGTTCAGAACCCAATGCCAAGCTGCAGTAAAGCTCCATGGGGTCTTTCCGTCTAGTTGCGGGTAACCTGCATTTTCACAGGTACTAAGATTTCACCGAGTCTGCTGCCGAGACAGCGCCCAAATCGTTACACCTTTCGTGCGGGTCAGAACTTACCTGACAAGGAATTTCGCTACCTTAGGACCGTTATAGTTACGGCCGCCGTTCACTGGGGCTTCGGACCACTGCTTCATCTTTCGATTCACAGATCCCCTTAACCTTCCAGCACCGGGCAGGTGTCACCCCCTATACTTCGCCTTGCGGCTTCGCAGAGAGCTGTGTTTTAGTTAAACAGTCGCTTGGGCCTTTTCACTGCGGCTCTCTCTCGAGAGCGCCCCTTCTCGCGAACTTACGGGGCCATTTTGCCGAGTTCCTTGGCAACAGTTCTCTCGCTCACCTTGGCCTACTCAGCCTGCCCACCTGTGTCGGTTTTGGTACGGGCCGCTCGATACCACTTTGCTAGAAGCTTTTCTTGGAAGCCGTCCTTAGCGCTTCGCTACTCTCTTTCGATTTCGCTTACCCTTCACGCCCTGCCTTCCGATACCGGATTTGCCTGGTATCCGTCTGCTGCGCTTGGCCCTCAATCCATTCAGAGGGTCGCCTACTCCGTCTCCGTCACTCCTTCGCCTCGTATCTCGCGGGTGCAGGAATCTCCGCCTGCTTTCCATCCACTACGCCTCTCGGCCTCGCGTTAGGTCCCGACTTACCCAGGGCGGACGAACCTTCCCCTGGAATCCTTGGGCTTTCGGTGTGCAGGATTCTCACCTGCATCTCGCTACTCACACCGGCATTCTCACTTCCATGCTGTCCATATCCCTTCTCAGTGATACTTCTTCCTGCATGCAACGCTCCCCTACCACATACTCTTTCGAATACATCCGCAGCTTCGGTATCAGGCTTAGCCCCGGTACATTTTCGGCGCAGGGCCACTCGACTAGTGAGCTGTTACGCACTCTTCAAAGGATGGCTGCTTCTGAGCCAACCTCCTAGCTGTCCGTGCGTCCCCACATCCTTTTCCACTTAGCCTGTATTTCGGGACCTTTGCTGGCGGTCTGGGCTGTTTCCCTCTCGACCATGGACCTTATCACCCACAGTCTGACTGCCGGCCTCTTTCTTCAAGGGCATTCGCAGTTTGATTGCATTCAGTACCCCGGGTTGGGGCCATCATGCATTCAGTGCTCTACCTCCCTTGCTCATCGGCCGACGCTAGCCCTAAAGCTATTTCGGGGAGAACCAGCTATCTCCGGGTTCGATTGGAATTTCTCCCCTAGCCACAGGTCATCCGCTAACTTTTCAACGGTAGTCGGTTCGGTCCTCCACAGAATTTCACTTCTGCTTCAACCTGCCCATGGCTAGATCACCCGGTTTCGGGTCTGCATCGCTCTACTTCTCTCCGCCCTCTTCAGACTCGCTTTCGCTTCGGCTCCGCTCTTTCCTCGCTTAACCTCGCATCGCAACGCAACTCGCCGGTTCATTCTACAAAAGGCACGCCATCACCCCTTGACGGGCTCTGACTTCTTGTAGGCATACGGTTTCAGGTTCTCTTTCACTCCGCTCCCGCGGTTCTTTTCACCTTTCCCTCACGGTACTCTTTCTCTATCGCTCACTCGTTTATATTTAGCCTTGGCGGATGGTCCCGCCTGCTTCCGACAAGATTCCTCGTGTCTCGTCGTACTCAGGGTCGTTCTCGCTTCCTCTTCCCATTTCGGCTACGGGGCTTTCACCCTCTTCGGCCGCGCTTCCGTTCGCGTTTGCCTATGGTCTGTCTCTGCTTTCCTGAACCCCCTTCAACCCCGTCCCTCAGAACGGTTTGGGCTGCTCCCCTTTCGCTCGCCGCTACTCGGGGAATCACTCTTGTTTTCTTTTCCTCCGGGTACTTAGATGTTTCAGTTCCCCGGGTCCCTCTCTCTACGACTATTTATTCATCCTAGAGATGACATCCCTTTCAAGATGCCGGGTTTCCCCATTCGGATATCGGCGTGTCTTCGCTTCCTTACAGCTCGGCGCCGCTTTTCGCAGTTCGGTGCGTCCTTCTTCAGTTTCGAGTGGCCAGGCATCCTCCGTACGCCCTTGCCTACTTGATCAGTTGGTTCTCTTTATTTCTTCAATGTGCTTTCTTCAAGATTTTCTTCTTTCGAAAACTGTTTTTTCTCTTACTGTTTTCTCAGTGTCTTTTTTTCTCCACAACTTGCTTCAAGACCTCTTCTCTATTTGTTGTGTCTTTTCTTCAAATTTGTGTCTCCGGTTTTCAAAGATCGAACTCTGGAGGACGATCCTCCAAAACCTGATAGAACTCTTCCCACGTCTTTACACCTTTTCAAATTGCTTTCTCCTTAGAAAGGAGGTGATCCATCCCCACGTTCCCGTAGGGATACCTTGTTACGACTTAACCCCAGTCATCGGCCCTGCCTTCGACGGCTCGCTCCCTTTTAAGGGTTGCGCCACCGGCTTCGGGCATTGCCCACTCCCATGGTTTGACGGGCGGTGTGTACAAGGCCCGAGAACGTATTCACCGCGGCATGCTGATCCGCGATTACTAGCGATTCCAACTTCATGGAGTCGGGTTGCAGACTCCAATCCGAACTGGGACGGCTTTTTTGGGATTCGCTTGCCTTCGCAGGCTCGCTGCCCTCTGTCGCCGCCATTGTAGTACGTGTGTAGCCCAGGCCATAAGGGGCATGATGATTTGACGTCATCCCCGCCTTCCTCCGGTTTCTCACCGGCAGTCTGATGTGAGTCCCTAACTCGATATTGGTAACACATCACGAGGGTTGCGCTCGTTGCCAGACTTAACTGAACATCTCACGACACGAGCTGACGACAACCATGCACCACCTGTATGGATGTTTACCTCCACTATGTCTCCACAGCTTCGCACCCTATGTCAAGGCCTGGTAAGGTTCTTCGCGTTGCTTCGAATTAAACCACATACTCCACCGCTTGTGCGGGCCCCCGTCAATTCCTTTGAGTTTCACACTTGCGTGCATACTCCCCAGGCGGAGGACTCACTGCGTTAACTGCAGCACTGGGTCTTCCCCAACACTTGGTCCTCATCGTTTACGGCGTGGACTACTAGGGTATCTAATCCTATTTGCTCCCCACGCTTTCGTGCCTCAGCGTCAGTAACAGGCCAGGCGGCCGCCTTCGCCACTGGTGTTCTTCCATATATCTACGCATTTTACCGCTACACATGGAGTTCCACCGCCCTCTCCTGCTCTCTAGCCCGCCAGTTTCCAGAGCCTGTACCGGTTGAGCCGGTACCTTTCACTCCAGACTTAGCAGGCCGCCTACGCACCCTTTACGCCCAATCATTCCGGATAACGCTCGCCACCTACGTATTACCGCGGCTGCTGGCACGTAGTTAGCCGTGACTTCCTCGAAGGGTAATATCAATCGGAGACCATTTCCTCTCTCCGCTCTTTTTCCCCTTCAACAGAACTTTACGATCCGAAGACCTTCCTCGTTCACGCGGCATTGCTCGTTCAGGCTTGCGCCCATTGACGAAAATTCCCTACTGCTGCCTCCCGTAGGAGTCTGGGCCGTGTCTCAGTCCCAGTGTGGCCGTCCGCCCTCTCAGGCCGGCTATGCATCGTCGCCTTGGTGAGCCGTTACCTCACCAACCAGCTAATGCACCGCAGGTCCATCCGTGCGCGGAGCCTTGCAGCTCCTTTAACACAGAGTCGATGCCGTCTCTGTCCCTATCCGGTATCAGCTTCCGTTTCCGAAAGTTCTCCCGGTCGCACGGGCAGGTTCCCTACGTGTTACTCACCCGTTCGCCACTCGAGTCCCGAAGGACCCTCGTTCGACTTGCATGTATTAGGCATGCCGCCAGCGTTCATCCTGAGCCAGGATCAAACTCTCCATTTGATTCGACTCTTTTTTTTCAATGTCTTTTCGCTGACATTTTCTTCTTCTTTTTGTTCGTTTTCCTTTTCAGGTGTTTCTCAAGAAATCGACGTGTTTGTTTCTTTTCTCTCGTTCTTGTACGATTGATTTTTTGTTTCTTTCGTTTCTATCAGGTTTTCAAAGATCGTCCCGCTGTTTGTTTCCAAACAGCTTGTTTATATTACTTCTCTTTCTCCCGTTCGTCAACCCTTGTTTTGACTTTTTTAACAAGCGGTTCGTTTTCGGGAGGCGTTTCCTTAACGCTCACTTATCATACCGCACTCCCCATCAACTGTCAACTACTTTTTATATCTTTTTTAAAGGAATTTAGATGACAGATAAAACAGGAAAAAGAGGTGATCAAGAAGGGGTTTGCCTGGATCCAATACACGATTTCTTATAAAAAAAGGACCCCACAGGATCCTCTCGCTTCCTCTACGCGTCGCTTCGGGCGTAGGCGTTTTTCATTCGGCTGCTTAATTCGAATAAAATTTGGTCAAGCGTATCGACCGTCGCGGCTTCCACCATATCGCTTATCGCCTGGTTGGCTTTTTGCCGTAACGCGGTTTTCTCTTCTTCTGGCGCCTGCTCGATTTGACGGCCATACTCCTTTAACAAAGCGTGAGCCTTGGCCGCCACGCTGTTTTGGTATCGTTCAATCCAAATCAACGACTCTTTGTACGAGGCGTCCGCCATCGCCGCGATCAAACGCGAACACCAGTAAAAACTATTGGTCGACACTTTCTGCGTCGTATCCGCCATATACGCCGGCGTTTGTTCCACATCCGTATAAAAAGGCACGAGCGCGTTGAACACGTTGGACGCGAACGCGATCCACTCCAGCGCGTCGCGGTTTTCAAACGTCTGAATCAGCCCCAGAACGCAGTTGCGGTTGACACCAATCGAGCGGAACTCTCCCGCCATCGAACGATCGCCGTAGCTTAAATATGGATCGTAAGGCGTTCCTTGAAAATGCGCGCTCAAAATGTATTTGACATCTTCCACCGTGATTTTCTTTTCTGGGACCATGCACCAAGGCAAATCATCCGATCGCGGCGTGTAGCGCGCGTTTTCGCCATCCCAGCATCCCGCTTTCGGATTGAAATAGCGCAGCATATACCACGCCCGCGGCGTGTTGTACACATGGTCGGCATCGTCATGGGAGCCAAACGCGGCCCGCGGATCAAACTTTCCGTCCATCGACAAATCCAGAAAATTGTCCTCGACAAATTGCTTTAAATCTTTGGAGCACAAATTGTTTTTCTGCTTCGAATACGCGTCCTTGAAATCAAACGCGTCAATGCCTTGCTGGTTTGGCATGACAACATAGCTGTCGTCCGGTACGCGCCGCGCCATCCAATGATGGCCTCCAATCGTTTCCAGCCACCAAATCTCCTTACCATCGCAAAAGGCGATTCCATTCATTTCGTACGTTCCATACGTTTCCAGCAGCCAACCCAACCGCTCGACGCCTTCTCTGGCCGTGTGAATATACGGCAGCGTGATCGACACGATGTCCTCCTCGCCAATGCCGCCTTCCACGAGCGGATCGGCGCCAAGCACCCGGGGATTGGATGTGATCGTTTCCGTCGCGCTCATGCCGACGTTGGCGGCGTTCACGCCGCAAGCCGCCCAGATTCCCTTCCCTTCGATCACGTTCGGGCACGCCGTGTAGCGCATCGGATCGTCCGGAAGCGGAATGCAAACGCCCGAAAGCACAGATTTATACTCGCGCGGCTGCGCATCCGGCTGGACCACCACAAACTTTTTTACTGTGAAGCTACCGGCACCCGAGTCGTCGTTGCGCGCGATCATGCAAGAACCGTCGTAAGACGCGTTTTTTCCGACCAAAATTGTCGTACAAGCCATATGAATACTACCTCCAAAAGAAAACTCCTTTTTTTCATCATACGCCTGAACGCTTTCAACTTCCATTTTCAAACAAAAAAAAGATGGACTTCCATCTAGACCGTCGCCCCGCTTTTCGTCGTTTCGTCTTTGGATCCATCGTTTTCTTTTTTTGATTCACTTTCTTCTTTTGTGCTGCTTTCCGTTTTGTTTTCGCTCTCTTCTTTTTTGGAACCGTCGTCTTCCTTTTTCCATTCCACGTCCCTGTCGAAGTCGCGTCGGTGTTCCCGTTCCGGCCTTCTTCTCTCCTCATGCATCGCGTAGCCGCTTTCTTTATGGTCTTCCAGTTTTTCAACACCGGCGCCGCACAACCCGCCCGCAAGAAATGTCAGCGCAAATCCTCCTGTCAAAACGAGTTTCTTATGTTTCAAATAAAAATCTTTCATTTTTGTTCTCCTTTTCCATGGCTCTACGATACATTTATTTCCTTAAGCTTTTCTTAAATATCAGGAAACCATAAAAAAAGCAGTCCTCGACTGCCTTATAATCCAAATAAATGAATCGCCACGGTCGAAAACCACTCGATGATCGTTGAACGCAGCATTCCAATCGGTCCGCTGATCAGTCCGCTAAACAGCAACGCGAAAAACAGGATGTTCACCCACCACGCGCCATTGTTGATTTTATAATACAGCTCGTCCGGCAAAAAGCTCCATAAGATCTTCGCGCCATCCAAAGGCGGAATCGGGATCAAGTTGAAAATCCCGAATCCAATCGACATCGACGCCGTGACCGCCAGCGTCTGCGCGATCCATTGCCCAACCGTTCCAATAAAAAACGCGGGTGCGGCCTTGATCATGAAATAATACAAAAGCACGCAAACGAAGCTCAAAATGAAATTTGCCAGCGGTCCCGCGAAGCTCGTCCAAATCACGCCGCTCTTCGGATCCTTGTAGTAACGGGAGTCGATCGGAACCGGTTTGGCCCACCCGAAGCCGAACATCAGCAAGCAAAACAAGCCAAGCCAGTCAATGTGCCGGAACGGGTTGAGCGAAAGCCGCCCCGCGTATTTCGCGCTCGGATCGCCCAGCCAATAAGAAACAAGACCGTGGGCCACTTCATGCACGCTCATACTTAAAATTACGGCAATCACCATGATCACGATCGACGAGATCGACATATTCAACAAACGCATTAGACGTTAAACCGGAAATGCATCACGTCACCGTCCTGCACGACGTAGTCCTTTCCTTCCAGGCGCAGTTTGCCGGCCTCCTTGATCGCGTGCTCGCTTTCCAGCGCGTCCATATCCTCGAACGCGTACACTTCGGCCCGGATAAATCCGCGCTTAAAGTCGGTATGGATGACACCCGCGCAATCCGGCGCCTTCATACCGGCCTTAAACGTCCACGCCCGGCATTCGTCCTCGCCGGCCGTCAGGAACGTGCAAAGACCAAGCACGCGATACGCTTTTTGAATCAGCCGATCCAAACCAGATTGCGGCAAACCAAGTTCTTCCAGGAAAACCGCCTTTTCCTCGGCATCCAAAGACGAAAGCTCTTCCTCCATTTTCGCGCACAACGCCACCACTTCGCTATGGTCTTTGGCCGCGAACGCTGTCACCTTTTGATAATACGGATTCGATTCGGGATCCATCACGCCTTCCTCGTCCATATTGGCGACATAAATGACCGGCTTGGACGACAGAAGGTTGTAGTTTTTGACCAGCAGCGCCTCTTCTTCGCTAAGCTGCAGCGAACGGGCAGGTTCGCCCGCTTCCAAATGCGGCTTAAGTTTGGAAAGCAGCGCCATTTCCGCTTTCGCCTCTTTGTCAGCGGTCGATTTCGACTTGCGCTCCACTTTTGAAATCCGGTTTTCAACCGTCTGCAAGTCAGCCAAAATAAGCTCAAGGTTGATGATCTCGATGTCGCGAACCGGGTCGATCGTGTTTTCCACATGGGTAATGTTTGGATCGTCGAAGCAGCGAACGACGTGACAAATGGCGTCTGTCAGTCGAATGTTGCTCAAAAACTGATTTCCAAGCCCCTCTCCTTTGGACGCCCCTTTGACAAGGCCGGCGATATCGGTAAACTCGAAAGTCGTGTAAATCGTCTTTTTCGGGTGAAAAAGCTCCACGAGCCGGTCGATTCGATGATCCGGCACTTCCACGACGCCGACATTGGGCTGGATCGTCGCAAACGGATAGTTCGCCGCTTCGACTTGTGATTTTGTGATCGCGTTGAACAACGTCGATTTTCCGACGTTTGGCAACCCGACAATTCCTGCTGTTAATGGCATGTCAATTCCTTCCTTTTATTCCGCCGCTTTTTCCACGACTTTTTTTAATTTTTTCTCAAATTTCTGGCGTGGCATCAAAACGCTCGTTCCGCATCCCAGGCACTTGATGCGAATGTCCGCGCCCATCCGGATGATCTTCCACTGTTTGGAAAGATGACACGGATGCTCCTTTTTCATCTCCACGATGTCATTTAGACCGTACTCGATCTCCGTCATTTTCCTTTTCCCGCCTTTCATACGCTTCCAGCGTATTCGATAATAACATACATACGGTCATGGGACCAACCCCTTTTGGCACCGGCGAGATGTAGGACGCCTTGTCCTTGACGCTCTCGAAATCGACATCGCCAACGAGCTTTCCATCCACCCGGTTGATTCCAACGTCAATAACGACCGCGCCTTTTTTGATCCAACCCTTCGTGATGAAGTTCGGCACGCCGATCGCGACCACGACGATATCCGCCTCGTGACAAATCTTTTCCGGATCCACGGTTTGCGAATGCACCACGGTCACCGTGGCGTTTTTCGCCTGAAGAAGCAAAGCCAGCGGTTTGCCGACCAAAATCGAACGCCCCACCACAACGGCTCTCTTCTTGCTTAAATCCGTCAATCCAATCGAAGCGAGCATCGCCATGACGCCCTTCGGCGTGCAAGGCACAAGACCTTTTTGCCCGAGCAGCAGCTTGCCCGCGTTCACCGGCGTCAAACCGTCGACATCCTTGTTCGGGTCAATCGCGGCGATGACCTTGTTTTGATCAATGTGCGCGGGCAGTGGAAGCTGCACGAGAATGCCATCGACATCGGCGTCCTCGTTGCATGTTTTTACGGCGCGCAGCACGTCCTCGGTCGTCGCCGTCCGATCCATCTCGATCATCGCCGCTTCCATTCCCACGCTTTTGCACGCTTTTTCCTTGGAACGCACATAGGTGGCGCTGGCTGGATCGTCGCCGACCAAAATGACAGCCAGCATCGGGATCCGTTTTCCATCCTCCCGCAGCTGGTCGATTTTTCCTCTTATTTCCTGCTTGATTGTATCTGCTAACTGATTTCCATACAATACTGTCATGCAAACATCTCCTTACTATCCAAAACGATCGTGACAGGCCCATCGTTGATGAGCGCAATTTTCATATCGGCTCCAAAAACGCCGGTTTGCACGGGCACATAACGGCCAAGCGCGGCGTTGAAGTCGTCGTAAAGCGGTTGCGAAACGGCTGGCTTTGCCGCCTCGATAAAGCTGGGACGGTTTCCTTTTCTGGCGTTGGCGTACAACGTGAACTGGGAAATCGAGAGAATCTCGCCTTCCACATCCAGCAAGGAGCGATTCATCTTTCCGTCTTCATCCTCGAACACGCGCAGCTTGACGATTTTTTCCGCCATCCGCCGCACGGTTTCCCGGGTGTCGGTGTCGCAAAAACCGACCAAAATCATATATCCGGTTCCGATGCGTCCTGTCGTTTCGCCATCAATCGTACACGAGGCTTCCTTCACCCGCTGAAGCACAACTTTCATCGCCGTTCCTCCAGCAAGCAGACGCAAAGCGCCGTCATGCCTTCCTCGCGGCCAACGAATCCGAGCTTTTCGCCCCGAGTCGCTTTCACGGAAATTTTTTGGATCTCGCAATGCAGGGCGTTGGCGAGGTTTTCTCGCATCGTTGCGATGTGCGGCGCCATCTTGGGCCGTTCCGCCATAATCGTCGCGTCCACATTGCCGATTTCGTATCCGTTTTCTCTCATTAAAGTATACACGTGTTCCAGCAGTTTCAAGCTGGATATGCCACGGTATTTCGGATCGGTGTCCGGAAAATGCGCTCCCAAATCCCCAAGGGCGAGCGCGCCGAGCACGCTTTCCGCCACCGCGTGGACGAGAACATCCGCGTCCGAATGCCCGTCCAGTCCTTTTTCATGGTCGATTTTCACCCCGCCTAAAATCAAGTCCCGGCCTTCTTTCAGCGGGTGAATGTCGATCGCTTGTCCAATTCGCAACATTGCCACTCCTCCTTAAAAAAAGAAGCCCGACGATACCGTCAGGCTTTTATGGTTTTATCTTTGCACTTGAATGTACTGAGGCGCTCCAACACCGCCATCGTATACGGAAGCGATGACAGTCTGCCCGTTGTAATTGCCATGAACCGCCTGTCCATCTCCGATATAGATCGCGATATGGTCGACACCACGGCCGCCATTATCGTAATAAATCAAGTTTCCGGCCGTTGGCGTATCCGTGTAATATCCATACTGACCCGCGTATTGATCCGGCCATAACTGGTACGCGTCGCTCACGCCCGACATCGCAAGAGCCTGCTGAACGACCTGCGTGCACTGCAAGCCATCCGTCACGCCAACAAGCGTCTGCGCGTTGGCAGCGATCGAAGCGTTCAAATCCGCGTAGCTGTCCGTTGGCGTTTCCACTGGCGCTTCCGGCGCCGGTGCCTCGTACACTGGCTCGTCCACGACTGGTTCCTCGTAAACCGGTTCGTCGACAACCGGCTCTTCGACCACTGGTTCGTCTACAACTGGTTCTTCATAAACCGGCTCGTCTACGACCGGCGTTTCATCAACCACTGGTGCGTCTACGACTGGTGTTTCGTCAACCACCGGGGCTTCCGGTGCTGGTTCTTCCACGACATTTTGATCCGCTGGAATTTCTTCAACCGGCGCTTGCTCGACAACGGTATTGTCAACAACCGGGGTTTCAACATTCACGTTTTCCACAGGCACTTCCGGTGTCGTTTCATCCACAACCGGTGTCGTGATCGTTTCTTCGACAACCGGCGTTTCCTCAACGACCGGTGCGGCTTCTTCCGCGGCGGCTTCCTGCGCTGGGGTTTGTTCTACAGGAGCCGGTGCCGTTTCAACCGGCGCGGCAACTGCCACCTCCACTGGAGCGGCTTCGACAGGTGCCGGCGTTTCCTCGGCCTGTTTGTTGATTTCCTCTTCAACAGCAGCCTTGCTGACTTCTGTTACTGTTTCCTTCACATTTCCCATAATGTTGGAAGAAACACTAGCAGCGGTTGCTTTCTCTGTAGCATCCGCATCGACTGTTCCATCTTCTTCGGAAAAATAGTAGCTCTTTCCTTCGATTTCCTGCCATCCTTTTGCTACTGTTGAATCGTTGTTCACATATTTATCGCCATGCCAGCCTGGCTGCGTTTCCATCGCGTACACTGTCGCAACGACCGGAAAACACGAAGCGACGCAAAGCACGGCGGCAACTTTTTTACCATTGTTTTCAACAAAGTTCATTTCGGTTCTGACCTCCCCTACATACTACATACAATTCACTAATCAACCTAATCTTAATTCATACTTAGAATACCACGTTTGATAGGTAGAATCAAATTTTTTTCGGACGACGCCGTCCCCGATTCGCAAAACTCCATGGTGCCTATTATACACATTTCAGTCACGATAGTAAACCGATACGCTCTATGAATCCGCTTCCAAAATCCGGTGGATCCACTCGGCCACGCTACCCACCACCGCGCCGGCTTGCGCCTGGACTTCTTGCGGCGAACGATGAAACGTCGCCCCGTTTTCGTTGTAGACGATCATAGGCAAGTCGTTAAACGAGTCGCCAATCGTGTACACATCGGCAGCAGACACGCCCAAATGGCGGACAAGCACATCCAGACCGGTCGCCTTGGAACAGCCTTTCGGAATGCAGTCCAAAATCGTGTTGTTGATATAAACCGAAAGCCCTGTCTTTTCTTCCACCTCTTGTTTGTGGGCCCGCGCGCTTTGCTCGGTGTCGAAAAAAAACGAAAAGCTGTTGATCCACTCCCCGTCCAGCGCGCGGACGTCCTCGATATGGGTAATCATCGAATCCTTGTCCCCGGGCCGCTTTGGCAGCGTCGTGAAGTAGTTGTCTTTGGAGTGGATGAAGAAATGCTCGTCTTTGTATTCCCGGACAAGGTCTTTGACAAGACCGGTGTCGATTCGGTTTTGGAGCAAGTAATGCATTTCTTTGTCCAAAACGACCGATCCCGTGTTGACAATGTAAAAATCGGGTCGGAAGTCCCACTGGTCAAAAAACGGCGTGATGCCGTTAAGCGGACGACCCGTACAAAAGCCAAATAAGTTTCCCGCCTTTTGAAAGGCTTTGACCGCCTCCAAATCCGCCGGATCAAACGCGGAATCCACATAAAACGTTCCATCAAAATCACTCGCCAGTATTTTCATTGTCTTCCTCCATCAAGTATGCAATGCATTGCGCCAGCGATGAAACGACATGTTTCGCCTTTTTTTGGATCCCGGCCGGCGCGAAATCAAACGTGTAGCTGTCCGGCACGCCTTCGATCATCGGCAAGTCGTTGTAGTTGTCGCCAATGCAGGCGACCTGCCCGGCTTCCAGCCCGTAAAACGAGGCCGCGAAGTCGATTCCTCGCTTCTTCGAATATCCTTTCGGAACAAAATCAACCGATGGACCGTTTTGATAAAACGCCACTTCGTTTCTCAACGCCTCTAGCCGCGGCAGGACCGCCTCGATTTCTTCCAGCGTTTCGTACTCGATGGACACGTGGACGATGTCCTGGTCTTGCACCAAGTCGGGCGAAGCCAAATCGTCTGCCAGTTCGCACCAGCCCGTCAAAAACCCGATGTCCGCCAGCGAACCGTACATGCCCGTCTTTGTCGAAACAAACAAGTTGTGTCCGTCCATCAACGAATAGATCTTTTCAAATGTCGGGTAGGGAATGGTTTTCTCGTACACGATCTTCCCCTTGTCGGCGAAGGCCGCGCCGGAGGCCCCAATCACAAAATCGAACCGGATGTCTTTTGTTTCCAGTTCCAGCAGGTTTTTCATCGGACGTCCCGAGCACAACCCGAACTTGTTTCCCGCCGCCTGAAACCGGCGGATCGCTTCCAGATCTTCGGCATGGTAGCCGTCTTTAAAGTGCAATGTGCCATCGTAGTCGCTTGCCAGCATTTTCATACTCTTTCCTCCATCTTAACGAACTTTCTCTTTTTTTTCTTGCATTTTCCAATCAAAAAATAACACGATTTCGACAAAAAAAGAAGAAGCCGTCGCTTCTTCTTAAAAATAAATGGAATTATTTTGTTTTTTCGATGATTTCGATAAAGCTGTCCGGCTTCAAGCTTGCCCCGCCAATCAAAGCGCCGTCGATGTCTTCCTGAGCCATGTATTCGACGATGTTGCCAGGTTTTACGCTTCCGCCGTACTGGATGCGAACCTTGTCTGCCGCTTCGTCGCCAACCATGTCGCGCACAACGTCGCGAACGAGCTTGCAGCAGTCTTCCGCGATTTCAACCGAAGCCGATTTGCCGGTACCGATCGCCCAGATTGGCTCGTAGGCGATCACGATGTTTTCGTACGCTTCCGCCGGAATGTCTTTGAGCGAGCCGTTCAGCTGCGCCGTGATGACGTCTTTTGTCTTGCCGGCATCGTATTCCGCTTCGGTCTCGCCGATGCAAAGAATAGGCGTGATGCCCGCGTCGAGCAGCTTCTTCGCTTTTTTATTCACGGTTTCGTCCGTGTCGCCAAACATCTGGCGGCGTTCCGAGTGACCGATGATGCAGTATTTCACACCGAGCTCCTCGAGCATTGGAACCGATACTTCACCTGTGAACGCGCCGGAATCTTCGAAGTGGCAGTTTTCCGCCGCAACGATCAAGTTTTCCGCGTTGTCAAGCGCCGTGCGAAGATCCGTAAAAGGAACGCCGACACCATACAAGCCTTTATCCGTTTTCGCAACGCCGTCGACTTCTTCAAAGAACGCTTTCGTCTCCGCGTTGTTTTTGTTCATTTTCCAGTTTCCAACGATAATGATATCTCTCATGCTCTGTTCCTCTTTCTACTTTTCCGAAATGATCGCGATACCTGGCAGGGTTTTTCCTTCCATGTATTCCAGCGACGCACCGCCACCTGTCGAGATGTGGGAGAACTTGTCTTTGAATCCAAGCTGGATCGCTGCCGCTGCCGAGTCGCCGCCGCCGATCACCGTGATGGCATCCGGAAGTTCAGCGATCGCTTCGCATACCGCAAGCGTTCCTTTGGCGAAGTTTGGCATTTCGAATACGCCCATCGGGCCGTTCCATACGACCGTCTTCGCGCCGTCGAGCGTTTCCTTGAACAATTCGATTGATTTTGGTCCAATGTCAAGACCCATCCATCCATCCGGGATGTCGCCTTCCACGATTTCCGTGTTCGCGTCGTTCGAGAAGCTGTCCGCGATCACCGTGTCGACTGGCAGAACGATTTTGCCTTTGCCTTTTTCCAGCGTCGCTTTGGCAAGTTCCACTTTGTCGTCCTCGCACAGCGAGTTTCCGATCTTGTGTCCAAGCGCTTTTTCAAACGTGTACGCCATACCACCGCCAACGATGACCTTGTCGGCTTTTTCCAGCATGTTTTCGATCACGCCGATCTTGTCGGATACTTTCGCGCCGCCAATGATCGCCACGAACGGATGCGCCGGCTCGTCAACCGCTTTGCCAAGCATGTCGACTTCTTTTTCAACCAGGAATCCAAGCGCGTTTTCCGCGATGTTCGAAGGGATGCCTACCGTTGAAGCGTGGGCGCGGTGAACCGAACCGAACGCGTCTTCCACGAACACGTCGCCCAGGCTCGCCCAGTATTTTCCAAGTTCCGGATCGTTTTTGCTTTCGCCTTTTTCGTAACGCGTGTTTTGCACGAGCAGGATTTCCCCATCTTTCAAGTCCGCCACGTCTTTTTCAAGCTCTTCGCCGCGCGTAACCGGGCAGAATGTCACTTTTGTTCCAGGCAGAAGCTCGGCCAGACGAACCGCAACGCACTCCAGGTTGTTTTTCGCCTTGTCCTCTTCCGTTTTCACCTTGCCCAGGTGCGACATCAAAATTACTTTCGCGTTGTTCTCCAACAAGTATTTGATTGTTGGCAGCGCCTGAATGATTCGATTGTCGTTTGTGATCACGCCGTCTTTGCGAGGCACGTTAAAATCACAACGAACGATGACCTTTTTTCCAGCAACGTCAAGGTCTTTGACAGTCTTTTTAGCCATTAACAATTCCTCCTATGAATTTCAATCGGCTATATTATACCACTTGCGAAAAATCGTGACTACCTTATTTGTGCATTTTTTCACACAATGGAACAGCTTTCTTTTTCCCCAAAACAAAAAGATCCGCCCTTTCAGGCGGATACGCGTCGTTTACATTTCGGACGGGGTGTCCGTTTGCTCCACGAGCCGGGCGCCCACAAGAAAGCGCCGGCTGCTACCCACGCCTACGCACGTCGACAAAATCAGCACATCGGGATCGTCTTCTTCCACCGGGCGGACCCGCTCGCCGGCCGACTGTTGCATCTCGGCAATCAAATCCTTCAACTTGGCCGGATCGCTAAAATCCTCGCTGCCCAAAATGAGCCGGTCGTCAAACTCGGTCACCGCGAACACCTCGTAGCGAAGCCCTTTACCCGCCTCGGTGTACACGTAAAAGTTTGGATGCGCTTGAAAAAAATCGAGATCCTCCAGCTTGTGCAGCTCGGAGAACATCGGCTCGTAGCCTGGCGCGAACGCGGTATGGCCGTAAACGACCGTGACCGGATCGCTGAAATCGCGCGTGTTTTCCTTTTGCGTGTACAGCGAGCCCGCCTCGTCATACGTGCCATCCGGCTTGTGGAGCAAGTAGTAGTCCTCCTCCATGTCCGGCTTGCTTTGGTAAATCGGATAGTCCACATTCGTGTCCGGTACCGAGATCCAGGCGTACACGTCCTCGTTGGCGGCGTTGAGCGTCTCGAAATCCACGTTCCGGTTGACCGGGTCGTTGAGGTCGATCTTCTTTTTTTCCTCCACGACTGGCGGCTGCGGTTCCTTTTCGGCCACCTCCGTTTTCGAGCATCCCGTCGCCGCCAGCACAGCCAGCAGCAGGCAGCCGAATTTGACTTTCTGTTTTTTCTTCGTCATCCCTTTTCCCCTAACGCTGCTTCGCCTTGAGCAGCTCGTTTTCCAGTTCGCGCGCCCGCTTGACGCACGCGTGGTACTCGAGCGAGTTTTTCGTCAGGATGCGGTCGTTCACCTTCGCCTCAATCGTTTCGCCCGATCGCATCGTCAGCTTCAAAAGCACATTGACGATCTCGTTGCCGTGGGCCACGCTGGACGAAAGCATGTGGGTGATGGCGTCCACCGTGACTTTGGAGCCGCCTTTTCGGATCACTGGAACAACCACTTCGATTTTTTCAATATCGCGTAAGTCGACTTTGCGCTTCGGCCGGTCGATATACACGTCGTTTTTGCTAATGCGAATCATAATCTCCTCCCAATTCTCTTTTGTTATAGTAAAGAAATTATATCATTTCATGATAATAAAAATAAGACGTTTCCCTGTCCACTTGGTCTGGATTTTCAACCACTTGTTCCGCTTTCGAAAAAGAACCGCGAAAAAGCGGTTCATTTATGATAGTTTCGGTGGTTGTTGATCATGAACGCCCGATACACCTGCTCGAGCACAAGCACACGGGTCATTAAATGCGTAAACGTCAAATCCGACAGCTTCCAGCGCGCGTTGGCGCGGGAAAGAAGCGCTTTGGAAGGTCCCAGGCTGCCCGCGATCACGAACACTAAATTTCCTGAGCGCGTCTGCCACTGTTCGAGCTTGGCGGCAAAGCTCTCGCTCGACTCCATCGCGCCATGCAAATCCAGAAGAATCACAAAATCCTGGTCGCGGATCTTTTCCAGCACCCGCTTTCCTTCTTTGTCTTTGATGATCGTCATTTCCGCTTCGCGCTCGATGTGGTCGTTGGCTTCATCCTTCACCTCGATGACTTCCATTTTCGTAAACGCGCCCAGACGCTTGACGTATTCCTTTTCGAGCGCCAGTAGCGCTTTGTCCTTGTTGCGCCCGATGGCGATCAGCTTCAAATTTGCGCCTCCACCGGGAACCGGGCCGTTAGCGCCTGCACATCGTTGCGAACCGCCTGCGCATGTTCAGCCGTTCCGTTGGTCAGCACGTCGACGATCCAGTCGCCCACCTGCTCGAACTCGGCTTCCTTGAATCCGCGCGATGTCATGGCCGCCGTTCCCAGACGGATGCCGCTAGTCACGAACGGTTTTTGCGTTTCAAACGGAATCGTGTTTTTGTTGCACGTGATACCCGCCTCGTCCAGCAGCTTCTCGGCGTCCTTTCCCGTCATGCCAAGCGACGACATCGTGTCGAGCAAGATCAAATGGTTGTCACTGCCATCCGACACCACGCGCCATCCGGCGTCCTTGAATTTTTTCACAAGAACCTGCACGTTTTTGAGCACCTGCTCCATGTACGTTTTAAATTCCGGCTGGCTCGCCTCCCACAAGCAAACGCCCTTGGCGGCGATGACGTGCTCGAGCGGACCGCCCTGCATACCCGGGAACACGCGGGAATCGAGCTTCTTGCCAAATTCCGCCTTGCAGAACACCATGCCCCCGCGTGGACCGCGTAGCGTCTTGTGGGTCGTCGTCGTCACGAAATCCGCGTAGGGAATCGGCGACGGATGCAGCCCAGTCGCCACAAGACCGGCGATGTGCGCCATGTCGACCATCAAATAACAGCCCGCTTTGTCGGCGATCTCGCGCAACCGTGCGAAGTCGATGACGCGCGGATACGCGCTGGCGCCCGCCACGATGAGCTTTGGATGATGCTCGAGCGCGAGCCGCTCGATCTCGTCGTAGTCGATCGTTTCCGTTTCTCGGTCGACGCCATACGGAATAAACTCGTACGTCCGGCCCGAGAAGTTGAGCGGATGCCCGTGCGTCAAGTGGCCGCCGGCCGCCAGATCCATGCCCAGCACCTTGTCACCCGGTTCCAAAATCGTATTGTATACCGCCATATTCGCCTGTGATCCCGAATGCGGCTGGACGTTGACGTATTCGGCGCCGAACAGCTTTTTCGCCCGCTCGATCGTCAGCGTTTCCGCCTCGTCGACGTACACGCAGCCGCCATAGTAGCGTTTGCCCGGATAGCCTTCCGCGTATTTATTTGTTAAAACCGATCCTTGCGCCTCGCGCACTTCGTGCGACACGAAGTTTTCCGACGCGATCAGCTCGACATTTTTCGTTTGTCTTCCCGCTTCTTTTTCAATGATTGAAAACATTTCAAGATCTTTCATTTTCTTTCTCTCCTTTTCATTTGATTATAGCATTCACCTAGTTTTTTTGATACCTTTATAGGAAAGAAAAAGGAGACTGTATGATCATTTTCATCACCGGACCGACGCATACCGGAAAAACGAAACTCGCCCAGAAGCTCCTGGAACGCCTGCATATTCCGTATTTGTCCATCGACCATCTCAAAATGGGCCTCATCCGCACCCGGACGATTCCGTTTTCTGTCGAGGACGACGAGAATCTCACCGCATGCCTGTGGCCGATCGTGCGCGAAATCGCCAAAACCGCCCTGGAAAACGACCAGGATCTTATCATCGAAGGGTGTTACTTCCCGTGTACATGGAGAAACGACTTCACGCCCGACGAGCAAAAAACGATCCGCATGCTCGCCATCGCCCTCGATCCGGCGTACATCGACATGCATTTTGACGCCATCGTCCGCCACGCCAACGACATCGAGACGCGCCTGGACGATTCCGGCCTGACAAAAACCGCGTTGATGCGCGAAAACGCCGCATTCATCCAACGATTTCAAGAAGCCGGCGAAACGGTGCATGTGATCCGGGACGACTACGAAGCCCAAACGCGCGACCTTGTGAATCGTTTGAATCGAAAAGACGGAGCGTGAATCCAATCCATTCACGCTCCGTCCGGGGATCATCATTCAAACGGGTAGATCATTCCCCATTGTTTTCGAATTTCCGTCAACGTCGCCATCACGTCCCGGATATACCGCAGGTTTTCCTCTCCCCCGCGATTGCGAACGTATTCCTGCATGTCCCGCACTTCGTAGTCGAGCGCGTACGCGCTTTCTCCAAGCTCGATCGTTTCCACATGTCCATCGGCGGTATACGTGATCGTAGCCTTGTCGCCTCGCGGGTAGTTGCTCACCTCGATATAGCCAAGCTCGCCCGCGATCACGCCGCGTTTGGGCTGCTTGGCGCGCATCGTCAGCGCCATCACCGCCATCTGGCCTTCCGGATTGCGCAAAATGATTCCCGAGGTTTCGTCGACGCCCGTTTCAAAATAATTCGCCGTCGTCAACACGAGATTCGGCTTGCCCGACATGAAGTATCGGGCAAAGCTTGTCGCGTACACGCCAATATCGAGCAGCGCGCCTCCCGCCAGCTCCTTCGAAAAAAAGCGATTCGTCACGTCGTACTCCTTGCAGCTGCCAAAGTTGACCTGCACCATCTTCACGTCCCCGATGATTCCATCGTCCACGATTTGTTTCAGCTTTTTAAATAAAGGCATATGGAACAAAGTCGTTCCATCCATGATCACAAGATTTTTCGCTTTGGCGATCGCAACCGCCTCTTCCAGCTGCGCCTCGTTGACGGTGATCGCCTTTTCGCAAAACACGTGCTTTCCCGCCTTCAGCGCCTGGATCAAATACCGGTAATGTAAATTGTGCGGGGTGGCGATATACACGATATCCACACGATCATCCGCCAGCATTTGCTCCGCGGTTTCATATACGTTTTGCACGCCGTACCGTTTCGCGTATGCCTGCGCGGACTTCACGCGCCCGCTGCACACCGCGAAAATTTCCCCGTTGACCCGGTTCAACGCTTCCGCCATCTCCGTGGCGATCCATCCCGTACCGATAATTCCCCAGTTTAGCTTTTTCATTTTACCTCCTCTTGAATCCATCTCGTTCCATTTTCATCCACACACAAAACCAGATCCACTTTGCCGACAAACAGCGAAGTGTCCACGATTCCCGTTATCCCGCAAAGTTGACGATTTAGCCGCTTTGGATCTTCCACTCCGTCAAATTTCGCTTCCATGATCATATTGCCATGATCGCTCATCGTATACCCGTCCTTGGCGGCGCTCGTCCGCATGGAAACGTCGGCCCCAAGCTTTGCCAGCTCTTTCCTTACGTAACCAAGACTTTCCGGAACGATTTCGATCGTGACGCTGTGCGCAAACGGTAACCGCTCGAACACCTTGGACTCATCCACCAGCAGCACGTAACGCTTCGCCATGGACGCGATGATTTTTTCCTTCGTATGGATCGCGCCACCCGACTTAAGCGCGTTCAAATGCATGTCCACCTCGTCGCACCCGTCAAAGGCGATATCCACATTTTCCACCGACCAGGTCGGAACCACAGTCAAGCCACGCGCGACACAATGGCTTGCCGTTTGAAAGGAAGGCGACACCACTTGAATGTCCAGTCCCTTTTCCCCGATCAACTCCACCAGGCACTGCACGGTGCCTCCGCCGCCAAGACCAACGATCATTCCGTCCTCGATCAAGCCCAGCGCTTCTTTCGCGCACCTATTTTTCAATTTCCTTTGTCTTTCTAAGCCCATTGCTTTACCATTTCTTCGATCTTTTCCCGTTTGGCCAAATCCCGGCTAAACGCGGTCGCCCCGCCACACGCGGTCGCCAGCTTCAACGTATCCGCGTAAGATTTGCCGGATAAACACCCGGCCACAAAACCCGCGACCATGTAATCGCCCGCGCCAACCGAGTTGACGACCTCGCCCTGACATACACCGATGCGATTCGACTGGCCATCTTCATCAATCAGCAGCGAGCCGTCTTTCGCCATCGAGATCAACACGTTTTGCGCACCCATATCCTGCAGCTTTCTGGCATATCGCTCGACTTCCTCGATTGTGTGGATTTCCACCTCGAACAGATCCGCCAGTTCGTCCTTGTTTGGCTTGATCAAAAACGGTCTGTACGACAATGTCCTCAACAGCAGTTCTCCTGTCGCATCCACAACAACTTTGATTTCTTTCGATTGCAGTGGTTTCATGATGCCCGCATAAATCTTCGCATCCATTGTTTGCGGAACGCTGCCCGATAAAATCAGGACATCGCCATCGTTTAACGCCTCAAGCTGAGTCTGCAGTTTTTCAACATCTCCATCCCTGACGACAGGCCCCATGCCGTTGATTTCCGTTTCCTGATCGCCGCGCATTTTCACGTTGATCCGCGTCATCCCGTCCGCCACTTCGATAAACCTTGAACAAAGCCCCAGTTCCTCCTCGACTCCGCGCGCCAGCTCTTTCCCGGTAAAGCCGGCTACGAAGCCGAAGCATTGACTTTCCAGTCCAAGCTCCTTCAAAATTTTCGAAACGTTGATTCCCTTGCCGCCAAAATATACATGTTCCGTCTTCACCCGATTGACTTCGCCCGCCGCAAAGGATTCGACGGTGACGACGTAATCCAACGCCGGATTCATCGTTACTGTGTATATCATTTTCACGATATCTCCTTTCATGAAATTTATTTCCATACACAATATATCATGACATATATTTTTCGTCAATTATCTTTAAATGAAATTAATTTTCTTTTCAAAGCAAAAAAAAGCCGGAAAATCCGACTAGTTTTTATCGCCCGCGATCGCGTTTTCATGTCTGGCAATCGAAGCGTACGCGTCCGGCCGCATCGAAGTGAGGAAAAGATAGAGAATTTCCACCACCAGAGTCGCTGATACCCGCGAAAAGCAGTATCCGTCAAGAAAGACTTTTTCACGCGTCGCCGTCGTGATATGAAAATCGCAGCGTTTCGCGACCGACGACTGTTCGTTGTTCGTAATCGCGACCACCGTCGCTCCCTTTTCTTTCGCCGCCTCAATCGTCATGACGACTTCGCGCGATTCTCCCGAATTGGAAATGGCGATCACCACATCCTCTTTCCCTAAATTGTACGTAAAGCCGACCTGGGCTTCCCAAATTGTCTGCGCGACCGCCAGAATGCCGATTTGATTCAGCTTAAACGCGCCGTCGAGTGCGACCGGAATCGTGTTGCCGGCCGCGACAAACTGCACAATTCGCGCTTGATTGACGCGCGTAAGAACCGCATCCAGCACGGCTGGGTCCATCATCGAAACGGTTTGTTTGAGCTCTTCCGTTTTATTCGCCAAAATATTTTGCAGCGACTGCTCCATCTCGCGCGCCGAAATGCGATTCGACAAATTCGTATCGGTCAGATGGGCGTCCACCATTTCCTTCGCTATTGATATTTTCAAATGATGAAATCCCTTGGCGCCGATCTTCCTGCAAAACCGGGAAACCGACGCCTCGCTCGATCCGGACGCTTGCGCCAGCTCTCCCACCGTCATATCAACCACTTTATCATAGTGGTTGATCATATATTTCGCGATCTTCTTCTCCGATTCGAAAAAAGAATCATAGCTTGAACAAATCGTGTCCATTATCGTTTTTTCCATTGCCGCCTCCGTATCGAAATTTCATGTCCAGCAAGCCCATGAATATTGTTTTCACGTCCATCATAAAATATTTCAACAAAAAGCACAACAAAAGCCCGCCAAACGCGGGCTCCCGTTTTATTCGTTTTTCAGCAAAAACGACATATCCTTCTCGATTTTTTCCCCAATTCTTGGATCGACCCGTCGATCCTCGATGACTTGCACGACATCCAGTCCCGCGTTCCTTGCCGCCTGTACGCCAATGGACGAGTCCTCGAGCACGAGCGCCTTGTCCTTCGGGGTGCCGGTGAGCGCGAGCGCCTTTTCATAAATGTCGGGCGCCGGTTTGACATGCTCGACATCGTCGGCGTTGACCATGACATCGAACAAGTCAAAGACCCCGGTCTTTTTCAAAATATCGGTGGCACGTTTTTTACGGCAGCTGGACGCCAGCGCGATTTTCTTTCCATCTTTTTTCAGCTGTTCAAGCACTTCCTTGACGTACGGCAGCAAGTGCAAGTCGCCTTTGTCCAGCGATTCGTAAATAAAATCCTCCCGCACTTGAAACAATTTGCCATACAGCGTCGGATCGTGGAACTGGTCGACAATGAACTGCTCGCACGACATCGCGCTTTTCCCGTTCCACGAAGCGATAATGGCGTCGTCCACATGCAAACCATACGCCTCGAACGCCTTTTTCCAGCCAATCCGGTAAATATCCTCGCTATTGACAAGCAACCCGTCCATGTCGAAAATGAACGTGTCGTAGTCCTCTCTCCAGTTTTTTTCCATCAAGCAAACCTCCCCGCCTGAAGGATACCACATTTGTCACGCACGATAACCCGCAATGATCTCCACCAGTTTTTTCGCCTCGTTCGTCACCGCGTCGAAATCGCCTGTTTTCGCGCCCTTCGTCAGCGATCCGCCAAGGCCAACCGCCACGGCGCCCTGGTCGAGCCAGTCCTTCAAGTTGTCGGCGCTCACGCCTCCAGTCGGCATGAACTGCGCCTGCGGCAGCGGGCCGTGGAACGCCTTGATCGCCTTGGCGCCATACAGCTCGCCTGGAAACAGCTTGATGATGTCGGCCCCGTATTGGAGCGCGTCCGCGATTTCCTTGACCGTCACCGCGCCCGGGAAGCACGGTATTTGGTACAAGTTGCACAGCTTCATGATGTCCTTGTCAAAATGCGGGCACACCACAAAGTCGGCCCCGGCCAAAATGGCGAGCCGGGCGCTCACGATGTCCAGCACCGTGCCGGCGCCGACGACCATGTCCGGCTTGTCCTTGTTGGCCTCCTTGATTTTGGCGATGACCTGCTCGGCGTGCGGGATCGTGAACGTGATTTCCATCAGGTGGATCCCGCCCTTGTAAATGGCGTCCACCATCTTGTTTACTTCCTCAAAGCCGGCGCCGCGGATGACCGCGACAAGCTTTTCCTTTTTTAACGTTTGTATCGTTTCCAGTTTACCCATTGTCTTTCTCCTTAAAAATCCATATCTTCCTCGGCCAGATCCATCGGGGAGTGGTGCCAGACGTTGACGCCCTCCTTGCCCTGGTACGAAACGAGGTCGGGAATGTCGTGAAACGGCGTGCCGATGATTTGATGGTTGATTGTTTCCAGCACCATCGGCATGTTCAATCCGCTTAACACATACACGTTGTCTTTGCGCGTCTCCTCCATTTGATTCGTGATCAGCAGAGACTGGTTGTAAGGGCTCGCGTTCAGCAAATCCGTCATGACGATGACGCCGTCGCCCTGGTCGACTTTGTCGACCGCCGTGTTGATTTTGGCGCCCAGCGCCTCCACGTCGTCCCCTAAATTCAGGTTGACGCATTCCATATTGTCTGTGACCCCGAAAATGACCTGGGCCGCGCTTTTAAATCCTTCGCTCAAGTTTCCATGAGCGGCAAGTACGATTCCTAACATACGATTCCTTTCCTGTTCAAGCCAGCCACCGCGTGACTTGCTCGATATTGTTTTGGTTGATTGTTTTAGCGTGAAGCTGTTTTGAGCTCAACACGTAGCGGTCTGCCTGCTTGCTGGCGGCAAACACGCGCTCCACGCCCTCCTGACTGACTCGATGCAGCGGCGCGTCGGCTCCTACGCAATCCAGAAAAACGAGCCGGCATCCTTTTTTCGCGTTCAGGCTTTTTTTCAATTCTTTAAACGAGCCGTGCGCCCTCTCCACAAAGACGAACGCTGTCGATTTTGGCGCGCATTCCACCATGTTGAGCATCGCCAAAATCGAGGATGTGTTACGCACAAGCGAAGGCGAGACGGACGATCCGTCGCGGATCATCCGCGCCCATCCAAACAGAAGCAGAAAGCCGAGTCCGAAAACCACGACGCCAACGCCTTGGACTTTCATACGGAAGAACATCCCGGCAAGCGCGATCGTCGCGACAAGCCAGCACGCGATATCAAGTCCTAGTTTGCGCATCGTCTTTCGTTTCACGTCCTGTACGTCGAGCAAGTCCAAATCGCCAAGCACGGGTCTTGCGCCTTCGAAGTACGTCACGATGATTTGGTCCGCCTTTGCCGGATCATGCACGACGACACGGTATGCCGGCTCTTTTTTCGTGCCGGTGTTCTCGACGCGCACATCGGCGTCGAGCACCTGCAAATCGGTCGCCAGCGCCCGGACGAATTTTCGTTTTTGACGTTTCGTGTACCGTTGCCGAAACAAGTACTGGTAGTGAAACAGCCAGTCGTTCCAGCGTTCGGATCGTTTTTCCGCTTCCATACGCGCTCCTTTCTACAAGTCGAACTTCTTCAAAATTTCCTTCAATTCCGTTCTTGGAAGAGACGGCGTGGCTTGGAAGTAAATGTCCTCCACCCCGTATTTCTCGTTCATTTCCTTCAGCAGCAGCGCGTCGTTCTTGTTCAAATACACCGCCTTGGTGACCTGCAAATCGGTAGCCGGATCCTTTTTCGCGATGCCGCCGATGTTTAGCTCCTTCATTGGCACGCCGTGCTTGACAAGCTCGTACATGACGCCAACCGTCTTGGCGATCAAAATACAGCTATAATCTTTAAAGTTGAACTCGTCCCAGTAGTATTTCGCCTTGTCCGGTGTGATGACGATCGTCTTTTGTCCGGTCCGTCCGCCAGCGCTCTTGTACAAGCCGCGCATAAATTTGTCTTTCGCCACGACTTCGTCCACCACGAAGATGGAATTGACACCCGCTTTCTGCGACAGTGTCGTCATAACCTGTCCGTGAATTAAACGCTCGTCCACCCGAGCCAAATTGATTTCTCCCATGATACACTCCTTTATTATTTTTTTTTCTTCTTTACAAAATACCAATCGCGGCTAAAACGATCAGGATCAATGTCAGCCACAGCAAGCCGTGCGTGACTTTCAAGCCTTTCTTCTGATAGAAGAAGTAGACGCCCATGACGACGGCAAGCGGCAGGATGCCCGGGATGATGGAGTCCAGTAGCTCCTGGAGCACGAATTCACGTCCGGACAAGTTGAACGCCAGCGACGACGTGACTTTGACGTAGTTGCCCGCCAAAATACCCATCATGAACATACCGAGCACGGACAGCATTTCGATCGCCGACTGAATCGCCGAGCTTTGAAGCAAACCGGTCGCGTTGCGTCCCATGTTGAACGACTGGTGCGCCAAAAACAAGCCAAGCGCCAGCTGGTACGTCGCGAAACAGATGAACGGGAAGATGGCGCCCATCGGGCTGCCTTGCTGCGCCCACGGAATGGCCATCGCGATAAAGATGTACTGCACAGTACCCGAGTCGATGGCGTCGCCAATGCCGGCCAAAGCGCCCATCAAGCCCGCCTTGGTGTTATAAAGCAAGTCGTCGGACATGAGGATGTCCTCGTGGTTGTATTGCTCGGCGGCGCGCTGCGCCTCCATGCTGGCCATCAATCCGGTGATGACGCCGCCGCCCCACGACAGCTGGGTGTTGAAGAACAGCAGCTGGCGCTTGTACGCCTTTTTCAGCTCTTCCGGATCTTTATACAGCTTTTTCAAAATCGGCATCATCGCGTACAGCAGCGATGGCGCGACGTATTTTTCAAACGAGTGCGGGATCTCGTTGGCAAAGTGCCAGCGCACGTACGTGCGGGTGATATCCTTTTTCGTCAATGTTTCAGGTTTTTGATCTATATTATTGTTTGTGTTCATACGTTTGCTCCTTAAAAACCATCGTCGTAGTCGTCGTCATCGTCTTCGATCACGCCTTCGACTACCGTTTCCGTAGCCGCTTTGGCGGCCGGCTGACGTTTCAGCTGCGAGTAGATCACCGCGATAATGACACCTAGAACGGCGTAGGTTACCATCGTGATCTTGAGCGAGGCGAAAATAACCGACATAAAGTAGGCGAGAAAGAAGAACACCATCAAGTCCTTGCGGCCGATGACGTAAATCGTCGTCGCGATACCAATCGCGGCCAATCCGTTTCCTACCACCTGCAAAATGTGGATGAACGCCGTGCCTTCCAGCGCCGCGATCGCGTTGGCGATCAACGGAACGCCCAAATACAAGGCGATAAAGATCAGCGGAACGTACAGCACGAACGACACGATCGTCGGATACGTGATAATCGAGCGGGAAATGGCTTTCTCGTCCATCTTCTCCACGGCCCGGTCCGTCGCCTGGCCGACAAACGTGTTCAGGAAGAAGCGGAACTGGTACAAGTAGCCGCCAAGCAGTCCAACCGGCACGGCGATGGCCACGGCTTCGGTGGCATCCAAATCGCCTAACAGCGCGACAGGCACCGCGATGGCCGCCGCGACGCAAGGCTCGCTTGGCATCGAGCCGCCTGGCGAGAACACGCCCATGTAAATGAGCTGCAAAGCGGCCGTGACGATCATAGCGTCTTTGACCTGATTCATGACGACGCCGCAAATCAGACCGGTCATCAACGGACTAAAACGAAGGGTAAGAGTGGCGCCTCCAAGCAGCCATCGGGACATGACCGCCGCGACCCAGAGGGCGATAATCAAGCTTTGAGTGATACTAAGTGTTTCCATATGTGTTTACCTATGATTTTGTTTTTTCTCTATTGTTCTTATTGATAGCGCGTCATGTAGTCTTCCAGCCGCAACAGCTTGTCTTTTAAAATGGCTGGATTGATTTCGATTGGAATCAGGTGGACTTTTTCCTTGCCATCCATGAACGCGACGATTTGGTCGACGACTTGCTCATCTTGCGGATACAAGTTCATTTGATGCATCGAAAGCGGCAGCTTCAGCTCTTTGTACATCGGCATCAGCGCGTCGATTTCGTCCCATTTGTCTTCCAGGGCGAGCTGGTACAAAATGCCGTACGCCACTTTTTCTCCATGCAAGTACTCGTGGCTGGCCGGGATGTATTTTCCCATGCCATCATGCAAGGCGTGGGCCGCGGCGTTGCGCGCGTACTTGTCGCCCAGACCGCCAACCAGTCCGGCCACCGCAATGATGATTTCCGACAACCGGACGAATTCGTCGGAAACGACTTTGTGTTTCATGTCCTCGATCGCTTTAGAGCCATCGTTCAAAATGGCTTGCCGGCACACTTCGGTGGCGGCTTTGGCCATTTGCAGGAACGGCTCGTTTTCCAGCGACGACTGCTCGAGGATGGCGACCGACTCGTACCATTTCGCCAGCGTGTCCGCCAGACCGGCGATAAAGTATTCAACCGGCGAGTCGATGACAAGATTCGGATCGGTAATCAGGAACGCCGCCTGGCGCTTGTAGTGTTCGGATTTGCCTTCGGCTTCCCCGTTTTCCTTGTACATGACGGACAACGGCGTCCATGGCGCGCAGTTGCTGGCCAGCGTCGGGATCACACCATACGTCACGTTGGACAGATGGCCGGTGACGCCGACGAGGTCGCACAGCTTGCCGCCCCCGACTCCGATGACGAAGTCGATGTTGTTGTCTTGGATGATTTGGTCGAGGACGCCCGCTTCCTGGTAGCTGCATTCACCGCTGTAGGTGTGATAGACGAAACGATAATTTGGATCGTTCAAAAAGGTGAGAAACGGCTTGGCGACTTGCCAGGAGCGCGTTCCGTGCACGATGAGCACGTTTTTGGCCTGATGTTCTTTCAGCAGACTTGGCACTTCGTTTTCGATTGCCTTGTCGCAATACATGTAGTATTCAGGGCCGCATTTGATTTTCATATTGTTCAGCATATTTTTTTCCTTCTTTGGTTCTTTATGATGGGTTTCTTCGATGAATATGCTATAGTGGGAGTACAGAAGAGCTTACAGGCTGGACCGCGCGGTCCGGGCATTCGCCCCTTACCGCTTTTTCGATGTCATCCACGCATTTCAGGCCCATGTTTTCCAGACACTCCATCGTATAGGCAGACGTGTGGGGCGTCACGATCACATTGTCGAAACGCAAATACGGATGGTCGGCATGTCCCGGTTCCACTTCGAGGACATCCGTCGCGAATCCCGCGATCTTTCCTGATTCCAACCCTTCTACGACGGCTTGTTCATCCACAAGCGCCCCCCTGGCACTGTTGGAGATGTACACGCCGTTTTTCATTTTTTCCACTTCTTCAAAAGAAAGCATATGATAGTTGTCTTCGTTCAAGCTGGCGCACAGGCAAATGACGTCGCATGTTCGAAGCAATTCATCCAGTTCCACTTTTTTCACGCCGTAAGTGTCCATCGTCAGCTGATCCACGTTGGGATCGTACGCGCACACCTCGCACAAAAATCCGCCGCGCAAGATTTGCGCCACCAGACTGCCGGTGTTGCCGATCCCGATCAGGCCGGCTTTTTTATGGAGCAGCGAGTGGCCGACGTATTGGGCCCGCTCTTTCCAGCGGTCGTTTCGGGCGGCGGTGGCGGACTGCCACGTCTTGCGCATCAGCGCCAGCAAGTTGGCGACGTTGTTTTCCGCGACCGCGTCCCGCTCGACCAAGGCAGAAACGATCGAAACGAGCGTGTCGTGGGCTTTGGCCGCCTCCAAGTCAATGTTGTTGTAGCCAATGCCGTGACGGGAAATCAACAGCAGCTTGTCCTTGTTTTCGAAAAACGTCTTGTCGAAAAACGGGGTGACGCTGGAAATGATCAAGTCGTATCCGTCCAGCAGCCGCGCGAGTTCTTCGCCGGGAATGTTTTGATCGACGGTGAACCGCTTGACTTCGCCAATTTTTTCCAGCCGCTTCACGTGTTCGGGAAAGATTCGTCCAAAGCTGCTCGAGTTGACGAGCGCGATTTTATGAGGCTTCGTCATGTCACTTTTCCTCTTTGACGATGGAATGCCCGCCAAATCCTTTGCGCATGGACGCGACGACTTTGCCGGTGAACGTGTCGTCTTCCAAACTGCGGTTGCGCATCATTTGCGCCATCGCGATGACAGGAACCGGCACTTTCAAATCCAGCGCCTCCTCGATCGTCCACTGACCTTCGCCGCTGGAGAACATGACGCCTTTGACGCTTTCCAGATTCGGATCTTCCTGGAACGCTTCTTCCATGAGCTCGACGAGCCAGCTTCGGATGACTGAGCCGTGGTTCCACAGCTTCGCCACTTTAGCGTTGTCGTAGTCGTATCGCGAGTGCTCGAGCACGTCGAAGCCTTCCGCGATGGCTTGCATCATGCCGTATTCGATGCCGTTGTGTACCATTTTCAAATAATGTCCGCTGCCCGGCTTGCCCGTGTACAAGTAGCCATCGGGCGCCGCGGTCTTTCGGAAAACGTCTTCCACCACTTCAAACGCTTCCGGATCGCCGCCGATCATGTAGTTGGCGCCATAGCGCGCCCCGCTCATGCCGCCCGAAGTCCCGGCGTCCAGGAAATAGATGCCGTGCTCCTTCAGCAAATCGTAATGTTTTAGCGAATCCTTGTAGTTGGAATTGCCACCGTCGATGACGATATCGCCCGGCTTCAAAAGTTCGGCTAGCTTGCGCATCATGTCGTCGGTGATTTCACCAGCTGGCAGCATGGACCAGACGATGTTTCTTTCGCTGCCGTCCAGCAGCGCCTCGACACTTTCCGCCACGGCAATCCCGTCTTTTTTCGCTTCGTCGCGCGAATGGGCGTCGATATCGAATCCGACGACGTCGATGCCGTGTTCCAACATGTTCCGGCTGATATTCAGCCCCATTTTTCCAAGACCGATCATTCGTACTTTCATGATTGATCTCCCTCCTTCATTTATTCAGTGGTACCGCTTACACTGTTTATTATAAAAAAAGTTTTTATGTTGTATACTCATATGACTAAAAATTTTTTTCAATTATTTCGATAGACGAAACGGGTTTTTCGGGTTAAAATTCTAATATAAAAATTATTTTCATATATTCAACGTTTTGCGATGAAAAGACGAAAATATAATTCAATGGAATTAAAAAAAAGAAAAAATTTTTCAAAACGGAAAAGGAAGTCAAAATCATGAATAAAGAATTTTACAGCCGTCTCGATTCCATCTATCCAGACATGTCCCCGACCGAGCGGAAAATCGCGGACTATTTAAAAGACGCCGACGCCAACACGTGCTATTTAAGCATTCAGGAGCTCGCCAAAGCCATCGACGTTTCCCCTTCCGCCATCTCGCGTTTCACCAAACGCGTCGGCTTCAACAACTATCAGGAAATGCGGCTGATGCTCGCCGACACGCAGGAAAATACGAAAGAGGTGTTTTTTCCTGAAATCGACGAAACCGACTCGATCATGAACATCGCCAAGGCGTCGTTTCAAAACGGCATCAGCTCCTTGTCGTCGACGCTGGCCATTTTGAACGAGGACTCTTTGACGCGGGCGCTCGCCATCTTGACGAACGCGAGAAAATGCGGCATCTTCGGACTGGGCGCCTCCAAAATCATGGGCGAGGCGGCATGCCAGCGTTTTTTGCGCACATCGCTCGATACCCGTTTTTTCGCCGACTACCACATGCAGCTGATGCTGTCGGGCACGTTGACGCCGCAAGACTGCGCGCTTGTCATTTCCCATACGGGGCGCAACAAGGATATTTTACGCATCGCGGATATTTTGCGCGAAAACAAAGTGCCGACGATCGTCGTGACGAGCAGCGCCTCGGCGCCGCTCACCCGTAAATGCGATGTCTTCCTCTTTTGCGTCAGCGAGGAAACGAAATACCGGCCGGAAGCCATTTCGAGCAGCATTTCCCATCTCATGCTCATCGACACGCTGTTCACGTTGTACGCCATCAAAACCGATTCGAATCCGGAGTACTTTACCCGGATCCGTAAAATCGTCAACTCCACGCGTCAGTAATTTTGAAAACTGGCGCTTTTTTCAGTTCCGTTTAAGGTTTTTGGCTTACAGTACAGCCATGGAAACGATTTTTCAGCGCTACGAGCAAAAATACATTCTTTCTCCAAACGCCTTTCAGCAGCTCATGCACGCTTTGCGCGGCCGTCTGCAGGAAGACCGGTACGGACGCTATGTCGTGCGAAACGTGTATTACGATACGGACGACATAGCGATGATCCGCCATTCTTTGTCAAAGCCTGGCTACAAGGAAAAGCTGCGGATGCGCCAATACGAGGGCTCGCCGTACGTATTCATCGAACTGAAAAAGAAAGTGGGAAAAACCGTGTACAAGCGGCGGATGCTTACGCACGCGCCCATCCGGCAAATCCAGCGCGAGATCGAGTGGTTTTTAAACACCACGCACGCGCTTCCAAAAGTCGCGATCAGCTACGACCGGCAGGCGTTCGTTTCAGCGGACGATCCCGATTTGCGCATCACGTTCGACGCTCGTGTCCGGTTTCAATGCGACACGTTTGATTTTCTTCCTCACGACACGGAACGGCTTTTGTTTGAACAGGAAGAAATCATTATGGAAATCAAAACAAAAAACGCCATTCCGGTGTGGCTTGGCCAAATTTTAAGCGCGCTGAAAATCTTTCCATGTTCATGCTCCAAATATGGCATGATTTATTCCCGTTATTTAGCAAAGGAGGGTGTATGTTCACCAGTTTCATTGATTCCAACGCGCTGACGGTCACACAGTTCGCAACGTGTCTGGCCGCGTCTTTGTTTTGCGGCTTCGTGATTGCCGGCGCGTATACGATTAAAAACACGTATTCAAAAAGTTTCATTTCGTCCATCGTCCTGCTGCCGGCCATCATCCAGACGATTATTCTGCTCGTCAATGGAAATCTTGGCACGGGTGTCGCGATCATGGGGCGTTCTCGCTTGTCCGCTTTCGCAGCACCCCGGGCACGAGCAAGGAAATGTCGACGATCTTTTTAGCGATGGCGGTTGGCCTGGCGACCGGTATGGGGCAAATCGGCTTCGCCTTGTTTTTTACGGCCGCGATGAGCGCGCTGTCCGTTGTCCTCCACCTTTCCCGCTTTGGCGAAACGCCGGCAAGGCGCAAAACGCTGAAAATCACGATGCCGGAAACGATCGAGTCGGTGGACGTGTTCGATTCGGTGCTGCGCGAGTACACGACGTCGTTTTCCTTGCGGCGCCTGAAGACGAGCAACCTGGGCTCGTTGTTCGAGGCGGAATACGAAGTCGATTTAAAAAAGAACGTGGCGTCCAAGGCGCTGATCGACGACTTGCGCATATGCAACGGCAACCTGCCGATTTCCTTGTACACCGCCGTGGCGATGGAGGAATCGCTATGAAAAAGTTCGGGTTGATCGCGCTGCTCGCCCTGGCTGGATGCGCCGCGCCGGCAACCGGAAGCCAGACAACAACGGAACAAACCCCATCGAACGAAACCGCATCCGCGAACAGCCGCACCCTTTCCGGCACCGTGGAAGAACCGGTCGTTATCGACAGCGAGGGCGATGTGACGGTCACGCTGGAGGACGCGGATGTGGATTCGATTATGATCCAAAACGCGAAAAGCGCGACCATCGTTTTAAAGGGCGATTCGATCGTGCGTTCCGCGACGGGCGGATCCAGTTCAGAGGAGGACGCGAAGGCGGCCATCTATGCCGACTGCCCGCTTGTGTTGAAGGGAGAAGGATCGCTGGCGATCGAGGGCGCGGCCGACCATGGCGTGTTTTCCAAAGACACGATCACGATTGAGTCGGGAACGTACGCCATTTCGTGCGCCAATGACGGCATCAAGGGAAAGGATGGCGTAACGATCCAGAATGGCGCGATCAACGTGGAATCGGGCGACCACGCCATCGCGTCCACGAAAAACAAGGATGGCGAGCTTGGCTCCATCTCGATCGAGGGCGGGACGCTGACGCTGAACGCGCAAGGTGACGGCTTGCACGCGACTGGCCCGGTCGTCGTAAATGGTGGCACGCTGACGATTGACAGCGCGCAGGAAGGCATCGAAGGCCAGACAGTGGCGATCCATGGCGGGAACACGACGATCACGGCCGCAGACGACGGCATCAACGCCAGCGATCCAGACGGAAAAGATACAGACGGCATGGATCCGTTTTCCCAGTCGTCTTCGGATTGTCTCATTGAGATCACGGGCGGGCAGACGAGCGTGACGGCCAATGGCGATGGGCTGGATTCAAATGGCTCGCTGCGGGTATCGGGTGGCACGACCTTCGTGTATGGCCCGGAAAGCGGCGGCGATTTCGCGCTCGACTTCGACCAGGAAGGCACGTTTACGGGCGGCACGCTGGTCGCGAGCGGATATGCGGGGATGGTGGAAACACTGGATAGCGAATTCCCTTCGCTGATGGCCGGCTTGCCGCAAAGCGCTGGTTCGAACGTGCAAATTGAGCAAAACGGAAAATCCCTGCTTTCGTTTACCCCGACGCACGCTTTCGAAGTGCTGCTCGTATACGATGGACAGTTCCAGACGGGCGACTCGCTTTCGGTGCTTGGCGAATCGGTGACGTTGTCGCAAGGCGTCAACACGATTGGAAACGTGCAGGAAGGACCGGGACCGCAAGGTGGTTTTGGAAATCCACAACCACCCCGGCGATAAGACCGTTAAAACGACGGTCTTTTTTGATGACGTAAAAAATCGCCCGCCAAGCGACGAGCGATTCGATACTCCATCCTATTTAACGCAAAGATTCCATTTCCTTCTTCAAAGCCTGGACCTTCTCGACTGAAAGCCCGGTTACTTTCGCAATGACCTCAACAGTAAATTGCTTTAGATCCAGCATCCGGCGAGCTGTGGCGAACACAGCTTTCTCATAGCCGGACTCATACACGCCCATGCTCAAATTGCACATATCTTTCCCCTTCTTATTGGATCACTTTGCTGTGATATTCCGATTGCTCCATTTCTTTCTTCAAAGCCTGCACATCTTCGATTGAAAGCCCGGTATCTTCCGCGATTTCTTCAATCGTCAACCGATTGCGCTTTAACATCCGGCGAGCCGTGGCGAACATAGCTTTCTCATATCCATCTTCATACCCATCCACATGTCCGGATTCATACACGCCCATGCTCAAATTGCACATATCCTCTACCTCCTTATTGAATTTCTCCGTCATTGGGATCTTGTACTCTTCCTCCAGGATCCTTTTCTTGTCGGCCGCTTCCATCGTGTTCGACAATAAAACATCCAGCATCTTGAAAATCCCTTCGTATCTTTCCTGTTTTTCATCGCCCAGCGTGATCAGGATCCCCGAAATCAAATCGTAGTTTTCCGGGTTTCTTTTCATGTTCCCCGCCACGCGTTCTTCCGTGATATGGTAATGGTTCATACTGTTCGCGCATTCCTGCGCCGGATCGTTGCAAATCCAAATCGAATAGCACTTTTTGATCTCTCCATAGCGCGAGTTTTTGAACTCCGTTCCATACTGGCGCGAAACCATCCGGCACATGTTGTACACCATCCGCGATTCCAGCGGATAGCCCGGATAAAACTTGTTTTGCGCTTCCAGATCGACAAAAACCTTGACTCTCTCTCGGCTTTTTGGAAGCAGCACATGAAACAAAATGTCGAAAGCGGTCGTTCCTTCCAAAACGCTCGCGTCTTCCGTGTTCATCCCAACGATCCGCGACGTGTCCCGATGCAAAGGGACGGCGCTCACATACGGCGTCCCTTCGATATAGAACGACTCGATGTCCTCGACGTCGATATCCTTAAATTCCGGAATACACGCTTTCACGATCCGGGCCAAAACCGATTTTTCCGACAACAGCCGCTTGCACGCCGCGTCGTACGCCGCCCGGTACTCGGTGCTATCCAAACTTTCGGAAAGCGAGTTTTTCTTCCATCCATACAATACCACATCCTCCCGGATAAAGGATGGTCTTGATGTTGCCGCAAACGGAAATGCCATCATTCATCCCGTCCTTTCCTCATCCTGTTCCGGCTTGGTTTGTGTTTGTTCATAAAGAATCCCCTCCTATCTCTTCCTTGTTGAAACAATCATACCATAAATACAGAATGATTGTTTTCTTTTTTGCTTTTATCCATAAATATTATAAGTATATATAATAAAAACACCCGCCGAAGCGGGTGCTTACAATTCATTTGGATTAAGAAAGGCTTTCTTCGACTTCCTTGTTCATTTCGTCGAGTTTCGCTTTGACTTCAGCCACTTTCTTTTTCGAAAGCGGGTACCAGAAGATCAAAATCAATGCGATCAAAGCGTATCCAACGGCTGGCACACCGGTTGTCACGGCGTAGATCGCGTCTGTGACTTCCTTGGTTTGCACGATAGCCTGTCCGCCCGTGCTGACCTGATAGCCGATGGCGCTGATTACAAATCCGCCCAGTCCGCCGGCAAGCGCCTGACCGATTTTACGCGAGAACGAGTATACACCGTAAATCGTACCGCCATCGCAAGAGCCGGTCTGTACCGTCTGGTAGTCGATGATGTCGGAGATGAACGCCCAAATCATCAGGTTGAACAAACCGGAGCCCAAGTTGGCCAGCAGCAGGAACGCGCAGTATACCCAGGCGTTCGTGATTTTCGAGAAAAACAAGATGGCGTAAATCGCGGCCGAGAACAGCAGTCCGGCTGCGGACGCTTCCTTCTTGCCAAATTTTACCGTGATCCAGCCGGAGAATGGGGCGAGCAGCAGCGTGCAAGCCGTTCCGAGCAAGCCGGCAACGGACATCGCGCCAATGTTTTTGAAGTAGTCCATGTACAAGTACATGTTCATCGACTGCGTCATGAGCATCGCGAGCAGCAACGCGATCGCCGCCACGATAATCGAAACGAGCGCGCGGTTTGTCGCAAGCGCCTTCACAAGCTCTTTCGCGGACAGCTGTTTTTGATCCGCGTTGTCCACGATGATCCGCTCAGTCGACCACTTGTAGCAAATCGTGTAGCAGATCAGCGCCAGGATGGCAAATACGCAAGCCACCATGAACACGCGGTCGCCTTGCAGGATCTGGTTGCCAGCCGCATCTGTCGTGTAAATAAAGAGCGGCGTCACCGAACCGACGATCATGCCGGCCAGCGCGGCTCCAATCGAGCGGAATGTCGAAAGCATTGTACGCTCTGCCGGCTTGTCGGTGATTGCCGAAGCCATCGAACCATACGGAATGTTGATGCCTGTATAGCAGAAGCTTCCCCAAAGAATGTATGTGATGAAGATGTACGCTACGCGCACGCCATATGGCAGTTCCGCCACCCAAGGCACGAACAGAAGCACGCCCGCCGCCACGACTGGCAGCATCATGCGCTTGATCCACGGACGGTAGCGTCCTTCCGCTGTCGGCTTGCTGCGGTCGACGATACGACCCATACCGATGTCGGTGAACGCGTCCACGCACCGGCTTACTAAAAACAGCGTTCCGACCAGCGCGCCCGGAATTCCCAATACGTTAGTGTAAAATACCATCAAAAAGCTGGACGCCATAATGAAGAAGAAATCGTTTCCGAAATCTCCACACATGTAGGCGATTTTGTCTTTCAATCCGAATGGCTTTTGAGCCGCCTCTTCTTCCTGCTGGAGCACGGCTTTTGTTTTCGCATCTGAAACATTCAGCATAATTTATATTCTCCTTTTCATTTTTAATTGAAGCAAATTCACAAAGGAACCCCTCTTTCTCTTTGTGAAAGCCCTAACATCGTTAACACATTTAGAATATCACTTGTGAAACTTTAAACATACTACGTTTCTTGCGATTCTGTTTGCATTTCTTGTTCATTAAGTAATTATTAAATATATATACTTATACTCTGAATCCTGCCTTTTCTTCGTGGTTTTTATATTTGTTTAACTTTTTACTTTAAGTGATCTAAAACAATTTTAACAATCTGTAAAAAAAGCGGACCCTTGTATGAGGATCCGCGGTATTTATAAATGACTTCCTTAAACTTCCTTATTCATCGCGTCAAGCTTAGTTTTGATTTCCGCCATTTTCTTTTTCGAAAGCGGGTACCAGAAGATCAAAATCAGCGCAATGATCACAAAGCCAATGGCCGGAACACCCGTCGTGACCGAGTAAATCGCGTTCGTTACCGAGGCGCTTTGCACGATGGCTTGTCCTGTGCTTACCTGATAGCCAATCGCGCTGATCACGAAACCGCCCAATCCGCCGGCAAGCGCCTGGCCGATCTTACGCGAGAACGAGTACACGCCATACACCGTTCCGCCATCGCAAGAACCTGTCTGCACCGTCTGGTAGTCGATGACGTCGGAAATGAACGCCCACAACATCAAGTTGAAAATTCCCGATCCCAAATTGGCGAACAGCAGAATTCCACAATATACCCACGCGTTTTGAATGCGGGCGATAAACAAGAAGGCGTAAATGGCAGCCGAGAACAGCAGTCCGACCGCGGACGCTTCCTTCTTGCCAAATTTCGCGGCGATCTTTCCGGAGAATGGCGCAAGCAAAAGCGTGCAAACCGTCATCATCATACCGGCAACGGACATCGCGCCGATGTTTTTAAAGTAATCCATGTACAAGTACATATTCATCGACTGCGCCAAAAGCATGGAAAGCAGCGAAACGATGGCAGCCGCGATCATGGAAAGCAGGGCGCGGTTGGTCGCGAGAGCCTTCACAAGGTCTTTTGCGGACAGCTGTTTCTGACTCGAATTGTCCACGACAATGCGCTCGGTCGACCATTTATAGCAAATCGTATAGCAGATGAGTGCCAGAAGGGCGAATACGCACGCCACGATGAAGACGCGGTTTCCTTGCAGCACCTGGTTGCCCGCCGCATCTGTCGTATACACGAACAACGGCGTCAGCGATCCGACAAACATACCCGCCAGGGACGCGCCAATCGAACGGAATGTCGAAAGCATCGCGCGCTCGCCCGGCTTGTCGGTAATGGCCGAAGCCATCGAGCCGTACGGAATGTTGATACCCGTATAGCAGAAACTTCCCCAAAGAATGTAAGTAATAAAGATGTAGGCGACACGCACGCCGTAAGGCAGGTTGGCCACCCAAGGCACGAACATCAAAACACCGGCCGTCACGACAGGAATCATCATCCGTTTGATCCATGGACGGTAACGCCCTGCGGCCGTTGGCTGGCTGCGGTCCACGATCCGTCCCATCCCGATGTCGGTGAAGGCGTCCACGCAGCGGCTCACCAAAAACAGCGTACCGACTAAAGCGCCCGGAATTCCAAGAACGTTTGTATAAAACACCATCAAGAAGCTGGATGCCAAAATGAAGAAGAAATCGTTTCCGAAATCCCCGCACATGTAGGCGATTTTATCTTTCCAGCCAAAAGGTCTATGCGCGGCGCGCTCTTCTTCCTGACGAAGCGCCGCTTTTGCTTTCGCATCTGAAACATTGATCATATTTTGAATCTCCTTTTCTATGTTTCCCGGCCCGCTTTGGTTAACGTCTTCAAAAGAAAGCCAGACTTCGCGTCTCTTTTGAAAGCGCTAACACGACGAGCACATGAGATACAATACTAGAATTCGTCCGAATTGAATACTGCGTTTTTTGTTATGCATATTGCAAAAATTGTGCACATGTTTTGCAATATAAGTACATACATAAACGCAATGTAAGCGGTTTAAAGCGGCTTTTGCCTATTTAGTTAAGCGATTATAAAACAATTTTTATAATGTGCAAAAATTGACGCAAAAAAAAAGAGATCCCCTCGTTGGAGCGAAATCTCTTGTGCGGCTCAGTTGAAGAGTCCCGCCATCAAAAACACAAGAAGAAACGGGATTTCCAAAACGGCCAGCATGCGCAAATGGCTGCGCCACGTCAGGGCCAAATACCCGACGAATTCGCGAAGCAAGGCGTTCAACGTAAAATACCACTTCGTCTTCGAACCGTATCCCACGCAGTCGACACCGGCTCTGCGGGCGAGGGCGAGGGCGCGGAACACATGGTAGCGGGTTGTCACAATCGCAATGTTCGCCTTCGGATCGTCGAGAAGGGCGTAGGAAAACGCCAGATTTTGTTCGGTGTTTCTGGAATTCGACTCCTGGCGCATCCGGTTGGGATCGACGCCTCGTTCCACGCAATATGCATACATCGCTTCGCTTTCGGAAATCGTTTCCCCCTCGCCCTGGCCGCCCGACAAAATCAAAACGGCATGGGGATTTTCGTAAAGCAGCTTGATGCCCAGGTCGATGCGGCTCGCTAACAGCGGCGTCACTTTTTCCTGCAAAATGCCCGCGCCAAGCACGATGATCGCATCCAGATCGTGCCGCTTTTTCCAATGGATGAGATTGAGCATCGCGGAAAAACAAAAAATCGTCAGCACGCTGAGCAAATACGTGACCGCCATGCCAACCGCCCCGTAAACCAGGACGCCAACCGGACTGCTCGCGCCGGAAAAAGCCAATGGAAACGCGACGACGTAAACAAGAAGTCCGAACGCGAACGCCAACGATAGAAAGTTGCTCCATCGAAACCCTTCTTTAAACAAAATACGGATGCCTTGGACAAAAAAGGTGAGAATGACCGCGAATGGAAAAAACAGCAGCCCGAGCACGACGACGCCAAGCAAAACGCTCAACGCCATAAACAGCGCCTGATGGCGTACGATCCAATCCGAATACTGGAATCCGATGGTCACCACGAGCAGCCCGCTAAAAACGAGCATCCAGAAAAAGGAAAAACCGCTCCACAATGTTCGGGGCTTGTATTTCATGACACCCCAAAACACCCCGATGGAGACGAGCCACAACAGGCCCATAATCGTTATGAAATGCATAGATCTCCTCCGTTTTTTCTCATTATAAGAAAAAAGACGCCTTTCGGCATCTTTCGCGCTAACACAAATTTGATTTACCAAAGACTTGGTGTTTTAAAATGTTCGTCGAGATCGCTCGAGAACCAGCGACCGTTCATAATCGTGGAAACGATTGTTTGTTTGTCGGCGTCATCCAGCTTGTCGCTCTCGATCGCCTCGATAATGGCTTCGTTTGTCGTCGACACGTCTTCCATCTTCACAACCGCTTTGTCGTCTTTGGCGTCCAGCACGAGCGTCATCGGATCTTTGGCGGTCCATGGCGTCCATTCCACGCCCGCGTCTGCGCTCACCGGCGTGCCGTCTTTGACGAAGCTTGCCAAATACTCGTTGAAGTCCTTGGCCATCGCCACATAGCCCGCTTCGGTGAAATCGTAGCTTTCCGCGTAGTTGTTTTGAGTTGGCGAAATGGCCGGCACGAAAATGCCGTGGAACGAGCCAAGCGCCTCGATCGGATGGTCGGAGTTGCGGTCGCCATAGTTGATCTGGCACAAGTAGATGTTCGACTTGTAGGTATCGCTCATCTTTTCAGCCGACAGCTGCGTGTTGAAAATCCGGTAGAAGTCGCCGCCATACTGCGCGATAAACGCACGCGCCGCATCCGGATCCTTCATCTTTTCAATGGATGGATCGAAGCCGCCAAACATCGTGAACTCCTCGGAACCGGTAACCATCATGACCGGCACGTCGTTGACGTAGTCGCTGTCGAAGCCTTCCTTCGGAATGACGACGCCGTCGTTGTACAAGTGCGGGAACTTCGCCATGCGGATGCCCGCGTTCGGGAACAGCTTCACGAGCCGTTCGGAATCAATCGAATACAAGTAGTCGCGGACTTTCTCGTCGTCGCTCATGAGCCACTTTGCGGCCTCTTCCTCGTTGTCCGCTTCCTTATCTTCGACAACGAGCGGCGCAATCGTTTCGGCGATTTTTTGGATGGACGCGTCTTCCTCGGCAATCGTCATGCCGCCCGAGAACGCGATGGCTTTGTCGAACAAACCTTCGAACGTTGGCGAGAAGAGCATGGCCATGACGTCGCGGCCGCCCGCGCTAAATCCCGACACGGTGACGTTGTTTGGATCGCCGCCAAAGTTGGCGATGTTGTCCTTGACCCATGCCAGCGCTTTGGCCAAATCGAGCATCGTGAAGTTGCCGGTGTTGTTTTCGTCGTCCAGCAGCGCCGGCAAGTTGTTGAAGCCAAGCAATCCAAGCCGGTAGTTGACGGAAACATACACAAGATCGTCGGTTTCGACCATGTCGAAGCCCGGAATCTCAAACGAGCTGCCCGTCTGGTTGTTGCCGCCATGGATGTATACGAGTACTGGCTTGTCTTTGGCGTCTTCTGTAGTGTAGACATCCAAATTCAGGCAGTCGGTCGAGCCGGTCGCCTCCACAACGGTTTCTCCCTTTTCGTTGGTCGTGGAGGTCGACTGCATCGCCACCTCCTCTTTCTGCGTCGCGTCTTTCACATCGTCCCATTTGTCCGGATCCTGTGGCGCTTTCCATCGCAAGTCGCCGACTGGTTCCTTTCCATACGGGATGCCGTAATACGCTTCGACGCCGTTTTCCTCGACGCCTTTGACCTTGCCGTACTCGGTGGCGCGCACAAGCTCCTCGGCTTTTGGCGCTTCCTCTTTCGGCGTTTCGGTCGTGTTCGAACAAGCCGTCAAAGACAAGGCCAGCGCGGCGCTTGCCAGCAGCTTAAAAAATCGAGCATTCATAGTTTTATCCTCTTTCTCCCTTTTATGTGTTAGCGCTTTCACGCCTTCATTATAGAGGAAAAAAGCGGAAAATCAGCCATGTTTCATAAGTTGAAATTGAATATTATGCCAGAAATTTATACGTGTAAACGACTTGTTCGGCAAGTAGAGTCCAGACAATCGAGTCCGCCCACGACGTGGCGCACTTGCCAAGCCGGATGAGCGGCAGCCCCTGGGCGTTTCCGGTTTGCGAGATCACAAAGACCGCGTCGCTTTTTTCGACTAGCTCTTGTTTCTTTTGGGGCGGTTTGAGCCGGAAATAGTGGCCATGCATCGAGAAGAGCACGAGCGCGTTCGTTTCCCTTGGCGTCGTGATTTCCTTGGGTTCGCCAATCATCGTGGCGACCAGCCCGAAGGGCATGAGCTCGTTGGCGATGTGCTCCATGACCATCCGCATGCTGCGCAAGCCAAGAAAGTACACGTTTGGCTTCGCTTTCATCGTCTGACACAATGTTTCGATCATCCGGCACGTTTGGGTGGAAAACGCGTGTTCCAGCATGGCGGGAAGCGTTTGAAAAAACGCGGTGAGCTGTTCTCGCGAATAGGGAGGCGAAAACGGCCGGTTCTCGACAGGATGGCTGAAGCTGTAGACGTCGTTGCGGCCAAGTTCCTCTTCCACGTAGTCGCGAAATTCGGTGTAGTCCTCAAAGCCAATCTTTTGCACGAACCGCGATACGGACGATGGCGACACGTGGCTTTGTTTGGCAAGCTGAAAAATCGAGCACGTCGGAATTTCGGACAAATGCTTGAGCACATACATCGCGATGGCCTGGTTGGAGTCGGCGTTTCGCGTCAAACATGGAAGCAGGCGGTCGTATAAAGAATAAGGCATCACTCTCATCTCTGATTTCTCTCTTTCTATGGGTGAAACTTTCTTTCTTGCCTTTCAGTATAACATTATATTCACATTCTCGAAAAAGAAAAAAGATCCTGGCGGCAAACCAGGATCGAATCGGTAGATGATTTAGAATATTTTTTAGAAACCGGTATTCGGTGATTTCTTCACAGAAAGCTGTTGCTTTGTCGTGCTCATATTTTTCACAGCAGAGCTGGAGCCCGGCTTCAACGTTGTGCCCGTTTGTTCCACTTCCTCTTTGTCGAGTTTGACTACCGTGCCATCCGACATCACTTTGACAAACGCGATTGGCGAGAGGCTGTCCAAACGAATGGTAAAGGACAATTCGTCCGTTACCCCGTCCTGGTTTAGCTGCACCGTCGTCTCCACGACTTCCCACGTACCGTTTTTCAACTGGTGGAGCACGTAGATGGAGTCGCCGTCTTGCAGACCTTTCCAAAGTTCGTCATACTCCGGATACGCTCGAAATTCAATGTCCATTCCACCTTCCGGAATTTCGACTGGCTCTCCATACCCGTAATACGTGTTCCCGGAACAAAAGTATTCCTTCGCGGAATAATCACCCGCGCCCAGCAGGACGACATTCGCGTCTTTTGGCACGTCGAACCCGGCTTTCTCGATGATGTTTTTCATCGCGTCCGGTTTTGTGAGTTCCTCGTACGTCTTTTCGGAAATGGCGACGCTGTCCACAACCGTGACCGTTCCCTGCCCGTTTTCATCGACGACTTTGTTGCTTTCACCAAATGGCGCGTTTTGCGCCAAGTCTGTGATCGTTGGCGACTTATCCACATCCGAACTTGTCGAGCTGTCGTCGGTTTGCGCCCAGATCGGCGTGCCTCCAAGCAGCATCATGAGCGCCAGCGCAGTGCTGGTCAGTTTTTTCATGCTTCCCATATTCACTTTTCCTTTCTGATTGTATGCGCGATACAATTCTGTTTTCGATAAAAAAATTTTACCCCCCCCCCCCGTTGATTTTGTCAATACTTTTTTGACTTTTTATAGAAATAATAAACCGAACAACTACTGTGATATAAGTATCACTCATCCTATCAAAAAAGGCTTCAAATAAAAAATGGCGGAGCGTATCCACCATATTCGGATTCTATATTAGCGATACCCAGTTCAGGCGGTCGGTGTAGCGTTCGGCACACTCCCACAGCACGATGTCGGGATGTAGCTCGTCAATCATGTCCGGGGTGAACGACCAAATGTTCACGTACGTCGCGTCGCCATAATACTCGTCGAGCGTGTTGACAAGCCGTTCGCCAAACGAGTCCCCGATAATCAAAACGTTTTTCGTGGACTTGGCTTCGGGATTTTCACTGGACGGATCGAGCTCGTAAAACGTATCCTGGGCGAATTCGGACTGCATGTCGCAAAGCAGGGCGAGATCCCCGGCGTAGTTGTTGTAGAGCTCGTTGAACTTCACATTTTTGAGCGAGTCGGCGGGCTGCCCGAACAAGTTCAGGACGTCCATGGCGGTCACAAACTCGCCAATGGCGTTGAAATGCGTGTCGGTCGAGTAGTAGAGCTGATGGTTTTGTCGTTCATCCATCAGCGAGTTTTTGGCGTTGACGACGCGCAAGTCGGTGTTTTTCGCCAAATAGTCGAACAGCTCGTCGGTGCGCGAGACGTCGTTGTCGCGCGTGATCGTTGCCGGCATGAGTTCCGGGTACACATTGGCTTTGTTCGGAATGGACAGGATGCCGAACTGCACGCCTTTGGCTTCGATGACGTCGCGTTCGGCGCACAACTTGGCGGCGATGGCGGCCATATCGCTTTCGGCATACCGGTTGACGCCTTGAAAATCCGAAACCGGATCGCCGTCGTCGGTCGCTTTGTAAAAGAGCCAGCCATCCTTGCCAAGGAGTACGCGGGTCGATTCGATGAACGTGTTGCCGGAAAAGGCGTTCGTCAGCTTGGTCGTGAATTTGGCGCCCTCCTCCTTGCCGGGAATGTTTTCGGAAAAGCCGTTTAAAAACTTTTGCATGCCGTTGGCGCCTTCTCCCTTTTCTTCTTCCTGTTTGGCTTGTTCTATCTCATGGCCGGCGACGACCGCGCTCTTTTCCGCCGCAGGCGAGAAGATGGAAAGGCCCTGCCTGACGAGGGTGAACGCGCCAAGCGACACGATGGACACGCAAAAACAAAGGCTGACGATGCGCTCGCCCGGTGTGCTTCGTTTACGGAGTTTCTTTTTCTTCGTTGGATTCATTTTCTGTTTTCCCTTCTAAAAGTTAAAGTAAATAAACGGGTTGTACGCGTTGGAAAAGATGTACAGGACACTGGCTGCGAAAATGGCCAGCGTGGCCAGTCCGGCGACGAGCTGGTAGGCCGGCTTTTTGCGGAACATTCGTTCAATGACGGGAAAGACCGGACAGCAGCACACGATGCCGGCCACGTACCAAATGCCGTACTGGCGCAAATACTGCACGAACGCCTCCCCCATAAAGCCTTTCGCGCCGAGGCCGGCCATTCCGCCCAAATAATGGATGGCCTGGGTGATGGAGTCGCTTCGAAAAAGCACCCAGCCGAGCATGACGAACAAAAACGTGTACAGCCAGGAAAACTTGCCGAGTCGTTGCTGGATGCTCGTAAAGCGTTCCAGCAGCAAAAGCAGGAAGTACATGAGTCCCCAGCAAATGAAGGTCCAGTTGGCGCCATGCCAGATGCCGGTGAGCAGCCAGACGACAAACAAGTTGAACACGAGCTGGGAACGGGTCTTGACGCGCGAGCCGCCCAGCGGAATGTACACGTAGTCGCGAAACCACGTCTGAAGCGACATGTGCCAGCGGCGCCAGAACTCCGAAACCGAGCGGGACAAGTACGGATAGTTGAAATTTTCCTCAAAGTGGAATCCAAACATCCAGCCCAAACCGATGGCCATGTCCGAATACCCGGCGAAGTCGTAAAAGATTTGGAGAGTATAGGAAAACGCGCCTAGCCAAAACATTAAAACGGAATTGACGGCGTTGGTAGCGAACGCGGCGTCGGCGACGACGGCGAACTGGTTGGCGAGCAGCACCTTTTTCCCCAAACCGATGATGAAGCGGTTCACGCCGCGGGCGAAGTCGTCGAGGTTTTCATGGCGTTCGCGAATTTCTTCGGCGACCGTGTTGTAGCGCACGATCGGCCCGGCGATGAGCTGAGGAAAAAACGAGATGTACAGCGCCGTATCTTGAATGAGCGGCTTTTTCGGCTTTGGATCCCTTGCCATATCCACGACAAACGAAATGGCTTGGAACGTGAAAAAAGAGATTCCGACCGGAATGCGGTTGCCGATCAATTCCAAATTCCATCCAAGCATGTTGTTCAAATTGCTGATGAGAAAATCGGCGTATTTGAAGTAGCCTAAAATAAGCAGGTCGAGCACCACGGTCAAAAAGATGACAAGACGCGGTGAAAGATTCAACCGTCGGGCCCGGATCTTCCATACGAGCCATCCGGCCGTGTAATGAATCCCGATCATGACGAGCATCAACAGCACGAACACGGGTTCGCCGTACGCGTAAAACAACAAACTGGCCGCCAACAAAAGCCAGTTCTTTCCTTGCGGCTTGTTTCGCAACGGTCCAAAGTACAGGACGAGAACAAGCGGCAGAAAAAGAAACAAAAAAATCTCACTTGGAAACAACATCGTTCTCTTCCCTTTCTTTCTTTACACAACAAGCAACCAAAAAGACCTTGACGACAACCAAGGTCTTAACGGTAGATGATTTCGAACATTGATTTTAGAAACCGGTATTTGGCGATTTCTTCACAGAAACAAGTTTTTTGGCACTCGTAGGTTTCGTGGAACCGGCCAACGAATCCGCTGGTTTTTCCACTTCCTCTTTGTCTAGTTTCACAACCGTGCCATCGGACATGACTTTGACGAACGCGATTGGGGACAGGCTGTCTAAATGAAGTTTGAACTTCAAGCCTTTTTGCGTACCAATGGCCGCTTCTCCTTCAGTTTCTTCCAGCGTGGCTTCCATCACTTCCCAGGCGCCGTTTTTCAACTGGTGCATGACATAAATGGTGTCACCGGCCTTCAAGCCTTTCCAAAGTTCCTGGTATTGCGGCCATACGTTAAACTCGAAGTCCATGCCGCCTTCCGGAAGATCCACTTTTTCGGCACTGGTCGATCCAACGCCGACAGGACGATTTGCAGGAAGTTTCTGAACATAACTCTCATAGTCTCCGGCGCCAAGCAAAACGACATTCGCGTCTTTCGGGACATCAAATCCCGCCTTTTCGATAATGTCTCTTACCGCGTTTGGCTTTTGTAACTCCTCATACATCTTTTCAGAAACATCTTTTTTGAATAAAAGAGTCGTTGTTTCCATTCCATCGGCATCCACTACTGTAGTTCCGGTTCCGTATGGCGTGTTCTGCTTCAAATCGGTAATGGTCGGGGATTTGTCCACATCCGTACTTGTCGAGCTGTCATCGGTCTGCGCCCAGATCGGCGTGCCTCCCAACAACATCGTCAGCGCCAGGGCCGCGCCGGTCAGTTTTTTCATGTTTCCCATACTCAATTTTCCTTTCTGATTGTAGGTTTCCTACAATTCATTTAATTTTATACCGTAATTTTAACTGTCTTTGTTTTATTTTGTCAATTCTTTTTTAACTTTTTATATATGTCATAAATTTGCAACGATTATTGCATCAGTATATAACTGTGGCTAATTAACAAAAAAAGGTGGATTGTCTATCCACCATTTCTTTGCTTATTTTGTTGTATTGTATCGACTACAGCGTCAAACCGAAACCGTACTCGTAGTAGTTTCCGGCCGCGTCCTTGTAGGCGTAGCCTTTGCCGTTTTCGTCTTTCAAGGCATCCGGAAGGTACTTGTCCTTCTCGTAGCCTGGCAAGTCGTTTGGCGTGATGCATACGCCTTTTTCATTGACCGCGATGACTTCGTCGTTTTTCGGCAGCGTCATCGGCAGCTTGCCAACCGGCGCGAACCGGCCGAACAGCACGTCGTAGTACGCTTTCGTGTACGTGTCGAAACCAGCCATCAGCACATCGCAATACGGCTCGAGGTTTTGTACGATCCAAGGCATCGTGATGTTGATCGTTCCCACGACTTTTCCGCCGCGCGCGTGGATGTTCTCGCTGATTTCCTTCACGCGTCCGATGCCGGCCGCCGTCGTTTCCTCGTGCGTCGTTTCCAGAGGCAAACCTTCCTCGCTAAAGTCGGCTACGACTTTGTTTTCGCAAAGGTCGATTTCCAGCAAGCCTTTCGTCGCCGTAAAGTAGTTTCCGGACTGTGGCGAAACCATAAGGATCGCCACGTCCGCTTTCGTATAGTCGTCTGTCAGCGTCACGTTTTCCTTGGCCAGCTCTTCGCGCAGAGCCTTCGTCCACGCCTCGCTCGCTTTTTCCGTCTGGTCGAAGCCTTCGACATAGACGCTCTTGCCTTCCGTTTCCAGCGGCAGGACGCCGTTGTTTTTCAGAAGGACAACCGACTGGCGGTGTACTTCCATCGCCTTTTCCCAGTCCTCGCTTTCCGAAATGGCCGCCTTCGACTCTTTCGGATCGCGGTACGAATCTTCGAACATGCCCAACGCGAACTTCTCCGTCAGCGTGCGCTTTGCCGCTCTGGAAATAGCCGCGTCATCCAGCGTGATTTGCTTGAGCGTGTAGCCTTCCGGAATGGCGTGCGTGTCGTAGTAGCCGTTTGTGCGGCGGGCGTATGCCTCTTTTGCCAGTTCAACACCATATGATTCCGAAATCAAGTCGACGCCGTTGTTGATGGCCAGCGCCACCCGCTCCGGCCGGTCGAGCGCTTCCACGCCCCAGCTCATGTTGTCAATGATACCCGAATCCGAGTTGATGTAGCCTTTGAAACCAAACTGATCGCGCAAAAGCTCCTGGATCATATAGTGGTTGAACGCGAATCCAACCGGAGTCCATGTGATCTCCTCGCCGTTCAATCCATGCTGCGCCGCCGATTTCTCCTTGCACGGCTTCGCGTAGTATGGCATGATCGACGCCACGTTGTGCGCGATGGCCGGAATGAACCCTTTCGTGTGGTAGTTTGTCAGCGAGTCTTCCGTCGCGTACACGTTCCACTGCCCTTCTTTGTAGTGCGGGTCGAAGCCGTTTTCACGCGCGCCGCCACCCGGCCAGTGTTTTACCGTCAGCGCCACGCCATCCGTCGTCACGCCGTTCTCGCCGCCCTGCACCGCTGGTACAAGGGCTTCGAAAATCTTCGCGATCAGTTCCGGATTTTCGCCAAATGTACCGTAAATTCGCTGCCATCTTGGGTCCGTCACAACATCGGCCATGTACATGTAGCCTTTACGCAAACCGGCCGCGTTCCATTCGTGGCGGATTGCCTCGCCAAATTCCTTGACGATGCCCGTGTCGTTGGCGCCAAGCACCGCCGCCGCGATACCAAGCGTGCCAGGCCATGCCGGGAACACGCCAACCGCGTCGTTCATACCGAACACGACTTTTCCGTTTTCGTTACGGGAGTTGGTCGTTACCATAACCGGGATGAAATGCCCGTTGTTTTCGGCTGTTTTTTGCAGCTCGTTCAACCAGTCCGTCAAGTGGTCCGGCTGCGGGTTGTCACGCAAAATGTAGTTGCGCATCTTGTCTTCCCGGATCGACTGCGTCGTGCCCGGAATCGTGTATCCGGCGAAAATCGACGCGTTTTCCAGCGTGTTCTCATCAAGCAGACCTGTTTCATCGGATACCTTCACGATGCTTTCCGGATCAACGCCTTTTTCTTTGGCCATTCTTTTTTCCAGCTGGCCGATTTCCTTTGTGAACGGGTTGCGGCTCGTCACGAACAACTGGCCGATCTTTTCCTCTACGGACATGTCGTCAACGAGCGCCTGCGCTCTTTCTTCCGGGCTTTTGCGCCAGTCGGAAAAGACTTTTAACTCGCCGCTGCCGTCCAGGTCTTTAAAAAACAACCCGTCGGCTTCAAGAACCGGCTGGTCGACCGTCGTGATCGTCGGCCCGTTCTCGTTGTGGTATATTTTGATTTCTTCACTTGCTTTTTTCACTTTTTTACCTCATGTGTGCACCTTAATGATATTCATCCCGTCTTTTTGATAAGATAGGGTTATGAAAGAAAAACTTCGAACTGAATTTAACCAGCGGCAAAATATGATCGAGCCGGATTTTGAATTGTATTACTATACGGACAACAATCTTCACCGGGTTAGCACGCATAAACATGATTATTACGAGATTCTTTTTTTTCTGGAAGGGAGCGTAACGACCGTTGTCGGCGATTCGACGTATCGACTCGAGCCGGGGGATTTGGTCATCGTCCCTCCCGGAATTTTCCATTATTCCCACATCGACACGAGCAAAACCCCGTATCGTCGCTTCACGCTTTGGATTTCCGAGCCGTTTTTTAAACGCATGGTCGGCTTGGATCAAAGCTTTGGCTATTTGGAAAAACCGGTCGTTCACGAGAAACGCTACCATTACCACCTCGACCGAATCACTTCGTACAACATCCAGTCCAAGATCTTGCGCCTTTTGGAAAGCATGCATTACGACGAGTTCGGCAAACATGTGCAGGAGCGTCTTTGCTGCTGCGACGTGCTGCTCACCATCAATCAAATGCTGTACGAACAAGACCATCCTTATGAATTAAAAGAAGGACAAAGTTTGGCGGAAAGCTTGTTCAACTACATTAAAATGCACATCGACGAAGACATCTCGCTCGAGTCGCTGGCGCAAACCTTTTATATTTCAAAATACTACATCTCGCATTTATTCAAGTCCCACGTGGGGATGTCGGTTCATCAGTATATCATTAAGAAACGATTGGATTTAGTGTGTGGCGCCATTCTTTCCGACACCGACATCACTAAAGCATGCGAACAGGCCGGTTTTAAAAACTACTCCAACTTTTACCGGGCCTTTGTGAAAGAATATGGAATGTCCCCGAAAGAGTTCCGGGAAAAACATAGAATAGAACCAGCTCGTTAGAGCTGGTATTTTTGTTTTTTTTCGGTTTTCTTATCGCTGAACGCGTCCCGAACCATCGCCCTGGGCGAGCTTTTCGACCTCGTCCACCGACACCAGGTTGTAGTCGCCTTCCACCGAGTGCTTCAGCGCGCTGGCCGCCACCGCAAACTCGATTGCGTCCTGGCTGTTTTTGCCTTCCATCAAGGCGTGGATCAATCCGCCGCCAAACGAGTCCCCGCCGCCTACGCGGTCCACGATGTTCAAATCGTATTTCTTCGAGAAGCAGTACTCGTTGCCGTCATACAGCATCGCGCTCCACAAGTTGCGGTTGGCGCTAATGCTTTCCCGCAGCGTGATCGCCACTTTCTGGAAGCCGAACGTGTCCATCAGTTGTTTCGCCACGTCTTTGTAGCCTTCGTGGTTGATTTGGCCGCCATGGATGTCTGTGTTCGCCGCTTCGATGCCAAACACGTCTTTAGCGTCCTCTTCGTTGGCGATGCACACGTCGATGTACTTCGCCAGCTCGCTCATCACTTTGTTGGCTTTTTCCTTGCTCCACAGCTTGTTGCGGTAGTTCAAGTCGCACGATACCGGAATGCCTTTTTCATGGCATTTCTTCATCGCTTCCAACGTGATGTCCGCCACCTCGTCGTTGAGCGCCGGCGTGATCCCTGTCGTATGGAACCATTCAGCCCCGTCCAAAATTTGATCCCAGTCGAAGTCTTCCGGGCTTGCTTTCGCGATCGCGCTGTCCTTGCGGTCGTAGATGACCTTGCTTGGACGCTGGCTAGCGCCTTTTTCCAAGTAGTAAATGCCGACACGCTCGCCGCCGCGCACGATGTCGCTTGTATTCACGCCGTATTTGCGCAGCGAGTTCAGCGCCGCCTGCCCGATTTCATGGGCTGGCAGTTTGCTGACGAAATGCGCGTCGTGGCCGTAGTTGGCCAGCGATACCGCGACGTTGGCTTCGCCGCCGCCGTAGGTCGCGCCAAAGCTGTCGGCCTGCACGAACCGCGTGTAGCCTGCCGGCGCGAGCCGGAGCATCAATTCTCCGAATGTAATGACTTTTTTCATTTTATCCTCTTACCTCATTCAATTTTTTGACTGCCTGCCGCGTCATTTCCTCGATCTGGTCGAACGCTTTCGCCTCGATCAAGTCTTTCTTTACCATCCAGCTGCCGCCGATGCAAAGAATGATGTCCTCTTTCAAATAGGCATCCATGTTCTTTTCGGAAATGCCGCCGGTCGGCATGAATTTCATCATGTTGTAAGGCGCCGCGATCGCTTTGATCATCGCCAGACCGCCTGCCGGCTCGGCCGGGAAGAACTTCACGACATCGAGTCCAAGGCGGTACGCTCTTTGGACATCGGTTGGCGTGCACGTTCCCGGTGTGACCGGAATGTCTTTTTCGATGCAGTATTTGACAACTTCCTCATCGAATCCGGGGGAAACGATGAACTGCGCGCCCGCGTTGATGGCTTCGTCGACTTGTTTTGTCGTCAAAACCGTACCTGCGCCGACGAGCATGTCGGGACGGGCGGCTTTCATCGCCTCGATGCAGGCGGCGGCTTCACGGGTGCGGAATGTCACTTCCGCGGCGGGAAGACCGCCTTCGCACAGGGCGTTGGCTAGTGGCGCGGCGTCTTCCTTATGGTCGAGAACGACGACCGGGATGATCCCGATTTCGTTGAATCGCTGTAAAGTTTTATTCATTATTTGCTCACCTTTTCCACCACTTCGTGGAGCGTCGAACGAATCGCGCCTTCTTTTGCGTTCATTTGATTGAACAGTGCAACGACTTTGTCGGCCATGCCGTATTCGATCAAGTCGATGCCAAACACTTTGGCGTTCGTCAAAATCGGCTTGAGATCTTCGACGGTGACCACATCGCCAAGCTGGATGCCGGATACGAGTGGATACAGCTCGTCAAGCAGCGGATCCGCGCTGGCTTCGAACCGGTTTCCGTTGTCGTTGATTTGCATCAGGTAGCGCAGCCAGCCCGCAAACACCAGTGGAATGGCTTCCAGGTTCGCTGGATCGAGCGTTTCGTCCTGCGCGTACGATTTGATTGTTTCACCAAAGCGAACGCTTAATTTCTGCGACGTGTCGGTTGCGATTCGCTGTGGAGCGTCCGGCATGAACGGGTTCGGGAACCGCACGTTGATGACTGTGTCGATAAATTCTTTTGGATCCAGGATGCCCGGGTTGATGACAACCGGCAGTCCTTCTTTGTAGCCGATGGCTTTGATCAAGCCAACCAGATCGGCGTCCTGCATTTCCGCGCTGATGAGCGTGTAGTCGAGCAGGCATCCAAACACGGCCAGAGCCGTATGCAGCGGATTCAAGCATGTCGTGACTTTCATCGTTTCCACTTTGTTGACGGTTTCGCGATCCGTGAAAATCAGCCCGCCTTTTTCGAGCGCCGGACGACCGTTCGGGAACTGGTCTTCGATGACGAGGTATTCGGTTTCTTCCGCGTTGACAAACGGCGCGACAAATGATCCGCGCGATGTCTTGACTGGATCCATGTCCTCGACTCCGTCTTTTTTGAAGATTTCGCTCACTTTGTCATCCGGTCTAGGCGTGATTTTGTCAATCATCGACCATGGGAAGCTTACCTGGTTCTCGTCGTCGACATATTGTACGAATTCATCGGAGACAAAGCCGTTTTCGTTCCATGCTTTGACGTAAGCCATGATCGCGTTTTTCAGTTTCTCGCCATTGTGCGAGCAGTTGTCCATGCTGACCATCGCGATTGGCAGCTTGCCGTTGTTGTAGCGTTCCAGAAGCAGAGCGCACACTTTTCCCAGGTAGGAAACCGGCATGGCTGGTCCTTGCTCGAAATCGGTTTTGACTGGTTCGAGCGTTTCGCCTGCCGCGTTGGTGAGGGCGTAGCCTTTTTCCGTAATCGTGAACGACGCCATCTGCAAGCTTGGAGCGCGGAAGATTTCCTTCATCCGGGCGAATTCCGCCTCGTTTTTCGGATCGAGGAAAACGGACTCGGCAATCGAGCCGATGACCGTCTTTTGCACGTTTCCATCGGATTTGAGCGTGGCGAGCAGCGCGAGCGTGTCGTGGTCGCGGAAGTTTTGCAGAATCGCTTCGTCAAATCCTTCCACCGCGATCAGTCCGCGGTCCAAAACGCCTTCGTTCAAAAGGGTTTCCACTACGTTGGCCTGGTAGGCTTTAAACAAGTTTCCGGCGCCAAAATGAATCCAGGTTGGCTCCGCTTTTGTTTTGGCGATCATCGCTTCGCGGTCGTAAGTCGGAAGATCGTATCCGGCTTCGATCCAAGGCTGACGGTCTTTTAATCCTGTATTTGATAATTTCATCGTATTTTGCCTTCTTTCTTACTCAATGCTTTTGATCAATTATTTCTGGTTTTTTTCAATGGCTTCCCACAATCCGAGAATGTACGTCGCGCCCAGCGCCCGGTCGTACAATCCGTATCCTGGCATGCCGACTTCGCCCCAGATCATGCGTCCATGGTCTGGACGGATCGGACCGTCAAAGTTGATGTCATGCAGCGCTTTGACGATTTCATACATGTCGAACGTTCCGCATTGGCTTGGGTGCGGTGCTTCTTCGAAATCAAGCGGCGAGAAGCTGTTGAATTTCAAGTTGCGCACGTGTGCGAAGTGAATACGGCCAGGGAGCGCGCGAATCATTTCCGGCAAATCGTTTTTGATGTTCGTTCCGTACGAGCCCGCGCAGAATGTCACACCGTTGTGCTTGTTGTCGACCGCCTTCATCACGCGAAGAATTTTTTCCTTGCTCGTGATGATGCGTGGCAGTCCGAATACCGGCCAAGCTGGATCATCCGGGTGGATCGCCATGTTGATGTCGTATTTGTCGCAAACCGGCATGATGCGTTCAAGGAAGTAAACGAGATTTTCAAACAGTTTTTCCTCGTCGATGTCTTTGTACATTTCAAAGAGTTCCTTGATTTTCTCCATCCGTTCCGGTTCCCATCCTGGCATAACCGTTCCATTCATATCCCCGGCAATCGAGTCAAACATGTTGGCTGGATCCATGTTGTCAACCGTCGTCTGGTTATAGGCCAGCGCCGTCGAACCGTCCGGCAACACCCGGGCAAGCTCGGTACGCGTCCAGTCGAAAACAGGCATAAAGTTGTAGCAAACCAAATGAATGTCTTCTTTTCCTAAGTTTTCCAACGTTTCAATGTAGGCGTCGATGTATTTATCGCGGTCCGGTGCGCCGGTTTTGATTGAATCATGCACGTTGACCGATTCAATTCCTGACAAATTCAGTCCATGCTCTTCTACATAACGTTTCAAGTCGTGAATTTCTTCTTGCGTCCACAGTTCACCTGGCATTTTATCATACAGCGTTGTGATAACGCCCGTTACGCCTGGAATCTGTCGAATTTGCTCCAGCGAAATCGTGTCGTGTCCAGGTCCATACCATCTTAATGTCATTTCCATAATATTCTTTTTAAACCTCCTGTTGGTTGCGCTTTCATTACACTGTTAGTATAGGTCGCAAGCCAATTTCTTAAAATTGTTTAATTTGTGGAGAACATTGCGTTTTTTGCGAAAGTCGCTTTGATAAAAACGCGATTCCCCATTCCTCTTTATTATAAGCTAAAGCAAGATTTAGAAAGAATCAAAACTGTGTGAAAAGATGTTATTTTTCTATCTGAATAGCAATTTCAACAATCTCTATCTCAATTTTCGCAATGTCGAATCCTCTCCGCTTCCTCTACAATGGTTTTTAGATTAATTAAGGAGTTCTTAAGAGTATGAAAAATAACCGTCTTGAAGTTTCATCTGTTTTGCAAGGGGATCACGCGGTTTTATCCATTGAAACAGGGTGGACAGCCAACACGTCAAACCACATGATCGAAGTCCGCTTGTTTGACGATGAAAACCGCATTGTGTCAAGCGTGTGCAGCGCGTCGCCAAAGCTGTCGCTGACTCTCGAGCGTCCAAATTTATGGAACGGGATCGCCGACCCTTATTTATATATCGTGGAAGCGAGACTGGTGGAAGGCGGCAACGTGATCGCCGCCAAAGAAGCGACGATTGGAATCAAGGATCTATCGTTCCATCCGGATCTCGGAGTGTTTTTGAATGGTCAGCCAACGGCTTTAAAAGGCTTAAAACTGCCGGCGGATGGAAAAACAGCGGACAAGGAGGCAAATTTCGAGGATTTGGCTCAAGTCGTGGATCAGCTTCACGCTTCGGGCGTGCAAGCGGTTCTAGTCAACTTCAACCAGCATTCGCAAGATTTTTTTGATTTGTGCGAGGAAACCGGATTGATTGTCTGGCCCGATACGAAAGAAAGTCTTGAGCAATGGTCAAAACACGTGCTGGAAATCTCTATGAGCTGATGGGTTCCCATCGGCTTTTTTATTTCCGCTCTTTCATGCAAAAAAGGTGAAGCAAAATAACGCTTCACCTTTTTGTTTGCCAAATAAAAAAAAGAGCCGAGCAGCGCAATGTCATTTAGTTAAGAAATGGCAGTCTTAGAGGATACATTTTAAAGTGTACCCTCTTTTTTTAGATAATTTTCTTATTTTTGTTGACTTCCATCCAAAAACGTGTGGCCAAGTATCATTCATGATACTTGGCCAATTGTTTATAGGTATTCGTCTGGAGGTTACTTATGAACAATTTTAAATCCTTGAAAAAACATCTCAATTCCTGTATCAAAACTATGGATCGCTCCCGCTCTCTTTTTGTCGTTGATCCCAAGAAACATTTTACCCGGAAACGGAAACATTGAAGTTAGAATATAAATAGGATAATCCGAATAGAGAGTCTAACTTACCAAACCTATGTCATGGAACTATACTATCTACGAAAGGAAGCAAAGATCTATGGCAAACAAGAAAAAACAATTTACAGCCGAATTTAAACAGAACGCGGTGGATTATGTCTACGCGCATCCTGACATGACCGTCCAGCAATGCGCCGATCATTTGGAAGTCGGAAAAAGCACCTTGGCCCGTTGGAAACGCGAAGCCAAAGCCAACCCAAACCACGAAGTTCCATTTGTAGGATCCGGTCATTATTCTTCAGAAGCCGAAAAAGAAAACATACGGCTTCAAAGAGAATTGCGTGACACGCAGGAGGCTTTGAAAATCCTAAAAAAAGCCATCAGCATTCTGGGAAATTAACACAAGTCATCTATGAACTTGTCACACTGGAACACAACGCCGGAGTTCGCTTCTCCGTGTCCAGAGTGCTGCATCTTTTAAAGCTCTCCACCTCCGGGTATTACGATTTTCTAAAAAGAGAACCAAGCCAACAGGCGCTTCATAAAGAAGAAGTGAAAAAACAGATCAAAGATATTTATGAAGAGAGTCACCAGAACTATGGAGCACCCAAGATTGCAAAAGTTCTCGAAAAACAAGGGATCGTGATCTCACCGCGTACTGTCGGGCTGTATATGCGCGAGATGGACATACAGGCTCAATGGGTCAAAAAAGGCGTAAAAACAACCGTGGACAGCTGTTTCCATACCGAGTTGAAAAACGAATTGCAGAGACAATTCTCACCAGAAAAGCCGAATGCGGTATGGTGTAGCGACATCACCTACATCCGAACGAGATTGTCCGGATTCGTGTATCTGACATGCGTCATGGATCTCTATTCCCGGAAGATCATCGCGTGGAAATTGTCAAAAACGTTGGAAGTGACCGAAGTGCTGGAATGCATCGAAATGGCGAAAACTGTACGTCACATCGACCAGCCGCTCATCATCCATACAGACCGCGGGATCCACTATACATGCGAATTGTATCAACAAATGACCAGGGGATGAAGCGGAGTTATTCGCAAAAAGGCACGCCGTACGACAACGCGTGTATCGAGTCGTTTCATTCATTGATCAAGCGAGAATGGCTAGGACGATGCGAGATCCAAAACTATCGGCATGCGTCCCGTCTCGTGTGGGAATACATCGAAGGCTGGTACAACACGATCCGGATCCACAGTCATTGCGAATACCAATCGCCCAATGACTATGAAATGGAATGGCACAAGCAAGAACGTAAGAAGTAGCGTGAAAAGAGAAAAAATTCTGAAGCACTCTTTACAGCGGGCTTTCCCCTGATAAGCTAGGGAGGCCATCGAACCCAATGTATACGATCAAGAAATTGGGTGATGGCAAAGAAAGTGGTTCAGGGGAAAAAGGGACCCGGTGTCAAGAGAGGAAGCGGAAGAAATTTTTCGAGTCAGACTACCAAGCGCGCAGTCAGGAAATAAAAAAATCTATTTATTTTATCCGTTTTCTTGACATAGGACCACATCTTTTTGGTAATACTTTACTCAATGTCATTCTTTTTGAAGCTGGTTCCTTGAAAGATGAAATTTATAAACTCTTCGGATATCATCTCGATACACCAACAGCTTCTTCTTTTATACAGGCTAGAGACAAGATCCGTCCCGACGCTTTTCGCTCTCTTTTCGATTCTTTCAATCGAAACACCCATATCGTTCCTCTACTCAAGGGGTTTCGCTTGATCGCTGTGGATGGAACCGTTCTTCCTATCCGTAACGAATTCAAAGATGAAAAAACGACGATAATGAATGGCAATCAATCAAACATTCCATTTTCTGCTTTCCATATCAATACGAGCTACGATCTGTTGGAACATACCTACGAAGATGTCATTATCCAAGGTCAGGCTGTAATGGATGAAAATGGCGCTTTCCGTCAGATCGTTGATCGCTATCAAGGAAGAAAAGCCATATTCATTGCCGATCGAGGCTATGAATCACTCAATTCGTTCGCCCAAATCAATCATTCCGGAAACAAATTCTTGATTCGGGTCAAAGATATCGGTTCAAGAACGAGTGTGCTTCGAAGCTTTGGTCCTTTTCCGGATACCGAATTCGATAGGACAGTCAAACGAACATTGACGAGGAGACAGACAAAGGAGATAAAAGCACATCCTGAGATCTATAAATTCGTACCGAAAAATCAACGATTCGATTATTTTGGCGAAAGTGAATTCTATGATATGAGTTTCCGAGTTGTCCGTTTTGAAATCAGTGACGGTACATATGAGAGTATCGTTACCAATCTGGATAAAGACGAATTCACAATAACGGAAATAAAGGAACTGTATCATAGACGCTGGGAAATCGAAACATCCTATCGGGATTTGAAATATGATCTTGACTTGAATACCCTGCATTCAAAAAAGCGAAATCTGATCGAACAGGAGATCTATGCAAGGTTGATCCTATATAACTTCTGTAGAAGGATTACCAACGAGGTGCGAATCAAAGAAAGAAAACGGGAATATGAATACCAATTGAATTATGTCCGCGCCTATCATATGATTCGAGATTATCTAAAGAAAAAGGGCAGAACGGATCTGCCCAATATCGAAGAATTGTTAGCCAAAGAAATACTACCAGTCCGCCACAATCGCCAAAATGAGCGGAAGGTAAAACCCAAAAATGCGATAGGATTCAACTATCGCTATGACTAACAGTTAAATTATAAACTTAAAAAAATGGAGTGACAACACTTCAGTTTTTTATCGTGCACATTTCAAAAAAACCATCTGGAAATTAATCCCCAGATGGTTAAGCCATTTCTTAACTAAATGACATTGCCGAGCAGCGTCCTATTTTCGCAGGCGTCTTGCCAACTATCTTCGGCGCTCGAGAGCTTGACTTCTGTGTTCGGCATGCTTGACAGGTATTTCCTCTCCGCTCTTGCCACTCGTTCTCTTCTCTTGTTCGATCTCTCAAAACCAGAAACACGCCTTCTCCCTCTTTCCACAACCCCTTGGTCTTGGCAAGTCATGGGCTCTGATCAAGTCCTCGGCCGATTAGTACCGGTCAACTCCACGCATCGCTGCGCTTCCATACCCGGCCTATCTACCTCATCGTCTTTGAGGGGCCTTACTTCTTCTCAGAATGGGAGATCTCATCTTGGGGTGGGCTTCGTGCTTAGATGCTTTCAGCGCTTATCCCTTCCCTGCTTCGCTACCCGGCTTTACCACTGGCGTGATAACCGATCCACAAGCGGCAGGTCCATCCCGGTCCTCTCGTACTAAGGACAGCTCCCCTCAGATCTCCTTCGCCCACAACAGATAGGGACCGAACTGTCTCACGACGTTCTGAACCCAGCTCGCGTACCGCTTTAATGGGCGGACAGCCCAACCCTTGGAACCGAATCCAGCTCCAGGATGCGATGAGCCGACATCGAGGTGCCAAACCTCGCCGTCGATGTGAACTCTTGGGCGAGATCAGCCTGTTATCCCCAGGGTAGCTTTTATCCGTTGAGCGACGGCCCTTCCATTCGGCACCGCCGGATCACTAATCCCGACTTTCGTCCCTGTTCGAGTTGTTGCTCTCACAGTCAGGCACGCTTCTGCATTTGCACTCGTCAGCTGGTTTCCATCCAGCCTGAGCGTACCTTTGGGCGCCTCCGTTACTCTTTGGGAGGCGACCGCCCCAGTCAAACTGCCCGCCTGGCACTCTCCCCAATCCTGTTCCAGGACCCAGGTTAGGGCTCCAAACGCTCAAGGGTGGTATCCCAACATCGACTCAAGACGCACTGGCGTGCTCCTCTCTTCGTCTCCCACCTATCCTGTACATGTTCGTTCAGAACCCAATGCCAAGCTGCAGTAAAGCTCCATGGGGTCTTTCCGTCTAGTTGCGGGTAACCTGCATTTTCACAGGTACTAAGATTTCACCGAGTCTGCTGCCGAGACAGCGCCCAAATCGTTACACCTTTCGTGCGGGTCAGAACTTACCTGACAAGGAATTTCGCTACCTTAGGACCGTTATAGTTACGGCCGCCGTTCACTGGGGCTTCGGACCACTGCTTCATCTTTCGATTCACAGATCCCCTTAACCTTCCAGCACCGGGCAGGTGTCACCCCCTATACTTCGCCTTGCGGCTTCGCAGAGAGCTGTGTTTTAGTTAAACAGTCGCTTGGGCCTTTTCACTGCGGCTCTCTCTCGAGAGCGCCCCTTCTCGCGAACTTACGGGGCCATTTTGCCGAGTTCCTTGGCAACAGTTCTCTCGCTCACCTTGGCCTACTCAGCCTGCCCACCTGTGTCGGTTTTGGTACGGGCCGCTCGATACCACTTTGCTAGAAGCTTTTCTTGGAAGCCGTCCTTAGCGCTTCGCTACTCTCTTTCGATTTCGCTTACCCTTCACGCCCTGCCTTCCGATACCGGATTTGCCTGGTATCCGTCTGCTGCGCTTGGCCCTCAATCCATTCAGAGGGTCGCCTACTCCGTCTCCGTCACTCCTTCGCCTCGTATCTCGCGGGTGCAGGAATCTCCGCCTGCTTTCCATCCACTACGCCTCTCGGCCTCGCGTTAGGTCCCGACTTACCCAGGGCGGACGAACCTTCCCCTGGAATCCTTGGGCTTTCGGTGTGCAGGATTCTCACCTGCATCTCGCTACTCACACCGGCATTCTCACTTCCATGCTGTCCATATCCCTTCTCAGTGATACTTCTTCCTGCATGCAACGCTCCCCTACCACATACTCTTTCGAATACATCCGCAGCTTCGGTATCAGGCTTAGCCCCGGTACATTTTCGGCGCAGGGCCACTCGACTAGTGAGCTGTTACGCACTCTTCAAAGGATGGCTGCTTCTGAGCCAACCTCCTAGCTGTCCGTGCGTCCCCACATCCTTTTCCACTTAGCCTGTATTTCGGGACCTTTGCTGGCGGTCTGGGCTGTTTCCCTCTCGACCATGGACCTTATCACCCACAGTCTGACTGCCGGCCTCTTTCTTCAAGGGCATTCGCAGTTTGATTGCATTCAGTACCCCGGGTTGGGGCCATCATGCATTCAGTGCTCTACCTCCCTTGCTCATCGGCCGACGCTAGCCCTAAAGCTATTTCGGGGAGAACCAGCTATCTCCGGGTTCGATTGGAATTTCTCCCCTAGCCACAGGTCATCCGCTAACTTTTCAACGGTAGTCGGTTCGGTCCTCCACAGAATTTCACTTCTGCTTCAACCTGCCCATGGCTAGATCACCCGGTTTCGGGTCTGCATCGCTCTACTTCTCTCCGCCCTCTTCAGACTCGCTTTCGCTTCGGCTCCGCTCTTTCCTCGCTTAACCTCGCATCGCAACGCAACTCGCCGGTTCATTCTACAAAAGGCACGCCATCACCCCTTGACGGGCTCTGACTTCTTGTAGGCATACGGTTTCAGGTTCTCTTTCACTCCGCTCCCGCGGTTCTTTTCACCTTTCCCTCACGGTACTCTTTCTCTATCGCTCACTCGTTTATATTTAGCCTTGGCGGATGGTCCCGCCTGCTTCCGACAAGATTCCTCGTGTCTCGTCGTACTCAGGGTCGTTCTCGCTTCCTCTTCCCATTTCGGCTACGGGGCTTTCACCCTCTTCGGCCGCGCTTCCGTTCGCGTTTGCCTATGGTCTGTCTCTGCTTTCCTGAACCCCCTTCAACCCCGTCCCTCAGAACGGTTTGGGCTGCTCCCCTTTCGCTCGCCGCTACTCGGGGAATCACTCTTGTTTTCTTTTCCTCCGGGTACTTAGATGTTTCAGTTCCCCGGGTCCCTCTCTCTACGACTATTTATTCATCCTAGAGATGACATCCCTTTCAAGATGCCGGGTTTCCCCATTCGGATATCGGCGTGTCTTCGCTTCCTTACAGCTCGGCGCCGCTTTTCGCAGTTCGGTGCGTCCTTCTTCAGTTTCGAGTGGCCAGGCATCCTCCGTACGCCCTTGCCTACTTGATCAGTTGGTTCTCTTTATTTCTTCAATGTGCTTTCTTCAAGATTTTCTTCTTTCGAAAACTGTTTTTCTCTTACTGTTTTCTCAGTGTCTTTTTTTCTCCACAACTTGCTTCAAGACCTCTTCTCTATTTGTTGTGTCTTTTCTTCAAATTTGTGTCTCCGGTTTTCAAAGATCGAACTCTGGAGGACGATCCTCCAAAACCTGATAGAACTCTTCCCACGTCTTTACACCTTTTCAAATTGCTTTCTCCTTAGAAAGGAGGTGATCCATCCCCACGTTCCCGTAGGGATACCTTGTTACGACTTAACCCCAGTCATCGGCCCTGCCTTCGACGGCTCGCTCCCTTTTAAGGGTTGCGCCACCGGCTTCGGGCATTGCCCACTCCCATGGTTTGACGGGCGGTGTGTACAAGGCCCGAGAACGTATTCACCGCGGCATGCTGATCCGCGATTACTAGCGATTCCAACTTCATGGAGTCGGGTTGCAGACTCCAATCCGAACTGGGACGGCTTTTTTGGGATTCGCTTGCCTTCGCAGGCTCGCTGCCCTCTGTCGCCGCCATTGTAGTACGTGTGTAGCCCAGGCCATAAGGGGCATGATGATTTGACGTCATCCCCGCCTTCCTCCGGTTTCTCACCGGCAGTCTGATGTGAGTCCCTAACTCGATATTGGTAACACATCACGAGGGTTGCGCTCGTTGCCAGACTTAACTGAACATCTCACGACACGAGCTGACGACAACCATGCACCACCTGTATGGATGTTTACCTCCACTATGTCTCCACAGCTTCGCACCCTATGTCAAGGCCTGGTAAGGTTCTTCGCGTTGCTTCGAATTAAACCACATACTCCACCGCTTGTGCGGGCCCCGTCAATTCCTTTGAGTTTCACACTTGCGTGCATACTCCCCAGGCGGAGGACTCACTGCGTTAACTGCAGCACTGGGTCTTCCCCAACACTTGGTCCTCATCGTTTACGGCGTGGACTACTAGGGTATCTAATCCTATTTGCTCCCCACGCTTTCGTGCCTCAGCGTCAGTAACAGGCCAGGCGGCCGCCTTCGCCACTGGTGTTCTTCCATATATCTACGCATTTTACCGCTACACATGGAGTTCCACCGCCCTCTCCTGCTCTCTAGCCCGCCAGTTTCCAGAGCCTGTACCGGTTGAGCCGGTACCTTTCACTCCAGACTTAGCAGGCCGCCTACGCACCCTTTACGCCCAATCATTCCGGATAACGCTCGCCACCTACGTATTACCGCGGCTGCTGGCACGTAGTTAGCCGTGACTTCCTCGAAGGGTAATATCAATCAGAAAGCATTTCCTCTCTCCGCTCTTTTTCCCCTTCAACAGAACTTTACGATCCGAAGACCTTCCTCGTTCACGCGGCATTGCTCGTTCAGGCTTGCGCCCATTGACGAAAATTCCCTACTGCTGCCTCCCGTAGGAGTCTGGGCCGTGTCTCAGTCCCAGTGTGGCCGTCCGCCCTCTCAGGCCGGCTATGCATCGTCGCCTTGGTGGGCCGTTACCTCACCAACTAGCTAATGCACCGCAGGTCCATCCGTGCGCGGAGCCTTGCAGCTCCTTTAACACAGAGTCGATGCCGTCTCTGTCCCTATCCGGTATCAGCTTCCGTTTCCGAAAGTTCTCCCGGTCGCACGGGCAGGTTCCCTACGTGTTACTCACCCGTTCGCCACTCGAGTCCCGAAGGACCCTCGTTCGACTTGCATGTATTAGGCATGCCGCCAGCGTTCATCCTGAGCCAGGATCAAACTCTCCATTTGATTCGACTCTTTTTTTTTCAATGTCTTTTCGCTGACATTTTCTTCTTCTTTTTGTTCGTTTTCCTTTTCAGGTGTTTCTCAAGAAATCGACGTGTTTGTTTCTTTTCTCTCGTTCTTGTACGATTGATTTTTTGTTTCTTTCGTTTCTATCAGGTTTTCAAAGATCGTCCCGCTGTTTGTTTTGCAAACAGCTTGTTTATATTACTTCTCTTTCTCCCGTTCGTCAACCCTTGTTTTGACTTTTTTAACAAGCGGTTCGTTTTCGAGAGGAGTTTCCTTAACGCTCACTTATCATACCGCACTCCTCGCCAACTGTCAACTACTTTTTGTATCTTTTTTAAAGAAATTTAGATGACAGATAAAAGAAGTATCTTTCCCGTTATATCATGAATGAACCGCCCCAAAACCATTCTTTTCCATATTGAATAGAATCATCTTTTTGCAGGTCAATGTGATTCAATCACTCTTCCATAATTGTAGAGGACACCAGGTTTGCCAAAATTCATCTTTCCGTATGTCGCGAAAAAAGCAAGCATGGTATGCCTACACACCTTTTCACTTGGATCCATCCCTACACATGTAGGGAATACAAAAACTGGCTGCCAGACCAACCCACTGGATGGGATTCATCCCTACCCATGTAGGGAATACGACTTCAAAGTGTCCGTCGCCGATCCGAGGTTAAATTCATTCCTACGTATGTAAGGAATACGAAATGATCGTACCGGCATCGAAGTCGGTTAAAGATTCATCCCTACCCATGTAGGGAATACTTCGAAAGTTCCCGGGCTTTTTCTTCCATCTCAGATTCATCCCTACGCATGTAGGGAATACTACTGGCCCATCCATTTGCCTTCCGTCTTGCCGGATTCATCCCTACGCATGTAGGGAATACGATACCAAAATGCTCCATTTGACAGTCGAGTCAGATTCATCCCTACGCATGTAGGGAATACAGGAATGAAGCACGATATATAAAACACTTCATTAAAAATGCATCCTCAAAATCCATTGACTTAGTTCTATTTTCATTCTTTCAAGCATCAAATTCCGTAGGAAGTCCTTCCTCAAAATCATGAAACCAGGAAAAAAATGTCCTGGAATGGTCCTGCTCCTCTAAAATGGCGCAAATCGAATAAATAAATGGCACATTGTCCTTTTCTGTTAAAATCTCCTTCAATGCTTCTTTTACAATTTCCTCATCCCGTATTGGATCCAGAGCCATCCGGTTGATTCTCGTCACCAAAAGCGACTCCATCGCAAGCCGGTCTTCCGGATTTCTCTTGAGCAACTTTTCATACCATTCAATCGCCTGATCAAAATGGCGCAACGCTTCTTCCTGCGTTTTTGCCAGTCGCCCTTGTTCGTTTTCCATATCCGCCAAAGAAGCCATATAAAACGATGGTTCCTTTTCCAGCACCTCTTTGAAAATCGGCGTGGCGACTTGATAGAGTTGCAGTTTTTTCGCGCTTTTCTCATCCGTCAAAAGCGATGCCAAATAATAGGCCGACCGAGCCACATGCTCGCGTTTGTCTTTTCCCGATTTAACCAGTTCCCGCTGGGCGTGATAAGCCGTCTCAAAATGAAAGACCGCCTCCGGCTCCTGTCCTGCGTTCATCGCAATCAACCCCGCGATATAGTGAAACCGGGCCCCAAAGTAATCGCGTTGTCTTGGTTTCATTTCCGGCAGCAAAGCTTTCGCTTTCTTTAAATACGTTTTCGCTTCCTTTGCATACTCCGCGTTTGAAAAGCAATTTGCCACAGACAACAGCAATTCGATTTCGTAACTCGCCAAATCGGTCACGGACGGGTCTTTTTTCTTTTGGTTCTCCATTTCGGTTAAAGCCATTCGATACGTTTCCAGCGCTTTTTCTTCCTGCTCCATTTGCTCGTAGGCGTCTGCCATATTATGATAAATCAGCATTCGTCGCAAAGAACGCCAGTTTTTCGGCACGCATGAATTTGTCAATTCCAGCCCTTTCGCGTACGACCAAAACGATGAATTCATTTTTTCCTCGAACGAGTACAAATCCGCTTGCAAAAGCACAAAGTCCATCCGATCCAGCCCATCCAAACCTTCTTCGCGAATCGTTTCCAGACGTTCCAGCGCACGATGGACATCGCCCGTTTCCCCATCCAGCGCCGCCAACGTTAATTTGACTTTGTCCGTTGGCTCGATCGTTTCCAAAAGCGAACGAGCCTCTTTTGTTTTCCCCAAAGCGAACAAACATTTCGCGCGCTCTAAATCAAACGCAGTTCCTTCTCCTTCGTGTTCCAGACATACCTTCATCGCCTCTTCAAAGCGGTATAGCCCACGCAAAGCGCGTATTTTTAACAGCGCTTCCTCCCCATCGTTTTCATGAAAACCGGAAAGTAGCGCGTCCGCCCGCTCAAAATGCAGCGCGTCCAATTCTTTTTTGATTTTCTCTTTTTCATCCATAATTGTATTATACAAAAAAGTATTGAGCCAATGGTACTTCACCTTCACATTCCCCATAAAATTGATTTATTTTCTTATCCCAAATTGTATATTGGCGAAGAGTTTCCCAATAAAAAAAGAAAAAAGACCGTCATCCGGCCTTTTCCCAAGATAAAACAAGAGTTGCGTCCTTTGCCACCGCAAAGGAATAAATTATTTACGACCCTATAATATTCGTTTTTTTAAAAAAATTCAAGCGCTTTCAAAAAAGTCACGGAATTCAGTGACAAATCCCGTGATTTTTATTTTTTACTTCCAAAACATCAGCTTTCGTTCTTCTTTGCGCACCTCGTGCTTCGCGAAATGAACGATCAGTTTAACCAGTCCGGAAACCGCCAGACCGATGCCGGCGCCAATCAGCGCGCCTTTCGCGATTTTCTCGATTCGCTCCTTGCGCACGGCCTCCTCGTCAACCGGATAGTCTTTTGCCGTCACTTCAAACGGCATCGCCTGCTCGTTGACCATCTTCTGCGCGAAAATATTGATCGCTGTCTGCGGTTCCATCCCCAAGTCCTCGCACACTTCGTCAAATTTCGTTTTTAATTCCTTATTCATTTCCAAATCCATATTCGTCTTTTCCATATTGATCTACCTCCACAATATTGTGTTGCTAAGAGCATTGTAACACGAACCCGCCATGACTTCGAGTCGAAGACGTTCTTCTATTCGCAAGACGAAACGATTTTATAGTAGGCCCTTGCCGTGATCCAGTAAATCAAAATGTACAAGACGCTAAAAATCAGGAAGCAAGCCAGCGTCGTGAGGACAAACACTTTCATATCCGACAGTAACAGCAGCCGCAACAGCTTGGAAATGATCGGGAACGCGAAACAAATATGGACGCCCGCCACGATTAGCGGCAAAAAGAACACCGTGATGACTTGCGTGCGAATCGTCTTCTTTACCTGCTTCTCGTCCAAGCCGACCTTTTTCATAATGTCGTACCGCTTCTGGTCCTCGTACCCCTCGCTGATCTGCTTATAATACATGATCAAAATCGTCGCCATGATAAACAACAAACTCAGGAACACGCCAATGAACAGGAACCCCGCGTACAGCGCCCGCATTTGCTGGAACGTCTCCACCTTGCTTTGCGCGTAGTACGACGAGATTGTCGCCCCCTCAAACGCGTTGGCCAGCCCTTTCATTAAATCGTTCGACGGGATGTCCTTGTTCTCGCTGTCCAATCCGGTCCGGTACTGAAAAGACGTCGTATAGTCCGGATACACTTGCCTGGCCGCCGCCGTCGCCTCGTCCTTGACTCGCAACAAGGCTTCACGGGAAGGAACGACAATCAAGTACGTGTCGTTGACGATCGCCTCGTTTGGATTGTTTTCCGAAAACGAATCCAGCTCCTTCGCCTTGTATTCGGTTCCCAGCAAATGCATCGAGTCAAATCCGTATTTCTCCCGCATACCATACACAAGCACCTCGTCAGGCCCCAGCTTCACGTCGGTATTTTCCAGCGCGTTGTAGTCATCCAGCGTTATAAAATCCGCGTACACCGCGTCCTGTCCAAACGAAACATCGTCCAGCCGGTTTTCGTCTTTTTCCATCGGGATCTCGAACACCGAATAGCCTGTCTGGCACGTTGGATCCATGCCCGAGTCTTTCACGAACGCGTCCATACGCGCCGCGATATCCGGGTTTTCATCCATCGCGTCGTAACGCACCGTCACGTTATAATCGTGTCCGACCCCGCTTTCGACCGCATGCACCATGCCCGCCCACAACGAGATCGTCGTCGACAGCATGACGAGCACCATCGTCGAAAGAATGCAAATGTTGCCCAGCGACACCGCGTTTTGCTTCATGCGGAATTTCATATTCGACACGCTTAAAAAGTGGTCGATCTTGTAGTAGTAGCGCTTGTTTTTCTCCAGCGCCTTCAGCAAGGTGATGCTGCCGCTCGTAAACAGCAAATACGTGCCGATGATGACGCAAATGACCGCCACGAAAAACAACAGCATCGCCATGATCGGGTTCGTGATCGTCACCGAAATCGCGTATCCGGCCGCCAGCAGCACGACGCCTAAAATCGTGATCACCAGCTTGGATTTTGGCTCCTTCTCCGCCATCGAGCCCGAATGCAGCAGCTCGATCGGATTGGCCAGCCGCACCTGCAACAATGCGTACACGAACATCGCCACATACACGATGCCGACATAAAGCACCGTTTCCTGAATTCCCTTGACGGAAATGGAAAAGCCAAGCGGCACGTCCGTGCCCAGCATCTTGATGACCACAAGAAACAGCAGCTTGTCCAGCAGCATGCCCGCCAGCAATCCGCCTGCCAGCGAGATGACAAAGCAAAACAGCAGCTCGTAAAAGATGACCCGCGCCAAATGCTTCTTTTCCATGCCAAGCACCGAGTACAAGCCAAACTCCTTTTTCCTTCGCTTCAGCAAAAACGAGTTCGTGTAAAACAAGAAGATCAGCAAAAACATCTCGACGACAAACACGCCCAGCCCCAGCATCATCTGCATGTCCTGGCCGCCCGGCAGCGCCTTCAGCCCCTCGTTGCTGGCCAGCCCGACGATCATATACAGCATCATCGTGGCGAAAACGCTCGTCAGCAAAAACGGGATATACACCTTTTTGTTTTTGACGAGGTTCTGCCACGCCATCTTTACATAAAACGCCTTAGACATGACGACCGTCCTCTCTGGACAGCAGCGACAACGTGTCCGAAATCGCCTCGTACATGCCCTCGCGCGACTTGTCGCCCCGGTAAATTTGATGGAACACTGTGCCGTCCTTGATAAACAGCACCCGTTTGGCGTGGCTGGCCGCCTTCACCGAATGCGTGACCATCAAAATCGTCTGCCCCGTCTCGTTAATGCGCTGAAACAGCGTCAGCAGCTCTTCCGTACTGCGCGAATCCAGCGCGCCCGTCGGCTCGTCGGCCAGGATGAGCTCAGGCTTTGTAATGAGCGCTCTGGCGATGGCGACCCGCTGCTTCTGGCCGCCCGAGCACTCGTACGGAAACTTTTTCATCAAATCCGAAATGCCAAGCTCCCGGGCGAGCGGATCGAGCTTGCCCTTCATCGTCCGGTACTTCTCGTTGCTTAGCACAAGCGGCAAAAAGATGTTGTCCTGGTTGTTGAACGTGTCCAGCAAGTTGAAATCCTGAAAAACGAAGCCCAGATGGCGGCGGCGAAACGCCGACAGCTTCGAATCCTGGATCGTCGAGATCTCCTGTCCATTCAGCAGGATCGAGCCGCTCGTCGGCCGGTCCAACGCGGCCAGCACGTTAAGCAGCGTCGTCTTGCCGGCGCCCGACTCGCCCATGATCGCCACGTATTCCCCTTCCTCGACGGTGAAGTTGACATTCGTCAGCGCGTGCACCTGGTTCATCCCAAACCGCGACGTATATGTTTTCTTTAAATTTTTAACTTCCAATAAAGGCATGATCTCATTTCCTCCCTGTATGTGGTTTTATTATAAAAAAAGCCACCCGCAGGCAGCCATCGTTTGTCCTTACAAATCCATCGCGTTTCTTACAGTTTTGTCATTCACGCTCCAGCAGCGCCGGATCAAGCCGCAAAACGACCCGGGTCCCCTCGTTCAACGTCGACTCGATCCTAAACGGATGGTGGAGCCGACCCAGCACCTGCTCGCACAAATACAGCCCCAGCCCGCTTGACTCCTCCTTGTGGACCCGGCCGTTTTCCCCCGTGAAGCCTTTTTCGCGGATGCGCTTCAAATCTGAAGCCGAGATGCCGCAGCCATGGTCCTCGATCACGAGGTCGTATCCGTTGGCGTACATTTCGATCGTCGAGCCCGGCGCCGAGTATTTGATCGCGTTGGACAGCAGCTGCTCCACGACAAACTGCAGCCATTTTTCATCGCTCAACACCTCCAGACCGGTTGGTATGAACGAAAGCCGGATCTTCTTGTAAATAAACTCCGTCGAAAACGTCCGAATCGCCGCCCGCAGCATGGAATCGAGTGAAAACATGCGGATGACATAGTCGGTCGAGTCGCTTTTCATGCGCAAATACGCCAGCACCATGCCCAAATACCGTTCCAGGGCGAAAATCTGCTTTTTCCAGTCCGCCTCGTTCAAATCGTGGTTGGCCAGCATGAGCCGCATCGCCGAGACCGGCAGCTTCACCTGGTGGATCCACAACGTGAAGTAGTCCGTCAAATCTGTCTTACGCGCTTCCCCCGCCGCGATCAACTCGTTTTTCTCGCGCGCGATTTGAGCAAACAAGGCGCGCAAGTCGGGATCCGTCGTCGTTTCTTCCAGCGCGACATTGAGCAAGGAAACATCCAGAAGTTCCTGCCACACATGGTGCGTCTTATAGTACGCGACAAAGTCCTTGACCACGTAGATCATCAGCGCGACCAGACATAGCGTCAGGCCGTACCCGTACGCCTCGGGCTCCAGACCGTATAGAAAAAACAGCAAGCCGAAAATGAGCGCGAATACCCCCGACAGCACGAACAAGCCAAACCGCGCCTTCACGTATTGAGCAAACAGCTTCATACGATGTAGCCGATGCCTTTGCGCGTCTGAACAAAATCGACGATACCGATGCGTTCCAGCTTTTTGCGCACCCGGTTCACGTTGACGCTCAACGCGTTTTCATCCACGTAGTAGTCGGTTTTCCACAAATACTCCATAAGCTCTTCGCGGGAGACGATCGTGTCCTTTTTCTCCATGAGCAGCCGCAGGATCTTGCCTTCGTTTTTTGTCAGCTCCACGCTTTGCCCGTTGTACGATACGACGTTGTCGCCGATGTTGAACTGCACGTCCTTATGCGTGAGCAAATCGGTCTTTCCGGAAAAATCGTATGTGCGCCGCAAGATGGCCTGGATCTTAGCGACCAGCACCTGGCTGTCGAATGGCTTGGCGATAAAATCGTCCGCGCCCCGGGCGATGGCCATGACGATGTTCATGTTGTCGTTGGCGCTTGAAATGAACACAATGGGCACCTTGGAGTACGTTCGAATTTTCTCCGTCCAGTAAAACCCGTTTTTATAGGGCAGGGAGATGTCCATGAGCACGAGGTCGGCCCCGTAGTCCATCCACGTTTCCACCACTTTGTCGAACTGCACGACCCGCTTCGTATCGTATCCCCATGTCGACAAAAACGAGGCAATCTCGCGGGAAATGATCTCGTCATCCTCCACAATCAGTATTTTATACATTTAATCCCCTTCCTTCTTCCATTCAAACGTGTACACCGGCAAATCCTGTGCGATGGCCGGGTCGAGCGTCTTCAAGTCGAATGGCGACTCGAACTTGCCAATCGTCGTGTCGATCAATGAAAAGTCGATTCCCGTGTCGCCGATCTTCGTGTACTTCACTTCCTTTTTCACCACGACGTCGTTGGCGTACGTTTTCTCGTCGACGATGCCCGTCACCGCTTTGGACTCGTCAAGAACGAACTCGTACACGTCCGACACGATTTGCTGCTTGGATTTCGTCTTTTTCGAATAGTCGCCCACCATCTCCTTTTTCAGCGTGAACGTCAGCACCGTCTTTTCACCTTTGTTTTCCCGGCTGGAATCAAAGTACTTGTCGCTAAGTAGCGAAAGGTCCTCCTTGATGGGCGAGCGGGCCGCGTCGTATTGCTTCAGGACGTCCGCCTGCACATAGTATGTCACGATGTCGCGGCCGTCCACGGGCTCGACGATAAAAATATCCTGTGTCTTTTTGCCTGTCTTTTCGACCCGCGTGAGCGTTTCCTCGTTGGAATCGTACGTTTCGATCATATAGATCGTATCTTCCTTGATCGCGTCCTGCTCCCGGATCGTCGTCTTGACTTGCTCGTTTTCCATCAGCTTTGTGTCCATCGTCCACGAGCGCCACGCGTTGTTGCGTTCGATGGCGTCGTGAAGTGTTAAAAAATCGCCCGAAAGCGAGCGGGAGCAGCCGCTCAAGCCAAACACCAGCAAGCCGGCCGCGATTGTATGGATCCATCTTTTTTTCATATTCTGTTTCTCCGTTCTTTTTTATTTTATCATGTCCGCCAAAGAAATACCGGTGCCATCCCTTACAGTTTCCCAAAGAAAAACACGCCAAAGCGTGTTCTCACCGAATGACTTCGCGCAAGGCGAATCGTCCCGACTCGTATCCATACACGAACAGGCAGCCGTTGCCAAACCCTTTTTTCAGCTCCTCGGATGGATCCTGAATGGCGCGTAAAAAATTGAAGCACGACCCGCCATGCGAGACGGCGAGCACGCATTGATGGTCCTCTTTTTCCATGAGTTCCGTCAGCGTCGCCACCATGCGGTCGCGCGTCGTGTTGCTCGATTCGCCCCCGAATTGAAGATAGTACGTTTCGCAACGGACGGGGTCGTTTTCCGCCAGAAAATCGCTTTCCCCTTCCAGCAATCCGTAGTTGTTTTCCTTCAGCCCTTTCAGGCGCGTGTACGGCAAATCGCACACAAGCTCGAGCGTGTCGCAGCAACGCTCCGACGTCGACGAGTACGCGTGGTCGAAACGAAAGCCGCGTTCCCAAAGCTTTTTTCCGGCCGCCTTCGCCTGCTCGATGCCCCGTTGTGTCAGGGGCGAGTCGCACCATCCCCGGATCTTGTGCATCGCGTTGAACAAAGTTTCTCCGTGGCGCATCAAAACGAGTGTCTTTTCCATTGTTGTTTCCTCCGCTTTCAGCATAAAGACCACACGGAAGAAAGACAATGGACGAATCCGGCGATTCGTCCACTTACGTATGCTGCGCCAGCCACCAAAACAAGCCGGCCAGCGCGAGGAGGCCTGTGATGACCATCAATTTTACGAAGATGGTTGAGCACCGTTCACTCGTTCCGTTGAGTTTGGCCGCGAACTGCATGCATTGCAGTCCAATCAAAAGGAAAAGCCAGCCGATACCGCCCAGCACGATCAGGCCGTAAAACGGCACGAAGTCGCTGACGATCCGGATCATGCGCCTTTCATCATCGACGCGATGAACGCCTTGGAAAACGACGCGTTGTCTTTTAAAAACGAATCGTATTTCGCCATGACTTCCCGCGACTGTTTCAAATACGCGGCTTTTTGCGCCGGAGAGATCCCGTTCATTTTTCTCGTCATCGAATTTCTCCTGAATTTTATTTTAATTTCATTTTATCGTTCTTTTTTCAATTCGCAAAGAAAAACCACTTCAAGAAAAAAAAGAGACCGGAAATGCCAGTCTCTTTTCGTGTTTCAATCAAATCCTTATTTGTAAAGGTTGTAGAACGCTTTCAAGCCAGGGTAACGGGCGATTGCCGTTGCGCCACGTTTGTCGAGTTCGTCTTCGATTCGCATCAAACGGTTGTATTTCGCGATCCGGTCTGTACGGGAAAGCGATCCGGTTTTGATTTGTCCGGCGTTCAAACCAACGGCGATGTCGGCGATCGTCGAATCTTCGGTTTCACCCGAACGGTGCGATACGATGCAAGTGTAGTTGTGCTCTTTGGCCAGCTGCATTGCGTCGAATGTTTCTGTCAGCGTACCGATCTGGTTTACTTTGATCAGGATGGCGTTCGCGATACCTTTTTCGATACCTTCTGCCAGAATGGCAGGGTTTGTAACGAACAGGTCGTCACCAACGAGCTGCACTTTGTCGCCAAGACGCTCGGTCATCTTTTTCCATCCGTCCCAGTCGCGTTCGCCAAGTCCGTCTTCGATGGAGATAATTGGATATTTTTTCGATCCATGCCGCGTACATGTCGATCATTTCATCCGAAGTTTTGTTTCCTTGTCCGGATTTTGTCAATTCGTACATTCCTGTTTCATGGTTGTGGAATTCCGATGCCGCAACGTCCATCGCGATCATCATGTCTTTTCCTGGTTCGTATCCAGCCGCTTTCATCGCTTCAACGAGCAGTTCCAGTGGTTCTTCGTTTCCGTCTTTGCAGCTAGGGGCGAATCCGCCTTCGTCACCAACGTTTGTGTTGTAGCCTTTGTCCTTCAAAACTTTTTTCAAAGCGTGGAACGTTTCCGCAGCCATACGTACCGCTTCTTTTTCGTTTTTCGCGCCAACAGGCATGATCATGAACTCCTGGAAGTCAACTGTGGAGTCCGCGTGGCTTCCACCGTTGATTACGTTGCACATTGGCACTGGCAGCGTGTTTCCGTTGAATCCGCCAAAGTAGTTGAACAAAGGCATTCCATAGAAGTCAGCGGCAGCGATCGCGCAAGCCATGGAAACACCCAGTGTGGCGTTGGCGCCAAGGTTTTTCTTGAATGGCGTGCCATCCAGTTCAAGCATCGTCTTGTCGATCAGGTTTTGATCCCGAACATCCAAACCGATTACGGCTGGCGCGATGATCGTGTTTACATTATTCACGGCTTTCGTCGTTCCTTTTCCCAGGTAACGGCTCTTGTCGCCATCGCGAAGCTCCAACGCTTCCCGTTCGCCTGTACTTGCACCACTTGGTACCATCGCACGTCCGTACGCACCAGATTCCGTCGTCACTTCCACTTCAACCGTTGGATTTCCACGGGAGTCAAGAACCTCGCGTGCATATACATCAGTAATAATAGGCATAATTAAAATATCCTCCTCTAAGCTTTGAGCTAATAAAATATTAACACTCCCCCCCTCTATTTTCAATAAAATTTGGAATCTAAAGCGCTTTCAAGACGCGTTCGATCTCGCTTTTTCCCTCATTGATAAAGACGCACAAAAAACCATTGACGCCCCGTTTTTTCAAACGATCCACCCAGAAAAGATGGTCGGTCGTTTCCGAGTCGAACAGCCGCATGCGGCACCCCGCATCCCCGACGCAAAGCACCTCGCGGCCATCCGTTCCTTCCAAGGTGTATTCGTGCTCGTGGCACAGCCGGCAGCCAACCCGCCGGCCGTCTTTTTTTAACGTGTTGACTGGACAATGGTTCATGAGCATCAGCCGCCGCTTTTGATACACGCACACAATCACGGGCGCCTTTTGCTCGTAGCGCGCTTCAAACGCGTCCAGCGTCTGCTCGATTTGGTCCAGGCGCATCTCGTCGGACAACCCGACTTTTTCATATCCAAGCTCCAGCAGCGCGGCGATCGCGTACGAGTTGGTCACGTTCATATCCAAAATGATCTTTCCTTTTCCCAGATGGGTCAGCACGTCGGCTTCCATGGTGTCGATGCGGCCTTTTTTCGCCGTTTCCGGCAGATTTTCCGCAATCCACGTGACGTTTTCCTCCCCCTTCTGGCTCAACGACTCAATTTGGGCCAGCACGACCGGCTCCTCGTTGACGACTGGAAAAAACACATACGGCTTTTGGGGGTGAATGACATATTCGAGCCGCTTGAGGCGCAAATGCTCCAGCGCCTCCTTGCGCAAGTTGTTCATCACTTTAATCGGAAAATAAATGCCGGGCACCAAATCGTAGTCGATTGCCGTAAAATACGCCCATGAATCGTTGGTTTTGTTAAGTTGTTTTCCAAGGACGGCCGCGTCGGTCGCCTGATTTTTTGCCGCTTCGGCCTTGCCGTGCGATTCGATACGCACCGTGTGCGTCCCGTCGCTGACTTCCAGCGTGAGAGGGTGGCCGACGCCCTGGCAAACCGCTTTGGCCGTGACTCCCACTTGCCGATGGGCGTGTTTCACGCATTCCGCCACTTCCTTGCGATATTTGGCGTCGACGGTCTTTTTGACGACGCTGCCCGGTTTCACGCCTTCGGGGCCGTCAATCGTGATCGTCTGTCCGGCCGCTCCTTGCGCGATGAGGCGGTTGCGTCCGTCGTACATATAATTGACGTGGCAGCCCGTCGACGACCGGTTCGTTTCAAAGCGGATCCCGTCGTTTTGGTTGAGCTCGTGCGTCAGCTCGATCGTGATTTTCTTGTTTCGGACCGCCTTGACTTTCCCGATCGTCAAGCCGTGGTGGTTGCTCGCTTTCATTTCCATGAGCTGGCTGCCCCGTTTTCCGTACGTGTGGCCTTCGGTGAATGTGCGGTTGAATGTCACTTCCAAATGCTCCTCGTCCTCCTGCGTGACGGGCTCGTTTCGAAGCGCCTTTTTGATTGCTTCCACGCTGGCGTACACATACTCCGCCGATTTCATGCGGCCTTCGATTTTCAGCGAAGCCACGCCGGCGTCTTTTAAATCCTGCATATCGTGGATGAGGGAAAGATCGCGGGGCGAAAGCAGGTACATCGGAATCTTGTTGATGTTTTCGCCATCTTCTTTCAAGTAGTACGGCATCCGGCATGGCTGGGCGCACATGCCGCGGTTGCCGCTGCGTTTGTACATGATGCTTGAAAACTGACACTGTCCCGAATAGGAGATGCACAACGCCCCATGCACGAACACTTCGATTTCCATCCCGGTCGCCGCGCACGCTTTGATTTGCTCGAGGGTGCACTCGCGTGCTAGCACGACGCGGCGCACGCCTAGCTTGCGAAGCTGCTCGATTTGGAACGGCGTCGACACGGAAAGCTGGGTCGAGGCATGGACTTCCAGGTCGGGAAGCCGTTTATGGAGCAAATGGATCAAGCCAAGATCCTGCACGATGACGGCGTCCACGTTGATATGGTACAGCGCTTTCGCCATTTCGTAGGCGTGCTCGATTTCGTCCTCGTACAAAATCGTATTCATCGTGATGTACACTTTCATGCCGATGGTGTGGGCGCGCTCGATGATTTCTTTGGTTTCCTCCAGCGTGAAGCGGTTGGCGAAGGCCCGGGCGCCAAATTCCGGCAAGCCAAAGTAAACTGCGTTGGCGCCGGCCGCGAACGCCGCTTCAAGTGATTCCCGGCTTCCAACCGGAGCAAGTATTTCTGGGTGGTTCATGTTTTGTGTAGTTCTCCTTCAATCGTTCAAAAAAAGCACGGTTACCGTGCTTCGTTTTTCTCATAAAACGCCTTGATGGCCTCAAACGTCTGCTGCGAGATCACATGCTCAATGCGGCAGGCGTCTTCCTGCGCGATGTCGCGGGGCACGCCAATCGCTTCCAGCATGCTGGAAAAAAACACGTGCCGCTGGTAGGTTTCCTCGGCGACTTGTTTTCCAAGCTCGCTTAAGCGGATGCACTTGCTGTGGTCCAGTTCGATCAGCTGTTGTTCCACCATCAATTTGACTGCGTGGGAAACGCTCGGTTTCGAATATCCAAGATAACTGGCGACGTCGACGCTGCGCACGACCGGCAGTTGTCCGGACAATACCAAGATCGCTTCAAGATAATCTTCCAATGATTCGCCGTAATGCTGCATCTCAAATTCTCCTGTTCTATCCATCCTTATTTTAGCGGTCGCTAACTGCCTTGTCAATTTCGGGCATCACACAAACGTGGAATGCTCGAACGTGTCGATCAGGCCGGCCGCGTCCATCACGAATCTTCGCTTTTTCGTTTGAAAGCAAAAGAGGATGGAATCCGTTGGCGCGCAGCAATTCATATCGTGGATGATTTCAAAATATCCGGTTTTGCCGTACATTTCCAAATCCGGACCGGTATAGACGAATAGCTTGCTCGCGTTTTCCTCGCACAAACGAACCGCTTTTTGCTCGCGGACGATGTCTTCGCTCATGACTGTCACCTCGTTTCGCTCCTATTGTACAAAAGGCGCCCCGGAAATGGTCGTCATATGCTTTCACGAACCTTATTCGTGGCGAATGGCTTCCAGCGCCGGCACCTTGACCGCCTTGCTGGCCGGATAGTAGCCGGATACCACGCCGATGAGAACGGAAAACAGCAGGGCGAACAACGCCAGCCACCATGGAATGACAGACAGCGGCGTTCCTTCGATGCCAAACAAAAACAAGACTTGCTCACCAAACGACTGGGCGGGCGCCTGGGCGTTGGCGAAAGAGTTCATGACCATGGATAAAACAAAGCTGAGAGCCAGCCCGGCGACGCCGCCAATGAGCCCGATCATGCCGGCCTCCATCAAAAACAGGGCCCGGATGTTTTTCGTAAAGCAGCCCAGCGCCTTCATGATGCCAATTTCCCGGGTCCGCTCGGTGATGGACATGATCATCGTGTTCGTGATGCCGATGGCGGCGACCAGCAGCGAAACCGCGCCAATGCCACCCAGCACCATCTGAATCATCCGGGTCGACTCCTCCATCGACTCGCGCATGCTTTCCATCGAGTTGGTTTGAAAGCCCAGCCCCTGGATTTGTTTTTCGATGTCCGAAACGTTTTCGATGGCGTCGGCTTTGACCATGGCGCCCGAGTAGTTGAACGTGGTGGACGGCTTGCCGGCTTTGCGGTTGGCATCTTTCCACAACGTCTTCATCTCGTTCATGTCGATCAAAAGCCCTTCGCCGGTTTCGTAGCCGATCATGTAGTTTTCCTTCAAACGGCCGGTGACGGTCACGGTTTCCTTGAATTTGTTTTGCTCGTCGACCGCGATAGAAAGGTCGACTTTGGCGTTGAGCGGATCAAAGTACGGATCGGGCAGGTTGTCCTCGTTCATGTTGCCGTTTTCGTCATACAGCATCGAGTAGTAGTCGATCGTGTTGCTGCCGTCCGGACGGGCCGTGTCTTTGAAGTTGTACGCGAAGCGCTCGCCGGCCAGCGCCTGCTTTTGCGCGCCCGCAACCGGAAGCGTCCCGTCCTTCAACTCGTAGCCAAACCCTTCGAGCTCGGAAAAGTCGATGCCGACCAGCGGGGCGTACATCGCCTCGTAGCGGCCGTTGGAGCCTGTCGAGATCTTGATTGGATAATCCTGGATCTCGAACTTGCCGCTGGCGGCCTGGACGCCGGGAATGGCTTTGATGCTGTCGAGCGCCGCCTCGTCCAGCTTGGTTTGCGAGGTCGGGTCGTAGTTGGGGTAAATCGTGATCATACGCAAATCGCCCATGCTTTCAAGCATCTTTTTTTGCGAGGCGTCCATCGCGACGCCGATGGATACCATGACGACGATCGACATGCACCCGATCATGACGCCAAGAACGGTTAAGATCGTTCTCGACTTGCGCCGCTTGAGATTGTTGAGGCACATGCGCCAAAGATCGCGGAACGTCATTGTCCGTCATCCTTGTCGTCGTCAAAATCAAGTTCTTCGACGTTGCCGGCTTGTTTTTTCTTTTTGTGGCGTTTTCGCAAAAGCACAACAGCCACGACGGCTCCGGCCAGCGCGACGACGCCGACCACCCAGCCCCAGGGCGACGACGGCTCTTCGACTGGCATTTCCATGCCGCCATCCGGTATGACGGGCGCCATTTCCCCGACATTGAGTTCGACTGGAAACTTTTCTTCGACCAGATCCTCGTTCGCGTTTTCATACGAAATCACGATCGTGGCCTTTTGCTGGCCGGGCTTGTCTGGAATCAGGATGACGTCGATCGAGCCGCTGTTTCCCGACTCGATGTTGCCGACGTTTTGCACTTTTTGCAGCGCCGGAACATCGCCTTCGACTTTCACTTCGACATTGCTCAGGGACGATTTTCCTTTGTTCACGTAATTGAACGACACGACGCATTCACTTCCGACGGAGGCCATCTCGGGCAAAACGGGCTCGTTGATGACGAAGCGGTCTTTCAAATACACCGGAATGGAAATTTTTTCCGCCATAGTCTGGTTGACGCGTTCGCCGTCTTCCACATAGTCGTAGCGGAAGTTCACGTCCACGACGGCGGATGTGCTTTTTTCGATCGCGAGCGCCTTCATCGTCAGGTCAATCGTTTTCGACTGGCCGGCTCCCAGGCTTTCGAAGTAAAACGTGTTGCTGGAATTGGCGATGGAGAGCCCTTCGCCGGTTTCGAGCGCCACGACGATGTTTTCGGTCGCCAGGGTTTTGGATGTGTTGTAAAACTCGAGGGACAACCCAAACTCCTTGCCCGAATAGATCGGATCCTTGCCGTACGAATATTTTTTGACGATGAGATTGGGCGCCGCGCTCTTGACGACTTTGGACGAGTAGCCATCGTCCCCTCCGCCAGCGTCCCCTCCTCCAGCGTATCCGCCATCCCATGTTGGCGTGTCGACGGGGGTGTCCGCGGGCTGGTCGGGTGTATCGGGCTGGTCGGGCTGCGCTGGTTGCTCGTCGCATTCCTTGATCGCGATGGAAGGCGTCGTGTAGCCGATTTGGAGCGCGGAGTAGCCGATTTGAAAACGGAACTCGTCGCCTTTTCCTTTCCAGACGACGTCTTTGAACACGATTTTGACTTTGAGCGGTTCTTGCTCCTTGCTTAGAAGAATCGCCTGCATCGTTTGTCCGCCGGAAAAGTCGTCGGTGAGCCGCTCGATGTTGAGCGAGTGGATGCTTTGGTTGATTTTGTCGATTTCCTCTTGTTCCAGCGCTTTCTGGGTGCTGACAGCCGGATCGCTGGCTGTGACGACGAGCGTGAACTTTTCGCCTTTTTTCAGCGTTTCGACCGGTTCGCCCTGCTCGTTGACGAGCGAATAGCTGTTAACGGAAAACGCGCTTTGCGCTTTGGCTTCGGGCTTTTCGACCGGATTGGCGGGTTCGGTCGTTTCTTGCGCGAAAACGACCGGATTGCCTGCCATGCATGCCGCCAAAAAAAGGGCGGCTAGTTTGTGGTTTCTTTTCATATCAAAATTTCCTCTTCTTTTTTCCATTCTTCTTGTACGATTTCCCCGTCATGCAGCGTGACGATGTGGTCGGCGTAGGCGGCCATGTCCTTGTCGTGGGTGACGAGAATGAGCGTCTGGTCGTATTCGCGGGCGAACGCGACCATCATTTCCATGACTTCCTTCGTGCTTTTCGAATCCAGATTGCCGGTCGGCTCGTCGGCGAAAATGACTTCGGGCGTGTTGATGAAAGCCCTGGCGATGCCGACGCGCTGCTGCTGGCCGCCTGACATCTGGTTTGGATAGTGGCTCATCCGTTTTTGAAGTCCGACCCGCCGGAGCATGCGCGCGGCTTTTTTGTTCCGCTCTTTCAAGGAGACGCCCGCGAACATGAGCGGCAGCGCGACGTTTTCGAGCGCGCTGAAGTGCGGGAGCAAATCGTAGGACTGGAAGATGAATCCGGAATGTTTCTGGCGGAACGCGGCGAGCTCGTTTTCGTCCATTCGCGAAATGATTTGCCCGCAAATTTTCACCCCGCCCCGGGTTGGTTTTTCCAAACCGGCCAGCTGGTTGAGCAGCGTGCTTTTTCCAGAGCCGGACGGGCCGAAAATGCAGCAGATCTCCCCTTTGCGAATATCGAGACGAATGTCGCGCAGCGCGTACACTTTTTCTTCTCCCATGTCGTAGATCTTATACAGTTTGCGAACTTGTACGATCTTTGGTGCTTGTTCCATAGTCCATATCCTTTTCTTTTTTAATATTATTGTATCAGAAACAAAAAACAAATTTCTTAAAAATTTCGAAAGATGCCGTTTCCTTCCAAGCGTCTCGTTTGATGTTCCAGCCTTTTTGCCGGACAATAACAAAAAAAGGAGGAACACGATGCGACTCAAAACAAAGTCATTGCCGTCACGGCTTCGACGCGAGGCATTGGGTGGGCGATTGTCCAGGCGTGCGCCAAAGAAGGCGCCATTGTCTACATGGCGGTTCGGCGCGTGGAGGACGCGCGCCGGCAGGTCAAGGAACTCAACGAGCAAGGCCGGATCATCAAAGCGATTTACTGTGACGCGTACGATCATCAGACGTATAAAGACATGATCGAAACGATCGTGGAGGAGGAAGGCCGCCTGGATGTGCTCGTCAACAACTTTGGCACGAGCGATCCGCGCAAGGACAAAGACATCGAGCAGACAGACTTTCACGATTTTATTTCAACCATCGACACGAATCTGGCCAGCGTTTACATTCCGTGTCAGGAAGCCATTCGGGCGATGAAAGGAAACGGCTGCGGCAGCCTTATCAACATTTCGTCGATTGGCGGCGTCGTGCCGGATATTTCGCAAGTCGCCTACGGCACAAGCAAGGCGGGTATCAACTACTTGACGAAGCTGATCGCGGTGCAGGCGGCCAAATACAACATTCGCTGCAACGCCATTTGCCCGGGCATGATCGCCACGGACGCGGTCAAGGACAACTTGTCCGACGAGTTCAAGACGTTTTTCTTGAAACACATCCCGTTGAACCGGATGGGCAATCCGGACGAGATTGCGGCGCTTGCGGTGTACTTTGCCAGCGACGAATCGGCGTACACGACCGGACAAGTCGTCGAGGTGGCGGGAGGCTTCGGCATTCCGACGCCGGTGTTTGGCGACCTAACTGGCGGCGATACCAAGCGCTAAGAGCACGTGAACGATAAATGGTGTTCCGGGGACCCGGCGCACCATTTTTCTTTTGAAGTTTTTGGATTTATTTCCCAAATCTTTCGAAAATAAAAAGTTTTCGGATTTTTAGCCTAAAACTTTCAGTTCCACACGATCGCCTTTCTGAACCGGTCGGGCAAACAGCGCCTCCACCGTCCGCTTTTGCGAGGAGGTCATGGTAAAGACCGGAAACGTGACCGTTCCTTTTTGGTTGATGTGAAATTCCCGCGTTCCAAGCCAGCCCGCGCTCTCCTCGTCGATGTCGATTTGAGTAAAGCGGCTCTTTTCCGTTGTGAAATCATAAATCATATGATACGGCCCCCACGTCGGCTCCGGATCGCCGGGATCAAGATGGCGCTGGCAAAACTCGCTGGCGTAGGTGTTCGCGAAGGGCGTCAGTTCCGTCAGCACGAGCCGAAATTCGGTGTTGAAATCATCGCGCCGAAACATGGATGGGATCGTGATGTTTCCTTGCGCATCCAAATCCAATGGAAAGAGGAGCAGTTCGAGCAAAGGGCGTAAAAACGGCTCGTCGAGATTGCTTGCTTTCATCACCGATTCGACGACCATGTCCTCTTTCCCTTCGGGAACAAGCGTCAGGATCGTCGTGTCGTGATCGACTGTTTTCATGATTTCCGCTTTTTCCAAACCGCCATCTATGAAAAACCGGTCGTATTCATAAATCGCGTCTCCCGACTTCCAGACAAGCGTCTTCTGGGCGTCATTGTCGTTTTTCCAATCGGTTTTCGTGTTCAGCTCCCAATCCACATCCATCGCGTATTCGGCTTGGCCATCAAGTTTTTGAAGCCCTTGAACGACTTTGTCATCCACACTGGGAGCGGAGCAGCCTGCCAGCCCGGCAAGCATCCCGAACGCCAGCGTCTTTATCCAAACGTTTCCTTTCTTTTTCATGAAACTCTCCTTTAGTCAATATACTCTCTGTCCTTTTTCGGCAAATCAAGTCCACATACTCACGAAACGACAGTGGATACATTTTTATATCGTTGATATTTTCTTTAATTCCTTCACTACAGACAAACCTTTTATCCAGACATACATCGGCAGCATATGAATTCCATTCACACATTCTGTCTTGTTTTTTAAATATGAATTCTGACCTGATCCACGTATGCAAACCTCATTTTCTTTCCCTTTTAAGAAATTTGGAGCCGAACTAACGTCTCCATTATTTAAAAGTCTAGGTGTACCATCCTTATTTGTACAAACGATATCAACAAGTTTATGATTCATAATTTTATCTCGAGTATCTTCCCAAAGCTTCCGAACCTTCGTATCAATAAAATCATCAGTGAATACCAGTCTTTTAAAACCTATAAAGACATTTGATAAAAGAGAGTAGTCTTCGTTCTTTGAATTTGTTTGAGCTTCTTGAAACATAATACATAAAAACTCATTATCCGCAAAATAAGTATACAAGTCAGAGTCTTCAAAAGTGATAGCTCTTTCTGTTCCATCATCTTCAACTACTACTTTCCTGACCATTTCATTGAAATCAATACGATATAGTTTCATATCTTCAGTATGGCCACCTTTTGAATTAAAAGTAATAGTTTTAGCAATCAATCCAAATCGTTGAAACAAATCGATTTGATTTAATTTACTTGCAGTGCCTCCAAACATAGCCACAACAATTTGTTCTGAGATATTTTTCATTTCTCCTGGTATATATGAATTAGCCCATTTAACTGAGCCATTCTATATACCTTTTCCTTTCTACCTGATTTTGTATTCATCATGGATTTTACTTGTCTGTTAGAATTGAAATTGCGAATGTGTACTCGAAATTTCTCCTTGGGGCTTTGACTTCATAGGAAAGAATCTTGCCACTTCTTCGTATTCAGAATTGCGATCAGTTGGGTGGGCCTTTGAGTTCTTGTACCAGGATCAGTCGAATACTTTGTAAGTGGAGATTCCATTCGCTCATTTTAGAAAGGACGGTGTGGTCCTATGTCAAGAAAACGGATAAAATAAATAGATTTTTTTATTTCCTGACTGCGCGCTTGGTAGTCTGACTCGAAAAATTTCTTCCGCTTCCTCTCTTGACACCGGGTCCCTTTTTCCCCTGAACCACTTTCTTTGCCATCACCCAATTTCTTGATCGTATACATTGGGTTCGATGGCCTCCCTAGCTTATCAGGGGAAAGCCCGCTGTAAAGAGTGCTTCAGAATTTTTTCTCTTTTCACGCTACTTCTTACGTTCTTGCTTGTGCCATTCCATTTCATAGTCATTGGGCGATTGGTATTCGCAATGACTGTGGATCCGGATCGTGTTGTACCAGCCTTCGATGTATTCCCACACGAGACGGGACGCATGCCGATAGTTTTGGATCTCGCATCGTCCTAGCCATTCTCGCTTGATCAATGAATGAAACGACTCGATACACGCGTTGTCGTACGGCGTGCCTTTTTGCGAATAACTCCGCTTCATCCCCCTGGTCATTTGTTGATACAATTCGCATGTATAGTGGATCCCGCGGTCTGTATGGATGATGAGCGGCTGGTCGATGTGACGTACAGTTTTCGCCATTTCGATGCATTCCAGCACTTCGGTCACTTCCAACGTTTTTGACAATTTCCACGCGATGATCTTCCGGGAATAGAGATCCATGACGCATGTCAGATACACGAATCCGGACAATCTCGTTCGGATGTAGGTGATGTCGCTACACCATACCGCATTCGGCTTTTCTGGTGAGAATTGTCTCTGCAATTCGTTTTTCAACTCGGTATGGAAACAGCTGTCCACGGTTGTTTTTACGCCTTTTTTGACCCATTGAGCCTGTATGTCCATCTCGCGCATATACAGCCCGACAGTACGCGGTGAGATCACGATCCCTTGTTTTTCGAGAACTTTTGCAATCTTGGGTGCTCCATAGTTCTGGTGACTCTCTTCATAAATATCTTTGATCTGTTTTTTCACTTCTTCTTTATGAAGCGCCTGTTGGCTTGGTTCTCTTTTTAGAAAATCGTAATACCCGGAGGTGGAGAGCTTTAAAAGATGCAGCACTCTGGACACGGAGAAGCGAACTCCGGCGTTGTGTTCCAGTGTGACAAGTTCATAGATGACTTGTGTTAATTTCCCAGAATGCTGATGGCTTTTTTTAGGATTTTCAAAGCCTCCTGCGTGTCACGCAATTCTCTTTGAAGCCGTATGTTTTCTTTTTCGGCTTCTGAAGAATAATGACCGGATCCTACAAATGGAACTTCGTGGTTTGGGTTGGCTTTGGCTTCGCGTTTCCAACGGGCCAAGGTGCTTTTTCCGACTTCCAAATGATCGGCGCATTGCTGGACGGTCATGTCAGGATGCGCGTAGACATAATCCACCGCGTTCTGTTTAAATTCGGCTGTAAATTGTTTTTTCTTGTTTGCCATAGATCTTTGCTTCCTTTCGTAGATAGTATAGTTCCATGACATAGGTTTGGTAAGTTAGACTCTCTATTCGGATTATCCTATTTATATTCTAACTTCAGTGCTCTTATGCGCTATTTGATCGGCATCGATGTCAGTAAATTCAAACATACAGCTTCTGTCATTGATAATGATGGTGTCGTTTACGTTGAACCTTTTGACTTCAATAACGATATCATTGGTTTCCAATTGTTTTTATCTACCGTTTCCTCTTTCACCAATGATGATTACATTATCGGTATGGAAGATACTGGCCATTATGGCGATAATCTTCAACGTTTTCTTTTATCCAAAGAATTGAAAGTGGCCATGCTTAATCCTTTAGCTACCAATCATATTCGCTTGGCTTTTGGTAAAGCCAAGAACGACAAACTAGACTCGGTTACGATTGGTTCTGCCTTGGCAATGCCTAGACTTTATCGAATCATCAAAGATGATCATTTCTCTTATCATGAGATTCGCGAGCTTACTCGCTATCGTCTGCACCTGACCAAATCCAGTAATATCTACAAAAATCGATTGAAGAAGTTGATCGATATCACTTTTCCGGAATTTGATTCTTTGTTCTCTACCGCTTATTCAAATACCTATTTAAAGGTTCTCCATGACTTTCAGAGTGCCGAAAACATTGCTTCTACAGACATACGAACTCTTCGGAAAGCTTTGATCGTAGATAGAGGACGCTGCGTTTCTATCACTGCGGAAGAGCTCAAATCTGCAGCCAAACAATCGATCGGTCATTCTAATTTCGCAATGGAAATAGAAATCCGGCAGACTGTGGAGATGATCGAAAAGATCAATTCAAACCTAGAGGCTGTTGAGAAAAAAATAGAAGAGTTCAGCCGACAACTAAACTCTCCCATTCTTGCCATCCCTGGTATCTCACACATTATCAGCGATGTCTATCCTGGCAGAGATCGGCGATTTCTCCAAATATGAAAGTGCCAAACAAATCATCAAACTGTCAGGAACCAATCCATTTGTATATGAATCGGGTACCTATAGTATGGCACGAACAAGGTTAGAAAAGAAAGGGTCAAAGTATCTAAGAGCAACACTTTATAAAACGATTCAGGCAGTAATCCTCTTCAATCCGGTATTCAATCAATACTATGCAAAGAAGCGAGCAGAAGGTAAGTCCCACCTTTGTGCTCAAGGCCACTGCGTGCGTAAACTGCTTCGAATAATCTATCATATTTTGACGACCGGCAAAGAATTTGATCCAGCCCTTTTACGATAATAAATAAGTCAAAGTCATCTTTAAAAAAGCTATTTCCCCATAGTTCTTTTTAGTGTACACATTTTTACAATTTCAAAGATCAAATCGACAACAAATCAAGCAATAATATTTCAAACTATTTCATGATTTTATACTTGACTTCCTATATAGTTGTCTTTCGTATCCTTTTTTAATTTTAGATTAAAATGCTTTATAAGCTCCTCAATACTTTTACCGGCATACAAATTTGTCAATTCTCTACACTTCGCATCTATTTCTGATTTTGAAAGGTATCGTTCCGGTAGTTGTTCAAGTTCATATCCAAAATGATTAGCAATCATGGAAGAAACAATTGCTTTTTTTAATCGAAATCGTGGTGGAAATTTAGGAGCTAAATTAATATAGTTCAAATTTCTCCTTATATCACTATGTGTTTCTATATATTCTTTTTTTTACAGCCAACTTCCAGCTTTTATTTCGTGGTCCAGGATGATGAGAAACTACTTCCGCACAAAGATTCCTTACATATTCCCAATCATTTCTCAATATTTCTACTTCATCAGCTGAAAACTCATGAAAGTCATATCCTTTAAGAATAAAATCTTTATATCCATAGGCAGATACAGGACGAGGGGATGCATAATGATAATATACAATTAGCATATGTTCCAATTTTTCCCAAAAATGCGATGTTTCAAATTCTTGCTCGGCTATTTCATATACCCCAACAGCAGTAATCGACATTGGTTCTTTAGCAACGAAATGTTTCCTAGGTTTTTTTCTGTATCACCATCCCTGTTGTCTTAAGTTCTGTTTTTGTATTTTTCATTCCATCGATAATAATTAGGTCTGCTTTCTGTTCAGTATCTGGAGAATATTCAAAAATACATTGTTCAACGACAGCACCTGCAATCCCTTTTTGCAGATTAAATTTTTGTACATCCATAAACATTCCTTTATTATCAATCATTTCAAATGTTTTACATAAATGAGCTTCTAATCTATGAATAACGTCATTTTTATCAAAAATATGAGCAGGCATTCAATACCACCATCCTTCATTTCACGATAATCCAAAAAATACTTTCAATTTCATCCTTTTCCCTTTTAGAGTAGAAATAATTATGCTAAACACATTCTCCTTTAAGCTCATCAAAAATATATATTATCTCTCTGGATCATTGATCCATTGCTCTATTTCTTCAACACAATATTCAGTATATTTCTTTACATCTTCACTCCAAAAATGGATTGGTATCCATTCCATCTGTCGAAGCAGATTATCATTTCGAATATCTCTTTGGATATTTTCTTCAATTTTCTCTATCCAAAACTCTTTGTTGCTTTTGAGCTTTTCTTTTCTCTTTGAAGTTAGAATATAAATAGGATAATCCGAATAGAGAGTCTAACTTACCAAACCTATGTCATGGAACTATACTATCTACGAAAGGAAGCAAAGATCTATGGCAAACAAGAAAAAACAATTTACAGCCGAATTTAAACAGAACGCGGTGGATTATGTCTACGCGCATCCTGACATGACCGTCCAGCAATGCGCCGATCATTTGGAAGTCGGAAAAAGCACCTTGGCCCGTTGGAAACGCGAAGCCAAAGCCAACCCAAACCACGAAGTTCCATTTGTAGGATCCGGTCATTATTCTTCAGAAGCCGAAAAAGAAAACATACGGCTTCAAAGAGAATTGCGTGACACGCAGGAGGCTTTGAAAATCCTAAAAAAAAGCCATCAGCATTCTGGGAAATTAACACAAGTCATCTATGAACTTGTCACACTGGAACACAACGCCGGAGTTCGCTTCTCCGTGTCCAGAGTGCTGCATCTTTTAAAGCTCTCCACCTCCGGGTATTACGATTTTCTAAAAAGAGAACCAAGCCAACAGGCGCTTCATAAAGAAGAAGTGAAAAAAACAGATCAAAGATATTTATGAAGAGAGTCACCAGAACTATGGAGCACCCAAGATTGCAAAAGTTCTCGAAAAACAAGGGATCGTGATCTCACCGCGTACTGTCGGGCTGTATATGCGCGAGATGGACATACAGGCTCAATGGGTCAAAAAAGGCGTAAAAACAACCGTGGACAGCTGTTTCCATACCGAGTTGAAAAACGAATTGCAGAGACAATTCTCACCAGAAAAGCCGAATGCGGTATGGTGTAGCGACATCACCTACATCCGAACGAGATTGTCCGGATTCGTGTATCTGACATGCGTCATGGATCTCTATTCCCGGAAGATCATCGCGTGGAAATTGTCAAAAACGTTGGAAGTGACCGAAGTGCTGGAATGCATCGAAATGGCGAAAACTGTACGTCACATCGACCAGCCGCTCATCATCCATACAGACCGCGGGATCCACTATACATGCGAATTGTATCAACAAATGACCAGGGGGATGAAGCGGAGTTATTCGCAAAAAGGCACGCCGTACGACAACGCGTGTATCGAGTCGTTTCATTCATTGATCAAGCGAGAATGGCTAGGACGATGCGAGATCCAAAACTATCGGCATGCGTCCGTCTCGTGTGGGAATACATCGAAGGCTGGTACAACACGATCCGGATCCACAGTCATTGCGAATACCAATCGCCCAATGACTATGAAATGGAATGGCACAAGCAAGAACGTAAGAAGTAGCGTGAAAAGAGAAAAAATTCTGAAGCACTCTTTACAGCGGGCTTTCCCCTGATAAGCTAGGGAGGCCATCGAACCCAATGTATACGATCAAGAAATTGGGTGATGGCAAAGAAAGTGGTTCAGGGAAAAAAGGGACCCGGTGTCAAGAGAGGAAGCGGAAGAAATTTTTCGAGTCAGACTACCAAGCGCGCAGTCAGGAAATAAAAAAAATCTATTTATTTTATCCGTTTTCTTGACATAGGACCACTTTTCAAAATCTTTTCCGTGCCAAAATTCACCATCAACAAATATTGCGATTCGATACTTTGTTATCGCAATATCAGGTGAACCCGGTATCTTCTTATAATTCAGTCTGTATCGATATCCTTTATGCCACAATGCTTTTGCAAGCATCGTCTCAACTTTGTTGCGTTTCAACTTCACATGTGCCATTCGCTTAGATATCTCTGGTGTTGTTTCTAGCTTTTGATGTTTCATACTATGCTCGCGTATCAATCGCATCGAGACGTTCTAACCATGAATCAACATTCGATGAATCAATTGCATTTTCCTTTAAGATCTGAGCAACATCTGCCGCCGTAATTATCAGAACCTTATGCCCGTCGTCTACAACTTCTTCATAAGCTTGTTGATGGACATAGCTTGTTGTTACTAAAACACCAAATTGTTGTGAACGGATTCTTGAAATCAAACGTGACATCGATCGTACTCCGACGCTATTTTTTTCATCATAACACTTTGCCTCGATGCAACATTCCAAACTCAATGCACGGTTCTTATGGCTAACACCTTGAATTACATATGAGCCTTTCGCATCATAACCACCATCACGATATTTTTGCGTCAATATAAAATTTTTGAAATGTGGATCCATCTTTCTTATTAAATCCACGGCACACATTTCAAATCCATGTGGATTCTCTCGATAATGGTCACGAATTTTTTTCAAGCATATACGCTCATCTTCATTCATTTGCATTTGATCATAACGCGATGGAATCGTATTGATTTTCTTTGCCTTCAATGCTCGAACAGCGCGTCGACCATATTTCATAAACTCAACCCAAGCCTTCGGAGCATATTCTAAAGCTATTGTCGTGATCTTCAATCAATGCTTGAAGCCATCTCTTATCGATTTGTTTTGCATCCAAAATAGTAAAATAAGCTTCATAATTTTGGAATCGTTTCTCATCCATTGACCGCCAAAAAGCAATCAAATCGTTATCTCCACTAATGTCAGGATTGCCTGGAACTGCTAATCCTAAAAAACTTTACATCTCTGCCTGTGCCTACTTTTTGGAATACAAGAAATGGTGGAATATCTTGAAAATCTACACCAATATGAAGCATATCAAATACCGATTCCAAAATCTCATTTCCATGATTTCCTAGTATCCAAAATATCTTTTCCAGGTTGGCGATTATCCCCATAATAACGGAATACACCCGTTTCAACATCTAGATGGTCCGGCCATTCTAATTCTTGCATAGTTGTATAAAGAACCAAGAATGCGTAATCTCCCGCATATCCAACTCGTGTTTTTTTCTTATCTTTTCTTTTACGAGGTCGGAATCCGCCTGAATTCCCTACTCCTAGCAATTTAGATAATGGCTCACTACCCATATTTTTCTGTAGACCACCTTCGTAGATTGCATCTACAATCAATGGAGCTTCTCTCAATTGTTCAAACTTAAATCTACTCTCCATCTCATTTTCCTCTTTATTTGACTTTCAATTGGGACAAAATGTAATCATTATTGATCCACATACTTTGCTTCGTCATCCATTGCCCATCCGGTAATTCATCCGCATCCTTCATATCTCCAATCACTGTTCCATCATCTAGGCGATAAGCAGCTTTTGGGGCGTGCGGTCGAATATGGATAATGTCGTTATTCGTCTTTTTAGGAAGATCATTTGCTATAATCAACTTTCCATTTTTATCTCGTTTCTTCGTAAAACAAATCCCATCAATCAACTTATCATGGATTTGTTGCCATCCCGGACGAACTTTTTCTTCAATATCTTTTTGAGGCATGTTCCAAAGTTGTGCTCCAACCAAATGATATTTAGAACCAATCTTCTTATATACAACGAAGAAGTATTTTTGGTTTTCTAAATAGTTATACAATTCAGAATTATCCCAATCTTCTTCAGCAAATTTTCTGAATTCAAACGCTGGTAAAGGCATCGATTCTTTGATTGATCCATTTGCTTCTATACGAATTGATTTTACCTTGATACCTGCTTTAGTTAATTCTTCGGCATGATTGCTTTTCAGACCTAACATTCGATAACTCAAATCACTCCATTGAGCTTTGTTATTGTTGTAAGGGCGATCAAACACTTTACAGAGCTCTTCATCAGACTTCCCTTTGTATCGATCAATTCGACCAATCAGAATTTCTTCAAACCTCTTATTCTCTAATTCCTTTTCTGATAAAAGACTATCTTCTGAAC